>JAABUJ010000086.1_pt1 | contig 202888 bp, 184 predicted proteins | sample 5559131 | NCBI WGS metagenome assembly JAABUJ01 (sample SAMN10711875, study PRJNA513366) | rock metagenome | isolation source: Antarctica rocks | place: Antarctica: Victoria Land, Mt New Zealand nord | collected 2016-01-07
GTGGTACCCGCTGGCGCTGCCTCTGGTTGGTTCCCGAGCCCTGGCCTGAGCCCCCGTATGTCCTCAGCATCACCATTCATCCTGGAGTTCCGTAATGTCAAACACCGTACCACCCCTTGTTTACCCCTGGACGGGGAGGGGCCGGGGGAGGGGGGGCCGAAACGCAAAAAAGGGAGGGCACGAATGCCCTCCCTTCTTCGCGGTCTGGTCTACCTTAGGTCTTGGTGGTCCAGGCAAAGCTGTTCCAGGTCACACCGGCCGAGGTCGGGTTGTTGCTGAAATTAGTCACCTTGCCGTCGGTGGTCGCAATCACCGGGCGCGAGTACAACGGAATCCAGTACGCGTTCTGATTGATGCGAACCTGAATCGTGTTGAACGCCGCTTGGCGGACCTTCTTATCGAACGTACCTGCCTCTTTGTGCAGGGCGGCGTCGATCGTCGGGTCTTTAATGCCGGCATCGTTCCCATTCACGCCGACGCTCTTGGTCGCCGCAAATCGGTCGATCCGGGTGCTCAGCAGGTTGCCCTTCAGCTGGTCGGGATCGGGCGCGCCAACGAAGGCGAAGAGCGCGACCTGGAAGGCGCCGTGGCTCAGGATACCGCCCTTATCGTACTCGCCGAAGAGCTTCGAGGCGGGAGCCTGCTGCGCATTGACCTTAACACCGAGGCGGGACCAGTTGGCGCCGGCGACATTTTCTATCGCGGCGCGCCCCGCGTTACCGGTGGTGGTCCAGAAGTCGAGGGGGAAGCCGCTCTTATACGGCGTCGTGGCCAGAAGCTTCCTCGCATCGGTCAACGCCCGCCCGCTTCCGGGAATCACATAGGTCTTGGCCAACGGATCCCACTGCCCATGCAGCGCCTTGTCGGCAAACGGCTGCACCAACAGTGGCGTATTGACGAGAGGTGTCCAGGCCACCACGTTCTCAACGGTCTTCTTGGGCAGCTGAAGAGCGCTCTCGAGCAAGCCGATCTTGTCGAGGGAGAGCGCCAGCGCCAGTCGCACATTCTTGTTCGACAGCGGGTTCGGCTGACCGTTGTAGGTGGGATCGAGGTTGAACTCCAGATGTTCGAACACGAATCCGGCTGGAGCCTGGACCTTGAAAGCGCTGGCGTGCTGGTTGAGCGCGGGGAGGTTGGTCGGGGTGTAGTCCTGGGTGATGTCGGTCTGACGCGAGGCCGCTGCCGCAATCATGGCATCTTGGTTGCTGTAGAACGCGAAGATCACGGACTTGACGAATGGTCCGCAGTTCATGACGTTGTAGTACTTCATGGGGCTGAAAACGATTCGGTCGTCCTTCACGAACTCGGTAACCTGATAGGGGCCGTTGGTCGGGAACGACTTGTTCTCGAAGTTCCACGTCGGGTCCGACGCCAACTTGAGCGCTGCGGCGTGGGCATCGCCTTTGGGCCATCCGCCGTCCTGCGACCATGAGAGGGGCCACACGGGCGGCAGGGCGTAGGGGATGGCTGCGCCGTACACGCTTTTCATGCGCAGGATGGCGGTGTACTTGTTGGGCGTGTCGATCCGAGAGATATAGTCGCAACTCTGCAGGCATGCGGGGCCGGTGAGCTTGTCGGAACTGACTTTCCAGCCGAAGTTGACGTCGGCTGAGGTCAGTGCCCGACCGTCGGACCATTTGGTGCCCGGCTTGAGATGCAGGGTGATGGTCTTGCCGCCGTTGGTAATATCGCCATTCTTGGTGGTCGGAATCCGAGTCAAGAGGTCGCCAAAGAGCTGCGCCTTGTTGTTGTAGCCAGCCAGCCCATCAAACAGCAGGTTGCTGGCCAGCACAGAGACGGCAGCATTGCTCTGGTAGGCGGTATTCAGGCTATCGGGGAACTGATAGTCCGAATACTTGACCAGGCCTTTGGATACGTCGCGCTTCTTGCAGCGCGACCCGAAGGTACCCGCAGCGGTACTCTTGTGGGTGGTCGTCTTCTGCGTCGTGTGACGCGGGGACGCCGCGTTGACTTTGGTGGCCAGTCCGGCCAGCATCAGCGACAGCATGACGCCAAGGCTCACGGCCGGGTTCAGCCACTTGGAACGTTCGGTCATTAACTCCTCCAAAGTATGTTCATACGGTGACGGCGCGACATTCGCGCCACGATCGAGATGGACCGCTCTTTCGTATCCTCCCTCCCCTACACCTCCTTGCCGGCCCCTGCCACCAACGACAGGATGATCCGGCGGACTCATCAGTGAAATGCTTTGTGAAGCTCCGGGTATTGTTCCGGTTGATATTTCAAACGATTAAGAGGTCACGAATGCAACAACAGACCAATACGGTTGACGGAAGCGGCTTTGGGGGCCGGCGTACGCCACAGCGGCTGTGGCCCTGCCTGCCCGTGCCTCACATGGCGGGGCATCCTGGCCGGATGGGACCGTGGTGTCGGCCTGCGGGCCGATCCCGCCGACAAGCGGACGGGCTACCCGCCTCTCGACCGGTAGCCCAGCCCTCGCGCCGTCTCCGTCCGGTAGCCCGGCCGTCCTGGCCGGACTGGCCCGCAGGCCAGCACATCCTGTGCTCTCCCACGGCGCTGCCGATGCACAACGGATGTCCACGTGGGTGCCTTCCTTTGCGGGGTATCCGCGATTCTCTTCAGTACACCGTGGTGCCTGAAAGGGCCGGAGGCTATGGCCCTTATGCTGGAACCGTTGACGTACGATGCAGTTCATTGTGCACCGCACGGAAAGGAATTGAACGTGCCCGAGATCAAGCCTGAGGTAACCCTCGACAGCCAGACCGTGTATGCAGGACGGCTGATTGAGGTGCATAAAGACACGGTTCGTCTATCCAGCGGCGCCACCACGTTCCGTGAGATTGTCCTGCATCCCGAGGTCGTTGTTATGCTTCCGGTGCTTGAGGACGGCCGGCTGGTGATGGTCCGGCAATACCGCAAGGCGGTAGATCGCGTGTTGTTGGAAGCGCCCGCCGGCGGCATCGACCCAGGTGAAACGCCCGAGGACGCCGTGCACCGCGAAATGATCGAGGAAACCGGCTATCGCGTCGGCGCGCTGCAGCATGTGACCAGCTTCTATTCCTCTCCCGGCATCACCACCGAGTTGATGCACCTCTATAGAGTGACGCAGCTTACGCCGGGTAGTCCCACCGAGGAATCGGATCAGCTCGAAGTGGTGCTCGTCACGCTGGAGGTGGCGCTGGGTCGCATCCAGCAAGAGACCGCGTGGGACGCAAAAACGCTGCTGGCGTTGCTGTGGTATGCCCGTTCATTGGCGGATAGTTCAGGGAGAACGTGAGGACGCTTCGGAAGGCGGCGATAGCGGGAACACCGCCGGATGCGGTTGAGTCCCACGACGCGCTCGCTGTCACCGTTCGCCGGCGAGTCACATGGCCCCAGGTCCAGCTGATGGACGATTGAGCCTCGGTCCATGGCGCCTCAGAATGGCTAAAGTTGAGGGGAAGGAGATGCGCGTGTTGCAGTGGCGATCCTCAAGGCCGTGTGTGGGCGCTGCGCTGGCCCTGTCGTTCTTCGCTGGTGCTGCCCTTTCCTCCTCGCCGGCTTCCCGGGCGGCATCGCCGCAGTCGGGGAAGATCAACACTGAGCAGAAGAACGGCGCCATCATTTTCTCGGACTGGGAGTTTCCAGACACGCTCAATCTGTTTCAGACCGGCCTGGGCGTGACCTCGTATGTCATGAACGCCGTCTATGAAGGGCTGGACCTCACGGATAATCACGCCAGGCTGCAGCCCGATTTACTGTCAAGTCTGCCGTCGATCCAGAATCATGAGATTCTCGATGGCGGTCGCACCATCATCCTGCGGTTACGTCACGGTATCTACTGGTCCAGCGGGGTCGAGATCACGAACCAGGACATTCTGTTCGGCTGGAAGATGTATTCCGACCCCATCACCGGGCCGGCCTGCCTGGACTCGTGCGACCATATTGCTTCCATCAGGCTGGTTGGGAAGTACGAGGCTATTCTCAAACTCAAGGATATTTACGCGCCCATTCTCTTGGCCGGGTTACCACCGGTCTATCCGCATAGCTGGTCCCGGTTAGGGCTCACGCCGCACGACGCGGCGGTGAAGCTCTCACAGGACACCACATTCAACTATCAGGATTCCAGCTATTGGACCGACGGGCCGTACCAGGTGTCGAACTTCGTCAAGGACGACCGTATCGAACTGACGCCGATGAAGTACTACCACGTTCACCGAGGCCCGTTTCTGAAGAAAATGATCTTCGCCTACTACAGCAGCAAGGACGGGCTGATCGCAGCAGCCGGCAATGGGAATACTGATGTCACCTCGGACTACACCTACGACGATCTCCCTGCCCTGCGACAGCATGCCAAGCGCTACAAGATCTGGGTAACGCCGTCGTTCGTGGCCGAGCACCTCGAATTCAACGTGTACGATTCGACCTTCAACGGTCAGCCGAACCCCGTGCACAACGTCAAGGTGCGTCAAGCGCTGACGTTGGCGGTCGATAAGACAGGGTTGTGTCAGAGCGCTCTGGCCCTGACCAGGAAGCAGTGTAACGCGATCGTGGGGTACACGCCGCTCACGGTCACGCCGACCTTCAAGCAGCAGTTTGGAGACACTGCCCTCAAAGGCACCTGGGATCCAGTCGCCAGGAAGTATCTGCCATTCAGCGCCCGAACTCTGGCCGACGCCAGGAAACTGCTGATACAGGCCGGCTACGCACATGGCTTCACGCTGGACTTTCTGACAACCTTGGGCAATCCGACGCGCGCGGCCGAGTTTGGCGTGCTGGCGAAAAACTGGGAGCCGCTGGGAGTGACGTTGATCTTCGACGCCAAACCGCCTTCCACCTTCGGCGGGGACTGGAATCACGGAGGACCGCGCAATCGCGGTGCCTTCCAGGTGAATTTGTGGACCTTCGGTAGTTCCCCCGACCCGGACGTGTTTCGAAACTACTTCGTCAGCAAGTTCATCGATCGAGCGACTAACAAGCACAGTGCCGTCAACTCGAACTACGCCGGCATCGACGACCCCGTGATCGATAACGCTATGCAAAAGGGCGCCAGCTCGTTTGACCAGAAGGTTCGCGCCAGGTGGTACAAGGTCGTGCAGGAGCAATTGAATAAGGAAGCCTACTGGGTGATCCTCTACTATCGGGCCAACGTCGTTACCAGCGACAAACACGTCGTTGGCGACACACCGTATCCAACCAGCGGTGTGTTCGGAAACACCTGGAATCCGTGGGCCTGGTCGTTCAAAGGCGGCTGAGGAGGTGGAGACCCCTTCTGAGAAGCGCGGCCCATTACTTGCCATACAGAACAAGCAGGCTATGGCCTAATTCATTAAGAAGATCTTTCCCCAACTGGAGCGTTCGATTGCCTAAAGTGCTTACCCCCGGTCAAATATTGCCTCGCGCCATCACCCTCGTAGCGGTTGTGGTTCCCTTAGTTGCCACGGTCTTCGCCATCGTCAAGCTCTGGAAGCGAGACGTGATGCCGGTCGATCTGGCACTGCTCGTCGTGCTGTACTTTGTCACCGGCATCGGGATCACGGTGGGTTTCCACCGCTTTGCCACCCATCGCAGCTTCAGGAGCGGACGGGCGGTCGAGTTCGTTCTGCTGGCCCTCGGTTCCATGGCAGTGGAAGGGCAGGTGATGACCTGGGTTGCCACCCATTGGAAGCATCATCAATATGCCGATAAGCCGGGCGATCCGCACAGCCCGCTGGAGGGACTGCTCCATGCCCATGTGGGCTGGATGTTCGGCGACGACGGCGGAATGGTTAATCAAGAGGTCAAATACTTGAAGCAGGATCGCGTCGCGGGCTTCATCAATCGCACCTTTGTCCTCTGGGTTGCTCTTGGCCTGCTGATCCCGTTCCTGATTGACGGTTGGCGAGGGTTGCTGTGGGGCGGTCTGGTTCGTATCTTTCTGCTGCACCACGTGACCTGGTCGGTGAACTCCGTCTGTCATCAGTTTGGTCGACGCTCGTTCGACACCCCGGACCAGAGCCGCAACCAATGGATCGTTGGCCTTCTCGGTCTGGGCGAGGGGTGGCACAACAACCACCACGCGTTTCCTGAGTCTGCCTTCCATGGCTTGCACTGGTACCAGATCGATGTGTCCGGTTACCTTATCCGTCTGCTGGAGCGCACCGGCCTGATTACCGGGGTGCGGCGGGTATCCCGCGATCGTATGGAGCGCAAACGGGCGGCCTGATCGCTCGTCTTTTTACCCGGTAGGTACTACAAATATTGAACGCACTGAAGGTGAAAGCTGATGGCAACAGAGGAACGCAAGGACGAGAACCAAGACAAGAGCAAGGTCAGCGACAAGGACGAGCGATCTTCCGCGGAGGAGGCGGAGCATCAGCACGCGAAGCAACTCGATGAGGGGACTGAAAGTCCGGGTTAGGCAGAGGCGCTGAGCGGCACATCGATCACCGCTCCCGGTCGTGCCACAACTTTAGCAACAGGCCGAGCGTTGCCGCGTTCGTGGCGTGGCCGTGCAGGCACACCCGACAGTTGACCTTCAGCCGTACCAATAGCGCCCATAGGAGATAGACCGACAGAGCCACTGACACGGTCGAGCCAATGAGCGCCGACCGCAGTATCCAGCGTCGGCGAAGTAGACCACTGAACGCGCCGGCTCCGAGCCCGCCGTAGAACACCATGCCCAGGTCACTGTTCCGCACACCAAACACTCGGGCGTAGCGTGTCTGCGTAAAGTGTCCCTGTGCCCTGGTATCTCCCGCTCGGGCCTGCTCGCTGACCCGTTTGATGTTCCGCGTGGCCTGGTTCGACACGAGGAATCCGTACACCGCAACCAGCGAAAGTAGCGTCCGATCCATATATATCCTTTATAGGTACCTCCACATTTGACTGATACAATGTGGCAGGTTTTGGTGTGGGGCATACTTGTCGTGGCGCCTTCTCCACGCCGGTGGGAAGCGGGATGTCGGCGGCATCGGTCGGTATATCGGCTCGTGGTTCGTCGCGAGATCCGCTCTGCCTTAGACGACAAGACGGAAGGAAGCAAGTATCCCATGGTAAAAGAGGCGGAACGAGTCCTGCTTCAACCTTCTACCACAGTGAACCAGCCGGTGGACTTCCACGAGACGAAAGAGGATCTCGTGGCTCTGTTTTCCACCATGGTCTTGATTCGACGCTTCGAAGACAAGACCTACGAGATGTATACGCGCGCTCGTATTGGCGGCTACTGCCATATGAATCACGGGGAGGAAGCCACAATTGTCGGGGCCATCTCCTGCTTGCGTGAGCAAGACTGGATCGTGTCGTTCTATCGCGAGCACGGCCACATCCTGGCCCGAGGCAGTGACCCCAAAGCGGTCATGGCTGAGTTGTTTGGTCGAGAGGGCGGCGTGTCGCACGGGCGAGGCGGTTCCATGCACCTGTTCGATGCCAAGCGTCGCTTTATGGGCGGCTACGGGATCGTGGCTGGACATATGCCGCTGGCGCTCGGCACCGGTTACTCGAGCAAGTACCGCAAGGTCGACGAGGTGACGCTCTGCATGACCGGGGAGGGCGCCATGGCCAACGGCGCCTCGCACGAGTCGCTCAACATGATCGGCCTCTATCATCTGCCGGTAATCACGATCATTGTCAACAATCTGTATGGCATGGGTACGACGGTCAATGAATCGGCGGCGAATCCTAACCTGTGGGAGCGCGGCGCCATGTACGGCATGCACGGCGTCAAAGTCGACGGCATGGACGTGATGGCCATGAGGCGCTGCATGGAAGACGCCATGGAACACGCTCGAAACGGCGAACCGACCCTGATTGAGGCGATTACGTATCGCTATCGCGGCCACTCGGTGGCTGATGCGGCGCGGTATCGCACCTCCGAGGAGGTACAGACCTGGCGCGATCAGGATCCAATCGAGCGTTTCTACCGGCAGTTGACGGAGGCCGGCATGATAACCGGGGACGAGCGGAGTGAGATTGAGGCGCGTGTCGATGCGCAGGTGGAGGAGGCGGTCGAGTTCGCGGAGAACAGTCCCGAACCGGATCCGGCGGGACTGCTCGACTTTCTCTATGTCGATCCACCTGCCAATGTGTAGCGCCGGCCGGAAAGCAGAAGGAAGAGCTGTATGCCTGTCATAACGTATCGCCAGGCGCTGAACGACGCCCTGCGCGAGGAGATGGACCGCGACCCCAAAGTCTTCTGCCTGGGCGAGGAGATCGGACGGTTCGGCGGGTCCTACAAGGTAACCGAGGGACTGATCGATCAGTACGGGCCAGATCGCATTCTATCTACCCCTATCTCCGAGCTGGGTATTATTGGCCTTGCGACCGGTGCCGCGATGACCGGCCTCCGACCGGTGGCCGAGATTATGACCATCAACTTCATCGTGGTTGGTATGGACCAACTGGTGAACAACGCGGCCAAGATTCCCTATATGTTCGGAGGCGAGGCGCGCGTGCCGCTGGTGGTCCGAACGCCGAGTGGGGCCGGTCATCAGCTCACGGCCCAGCACTCGCAGGTGCTCGAGTCGTGGTTTGCCTATGTCCCCGGCATGTACGTGGTGGCGCCATCAACCCCGGCGGATGCCAAAGGACTGTTGAAGGCGTGTATCCGCGACGACAACCCCATCCTCTTCGTGGAAAACGTCTTGCTCTACAACGAGAAGGGTGAGGTGCCGGAGGGCGAGCATCTGGTGGAGATCGGCAAGGCGGACGTGAAGCGCAAAGGCGACGATGTTTCGATCATCACCTACTCCCGCATGGTGCACGTTGCGCTGCAGGCCGCGGAGCAGCTGGCCGACGAGGGCATCAGCGCTGAAGTCATCGACCTGCGCAGTCTCCGACCGCTCGATATGGATACGGTGCTCGCTTCCGTAAAGAAGACCAATCGCGCCCTCGTGGTACATGAGGGATGGAAGAAGTTTGGGGCGGGCGCGGAGCTTGCCGCCCAAATCCAGGAATACGCGTTCGACTATCTGGATCACCCGGTCGAGCGGGTAACTGGCGTTGAGGTGCCGCTGCCGTACGCCGCCTCACTGGAGACGGCGGCCCTGCCCAAGCTGGAGTACGTGGTCGAGGGCGCGCGCGCCATGGTCGGGAAGCGGTAGAGGAGCAGCGATGGCTACTGAAGTTGTTATGCCGCGCTTGAGCGACACCATGGATTCCGGCACGGTGGCAAGATGGCTGAAGCAGGAAGGCGATCAGATTTCGCGCGGTGAAATAATCGCCGAGATTGAAACCGACAAGGCGAATATGGAGATGGAGTCGTATGCCAACGGCATACTTGCCCAGATTCTGGTAGCGGAAGGACAGAGTGCCGGTCTGGGCCAGCCGATTGCAATGATTGCCGCTAGCCAGGAAGAGGCAGAGGCACTTCGTGGCAGTGGGACCGTCGCATCGTCCGAGGCGACGACGCGGACGGCTCCGGCAGCCGCGTCGGATAATGGCGCGCAGTCTGAGCCGGCTCCGGTGGCCGAGCAGCCGGCGCCCGCTCAGCGGCAAGCAGCCGAGCCCAAACCGACCGACACGAAAACGGCTGCCACCGAAGCGCCGGGACGTATCAAGGCCTCGCCACTGGCCAAACGCCTGGCTGCAGAGCAGCAGATCAATCTGGTCGAGGTCACCGGGACGGGTCCCGGCGGGCGTATTACCAAGGAAGACGTACAGGCGTTTCTGAAGCTGGCTGGAGTTTCGCTTCGCTCGCCGGCGCCTACTGAGTCTCAGCAGCAGGCGGCCGCCCCCGCGCCCTCCCAGGGAGCCGGTGCTGGACCTCGCGGCGCACAGCAGGTCGAAATGACCCGCATGCAGCGTACCATCGCGCGGCGTATGGCGGAGGCCAGGTTCTCGGCGCCGGATTTCGTGCTCACGGCTGAGTTTGATATGACCCAGGCGCGGGGCATGCTGGCCGGCATTAAGGGCGCGGAGGGCGCGCCGAAAGTGGGGCCCAGTGATCTCCTGCTCAAGGCGGTTGCCATCGCACTGGTCCAGCACGCGGAGGTCAACTCTGGCTGGGAGAATGACGGGATCGTGTCGTACGGTCATGTGAATGTCGGTTTCGCCGTGGCCATTACCGGCGGCCTGGTGGTGCCGGTGGTGCGCGATGCCAATGCCAAAACTCTGGGCCAGATCGCGGTCGAGGCCAAGGGGCTGATCGACCGGGCGCGCAACAACAAGCTGACGCCGAGCGAGTATGAGGGAGGCACTTTCTCGATCTCGAATCTCGGCATGTATGGGATCGACCAGTTCACCCCGATCATCAATGCCCCAGAGGCCTGTATCCTGGGAGTGGGAGCGATCACGCCCACTCCGGTGGTGGTCGATGGGCAGGTCGTGGTGCGGGATCGCATGCGTGTCACTCTTGCCTGCGATCACCGGGTGGTCAACGGCGCACAGGGTGCTGAGTTTTTGCAGACGTTGCGCAAACTCCTGGAGCAGCCCCTGCTCGCGCTGCTCTGAGGCGGAGGAATCATCGACCGAAACCAGGCTGCCCGGTGAACACGGTAACGACGCAGTATGGTGTCAAGGCCCGCTGACCGGATTCAGGGCGGGCGGTTAGTATCTGAAGGGGATTCCCTGCGACCCGGTGTGCGAAGCCGCGCTGGGTTCTGACCCGGAAGCGGGAAGAGAGAGGAGATCTGGAGTGACCGAGCAGCATTTTGACGTACTGTTTTTGGGAGGCGGCTCGGGCGGCTATGTTGGCGCCATTCGCGCCGCCCAACTTGGCCTCTCGGTGGCCGTGATCGAGCGTGACAAGTTGGGGGGCACCTGCCTCCATCGTGGCTGTATTCCGAGCAAGGCCTATCTGGAAAGCGCGCACGTCTACAGCGAGATTCAGCACGCCGGCGACTTTGGGTTGACCGTGGAGAACGTTGGCTACGACTTCGACAAAATTCAGCAGTTCCGCGAGAAGGTAGTCAACGAGAACTGGAACGGCGTGAAATTCCTGATGAAGAAGAATAAAATCACCGTTATCGAGGGCGATGGCCGGATCACCGGCCAGAACCAGATTTCAGTGTGCGGTGCCGGCGGCGAGGAACAGCAGATTACAGGTGATAATCTGGTTATCGCCACCGGGACCCGGCCTCGAACGCTCGGAATCGAGACCGACGGCAAACGGGTCTTTACCAGTGACAACATCTGGCAGGCCGCAGGTATGCCCGATTCGGTGATTGTGCTGGGCGGCGGCTACATCGGCTGCGAATTTGCCTCGTACTTCCGGGCCTTTGGCGTCGACGTCACCATGGTCGAGATGCTGCCGGGGCTGATCCCCATGATGGACCAGGACTTGGGCAAGGAGCTGCAGCGGGCGTATAGCAAGCGGGGCATCACGCTACTGACCAACACCAAAGCCGATCCCCAATCGGTCAAGACGACCGGAAGCGGCGTCGAAATCGAGGTCGAGACCGATGGGAAACGGCAGACTCTCTCGGCCGACTATCTCTTGCTGGCCGCTGCCCGCGAGGCGGTTACCGACGGGCTGGGACTGGAAACGATCGGGGTCGAGACGGAGCGTGGTGGCTACGTGAAGATCGGGCCGAACAACCGGACCAGCGTGGCGAACGTGTTCGCGGTGGGCGATGTGGCCGGAGGGCTGGGCCTGGCCCACAAGGCGTACGCCGAGGGCATTCTGGTGGCCGAGACCATCGCCGGCCAGAACCATTTCAACTCGATCGACGCCAATCGCATTCCGCAGCCCATCTTCTGTTTCCCACAGGTGGCCGCGGTAGGACTGACCGAACGGCAGGCACGCGAGAGCGGGGCTGAGCTGGAGATAGGTAAGTTTCCCTTCTCGGCGAACGCCAAGGCCAAGATTCTGAACGACTCGACCGGATTCGTGAAGGTGATCGCCGATAAGAAGTCTGGTGAAATCCTGGGCGTCCACATGATTGGCCCCACGGTCACGGAGATGATTTCCGAGGCGGCGCTGGGCAAGTTCCTGGAGTCGACTCCGCTGGAGATGGCATACAACATTCATCCCCATCCCACCCTCTCGGAGGCCATCGGCGAAGCCGCTCATGCCACCGAGGGCGCGCCAATTCACATGTAGGCCGGTACGGGGAGCATGAAAGGCAATCTCTGGGACAGCAGCGCGCCGGCTGAGAGTGCGCTACTCGACGTACTGGTCTATCGTTCGCGGCTGCTGGGCGCCGACCCGGATCTCGTGCTGTGGGGCGGCGGGAATACCTCGGTCAAGACGACTGAGATCGACTTCCGTGGTCGCGAACGGCGGGTATTGCGCGTCAAGGGATCGGGCACCGATCTGAAATCGATCGACCGTTCCGGCTTTCCCGGCCTGTATCTCGACGATATTCTGCCGCTGCGGGATCACGACGACATGAGCGATGAAGAGATGGTCGCCTATCTGGAGCACTGCGTGGTCGAGCCAGGCGGCCGGCGTCCCTCCATCGAGACGCTCTTGCACGGCTTCCTGCCGGCACGGCATGTTGACCACACGCACGCCGACGCTGTAATCGCACTGACCAACACGGAACGCGGCGAGGAAGCGGTGCGCGCGGCCCTGGGGGATGGGGTGGCGTACGTTCCCTGGCGCCGTCCCGGCTTTCTACTTTCCAAGCAGGTTGGCGCCCTGGCCGATAGCGAGGCGGTGGTGCTTGGTAATCACGGGCTGGTGACCTGGGGAAATACCGCCGAGCAGAGTTATAGCAAGCATATTGGGTTGGTGGAGAGAGCCGAGGCGTACCTGCGGACGCTGGCCGGAAGGACGCCTGCCGTGACCGCACGCCCGCTCGAGTCCCCCGCTCTTGAGCCGCTCCTCCTGCAAATCCGCCGCGAGCTTGGCCATCGCATCTTGCGATTCGAGAGCGGCGCCGAGTTCCGCGCCATCTCGGATCGACCGGACGTGCGTCAGCTGGCCGGCGCAGGTCCCGCCACGGCCGATCATGTACTGCGCATCGGGCCCTGGTCGTGCGTCATCGACGGGGAGAGTCCAGCGGCGGCCATCGAGGCATATCGCCAGAAGTATCGTGAGTTCTTCGACCGTGGTGCATGGGAGGGACTCGAGATGTTGGACCCGAGTCCCAGAGTTTTTTTGATCCCGGGACGCGGCATGGTCACGTCCGGGTGGAATGCCAGAGATGCCCAGGTGGTGGCAGAAGTCGCCTTTCATACCTTGAAGATTGCAGCCGAAGGCCAGGACGCCCATGGCTCATACCAATCGTTCAGCGATCGCGATCTGTTCGACGCGGAGTACTGGCCGCTCGAGCTGTACAAGCTGACGCTGGCGCCACCGACCAAAGAGCTGGAAGGCCGGGTGGTGCTGGTAACTGGCGCGGCCTCGGGCATCGGTCGCGCGGTGGCGCACCGGCTGGCCTCGCTGGGAGCGCAGTTGGCCTTGATCGACATTGACCCGGCGGGCATGGAGCAAACCGCCCTGAGTATTGGACAGGCGGGCGACGCGCCGCCCCTCTGCATCCGAGCCGACCTGACCGAGCAAGGAGATGTGTGGGCCGCGGTGCGGCACACGGTGCGCACCTACGGCGGCATCGACGGGCTGGTGTCCAACGCCGGCATCCCGGCGGCCGGCAGACTGACCGACCTTGACAGTGAGCTATGGCGACGCAGCCTGGAAGTGAATACCACGTCCCATTTTTTGCTTACCGCTCACGTGATGAAGATGATGACCGCGCAAGGATTGGGAGGCAGCATCGTCTACGTCGCCTCGAAAAACGCTTTTGGGCCAGGCGCCGGCTTCGGCGCCTACAGCGTGGCCAAGGCCGGCCAGGTGCAACTGGCCCGAATCGCCGCGCTGGAGGGCGGCGCCGCCGGCATCCGTGCCAACGTGGTGAACCCCGATGCGGTCTTCGAAGACTCGAAACTCTGGTCCGACGAGGTTCGCCGGCAGAGGGCCGCCGCGCATGGCGTGCCGGTGGAGCAGATCGAAGACTTTTATGCACAGAGGAACTTGTTGAAGACCAAAGTGACCGGGCGAGATGTGGCAGAGGCGGTGGCCTTCCTGCTGTCCGATCGGTCCAGGGCAACCACGGGCACGGTGATTGCGGTAGATGGAGGCGTGGCGGCGGCGTTTCCCCGCTAGGCGTTCAGAGCGAGCTACGAAGCATTCACTAGACGAGCGACAGTTGGATTCTGGCGACCACTCTTTACCGCGTGAGCAGCACGTATCCCGTGGCTACCGCCCCCCAGAGCGCATAGCTGGCGATCAGGCTGGGCACCACGGCCCACCGTCCCAACAACATATACATGGCGATGATGAACACCAGCGTCACCGGAAAGGCAAAGAGCGCCGAGAGCGCCAGCTGCCGCGCCGCGATCGGTCCGTCGCTGAGACCGACGAAGAAAAAGCTGGTGGCCGTGATTACCGGGGTCATGATCAGCACCCCGGCTAACTGACTCCGGTTCTTGAGCAGGAGAATCGCGGCCACCACGACGCCGGCCAGTGCGCCCTTGGCCAGCGCCTCCAGCAGCGCCGCCGTCGTTACCCCTGTCTGGTGACCCATGGTGCGCCCCTTTATTGGAGACATGTAGACGGCTGCGCCGCCAGCGGCGCAGCCGTCTACATGTCTAAAAGTGCTGAATCAGTGACGCGCTCTCGTGATACAGCGTGTGAATCTTGCCGGTGTTGAAGTGTACGACATCCCATGGCCAAAACACGTTGGGGAGGGGGCGCCGAGGTCAGGCGAGGCTGCGAAGAGCCGCAGTCTTCCGCGCTCAGGTGCGGGAAGTATTCCATTTTCATACCTGCCTCCTTAGACCCTGACACCACGGCTGCCTACGTGCGCGATTAACGCCTCAGGATGGCCGCGATACTGCCTGCGATGCTCGGGATGCGTGGCAAGATCCAGGACCAGGTCAGTAAGCGTGGCGTTGACCGGGGTTGGGACGTTGTGCTGCTTTCCGGCGCGTACCACGGCGCCGTTGAATGCCGCTATCTCGGTCTTGCCACGCATCATGTCGGCGCGCATGCCGGGCGAGCGGTCGCCACGAGCGTGCGCGATACGTCTCCCCAGGGTAGCCTGGGCCAGCGAGCGAGGCAGGCGCATGGCAAGCCGCGCCTGGGGAACCGCATAGCCGGGCAGCTCGACGGCGCGGATACCTTCCGCCCTCATGACGCGGGTGGCCTCGCGAAAAGCCAGCTGCTCAATGCGAAAGAGTCGCTGGTCGTTCATGATGCGGCCGAGGTCCATATCCAGGATGGCACTGGTGGCTGCTCCCAGCATGTTGAGCAGCAGCTTGGACCAGCGCAGACCGCGGTAGTCCGCGACAGTCGTGGTGGGTAGCCCGGTAGCGGACAGCAGTTCGACCAGCCAGGGAGGAACGGGACGGCCGCCCATGCTGGCGAGGGCCAGGCCACCGGCGCGACTGTACCGCGTGATACTGCCCGGCTGTTCCATGCCGGCGCTGACGGTGAGCGTGCCGGGCAGCACGCGGTGGCGTCCCAGCGCCCGAGCCAGCTCTTCCTCGCTGCCCACCCCATTCTGGAGGGCAAGCAACAGACCGCGCTCGCCAAGCAACGCGCGTAGGTCATCGATTGAGCCGGCAACATCGTAGGTGCGAACGGTTAGCAGTAGCAGGTCGCAGGGCGGTAGGCCTTCCACCGAGGTGACAATCCGAGGATATGTCACCTGGTCATGATCCAGTTCGTGAAGTATCAGGCCGTGCTCCGCAATCGCATGCGCGATGCGAGCTCGGCCCAGGAGGGTCAGATCGGCAGTTGCCGCCGCTCCGGCGCCCAGCTTACCGCCGAGGTATCCGCCTACCGCCCCGGCGCCAAAGATAACGATGGAACGCTTAGACTCCATGGGGCGGTTGAGGCCTGGAACGGAACTTCGATTCTTTGCCATGGGCCAGCCGGATGATATTCTCCCAGTGCTTGACCGCGCCAATCAGAAAGAGGGCGACCGCGGCCAGCACATAGGCCGGTGGCTGGCCGGTGACGGCCAGATAGAGGGGGAGTAGCGCGAGGGACACCAGTGAGGCCAGCGAGGAGTAGCCGAAGGTAAGAATGACCACGAACCAGGTGACCGCGGCGAGAAGGGCGGCAAGTGGCGCGAGGGCCAGTGCAATACCTACCGTGGTGGCAACGCCCTTGCCGCCGCGCAGGCGCAAGAACATCGAGAAGTCGTGGCCCAGCACAGCCGCCACCGCGACCAGAGCTAATTGTGCGTGATCCAGGCCGATCCATCGGCCGAGCAATACCGGGATCACACCCTTGAGAATGTCGATCAACGCCACCAGGAGGCCGACTTTCATGCCAGCTGTGCGGGCGACGTTGGCGGCGCCAAAGTTGCCGCTGCCCAGCTCGCGAACATCCCGCCCGGTCAGCAGCCGAGACACCAGCACCCCGGTGGGAATCGAGCCCAGCAGGATCGCGCAGCATACGAGGAACAGCGTGCCCAGCATGTCCGCCCCTATCAAATCTGGCACAGTCTAGCAGGTGAGCGCTCGCTCGTCACCGACTGCCGGCCGCGCGCGAGCGCTCCGTAGGCGGTTCGCTCTCCGAAGCGCGCAACAGCGGCCAGGCATCCACCACGTAGCGCACGCCGGAAATCACCGTGGCCACGGCGGAGAGACCGAGGAGCCAACTGCACGCGGTGAAGGCGGCGTTCCATTGGTTGTGGTCTGCAAAGCGCGACAGCGCCCCACCGGCTTGCCCGTCGGCGGCTACCAGTAGTAGCGGGATGGCGACCATGGTCAGCGCTGCCTTACCCTTGCCCCAGATGTGGGCCGAAATGATGCGATCGCGCGAGGCTGCATAGCTGCGCAGGCCGGAGATAAGGAACTCACGTCCGATAATCACCAGCGGCACCCAGCCCGGAGAGAGGCTACCGATGGCCATGGCGACCAGTGCCAGGCTGACGAACACCTTGTCGGCGCTGGTATCTAGGAAGACCCCCAGTGGCGAGACCTGCTTGGTATGGCGCGCCAGCTTGCCATCGATTAGGTCCGTAAAGGCGGCGATCGCAAAGAGGGCGGCAGCGACCAGGTATAGATCCCCGCGACGTGCCAGAATCAGCGCCGCTACGAAGGGTGCAGCGACGATGCGCGAGGACGAGAGGACGTGTGCCCAGGTCATCTTCGCTCCCGCCTGTTAGAGTTCCTTCAGTATAAGCGCCGTATCGGGCCAACCGTAGGAGGCCTCTTCAATCTCGACGCCGGCTACGACTGCTATCCTGCTCCCCACAAACTGGCCGCCGAGCGACTCATAGAAGCGGCGAGATGGATTGGCTGCCGCCACCCAGACCAGCATGGAATGCATCCCGTGTTCGGCGAGCCATGCCATCGTCTCGTGCGTCAGTCGCCGCCCAACCCCCTTGCCCTGGTCTGTGGACAGGAGATAGATTGCGTACAGCTCGCCGGCGAATTGTGGATCATCCTCGCGGTTGGGACCACCGCTGGCGAACCCGACGATCTGGCCGGACGGAGCCTCGGCTACCAGATTGACCCCCTCCTGGCGAGCCAGAATCTCTACCCACGCCGTTTCACGCCGCTGGTAGGAGAGCGACGCCAGCACTGCCGCCGGCAGGATACTGGGGTAGGTGGTGCGCCAGCTGTTCACGTGCACCCGTGCGATTCCGGCCGCATCGCCTGGTTCAGCCGCACGGATATTCATGTTCCGTTGTCCTCTCCAAGGGTCCACCATGCCGATCAGCGGAGTCCTTCTCAACTGTATGCCGCGTGTGGCTAAAATTGCCTGTGGAAACTCATGTGGACGAGAAGATGACCGCTGGTGGAGGGACGCCGCCTCCCGGCTCGACGCCATCTCTCTGGCGAAACCGAGACTATCTCATTCTGTGGGGCGGCCAGAATCTCTCCAGCCTGGGCAATGCCATGTCCGGCATCACGCTTCCCCTGCTAATTCTGTACCTGACCAAATCTCCCGCTCAGGCCGGGTTGGCAGGATTCTTCGCTACCCTGCCGTTCGTGCTGCTCAGTCTGCCGGCCGGGGCGCTGGTTGACCGGTGGGATCGCAAGAAAGTGATGATTCGCTGCGACCTGGGCCGCGCCATCGCCCTGGGCAGCATCCCGCTGACCTATGCGCTGGGGCATCTCACCATCATCCAGCTCTACCTGGCGGTAACCATCGAAGGCATTCTCTTTACCTTCTTCAACATTGCCGAGGTGGCCTGTCTGCCGCGCGTGGTAAGCAAAGAACAGTTACCGGCAGCCACCTCGCAAAATCAGGCCGGCCAGGTTGCCTCCTTCCTGGCGGGTCCACCCCTCGGTGGCTTCCTGTTCCAGGTGGCGGGAAAAACCGTTCCCTACCTGGTCGACTCGATCTCGTATCTGGTCTCGGTCGCCTCGCTCTTGCTGATCAAGGTGGAGTTTCGAGCGGAGCGGGTGGCGAGGCAACGCAACCTGCGTGGGGAGATCGAGGAAGGTGTTGCCTGGCTCTGGCGTCAGCCGTTGATTCGCTTCATGGCCTTTCTCACCGGAGGCTTGAACTTCGTCAGTTCCGGCAGTCTTCTGCTCTTGATCGTGATTGCCAAGAACCAGGGCGCCTCGCCCACCGTGATCGGTTTGATGTTTGCCATCGGCAGCGTCGGCGGCATTATTGGTTCCCTGCTGGGACCAATGATTCAGCGACGCTTCACCTTCGGCCAGGCAATTATTGGCCTGGTTTGGCTCCAGACAATCCTGTTTCCGCTCTTCGCCGTGGCGCCGAACGCGGTGCTGCTTGGTGTGATCGAAGCCGGCATTTTTCTGGCCGGACCGGCCTACAACGTGGTCCAGTTTAGCTACCGACTGGCCCTGATCCCCGATGAACTGCAGGGCCGGGTGAATAGTTCGTTCCGTTTGTTAACCTTCGGCTTTCAGCCGGTGGGCTTTGCCCTGACCGGCGTTTTCCTGCAACTGTTTGGCGCCACCACCACGGTCTTTATCTTTGCCGGCGTCCAGCTGCTATTGGCGGTCATCACCCTGGCCAATGGCCATGTGCGTCACGCCGTCCCGCTCGATCAGGCACAGGTGGCCTGATACAGGGAAACCATCTTGCGCGCCCAGCGGTGGTATGTTCAGACGGACCTAGAACGCTGTTTATCTGGAATGGATTCGCATGGACACGATATTCGTACAGTTTCTCTTTTATCGTCTCGATCCCGCCTGGCGGCGACTCCCGGAGGAGGAGCGAGCCTGCCGCGGCACGGAGTTCGCCGAGGCCGTCGAGGGCGCCGAGGGGATAACGACTCACGCCTACAACATGACCGGCATGAAAGCCGGGACCGATCTGCTGCTATGGCGTCACGGGACCAACCTGACGGAGTTGCAGGCATCGGCCAGCCGTCTGCAACAGACCACGCTGGGTCGCTATCTCGATATCGCGTACTCCTACCTGGGATTGATTCGGGTATCGACCTACGTCCGGCGCCAGACGCCGCAGGAGCAGGCGGTGCTGGAGACGGAACGGGGCACCTATCTGATCATCTATCCCTTTACCAAGACCATCGATTGGTACCTGCTGGGCAAGGCGACGCGGCAGGGCATGATGAACGAGCACATCAAAGTGGGGCATGAGTACGAGCATATCAAGCAGGTGCTGGTCCACTCCTTTGGGCTCGACGATCAAGAATTCGTGGTGGCCTATGAAGCGGAAGATCTGATGGAGTTCCAGTCGCTGGTGATGGAACTACGTTCCACTGATGGACGGAAGTACACGCTCTCCGACACGCCGATCTTCACCTGCGTACACCGGCCGCTTCACGAAGCACTCGAATTGCTGGTATGATCGCTCCGGCTGCCCAAGCGCCCGCGACACATCCGAGGCAGGATCGCTTGCTGCGCGCCTTGTGCCGTGAGCCGGTGGACCGCACGCCGATCTGGTTCATGCGGCAGGCCGGCCGGTCTCTGCCCGAGTATCGGGCCATTAAGCAGCACTTCAGCCTGCTGGAAATCTGCCGGCGTCCAGAATTGTGCGCGGAGGTAACGCTGCAGCCGGTACTGCGCCTGGGCGTCGATGCTGCTATCCTCTATGCCGACATCATGCATCCGCTAATCGGCGTCGGGATCGACCTGGAGATCGTGGACAAGGTTGGCCCGGTCATCGCCGAGCCGATCCGAGCCGCGGCGGATGTGAGCCGGCTGCGGCCACTCAAACCGGAAAGCGACGTGGCCTTCGTGCTGGAGGATATCCAGGCCGTGCTGGCCAGGCTGGACGGCGCGGTGCCGCTGATCGGTTTCTCCGGCGCACCCTTCACGCTGGCCAGCTATCTGGTCGAGGGCCGGCCATCTCGCGACTTTCTGCATACCAAGCGCTTGATGTACGGCTCGCCTGCTGTCTGGCATGAACTCATGCAGCGCCTGGCAGAGATCGTGGGCAGCTATCTTCTGGCCCAAGCTGCCGCGGGAGTGCATGCGCTACAGCTGTTCGACAGCTGGGTCGGCACGCTGTCGGTCGATGATTATTGCCGCTATGCGCAGCCGTACTCCCGGTTGGTGTGCGACCGCGTGGCGACGGCGGGCTTGCCGCTGATTCACTTCGGCACCAGCAGCGGGGCGTTGTTGGAAGCGATGCGCGACGCCGGCGGGAGCACCATTGGCGTCGACTGGCGCATTCCCCTCGACCTGGCTTGGGAGCGCATCGGCTACCAGCGTGGCGTGCAGGGCAACCTGGACCCCCTGGTACTGCAGGCGCCGTGGGAGGTCGTGCAGCGAGAGGCCGACGCAATTTTGAGACGCGCCGCCGGACGGCCGGGCCACATCTTCAATGTGGGGCATGGCATTCATCCCGATACGCCGCCCGAACAACTCGAACGCCTGGTCGCCTATGTCCATGAGCGCACCGCTTCCACCCCCGCTTGAGGCGCCGCTGCGGGGCGTTCGCGTGCTGGTCACCCGTCCGCATGCCGAGGCGGAGCCGCTGCGTCGCTCCTTGCATGCCGCTGGAGCGATCGTGCTCGATCTGCCCACCATCGCCGTTGAGCCGCCCGAGAGCTACCGCCCGCTGGACACGGCGCTCTCTACCCTGTCCGAGTACGACTGGATCGTCTTCACCAGCCGCAACGCGGTGAACGCCGTGTTCGATCGACTGGCTGTCCTGGGAAGTCCACCGGTCTTCCCGGTGACCCTCTGGGTGGCTGCGGTCGGACCGGCCACGGCAGCCCACTTACGCCGGCGTGGAGTCTATGTCGATGCTGTTCCAGAGAGCGCCGCGGTCAGTTTCCTGTCGAGAGAGCTACAGAGGCGGGGAATGAGCGGCACGCGTGTCCTGCTCCCCCAGGGAAATCTGTCTGGCCGAGAATTGCAGGACGACCTGGAGAGGTCGGGAGCAACGGTAGAAGCGGTGATCGCCTATCAGACGGTCCAACCTTCGGCCCTCGATCGCTCTGTACTGGAGGCTGTACGGCGCGGTGAGGTCGACGTGGTGGCACTGGCCAGCCCGTCCGCCGTGCATAACCTGGCGCACCTACTATCGCTCGACGGGGGTTGCGCTATTCTGCAGGACGTCAGCCTGGTATGCATCGGTCCCAGCACTGCCGCGGCGGTGAGAGACCTCAATCTGCGACCCATGTCCGTGGCCGAGGAGCATACTCTGGACGGCCTGGCGCAGGCTATCGTCAACCTTTATCGAGTGGAGCAGAGCAATGAGCCAGAGTGATGGTATGGGCGTACTGCTGATGGCATACGGCACGCCCGATAAGGCAGAAGATGTCGAGCCGTACTACACCCATATTCGGCGCGGGCGAAAGCCGCCCGCTGAACTGTTGCAAGATCTGCAGGAACGGTATCGACTGGTGGGTGGCCGGACCCCGCTCTCGGATATCTCGGCGGCGGTCAGGGCCGGCCTGGAGGAGCGCCTCAACGCGGATGGCGCCGGCACCTATCGTGTCATTCTGGGGATGAAGCACTGGCATCCGTACATCGAGCAGGCGGTGGGTGAGCTGGCCGCCGAGGGCATCCGCCGGGCAGTCGGTTTGGTGCTGGCGCCGCACTTTTCGAGCATGAGCATTGCCGGCTATTACGACTACATCGAGCAGGCGCAGCGCAAGCTCGGCACGGACATCCAGTTTGAACGGATCGACAGTTGGCATCTGCACCCCGCCTATCTGGAGGCGGTCGCCGCGCGTATCCGCGCCCGTCTGGCTGAGTTTCTGTGTGGCTCGGAGGTGACCGTCATCTTTACGGCGCATAGTCTGCCGGTGAAGATTGTAGCGATGGGCGATCCCTATCCGGAGCAGTTGCGCGAGACCAGCGAGGCACTGGCCCGGATGCTCCAGCTAGCGCACTGGACCTTTTCCTTTCAAAGCGCCGGCCGGACCGACGACCCATGGCTGGGACCGGATCTGGTCGACACCATTCACGAGCTGGCGGACGGCGGCGTGCGGCATATGCTGGTTGCCCCCATCGGCTTTGTCTCAGACCATTTAGAGATCCTGTACGACATTGATTATGAAGCGCAACAGGCGGCTAGAGAGCATGGCGTCACGCTCAAACGAACGGAGATGCTCAATGCCGCCCCAGACTTTATTGATGGCCTGGCGGAATTGATACAGCAACGGGTGGCCGATCCCGGCGATGCCGAGCCGTCCTGAACGGTACCTCGTAGAATGGACTATCTACCGGAGAAGTAACGAGATTTAATGATTGAAGCTGTGCCGGACCTGGCGCCGGCTGATGTAGACCGCGGTCAGTTGCTGGATCTATTGCGGTACATGGTATTGACCCGCGCGATGGACGACCGTATCCGGACGCTCTATCTGCAGGGAAAGGTTTCCGGCGGCGTATACAGCCAGGTAGGCCACGAGGCGATCTCGGTAGGGACCGCCTACGCGCTCCGTCCCAGCGATGTTATTGCGCCCATGCACCGCGACATGGGGGCCCACCTGGTTCGCGGGATGGAACCGGGAAAGATCCTGGCGCAGATCATGGCCCGCGCCACCGGCTTCACCGCCGGCAAAGACAACGCGCTCCACATTGGCGATCTGGAGCGACGAGTGCTGCCGCAGATCAGCATGCTTGGCTCGTCGATCCCGCTGGCTGCCGGCGCCGCACTGACCGGCCGCCAGCGCGGCGAAGATCTGGTGGCGTTGACCTATGTTGGCGATGGCGCTATCAATACCGGTGATTTTCATGAAGGGCTGAATTTCGCGGCGGCACTGCGCCTACCCATGGTCCTGATCGTGGAAAACAACCAGTACGCGTATTCCACTCCGCTGTCGAAGCAGATCTGCTTGGACGAAATCGCTACGCGCGCTGTCGGCTACGGTATCCCCGGCATACGGATCGACGGGAACGACGTGCTGGCGGTCTACCGAACCACCCTTCAAGCCGTCGAGCGGGCACGGCGCGGCGAGGGGCCGACGCTGATCGAGTGTGTCACCATGCGAATGCGTGGACACTCCGAACAGGACGATGCCTCCTACGTGCCACGTGAGTTGCTGGCTGAGTGGGAAGCGAAGGATCCTATTGACCGCTACGAACGACGGCTGATGCAGGGCGGTATCATGGATCGAGCCATCCGGGACGAGATCAAGGCCGAGGCCACTGGGTTGGTGGACGAGGCTGCGCAATGGGCGGACCAGCAGTCACTTCCCGAACCGGATAGCGCGCTGCGGGGCGTGTATGGGAGGAGCGAGAGTGGACAGGCATGAGTGAGGTCACGTATCTCGAAGCGATCAAGCAGGGCATGCGCGAAGAGATGCAGCGCGATCAGAGTGTTTACATCCTGGGCGAAGATGTCGGCGTCTACGGTGGCGCCTTCAAGGTGACAGCTGGGCTGCTGGACGAGTTCGGCCCGTTGCGCGTGATCGACACCCCGCTCTCCGAGTCGGCCATCGTCGGCGCTGCGGTGGGGTCGGCCTTGATGGGGCAGCGCCCGATTGCCGAGATGCAGTTCATGGACTTTATCGCCTGTGGCTTCGATCAGATCGTGAATATGGCGGCCAAGCTGCACTATCGCAACGGGATGGCCGTGCCCATGGTTGTTCGCGGCCCATCTGGAGGCGGTGTGCACGGCGGGCCGTTCCACTCGCAGAATCCGGAGGCCTGGTTCATTCATTGCCCCGGTCTTAAAGTGGTCGCGCCGGGTAGCGCTCTGGATGCGTATGGCCTGATCAAAGCGGCCGTGCGAGACGACAACCCGGTGCTGTTTTTTGAGCACAAGTATCTGTACCGCCGTCTCAAGGCCGAACTGCCGGTGGAAGACTACACGATTCCCATCGGCGAAGCCCGGGTGGTGCAGGAGGGCACAGACATGACCATCTATACCTATGGGTGGATGGTCGAGCAGTCTCTGGCCGCGGCAGCGGAATTGGCGGACGAGGACGTCTCGGTTGAGGTGATCGACCTGCGCACCCTGCTGCCGCTCGATCGCGAGGCTATTCTTCGATCCATCGCCAAGACCAGCAAGGCGGTGATTGTGCATGAGGACACGCGCACGCTGGGAGTCGGCGCCGAGGTGGCTGCGATTCTGGCCGAGGAAGCGTTCGACATGCTCGATGGGCCGATCATGCGGGTCACTGCCCCGGACACTCCGGTGCCATTCAGCCCACCGCTGGAAAAAGCTTTCCTGCCGAACACCGAAAAGATCGTTGCCGCCGCCCGCCGGCTGGCGGCGTATTGAGACGGAAGCCTGCCAAGGCAGGCCCATTCAAGAGGAGCACGTGATGTCGACGACCATTGTCATGCCGCAGCTAGGTGAGTCTGTGGCCGAGGGCGTGATCGGGAAATGGCTCAAAAGCGAAGGCGACCAGATTGAGCGCGATGAGCCAATTGTCGAGGTAATAACCGACAAGGTGAACGCCGAAATTCCCTCACCGGTGGCCGGTACCCTAGAGCGGATCACTCAGCCCGAGGGCGCTACCGTCGCCGTCGGCCAGGAGATTGCCGTCATCGGCGATGGTACCGGGAGCGAGGCCCAGCCTGAAGCCGGCCAGGTTGCATCCGGTGGCCGGGAACCTATTCCGGCGGGGAGTGCCGGGGGAAACGGACAGTCTCGTGGCGCCGCCGCGGTGGCGATCGCTCCGCCTCAGGCTCGCCCCCACCTGGAGGGGAATTTCGAGCCGGCCAATGGCAATGTGGAGAACGGCCGCGGCGAGCGCGTCCGCTCGTCACCGTTGGTGCGTCGGCTCGCCGAGCAGCATGGCGTCAGTCTCTCGGCCGTAACGGGTACCGGCATAGGCGGCCGGGTGAGCAAACAGGACATTTTGTCCTTTATCGAGCAGCAACCGAGCGCACCGGCGCCTGTCGCTCCAGCACCTGCTGCCGCTCAGGCGCCGCCGGCTCCGCCGCAAGCCATTCCCTCGCTACCTGCCGCGTCCCAACCGGCACAGCCGGCCGCGATGCGCACTCTTGGCCCCAACGAAGAACTGGTGCCGGTTCCGGCCATTCGTAAGATGATCGCCGAGCGAATGGTGCTGAGCAAGACGACGCTGCCGCACGCCACCACCATCGTCGAAGTGGACATGACCAACGTGGTACGCTTCCGCGAGGCCAAGAAGGACGAGTTCCGCCAGCGTGAAAACGTGCCCCTCTCCTACGTGGCCTTCGTAATCAAGGCCACGGTCGAGGCCCTCAAGGAGTATCCGGACGTCAACGCGGAGTGGGCCGGCGACTATATCATCCGCAAGGGCGACATCAATATCAATGTGGCCGTGGACGCGCCCGAAGGCTTGACCACGCCGGTCATCCATCACGCCGATGAGAAGAGCCTGGCCGGCCTCTCCAAATCGATCTCCGACCTGGCGATTCGGGCTCGCGGGCGCAAGCTGCGGATCGAAGACATGCAGGGCGGCAGCTTCACGGTCAATAACACCGGCGCGCTCGGCTCCATCTGGTCGATCTCCATCATCAATTACCCCCAGGGGGGCATCCTGGCCGCAGCCGCTATTGTCAAGCGGCCAGTCGTGCTGGAGCAGGACGGCCAGGATTTGATCGCGGTGCGCAGTATGATGAACTTGTCCTTCTCCTTCGACCACAGGCTGCTGGACGGCGGGTACGCCGCCGCCTTTCTCAATGCCGTGAAGGAAAAACTGGAGAAGTGGAAGGCAGAGTATCCCGTCTATTGAGGCGCCTCGGAGGATGACGACGCACACCCGTGCAGTGGTCTTCCTGGTTCCCTCCTAATGGTTGAGGCACTGTTTAGCAATGAAGGAACCATGGTGGTAACTGACATTAGGCTGGAGCCGGTGGCTCCCAAGCGCCCCGATTGGCTCAAGGTACGCCTGCCGGCCGGGCCGCGCTACATCGAACTAAAGAACATGATGCGGGACATGGAGCTGCACACGGTGTGCGAGGAGGCTCGGTGCCCCAACATCGGAGAGTGCTGGGGCCACGGCACCGCAACCTTTATGATTCTGGGCGATGTGTGCACGCGCGCCTGCCGCTACTGCGCGGTGACCTCGGGCAAACCGCACACCCTGGATGTGGGCGAGCCGAAGCGCGTGGCCGAAGCGGTCCAGACGATGGGTCTCAAACACGCGGTGGTTACTTCGGTCGACCGCGATGACCTGGAGGACGGCGGCGCGGCGCTGTTCGCCGCCACCATCCGGAAGATCCATGAGTTGAACCCGGACTGCGCGGTCGAGGTGCTGACCCCGGACTTTCAGGGGCGAGATGACCAGCTCGAGATACTTATGGAGGCTCGCCCCGAGATCTTTAATCACAACATCGAGACCGTTCCGCGGGTCTTCCGCCGTGTGCGACCAGGTCGCTCCAAATACGAAATATCGATAGAGGTTCTGCGCCGAGCCAAAGAGATGTATCCCGACGGTCTCACCAAGTCCGGTTTGATGGTTGGATTGGGCGAGACCATGGACGAGGTGGTCGATACCATGCGCGATCTGCGCGGGGCAAACGTCGACATCATGACCATCGGGCAATACTTGCAGCCAACGCCCAAACACGTACCGATCGATCGCTACTATCACCCCGATGAGTTTGCCGAATTGCGCGCCCACGGTCTCGGACTTGGTTTCAGCCACGTGGAATCAGGTCCGCTGGTGCGCAGTTCCTATCATGCTCACGAACAATCGGAAGCACTTCGAGCGAGGAGGACACAGCCATGAAGCTGGAAGACAAACTCTATCTCCTGAAGTTCAACTGGGACGAGCAGTCGCACATCGACATTGTTGACCAGGATGTGTGTGCCCGGTGCCCGGACAAGCCGTGCACTATTGTCTGCCCGGCCGAGGTATACCAGTGGGACGAGGAACAACAGAAGACGGTGGTCTCGTACGAAAACTGCATTGAGTGCGGCGCCTGCCGTATGATCTGCCCGTACAACAACATTTCGTGTGTCATGCCGCGAGGCGGCTTTGGCGTCTCGTACAAGTATGGGTAACGGCCCCATCATGTTGAAGGCTTTTGGGCGGATCGGTCTGAGCCGCCGTATTCACGTGATATTTCACCCGCCTGCGGTTGTTCGCCAACTCGATCCCGGCATCAGGTGTGCCGTACGCCGAACGCGCCATGATCGTTACCGTGTCCACGTATGAGCGAGGGCCCGGATGTGAGGGTGATGGCGCGTCGGGACGCAGACGAGGTGGCAGGCATCGCACCCTCATCCCCGGCCCTTCTCCCGCCCGCGGGAGAAGGGGGTTCTTTAGCCACCAGTGTCGCCCCGAGACTCCCCCTCGCCCGCGGGCGGGAGAGGGGGTTGGGGGGTGAGGGTGCGTCGAGGTACAGACCTGTTTTCCCCAAACTGTCCTCCTATGAACCGCCTCAAGGGGAGAGCGAGAGAGCACCTGCACCGCTGCGGGTAGTCCGCCTGGGCCTCACTGAGTATCAGGAATCATGGGCACTTCAGCAGCAGCTCGCTGAGGCTCGGAATCGCGACCGTATCCCGGACACCCTGCTGCTCCTGGAACATCCTCACACCTACACCCTGGGCCGGCGCGGCAAGGTGGAAAATGTCCTGCTCACTCCGTGTCAGCTTACCCGTCGCGGCATAGCGCTGTATCACGTCGACCGGGGCGGCGATGTGACGTATCATGGTCCCGGTCAGCTGGTCGGCTATCCCGTCCTCAAACTGCGCCCCGATCGGTTGGATTATGTGCGGTATATCCGCGACGTGGAGCGCGCGCTATTACGCGCCGTCTGCGATCTCGGGGTTCCAGCCCAGTTGCAGGAGGAGTACTCCGGCGTGTGGGTGGGGAATGAGAAGGTGTGCGCGATCGGTGTCAAAGTCGATGCGCATGGCGTGACATCGCACGGCTTTGCCCTGAATGTAAACACCGATCTCTCCTATTTTGAGCACATCATTCCATGCGGTCTGGCGGACAAAGGAGTTACCTCGCTCAATCGGCAGTTGGGTCGCCATGTTTCGATGCGTCGTGTCGAGAAGGTAGTCGTTGCTCGACTGGTGGAGGTGTTTCGCCTGACGCCGTCGCCAGGTCGTCGGGGGCAGATGAATGCGAGGCGATCGTAAAGTATTACCGCTGTAGGTCGGTGACGATGGCGGCGTACTCGTCGACCAGGGCTTGCGCTTCCTGGTCGGTCCCCGCCTCCGCCACCAGGTGGAAGCGCGGCTCATCTGGGTCGGGGCGAATGAGTACCCAGTCGTCGCCCAATTGAATTTTGATGCCGTCCGAGGCACACGCCCGTTGCTCGCGGTAGCGCTCACCCAGCAGGCGCATGACGACTCCTTTTTTGTCCCAGGGGCAGGGGACATCGGTCTGCTGAAGGTGCCAGGCTGGTAAGTCGGCCAGCACCTCGTCGAATGGTGCTTGGGCCCGAGCCAGCAACTCCACTAACTTCACCAGGCTGAACATGGCGTCGAAGATGGGGTGCATCAGAGGGAAGATGGTACGTCCCTGGCCGTCGCCTGCCAGGCGGACATGTTTCTGGGTGGCAGTCGACATGATGGCCTCGGTATCGCTGCGGGTCCTGATAATCTTTCCCTGATGCCGTGCGGCCAGCGTCTCAAATATCGCGGGAGCGTCGGTCGGCACTGCGACCACCGCGCCTGCGTTCTGTTGAAACACCAGCGACGCCAGGGCGGCCAGCGCCTGCATCTGCGGGACGCGGCGACCGGTGCCGTCGACCAGGTGCAGACGCTCGCCACTGACATCCAGCATGGCGCCGAGTTGAAACTTGAGGGCCGGCACGATGTTGGCGAGTTGATCGAAGGCGGTATCGTATTCCGGCGCGGAGCGCGGCGCCCCGGCCGGCCCTTGCTTGGCATTGAGCTCGACTACATTGCAGCCAAACGAGCGGAGAATGTCTGGGAAAATGTCGCCGGTGGACCCGAGGGAATAATCGATCACCAGACGATAACAGGCTCGCGAGACGGTGTCATACTCCACCGCGGCCATGAAGGCCCTGGTGTAGCGTTCGGTGACGTCGCTGGCATACGCCGTCTGGCCGATGTCGTCGAGGTGAGCGCGCCGCACGTCCTCCCTGAAATAGGCCGTTTCCACCTTGCGCTGGGTTCCCTTACTCAAATCCATGCCGTCGCCGTTGAACAGCTGAAGGTGAATCAGGGAGGAATCGTACGGTGAGACGCGCACATGGACGCCCCCCAGTGCTCCGGTCACTCTCGTATAGAACCGCGCCACCGGGATAGGGACCGCGGAAAGGTCCACCACGTTGATACCGGCGGCGGCCAGACCAGCGGTCATGGCGCGCTTCAGCATCCGGGAGGGGATCGCCAGGTCGCGGTTGATGGTTACATCCGCGTTGATGGGGAGATTGGAGGCGTATGCCGAGCCCAGCTTCGCCGCCATCTCTGGCGTGAAGTCCACGTTGATTAGCCCGCTGACACCGTAGCGACCGAAGAGTACGCGGCGCCCGGAGGATCCCCAGATGATGCTGGTGGAGACCACCGCTCCTGCATCCACCTCCTTGTTCGGCCAGATCTTCACGTTGGACTGAACTACCGCGCCGCGCCCGATGATGGTGTGGTCGCTAATCACCGTATTTTCAGACACCACGGCGTTGCCCTTGAGTGTGCACTCGGCGCCGAGGAGGCTGCCACGCACCTGGCTGTGCGGGCCGATGTTGGAACCGCGCCAGATGATGCTGCGGTCGATGTGGGCCCCTCGCTCAACCACCGTGTTGTCGCGGATTACCGATGGCCCCTGAACCATGGCTCCGCTCTTGATTTTCACGTCGCGGCCCAGATAGACCGGACCGCGCACCTGTGCGTCAGACGCGATGTCGACGCCGTCCTCTCGCCAGATGCCGTCGACCTGCTCGATGCCCCAGTCGATATCGACCTTGTCCAGCAGAGCGTCACGAGTCGCGCGTACGTACTCTTCAATGCTGCCTACATCGGTCCAGTAACCACCCGCCACATAGCCAAAGAGTGGCTTCTCGTCCCTGAGCAGCAGCGGAAAAAGATCCTTACTGAAGTCGAACACCTGATTGCGCTGATAATACTCGAAGATTGAGGGCTCCAGCACGTAAATGCCGGTGTTGATGGTGTCGGTGACGATTTCACCCCAACTCGGCTTTTCCTGGAACTGACGAATTCGCCCGTCCTCACCGGTCACCACCACGCCATACTCCAGCGGGTTGGCCACGCGGTAGAGCGTGAGCGTGGCCATCGCTTCGGACTTGTGGTGGTAGTCCACTACCGCCTGCAGATCAAAGTCGGTGAGTGCGTCGCCGCTGATGACCAGAAAGGTGTCCGTGAGCGAGTCGGCGGCCTCGCGGACGCTGCCGGCGGTGCCCAGGGGCTGATCCTCCACACTATACGTCACGGTCATACCAAGATCACTGCCGTCGCCGATCTGGGTCTGGATATGCGTCGCCATGTACTGCACGGTGATGACGACCTCGGTGATGCCATGCCGCTTGAGCAGCAGCAGAATGTGTTCCAACATCGGACGGTTCGCCAGCGGCACCATGGGCTTGGGGCGCCCCAGGGTCAAGGGGCGAAGGCGTGACCCTTCCCCTCCCGCCATCACCACCGCTTTCATGTCGGGATGTCCACGTTTCGTGCCAGCGCTACATATTCCAGCTTCATGAATAGCTCCTCTATCACCGCCGGCCAGACCCACTCTCTGGCCGTCTCCTTGGCCCGCTTTTTTATCCGCTTCATGGCTGTCTTGTCAGCTTGTAGGCGGCGCAACTGAATGACGATCTCGCGTGGGTCGTCGGTATCCAGCACCAGCGCGTTGTAATCTGACTGCGCATAGTCCTCCCCGGTGGACCCCACCACCGCCAGGCCGCCGGCGGCCATCACTTCCAGTCCCACCAGGCCGAACGGTTCGTGGCTACTGTTGGCCAGCACGCCATCCGCCGCGGCATAGATGACGGGCAGCAACTCATCCGGCAGGAAGCTGGTCAGATTGAGTACATCGGCCTCCGGGTGCGCCGCGATGGCTCCGGCGAGATCCGCCACGCTCTGGTAGCGTTCGCTCAGATTCTCGATGCTTAGGCCGTAGCTATAGGCGCGTCCCAGCACTTCATTGCCATAGGAGGATTTGTCACCACGCAATAAAATTTTGGTACGGCTGCCGGTGGCCTTGAGTACGGCCACCGCTTCGAGGGCCATGGTCCAGCGCTTATCCGGGCTGAAGCGGCCGATCTTGAACAGCGCAAGATCGCCGCCAAAGGCTTTCCGCAGTGCCCGCGTCTCCGTGGATGGAACAGTGACCAGGGACGATGGCGCAATGCCGTTGGGAGTCACCAGCGGATCAACGCCCCAGCGGCGCATTTCGTACTTCATGTAACGGCTTACCGTCATCGGTGTCGCGGCCGCTTGCAAGGCGTCCCAGGGAATACCATGAAAGCCAAAGATATTGTTGGCCGTCCAGACCGGCACCGCCCACGGCAGCAAGCCCCGCTGCGCCATAACGTGGGCGGCTCCGATCATCGTTGGCACAGTCTGCCAGTCTTCGCCCATGAGCACGGTGAGCTTGCCCACCGATGCGGCCGGTAGCACTATCTCCTGGCTGAGGTAGGGCGGCAGGCTGCGCGCGAAGTCCTCCAGCTTGCCCCACTCGCCATCGTACACGCTCTCGGGATGGTGTGCGCTGATCCATTGCGACCAACGGTGCAGCATAAGGTTGCCCCGCTCCTCGACGGTCGGTAGGGTGGGATCGCCCACGAAAAACAGGTGCGTGGCAAAGCCTTGAGCGGCCAGCGTCTCGGCCAGGTCGCGCACCCGCACCGCGAGTCCCCCGGCGCGGGAGTACTCGTCCGGGCCCTCAAACGCCACCAGGACGAACTGCGTATTATCCGGTGTAACGGTAGACATAGCCTATAGTATGACCGCTTGCCACGCTGGTGCAGTGCCGCAGTCCATCCCGGCTTCCCCGGGTTCACGTGGCATAACGCCGGGATTAGCTTGATCTCGAGTAAATGCGCTTCTCAGTCGATAGAGCCGCGCCGCGCCGTGATCCGACCGGTGTTGAAGCCTAACCAATGCATCCTTCCCAGGTGGCGTGCATGCTCAATCTTCATGCAGCGATCCATGACCACGTCCAGCCCTCCCTCGACGGCGATAGTCGCGCCCTCCGGACTGATAACGCCGAACTGAAGCCAGAGGGCGCCGGCGCCAACGTTCACGGCTTCCCGAGCGATACCGGGTACGGCATCCGGGGCGCGGAAGACGTCCACGATGTCGATGGAAAAGGGAATCGCGCTGAGCGAGGGGTAGCTGGTCTCGCCCAGGATCTCCGGCTCCCGCGGGTTGACCGGCACCACACGATAGCCGTGGCGCTGCAAATAGAAGCCGACGAAGTTGCTGGGCCGAAGCACGTTGGCGGACAACCCCACTACGGCGATGGTTCGCGCCTGGTGGAGCAGGCGCTGAACCGTCACACTATCCTGATACTCTGGTTTGCCGGCGTGCGCATCGAGCTGGTTCATGTCACCACCTCCGCATCGCGCGCCTGCTGCCGGTCGGGAGGGGCTGGCTCTTGCCTTTGCGTCTGCTGTCCGGTGGCGACGGCTGCGCGCAGGCCACACTCTAGATCCCAGAGCAGATCGTCCAGCGTCTCCAGCCCCACCGAGAGGCGGATAGTGCCGGGGGTTATGCCGCCGGCCAGCAGTTCGGCGTCGCTCAGCTGGCGATGGGTCGTACTGGCGGGATGAATGACCAGGCTCTTGGCGTCGCCCACGTTGGCGAGGTGGCTCCAGAGCGACAGGTTCTCGATAAAGCTCGCTCCCGCGGCGCGACCTCCTCGCAGGTCGAAGGAAAACACGGCTCCGGCGCCGCGTGGCAGGTAGCGCTGCGCCAGCGGATGGTATGGGCTGCTCTCCAGGCCGGCGAATCGTACGCGCTCGACGGCCGGGTGTCCCTCCAGAAAGCGCGCCACGCCCAAGGCGTTCTGGACGTGTCGCTCCATGCGGAGCGGTAGCGTTTCCAGCCCAAGCAGAAAGAGGAAGGCATTGAACGGGCTCATGGCCCCACCCAGGTCTCGCAGCGATTCGGCGCGTAATTTCATTAGATAGCCGTACATGCCGAAGGTCTCATAGAAGGCCAGCCCATGGTACGCCGGGGAAGGATCGGCCACCACGGGAAAGCGGCCGTTCGACCAGTCGAAGGTTCCCGCCTCGACCACCACGCCGCCAATACTGGTGCCATGGCCGCCCAGGAATTTGGTGGCGGAGTGAATGACAATGTCGGCGCCAAAGTCGAACGGGCGGCACAGATAGGGGGTGGCGAAGGTACTGTCGATGATCAGTGGCGTGCCGTGCGCGTGGGCGATGCCCGCCACCATCTCGATGTCCAGCACGTTGCCTCCGGGGTTGCCGATCGTCTCGGCGAACAAGGCCTTGGTGTTATCGCGCAGGACGTCGCGCCAGGCATCGGCATGATCCGGATCGACAAAGGTCAGATCGACCGACAGTTTGGACATGACGTGCTTGAGCTGCGTGATCGAGCCACCGTACAGCGCTTGCGAGGCGACTATATGATCGCCGGGGCGCAGCAGCGTGAAAAAAGCTCCGGCCTGGGCCGCCAGGCCGCTGGCGAAGGCCACGGCGCCGGCGCCGCCCTCCAGGCTGGCCACGCGCTCCTCAAAGGTGGCGACGGTCGGGTTCATGATACGGGCATAGGTGTTGCCATACTCCTGCAGATTGAAGTAGGCAGCGGCGGACTCGGGGTCCTCAAACACATAGCTCGTGGTCTGGAAGATCGGCACGGCTCGCGATCCGGTATACGGGTCTGGCCGCTGGCCGGCGTGAATCGAGCGCGTGTCGAATCCGAATTCGTGTGGTTGATCGTGGTGCTGCGAGGTGGACATCAGATGTCTCCATACGTCTGCTCGAGAAACCGAGCGATGATGCCCGGCTGGCGCCGGTCTTCCAGTAAGAATGAATCGTGGCCATAGTTGGTCTCAATGTTGTGATACTCCACCGCCTTGCCGGCGGCCCGCAGAGCCGCGACTAATTCCTGTGAATCGGCCGGTGGATAGAGCCAATCCGAGGTGAAGGAGATGGTCAGATATCGAGCTTGCACGTTGCGCACTACTTGCTCCAGTGAAACGTTACCGTGGTCGGCGGGCAGGTCGAAATAGGTCAGGGCGCGGGAGAGGTACAGGTAGCTGTTGGGATCGAAGCGCTGACCGAAGCTTTCGGCTTGATAGCGTAGGTAGCTCTCGACCGCGAAGTCCGGGTTTGCCAGGGTGTACGAGTAGTGCTCTCGCTCCTGTAGCCGGCGGCCGAACTTCTCGTGCATGGCGGGGGCCGATAGGTAGGTCACGTGACCTACCATCCGGGCCACTCCCATACCGGCCAGCGGCGCACGGTCCGTGTCGTAGTACTGTCCGCCCTGCCAGTCTGGATCCGCCATGATGGCGTTGCGAGCAATCGCGTTCCAGGCCACTCCCTGGGCGCCGAGATGCGCCGTGCTGGCCGTGGTGATGCAGGCGTCAATCGCGTCCGGATACCGCACACTCCACTCTAGCGCCTGCATCCCGCCCAATGAGCCGCCGGCCACCGCCAACAAACGGCTGATGCCGAGTTGCTGGAGCGCGGTGCGTTGGGCACGAACCATGTCGGCCACCGTGATGACCGGGAAGTCGGTGGCATACTGCCGTCCGGTCGCCGGGTTCACTGAAGCCGGGCCGGTTGAACCGCGGCAACTGCCGATCAGGTTGGTGCATATGACGAAGAAACGGTCGGTGTCGAAGGCTTTGCCAGGACCAATCAGGGTATCCCACCAGCCAAGACCGTTGCGGGCGCGGATACCACGCTCCTCGGCGCCAATCCCGTCCACGCTGCTACGCGCTTCCGCATCATCGATCCGTCCGGCGGCATGTGCATCGCCGCTGAGGGCATGACAGATCAAGATGGCATTATCGCGTTCCGTAGAGAGCCTGCCGTAGGTCTCGTAGGCGATCCGCACTGGAAACAGCGAGGCCCCTGAATCGAGGAGTAGTGGTTCAGCCAGATCCACTGCCCGAGTATGGGCCAGACCGGCCGATCCGTGGGATTGAGACTCCACCAGCCGGCTTTTCAATGCTGTGCTGCTAGATCGCAAGAGACGCGAAACCCTTCACACAAAAAAGACCGGTCACCCTGAGTGATGACCGGCGAATGCGACACGTGACGGGGTACAGTTGTTAGCACTGCAAGGCCCGCAGGTGTCGCTGCGCCGAGCAGCGACACCGCATACATGATTTGGCAAGCCTGGAGGGACGCATATCTCAACTGTAGACGGCGAGCAGCAAGTATGCCAACCGAGCGCGAGTCATCCCGCTCCGCTCCTCGTTAGAATGTGGAGATAGCACACTCGAAAGGCGGATGATATGCGGACCTTCCGTGTCGCACTGACGCAGATGAATTCGACCGTGGGAGCACTCGCCCAGAACGCCGATCGAATCATCGAGCGTATCAATGAAGCGGAACAGCAGCGGGCCGATCTGGTGGCCTTTCCTGAGCTGGGCTTGACCGGCTATCCGCCCGAGGATTTAGTGTTGAAGCCGGAGTTTATCTCCGACAACTTGCGTGAGATTGAACGGATCGCGGTCGCCGTGGGCGACATCACGGCGGTGGTCGGTTTCGTCGATACCGATGGGCGGGACATCTACAACGCCGCGGCGGTCATGCAGCAGGGTAGGATCGTCGGCTGTCACCACAAATTTTATTTGCCCAATTACTCCGTTTTCGACGAGCAGCGGTACTTCAAGGCCGGCTCGGAGTGGACCGTCTTTACCATTCGTGGCGTCAAGGTTGGCGTGAACATCTGTGAGGACATCTGGTACCCGGTTGGCCCCGGCACGTCTCAGGCAATGGCGGGTGCCGAGGTGATCGTGAACATCAACGCCTCACCTTACCGAGCCGGTAAGCATGAGCAGCGATACCGCATGGTAGCCACCCGCGCGCTCGATCAGCTCTCCTATGTCTGCTACCTCAACCTGGTTGGCGGCCAGGACGAGTTGGTGTTTGAGGGTGGCAGTATGATTTGCGATCAGAACGGCGAGCGCATCGCGCAGGGACGCTTTTTCGAGGAAGATTCTCTGCTGGTGGACCTGGATGTGGATGCGGTGTTCAGTGCGCGCCTGCACGACACTCGCCGTTGGCAGAGCGATTTACCAGCGAGCGCCTTTGCCGGTGCGCCAGGGAAGACCGTCGACACGCCACTGGCTGCAGCGCGCGACTGTGTCGAGCTGACGCCGCTACCGGCACATTTTTCTCCCGTGCCGGATCGTCTGGCGGAAATGTACGGAGCCCTGGTATTGGGCACCCGCGACTATGTACGGAAGAGCGGCTTCAAGCAGGTGGTCATCGGTCTTTCAGGCGGCATCGACTCCAGTCTGACTGCGGTCATCGCGGTCGACGCATTCGGCCCTGAGAACGTCACCGGCGTTTCGATGCCGTCCCGATATTCGTCGGAGGGTAGCCGCAGCGATGCGTCGACACTGGCCACAAATCTCGGAATCCGTTGCATGACGCTGCCGGTCGAAGGGACCTTCATGGCATACCTGGAGACGCTGAGCGGTGTTTTCGAGAACACCGAGCAGGATATTACCGAGGAAAACATCCAGGCCCGTATTCGCGGCAACCTCCTCATGGCCCTCTCCAACAAATTCAACTGGTTGGTGCTAACCACCGGCAACAAGAGCGAGATGTCGGTTGGATATAGCACCTTGTATGGTGATCTGGCGGGCGCGTTTTCGGTGTTGAAGGACGTATTCAAGACCACGTTGTTCGAGTTATGCGAGTGGCGCAACCGACAGGCCGACCGCGAGATCATCCCGAGGTCGGTCATCGAGAAGCCGCCCTCGGCGGAGCTACGACCCGACCAGCGCGACGAGGACTCACTGCCGCCCTACCCTATCCTGGACTCCATTCTCAAGCTCTATGTGGAGGACGATCGACGGTCCACCGACATCGTGGCACAGGGCTATGAAGCAGAGATTGTCACCCGTGTCATCACGCTGGTCGAACAGAGCGAGTACAAGCGACGCCAAGCCCCGCCGGGTGTGAAGATCAGCACCCGTGCCTTCGGCAAAGATCGCCGTCTTCCCATCGCCAATCGCTATCGCGACCTACCGGAGGTAGCGGATCAGGCTCGGCTGCGCCCGGTCGCGGATGCAGCTGACCAGGAAGCCCACGGCCTAGGCACCCCCACTCACTAACCTATGCCGAAAAGCGCGGGAACGTTAGCCGCGGGCCGATTGCGCATTTAGCACAATTCGTGAGGGCGTTTCGCCAGGCACCCAGCGCCACAGAGAACCGTGGTGGAAGAACATCAGGTCTGAGTGCGAACCGGGCATCCAGGACGCGACCGCGGGAAGACGAGTTCGCGCCACCAGATGGCCGAGCTGGTCGCGTTCCTGCACGGCGCCCCGTGTCCCACACATCAGTAGCAGCCTCACGCTATCATCCGACCATTGCCGCACGCGGCACGTGGGCCGCACTTGTATCAGCCTGGTGGCGCCGCCAATGGTTGAGATTCGCAGCCGGCCACGGGCCAGGGCGGCCAGGTGCTTGCCGTCAGGGGCGAGTAGGGGGAGAGAGGTGGTTGTGATACCGGTAAACCGCTTCGCCTCGGCGCTCATCACCTGTTTGCTGCCCGAGTTCCAGACCAGCAGATCGTGGCCGTTGGCCGCCCAACCCAGCACGTGTTCCTGGGCGGTCAACATACTGTGGTAACTGGAGTGCCCCAGGTTGGACACGGTCGCCATTCCCGGCTGGATCATTGCCAATAGGGCAGCGTCGGGAGACCAGAGCAGTTTGCCGGGCGGTGAATCGGTTCCACTGGCCACCGTCCGTGCGCCCGACCCGCCAACGCTGACCAGGCGGACGGCCCATCCATCGCTGTTTACGGCCAGGTAGGCGCTGGCGACGCCATCCGGTGAAAGTGCCGCCAGGCGCACGTCCTGATCGACGGTCAGAACTCCGGGGTCGATACCGTTGCGGTCCGTATGCCAGAGCGCGCCGTCTCTCAGGAACAACACCGGGGGATCCGCCGTGGCCGAGCCTTTGATTTGTAGCCCATTGTCCACGGCCGCCCAGTGCCGGCCGCCGTCGTCCGAGCGAAATACACCATCACTGTTGAGCGAAGCGTAGACGCGCTGGGGATGGAAGGGATCGGTGATCACGCTGTAGATGTAGGGCGCCAACGGCAGTCCGTCCATGGCCAGAGTCCAGTGCTTGCCGCCATCGATCGAGCGGAACAGGGCATCGACACCACCGGCCAGGACATAGCCCGGTCCAAACGCCACACCGGTGGCGTAGAAGTGACTGGGTCCTTTGACATATGCCCAGCGCCGCCCGTCGTCGCTTGACGAGTACAATCCGCGTGGAGTTGCGGCCCACAACGCGCCGCTGAGGGATATTTCCACATCCAGGACCTGTCGATCGAGTCCCCGGGCTCGTCGCCGCCAGGTTCGACCACCATCGTGTGAGACCGCGACGCCACCGTTCCAGATGCCGGTATACAGCGCGCCGCTGGGAGCCACGGTCAGCGCTTGAATCCCATCGGGGGCGAAGATTGTGGAGGTACCGGCGGGTTTCCACGATTGACCGTGATTCTCGCTTTTCCAGAGTATGCTCGGCCCCAGATAAAAGGTGCCGGGCTGCGTGGGATGCTGAATGAGAAACATATTCTCAGCTCCCGGCAAGGAGTTGATCGCGCGATGCCAGTGCCGGCCGGCATCGTCTGAGACCAAAACGGAGTACTTCATCGCCACCAGATATCGATTCGGCCGGGTACGGTCGATCGCTAAGGATCGAATCACCCCGGCGTGTAGGCGCGACAGCAGATGCCAGGAGTCTCCGCCGTTCCAGCTCTGGTAGACGCTTCCCCAGGCCCCGCCCAGCAGGTGGTTGGGACGCACCGGATCAAGCGCTAGGGGAAATCCAATCTTGGGGCGGACCACATGCCAGGCGGCATCGCTTTCGGTCACCGATGGAATCACGTGCCTGTTGCCAGGCATCGCCTGGGGTAAAAACAAGAATAGCAAGGCCGCAAGCACCGCGATCGGGACAGCGGCCCACAGTGAGCGCGGCGTCAGCCGGGACCCGGCCACGGAGAGCCGGCGAACAGCGCGAGGGGCGATCGATTGAGCGGCGGGTCGCGCTGGCGCTGACAATTGCCGCAAAACCTGGCTGCGAACCGATATACCGGCGGTATCGGTGCTCACGGTGTCGAGGATGCGCTGGTCTATGTCCGAGCGCCAGTCCTGGTAGCGGTTACACACCGCGCAGTGCTCCAGATGCGCGTCAAGTAGCTGTGTCTCCGGCGTGACCAGGTCCGAAGTATCCTGGAGCCAGACTTGCGCCGTCCGGCAGTTCAGCTCTCGCATGGTTCTCGTTCCTCGTCTTCATAGATCTTCTTGAACGACTCGCGGGCGCGCATCAGCCGGACCTTGGCCGCCCCGGTGCTGCAATGCAGTACCTCGGCTATTTCCTGGCAGCTCAGTCCGCCGGCGGTTTGCAGCAACAGCGGATGGGCGTATCGCTGGGGCATGCGCTGGAGGGTTCGCCGGACAGTGTCGTCCACGGCCACGCCCTCCTGAAGATCGCGTGCCGGCGAACGGAACTCGTCGTCCTTGAGTGGCACAAACACGCGAAGCTTGCGACGTCGATGGTGGCTCCGCGCTTTGTTGAGCGCGATGGTGTGTAACCATGCGGAGAGGCGCATCTCTCCGTGGGCGCGGGGCAATGCCTGATAGGCGGCCAGGAAGGTGTCCTGACAGAGCTCTTGGGCCACCTCGATATCGCCCACCAGCCCACTTAAAAAGCGGAGCAGGCGTCCCTCGTACCTCGTCATGATGGCGTCAAATGCCTCGATGTCTCCCGCGCGTGCGCGCTGAACCCAGCCGTCCTCTTCAGATACGGCCACGGCCGTATGGTCAGCCGTCTCGTAGGCCAGAGCGAACTCGCTCACCGTGTCTCCGGCGCCGGATGATTGATTCTGTCAGTGTAACGCCCAGAGTAGGCGGATGGTTACAGTTTTACGCTGCCGAAGCTCATCGACTCAAGGCTAGGGTGTGCGAAGCCACATGAGAGAACCTTACAGGCGCAGAGACATGAACTCGAATCAGGGCATCGCCGACCAGGTCGTTGTGACCGGAGGGAACGGACACCGTCCTACGGCGTGAATTCGGTAGACGTCGGGTACGTCTGGCCGCCATAGGTGAAGACAATGGCCACGTGTACCGTATAGCCCTTGGTGGCATTGGTTATGTCCTCGGTGCAGCTCGCGTCGCCATTCGCATCCGTGACGCCGCTGCAGGTCCCGGTCGTGGTCTTAAAGGAGAAGGTGGCCAGCATGGGGACGCCCGCCACACCCTGACCTTTGATGGTGAAGCGTGCCCGAATATCGACCGTGGTGCGCGGCTCCACAGCTGGACTGCCGGCCGCGGCCGCGATGAATGTAGTCGGCGAGCTGGCGGCCAGGGTCTTCTTCAACAGCGCCACCAATTTCCGGTCCTGGCGCGAACACACGCGCAGCAGCAGAGGGCGATAGGTGTGCAAGTCCGGACCGGTCAGAGAGCAGAACTCCTCGACCAGGATCGTGCCAGAGCCAAAGATGTGATACGTGGCATACTTCCCGTCGGTGGTAACGGTCACCGCTCGGCCGGAGTAGGGACCAGCGCGGAAGAGCTTGAGAGGCTTGTGCAAATCCGCCACGGCGGCCTGCACGTTGGCGGCGGAGGGGAAGTACGAGATGGCATACGACCAGTACAGTTTTTGGTCGGAGGCAACCGTCAATTGGGCACGTTGCAACCAGCCATGGGCGTCCTGGCGGCCGAGATCCGCGTAGGTATGCTGATGCAGCACCCCAAAACGTCCCTGAATGGTCTGGTTATTGACCGGGGCGATGGTAACCACGGTATGGGCTGGATACAGAGTATGCGGTAAGGCCCAGAGCAGATCTCCTCTTTGGCCCGCTCCGTGCGCGCTGACTGCCGGCAGTAGCCAGCTCAGCGCAAGCAGTACTGGAATCAGGGCCCGTAGTTTCTTGTCGCCCCTCTCTTCCTGATGGTTACCTCTTCACGCGGAATAGCGAGGCTTGAACCGGTCGCGTCTAGATACAGTGCCGATGACACCATACTCGGCGCGACTCAATCGGCAATGTCCCCTCCCGTCATACGAGGAGGCGGTCCAAACACGTTCCATCGGCGCCGCGAAGTGAAGAGTGGCATGGTGTTGGGGGGTGTTGATGCAGGACGCTTTTTGCTGGCCCAGCCAACAACGGCTTCACTCTGCCGCGGTTGTCGCCTGCGCCTGCCTTTCTTCGCCTATCAGCGGCCTGGTCCGCTTGGCCAGGCTGGCCAAAATGACGCCGCTCACGACCAGGATTGAGCCGGCGATGATATGCCAATCGAGCACCTCGTGCAGGAAGACCGCGCCCAGGGTCAGTCCCACCACCGGCATCATGTAGGCCAGCAGGGTGTACCGTGCCGCGCCCCAGTTCGACAGGATGTAGAAGGCCAGAAGATACGCCACTCCGGAGCCGAGGATACCGAGCCAAGCAACCGCGAACCAGGTGGTATGGCTCATGGCGCCCCACGCTGGACGGCTGAAGACCAGACTGAGGATCACGATTTCACTCGCGGCTATGAGCAGCGTGTAGGTGGCCAGGGTCAGTGGGGGCACATCTCGCAGCGTCTTGCGTACCAAGACCGCGCCAACTGCATAGCAGATCGATGACAGCACAATTGCACCCTGCCCGGCGAGCGCACTCCAATGAATCGTCCCCTGGCCGAGGCTTTTGCCGAGTAATAGCACGACCCCCGTGAAACCAAGGGCCACTCCTCCCAGCCGTGGCAAAGTCATTGGCTCATCTTGTAGCACCGCGCCTGCCAGGATGATGCTAAAGATTGGGACCGTGCTGTTGAGTACCGCGGCGAGCCCGCTCGGCACGGTCACCTCTCCCCAGGCGATCAGCAGGAATGGGGCGGCGGTATTGGTGGTGGCAACAACCAGCAGCACCAGGAAATCCCGGCGTTTCAGCCGCAGATCATGACGTCGAACAGTCGCAATGGTTGATATCACGGCGGCGCCCACCAGTAGCCGGAGCGCTATCAATGCCGGTGGTGTAAGATCTCGCACCCCAAGCCGAATGAACAGATACGATGAGCCCCAGATCACACAGAGCGCAGCAAACGCCAGCCAGACTCGAACGCGCAGCATAGGGAATTGTAGCGGGGAACTGCCGGTCAGTCGTGCACCAAGCGGCGTCTTCTGATTAGTGGAACGGCGGGATCGGGACATGAGGGACCTGTCATTCTGTGTATACCTCCCTGCCTCCCACCACGGTCTTGGTCACGCGCAGGTCGCCAAACTCCTCCGGGGGAATAGTTGCCGGGTCGGTGCTGAGTACGGCGAAGTCGGCCAGCAGACCGGCCCGCAACACGCCTTTCTGGTGCTCCGTGTGCGTAGCCCAGGCGCCCCCCCAGGTGTAGTTCCGGATGGCTTCCAGCGCAGTCACGGCGTGCTCCGGCCCCAGCACCACTCCGTTGGGCGTGATGCGTTCCATAGCCGAACGGATCACCTGCAGTGGGTGCCCGGGAATAACCGGACGGTCGGAGGAGAAGGCAATCGGAATGTCCAGTTCCCTGAACAGGCGGGTGGGAATGGACTGCGCCGCACGTTCCAGGCCCAGAGCGTCGATGTAGCTGTCGCCCAGGCGGTAGATATCCGGTTGGAGCGAAGGTACCAATCCGGCGGCTTTGATGCGCCGAGCCAGAGCTTGGTCCAGCAGCATGCAGTGCTCGATGCGGTGGCGATGATCTTGACGGGGTGAGGCGGCCAGGGCCTGTTCGTAGACCTCGATCACCACTTCCACCGCGCGGTCTCCCAGCGCGTGGGCGGCGATCTGCCAGCCGGCCGAATGAGCGCGCTGTATCATGCCGGCCAGCGTGCTGGTCTCCCAGAGCAGGATACCGGTGTTGTTGCCGGCTGTCCGGTACGGCTGGCGCAGGGCAGCCGTGCGCGTGGAAAGCGCGCCATCTGAGAAGACCTTGGTGGGGCCGATGGCCAGCCAGTCCGGTTGATCACCAACGTCGAACGTGTCCACGGTGCGGATCTCATCGCTGTCCGGCGGAGCAGTGTACAGAATCTGCGGCATCAGCGTGATACGCCCCGCCAGCTTCCCACTGTGTAGGGCGGCTCGATACATGGCCAGTTCCGGTTCAGCGGATGGGCCGTGGCCGGTTGCCGCATCGGAAACACTGGTAATGCCCTGGCTTGCCATCAGGTCCATGGCGCGCAGTATCATCTCCGTCCCCTGTTCCAGCGAGGGTGGAGGAATGACGTCATAGATCAGGTCCATGGCCGATTCCTTGAGCACGCCGGTTGGTTCCCCATGCTGGTCGCGGTCGATCTCGCCGCCGGCCGGAGACGGCGTGTCCCGTGTGATGCCGGCGCGTTGGAGGGCCGGAGAGTTGCAGGTGAGCACGTGCCCCGAGGTGTGGCGCAGCATGACCGGATGATCCGCGCTGATCGGGTCGAGATCGTGCCGGGTGGGATGTCGCTGCTCCCGCAGCGCGGTCTGCTGATAGCCGCGACCGAGCACCCAGTCGCCGGTAGGCACGGTGCGCGCTCGTGCCTGCACGGCGCCTCGGATATCGTCGATGCTGTTCACGGCGTCGACGCCCACGTCGACCTGTTCTAGCGCCAGACCGACCCACAGAATGTGCGCATGTGAGTCGTTGAAACCCGGCACCACGGTCTGCCCCGCGAGGTCGATTTTGCGCGCACCCGAAGTCACCAGCGCTTCGACCTCGGACCTCGGCCCGACGGCGACGATGCGCTCTCCCTCGATCAAGAGAGCGCCGTTCTGTGATGCTGCACCGTCCATGGTGTGAACGGTGCAGTTGGTATAGAGGGTGGCGTTGTGGCTCACACTTTCCTCCTGGGAGGACTGGTTAGGCGTTCCATTATGAGCGGGGCCCGCGATTCACGGCTCGCAGGTGCCGGGCCGTGTTCTGGGTAAGCTGAAATTCGGGGACTACCATGCATCATCGCCAGTGGGGAGCCTGTCTATGGCCGTCCGTGTAGAGCCATCCGGTGGGGTGGAACGCTATCTTCGCGCGTTTCGAGCCTTCAACCGCAACGTCAAACTGTTCCTCGTCATTACCGCGTTTCGTGGTATGGTCATCGCTGCTCTCGCGACCGTGCTCAATCTCTACCTGTACAGCCTGGGCTACGATGCGCGATTTATCGGGCTGATCAACGCGGCGAATTCGCTGGCGGTCTTGCTGGTGAGCGTGCCGATGGGTTACGTGGCAGACCGAGTGGGGCGGCGCAAGGTTCTGGTGGCGGGCGGTATCGCCTACCCGCTGTCGATTCTGGGGCTGGCGCTGTCCAGCAGCACCTCGACCATTCTGGCCTTTAATTTTCTGTTTGGGGGCTGTGCGGCGGCGTATTGGGTGGCGGGCGTGCCTCTGCTGTACGCCAGCACCCACCAGGATCAGCGGGTTCAGGCCTTTTCAATCAATTCCTTTCTGTTGTGGGGTTTGGGACCGGTGGCGGCGCTGCTCAGCGGGCAGGTGGTGGAGATCGCCGCTCGGTCGCTTCAGGTCGGTTCCTCCAGCTCATCCGCGCTGCGCGTGGGCATGATCTTCATGGCGGGCCTGGCCCTGATCGGCGCGCTCCCCTATCTCTTCTTGCGCGATACCGGTCAAGCGCGGAGGCCAGCCGGCCCGCCACCGCCGGCCGGGCGCATTGCGCGGCTCTTTGTTCAGCTCCTCTTGCCGGATCTGGTCCTCGCCTTTGGTCTCGGTTCGGTGCTGACCTTCATTCAGCTGTACTTCCATCTTCGCTTTCGGCTCGATCCCGGAGCGGTGGGCCTGGTGCTGGCCGTGGCTGGAGGCGTGGCCGGAGCAGGAACCTTGTTGACGCCGCTGGTGGCTCGTCGCTGGGGCAACCTGCGAACCACGGTTCGCTTTCAGTGGATGTGCGCACCGGCTATAGCGGTTCTCGCGCTGTCCACGCAACTGGCGGTAGCAGTTTCCGTCTACTGCGTGGTGCTGACGCTGCGCGGCATGAGCGACCCGGTCTACACCGCCTTTGTGCAGGAACGCGTGCCCGAGCAGTACCGCGCTCGCCTCACCGGGCTCTATTCGGTGACGTATAGCATTGGTTTCTCGCTGGGACCGGCTGCCAGTGGACAGCTGCAGAAGGTGGGAGGATTTACACTCGCGTTTCTGATGGGGACGGTCTGCTACTTCTGCGGCGCCACACTGCTGTATCTGTTTTTCGGAAGACAGAAGCGGGTGGCTTGAACCACGGTCGAGTCTGGGGTCGCGTAGCCGTTCGACAGGGGTGACAGGTCGGCGAGGCTCCGCTCAAATCGCACCCCTATTCCGCGTGCAAGGCCTGTCCTCTGACTGGGTGTTGATAGGGTAGTGGATGAACTCGTGGATGTCGGTGAATCCGTGATCTTTTCTGGTGGACAGATCCTCTCAAATGCCGTAGGAGGCCGGATGGAAGGCTGGCAGCCCATTCAGGGTCTCATCTTGCAGTTTTTACATAACCCGCACACGTCAGCCGGGTGGCCGTACATGTGGTTGCACTTCAACCCGTAATCCAAGGAGTATGCATTGGCAATCCGCGGAGGTGGGGGATTGCCAAACGGGTGGTGTAGCCTGGGGAGGCGTGCACCGCCCGGTTTTTATTTCCGGTGTGCGGCGTTGCCGCGTGCTCGGCGCGGCTGATATACTCCAACGAGTTACGCTGTCATTGTGGCCGCGGGGGTTGCCCCGTGTCCGAATCCTCGCGGCAGAAGGAAAAGAGAAGTTTATGGCCAATTCCAGGTCGGCGCTGAAGCGCATTCGCACCGCGGAAAAGCGGCATCTGCGCAACGTCGCCGTAAAGTCGGAAACCAGGACCTTTGTGAAAAAGGCCCGCACCGCCATTGATACCAATACCGACGAAGCCAAGGTCGAGTTGGTCGCCGCCATCTCCGCGCTCGATCGCGCCGCGAAGAAGGGCGTGATTCATGCCAATAACGCGGCACGCCGCAAATCTCGCCTGATGAAGCGATTCAATCTCGCGGCCGCGCTGCAGGCTTCGCCGGCAGTGGCTGAAGCTCCAACGGCCAAAAAGGCTGGCGCGGCACGGAAGACGACCGGCACTCGCAAGCGCTCCGGGAAGAAATAGGGCAAACGGTGATACCCGCCGCTCTCCACGCTGTGGAGGGCGGCTTTTCGTTGCGCTTCAAGCGCAGAGATCGACGATCAGCAGGTCCAGGCCGGTGGTCGGATCGACCCTGCCGCTCTTGAGGCCATATTCCAGCGCGGCTAGCTGTTCGAAGGCGGCCTTCAAGCGCTCCTGTGGCAGCCTCCTGGCCTGCTGGAAGTATCGGCCGGCGTAATATCGCGGGAGTTTCAGGTCGCTAACGATCTGACTCTGGGAGCGATGTGCCTGCTGACCGAGGCGAATGCGCAGGAGAATGCGTACCTGGCGGGCAAGCATGCGAATCAGGTACAGCGCCAAATCGGTCGGCGTGCCCGATGACTCCTCGATCTGGCGGTGCAGGAGGGAGAGCGCCTGAGCGCGGTCGCCGGACGCCACCGCATCGACCAGGGTGAAGATGGAGTCTTGCGTGACGGCGCCCACCAACAACTCGATCGTTGGAGGGGCGATATGCGCCCCCTCTCCCGCATACGTGGTCAGCTTCTGCACCTCCATATTCAGCGCGACAGCGTTCGCACCGACCAGGTGGCCCAGCAACTCGGCCGCATCACGGTCGATGGATCCACCATGTTTTTTCACGCGTTCCACGATCCAGCCGGTGAGGTCGCTCTTGCGGGGGAGCGAAAAGGCATGTACCCGGCCGCCGGCCTCCCGCACGTACTGCACCAGCGGATGGTCGCCCGCCAGGTCGGGTGACAGCAGGAGGAGGGTCGTGGTGGGCGCCAGAGAGAGCAAGATGAGGCGTATCTCTTCGGTGTCGCCTTCCTTTTTCGCGCCTTTAAGGCGCTCGTGCAGCCGGTGCACAATGACAAGGCGCCGCGGATCGAACAACCCGGCGGTGCGGCACGCTTCTGAGAGCTGGCCCAGGGAGACGGTCGTCCCGTCATAGGTGAGGGTGTCCGCTTCCTGGAACGGCTCGCGCGCGGAGCGGGCCGCCTCATCGATCTCCAGTGCATTGTCGCCGTGCAAGAGGAGCAGGGGCATGAGCAGCAGATCCCATCTATCAAACTGGCGGACGAGCACTGTATACTACACCTATCTCAGCTATGGGAGACGCCATGCCGCGGCTGGTGATTGCCGTCATTGGCGCCGGCGAATGTGACGACGCGGTGGCAGCCGACGCGTATCAAGTTGGACGATTGATTGCCGAACGTGGGGCGATTCTGGTGACCGGAGGGCGAACGGGCGTGATGGAAGCTGCGTCGCGGGGTGCTCGAGATGCCGGCGGGTTGGTCGTGGGGATTCTCCCCGGCCTCGATCCCGCCGAGGCCAACGACGCAGTCGAATTTGCGCTGCCAACCGGAATGGGGCAGCTCCGCAACGGGTTGGTGGTCATCAGCGCCCAGGCGGTGATTGCGGTGTCCGGCGGATGGGGCACGCTCTCCGAAATCGGTTTTGCCCGAAAGCTAGGCAAACCGGTGATCGGACTGAACACCTGGACCGTGGCGGCTCCCGGCGACGGTGATGAATCTAGTGATGAATCACGGGATCAATCCATAGTTCGAGCGGCAAATCCGACCGAAGCAGCCCAGCATGCCTTCTTACTCTGTGAGGAATAAACGACGAATGCGACGAGCAACCAAGCAGCAAACGCAGACACCGACCACTCAATCCAGGCGATGGCGTGTGCGCCCTCTCTCTCTCCTCTTGCTCGCGGCCATGGCGCTCTTTGGCTACAAGTTCCTGCAGAAGACACAGGAGATCAAGGGCCTGGCAGCGCAGGAGGCAGCGTTGCAGGCGCAGAACCAGAGCCTGGCGCAACAAAACGCGCAGATTCGGCAGTCACAGCGCTATTATCAAACCGATCAGTACGTGGAGAACGCCGCGCGTTCGACGCTGGGGCTGATCAAACCGGGCGAGACGGTTATCGTCGCGCAGCCGGTCCGGCAGCGTATCGAGACCGTGCGGAGCGCTCCGCTGGCGCCTTTGGCGCCGCCCGATCCAGCCTGGAAACAGTGGTGGAACGCCTTTTTTGGGTAGCGATCGGTTCTCGCTGACAGGCCTGTGCGGCGTCGCGGGCGCCGATGCACGGAGCGCATAGGTAAAGGACGGAAGATGGACTTTTCGATCCCAGAGGACGCCAAGTTGCTGCAACAGACCGTTCGCGACTACGTGCGCGAACGGCTGATGCCGATTGCGATGCAGGTCGATCGCGATGATGAGGTGCCCGCCGGCATTCTGCAGGAGATGAAGAACCTGGGGCTCTTTTCCATCACGTTTCCGGAGGAGTACGGCGGCGGCGGCTTCGGCGAGCTGGCCTACTGTCTGGTCATGGAAGAGCTGGGCGCGGCCAATGCGGCATATTCCAACATCATCGGCGGTCACTGTAGCCTGAGTGGCACCGCGATTGCCCTGGCCGGCTCAGACGATCTGAAGCGTCGATATTTGCCCGCCATGGCCACCGGTCAGAAGCTGGGCGCTTTTGCCCTGACCGAGCCGAATGCCGGATCAGACGCGGCGCATATTCAGACCACAGCGCGACGCGATGGGAACCAGTTCGTGTTAAACGGCTCGAAGCTGTGGGTCAGCAATGGCCCCATGGCCGATGTCTACACCGTCTTTGCCACCACCGACCGCGAGCAGGGCGCCAGGGGCGTCACTGCTTTTGTGGTCGACCGGGACACGCCCGGTCTGACCATCGGCAAGGTGGACGAGAAGATGGGATTGCGCGGCTCCAAGACCAGCGAGGTGTTTTTTGAGGATGCGTGCGTTCCCGCCGCCAATGTGCTGGGAGAGGAAGGCAAGGGCTTCCGCGTGGCGCTCCAAACCCTGGATGGCGGACGCATTGCCCTGGGCGCGAGCTGCGTGGGACAGGCGCAGGCCGCACTCAACCTGGCGTTGCAGTGGAGCCGGCAACGGGTGCAGTTCGGCAGGCCCATCGCCGACAACCAGGCGATTCAGTGGATGCTGGCCGATTCGGAGGTGGAGATCCACGCGGCGCGCATGATGGTGTACCACGCCGCCTGGAAGATTGATACCGGACAGCGGGCCTCGCACGAGGCGGCGGTGGTGAAGGTGTATTGCACGGAGATGGCCAACCGGGTGGTCGATCGCGCCGTACAGGTCCACGGGGGCATGGGATACATGAAAGAGTTCGACATCGAGCGTATGTACCGTGACGCCCGCATTTTGCGCATCTATGAGGGTACCAGTGAGGTGCAGCGCATGATTATCGCTAAAGACTTGCTGAGCAGCCAGTAATGGTGACGGACCTTTCCGGTGATGAGTTGCGATAAGGAAAGACCCATGGATAGACGTGACCCTGAGCCAGCTATCGTGAACCACCTGACTACCCCCCGAACGCGACTCACCGATGAACCCGCGACCGGTGGCTGGCAATCAAGCTTATGGCAGGGCGGCTGCGATGCGCGGCCGGAGAGTATTCGTTTCCTGAAGGCGCGCAGCATCCCGGGCCGTCAGCTCCATGCTGTAGAGTTTGAAACGCAGCGTGGACTTTGGATGCGGTGGACCTGCCCGGTGACCCAGGATGAGGACGGGAACTGGGGAGTCGAAGGAGGGGCCGGCGGCGGAGGCGCTGACCTGCCAGATCGAGATCCTCCGGTGGCAAACCTGGGCGGTGGTGGGTGGCCCACTCGGTTTTACGCGGGCGGACGTGTGCTGGACGCGTCCGGTCAGGTGGGACGAGTGCGGTTGATCAGTTCAAACGGCACGACCCTCGAAGACACCGTCGATGACCGATGGGTGCTGTTCCTCACGGACCAGCCAATGGAGCCACCAATTCGGGTCCAGCTCTTCGATGGGACTGGAAGGATAGTCGATCAGCATCCACTCTGACGCACATCTACCATGACGTAGCAATCGCCTCGATTGCTGATACATTCTCCAGCGACGATAGGTCTCCCATATCCTCTTTGCCCAGGTACTTCGCACGGATCACTCGGCGCAGGATTTTGGCGTTGCGCGTGCGCGGCAGATCGGTGGTGAAACGAACTTCCTCCGGGAGGAGTGCTTTACCAAGCTGGCTGCCCACCCCCTGGCGAATCTCCTGACGGACTTGCTCGCTGGGCTCGTAGCCCTGGCGCAGAATAATGAAGACCGTAATGGTCTCCCCCTTTACTTCGTGGGGCACGCCGATCGCGGCAGCTTCCGCCACGGCGGGGTGGCTCACCGCGGCCGACTCGACCTCGGCCGGGCCGACGCGCTTTCCCGCTACCTTGAGGGTGTCGTCGGAACGACCGAGGATATACCAGAATCCCTCCGGGTCGATCAGCGCCCAGTCGCCGTGCACCCAGGTGTCCGGGAAGCGAGACCAGTAGGTCTCGGTGTAGCGCTCTCGGTCGCGCCAGAAGCCGTGGGTCATGCCCACCCAGGGCTTGCGCACGACCAGCTCGCCGACCTGGCCACGCACCGGCTGCCCGGTTTCGTCCACCACGTCGGCGGCCATGCCGGGTACCGGGGTGGAGAAGGAGGTGGGCCGGATCGGCAGGATCGTGGTGCATCCCAGAATGCCGCCGGAGATTTCAGTCCCACCCGAGTAGTTGATGATGGGGCAGCGTTCGCCGCCGATGCGCTGGTAGAACCAGGTCCACGGACCGGGGTTCCACGGCTCGCCGGAGCTGCCCAGAATGCGGAGTGAGGAGAGATTGTGCTTCGCCGGCCACTGATCCCCCTGCGGCATCAGCGCGCGGATCACCGTGGGCGAGATGCCCAGCACGGAGACCTGGTGGCGCTGCACCATCTGCCAGATGCGATCTGGCGCGGGGTAGTCCGGCGTGCCGTCGTACAAAACCAGGGTGCCACCCAGGATGAGGGTGCCCATGATGGCCCAGGGACCCATCATCCAGCCCAGGTCCGTGAGCCAGAAGAGCTTGTCGCTGCCCTGGACATCGAAGCAGTGCGCCATGTCCTGCGCGGCCTTGATCGGAAAGCCGGTGTGGACGTGAAAGGTCCCCTTGGGGCGACCGGTGGTGCCCGAGGTGTAGATGATCATAAACGGATCATCCGCGGCGGTGTGTTCGGTCGGGAGCGTGTCGGGCTGCCGCTCCACCAGCTCCTGCCAGCGGACATCACGTGAGTCGTTCCAGGGAATGTCACCACCAACCCGCTCGAAGACCAGTACCTTTTCCACGCTGGGCGCCAGGTCTGCCGCCGCATCCGCCGTCTCTTTCATGGGGATGCGACGTCCCCGCCGGTAGAAACCGTCGGCGGTGATCAGCAGCTTCGCCTCAGCGTCACGCAGTCGTACAGCCACCGCCTCGGGACCGTATCCCGAGAAGGTCGGGATGTAGATTGCCCCGAGCTTGGAGCAGGCCAGAGTGGCGATGGCGGTTTCGGGCACCAGGGGCATGAAGATGCCGACCCGGTCGCCCTTGGCGATACCCAGTTCGCGCAGACCGCCGGCAAGACGATTGACGGCGCTCTCCAGCTCTCGGTAGGTCAGATTGCGGACGGCGCCTTCCTCGCCCTCCCAGGTGATAGCCGCCTGATCGGCACGTTCACCCCGGGCGTGCCGATCGACGGCATTTGCCACGTAATTGAACTCACCGCCGGCAAACCATCGGGGCCAGGCGGGACCATCCGGCAACTCCAGGACACGATCGTACGGACGGAACCACTCGAGTTCCAGCTCGTCACGAACCACGGCCTCCCAAAACCACTCCGGATCGTCGATGGAGCGAGCATAGAACTCCTGGTACGACGGAATGTGGTGCAAGCGCATCAGGCGCAACAAGCGGCTCCGCCAGAGGTACTCTTCACTCGGCTGCCAGGTAATATCCGGCGCGATCTCGGTAGTCACTGATGGCGCTCCTTCTCTGCACTCTATAGCCCCGTCTACGGAATAGTAGCGCCATCGGCGACTCTGGTTGGCCTAAAAAATGCACTAAATGCACTATTGGGAGGCGAAACCGACCCCGCTATAATTCGATTGACATGGGTGCGAGCGGCCAGGTCAACCCTGGGTACGCGCCCTTCGACGGTCCCGAGTGTTAAGGAGTCACGATCATGCCTCAGCGAAACCTTCCCAAACTCAAGAGAACCCAGACACACTACGAGGTTTACCTGAAGGAGGGCCACGAGCCTCTGCGGGTGCCACGCCAGGTGGTCGACGACGCGGTGAAGGCCGCGGCGGTAGCCGTGGCCGGGACCGTCTCAACGGTGATGCAGAACCGCAAAAAGAGCAAGCCCGCGCCCCGTAATGATGCCTTCGATACTCTGCCGGCTTCCGCGGATGCCACAGCCGAGACCAACCGTAGCCGCTGGAGACGACGCGGGCCTAGCGTGTAGCCCGTTCCTCGACGGTTGATAGGGTAAGCGTCAGTATCCCCGCCTGCTCGGCCTCTTCCGCGATGGCCGCCAGGCCGGGATGCAACGCGTACCAGGCTTCATATGCGGTGGCGGGATCACCGTCGAATACGAGAATTACGAGAATCGCCGGCTCCTCGTCAGATCCTTCACCCCATACGGACTCCTCGAGTTCGACCGCGACCTCGACTACGCGCGTTTGCGATATCTCCTGCTCCATCAGATATGTGAGGAGTTGGTCCAGGAGCGAGGTGAGGTGCAAGCTCTCCACGAACGGCTGCGCTGAGTCAGCGATGCTGAGAACCAGCGGCGCAGTGCTTCGGCGATCCATACTCCACTGTATCTGCTGGCGACCGTATCGCGGGGCGACGCCTGTGCCGGTGGGTCCGAAAGGGCAAAGCCTGCTCATCTCTCTATAATCGGTCTGTTGCTATGAATATTGCTGTTGGAATCATCGGTCTGCCGGACGTCGGAAAAACAGCCCTCTTTCAAGGGTTGACTCGCCGCAATACCACTGCGGGCGGAAGGTCGACCCTTGCGACCGTTCCCGTCCCGGACGATCGTCTGGACACGCTGGCCGCCATGGTTCATCCCAAACGAATCGTACCTACCGGCGTGCAAATGGTCGATGTGGCGGGCCTGGTAAAGGGCGGATCGCGTGATGGCGGACTGGGCGGTCAGTTCTTGGGACAGTTGCAGGGCGTCAATGCGCTGGCGATTGTGCTGCGCTGCTATGCTCGTCCAGACCTGGGGATGGGCGCGGAGCCGGCCCAACCGCTCGAAGATCTGGAAAGTATACTGCTGGAACTGCAACTCTCCGATCTGTCCCGTGTGGACAAGCGTCTGGAACGAACTTCCAAAGCAGCACGTGGGCGAGATGCGACGGCGCAGCGCGAAGAGAAGGCTCTGCTGGCGCTGCGTGAGGCGCTGGATCAGGGTAAGTCCGCGCGCAGCGCCGGCATCTCCGAAGCGGATGCGCTGCTGCTGAAGGACCTGGCCCTTACCACCCTGAAGCCGATGGTCTACGTGGCCAATGTGTCCGAGGATGATCTGTCGGTGCTGGCGAATCCCGAGGCTCCCGATCCAGCTGGAGCGCGTCCCTTGCTTGCCGGGATCGAGGCAGCGGCGCGCGCGAACGGGGCCGAGGTAGCAGTGGTTTGCGCCCTGCTGGAGGCTGAACTGGCTGAGTTGGAACCGGCGGATGCGCAGGAGTATATGGCAAGTCTCGGCATCAGCGACACCGGCCTGTCCCGCTTCATCGCCGCCGCCTATCGCGAGCTTGGCGTGATGACCTTCCTGACCGCCGGCGAGCCGGAGGTACGAGCCTGGACCGTACGTGAGGGCGCAAAGGCGCCGGAAGCCGCGGGGGCGATTCACTCCGATATCGAGCGGGGTTTCATCCGCGCCGAGATCACGCCGTACGCGAAACTGGTGGAGGCCGGGAACCCAGCCAAGGCCAAAGAACTGGGCTTCACGCGTCTGGAGGCCAAGGACTACGTGATGCAGGAAGGGGACGTGGTCCACTTTCGATTTAGCGTCTAGGGGCCATGGTGCACGTGCCTGGAGATCGGCCGGACCGCTATCTGGCTGCCATCTTCGTTCTACTCCATGAAGTTCACCGGGAAGCCCAAGCCGTGCGCATTCCGCGCGAGCGGGCCGTCGAAGGTCCAGAGTTTCGCTCGGAGTTGCTCGGCCAGCTCCAGGTACGCAGCGTCGTAGGCACTCTGGCGGCGCAGTTCGAGAGCCACCGCGACGACCCTGTCCCCGTCCGTGTCCAGGCGATGGTAGGTGATGGGGAGCCTCAAGGCGGTCTGCCACGCCTCACCGACGTGGTCGGCCGGCAACAGACCGCCCGCGACCAGACGGGTCAGACCGCTTGCCACCTCGTAAGGCAAGAGGGCTGGCGCGTGGATGTCCTCGCCGGCCGTGATCCATTGCCGGATGTGAGACTGGGCCGCATCCTTCCGCGCATCGCCACTCGCCAGCACCACCAACACATTGGCGTCGAGGACGATTGGCACTAGACGACCAGCCGGCCCTCGAGCTCTTCGCGGCTCTCTCGGGCGATCTGCACCGCGTCGACCGCGGGCAGATCGGCGGTGAACTCCATCAGTCGATCCAGAGCGTCTAACCCGGACCGGCGTCGCCTCTCGATAAGGGTGTCACCACCATCCAGTCGGGCACGGACGTACGTGCGAATCAGAGCGGCCGGCGGCACCCCGAGGCGTGTCGCCTCAGTCTCTAGCCGTTCATAGTCTTCTTGATTCAATTGGAGGGTGATATCTCTCATGGCGCTCATAGATCAGTCTACTGCGATACGCGCAGCACCGTCAGGCTGAATGGACGATCTGTGCTTCATCCAGCACGCGCTGACGAAAGGATCGGCTGAGGAACCCCGGTGTGTTGAGATCGACGCGCCGGCCGAGAAGGCCGGAGAGCTCATCTTCGAGATCGAATAGTTCCCACCCCGGGGTGTGGCCGTCCTCGAACTCAACCAGGACATCGACATCGCTGTCGGGGCTGAAGTCCTCTCGTAGGACGGAGCCGAAGAGGGCGAGGCTACGGATATGGTGTCGCCGGCAGAAGTCGGCCATGTGGTCACTGTCTAGCGGGATCTGAACCGCCACGTCACAGCTCCCTCGTCGGTTCACATTCGGGGCTGATCACTTTCTCCTTCTGGTGTCCTCTAGACTTTATCTATTTTGGCAAGTGGAATGGAACCAGGGAGAGCGTGAGAAACTCTCGCTTCTGGGCTGGCGGGAGCAACGTGAACGGGGTTTTTGCCGGCGTCCCGCACGGAGGGCATTCCGCGGCCATGAAAAAGCACTGCAAGACACGATTGGTCGCTTGTTCTACCGTTCGAAATCGAAACCCTTTGAAGTTGCCGCGGCTATCGGTTACCGGTCCGTGCCCAGGTCGGGTCGTTGCCCCTCTGCCTCCAAAGAGCGGAGGGCACGACATCTGTAATTGCAACAGCACATGTGGCTGAAAGAGCGAACCCGAGAGAGTAACGCTCTCGCCCTGACGTACACGGGACGGTGAGACCTCAAGTCGCATTGGAGCAGCGGCAAATACTCGACTCATCGGAAGGCCGGGCAGTGTAAAGCTCACCCCAAAGAGAACCAGAGTAACGGCGAGATTCAAGCGCAATTCGAGTCCCATCTCCGTGGCTGAGGCCCCTGGCCATGATCGAGGTGGATCAGGTTAAGGTCTACTCGCGTTCGCGATATTCTAATGGTGTGGAAGCGATTCAGGAGGAATGCGTATGAGCGCCGAACAGTCACTTGGGATGGAACGCAACGCGGTTGAGCCCGCGGCCCTTTCCCAACGGCAGATTCTGGTCATCTTTGGAGCGCTCATGCTGGCCATGCTGTTGGCTGCCCTCGATCAGACCATCGTCTCGACGGCTCTGCCGACCATCGTGGGCGACCTGGGCGGTTTGAGCCAGCTCTCCTGGGTGGTGACCGCCTACATCCTGACCTCGACCGTGTCCGCGCCCATGTACGGCAAGATCGGCGATCTCTATGGTCGCAAAACGATCTTCCAGGTGACGATCGTCATTTTCTTCATCGGCTCCGCGCTCGCGGGTCTCTCGCAGAATATGACCGAGGTGATCGCCTTCCGGGCGATCCAGGGTCTGGGCGCGGGCGGTCTGATGGTTGGGGCGCAGTCGATCATCGCGGATGTGGTCTCCCCCCGCGAGCGCGGCCGATATCAGGGGTACTTCGGCGCCGTCTTCGGCATCAGTACCGTAATCGGACCGCTGGTCGGCGGTTTCTTCGTCGATCATCTCTCTTGGCGCTGAGTGTTCTATGTCAACGTCCCTCTCGGCATTGCCGCCTTGATCGTCACCGGAGTAGTCCTCCACCTTCCTACCCACCAGGTCCAGCATCGCATCGACTATCTGGGCTCCGCCCTGCTGGCGTCCGGGGTGACCTGCCTGGTCTTGCTGACCAGTTGGGGCGGCACTCAGTACCCATGGGATTCAACTCAGATCATCGGACTGGGCATGGCGGGTGTGGTGCTGCTGATATTGTTCGTGGTGCGGGAGATGCGGGCTGCCGAGCCTGTCATTCCACTGTCGCTCTTCCGCAACCCGGTCTTCTCGGTAGCCGGCGCTATTGGGGTCATTGTGGGCTTTAGGATGTTCGGGTCGATCATCTTCTTGCCGCAGTATATGCAGGTGGTTCGCGGTGAAAGTGCCACCAATTCCGGTTTGCTCTTGATGCCGGTGATGGTTGGTGTGCTGATTGCCTCGATCGGCAGCGGTCAGCTCATCACTCGCTACGGCCACTACAAGCCGTTCCCGATCGTGGGCACCGCGCTCACCGCGCTCGGCCTCTACCTGCTCTCGCACCTGGGTGTGACCACCAGCCACCTGGTGTCATCCATCGACATGCTCGTCCTTGGTCTCGGGCTAGGCCTGGTCATGCAGGTCCTGGTCCTCGCGGTGCAAAACTCTGTCGACTACCGCAACCTCGGCACAGCCACCTCCGTCTCGACCTTCTTCCGCTCCATCGGCGGCTCTTTCGGTGTGGCGATCTTCGGCACCATCTTCAGTAATACTCTCAAGACGAATCTCGACAAAGTCCTCCCGGCCGGTGTCGGTTCACGAGCGCTTGGCGGTGGGCACGCCAGTCCAGCCGCTCTGGCCAAGCTGCCCCCCGCCCTCCACGCGCCGATCATCCACGCTTACGCCCAATCCATCGATTCCGTCTTCTCCTCCGGCGTGCCGAGGCGGCAATAGCGAACCAGCCGGTGGCAGAACGGCTCGTCCGCTCCGGGTATTTGCTGCTCACCGAGCTTGAGACAGGCGCCCCGCTGGGGATCGCCGCGCTGGCAGATGCCACGCGAGTCGACGTTTCGACGGCCAGCCGGCAAATCGTCCCACTCGAGCGGCGGGGGCTGGTGCGACGTCTGACCAAACCGGCGGACGGACGGGGCAGCCTGGTTGAGATCACCCAACATGGTCTGGACCGACTGCGCTCGACCCGCGAGGAACGGCATACCGTGTTCCTGGATCTGGTCATCGACTGGTCGGAAAGGGATCGAGCCGCGTTCGCGGTGTATTTGGCGCGCCTGAACTGGGCCATCCTCGATCGAGAGGCGGTCCGGGCCAGCACCTAATGCCGTTGGATCAGACGCCTTCGGGACTGCGCCCGTCGTGATCGTCCTGTTGCTGAACCTCGGCGCCGGTGTAGGTCAATCCCGGCACCAGCAGGTCCTCACTGAAATGGTGAGGGATCTCGCTGGACATTATGGCGCCGGCCGGCGTCTGTCCCGGCCCGTCCACCGCCTCCGGCGCCACATGCCGCCCGATGAGGCCGAAGCGACGCAGCGTAAAAACAACTGATAGAGCGGCCAGTGTGCTGCCTAGCACCGCCAGGCCCGCGATCTGGTATTTGTTGAGTTCTGAAAGCTTGTCGATACTGTCCTGGTTCATCCTTCCCCTTCTTTCTGTGGCGCTCGCTGCCCTTTAGCCACTATAGAGGGAATTCGCAGGACGAACCGAACGGCTCACGTACCGGGTAGAGAGAAGCTAAGCCGAGTGCTTTCCGCGGCTGCCTCTTGAGCCGGCGTGATGTAGCCCCACTTCTGCATCGCGGTCAGCACCGCTATCACCCGTGCGGTAACCACGGGATCTCGCGGGTGGGCGCCGTAGACTGAGGGCGCCTGCGGAAGAGCGGCCAGAAATGCGGCCTGCGGCAGCGTGAGATGTGCCGCGTCCGTCCCAAAGTAGACATGGGCCGCAGCGCCAATACCATAGGCGCCCTGGCCAAAGTAGGCGGCATTGAGATACAGCTCGAGTATTTCGGGCTTTGAAAATTGTTGGTCGACCGCCCAGGCAACGACTATGGTGCGCAGTTTGGCCCGCACCGATCGGTCGTCCTGGACGATGGCGCGTTTTACCAATTGCTCCTCCAGCGTGCTACCGCCCTGATCCACGTGATTGTTCCGCAGGTTCACCCAGAAGGCACGCGCCATACTGAGCGGATCCACGCCAGGGTGGCTGTAGAAGCGATGATCTTCGATGGAAACCACGGCGTGCTGCACGTCGGGCGAGGTCTGATGTATTGGTACGTAGGCAGCTCCCTGCTGAGTCAACTGCGCGCGGACCAGACCTGGAATGGTGCTTGCTTCGGACCGCAGGCCAGGAGCATAGACCAGCAGCACGTAGGCCCGAATCGCGACCAGCGCGACTGCCAGGATGGCAACCAGCGTTACGACCCGCCGCAGCCGGCGCTTGGGGCGGTACACGGGACGGGCCGGGACGGGACGCGGGGCAGGACGTCGGACGCTGGAACGAGTTGCCATAGACATTGGCAGAATAGCAGACCGCGGAGGGTTACGTACGGGACCTTTGCCGCGTTAATACAGTAGACTGCGGAATCAACTCATCCCTCACCGAAATGGATACACGTCAATGAAAACTCGCATCATCTTGCTGGCCAGTCTCTGTTTTGTCACCTTTGCCTCGCGGTCCGGGCCTTTCCCACTGGCGCATGCGCAGAGCAGCGGAGATCTGCATCTCTTAGCAATGGCCTCTCAGTCGCTTGCGCACCATACACGTGCTCAAGTGCTGCGATGGCTGCATAAGCAACCGGGCGTTCGCTCTGCTGCTATCGGGGCAGACGGTCGTACCATGAACCTGATGTTCCGTGACGGCATGCAAGCCGACATTTTGCCGTCACAATTGAAACCGGTCAAGGTAGCGTTCCGCGGAGAAGCACGCATGGCTGCAGCCGCCCAGCAGTCGGCCGTTCCATCAGCCCTGGTGGCGGAGCCGTTTGCCACCGAATTGGGTCTCGGCGGGAACGCTGGAGACGTCGAAGTGCATGATCTGCAAGCCGCGGGGTTTCGTGTCGACCAGTTGTACAACACGCAGGTAACGGTGGCCACCATGCTTTCACTGGCCAATTACAACGTGGTGTACATGCATACGCATTCCGGTGTGTTGCCAAATGGACACGGCGTGGTCGCCACGGGAGAGCTGGCGAATGGCGATCCTGCCGTCTCGCAATATCTCGCCGACGGCACGGTGGTGGTGGTGGGCGTCGCGGGCAGCACGCAAATGTACTACGCCATTACATCCGGGTTCATCACGGCCCATGCGGGACAGTTTCGCCATGACTCGTTGTTATTTATCAATGGGTGTTCGCTGTTGAGCACGCCCGACTTCGGCCAGGCGTTGCTGGCACGCGGGGCCGGGGTTCTGGTCAGTTGGGACCAGCTCGGGACCTCCCAGGACGACTTTCTCTCCGCCGCGGCCTTCTTTAACGTGATGTCTCAAGGGAAGACCGTCTCGGACGCGATCACCTCCTTGCGTGCCGCGGGCTACGGAATCAGTCACTACCAGGGCGCAACCGCTACCCTGGGCTTGCAGGGAGACGGAACAATCACGCTGGCCACAGCTGCTCAGGCTCCGCCTCCCACGGCACCAAGTGCGACGCCGACCAGCACGGCGACGCCGACTCCTGTGCCAACGGCCACCACTCCACCGCCAACCACGAACTCCACCACTGCACCGACTCCAACGGCAACGCCAACCAGCACTCCTTCAATCACGTTGCCACCGCCACCGCCGTTCACGACGCCTACGCCAATCCGTGCGACGGCAGCACCCACGTCACCGGCACTTCAAACCGCGACTGCTACGCCGCTTACGGTGCTTCAGGGGACGCTCAAACCAGTGGTGGCTCCCGAGAGTATGCAACACGTCCTGGCCCATTACGCCGCCAACGCGCCGCTGCACTTCCGCGTGGTGTTTCCGAACGGCGACGTGCGCCAGACGCAGAAGTTGACTGACGGCACCGGCAGTGCGGTCTTTGCATTCAAGCAGCACGCCAGCAAGATCAGCCGAGAAAGCAGTATGGCCACAGTCCAGGTCTCCACTCCGGATGGCACCGGAGTGCCGGTCACACTTCATTACCGCATCGGCTGGGGGCCGATTGACCTTGCCGTCGAGCCCCGCGTGCAACGCCCAGGACATACTGTGGTGATCTGGGTCCACTCGCGAGCCGGTACGGCCATCGTGGTGACTATCCAGGTCCACGGCAAGAAGACCGCGCACCTCGATGCCATCACGGCTAAGGATGGATGGGCGGATCTGGTGCGAAAGATCGGTATCCACGCTCGGCGTCGCGACACCGTCTATGTGCGAGCCGATGTCCAGTTGAACCACACAGACCGGCACACCAGTACGACGTACCAGGTTAGCTAAGTAGCTGAATTGCACCGCAGAAGCGAGAGCGGTCGGTTCGATTCGACAAGGCAGCGCTTGTGATGCCGTTGCAGGGTTATGCCGGCTCTGCCAGTGCTCGCTCCATTCGCTCCACGTCCTTCTTGGCTCCCAGTTGCCGGAAGATGAGCGATGCCTCCTCCAGCCTTCCCAGTCCTACCAGGATGCGAGCCTCGGAATATGGCGCGGGAAGCGACCTTGCCAGAGCCAGTCCCTCCTCGAAGATGGCATCCGCCTCGTCGCGCTGCCCTTGCTCCTGACGCACCATCCCCTTCACTCGGAGGGCATCAACGAGCGCCAGCAACTCGCCTGTGTCGCGCGCCCGGTCTACCGCCCCTGCTGCCAGGTGGGCGGCGCGCACGACATCGCTTGCTTCCAGGTGTGCCCATGCTAGGGTGGCGTCAATCAAGACCTGGAAGCCACCCTCGCGCCCTGCCAGCGGCTCCAGTCGGCGGATGGCTGCCGGCACATCCCCTCGCAGTATCTCGAGTTCGGCCAGGGCCCGATGGCTTACTTCGAGCATCAGCCGGACCCCGGCAGTCTCTGCCCGGCACAGGGCTTGGAGCAAGTGCGCTTCTGCCTCTTCCCAATCCCCCGTCGCGAGAAGGATCTGTCCCACCATGATGGGGATATAGGCAGAATCGACACTTGTGGAGGAAAGCGCGGCCTGTACCGCCTCGGCTCGGTCCAACCGCTCACGAGCCATCTTCCAGTGCCCCACCGTCAGTAAGATTTCGCCCAGGTTCACCAATGACTGTGCGACAAAGACGGGGTTGCCAATTCGCTCACAGACCACCAGGGCCCGCTCGTTATAGTGCCTCGCTTCCTCCAGATTCCCTGTCACACGGTGCGCTTCACCCAAGTTGATCAGGGCTGTCTGAAGTCTCAGCAGATCTCCGACCCGTTCCAGCCGCATAACTGCCTCGTCGAGAATTGGTCGAGATTCCGCGGCTCGGCCCAGAAAAATTAGTGCCGTGCCTCGCCGCTCGAGCGACCACGCAACCAAGCGCTGATCGCCAAGCGCTTTAGCAATGTCGGCCGCCTGCTCGGCTGCCGTCAACATCTCCTCGTACCGGCCCAGATTATGGAAGTTGATCGCCCGGGATAGGTGAAGGGCGGCCAGTGCGGGAGATGGGCCGCTCCCGGCCAGCAGCGCCACCATTGGCTCGACACGCGCTAACCCTTCCTGGGGTGTTCCGCGAGCGTTGAGTGCGTTGCCCAACACAGCAGCCACTCGCCCAGCCCCCTCCAAATCTTGGACCTTGCGGTACGTTTGGATCGCACGGTCCAGAACGGCGATAGCCTCGTCGAGGCGAGACACCAAGTAGAGAACCGCACCGACCTTTTCGTCCAACCGGGCCAGGACCCGCTCATCTGCCCCGTACTCCCCAACTCTGCGGAGCGCCTCGCGGTAGTGCCCTAGCGCTTCCTCGTTGGCATAGACCGCTGCGGCGCGGTCTCCCGCCTTCTCCAGCCACGCCGCTGCTTCCGGTTCCTGGGTCTTGCCGAAGTGATAGGCGATTATCTCCACGTACTCATCCGATGGATAGAGGGCGGCAATGGCCCTGGCCGTCTGGAGATGCAGCGCCTGGCGTCGCTTCTGCACCAGGGTGTTATAGGCCACCTCTCTCATGGTGACGTGCTTGAAGACGTATTCCAGATCACTCCCACTCCGGGGGAAGGCGATCTCCGCCCGCTGCAGGGCTGAGAGCGGCAGCTCCAAGTCCGTCTGCTCCCGCTCCATCACTCGCGCCAATAACCGCACGGCAAAACTGCGCCCGATCACACTGGCCACCTGAGCCGCACTCCGCACCTGCCCCTCCAGCCGGTCTAGCCGGGCCAGGAGCACTTCCTTCAGGGTCGAGGGAAGCCGTTGGGCAGCACCGGGAGCCAGCTGCATCACGCCATCCCGCTGCACCAGACCCCCACTCTCCTCCAGTGCCCGCAGCAGCTCTTCCACGAAGAAAGGATTGCCGCCTGCTCTCTCAGCCACGTAAGCTTCCAGTTGGGGTGAGAGGGATACGCCGCCCAGCACCGCTCCGGCCAGGCGTCTGGCCTCCCCCTCCCGCAAGGGCCGCAGAGTGAGCCGTTCGGTCCAGCCCCACTCGCTCCAGGGCGCGTTCCAGCCCGGACGTTGGGCCACCAAAGCCAGCAGGCGCAGTCCCGGCAGATCGGAGAGCACCTGGTTGATGATCTCCGCGCTGGCAGCATCGATCCAGTGCACATCTTCCAGGACGATGACCGTTGGTGCTCGTTCGGAGAGGGCACTCAGCAGCAGCTTGAGACTGCGGAGCAGCGCCTGACGCCTAATCTGTGGTCCGGCCTGGGCCACGGGGGAGTCCCCGGGAGGGAGTCCCACCACCTCCCCCAGCACGTCTGTTGCCTCTCGCTCTGTCTCACCCGCACAGTGGACCAAGAGAGCGGAGACAGCAGCAGCCAGCTTGATGTGTATCTCCTCCCCACGGTCACCCTCGGTAATGCCCAACAGCGACCGGAGCAGATCTGCGATCAGCCAGAGACTGATCTCCTATCCATAGGAGAGACACCGAGCCCGTAGCACCCGAACGGCAGTACCGCGGGCAATGGTGTCCGTTACCTGGGCCAGTAACCGGCTCTTGCCGACACCTGCGTCCCCGATGACGGTGACCAGTTGCCCATCCCCCTGCTCGGCACGTCCCCAGGCTTCGGGCACGGTAGTCATCTCTCGCTCTCGACCGATCAACGGTGTGGGATGCCCCTCGCTAGTCTCCCACCGCTCCCCGAACCCCTCGCGCAGACCGAGTGCCGCATAGGCCGACACCATGCCGCTCTTGCCCTTCAACACCGCCTCCCGCTTCTCCCCGTAGCGGATGCGTCGGCGGGTCAACCTCATGGTCTCGGCGCCCACCAGCACCTCTCTTCTTTCGGCTGCCGCCTGCAATCTGGCAGCGGTGTTGACGGCATCCCCGGTGACCGCTACATCCTGTCTCCCGGAGGCGTTCCAGGTGCCACTCACTACCTCACCACTGTTGATCCCGATGCGGAGAGCGGGGTCGACCCCCCAGCGAGTCCGAGCGGTTGCGGCGATGGGCTCGATGGCCGCTTGCATGCCGAGCGCACAGAGCACCGCTCGTTCGGCGTCGTCCTCGTGGACGACGGGTGCACCAAAGAGCGCCAGCACGGCATCGCCAGCGTACTTCTCCACCGTGCCGCCATATCGCTCGACTTCCTCAGCCATCCGTCCGAAGTATTCGGTCTGGAAGTCCCGCACATCCTCTGGATCGAGCGACTCAGAGAGAGAGGTGAACTCCACCAGGTCGCAGAAGAGAGCGGTGACCAGCCGTCGCTCCTCTCCCACTCCCCCTCGCTCAGCAGGAGCTACCGAAATGGTGAGCGCTTTTGGTGGTACGGGATTCGTGGACGTGTCCACGACCCGGTCGCGCGGTATTGCGGCGGCACTCAGGGGAGCGCCGCAATCCGCGCAGAACTTCTTGCCCGGGACCACCTCCGCACCGCACGCCGAGCACAGCCGGGGTAGCGTTGCTCCGCACTCGGCGCAGAACTTCTTTCCACCGGGCGAGACCTCGCTGCAGCGAAGACAGGTCACGGCATCCATCGTGCCATCATCGTACCAGGCTCACCGAGGCAACTGCCGGGCGCGTCTACCGAGAGAGCTTGAGGGCCACCGGGACCGAGATCGTCACCCCGAGGGCGAAGTCTTGAGTGGATTGAGACAGCTTTAGGGGCTCCAAGCGGTGGTTAGCTGTCCTTGGAGACTGTCCCCAGCGAGGTAGCCTCCGTGCCTACCTCAGGAGAGGATCTACTCCCTCCTCTCCCGCCCCCGCACTATAGAAGGGGCGCGGCAACTGCCGCGCCCCTTCCCCGTTTGATGATTACTCGTAGCGCACGAGGCCGACACGATGCATCCCGTAGGACGGGAGGAACTTGATGGAGGTCGGAATGGTGCTGAGGAGACCGTACACGGACCCAGTGCTGCTGACCAGGAAGCAGTACGGCTGGCCCGCGAAGGCGTACCCGTTCAGAACGGTACCCGGGGTGACGCTGAAGGCTTGACCGCCGATGAAAATGCTGCTGGTCGCGGCGGCAGGATTGTACACACCGCAGACCAGGCCCACACCCGCCAGGTTCGGGCTGATCGACATGTTCGTCGCCTGGAACACGGTGTTGAACTGGAAGGACACGCAGACACTGGTGCTGACGGCCAATACGCCGGTGACGCTCGACCCGTTGATCAGTGCTACGGTCGTTCCGTTGATAGTGATGGTGCCGGTCAGAGTGACCGTAGCCGCTACGTAATTGGTAACCGTGCCGCACAGAGTCAGGTTGGAGGCCGGAAACGGCGATGTCGCGACCTGGCTCACCGTGACGTAGGTGGGGTTGGAAGTTGCCGGGGCCGTATTCGTTCCCTGCACCGTCGCCAGGTTGGTGATCGTTCCAGCGAAGGTGGCATTAACCCTGGCGCTGACGAACACGCTCACGGATGCGTTGGGCGCGATATTGCCCAGTGCGCAGTTCACCGTGCTGGATCCTTGGACGAATCCGCAGGACGCGCCGGTAGCATTGAAGGCAGTTTGGCCCAGTTGCATGTTGTCCGTCAGGTAGACCCCGGTGGCGGTTACGCTCGGGGAGGTATTGGTCACCACGAAGTTGTAGGTCAGCGTGTCGCCGTTTCGCGCCACATTGTTGGTGCTATACCCCAGCCCATTGACCGTCACCGACTTGGCAACGGTGAGGCTGGACAACACTGTCGGCGCCGTGGTCACCTGGAACGACGCCGAGGCAATCGTGCTGCCGACCGCAATGACGCTGTAGGTGTTGACCGGCACGTTGGGAACGGTGATGGTGGTGACGAAGCCGCCGTTATTAGTCGCAACGGTCTTCTGGTAATTCCCACCGAAATACAGGTTGACATTTTCAAAGGCGCCGAAACCGCTGCCGGAGACAGTCACGGTCGTTCCCACCGGGGCTGCGGTCGGAGAGAGCGTGATGCTACTGGCCGAAGCAGTAGCGCTGTGTGGGTTCAGCGCTTGCAGAGCCAGCACGAGAATCAGTGATACGGCTATGGAGCGGACGATTTGCCAGAGTGATCGAGCCAAAATTCTTCTCCTTATCCGGTGTGTCGGTTGCCATAAAGGTCGCTGATAACGAGATCGTGAAACATGTACTGAAAGTTTGCTCCTCTTTCGCTTGGTCGCAGCCTCGGCGGCGCCGCACTGCGAGATTCTAGTAACCGGTTCCCTGCCCTGGATCTCTAGCATGCTTCGAGGTATATCTGAACTTCAATAGTACTCCTCATTCAGGTGATATTGCACTGTCAGTGAGCACGACACGTGATACGCATCCCCGTTTCCAGACCACTTCTGGCTTGATTACTCTCGGCTTGAGGTCGCAGGCAATTTACGCAGCACCCTCAGAAGATCGAGCCGCTGTCTTTCGTGGAGGACGTTGAACGGTGGCGCGTTTAAGGCATTGGTGTTCTCTTCGACCTGGCGACGGATCTGGCGTCCTGCTGCGGTCGCTTCCCAGCGGTCTGCATCACGCCGGGCCCACCCCCGTTTTTCCAGGGTGACGAGATTCTCCGTCACGTGGTCGTCATCAATCAACACGCTCTCCTCTCTCCTTACATCAACGCTGTTTGGGCCGTCAGTGTAACAGAGAGCTGTGAGCAATATCTTTTCCGGCCACACCTCGGTAATTGGAAGCCAGGCCAGGGCATGAGCGTCAGCGCGCAAGTAACGGAGCGTCGACAGGTGCGTCCAGAGCGCGAGAGGCTGATTTGACGGATCCACCCCGGCTCCGGCTCGTTCCACCGTGAACGCCGGGTAATCGACGGCGCCAAGCGTGTTCCCAGCGCGTTGGATGACCATCTCAACTCCCTGACTGGCCTGCTGCAATTCTGCCCCGCTTCCCCAGAGCGGCGCCAGGCCACGAGAGAGTGCGTCGGTGAGTCCATCGAGCACCTCACGGCCTCGATCAGTCGGCGTGAAGCGAGGCCCTGCTCTGTTGAGCAGGCCGTCGCTCACACTGTCCTGCAGGGATGCCTGAAGTTCGTCGAGCAGCACGCCGCGCTGCTTCCAGTGAGCATCCTGCATCGTCATGCCGGGCGATGAGAGGAGTTGGCGGCGAAGGTCGATCAGCGGGCCGAAGCTGGTCAGGCCCAGGCGCTGACGAAGTTCCAAAGCAAAGGGGCGAGCAGCGCGGTGCCCGGCGTTGACCAGGCGATCAACCTCCGGTGCTACCGTGGCGGCGTACGTTATTAATTCCAGACTGGTTGTAGCCATGTCGGTCCCTGACCTTCGCGCGCTCAGCATTCAATAATGGTCATGATAGCGTGTATGCGGAGCAGTCGGAGGAGTGTGAATGGAGCGACCATCGGACCAGGACGTGTCCAGTCTGTTGATGGGTCTGGTCGGTATCGATTCGATCAATCCCTCGCTGGTGGCTGGAGCGGCGGGTGAGAGCGGTATCGCCGAGTATGTGGCCAGCTGGCTGCGCAAGGCCGGCTTGCAAGTCGAGGTGCAGGAGGTGCGACCCAGTCGTCCCAACGTGGTGGCCCGCGTTGCGGGTACAGGTCACGGTCGTTCGCTCATGCTGAACGCGCATCTCGACACCGTGGGTGTGGCAGGCATGAATGACCCATTCCGGCCACGTCTAGAGGGCGACCGCCTGTATGGGCGGGGAGCGTACGATATGAAGGCTGGGCTGGCAGCGATTATGCTGGCGGCTCGATCGGTGCAGCGAGCCGGCGGCGCCCAGGGCGATCTGATCGTCACCGCCGTCATGGATGAAGAGTATGCGAGCGCCGGCACCGAGGCTGTACTCGCCAGGCACCAAGCCGATGGCGCGATCGTTACCGAACCGACCGGATTACGCCTCTGTACCGCCCATAAGGGCTTCGCCTGGCTGTCGGTCAGCACGGAAGGGCGCGCGGCACACGGGAGCAGGCCGGACCTGGGCATGGACGCAATCGCTCATATGGGTCGGGTGTTGGTGCATCTCGAGGCGCTGCAAAAGCAGCTGGCTCAGGGCCAAGCCCATCCGCTGCTCGGGACCGGATCGCTTCATGCGTCCCTGATTGAGGGGGGGCAGGAGTTGAGCAGCTATCCGGAGCGCTGCCGCTTGCAGATTGAGCGCCGAACCATTCCGGGAGAAACACCCGATGCCGTGCTACAGGAGATACTGGCGGAACTCCAGGCGCAGTCAGCGAACGATCAATCGTTTCGAGCCGAGGCTGAGCTGTTGTTCTGGCGCGAGCCGTTTGAAGTGGACCCGGAAGCGCCCATCGCGCAGGCGGTGCAGCAGGCGGCGACAGCGATCACCGGAGGCCGGTCCCAGGTGTATGGAGACACGCCCTGGATGGACGCGGCCCTGCTCTCCTCGGCCGGCATCCCCACTGTCGTGTTCGGCCCCGGCGGGGAGGGAGCACACGCCGTGGTCGAGTGGGCGTCGATCTCACAGACCGCAACCTGCGCCGAGATATTGGCGCAGGCTGCCATGGACTACTGCGCTGGAATAGCGGTGACCTAACCGAGATTGAGAGCCTGATCGGTTGCATGACCTGGTAGCGATATCACCTGTACGGCTACCCTGTGAGTATGCCGTCCACCACTCAGCTGCTGACCTTCAGCCTGGCCTCGCTTCCTCTGCTGGTCGTTCCCGGCCCAAGTGTCCTGTTCGTGATCAGCCGGTCACTGACCCTCGGACGGCGAGCAGGCGTGGTAACAGTGGTCGGGAACGCCGTGGGCGAGTGTCTCCAAGTCGTCGCGGTCGCGATCGGCATCGGGGCGATCGTGGAGCAGTCCGTCGCGGCGTTCACCATCATCAAGCTGGGCGGCGCGGGATATCTGGTTTATCTCGGGATACAAACTCTCCGGCGCCGCCAATCGCTGGCTGCGTCGCTCCACAGCGCCGCGGAACCCAAGGCCACCCGCAGGGTTCTGCGAGACGGTTTGGTGGTGGGCGTCACAAATCCCAAGAGCGTCATCGTCTTCGCCGCCGTCCTCCCGCAGTTCATCAATCGCTCGGCCAGCGATATCCCGATCCAGCTGCTGCTGCTGGGGAGTGTATTCATCGCACTTGCTCTGACGACCGACAGCGTGTGGGCCATGGCAGCGGGCATGGCTCGGTCCTGGCTTGCTCGGTCACCACGTCGGTTGGAATTGATCGGCAGCGCCGGCGGGCTGGTGATGATTGGGCTCGGCGTCGGCTTGGCGGTCAGCGGACGCAAGGACTAGCAGCGCTTTCGACCGCCTACGCCTCAGCGAACCTCAACGCATCGGCGAGTTGCGTCGGGCTGATGTTCCCACCGCTACAAATGATTGCCACCTTCTTGCCGGCGATGCGGTCGCGTAGCTGAACTGCCCCCGCCAGAGAGGCAGCGCCTGCGCCCTCGACTAGATTGTGCGTCTTCCCGATCATGGCCACGATCGCTCGTTGGATTTCTGCTTCGCTGACCAGGATGAAATCGTCCAGATGCTGCCAGAGGATGCGCTGGGGGAGATCGAAGGCGCCACGGGTGGCGAGCCCCTCGGCGCTGGTGGCCATGGGTGCTTCCAGCAGCCGCCGTTCCTGCCAGGAGCGGTAGGCCGCCGGCGCTGCCTCGGCTTGCACGCCGATCACCTCGATTGCCGGATTGATCGCCTTGGCGGCAATGCACGCTCCGGCGGCGCCACTCCCTCCGCCCACCGGCACGATGATAGTCTCGATGTCCGGCTCATCCTCCAGGATTTCGAGGGTGTAGGTGGCCACGCCCGCGATCAGTAGCGGCTCGTTGCCGGAGTGGATATAGCGATAGCCATGCTCCGAGGCGAGGAGCTCGCATCGCTCGCGCGCCTCGTCGAAGTCGCGGCCATGATGAATCACCTCCGCTCCTAGCAGACGCATCGACTCGACCTTCAACGGGTTGGCGCCCTCCGGAACGCAGACCACGACCTGGACGCCGAATTGCCGAGCCGCGTAGGCGACGGATTGACCGTGATTGCCGGTGGAGGCCGCGATCACGCCCTGCTCCCGCTCAGCTTCATCCAGCCGCGAGACCAGGTTGATCCCTCCGCGCACCTTGAAGGCACACACCGGTAGATGATTCTCGTGCTTTACCCAGACCTCGGCCCCGACCAGCGCACTCAGCGCGGGGTAGGTATAGAGCGGCGTGGGGCGGAGATAGGGGCGAATCTGGCGCCGCGCATCGAGCACGTCGGTGAAGCTTGGAGTAGGAAGGGGCATTTCGGTCATCATTGTTCTCCTCCGCGGCATAGCGTCCACGATCACGATAGCAGTCGAAGCGCCGACACTCTTCGATCTCAGCGAGGTCAGTCGCGAACTCGTGCCGCCGCCTACCGCGAGACGCCCAACTGCATCGGCTCGACGGCTACTGTGCCCAGGCCGGTGAGGGCGATGCCGGCCAGCCCGGGGCGGACCAGCGCCGCCAGGGCCGGCTGGTCGAGCGGCAGGATGGCCACGGCTCGGGTCGCGATCTGGGCCGCTTGCTGCTCCAACTGCCGCCGGCGCGGGTCGGTGGGGCTGTACGAGTCCGCCAGCGCCACTGCATGCACGTAGCTCGCTTTCGACCAACCGGTAATGTTATCCGGGGAGGAGCCGAGTTGGGTGCCAAGAAAGTCCTGCGCATCCGGATAGTCGGCTCCCCACTGCACCAGGGCCAGATCAAAGGCATGGGCGTTCAAGACACGACTGTAATTCAAGGGGTTGAGCGGTCGCACCAGCACGTCGACCTGAAGGGTAAGCGCCCAGACCCGCTCGAGGTCGTGTGCCAGGGCGATCAAGTATGGATTCTGCGGCGTGATGAGCGACAGGGCGGGGAAGCCGTTGCCGTGCGGATAGCGTGCGGCGGCTAGATACCGACCGGCGGAAATGTATGGTCGCCAGCTGGGGCCGCTCAGTCCAAAGCCGGACGGCAACAGGCCATGCGATGAGAACCCGGTCCGACCAACCACGGCGTCGGCCAGGCGGGGCGTCCAGGCCGCGGCAAACGCCCGGCGGGCATTGATGCGACGAAACGGGGTACGGCTGGTATTGAAGGCGAGATAGTCCAGAGCCAGGCCCGCCACTCGACGTATGCCGATCGGCCGCCCCGAGAACGTATCCCCCGGCTGGAATCCGGATACTACCTGAAGAGCACCGCGACGATAGGCCGCGGCGGCGCTGGCAGGGCTATAGAAGTGCATCGTAATGCGCTTGACGGCCGGCTTCCCAGCGTAGTAATACACATTGCGTTCAAGGCTCAGGAACCGACTGTGGCGCCACAGGCGTACCGTATATGGCCCGAAGCCCGCCGCGTGATCGGTCCAGGTGGGACCGTACCGCCGGAGAATGGCGGGATCGGGAACAAAGGAGGCTGGAAAGGCCAGTTCGGCGAGAAAGTGAGCGGCCGGACGGGCCAGTGTGATCCGCAGCGTCGAGGCATTGACGACCTGAATACCGCGAATGACGCGCGTCGAGCCGTGCACAATGCTGCGGTGCACGGTGATCAGCGAGAGATAGAAGGAGGCGGTCCCGGTCGAACCCTCCGCGCCCAGCGCGCGTTGCAGCGCGTCCGCAAAGTCGCGGGCGGTAACGCGCCGCCCGCCGGCAAACCGAAGATTGGGCCGAATCGAGAAGGTATACACTTTGCCGTCGCGCGAGATGTGCCAGCTAGACGCTCCATCGGGTTTGACCTGCAAATGGCGATCGAGCCGGACCAGACCCCCATAGACCAGTGAGGCCACGGAGATTGAGGTTGGGTCGGAGGCCAGGGCCGGGTCCAGGGTGGGCACATCCGGCACGCCGACGATACCCCAGGCCAGCTCTGGCAGGTGATGGCGGTGATCGCTCGAAACGCGGGGATGAGCTGTCGGAGCTGAACTGCAGGAGACCAGGGCAAAGGCCAGCAGCGACAAGCAGGCAATGAATCGCATAGATGTTCCTCCGGGCATGGGACGGCGGAGGCATTCTACCGTACTATTGCCGGCGCAGCGCGAGGTACCGCCTTAGCAGCAGAGTTTTTCCTCGTCCGATAGCCAGGTCTCGCCAAAGGAGCGCAGCGCTTCGACCACCGGCAAGCTGGCCCGTCCCTTGGGCGTCAGGCTGTACTGCACCCGTGGTGGAATCTCGCGGAAGGACTCCCGGAACACCAATCCCTGCCCCTCCATCTGGCGGAGCCGATCGGCCAGCGTGCGCGGACTAATTCCTTCCGAGGTGTTTTCCAACTCAGAGAAACGTTTTGGACCCTCAACCAGATCTCGCAAGATCACCAGCGTCCAGCGGTCGCCCAACAAGCGGGCTGCATTGGCTATTGGGCACACAGAGAGAGGCCGCGTTTTCAATTGACTCATCGTTAGCTCCCCTGGCTTTCCCACCCGACTATACCATATTGCTATCAAACTGGTAGTTACTATATACTTGCAAGTGACAGATATGTACGTAAAGGAGTTTTTTCATGTCTCATCCTGTAGCTATTTCAGATGCCTCGTTCGAGAACGAGGTGGTCGCTTCAGACCAGCCGGTGCTGGTCGATTTCTGGGCGGAGTGGTGCGGCCCGTGCCGTATGATTGCGCCGATCCTCGAGAACATCGCCGACGAGTACGCTGGTTCGCTCAAGGTCGCCAAGCTTGATGTCGACCGCAATCCCGAAACGATGACCAAGTTCGGAGTGCAGAGCATCCCCACCATGATCCTTTTCAAGAACGGCCAGCCCGTGGAGCGCATCGTGGGCTACATGCCCAAAGAGCGCCTGCTGACCAAGGTTCGCCCGCACATCAGTACGCCCGCCGCCACGGCTTAACACGAGGGGTAGCTCAACCTCTCTTCTGCCGGCCTCTTGTCCCCGCGTGGGAGAGGGGGCCGGCGGGTATGCGGACCAACGAGGACAGGAGCCAGATACGAGGACTATGACCAGACAACGCAGTTTGATGGTGGTGCATGCGCATCCCGATGATGAGGTGTTCTCCACGGGCGGAATCATCGCCAAGTATGCTGCGCAAGGCTGTCGAGTGGTGCTGGTGTATGGCACCCGGGGTGAAGCCGGCGAGATGCACGATCCGGATCTTGATCCGGCAGAGGCAATGCCTCGCCTGGGCGAGATTCGCGAGCAGGAAGTCCGTGCGGCCGCGGCAATCCTCGGCGTGTCCGACCTCTATTTTCTGGGGTATCGTGACTCCGGGATGAAGGACACTGAACCGAACCAGAATCCCGCGAATTTCATGAACGCCCCGTTCGACGAAGCGACCGATCGCCTGGTGGCGATTATGCGTGAAACCGAACCCCAGGTGGTAGTGACCTACGACGAGGAAGGTGGCTACGGGCATCCCGACCACGTCATGACCCATCGCGTGTCCGTGGCAGCGTTCGAACGCGCCGTCGCCGAGCCGGGGGGACCACGCAAGCTGTACTTCGCCGCCCGCTCGCGAGAGGGGTTCGGTCGCCAGATCGCCGGACTGAAGACGCTTGGTCTTTCCATTCCCTGGATTAAGGACGACTTCAAGATCGACGAGTACGGCGTGCCGGACGCCGAGATTACCGCCCACATCGACATCGGGACCTACGCCCCGCTAAAGAGATACGCGCTGGCGGTGCATCGCACCCAAATCCAGAGCGACTTTTTCTATCTGTCCCTGCCGGATGAGGCCATGCAGCAGTTCTCCAATATGGAGTACTTCATGCGCGCTCACCCTCCAGCCCAACCGGGCGAGCGAGAAGATGATCTCTTCGCCGGCATTGAGGACGAGGAAGCCGCTGCTTAATCAGAATATCGTGGTACCCGCGTCGTCTGGAGGGTAAAATAAGGACCACAGGAACCATGATGCTGCGAGTAAGCGCTGCTACGCATGACGCCCTGCAGGAGCTAGCACGTCAGGACCAGGTCTCGATGCAAGAGGTGCTCGGCGTCGCTGTGGAGGCGTACCGGCGAGAGCGGCTCATCGCGGCGACCAATGACGCGTATGCGGCGCTGCGGTCGAACGAGCCGGCATGGCAGGAGTTTCAAACTGAGATGGCCGGACTCGATGGTGCGTTGATGGATGGCCTGGACGACAGCCCAAGGGATATTCGGAGCGGGTAAGCGGCAGTTTGCTGGCTGAAGTAGAGAGCCGGTGGATGGACGATTGTGCCATCAACGATGAGGATGGTGCGGAGACGTTATTTATCGGTGGTTTGTTGACATCGTCAGGCGGCCAGATGGAGGTCGATTCCCCGAGCCGTGGAACAGCCGGTCAAGCACCTCCCGGCTGCTCTGTTCTAGCTTCTTCCTCGTCCCCTGTCAACAAACCAACCTGAGATCTTTTTGCACTCGGATTGCGAATCAAGGTGGCGGAAGCCATATCAAGGCAGACTTTGCAACCAGTTGCGCACCAAAGACGGTCCGTCGGTAGTCAACACCGACTCGGGATGGAACTGCACACCCTCGATGGGCAGTTCTCGGTGTCGTAAGCCCATGATGGTGCCGCCCTCGGTTTCGGCGCTGATCTCCAGGCAGGGGGGCAGGGTGCTCGGGTCGACCGCCAGGGAATGATAGCGCACCGCCGGGAAGGGCGTGGGTAGACCGGCCATGATGCCGGCGCCCTGATGGTGTATCTGGGAGGTCTTGCCATGCATCAATTCCTGGGCGCGCTGGATGTGGCCGCCGAAGCTGGCGGCGATGCACTGGTGGCCGAGGCAGATTCCCAGAATGGGAACGGTGGCGCTGAATTGCCGGATCACATCGCACGAGACCCCGGCCTGGGCCGGATCACCCGGTCCGGGCGAGATAACGATGCCGGCGGGGCGCAGCGTGGCCACCTCACTCAAGGACAGTTCGTCGTTACGCCGTACCGCGACCTCCGCGCCAAGCACGGAGAGCAACTGAAAGACGTTGTAGGTGAAGCTGTCGTAGTTATCGATCAATAGGATCATGCCTGCCCTCCGGCCGCCAGCAGCAGCGCTCTGGCTTTGTTCATGCTTTCCACGTGCTCCTGCTTCGGTACGGAGTCGGCGACGATGCCTGCTCCGGCCTGAACGTGGAGTGTGCCGTCTTTGACCACGCCGGTACGAATGGTGATGGCGGTCTCCACGGCGCCTCCCTTGCCCACGAAGCCAACCGCCCCCGCATACGGTCCGCGCCGATCCGGTTCGAGCGCCGCGATAATTTCCATGGCCCGAATCTTGGGCGCGCCCGACACCGTGCCGGCGGGAAAAGCTGCCCTCAGAGCGTCGTACGCGGTGCAGCCCGGCTGCAGTTCACCGGTGACGTCGGAAACCAGGTGCATCACGTGCGAGAACTGCTCGACCTTCATGAAGGCCGGGACCCGGACACTGCCTGGCCGGCAGACGCGACCCACATCGTTGCGGGCCAGGTCGACCAGCATCAGGTGCTCGGCACGTTCCTTGTCGTCGGCCAGCAAATCCTCTGCCAGGGTGGCATCTTCCTGCGAGGTGGCGCCACGCCGCCTGGTGCCGGCAATGGGACGGCTAGTGACGGCCCCGCCCTCCACCTGAATCAGCAGCTCGGGCGAGGCGCCAGCCAGCTGATGGTCCACGAAGTCCAGGTAGTACAGGTAGGGTGAGGGGCTGAGCGCCCGAAGCCGCCGATAAAAGCTGAACGGGTCGCCGGCCAGCGGCATGCTGAGGCGTTGGGAGAGTACCACCTGCAGGATGTCGCCGGCGCGAATGTGCTCCTGAGCTTGCGCCACCCTGCCCTCGAATTCTGCCTGGCTCAGGTTACTAACCGGCGAGACCGAGACCGGCTCCGGAAGCGTGATCGCCGGCAAGGGTGCGGCCAATCGAGCGGCCAAACGTTCGATCCGTTCGACGGCCTGCCGGTAAGCGTGGTTGTGATCGGTCTCGGGCCAGGCATGGCTGACGATGCGCACGCTGTGCCGGACGTGGTCGAAGATCAGCAGGGTGTCGATGTCCAGGAACACCGCATCGGGCAGATCGAGTGGGTCGGCGCCCGCCAGCGGCAGGCGCTCGAAGTAGCGTGCCGCCTCATAGGAGAGGTATCCCACCGCGCCACCGTCAAATCGAGCGTGGCGTGGCGGGTCTGTCCCGTATGGTTCGACCAAGGAACGGATCGCGCCCAGCGGATCGAGACAGGGCGTACTCTCTTGAGTGTCGTACCACTGCCGGCCGTCCTTGATGCGCAGCACGCGGCGGGGCTGCGTGCCGATGAAGGAGTAGCGTCCGAGGTGCTCACCGCCTTCCACGCTTTCCAGCAGGAAGCTGGGACCGGAGTCTCGCACCTTCAGGTAGGCGGATACCGGTGTGTCGAGATCGGCCAGTACCTCGCGAGACACGGCGACCGGCCGGCCCTGTTCGAGCGCGGGCCGCGCAATCTCTGCTGACGGATGGTATAGGGGCTGCGGACATGTCATGGTTGCTCCTCCAGGTCCGGACGCAGAGTTTGGGCCTCGCGTAAGTACGCGTGTCGTGCCGGCCCGTCCGACTGGACATGGATCAGCACCCGAAGACAGCGCTGCAGTGCGTCGGGGACGTCCACTTCCTGCATATCCAACATGGGCACGTCCCAGCCAAAGGCCCTGGCCGCCCGGGCCGGAAAGGCGGCATTGAGGTCTGGGGTGAGGGTGAAGAACACGCTGATGATGTCCTCGGGCCGCAAGCCATTGCGATGAGTCAGCACATTTAGCAGTTCGTGGGTGGCGTCATCAATGGCTTGCCCGGTGTTGGTTGCGACGCTGATAGCGCCGCGGATGGCTCTCATCCTTCGCTGTCCAGCATATAAAGCAAGGCGTCGAGCGCGCAGAGATAGCTATACGGCCCAAAACCGGCTACCTGACCCCGACAGACGGCAGCTATGACGGATACCCGTCGAAATGGCTCTCGCGCGGCCGGCAGGGACAGATGTACTTCAATCACCGGGTAGCCCACCGCTGCCACGGCATCGCGCAGCGCGTAGCTGTAATGGGTGAAGGCGCCGGGGTTGAAGAGTGCCCCGGCGGCCCAGCCGCGTGCCTCATGGAGTGCATCGATCAGCGCTCCCTCATGGTTGGTTTGAAAGGGGCGGGTCTCGGCGTCTCGTTCCGCGGCTCGCGCCTGCAGCTGCGCATTAATCTCGGCCAGAGTGGTGCGGCCGTACGTCTCGGGCTCCCGGTGGCCGGTAAGGTTCAGGTTCGGACCATGCAGAACCAAAATGGTGGTCACGCGGGATCCCCCAACGCCACGCAGATAGCTCGACGGATATCTGCTTCCCCGGCCTCGAAGATCGCTCCCTGGCCTGGACCGGTGGGCAGGGCCAGGCGGAGCTTACCCGCTTGGCGCTTCTTATCGTGCCGTGTCAGTGCCAGAACTTGATCGAGGTCGAGAGCGACCCACGGGCCTTGCGTGGCGGGGTGCGCCGTCTGAGGGAGATCAAAGCGGTGCTGCAGCGCGGTCAGCACGCCAAACTCGTCCTCTCGGCACCAACCCTGCTGGACGCCAAGCCACAGCTCCGCGGCCATTCCGATCGAGACCGCCTGTCCATGAGACAGGCAGTAGTCGCTGGCCGCTTCCAGGGCATGACCAATGGTGTGTCCGAAGTTCAGCAGCATGCGTTCGCCACGCTCGTAGGGATCCACCTGGACCAGTCGCATTTTCTGTTGGGCCGCTTGCCTGATCACCATTTGCTGACTGAGTACCTCAGACACGTCGTCGAGTTGCTGTATCAGTTCGAGCAGCTCCCCGGAGCGCATCAGTGCGATCTTGATGATCTCTACCATGCCGTCCGCCAGAGCGGTTTTCGGTAGGGTGCGAAGCACCCGTGGATCGACCAACACCAGGCTCGCCGGATAGAAGGCGCCCACCAGGTTTTTCACCCCCTGAAGGTCGACGCCCACCTTGCCGCCAATCGCCGCATCGACCTGCGACAGCAGTGTGGTGGGAGCCAGCACCAGGCGGATTCCTCGAAGGTAGGTCGCGGCCAGCATCCCGGCAAGATCACAGACCACGCCGCCTCCCAGCCCCAGAATCGTGGCCTCACGATCTAACCCGGCCTGCAGGGACGCGGTGTAGAGCGTCTCCAGCGTGGCTAGACACTTGTGCTGCTCACCGCTCGGCACCGCTATCGAGTGCACGGTGAAGCCGGCCGCGCGCAGGGGGGCCAGTACCGAGGCACAGGCGCCCAGGCTCTCTACCGTGCTGTCGGTTACCAGCAGGATCGGGCCGTCGACGCCGTGATGGCATAAGACCGAGCCGATCGAATTGAGCAGGCCGGCTTCAAAAAGCAGGAGCGTTTCAGCGTGATTGCTGACGCAGAGCGACCCGACCTGCCTCAATCCCACCATCGAGGCGATCTCTTCCGCCACCTCCCCGGGCGCACGGTGACTGGTGTCGACCTGTGGAAACAGGTCATACACCGCTGATCGCTGATGCAGCAGCTCCCGTGCTTGCTCGGCGATGGCGCCGGGCAGGAGTGGACGGCCACCCTGGGACTCGATTCTGTGAGCGAGTTCCTCGCTTCCGCAGGTCAAACAGATCACCGGTTGGTGCGCCGCCAGCAGTGCTCGATTCTGGGCCGAGATCAGTGTTCCGCCCCCAGTGGCGATGATCCGTCCCTCCCCATCGTTGAGCAGGCTGGCCAGGACGGTGCTTTCCAGCAGCCGGAACGCCGCCTCGCCTTGCTCGTCAAGGATACAGCGGATGCTGGCACCGGCCTCCCGCTCAATCTCTCGATCGACGTCAATGAATGGTAGGCCGTAGCACGCGCCCAGGATTTGGCCGACGGTGCTCTTACCGGTTCCCATAAAGCCGGTCAGAATGAGATCTTTCATCTGGTCGAGCCGTGGTATCGTTCTCGAATCTCGGCCACGCTATCCCCTCCAAACTTCTCCAGAAAGGCGTCGGCCACCACCAGCGCCACCATCGCTTCTCCCACCACGCTGGCTGCCGGCACCGCACAGATGTCCGAGCGCTGATAGACGGCCTGAGCCGCCTCGCCGGTGCGAAGGTCGACACTGGGCATGGGAGTGAGAGTGGTGGAGATAGGCTTCATTGCGGCCCGCACGATCAACGGCTCACCGTTGGTCACGCCGCCTTCCAGTCCGCCGGCCCGATTGGTTTCCCGCCGTGGACCGTCTGGCCCAACTAGGATCGCGTCATGGACCTGCGTCCCGGGTGTTCGGGCGTTCTCGAAGCCGCCGCCGATCTCCACTCCTTTGATTGCCTGAATACTCATGACAGCCTGGGCCAGCCGACCGTCCAGCTTCCGGTCCCACTGGACATAACTTCCCAGACCGATCGGCACGCTCAGTGCCTGCACCTCGAAGATGCCACCCAGGGTATCGCGGTCGCGACGGGCACGGTCGATTCGCTCGGTCATCCGCTGCTCGAGGAGCTGATCCGCCACCCGTACCTCCGACCGCTCGACGCACTCGAGTATTCCAGGGTCGAGCAGGTCGGCCGGAGTCCCGGCCACATCGCCAATCTCCAGTACCTGGCTAACTATGCTCATGCCAAACTCACTGAGTAGACACCGGGCGATCGCTCCGATTGCGACGCGCATGGCCGTTTCACGGGCGCTGGCCCGCTCCAGGACGGTCCGCAGGTCGTCCAGCCGGTATTTGGCGGCGCCGGCCAGATCGGCGTGGCCGGGTCGTGGGACGGTGAGTACCGGCTTCTCGCGCCGCTCTTGGTTGGCAAAGTCGCGGTTCTCGATGCGCAGGGCGATCGGCGCTCCGGTGGTTCGATTATGCTCCAGGCCGCTCAGCCACTCGACGTGATCCCGCTCGATACGCTGCCGCCCGCTGCGCCCGTAGCCACCCTGGCGGCGAACCAGGTCGGCGTTGATCGCGTCGTCAGCCAGGTGTAGCCCGGCCGGCATCCCCTCCAGTATGCCGGTGAGCGACGGGCCGTGTGATTCGCCGGCCGTCAGGAAGCGCAGCATGTCGGTACCTCCAGGGCGCGCTCGCACGCCTCGCGCATGACCGTGACGTCGGGCACGATGCCGGTCCAGAGCTGAAAGGAGAGCGCCCCCTGTTGCACCAGCATCTCCAGGCCATCCACCGTGGCGCAGCTCGCTGCGGCGGCCTGCGCCAGCAGCGGCGTGGTCCGCCCATAGACGAGATCGAATACGACGGTGTGGGGGGATAACCGGCTACCGGTGGGCAGCGGTGATAGCGCGGCCAAGCGCCCCATGCCGAGCGGCGTGGTGTTGACCAGCAGATCAGCACGGGCGATGGCATCCGCCGCTTCCGGACCCCTGCTCGGCACCACTATTGGTCCGGATAGGCGAGAAGCCAGATATTCGGCGCGAGCCACCGAGCGATTCACAACGGTCACTGTTGCCCGCTCGAGTTGCAGGGCGTGTACCACGGCCAGGGCTGAGCCACCAGCACCAAGCACCACCGCGTGCAGCCCCATTGGCTCGGGCAGCAGCGAGCGAAGCGCACGAGAGAAGCCGGCTATGTCGGTGTTGTATCCGATGAGCACGCCCTGCTGATTGACCACGGTATTCACCGCGCCGATCCGAGCCGAGGCGTCGATCTGGTCCAGGCACGCAGCGATCCGTTCTTTGTGCGGAATGGTAACATTGAAACCGCGATACTCCTGGTCGCGCAGGACGTGAACCTGAGCTTCCAATTCAGGGCTGGAGACGTGAACGGCCTGGTAGCTCCCTCCTATTCCTGCTGCATGGAGCGCCGCATTGTGCATGGCCGGAGAAAGACTGTGGGAAATCGGATCCCCGATTACCGCCAGGCGGTTATAGATGCTCAATAGTGCCTCCCAGGGACCGCAGGACTTCGGCAAAATTCGGAAAAGAGACATCCGCTGCCTCGACCCCATCGACCACAGTCTCGCCGTCCGCAATGGCGCCGGCCACCGCTAGTAGCATGGCCAAACGGTGATCACCGTGGCTGGACACGTTGCAGCCGCGAAGTGCGGTGGGGCCACGAATCACGAAGCCATCCGCCACCTCATCCAGATCCGCTCCCAGCCGGCGAAGCGAGGCGGCTACGGTGGCGATTCGGTCGGTTTCCTTGACGCGCAGTTCAGCCGCGCCGCGAATAACGCTGGTACCTGGCGCTTGCGTGGCCAGCAAGACCACCAGAGGCAGCTCATCGACCAGGCCAGGCACCTGAGCCGCTTCGACTGTGACGGGCCGGCGTATCCGGCCACCGATCCCTAGACGGCCCACGGGCTCGCCCATCTCCTGCCGTTGGTCAGAAATCTCGACATCGGCGCCCATCTCCCGAAGCACATCCAGCAGCCCTGATCGAGTCGGATTGAGGCCCACGTCGTCGATAGTGACCTCGCCTCCGCTCAAGGCGGCGGCTACCACCAAAAAGCCGGCTGATGACAGATCTCCCGGTACGGACGTGGTGAAGGCCCGCGGCGCCTGACCACCTCGTAGCGTGGTGCGGAGGTCCTCCACCTCTATCTCAACGCCCAGTGCGGCCAGCATTCGCTCCGTGTGGTCCCGGCTGCGGTGCGGTTCCAAGACGGAGGTGATGCCCTCCGCGAACAGACTGGCCAGGAGTATGGCCGACTTGACCTGGGCACTGGCCACCGGTAGCGTGTAGTCGATGCCGTGGAGCCGGCGACCATGTATTTCGAGGGGCGCGCCACCGTCATGCGAATGGATGCTCGCTCCCATGCTATTTAGTGGCTCCACGACTCTAGTCATGGGCCGTCGGGACAGGGACTCGTCGCCTATCAGGCAGGACGTAAACGGTTGGCCCGCCAGAATGCCGGCCAGCAACCGCATGGTGGTGCCGGAATTACCGGCGTCGAGCGGCGCCTGTGAGGCGGAAAGTCTGCCGGTCGAGGTCACCAGGGCCGTATCTCCATCGATCCCAATGTCAGCGCCCAGCCGGCGCAGGCACTGTGCCGTGGAGCGGACATCGGCCCCGCTGGGTAGCCGGTCGATGCGAGAGTAGCCGGACGCCAGTGAGGCCAGCATCAAGGCGCGGTGGGCAATTGATTTATCGCCCGGCACCTCCGTTTGCCCGCCGATCACAGCGGGTGTCACGCGCCACCTCATCGGGCCTGCTCCAGCAGTGGAGCGCACACAACTCCGGCGGCGGTCAGAGCCGCTGCCAGTTGATCGTCCTCGCCGGCCTCGATCATCCGGGCCAGATCGGCACATTGATCCACGAAGGCGCGCAAGGCAGACGCGACGTTGGATCGGTTGGCGGTAAGAATTTCGCGCCACAGCTCAGGGGGGCTGGCCGCGAGCCGCGTCATATCTCGCAATGCCGGTCCGGCCAGTCTGGTATCGTCCGGCGCCAGCGAGAGGGCCAGGGCGGAGGACAGCAGTTGCGGAAGGTGGCTGGTTCGAGCCAGCACCTGGTCGTGCTGATCGGCGTCCATCTGCACCGGGCAGGCGCGGAGCGCTGCAACCAGTAGCGTGGCCTGGGTGACCGTTGCCTCGCTGGTGGCCGGTGAAGGGCACAGGACGAAAGGGCGTCGTCGAAAGAGATCGGGCGTCGCCGCTGCCGGACCGGAACGCTCGTTGCCGGCAATGGGATGGCCGCCCACTGCCCGGTGGGCGCCACGCAGTGACGACATGACAGAAAGCACCGGTCCTTTCACGCTCCCGGTGTCGATAATGATGGCCTCGTGCTCCGCCGCCGCATCGACGGACGGCAGGGCGCCGATGATGGCCGGGATGGGAAGCGCCAGGATAACCATCGCGGACCCCTGCACGGCCGCCTCCAGGCCGCCGGCTAGCTCGTCCACCAAACCACGCTCCTCCGCCGTGTAGGCTGTAGCGTCGTGCCGATCGAAGCCGCGCACATACCATCCCCGGCGACGCAGCGCGCTCCCGATGGAACCGCCGATCAGTCCGAGCCCGATCACGGCCACCCGTTGCGGCGTCAAAGGGTACGTCCGACGGCCAGAGCCAGAGGGTGCAATTGGCTCATCAGCGTGGCAAAGCGATCGAGTCGCAAGGACTGCGCGCCGTCGGACAGCGCTTCCGCCGGCCGCGGATGGACTTCAATTATCAGGCCATCGGCCCCGGCGGCGATTCCGGCCTTGGCTACCGCCGGCACAAAGGTCCACTTGCCGGTGGCGTGGCTGGGGTCGACCAGCACCGGGAGGTGCGTCAGGTGTTTCAAGACCGGGATGGCACTGATATCGAGCGTGAAGCGAGTTGAGGTCTCGAAGGTTCGAATGCCGCGTTCACACAGAATAACGTTGGGATTGCCGTTGGCCAGAATGTACTCAGCGGCCATCAGCAGCTCTTCGATCGTGGCGCTCATCCCGCGTTTCAATAGCGTCGGATGACCGGACCTGCCAATCTCCTGCAACAGTGCGTAGTTCTGCATATTGCGTGCCCCAACCTGCAGGATGTCCACGTGAGAGGCGACCAGGTCAACGTCATCAGGCGTGAGTACCTCGGTGATTACCGCCAATCCGAGCTGCCGGCGGACGTTATCCAGCATATGGAGCGCCGGTACGCCGAGACCCTGAAAGCTGTAGGGCGAGGAGCGTGGCTTAAAGGCTCCGGCGCGCAGCACCGGAGCGCCCGCTTCCTTCACCGCAGTGGCTGTCTCCCACAGTTGCTCTTCACTCTCGACCGAGCATGGGCCGGCGATGATAGTCAGGGCATTGCCGCCAAATTGGACGCTTCCGACCGATACCACAGTATCCATAGGACGAAAATCGCGGCTGCCCAGCTTGTATGGCTTCATCACCTGAACCATGTGGTCTACCCCCGGAAGAAACTCCAGGGAGGCTAGTTGATCCGGGGAGCTATGACCGATCACGCCGACAATGGTGGTCTCCTCCCCGGCCGACACGCTCGGCCGGTAGCCCAACGCCTCGATCCGTTCCACGACGCCGTCGACGTCCTCCTGGTCGGCAGTGCTCTGCATGACGATAATCATAATTTCGGCCTCCGGTGGGGCGATGATCATGGTGGGCTTCCCTCTCTGGGTAAAAAGAAGACCGGAGGCAATTTTTCGCCTCCGGTCAAAAAGGGCATAACGCGAGGAGCGGACCTTCTTACAGGACCGTCACGTTACACCCGTATAAAACCAATAATAGCGGCCGAACACGGCCGGGCGGCACTGTGCCATTGAATCCTCAGCGGCTGAATGACTTTGTCTGAGTATAGACAGCGCGTGCAAGCGAGTCAAGCAATTATTCTCTGTCCGAAGGACCAGCGCATCAAACTTCGCTGAAGGACTCTGAGGAGATCGGTCGTATCCCACCCAGAATTGAGGCGCTTGGCTTGAATGTTCACGCGCTTGGATTGCCGTCCCAGTCGGTTGAGCGCGATATGGCGCACCACCCCACAGTTTTCGGCGGCAGCACCCAAGTCGGCAGGGCCAGCGGGGTACCCGCACGAATCCAGCTCTGATCCTCATGGAAAATGGCATCGAGGACCGAATGCACCTGATTCTCAATCCCCATTCTCAATCCCCCATGACTGGAGTTTGCTTCGGTCCGCTCCCGGGTCGTCCATCGACGCTACGTGATCAGCGAGGATGATGGGGGCATGCACTCGATGACAGACCCACCACAAGTGAGATCGACCCCGCGCTACCCACCGCGCCCTCCCCTGTTGTTAGGATGGATTGACCCTGTCTCCGTCCGCCTTTTCGGGGAATCCGGTCAAAGACATCCGGCCAGGGCATTGAGTCGGGCGCCCACGTCGAAGCGCTCTACCAGGAGCCAGAGAACTCCCGCAGTAACCAGGCTGCCGGCTACTGTCAGCAGCAGCCCTCGGATGCGTTGGCGAGCATTGAGTTCCGGTGCCATGGCCAGGGTGGCGAAGGCTCCAAGGATGCTGGCCACCACCGCGATCAGGGTGACGGTGTGCTGCGCACTGAGCAAGCCGATGTTATGGCCTTCTGGCGGCCAGTGGACCGCGGGTGGTGGAAGGTGCAGCAGGGTACTGTCGCACACCGTGTAAGAAACTGTCTGACTGATGACGACGACCAGGAGCAGAGCGATACTCCAGAGCAGAACGGCTGCGGCACAGAGGCCTCGCGCGGTTCGGCGGAAGGCGAGCGTTTGGTGCCAGGGGTTGCTGAAGAGATCATTGAACATGCTAATCGGGACCATCCTCCAGGGATATCTGTTTCATACTATTCCTGACAGTGTCAATGGGCATGTGGTACAGTGGCGTGGTTTGTTGCCCGAGAGTTAATCCAGGTCCGGAGAAGCGGTGGCGAAAACAGTAGTCCGCCCCCGAGCCGCGTGGCAGGAAGTGGCGGCACAGCCGCGGGTGCGTGCCTCCAACCGCGCGCATCACCTCTGGTTGGCGGCTCCGGTTGCGCTGGCTCTTTGCGCCTTTGCGCTGCGCCTCTATCGCCTCGACCATGAGTCTCTCTGGCTCGACGAGGGATATACTCTGCTGTTTTCAGGTCTGCCGCTGGACCGATTGATCGCGGTAGGCGGAGCGCACGAACATCCTCCCCTGTACTATCTGCTGGTTCACCTGATCATGTCGTTTCGCCACTCCTATCTGGCGCCTCGGATCCTCTCCGCTATTTGCGGGTCACTCGCCGTGCCGGCCCTCTTTGCGCTGGGCAACCGCGTGGGCGGTCCGCGCACCGGGTTGGTGGCCAGTGCGCTGCTGGCCGTGTCGCCGTTCCACGTGTGGTTCAGCCAGGATGGCCGAGGTTATGAGCTAGCCGGCCTGGCCGTGATTCTTTCCTACCTCACCGGTTTCGTGGCGCTGGACCAGCCGCGAAAGCGTGCCTGGGTTCTGTATGCGATGTGCACTGCGCTGTGTCTCTACACGGAGTACACGACGGTCTTTGCCTTACTCCCTCAACTGATGTTTTTGATTAGAGCTCGGCGTCGCGGCGTGGCACGCGGACTGATGCTGGCCTGGGGAGGCGCGGCGCTCTTGTTCATCCCGTGGCTCGGGACCCTGCTCTTTGATGCCGCCGCGATTGCCGGCAACTACTGGATTCCACCGCCCAATCCGAGTACGGTTTCGAACACCGTCCTGGAATTTCTCGGTGTGCTCACACCCTGTCCAGGCACGCCCTGTACTGGCACGGAGCTCGGAGTACCGTTGCTGGCCGGCCATGAGGTCGCTCTGGCCGCCCTCGCACTGGTGGCCGGTGTGCTGGCGGGTCTGTGTGCGGCGCGGTATCGCAACTTCACCGCCGGCGTGTTGGTCCTCTGGCTGATCGTGCCTTTTGTGGTCGTCATCACGATTTCCATTGGCCAGTCACTCTATCTGGATCGCGTCTTCCTGGACGTGACCTATCCGCTCTATCTGCTCCTCGGGTTGGGATTCGCGCGGGTGCGTCGCTCGGCCTGGTTCGCCGGGGGCATAGGCACGGTCGCGCTGGCGGCGGCCAGTGTGGCCAACCTGGGTCCAATTTACGCGGGAGGTACCAATCCGGACTGGCGATCCGCTGCCCGCGATTTCCATGCGGCCTACCGACCAGGCCAGGCGGTGATTTTCAACCCCGGTGTGCTGCGGTCCCTGGTCTCGTCCTATCTACCCGCGGGGTGGCAGGCGACTCGCGAGCGCGCTTTGTGGTCTCGTAGCTATGTGGACGTGCCGGGCTGGCAGAAGTACTATCCAACGGTTTTCCACCCCAGCAAGAAAGAGCGAGCCCATATCGAGGCCGTCCTGCGCAGCCGGCAGCTGGCGGAGACGGCTCGTGGCGAACAGCAGGTCTGGCTTGTGACCTACGACTACCCGGGGCTGAACGACACAAGACACTGGTTCATCGAGCATGGCTTTGAGCTTTCATTGAGCGAGGAGTACCTGGGAGACACCCGCATCGAACTGTGGAGTCGAGCAGGCCCGTCGAGATATGCCAGGTCAATAGTGGCGGGCGGCGCCTTCGGTCGAGACTGGCGCCGCACTGGCGCGGTAATCGTTTCCAGGGGTGTCGCGCAGACCAGGGGACCGGCTCAACTGAGCAGGACATTTGCGGTGCAGCCGGGAGTGGCCTATAGCGTTGCCGTAGAATACAGAGGTATCCCGCCGACCCGTCCACTGGTTTCGCTGCAGACCTACGATTCCATGGGACGCCGGCTCGACGCCTTCCCGCGAACTCAGTGGTACGATTGGCCGGCTAACGGGGTGTGGCTCTCACAGCCTTTTGGATTCGTGGCGCCGCCGCATGCGACGCGAGCAGTGCTGCGGTTGCAAACCCTGTGGGGACGCGGCGCCTGGCGTCACGTCGATGTCTATGGGGGGTTGTGAACCTGCCCCACCGGCGCTAAACTTATGACCGCGAGACCTCTCCCACCTTTGAACCAGGAACAACTTTGACTGTCGCAGCGTTAAACCGAACGATGAGCACACACGGGCGCCTGGCGCGCCAACTTGGCGCGCTCTTTGCCGCTATCGCAGGGCTGATGGACATCGTCTCCGCACTCTACCCCGCCATTCATAGCCGCGTGGAGGTACTGCACGACCTGCTGCCCTCCTATGTAATCCGCGGCTCTCAGACGGCCACCGTGCTGGTCGGATTTGGCCTTATCCTGCTCGCGGACGGATTACGGAAACGGCGGACTCGAGCCCTGCACATTACCATCGCATTACTTTTGGTTTCGGCAGTGTTGAACCTAACCAAAGGACTGGACTTTGAAGAGGCATCCGTGGCCATGGTGTTGGCGGTCGTGCTGCTGGCCTCGCGCCAGGCGTTCGATCTCCCCTGCCGTCCACCGGTGCCTCGGAACGTGTTGCAGCGCGCGGGTACCGTCGGCCTGCTGTACTATTGCTATCTGCTGGCTGGATTCCTTATTCTGCGCCGCTTTATCGGTCCAACACCGAGTGTGCGCGGGGTAACCATCGAACCGTTCCGCCTTCTCATGGATGCACCGTATTACCACTATCTCACCGCGCAAGCCAGGTGGTTTGAGCGGTCGCTGGCATTTCTGGGCTGTATGGTTGCTCTGTACTTTGTGGTGCAGGTGCTGCGCCCTCTGGCGCCCGCGCGCCATGCCACCACGTCCGAAATCGAACGGGCGCGGGCCTTGATCCGGCGCTGGGGCGTCGATACTCTGTCGTACTTTGCGCTCCAGGATGGTCGCAGCTATTTTTTCGACGCGACCGGAGATGCCTTTCTGTCTTACCGCCTGTGGGGCAACGTGGCCCTGGTGGGAGGAGATCCCATCGGTAGGCCGGAGCGGTTGTCTGAGGTGGTCCGGTCTTTTCTGGACTTTGCCGAGGCCAACGGCATCGAGCCGTGCTTCCTGGGGGTCGGGCCAGACTACGTTCACCTGTACCACTCGGCTGGTTTGCGCACTCTGAAGATCGGCGAGGAAGCGATAATCTGTCTCTCGGACTTCGACGTTGCGGCTTTGAAGCGAAAGGTGCGTCGGGCGGCTCGCCACGTGGCGGAGCTGGGCATCGAGTGCATCATCTATCGCCGAGATCAGGCGCCGGAGAGTGTCATGACGCAGATTCACGAGATTTCGCAGGAATGGGTTGAGTCCAAGGGCGGTGGCGAGCGCGGCTTTTCCATGACCCTGGGGCGACTGCCGCGCCTCACGGACCACGATTGTGAGATCGTGGTGGCGCAGCAGGGCGCGCGGGTGTACGGGTACCTCTGCATGGCGCCGGTGTACCGTGGCGAGTCGTGGTCGCTCGATGCCATGCGCCGCCGCCCGGATAGTCCCAACGGCCTTACTGAGTTCTTGGTTATTCACGCGGCCCAGGCATACCGAGATCGAGGCTATGAGCGGCTCAGTCTCAACTTCGCGGCGCTCGCCAACTCCGCGGACGACATCGACTCGCGCGGGGTTGAGGAGACGCGGCGTTTTCTGTTCGAGCACCTTTCGTCGGTCTACCAACTGAAGTCGCTCTACCAATTCAACAGCAAGTTTGAGCCACTCTGGCGCAGCCGCTACCTGGCATACCGCGATGTGCTGAAGATTCCGAAGCTGGCGGTGGCGATCGCCCAATCCGAGGACCCACTTCGCTTGCCCTCGCTGGCCGGCATGTTTAAGCGATAGACCCCCGTAGACCCCATACCGAGCGCTGGGAGTGAATGCCATGATTCCAAAAGAACGTCTCGATCGTTTCTGCACCTCGCAACCCGGGCCGCACGCGGTGGGACTGTGGTGGCTGGCACAATCCGGCTTTGTGGTTCGCACCGACCAGGCGACCGTGGTCATCGATCCGTTTCTCGGGTCCAATCCGCAACGCGCCGTGCCGGCCCCGTTCGCGCCGGAGAACTTCACCAACGTCGCACTGCTGGCCTGCACCCACCAGCACATCGACCACTTCGACCCGCCCAGCGTGTCTGGCATAGCCGCCGCTTCGCCCGATGCCATGATCGTCGTGCCGGAGCCGATCGTATCGATGGTGACCGATCTCGGTATCGCCGCCGAGCGGGTTATCGGCGCACAACCAGGAGAAACTATTACTTATGGCGGCGCGACGCTGCACCCGGTGCCCGCCTGTCACGGCACCGACATGGACCACGCCTACAGTTTTGGGAAGGAGCAGTCGAACGGACTGTATCGCTTTTTGGGGTACGTCGTGGAGGCTGGTGACCTGCGGGTGTACCATGCCGGTGACACTCTGGTGTACGACGGGATGGTGGAGACGCTGCGCGCGCTGCAGGTACACGTGGCGCTGCTGCCGATCAATGGTCGCGACTACTTTCGGGAGGCGCAGAATCTGGTTGGCAATATGAATCCACGTGAGGCGGCCGATCTGACCGCCGAAATCGGCGCCGACCTGCTGATTCCCATGCACTACGACATGTTCGAGGGTAATCTCGGGTATCCAGCCCACGCAGTGCAGATGGTACGACAGTATCATTCAGAGGTGGCAGTCGCGGTGCCGAGCGTTCAGCAACCCTTTGGATACTCACGCCTCGGCGGGTAGATCCTTACTTCCGGCGGCGCTTGGCCGCCAGGAGTTGCGAGGTCGTGCCGGCGGCGTCCTGTTCACTCGCCGCGCGTTCGGCTCTGGCCGGGACCTGGCCCGGCAGCGTGGACGGTGGCTTCGGTGTCGGAACGCGAACCCGGGTCGCCTCGGATCGGACCTGCGTTGCCACGGTCACTGACGGCGCCGGACTCACCTTCCGGGCCGGCTCGGTAGATCGCGCCGTACGTTGCCGCCGAAGCATGTCCAGCGGTGCGACCGCGGGCGCACCCCCCGCGGTCGGACGCCGAATATTCAGGAAAGCCTGGCGGATGGCGATCAGGTCACGCCGGCTCACAATCAAACGCCGCACGCCGATGTCCACCGGGAGCAGCAACAGCGCCAGCAGCCAGAGCCACGTGCTCAAAGATTGGCGAGCGAAGACCGGGGCCAGGTTGTCCTGCCAGGCGGCACTGGGCCCAGAGACGACGCTTCCGCCACCCGCATTTGCCAGGGCGCGAGCAAAGGGCATATTGGTTCCAGTAACCCGATACTCCGCCGAGTAGGAAACGTCCAGGCCAGTCTCACCGGCTTCGGCATGCGAGACGCCGCGCGCGTCCACGCTCACAAAGTAGGCGCCCGCGGCGTTGGCCAGAAAGGACCCCTGATAGCGGCCCGGCGCGGCAGGCTGAAGCAGAATGGTAGCGGAATGCAGATCGGGCCCGAGGACCTGAGCAGTGACGCTGGGGTTGGCGCCCAGCGAGGGTGGGGTGTCGATCGAGATATGGCCTTGCCCCTGCCCGCTGCTGGCGTTGATGAAGAGGCTGCCCCCCTGGCTGGCCGGCAATGCCCAGGAGACCAGGTTCGCCCAGAAGCGGTTGGCGCCTGGGGCCTGCAACCAGTCGCGAGTCCATAAACCGGCCGCATCGCTGGTCCAGGCGACCGATCGCCCCAGACCGAATTGCCAGCCGGCCAGCACTGGATCGAGTTTGTTGCTGACCAGGACCATCTCACCGGTCGGCTTCGGAGTGGTAGCGACATAGCCGGTAAGGGGTGGTACCCCGCGTACGTCGCGGAGCATGGGATTGGGCGAGAGTTCCTGTGGATAGAACTTGCCTTCCACAATCCCCGACCGCGCCACCGTGCGCGCCTCGCGCAGAAAGATGTTTGGGATCGCGGAGGTGTTGTCCCCTCGGTAGTAGCGACCGCCTCCCCAGCGAGCAATGTTCTGCATGGTCTGCGCGTCGTTGAAGCCGAGTCCATTGGTGGCCACGCTTGAGATTGTCACGCCGCCGGCTCGTATTCGCTTCGCAACCGCCTCGTACCCCGGATCCTCGGCGTCGCCATCACCCAGGAGGATGATGTGTTTCACCCGGGCGTGTGTTTTTTTCAGCGCATCGTAGGCCGCTTGCAGGTCGGTGGCATAGCTCTGCGGGTCGCCTGGTTGCATCTGGTTGATTGCTCGATCGATGGTGGCCTTGTTGGTGACGTGCTGCAGCGGTACGGCAAATTGCCCATCGCCCAACGCATCGTTGACCGCGATCTGGTCCTGCTCGGTCAGGAGGCCGATGACTCCCTTTCCGGCCTGCTTCGAGATATTGACCTCGGCGTTGGACTCGAGGTTTTCGATGACCAGCACCACGGCGGCACTCGGCAGATCCTTGCGCTTGGGCAGATCCATCTTCACGGGCAGCGCCTCTTCCAGTCCGGTCTGGCCGTACCCACCCATGCCGTACGACTCGCGACCGCCGATCACCACCAGCCCGTGACCGAGGTCACGTACATACGGTACCAACTCGCTCACCAGGCTGGGATCGAGCGAATCGGCCGGGGCGTCGACAACGACTACCGCGGCGTAGCGCTGCAGGTAGCTAAGCGTGGGCACGACGGCATCTGGAGTCTGGAAGTCCGCGTGGATGCCGGTGGTATGCAAGCTATCAAGCACGTTGGCTGCTTCATTGCGGCTGGGCGAGATGACGAGCACTTTGGGTGGGCCGGCCACCATCGTAAAGGCGGAGCCCTGGTTGTTCTCGAACTGGGTGTCGATCTGAGGGGTGATGTGAACCTGGTAGGTGTGAAAGCCGGAGTGAAGGGGAGGCTGATCAAAGACATAGTGATTTTCACCGCTGTGAACCGTCGCCGACCGGGTCAGCACCAGAGCGCGATCCCGGTAGACCTCGAGGCCCATGACGGTGCCGATCGTTGACCGGACCGCCACGTCGATCGAAAAATGTTCCTGGGGACGGAGCTGTGACGGGATAGTCACGCCGTCCACCAGCACTTCCGGGCCGCCGGCCACGCGGACCGGCCAGACGTCGACTCTGGTTCCGAGGGAGCGTAGTAGGCGAGCGGTTGCCAGCGCGTCGCCGACGTTTTGCTGGCCGTCGGTCATGAGCGTCACTCTGCGCCGGTAGCCGTCGGGGAGAATGGCGTTGCTCAGCAACAGGCCATCCGCGAGATTGGTGTAATCCCGGTTGACGGTGGTCTGGAAACCGTCGAAGCTGGTGAGAGCGGAAGGCGGCTGTTCCACCCGTGAATCCCGACCAATCGCCACCACGCCGATCTGATTGTCGGCGCCCCGCTCTCGAACGATCTGATTGATGAACCGCTGCATGTCGCTTTTGGCATGGTAGTCACTGGCGGAGAGGTCCGCGGCCAGAACCACTGCTTGCCGGCCTTGCGTGAGGTTGAGCCCGGCGCCGGCCAGGCCCAGGATGATAGCGGCCAACAGGGCCAGACGGACGGCGAGCGCCACCCGCGCGCGGCGCTGGCTGAGATTGACGTAGCCGTTTCGCCAGAAGAGCACGGCCAGGGTAAACAGTGGTACGGCGAGCAGGAGCGCCAGCGGGTGATCGAAGGAAATCATGTTACCGCCGGAAGGCGAACCACCACTCGGCCGACAGGAGCGCCAGCACAGCCAGCGCGAAGGCCCAGCCGACACTTACCGGCACGCCCACGATCCGGGACGATCCGGCTTGTGACTGACCCAGCACCACGTGAGAACGTCCAACCGCGGGAGCGGGTCGCGCTGGGAAGAAGTTCACCGCGAAGGTACTGGTGCTCGGCCTGAATCCGCCCACGGTGGTCGCGGTGTAGAGCCCGGGCTGGGTCGTTCCGGTGAAGGGGGGGAATGGTGGTCCCATAGAAACAGTTCCCCCATCGGGTCGGGCAATGTCGATTTGGCGCGTGCCGGGAGGCGGAAAGAATTGGAGCGACTGGCCGGCTGCCACTTCATTGGTGCCGAGTCCTAGACCCGGCGCCAGATAGTGGACCAGATTTTGCATAAGAATCGGAAAGCTGATGCGAAGCGGCCAGTCGGACTCTTGCAGGTTGAACGGCAAGAGTGCCACGCGAGTGCCGCTGTTTTCACCCGCGGCAAGCACGGTCGCGCCTCCGGAGGAAGCGACTGGCAGCATCCAGCCCGGCACGGTCACTGCCCGGGCCCGGCCCACGTGAACGTCCGAGAGATCGACGAACTGAAGCAGCGAGGCGATGCCGGCGGAGGCGGGAGCCGATGCCGAGGTCACCGTACCGCCAGGCTGATTGGCGCCAATGGCGATTGCGCCGGTATGGCCCGGCGGTGGCGAAACTAGGAGTACCGGTGTGGTAGGTAAGACCGAGGGGAGCATACCATCGAAGACGATGAGGTCGTATCGGGGCGCCAGCGAGGCACGATAGGCAGACGGGGTAAGCAGGCTCAGTTGGACGCTCGGGTCCAGGGCAAGCGCCGTCTGGAGAAAGAAGTCGTTGTTTGTCACCAGGAGAATCCGCCGTTGGCTCCCGATGGTCGAGACCGCCCAGGCTGCTTTGTCGGTGGACACGTCGTCGGCGTGGGTGAGCTTGACCTGCAGCGTGTGCGGCCGCGGGGGGAGATCGGTCCAGAAGAGAGTTTGCTGTTTTCCAGGGACCACCGTCAACGGCCGGACATCCGCCAATTGCCCGTCCACGTACAGATTGAGATCGGAACCAGCCGTGTTCGCGCCAAAATTGCCGACACGCGCCAGTGCCTGGGTGTGGCTTCCGCCCTGCGTGGCGCTGAAGGCCGTGACGCCGAGATCGCGCAGATGCCCTCCGATGCGCACGATCTCGACCGGGAACGGTACCCGCAGCGGGAGCGCGGAAATACCACTCTCGCGGCTGGTGAGTACCACGGCGCGAGTGCTCTGGCCATTCCGTGCCAGTGAGGCGGCGAAGCTGAGAGCCGCCAGGAAATTCGGGGCGGAGACACCCACCCGGAGGCTGTCGATGGCGCGTCCAATCGCGCCGGCATCACTGCTTTCCGCGGTCTTCAGCGCGGGTTCGGCGCCCATGCCGATGACGCTGGCCACGTTTCCAGCGGGAAGGTCGTTGGCCAGCGTATGGGCCTGGGCCAGGGCCGCTGAAAAGCGGGACGGCGCGACGTCGTGCGCCTGCATGCCGTACGATTCGTCCACGATCAGGATCAGATCGCCGCTGAAGTGGTGGGCGCTGCTGTAGGCGGGTTGAGCGAGAGCTAGAACCAGGGCCAGCAACGCGAGCAACTGGAGCAGGAGCAAGATACTGGGGCGCAGCCGTTGCCAGGGCGCGTTGGCCTGTACGTCATCGAGCGCCCGTTGCCAGAGGAGTGTGCTCGAAATGACCTGCTGCTGCCGTCTCAGCTTGAGAATATACATGGCCACGACGGGAACAGCCAGTGCTGTGAGCGCGAGCGCGAGGGGCGTGAGCAGCGTCATCCCAGCAGTCCTCCAGCGTGCAAACCAGTCAGGACTGTCTCAGAAATCGAGGCATCGCTGGGCAACTGCAGGAAGGTAACCCCCTGCCGGCGGCAGTACTCGCGGACCTCGGCGGTGTGAGCGGCAAGCTCCTCCTGGTACCGCTTGAGCAGACGAGGGGAGACCGTGATTTCCACCTCACGACCATTTTCCGCGTCTTGCAGTTTCCAGTCTCCGCGAATGCTCGGGTCTATCTCCTCGGGCGCGAGGATCTGAATCAGGCTGACCTCCTGCCCGGCGCCGCGTAAGGCGCGGAGACCCGCCCTCCAGTCTGAGTCGCTGAGCACGTCGGAGAGCACGATGCAGATGCCTCGGCCGCGGCGAACGTGCTGGAAACCGCGCAGCGCCGTGAAATCGGTCTGGCCTTCCGGGGAGGACAGCACGCTGGAGATACGGCCCCATACCTCGGGGATGGCTGCCTTGCCGCCGCGTGGAGGGTAATACCGGTCGAGCTTCTCCCCCCACCCCGCCACGGCAACCAGGTCATAGTTGTGGAGCGCCACATACGAGAAAACGGCCGCCAGGCGGGCGGCGAACAGCGCTTTGGAGGGACTGCCAAAGCCCATGGAGGTCGAGCGGTCCAGAAAGAGCGTCAGGGTCGTTATCTCTTCCGCGCTGTAGAGTCGAAGAAACAGGCGATCGAGACGCCCGTAGACCTTCCAGTCGATCCGCCGGAAGTCGTCGCCGGGAGCATATTCGCGGAAGTCGGCAAACTCTACCGACGATCCACGGCGTGGCGACCGCCGCGGACCAGCGGCAAGACCAGGGATTGGATGCCGGCTGAGCACCGCGAGACGCTCCAACTTCTGCAAGAAGGGGCCGTCGAAGCCGAAAAAAGTGGCAGGGTTAGTGGCCATGGCGGGGCGTCATGGGACCGGGACTTGCTCCAGGAGACTGTTGATCAGGCTGTCGGAGGTGAAGCCTTCAGCCTGTCCTTCGAAGTTGAGCAGCAGGCGATGCCGTAACACCGGGTGTGCCAGCGCCTGCAGATCATCGATCGAGACGTTGTATCTCCCCTCCAGCAGTGCCCGCACCTGGGCGCAGGTCACCAGCGCCTGGACGCCGCGCGGGCTGGCTCCCGCCCGCACAAACTGCTTGACAGCATCGACCGACGATAGCTCGGGGTGGGTCGCGACAATCAGCGCGACCGCGTAGTCGAGGACCGGGGCGGCAATGGGGACGGCATGGGCCACGGTCACCATGTCGCCGAGTTGACCGCCATCCAGGATTGGCTCGACCAGCGGGGCGGAGGTAATGGTCTGCTGGATGATGCCGCGAAGCACCTCGGCGCCGGGAAAAGGAACCAGGACTTTCAGCAGGAAACGGTCGAGTTGGGCCTCCGGGAGCGGATAGGTGCCTTCCTGTTCCAGCGGATTTTGCGTCGCCAGCACAAAGAAGGGCAAGGGGAGACGGTGGGTGTCGTTCCCGACGGTGACTGTTCGCTCCTGCATCGCCTCCAGCAGCGCGCTCTGTGTTTTAGGGGTAGCTCGGTTGATCTCATCAGCCAGCAGGAGATGGGCAAAGAGCGGCCCCGGTTGAAAGGCGAAGGACCGGCGGCCGTGCTCATCCTCCCGCAAAATCGTGGTTCCGGTGATATCCGCCGGCATCAGGTCTGGGGTGAATTGGACGCGGGAGAAGGAGAGGCCAAGGGCAGCGCCCAGGGTGCGCACCAGCAGCGTCTTCCCCAATCCGGGCACGCCTTCCAGCAGCACGTGACCGTTGGCCAGGAGCGCGATGATGGTCTGCCGAACCACCTCTGGTTGGCCGAGGATGACTGTCTGGACTGAGGTTTCCAGGCGGCGAGCCTGCTCGACGAAGCCGGCGATGGCCTCATCTCCCACGGCTGGACGGGACCGCTCAAGGGAAGGCTGGGCGTTGATCATGGTCTTCGATCCTTAGCGTGATATAGACGAGAAATATTGGCGTACATAGGTTTGCATGGAGGGCGGGAGAGAGGCGCGGTCGAGAGCGGTGTGCGCCGTCTGCTCATACTGGCCGATGACCTGCCGGTAGGGAACGGTTGAACCGCGCAGCGGCGCGCCACTCGGCCCGCCGTTCTGAATGGTGTGTGTGCCCTTCCCGAACTTCCCCGGTATGTACACCCGCGTACCCAGGTGTCCGCTGCCCTGTCCACCGGAGCCGCCGCGTCCGCCGCCGATGCCATGACCGCCGGTGCCGCCGGCGCCACCGCTGCCGGAGGAGCCCCGGCCATTCCCGGAGCCCTGGCCCCGACCCGTTCCTTGCCCGGCGCCACTACCTTTGCCCTGTCCCTGCCCAGCGCCACTACCCTTGCCCTGCCCCTGGCCGGAGCCACTACCCTTGCCCTGGCCTTGTCCAGAGCCGTTACCCTGGCCCTGGCCGCTGCCCGGCGTCTGGCTCGTCGCTGCATTCCCGGACGATGCGCTGCCGCCGGTCTGGCTAGTGAGGCCCGCGACGCCGCTCTTCATGGACTCGAGACCGGCGGCGGCAGAGTTCGCGGCCGATTGCGCGGCCCGGGCACTTGGTGACCGATCGAGTGCCGCGGCGGCTTCTTGCAGCGCGCTGGCGGCCGTCTTGGGATCCTGGTAGCCGAGCGAAGAGGCGGCCTGTTGAAGAGCACTGCGCATGGTGCTGTCGGAGGTGGTACTGGCCGCTCTGGCCAGGGAGCGTGCCAGGGCGGCCCGTTGCGCCGCTGACATGTGAGCGAGTTCCCTGGCCAATCGTTGCAAGGTGCTGGCCGCCGCCTTCAACGCCTTCTGGCTGTTGCCGGCGGCCTCCGCTCGCTGCTGCGCACTCATGCGAGAGGCCAGAGCGCGATTCAGCTGCGACACCGCAGCCGGCCTGATGGGATGGAGCGAGGCAGCGATCCGGTGCAACTGTTGTTGCGTGGCGGAAATCGCGCGCAGCGCACCCGCCCGATTCGATGCGTGCTGCAGTTGACGGCGCAGATGTTGCAGCGCGAGGTTCAGATTCCGCATGGCGATGTCCTGGCGTGTGACCGGTCCGAGACCCAGGTTTACCTTGCGTACGATCCGAGGGATCCCCGTTTGCGTGGCGTGGTGGACACGCTGCTGATCGGCATATGATGTCTGGACGGCGCCACGGGCAGCGGGTAGTCCCACCAGGGCCAGAGCGAGCAAGACCATCAGGACTACCACCGCAGCGCCCGATTCTCGCCCACTGAACTGTCCGCGGGCACTCTCTCTCGGCTTAAGACCGGCCAATCGGCGACCGGCGTCGCTTCGCTGCAGTTCGGCGAGAGGTAGAGCGGAGGTCCGCAACTCGAGGGCAGTGGTCAGACGGTCATGGAGGTTAAAGTGATGGTCCACAGCCCGCGCCGTCTGCAATCGGTCGGGCCAGCGGCGGATTCCGATGGCCAGCCCGACCAGGAGTCCTGCGACGACGGCGCCGGCCGCGATCAATAGGGCAGCCGAGAAGAGGTATAGATGAGCGGCGCCCAGTACCAACAGGGCCACGATTCCACCGGCCAGCAGACCGCGAACCGCCCAACTCGCTACCCGGCGCAGCCCGAGCTGCCGTCGAGCGGGAGCAACGATAGCCAGAACATCGAATGGCGTGTGTTCCGGTCGTTCCCTACCACTCAAAGTCATGACGCCTCCCGGCTCAGCCAGCGCGGCGTAGAGCGGGCAAAATACGTGGTGAGGCCGAGGAGAACGGCGGATACCAACAGGGAGAGGACGGCAAACGCTTCCCAGAGTGGCATCACGCCTGGCAGGTCGAAGGGGTGATGGATCGAGCCCAGCCCGCCGAGGAAGGAACTACCGCTGCCGTTGGGTAGCGCGGAAGCGAGCGCCACAAAGGGGTCGAATCGCGCCAGTGGAGTGAGCGGGGGGAGAGGAATCGACCCGCCGGGGCCATTGGGTCCGCCAGGCGAATACTGCTGCCTGCCCCAGTTTTCGAGATACATGGCCAGCAGGCTGACGCCGACACCAAGGATAAGAGCGACGATGTTGCTGATGATCATGGCGGCCGCCAGACGCCGAGTGAGGGCGGAAATAAAGAGGCTGCTGGTCCCCAGGAGCAGCACCGAGGCCAGAAAGACGACGTACACGTGGATGACGTCCTGCGGCGCGACCCCGCCAAACAGAAAGACCAGACTGAAGAGTGGGAGCGAGGCGAAGATCAGCAGGATATTAAACGCAAGTCCCGCGATGAGTTTGCCCCAGACGATGCCGAAGGTTGAGAGACGGGTCACCAGCAAGAGGTCCCAGGTCTGGCGCTGGCGCTCGCCGCTGATGGCGCCCGCGGTGGAGGCAGGCGTCACGAACAGGATGAGGAGAAGCTGGAACGCCGCCAGGGCCTGAAAGAGCTGGATACCCACTTGCGATGCCTGGCCAGAGGTAGGACCCGCTTGCTGCACCAGAAAGCCGATCGCGATGACACCCAGGACGACCATGTAGGTGCTGATTACGGCGATCGACCGCCAGCCGCGCATGCGGGTCCGCAGCTCCTTGGCGGCCACTGAGTTGTACAGCGCGCTTCGCGCCTGGATCATGCATCCACCTCCCCGAGTTCCGTGACATGGAGGAAAATGTCCTCAAGCGTACCGCGTTCCAGCGCGAAGGCCGTTACCTGGATGCCGCTTGCCATCAGCCGCGACAACAACTCGGTCAGCTCCCCGTCCCCGCCCGCAAAGGCCGCATTGACGGTGTGATCGTCGTCCATTTCCAGGTCGTCGCACGCGTCGTCGGCCTCGATGGTGGTCCAGGCGGCCAGCGCCTGCGAAGGGTGGAGAACGCGAACACGCAGATGAGGTCCACGAGAGAGCGCGGCGATCACCGCGTCTACCGATCCCTCGGCAATGATCTCGCCCGCGCGGATGACACCGATGTCGGTGCACATCTCGGCTAGCTCCGGGAGGATGTGTGAACTGATGAGGATGGTCTTGTTGAGCTTACTCAGTTCTCGTAGGATCTCGCGCAGTTCAATCCGCGCCCGTGGGTCCATGCCGGATGCCGGCTCGTCGAGCAGGAGCACCTCGGGATCGTGAATCAGACAGCGCGCCAGACCCAGACGCTGCTTCATCCCACGAGAGAGCACTTCGACCGGCTCGCGGCGCTTGTCGGTCAGGTCGACCAGCTCCAGGAGTTCATTGCACAACTGGCGTCGTCTACCCACCGGTATGCGATGACTGGCGCCGTAGAAGTCCAGATACTCGCCGACGGTCAGGCTCTCATAGACGCCAAAAAAATCCGGCATGTATCCCATGCGGTCGCGCACGCTACCGGGGTCGGCCAGCACATCGATACCATCCAGTTTCACCGACCCCGAGTCCGGCTTCTGCAGGGTGGCCAGGGTTCGGATGGTGGTCGTTTTACCCGCTCCGTTGGGGCCGACGAATCCGAAAATGCTGCCACGGGGCACATGCATCGAGAGGCCATTGGCCGCCATAGTGCGGCCGTAGCGCTTGACCATGCCCTCGATCTCTATCGCATAGTCGGGCGCTATCTCCTCTACCACCAGCCGGTCCGAGTGTTTAGCGAGCTCTGTCACGCAGCCACTCCATCGCCGGATATCTGGAGATTGCGGTGAATATCCGTGATCCGAATGTCATTTGAAAAGTCTCCAGGGACCAGCTTCAGCAACAATGCTCCATGCGAAGAGATGAAGCGGTTCGGATTGCCGAGCGCGGCATAGCCAAGATCGAGATTGATCGTCACCCATTTGCCTGCTCGCCAGTCCCAGACCCGGCCCAGGTCCGCGCCGAGCGCGCCCCCTGCATCGACATTGAGCCACAGGTGGTTAAAGTGCAGATGACGCGCGCGAGGAAGGTCGAATTCAAACGTGGCGGAGCCACCGCTGCCCAGGTAGATTGAGTTTGGCCCGGGCGGCCAGCAACAGCCGTTCTGGGTTTGCTGCGGTGACAGATTGACCAGATTGGCGCCGATGGTGCCGGTCCGAAGCGTGAATGGACCGGGGGCGATGCCGGCTGATAGGGGCGAGACGATAAGGTTGAGATCGCGCCGCTGCGGCGCGGCGCCGTCAACCTGAATCGAGCCCAGCGGCTGTTGGTTCCAGGCCACGAACAGGATCTCTCCCAACGCCGATACGCTTTGCGCGTCGGGGAGTTGGGTGACCGCGTTGCGGACACGATCATTGAAGTTGTGCTCCTGCGGCGCCGAGGGGCCGGGGCAGCAGAGGTAGTCTCCGCCGAAGAAGTTTCCGCCCATAGAGGGCCCCTGGCAGTTAAAACAGACCGGGCCACGTGAGAAGAACCCACCACCGCAACACTGGGACTGGCCGTACATCTGGGACCAAAATGGCGAATAGTTGTTGTCGTAGATATCGACGTTCGGCTTGATCCGAACGGGAATCGTCTTCTCGGGAGGCATGTCGGCCAGGTGGAGTATCGTCCGCCCAGCAATGATTGCCGGGTGTATGAGCGTGAGCGGCGTGTCGTTGTGAACAGCGCCGACGATGAAGCCGTGGCGATCGATGTGCAGCTGGCTCTGGACTCTACCCGCAACATTGACCGTGGTATGGAGCGCGACGTTGCGCATCGACCACATGTTCAGCCCCAGGAACTGCACCTGCGTCTGCGATCCCTCCTGGAAGCGTAGTCCCAGTGGTCCGGGGCCGGGCTGTCCTGGACCACCGCCATAGTAGTTGAATTGTGGCACGTACTGCGGGAGAGCTTGGCCGCCGTAGGTGAGCTGGTAGTCGCCGCGGACGGGAGCGAACAGGCCGACATAGAGGGCGGCGGGGTGTGGGCCGGCGCGTCCGTCGAGCGTGACCATACCGACGGTATTGATGAGCACCGTGCTGCCCTTTAGATGATAGGCCACACCAAGGGTGGCGCCCATACAGAGGATCGCGCCCAGAGGAATAGTGACCCACATGAACTCTCGCCGGCGAAAGCGCCGCAGCACCAGAAAATTCAGCGGGCCCAGCAGCAGGATATAGAGCACCGTCAGAATGATGAAGAGCAGGATGGACGGCAGGGCGGCGGCCGGAACATTGTCCAACTCGCCTGCGATGTTCATCGGGGGACCGAAGGAATTAAAGAACAGCGAAGGGGCCGACGTCCCCTGGGGCAAGCTGGTACGTCCCACCGCCGCCGGCGCGGCGCGCACGAAGAGTCGGGTCATGATACGGGACGACGCCGACCAGTGGGCCACGGGATCAAGTGACGGATCAAAGGCCAGGTACAGGAGCTGGCCTGTACCCAGGGCGGCCTGCACCGCCAGTGGGACACCCGCGGTTGAGGCGAGAACCGTGCCCTGGGGGTCGCGGAGCACGCTGATCCCGGTAGGATTTTCGCGTTTTGGCGGTGCCACCTTTTGGATGCTCATCAGACCGAGCAGGGTAGGAACCGTTCGAGTGCCCGTCAGGTGGCCGGGAATCAGGTCGGCGGGGAGCGGGCGCAGCGTTTCCTGCCAGCCCGGCCCCCCTACCAGGACCAGTGCTCCGCCGTTGCGCACGTATTGCTCGAGGGCCGCCAGCTGGTCGCGATCCAGGCGGGCGACCGAGCCGTCATTGACCACGATCAGATCGAAGTTGGCCAGGGCCTGGGGCAGCGGGTCTACCATGTCGGGCGTGAGTTGCACCAGGCTGACGGGTGACCCGGTTTGGGGTTCAATATGCTTGATCCAGTTGATGCTGGCGGGATCACTGGTGAGGGCTCCGACGCTCAAACTGGCTCGATCGAAGGTCGTGGGAGAGTCCGACCCGGAGGCCAGAACGCCGCCTGCGTCGCGCAACTGAACGTCTAACCCGTTGCCGATGCTGGCAGCGGGGACATACAGGGTCACCTGTTTGGTGGCGTCGCCAGGAAGGACGACCGACATCTGATAGAGGGCACGATAGGGGGCGGGTGGACCGCAGCAGCCCTGGTTGTTGCCGGAGGTACTGCCATCGGGGATCTCCAGCGTGCCAGAGATCGTGTTTGCAGAGCGGTTGCGGGCGGTGACCCGCACCGGTATCCAGGCGGAGTCGCGGTACGACTCGCCGTAGCCGGCTGTCACACCGAGAGTGACTGCCGGTGGGGCATGGCGCTTCTGGCGGTGGCCACCTTTTTTTCCGGCGGCGGACGCGGCTCCCATGCCACCCGCCTGACCTCCCCGGTGCGAAGTGAGGCCGGCGTTCGACTGGCCCGCCGTCCATGCCTGTGCCGCGCCGGCCGGCGCCAGACCAACCTGAAAGAGCATAGCCAGGAGTATCGAGCGAACCAGGGCGCGCAGCATAGGGCACCTCATGTGATCGTGTCTTCATATATAACGCGCACCGGCACATTTCGTTACACGTGTTCCTACCCGATATCCTGCACAGAATCGGTGCTCAATGCAAGAATCGTCGTGCTGCCGGCTTCTGAACCTCGTTTATCAGTCAGGTCGTGCCGGGCAGAACAGCCCCGAATTCGCTCTACCCTTCGGACCCGCCGGCCTCACCGGGCAGGGCCACGACGTCGCGATCGAAGATGGCATCAATCAGCCAGTCGAGACCGACCCGGACTTTCTTGGTGGTACCTGGTAGTTTGGCCAGATAGATGGCCCGCCACATGGCCCAGGCCACGATGCCGCTGAAGCGAAGACCGAAAATCTGCGCCACGCCCGTTCGCTTGCCCACGATGGCGAGTTCGCCAATCGACTGGTAGGTGAAGGTTCGCAACGGCTCGCCGCGAATTGAGGCTGCGATGTTGTGGCCGACCATGGTGCCCTCGCGCGTCGCATTCTGGGCGGTTGGCGCATAGCTGCCCTGACCGTTCGCGTGTGGGACTTCCGCACAGTCGCCCAGCGCCCAGACGCCTGGGTGGTCCGACACTGCGCAGGAGCCGTCCACCGTGACACCGTGATGGTGGCCGAGCTTCAGACCCGCGTCAGCTACGGCCGGAGCAGGCGTTACGCCACCGGTCCAGATAAAGGCATGGGTGGCGAGCCGCTTCGTGTCGTCGCCCGATTTTGGCTTGATTTCCGCCCAATCGGGGCCGGCGCCGGTGATGCTGGTTTGGAGCAAGACCTCGACACCGCGCTGCTCGAGCTGCCGTTGGCTGTAGTTCGCCAGTCCGGCGCTGAGTTCAGGGAGCAACCGGTCGCCAGGATGGACCAGCACGGTGCGGATGTCTGATGGCTTGATGCCCGGATAGCGCTGCACGCTGGCGCGAACTAGGTCGTTTAGCGCCGCCATGGTTTCCACGCCGGAAAACCCGCCGCCGCCGACCACAAAGGTCAAGAGCTGACGTCGAACGCCGGCATCGTTCTCTTCGTCGGCCCGTTCCAGCAACGCCAGCGCGCGATTTCGGATGGCCAGCGCCTGATCGAGGGACTTGGCGCCGAGAGAGTGCTCCCGCAGGCCGGAGATGTGTCGATAATTGACGACCGAGCCGAGCGCTATGACCAGGTGGTCGCATCGCACGGTTCGTTCGGCTCGCGGAACCGCGCTGTCCTCGCCGCCAATCGACAGCGTCACTGTTTTGGCGGCCGCGTCAATGTGCTCGACCCGGCCCTGTTCGAAGCTGCAGCGCGGAGCCAGTGCGCGCACAGCTCCCACAATGGCCTCGGCATCGACCTCACCCCCGACTACCTCCGTCAGCATGGGAGTGAACAGCGAAAAGTTGTTCTGGTCGATCAGGGTTAGCCGGCACTGAGTTTCTTCCGGAAACTGCCTGGACAGTTCCTGCGCTACGGCGATGCCGGCGAAGCCTGCTCCCAGGATAACTACATGGGGGAGGGTCTGTTCAGTCACGTGTACCTCGTTTCCAGCCGTCGTTCGATGTCTGCGGTACCTCATCGTCGCACGGTCTGCAGCCATCAGGTAAACGGAAATGGACGTCGGCATGCCGTCCGGTAACCGATTGCCTAATTAATGACGGACTACTGGTCGAGCGGGATACCCCACAGAGCGTACCACCTGGTCAAGTCCTGGTCGATCTTCAGCTCTTTCCCCAGCACCGCACTCAGGCGCAATTCGTAGGCGTTGTCGCGCTGCTTGTCTCCAGTAGGGACAAAGGGATAGAACCCTCCGCGCTTGTAGTTGTACAGCCAGTAGACCGCGCGGCCTTGGAGATCGCGAAACTGGAAGACCGAGGCGAGTAACTGTTCGCCGAATCCCGAGTCCTCTAGCTCGCGGCTCACCATGTGGACCGTTGCGACCAGATCGGCGAAGTCAGCGGTTTGCAATATCATCCACTGGTAGCCGAAGGGATCGGTGAAGCCGTGCCACTGCAGCGCGGTATCGCGCGTGCTGATGGTGAGCAGGCTATCGATGTCGCGCTGCAGGCGAGTGAATTCGGCGCTACTTACCGGACGAAAGGAAATTGCCGCTCCACCCGTCGGTTGTAGATCGAACTCGGTTTCGAGCGTGATGGTGGCGGTCGACAGGCCAAAGAGAGGATCGAGTTTGGACGGGAGGAGTTTGGTTTTGCCGAGGATGGCGTCCAGCCAGCTCACCGCAGGGCCATGCCTCGATCGATACGCTGTAAGCGCGCGATTCGCTTCTGGATGGGAGGATGATCCGCGAACAGTTCACCCAGACTCTGGCGGCTGGGCGCGGCAAAGAAGAGCGCGCTCATGGGCTGCGCTTGCCGTAAATCCTGAGTGGGAATACGGTCGATCGTGCCGCTGATGTGCAGCAGCGCCGATTCGAGGTGATCCGGTGAGCCGGTGAGCAACGCCGAACCCCGGTCCGCCGCATACTCGCGATATCGAGAGATGGCCAAAACCAGCAGATTACTGATGAATCCGACCAGCAGGCTGACCAGGAGAATCACCAGGAACCCATTGCCGTTATCCCGGTCGTCCTCCCCCCCAATGCCAAACCAGAAGCCCATCTGGACGATGAAGGAGGCTATGGCGGCCAGTGAGCCCGCCATCATCATGACCGTGACATCTCGATTCTTTACATGAGTCATCTCATGGGCCAGAACCGCCTCGATTTCCGGAGTGGGTAACTGCTTGAGGAGGCCGGTGGTGACGCAGACGACGGCGTGCTTGGGGCTCCTTCCCGTGGCGAAGGCATTGGGCATCGGCGAGTCCATGATGGCCATGCGAGGCATGGGGAGATCGGCTTGCTGGGCCAGGCGCTGAACGATGCCCTGAAGCTCCGGAGCTTGTGCCGCATCCACCACTCGAGCGCCGACACTGCGCAGCACCAGCTTGTCTGAAGCAAAGTACTGGACCAGCAGCATGCCGAGGGGAAATGCGACGAATACAATCGCCAGGTGTGTGTAGCGGAAGAGTACATAGGCGAAGACCAGGTAGAGCGCGGTGAGGAGCAACATGGTGAAGCCCATGCGCGCCTGCAGGCTCACGTCACGACCATACCATCGCTTGTTGTGATGCATCTAACCCACCTCCTGTGGGGAGACTTGACACCCTTATTGTAAGCCTTCCAGCCTCCGGGTGCAATGCTGGGACGGCCCCCCCTCCCCCCTCCCCCTCGCGGGGGGGAGGGGGAGATTCTTTACGAAACTGTCTCCCGTGGTAGCTCCCGTGTCAGTAGGGGGAGTGTATTTTTCTGAGACACTGTTTCCCGTAGGGGCGCCCCTCCCCCCTGGAGGGGGAGGGGTTGGGGGAGGGGGGGCGCATGTTAGGCGTCTCCACGCGCCCGGTACTGTCGATAGGCCTTGGATAGATAGAACGCCGCGATAATGCAGTAGCCGATGAAGAGCGCGAGCTTTACGCCCACGCTCATGCCTTTCTGCGGCACAATGAAGGTGAAGAACGCGCCCAGCACCAGCATCCCGATGCCGATTACCACATTCACCCAGAGCGGTTGCGTCCGGCCCGCCCGTCTGACTGGTCGAGCAGACCCCTTATGGTCGGCGCCCGCCGATTTCGACGGTGCGGCCTCACTATCGAAGGGACGCTCAAGCGAGCTTCGATGGCGAGGCCGCTTGCGCCGCTTACCCTTCTGAACTGGCATGCTTGTTCCTTACATTATGACCGATTATGTCCGGCTCAATGGGTATTGACCCGCGGGGTGCGGGCTTTTCTGCCTCGGGTTCTGTCATCGGAACCACGGCCGTTGGCATGGATTTGCCGTGGGCGAAGTATCCGTATAGTTCGCGTACCACGATATGGATGACGCCGGCAATCGGTACCGCCAGGAAAGCTCCTAGAATCCCTCCGATCGGAAAGCCGACGAGAACCGCGAGTATGGCCTCAAGCGGGTGGATGCCCACCGCCTTGCTGTTGATGCGCGGCGCCACGACGTTGGTGACCAATTGCTGAAACGCAACAAAGTACAGCACGAATACCACGGTGGTGGTGACCGGCATAAAAAAGAGCGATATAACAAGCGGTGGGATGAACGCGACGAGGGGACCGATGACTGGAATCGACTGGAGCAAGAAGGTCACGATACCGATGAGCAAGGGATAGGGCACGCCAAGCACCGCGGCGCCTCCGCCGGCGAGGAGACCCGAGAGAGCCGACAGAAAAATCTGCCCGCGAATGTAACCGCCAAGGACTTTGTCCAGGCTCACAATAAAGAACCAGACCTGTTCGCGGTATTTGGCTGGAACGACGTTCAGGCCACCGTGGATCAGCCCGCCACCGTCACTCAGGAAGTAAAAGGTGATGATCAGTACCAGGGTGGTATTGAGCAGCACGTTGGCCGTGGCGGAAACGATGGTAATCGCATTATCCAGAAGATAGGTGCCCTGGTTGCTTACCTGGCTTGCCGCTTGTCCAAACTTGGCGTGCAGATCGGTGGCAATACCATGTTGATCGAGCCAGGTCTGCGAACGGATGAGAAGTATGGGGGTTGTCGACATAACCTGATACATGTGATTTGCTTCGCTGCGCACCTTTTCGGCATGGGACACGGCTTGCGACAAACTGGCGCTATCGACGTTGGACTGATCCTGAACCGCCAAGTTGTAGAGCGAGGCTACCTGCTGAATCTGCTTGTTGATGGGCCCGACATAGCTGGGGGGCACGGCCGTCTGTGGCTCTGGATTGGGCGGAAGCCGGATAGCTCCCACCTTGATTTTTGCGTTGTGGGCCCGCGACGAGCCGGAGAGCGTGCCATTTTCCAGGTTCTTCATATCGTGTTGCAGAAGGGTGATCTGGCGATCGACTTTGCGGACCTCGGCGCTGCTGAGTTGACCTTTGGCACTCGCCAATGACTTCTGGCCGGACAGGTCCGCTCGAACCGCAGTTGTCTGGTCGACCACGGACTTCATCGCCTTGAGACTTCCAACCGACGGCGTATGTAGATTGTCGATGAGCGATTGGCTCTGCTGGATGAACGGTGTAAAAAGGAAGACGCTCAAGGTGAAGAGGCCTGTTGCCAGGCTGACGTATGACAGCAGAATCGCCAACCAGCGAGCACGAAAGGGCGCCTCCAAGAGATTGACCAGCGGGTTCAGAATATACGCCACAATCGCCGCCACGATGAAGAGGAAGATGGTGTGCGTGAAGCGACCGAGGGTTGACCCCGCGATGTACAGCAGCGCATAGCTGGCTAGAATAACCAGCAGGACCGTGAGAATGCGGGTCCAGTTTGGCTGCTTCAACGTCGCTCCTGGCCAGTATTGTGACGTGCCTCTGTTAGGTAGACTCATTGTAAGAGGTTTGACGCCCGAGATGGAGAGCCGAGCGATGGCTGGGTGAGGTGCACATGTCGGGCCGCCCATGCGCTTGAAGCGGCTCAACCGGCTCCGCGCGTGCTTACCCCGCTAAATTCCGTCAGGAGGCGGACGAACTCGACCGGCGCGTGAGCGTGAATAGCGTGCCCCGCGCCCGCGACCCGAGCCAGGCTTCCGTGCCGTAATAACTCGAGGGTGCGCTGTGCGTCCGCGTCCGTGAGGACTGCGCCGTGGGCCGGATCGGCCTGCATGAGCAAGGTGGGCGATTCAATGGCGCGAAGATTCGCGTCGATTGCATAGTAGTCGGCGGGGCGATCCAGCATGTCTTCAATCACACCGTCGGCGGCCTCATGCCACATCTCCGACATTGACCTGAGCAAGAACAGCCCGGCGCCGGGGTTGTTTTCCCTCAGGAACCGAGCAAGTGCTTCGGGGGGTTGGTGCTTTAGGTCGAGTATGCGCCGAAACACTGCCGCGTCGCGGATAGGACCGCCGGTGAGCGGAGGATCGACCAGCACGTAGTGCGAGACGAGATCGGGCGGAGCCTCCACCGAGGCCGCGACCATCCCACCCAGCGAACTCCCGGCCAGCACGACGCGATCGAGACGGAGATGATCCAGGACATCTTCGACATCGGCCGCGTAGTGGGCCAACGTATACCCATGTGCCGGCTTGGTGCTCTGGCCGTGTCCGCGCAGGTCGAGCATGAAGAGGTGAAAGAACGGAACGAGGCGGCGTGATACTGCCTGCCATACGCGCCAGTCCATGCCGAGTCCGTGCAGCAGCACCAACGGCGGGCCGTCGCCGGCAAGCTCCGCATAGTGGATTCGACCATCGCCGGTGTCTGCGAAACCGTGCGTGAAGCGTGTGGAGGACGCTGGATTCATGGCGTGCATTTATAGCGGCTCGCGATCGGTTAGAGCGAGAGGCCGGTGTGCGAGGCTCAAGCCGGAAACACGCTGCCGGGTGGTGGGGACGGTCGCGGTCGCAGCGGGTCCAATCTCTCCGCCAGGTCGTTGAGGATGCGGGCCGTGGCGCCCCAGATTCGATGATTGCCGAAGCGGTAGAAGGTGACCTGGCAGAGCTGTCCTCGCAGATTCCAGGTCTCTGCCTCGACGGCGCCTGGGTCCAGCAGAATCGATAGGGGGACGTGGAACATTTCGGCAACCTCGTGTGGGTCGGGCTGCAGCGACGGGGTGACCGGGTTCCAGGCGACAAACGGAGCGATCGAGTAATTGCTTGCCCGCACATAAAATATAGGCAGGCGCCCGAGCGGCTGCAACCGGTCGCTCTGCAAACCGATCTCTTCCTCGCTTTCGCGCACAGCCGTATGCCACGCTGATTGGTCGTGTGACTCGGCCACACCGCCGGGAAGCGCGATTTGACCGGGATGACGCGCCAGGGTCTGAGGACGTAGAGTAAGCACAAAGTGCGGTTCGGACTGAACAGGGTGCAGCAAAATCAGGACGGAAGCGCGCCGTGGCCCGGTCCCATCCTCCGTGCCTATGAATTCTTCCTGCTCGATGGGCAACAGCCTTCTCTGCAGCGCGAGAAGTTCCCGTGGAATAGTCATGATCTGGTTACAGGATGAGCATGGCATCGCCAAAGCTGAAGAATCGGTACTTCCGCAGCACTGCCTCCCGGTATGCTTCCAGGATCAACTCACGACCGGCAAAGGCGCTGACCAACATCAAGAGGGTCGACCGTGGCAGGTGAAAATTGGTGATCAGGCAGTCGATGGCCTGAAAGTGATACCCGGGGTACATGAAGCGGGTAGTCTCGCCGGAAAGGGGCTGCAGGCCTCCGTCCGCGAAGACTGATTCGAGGATACGGGTGGTGGTAGTGCCGACGGCGAAGACCCGACCGCCCGCGGCGCGGGCAGCGTTTACCACCAGAGCTGTCGAGGCGTCCACCTCGCCCCACTCCGGGTGCATGTGGTGGTCTTGCACCCGCTCGGTGGTGATGGGCTTGAAGGTGCCGATCCCGACGTGCAGGGTCACAAATTGGAGGCTGATGCCGCGCTGACGCAGCGTGTCCAGCATGAGCGGCGAGAAGTGTAGACCCGCGGTTGGAGCGGCGATCGATCCTTCGCGGTCGGCGTAGATGGTCTGGTAGCGGTCGGGTGGGGCGGTTGTGGCACGAATGTAGGGTGGGAGGGCGAGGGTGCCTGCCTGGCGCAGTTGAGTCGCTATATCTCCCTCTCCGCGGAATGTCACGCTCCATCGTCCGTCGCCCTCCGGCGCTCGTAGGATGGCCTCTAGCCTCGACCCATCAATGTTGAGCGTCATGCCGGGGCGGAGCTTGCGCGAGGGCCGGGCGAGAGCGATCCAGTCATGGCCGGCGGTCGAGTTGAGCAACAGTAATTCGACCGCGCCTCCCGTCTCTCGGTGGGCCAGGAGTCGGGCCGGCCGGACCCGACTGCGGTTCGCGACCAGCACGTCACCCATCTGGAGATACTCAGGAAGGTCGTAAAAGTGCCGGTGCGTAAACGTTTCGGTTCGCCTGTCGATGACCAGGAGACGCGACCCATCACGACGGGGCGTCGGTTGCTGCGCGATCAACTCGCCGGGAAGATCGTAATCAAACTGGTCGGTACGGAGATCCATAGACAGCCTCCTTTCGATTGTATGGGGAGAACCGGAGCCTATAATCGCAGGGGAGGACAGCTGTGGATACCGTGATTCTGGGATGCGGTCGAGTGGGCGCCATGGTAGCGTCGCGGCTCAGCCGGACCGACCGGGTGACCGTGGTGGACTGGAATCCACGCGCCCTGGAGCGATTGCCGGCTGCATTCAGCGGACAGACTGTGGTGGGCAACGGCATCGACGTCGAGGTGCTGCGAGCGGCTGGGGTGGACCGCGCGGATCTGTTTCTGGCCCTCACCGACGGAGACAACCGGAACCTGATGTCGGTTCAAATCGCAGCGCGTCTGGGAGCGCGGCGCGTGGTGGCACGGGTGTACGATCCAGTTCGCAGCGAGATTTACGCGGCGATGGGCATAACAACTATCTCACCCATTGTCAAAGGCGCGGAGCGCTTGTTTCAACTGGTGGTAGAGCGGACAGAAGGGGCATAGTATGTATATCGTCGTGGTGGGCGGCGGCAAGGTCGGATATTTCCTGACCCGATCACTGCTGGCTGAAGGTGAAGAAGTGCTGGTTATCGAGAAGGAGCAGGCAAAGGTCGACCGTATCACCCGCGAGCTCGGTGGGACCGCTATTCAGGGAGATGGCGCCGAGGTCGCGACTCTGCAGCTGGCCGGCGTGGAGCGGGCCAATGTGGTAGCGGCCGTCACCGGGCATGATGAAGATAATCTGATCATTGCGCAGGTGGCGAAGCGCCGGTTTCAGGTGCCGCGGACGGTGGCGCGGGTCAACAACCCGCGGAATGAGTTCATTTTCCGCCAGCTCGGCATCGATGCGGCGGTGAGCGCCACCAATCTGATTCTCTCTGTCATCCAGCAGGAGATACCGAGCCATCCGTTCGTTCATCTTCTGACCCTGCAGGAAGGCGGCATCGAATTCGTCGAGCTGCAGCTCGACAAAGGGAGCTTCGCGGTGGGGAAGGCGATGCGGGACATCGTCCTGCCGGATGACAGCGCGGTGCCGCTCTTGATCCGCGATAGCCGCCCGGTGGTACTCCATGCCGACACCCTGTTGCAGGAGAACGATCGTCTGATCGCGGTGACCACCAGTTCGCAGGAAGCCGCGTTGCGCGGTCGAATTCTCGGTTCGGCCAGTTAGTGGCGGCCGCCGTGTAGGATGGCCACGGCGTGCTCCAGGATAGGACGCACCACCTCGACCCCTTCCACGGCCCCTTTGGGGCTGCCGGGCAGATTAATGATGACCGTGTTGGCGCGTACCGCGGCCAGGCCGCGCGAGAGCATGGAGAATGGCGTCGCCGCCAGACCAGAAGCTCGCATGGTTTCCGCGATTCCCGGAATGAGCCGCTCGGCGACATCCGCGGTGGCTTCGGGAGTGACATCGCGCGGGCCCAGACCTGTGCCGCCGGTGGTGAAGATCACGTCGACCTCCGCTTCGTCGCACCAGCGCAGTAGCGTAGCGGTGATCTGGTCGCGCTCATCTGGCACAATCAGCCGTTCAACGATCTGCCAGTCCGGCTGATCGAGCGCTTCTTGCACGGACTGGCCGCCGGTGTCCTCCAGGGCGCCGGTGGCGGCTCGGTCGCTGACGGTTAAGATATTGATTTTGAGCTGCACGGCACATCTCTCGCAAGAAGGAAATAAGGAAAGGCGCCCACCGTCAGGTGGGCGCCTTTCACCGGTTAGCCTAGCGCTTTAGCAGGCGGGGCAGGAAGCGGCCGGCGCCGATGGCGATCGCGCCGAGCAATGCCAGCGGAGCGAGTGGGCTGGTCGGATTGTTACCGCCGGCGCCACCACCGGTCTGAGGCAGTGAGGTCACGCCACCGCCAGCCGGGTGCAGCCCGGTCGCGGCGTTGGTCGTCGCGCCCAGCGTCGACAGGCTGGTGTGGGACAGCTTGCCGGTGTTGTTCGAACTGTACAGATACGTGCCGCCGCCACCGGTCGGGGGCTGCGTGGGTACCACAACCGGCACCGGCTTCTTGGTCGGGGTCGGCTTAGGCGCAACAACAACCGGCACCTTCGTTGGTGCTGTTGTTGCGGTCGGCACCGGCGTCGCGGTCTTCTTCGGCGTCGGCGTGTTGGTCGGCGAGGCCGGGACCGTGGTGTCGGTCGGCACCGGCGCCGTCGTGGCCGCTACCGTTGGCGCGGTCGTGGCTGTGGGAAGCGGCGTCGGCGTCACGGTCGAGGTCGCCGTGGGCGGTCCCGGCGGGCCCGGGATCGTGGTCGGAATAAACGTTGGCGGAGGCGGCGGTGTGGCAGCCGATGCGAACGTGTGGGACGCGGGAGCGTGCATCACGCCGGCGATGGCAATAAGGCCAACGGATGCGGGTAATGCTATGCCAATGGTCAGTCGTCTATTCATTCAGGACTCCTTGCGCTCTAGTTTGCGTTCGGGTCGCCTGGTTACCGCCGAGCACCGCGTGCCGGCGGTTTCATTATCGCTGCGCGTAAAGTCGGTCTCGTCAATACACTCGTTATGCAAGACCGTTCCGGTCGGGCCTCACTCCGACCGGAGAATAGAGGAAAGCCAACCCCTCGTGGCTCTCTTCATCCCCCCTTTCGTTTACACAGCGCGATATGACACCAATACGTTCGACCTTAACTCCTCTATATTACTAGCCATGGGCAGGAGTGTCAATGTTGATTTCACTCTTCCTTCATTTGATCTTCACTTGGGGTTAATGAGCTGGAGCTGGACAGCGCGCTGGATTGGTGTGGCTGTCGTAGCATTGCGGACCGTTTTTCTGTACCTGGGCCGCCAGCCAGGCACGGAAATAGCGTGTTTCGAGGGCAGCTCGTGCCGGGTGGCCGTAGCGGTGGTGTCCTTTCCCCAGCAGCTCGACCACCAGGTACGCGTGGGCTTCGCTCATGGGACCAATGAACTCCCCGGCGGAAGCTGCCTGCAAGTCCTGTTTCAACTGGCCACTGAGCCGGAAGGGCGCGACCCATTCCTCACGTACCACGGCACTGGCGGGCACCGGCTTGCCGTCCGTGGCCAGATCGGTTGCCTGCCGGTACGCTCGGCTGCCGGTGGGGATGAGAAACTTCCGGACGTGATATGCGATCCCGGCACGGCTCTGGCGAGCGAAGAGGCGACCCTCTACTTTCTGTACTAATAGTTCGGTAGACAACACCTCACGCATAAAGCGTGGACTGATAAGGTGGCCGTTGAAGAGGGACGACGTTTCAGCATCTGCCGCCACCAACCTGGCCACCTGTTGGTCGACGTGCGCATGATCGCTCGGTCCTAGCGTTATCGCATGCTGGCGAGCGTATGCCTGGATGACGTGCTGCTCCACCAATCGACTGATGACCTGGCGCCGCAAGCGGAGGCAGCCTGCACTCACTTTCTGGCCGAGGCACATGCCGGCCTGAGTGGTGATCGAGCCGGGATCGACCCAGGCTGAAAAGTGCAGGACATACTCGATGTTCTGTTGCACTTCGGCATTCGTAATGTGCGCTCCATCTGCCGCGGCTATGTGGTTTGGGTGTGTTCCCGAGGAGCCACAGCCAATGAGCAGGAGTATTCCGCTGAGAGCCGCCAGAGTGGGTTGCAGCCTTCGTCGCCGGCCCGGTTTCCCGGGCGGACGGTTCTGGCGCTTCGTGTTTACCCGGTGGGTCAATCCACCGATGGTAGGCACAATGATCCCGTAGGGGCCGTGGCTCCGCCCGGCCCGCTTGCGGTGGATACCCGTACGCCACGCAGACAACCGTGGGCGGGCCGGGCAGGAGCCGCGGCCCCTACCGGACGGCTGTTGGCTGAAGATGTGGCATCGACGGGATGGGTAACCCGCGCACGACACATGGTCGCGTTCCTGCCTTTGCCATGCCGGGTCACGAGCGAGGACAACTCCTGCCTCCACCGCGTACACGAACTCTGTTAATCTGTCCGCCCATAAACCCACCGAGTGCGCCATGCAGATTAGTCGCATTGGTCAGGCGCCCTGGACTGGTCGCGCAGGTGGCTGATCAGCGCGCTGGTCGAGCGACCCGGGACATGCGGGACGATGGCAACCCGACCGCCGTACTTGTCGACGACATGTCCCTCCGGCGGGAAGGACGCGCTGTCGGAGTCGCACGAGTAATCGCCGCCTTTGACATAGACGGCAGGCCGAATCTCCGCGACCAATAGCTCGGCTGTATCCTCGGCGAAGATGGTGAGGAAGTCGACACACTCCAGGGCGGCCAGAATCTCCGCGCGCTCCGCTTCTGATGTGTAGGGACGCGGCGGACCCTTGAGCCGCTGTACCGAGGCGTCGCTGTTGAGGCCCACGGCGAGAGCGTCGCCCAAAGCGCGAGCCGCCTGGAGATAGCGGACGTGACCCACATGAAGAAGATCGAAGCACCCGTTGGTCAGCACCAAGCGCTGGTGTTGCTCACGCATCGACCGGCTGAGGAGCTCCAGCTTTCGCCTGGATAGGATCTTCTGTTGGTGGTTCCTGGGTAAGGTCAAGGTGGTGCACATGGGCATCTCCGTTTGGCGCTATGGCGGCAGTCGATTGGACCGGGAGATCGAGCATCTTGTTATAGAGATACACCACAATCTCCCGGAGACTGGCTGCAATCGGCACCGCGATGATCAAGCCAAAGAGTCCACCAATGACGCCGCCGGCGGCCACGGCAAAGAGGACCACGACCGGATGGAGACGCACGGCGCGCCCCAGGACGTGGGGAATAATCAAATAGTCTTCCATCTGGCGTAAGACAAAGTACATCATAGCCACAGCGCCGGCATATGCAATCTGGCTCAGATTCCAGGGGTTTGCACCATTAAAGTAGGCAACCGAGACGGCAATGGCGCCGGCGGTCCAGGGGCCGACCAGCGGTAACAGTTCCAGCGCACCGCTGAGCAGTCCCAAGAATATCGCGCCTGGCACTTGAAGTATCGTCAGGCCAACTCCGGTCACGATGGCCATGATCGCAAAGAGTAGCAATTCACCACGAATATACTGTTGCCAGGTCTCGTGAATGCGCCGGCCCAACTCGGTGAGCTCGTCTCGGTGCGCCTCGGGAATGGCGCCGCAGACGGTATCCCGCAATCTCCTTGAGTCCATCAGGAGATAAAAGGTCGTGACCAGGAAGAGAAAGAGCTTTACCAACGTTTCGAGCGCGTTTACGAGCAGATGGCCGGCGGCGCGGGTGTCGGTAGAGTAGCCGGTCGTGGCTCCGACCAGTTGCGTAATCACGCTGGCAATATCGATACCGAGAGGGCGCGGCCCCACCAGGGCAATGAGTGCGCCTTCCAGGCGTGGAATGTCCTCTAAAAAGACGGTACCTTCCGCGACCACCAGCGGATAGAGATAGCGCACCCCGGCCACCAACAGTAACGCCACACTGGCATAGATGAGCACGATCGACCAGAGCCGCGGCAGCCCACCCCTCACGTTCAGGTAGTTCACCACGGGTACCAGCAGGTATGCCACAACGGCAGCCCAGAGGAATGGCGCTAGGATGGCACGGAGCTGGAGGAGAACGACAATCGCCAGGAGGACGGACGCGATGATGAGCGTAAGCTTCACTCGCGGGGAAAAGGCCGATGACGCGACCTGTTGCTCGTTCATGGCCAACCGAGTCGCTGGCCGGACTAGCCTGCGAGCGAAGCGGCTACCTCGTCCGAGACATCCGAGTTGGAGTACACATGCTGAACGTCGTCCAACTCTTCCAGCCGTTCGATTAACCGCATGGTCTGGTCCGCGGTCCGTTCGTCCAACTGAACGCTCGTCTTCGGGACCAATGCTGTTTCACTGGCGACCACCGGGACAGCTTGCTGTTCCAGCAAGGCGCGCACGTGCTCGGTCTGCCCTGCATCCGTAAAGACCACCACCGCTCCGTCCTCGATTTGAAAATCCTCCGCACCGGCCTCAATGGCCGCCATTGCGATCTCTTCCGGGTCGCGCGAATCGGCGTCGATCGTAATCACACCCTTGGAATCGAACAACCAGCGGACTGAGCCGGACTCGCCCAGGTTCCCACCGCTCTTGTTAAAGACGCTTCGAACCTCGGCTGCGGCGCGGTTTCGGTTGTCGGTGAGCACGTCGACCAGCACGGCAACGCCGCCTGGACCATATCCTTCGTAGGTAATTTCATGATAGGTGGCGCCGTCGGCGCCGCCCGCCGCCCGCTTAATTGCCCGGTCAATAGTGTCTACGGGCATGTTGGCATCTCGGGCGCGCTGCACCGCCAGGCGAAGCCGGCTGTTGGCCGTGGGATCTGCCCCCGCGCGCGCCGCCACCGCTATCTCTCGACCGAGTTTGGTGAAGAGCTGGCCGCGTTTCGCGTCCGTTGCGCCCTTGGCGCGTTTGATCGAGGACCATTTTGAGTGTCCGGACATCGCGGGTTCCCCCCTCTAGGTTCTGCCGGCGGCGGGTTGACGCCTTCGGGCTGATTATACCACCCGATTTTTGTGCCTCGCTGCTCCTTCAGCCCACAGGCGTTGAGGTGGGGGCGGGGAGCGCGATAGGTGTTCGAGTCGGGAGTGGCGTGGGACGAGGAGGTGGGACGTAGGCGCCATTCCGCACCACGATCTTGACGGTCAAACGGTCGCCAAAAGTGTGTCCGCGCGCGTCTTGCAATCGCCAACTGGACGCATACGAGCCGGCTCGTGCCGGAGCACGTAACGCGATCAAAAGGTTGGCCGTTCGGCAAGGCGCCGTCGGGGGAAGTGGAAAGTGAGCCACCGCGCCGAAGGATTCCCCCGATATCTGCTTGATGGACCATGTGTGCCTCCACGCCACCCTGCCGCTGTTATAGAGCAGCCATCCTTTCAGCAGTATCTGGCGGACAGCCACCACCGTCCCATCCGGCACGGACGTGTCAGATAAGAAACTGGCAGCTTTGGCGGGGGAGAGCGGGAGGGGAGTGCTGGATGGTATGGGCGTGGACACTGCGCCGGCCGCTGGGTTCGTGACATGAAGGGCGACGGCGCGGGGCAACACCCCCGATTGGCTCAACCAGACGCCGCCCTGCTGCAGGTCCCACGCGATCAGATAGGCGCCCTTCGCCGTCGGCGCTTGCACCTGCACATCCAGCGTTGCCGACTCGCCAGGCAAGACATTGGCAGGAAGTGGAGTAACTCCCTGACCCAGCGCGATCACACCTGCTGAGAACGGTGACAATGATGTCCACGGATCGCCGTGCTTGGTGAAGACATGGTACATCAAGCTCATGGCGTTCGATCCGCTCGCCAGCCATGGGGAAGTTCCGGTGTTCGTCACGCTGATTTTTGCAGCCTGGGTCGCGGCCGGCGCACTCGGGCTCAGCCCGGCGATGTCATAGACCGCCGAGAGCGCCGGCGGCGCCTGGTCGTGTGTCGCGGTTGGGAGGTAGCTCTGGGGGGCGCTGCCGATCGTCGATCGCAGGGGCAAGCTCACCGGGACGGCCGGCCACAGTGGGTTTCCATACTGGTCTCTGGGCGGATGCGCAACCAGATACAGCACTCTCTCCTGGTACGGATAGGTAGCGGGAGAGGTTGCCGGTGTGCCCAGCCGCTGGAATCGGGGATTATTGGGATTGTTGACCCAGCCCCAGCCGTTGTAGGCCCACAGCGCGTAATACCAGTTCTCCAGCACGCTGGGGTTGCCGTCGCCGATCTTGGGGACGCTGTCCCACTTTTGCGCCAGTGCGCGAGCCCCGAAGGCGATATTGTACTGATAGTCGCTGGCTATTTCCGTTTGCGCCTCGGGATCAAGGGTACCGGTTGGGCTGGCAAAGGCGCCCGCCATGCCGGACGTGATCTGCATGATGCCGTAGCCAAAGTCGAAGCTCAGCAACGGCCGCCCGCTCGGGGTGAATTGCCGCCATCCGCTCTCGACCCATCCGACCGCTTTGAGCAGCGAGGGCGGAATCGCCCGGACGGGGGACGTGGCGGGATACTGAGGCCAGCCCGGTCCCAACACGCCATTCGCGGCCAGGTCAAAGGCCGCCGCCACTGCTTGCTGATCCGGCGGGGCACATGCCAATGCGGGCGCGGTGGCCGGGCGCGCGAGCAGGGCAGCGATCAGCGTACACGGCAAAAGTGCCGATGAAAGCCTCACAATGATCGTCGTTTCGCCCAGGCTCGATGCTACCCGGTCGGTGTCGACCGGTGGTGGCCGCCGGTGACAGGGTCGAACAGTGTCACCGCGGTTGCATCAACACGCGCTGTGGGGTCGTCTGCCCATGCCCGTTCCAGGGCGGCAGACCCTCCGTACAGCCGGATTTGATGCGAGTCGGGGTCGATGGCCGCGACCCGACCCTTGAGCACCGTTACCAGTTTCTGGCTATCGGCGGTCCAGGCGAGATGATGTTCGTCGGGTAGACCCGAGGGACCGATCCAGAGCGATTGCGACTGGAGATCGAAGATGTCGAGGGTGCAGTACGAACAATTCGTGGGGGCGGCGAATGCCACGTAGTGGGCGTCGGGAGACATGATGGCCGTCACCAGAGGTTGGGGCATCAAGATGCTCACGAAGGACACATGCCCCTGCCGAACGGCGTGAATGCTGGTATCGGTGGCCGATGCGGTGGCGTAGAGCGCGCGACTTCCCTGCCAGCCCAGCGGGGTGAGGTTCATGGCCACGGCAGTGGTCAGAGAGATAGCTCTACCGGAGCGAAGGTCAAACCGGTTCAGTGACCAGCGTTCTCCGGGGTAGGTGACGGTCGCCGCAACGCGAACGAATAGAAATCGATTGCCGGAGGGGTCCCAAACTGGCTGAATCAGCGAATCGACATTATGGACCTGCACGGCTCGCGCCGAATGGAGCGAGCGCACCCAAAGGACCGAGTGTGCGGGATCGACGGTGTTGATGGCAAAGGCGGTCCGCCATTGGCGGGCAGGAGTATGGGTATTGCTTGTAGCCCGACGAGTGGCCAGAATCGGAAGAACATGCGCCGGCGCCCGCTCGGCCACAGTATTTCTGTTCACCCGAACTTGGTTCCATCCGACGTCGTACTTCGCACGCTTCCTGGTTGGGCCCGCGGTGGGACCCGGCTTTCTGGTTGGCCCCACGGTGGGACCCGGCTTTACGGTGCGTATCGGGGTCGGCAGAGGGCCTGGGGTGGGCTGAACCGAGGGCGCCTTTACGGTCTGGGCCGAAAATGAGGACGCGACGATTATGGCGAGCAGGAGTAGGAGTACGAGGATCACCACGGCGATAGCCGCGCGGATTATACCGCGGCGCGGATTAGGATGAGGACGCCTCGACACGTCGCGTGACTCCTATCGGGCAGGTGTAAGACCTGCCAGTGTAACAAAAAGCACCTGTTCGCGGGTCGGTAATCGCCTTCGTTAATGCAGGTGCCCCTACAATGTGCAAGTTAACCCGGAGGGAGATGTTTTCTGCACCTGAAATCCCTGGATATCGCAGGTTTTAAGAGCTTTGCTCGACCAACTCGCTTTGAGTTTCCGGCCGGCATTACGGCGCTGGTGGGACCAAACGGGAGTGGTAAGAGCAATATCGTCGATGCCGTGCGTTGGTGTTTGGGCGAGCAGAGCATGCGCGATCTTCGTGGACAGCGCGCCGAAGACCTGATCTACGCCGGACCCCGCAGCCAACTGGGAGCGGCGGAGGTGGTGCTGACCTTCGAGCACGATCAGCCTGAGCCGGGGGAGCAGGCGGAGCAATCGGTTGGCCGCAGATTGTATCGATCAGGAGAAAGCGAGTATCTCGTGGATGGGAGACGCTGTCGTCTGCGGGATGTCCTGGATGTTTTGCGCCGGCTTGGAATCGATGGTGCGCAACACGTGGTAGTCAATCAGGGGATGGCTGATGCCCTTCTCTCGGCTACGTCGGCGGAACGCCGTGGATTGCTGGAACAGGCAGCGGGTCTAGCCGGCTATCGGACCCGGCGCGACGAAGCCAGACAGAAACTTGCGACGACTGAACAGAACGTTTTGACTATTGAGGCGGTGCTCGCCGAGATGGAGCCGCACCTCCGTATGCTCAAACGCCAGGCTCGCGCGGTGCTTGATAGAGACCAGGCGCGGCAGGCGCTCGGTGCGGCACTGGAGCGCTATTACGCTGCTGGTTGGCATCAAAGTGGCGCCGAACTGGAACTGCTCTCAGCGGCAGCAGTGGCAGCCGCCCAACAACGAGAGCATGCCGCCTCGACTGTCGCCCGTGTTGAAGCGGAGGTTGAATCCCAATTGAGCGCTGAGCGCTCGTGGCAAGGCACGATGGACACTGCAATTGCTGAGGCGCACCGTGCTGAGCGAGAAGAGGACGCAGCACGGCACATCCTGGCACAGCTGGAGCAGAGCGTGGCACAGGATCGGCGAACGATGCTGCAATTGGACGCGCGTCGCCAGGAACTGCTGAAAGACACGCGGGACGCCGAGGAGCATCGTGCCGCGGCGGAGGAAGCTGCCAACCTTCTGGAAGCGGAGGAGGGCGAATTGCGGCGGGCGGAATCTGCCGCGGAGCAGTTGGCCCAGCAACTTTCCGTCGATGCTCCCGGTGTACAGAGCGCTGCCGGCGAGGCTGAGGCGATGATGGGCAGCGCTCGTGAATTGCATGAGCGCTTGACTGCCGAACAGATGCGGCTGAACGCACGCCTTCAGGCGGAGCAGCAACAAGCGCAGCATATTCGTGCCTGGCTCAAAGAGTGCGCAACCGCCCTCAGCGATCTGGAGAGAGAAGAAGCTCACCTGGCCGACCGCGCGCGTCTCGCCGGGGAGGAAGAAACAGCTGCCGCCGCCATGGCAGCACAACTGGCTGCCGGGCAAGGGCAAGCCAAACAGCGCCAGGTCCGCCTTGAGCGGATTTTGGCTCGGACGCGCGGGCGGGCGGAAGACGCCCGCCGCGCGCTCGATCAGCTGGCCCGTCGGTTGGAGCAGCTGGAGAGTGCGCTCTCAGAAACGGTCCTGGCGGGTCTTACTGTTTCACCCGGCTGGGAGGAGGCAGTTTCGGCGGTCCTGGGCAACTGGAGTACCAGTTCGGCGGCCGATGGCGGGATCACCGAGTTGTGGACGGGAGTCGAGCAGGAGTTCCTGAGCTGGCGTGAGAATTTGGATTTATCTCATCCCGTTGATGTCGCTAGCACCTGGGCGGATGCTGTGGTCTCGGGGCCGGCCGTCGAGCAAACGGGCCTCGTTTATGGAGCACTCTTCGTCCAGAGTGAAGTGCAGGCCCGAGCTATATGGCACTGGCTTCGGCGCCAGCCGGCCTGTCGCGTTGGCTCTCCGGTGGTGTGCGTGGTTACGCAGACCGGTGTCCGGATCGATGGAAACGGGGTTATGGGACCCGTCGCCGACGATCGCGCTGCAAGCTACTTGCGCTTGAAGTCTCGCTTGTCTCGTCTGCATCGCGAGCGCGAGGTGCTGCACGTGCGCAAGGGACGACTCGAATTGGCAGTTCAACGCCAATCTGCCCTGGTCACCGAGCATGAGGAGACAAACCGGAAGCAGCATGATGTGCTGCAATCGATTCGTGAAACACGGGCGCGGCTCTCACATTCGATGGCGAATCTGGCGAGACGCAGAGCAGCGGTACTGGCGGATAGGGGCGCCCGAAGGAGCCAATTGGACAAGTTGGAGAGGAACGCGGAGGAAGCGGTCCGGCAGCGAGCTGATCTGAAGTTGGAGCTGTCCCGATGCAATGAGTCGTTGGCCGCCGCTGCGACCCAGTGGAGATCTGCCAATGAGCTTTTGACCGACTTGCGCGAACGAGTAGACTTGGCCCGGCGGAAATCGTACGAAGCGAGGCATGAACGCGAAGCGCACACCGTGCGCCTGGAGTCGATGCGGCATCAAGTATCCACGACTGTTCGGTCGTTGCGGCGCTTGAATGAGGAGGGCGCCAGGCTGGCGGAAGAGAGCGAGGCCGTCGCACGATCACTCGCGAACCGGGAAGCGGAGGTGAGCCGGCATGCGGGGCTGGTCGCTGAATTGGAGACCAGGACGCTGTACCGAGGACGCCAGGCAGATACAATTCGTTCCAGCCGTCGCCCGGCAACCGACCAAACGTCCGTGATGCGAGCGGCACGAGCATCGCTATCGCAGGCCATCGCGGACGACGAGCGGCGCCGCTTGTTGCTCTCTCAAGCGGAGCAAGCGCGCGCGCAACTCGGTGCTGAGATTGAAGCGGAAACCGGGCAATCTGCCTCGGTACTGCAGCCCTCGCACGATGCGGTTCCTCCCGCTGAGGAAATCAAGCGCCTGCGGAGCCGCGCCACGCAGTATGCAGACGCTGATGCTTCAGTGGTGACGGAATCAGCGGAATTGGCCAACCGCTCGGCCTACCTTCGCAATCATGTCGAGGATCTGCGAACTGCGGCTGATACGCTTCGGGCGATAATGAATACCGCGGATCGGGAGATGCACGACCGTTTTCAGGTCGCGTTCGATGCCGTGAACACCGAGTTCTCTCGCGTCTTTGAGGTGATGCTGCGCGGCGGTCAGGGCTGCCTCAAGCAGGTCGAGGCGGATAGCGGCGTCGAGATCGACGCGCACCTGCCGGGGAGACGCAGCCGAGCGAGTGTTGCCTTCTCCGGAGGCGAAAGGGCGCTGGTCGCTTCATCGCTGCTCTTCGGCGTGCTGAAGATTCGTCCCACTCCTTTTTGCCTCCTGGACGAGGTGGACGCGGCGCTGGATGAAAGCAATGTGGATCGGTACCTCATGGCGCTGCGCGATATCGGTCGAAACACGCAGGTGATAGTGGTTACCCATAACCGTGCTACCATGGCTGCCGCGGACGTGCTCTACGGCATGACCATGGATAGCGAGGGCATATCGAGAGCGCTATCGCTCCGGCTGGACGCGAACCAAGCAGTGGGCTAACGACGCCTGGTCTGCCCCGTCTCAGACGTTGACGTGTGCCAGGCCGACCGCGATCACCAGGAAGCCCAGAGCAACCCCGATTGTCACGTTGAACAGGATGCGCTCGGCGCCCCGACGCGTGTGAAAGACACTGCCTTCCTGCCCGAAGACGCTTCCCAGGCTGGTGCCTCGGGACTGCATGAGGATCAACACGATCAAGCTGATCGACAGGATCAACTCGGCGAAACGTAGGGAGGTTTTCATGGCTATCTCTCTCGGAACAGGTCTATATATGTCGCTCGCGCGAGCCGTCAGAGTATACCACGGTCTTTTTAGCCGGGTACAATGGACTGCACCGGAAGGAGCCGTGAATTGCGGACCCAGTGCAGATCAAGGACTCGGTGGAGGGAGCGGTGAACACTCATTTTGTGCTCTGTGTACTCGGCAGCACTGCGCCGACAGCGCTGCGGCCATGATGGTCACGCCGGAATCACCGGATTCCGACCCGCGGTCGATCGTCTTTCTGCTCGATGTCGATAATACCCTACTGGACAATGACCGTCTGAAAGAGGATTTACAGCGCCGCTTTCTGGCGCTCCTCGGCCAGGAACGGTCGGATCGATTCTGGCAGATTTACGAGGAAGTGCGGCGAGACGAAGACTACGTGGATTACCCGCTGACCTTCAAGCGAATGGCCGAGGAGCAGGGTGATCCGGAGTTGCGAACGAGCCTCGAAACGGTGCTTGAGGGGCTTCAATTCTCGTCGTACCTGTATCCCGGCGTGCTCGGCATGCTGGCATATCTGCGCACTCTGGGCACGCCGGTTATCCTGTCGGATGGGGATCAGGTGTTCCAGCCCTACAAGATTCGATACAGCGGGTTGGAACGTGCCGTCGATGGCCATGTGCTGATCTATGTGCATAAGGAACAGGAGCTTCCCAGGGTTTTCGCGCATTTTCCGGCAGATCATTACGTCGCGGTTGACGACAAGCCGCGCATTCTCGCCGCTCTGGAGACCGAATGCCCCACGACCTTCACCACTGTTCTGGTGTTACAGGGGAAGTATGCTGTACCAGGGACATCGATGCCGGCGCCAGATTACGTTATTGATCGCATCGCGGCTCTACACTCCTTTTCCAAAGAGCGATTTCTGACCAACTCGACCAATTCAGAGTCGCAAAATCCATAGAGCGGATGCCGCCAGGCCGGCCGCGACTATGTCCGGGCCCAGACGAAGATCACCGACTCGCGCCAGATTTAACCCCACGGATTCGGCGCCGGCCTCTCCACCCAACAGCCCGGCCAGGATTACCACCCAGTAGAGGACAATCCGCCAGCCGAAATGCCGAGTAACAAGTTGGTACGCCAGAGCTATCGTCAGCGCCAGAACCATGGTGAACAGGAGCCACGCCGGAACGTTCACCGCGAGTGGCGCTCCAGCAAATAGCGCTCGGCGGCCTTGAGTTGTGGATCGATCCCGCGGGCCACGTCCGCGGCCGTCGTCTGCACTTCAATATCAGGCTTCAAACCGACATGGCCGATGGATTGCTTGGTCGGGGTCAGCCACAACCGATCGGTAATGCGGATGCTCGCTCCGTCGTTGAGCGGGTAGACGCTCTGCATCGAACCCTTTCCATAGGTCCGCGTTCCCACCAGTACCGCATGCGCGTCGTCTCGCAGCGCCGCAGCGGTTATTTCGGAGGCACTTGCACTCTGGCCATCCACCAGAATTGCGATCGGGACGTGAGGGACTTGATCGGCCGACACGACGGGTAGCGCGGAAAGCTGTTTGTCGTTGTTCTGTTCATATGCCACGACGCCGTGCGTCACGAATTGGCTTACGATGTGTTGGGCCGCATCCACATAGCCCCCCGGATTGCCGCGAAGGTCGATAATAATGCCGCGAATTGGTCGACGCGTCAAGTCACGCAAGGTGGTCGCCACTTCCTGCCCGGTTGTCTGCCCAAAGCTGACGATGGCCAGGTAGGCGAGACCGTTTCCCAGCTGTCGCCCGTAGGCCGTGATGGCAGGAATCTGGGCACGCTGCACGCGTACTGTGAACGGGGCGCCGTGGTGGCGCACTATAGTGAGCGCGACATACGTACCGGTGCGCCCGTGAATGTGATCGACGGCGGAGCTTCCAACGAAGCGAGCCACCGGGGTGCCGTCGATAGCCGTTATCACGTCATCCGGACGGAGTCCTGCCCGGGCTGCCGGACTCCCGGGAACAGGCGTGATGATGCTCAGAGTTGAACCGGCGGGGAGTACGATGGCGCCGATGCCGCTGAACTGGCTGCCGTTTAACTCATGGCTGGCCGAGATATTCTGTGGCGGCGAGAGAAACAGGGTATGAGGGTCGCCGGTGGCCGCCATCATGCCGTTGATGGCGGCGTAGATCAGGTGATGATGATTGAGCATTCGAAAGTACGATTCATGCGTCACCAAGTTGTACGCCGTGAGGAAGTCCCTCAGGTTGGGATCCGAGGTGCTTGCCACACCGCCATCGGCACGCTGTCGCTCGACGGTCCTGCCAATGACGAAGCCGGCTAGAAAGACAATGGCCACCAGCGCACTGGCGGTGAGCCCAACGAGGAACGTAACTCTTCGGTAATTCACTGATCTTACTCATTTCGAGCGCGGTAGTACGGCGGATGACGAACCTACACCGAGGACGGGTCCTGGGACGGACCGGTTCACGCCATGTACGGATACGCGCGGAGATACTGTTCGGTAAATGCATCGAGATCACCGTTGAGCACGGCCCCGGTGTTACTGGTCTCATAGTCGGTGCGGTGGTCTTTGACCATGTTGTACGGGTGCAAGACATAGGAGCGAATCTGGTTGCCCCACCCGGCAGCTACATGCTCACCCTTGAGCTGCGCCTGCTCGATCTCGCGTTCTTCCAGCCTCCGTTCCAAAAGTTTGGCCAAGAGAATGCGCATTGCGACTTCCCGGTTCTGTAGCTGTGATCGCTCATTTTGACAGGTTACGACGATACCGGAGGGCAAATGGGTGAGTCGGACCGCCGAGTCGGTCTTGTTCACGTGCTGTCCGCCTGCTCCCGACGACCGGTAGGTGTCGACCCGCAAGTCATCCGAATTGACCACGATGCCCTCCGGATCTTCCTCAATGTCTGGGAGCACCTCGATCAGGGCGAAGCTGGTATGGCGACGGTGGGCCGAATCATACGGCGACTGGCGGACCAGGCGATGAACGCCGCGCTCGCCACGTAAGTACCCATAGACATAGGGCCCCGAAATCTGCACCGTGGCGCTCTTGATTCCGGCCTCCTCACCTTCGGACCGCTCCAGGATTTCCGTCCGGTAGCCGTGTGATTCCGCCCAGCGCACATACATGCGAAACAACATATCCGCCCAGTCCTGGGACTCGGTGCCTCCCGCGCCCGCGTGAACCGCGAGAATGGCGCCGTTCTCCGCATACTCCCCGGCGAGCAAGGTTTGAAACTCGAGCTTGTTGACCCGATCGGCAAGCGGCGCCGTGTCGGTTTCAATGTCGCCAATCACGTCGCTATCCGACTCGGTTCGAGCGAGCTCCAGCAGATCGCGGAGGTTATCCGTATCCTCCACCAGTTGCTGCCACTCGTCCACCCGGTGCTTGAGCACCGTGAGACGGTGCATCTTCCTCCCCGCCCCTCGCGGGTCGTCCCAGAAGTCTGGCTCCGCGCTCATTTTCTGGAGTTGTTCGATCTCGTGTCTGGCTCCAGCAATGTCAAAGATGCACCTGTAACGCGTCGAGCTTTCGGGCGATGTCGTCCAGATGGTGTTGCAGTTCTTCCATGTCGTCAGGTACGCCCGTGACAGTATTTGTACTTCTTGCCGCTGCCGCAGAAGCACTGCTCGTTCCGTCCGATCTTGCCACCGGGCTTTACACCGGCCGCCACGGGCGCGCGCCTGGCGTGCGTGGCGGCCTCGCGAGCGGTCGATTCCGCTTTATTGCTCTGGGGAGCTGCAATCGCAGGGGCGATCGGGGCGGGGGATGGACCCGCGCCGTTGCCGCTCCCATTGCTCTCCGGCGGCGGTTCATCGAGGCGCGCCTCGTGCAAGATGAGGGAAGCCTGCGGCTGCATCAACACGTGATAGATCTGATAGACCACGTTTTTGCGAAAGGTGACCTGGAACTGTTCGAAGAAGTCGAACGCCTGGCGCTTATATGCGACGAGTGGGTCCTGCTGGGCGAAGGCTTGCAACATGGCCGCTTCACGCAGTTCGTCCATGGCGTCCACGTGATGAATCCAGAGACCGCTCAGCGTGACCAGCAACACACGTCGCTCCCAGGCTCGCACCACTTCTTCACCAAGTGACCGCTCCCGTTCCTCATAGGCCTCGACCGCGGCATTAATCAGGGTATCGGTCACCTCATCCTGCGAGAGCAACTGCAGATCGTCGGGGTTGATGTCACGCGGGAGAGGCATCATGGTGGCGGCGGCGTTGTACAACTGGACGGTGTCCCACTCATCGCCATGCGGACCCGGACAGTATTCGTCGACGAGTGAGCCGATCTCGATCTCGATCTGACCCATCATGATATCGCGGACGTTTTCTCCATTGAGGATTCGATTTCGATCTTCGTAGACGATCTTCCGCTGCCGGGCAAGCACATCGTCGTACTCGACCAGGTGCTTGCGATAGTCGAAGTTCATGCCCTCGACCTTGGTTTGGGCCTGTTCAATGGTGCGCGTCACCAGTCCGTGCTCCAGCGGCTCGTCGCCGTCCATGCCGAACTTTTCGAGGATGGTCTTGACGCGCGGCCCCACGAATCGCTTCATCAACTCGTCCTCGAGGCACAGATAGAATCTGGAGAACCCCGGGTCTCCCTGCCGGCCGGCACGTCCACGTAGCTGGTTATCGATACGCCGCGACTCGTGGCGCTCGGTTCCGATAACCGCCAGCCCACCGAGCCCCGCAACGTCGGGACTGAGGACAATGTCAACGCCTCGGCCCGCCATATTGGTGGCGACTGTCACCGCGCCCGGCTGTCCTGCTTGCGAGATAATGGTTGCCTCGCGTTCGTGCTGTTTGGCGTTCAGCACTCGATGGTCGATGCCTTCCCGCTCCAGCCGTCGCGACAGCTCTTCATTTTTCTCAATTGATGTGGTACCGATGAGCACCGGCTGTCCGCGCTCGTTGCGCTCTTTTACTTCCTGGACGATGGCCTTGATCTTGGCATCCTCATCGCGGTAGATGAGATCGGCATAGTCTTGCCGCACCATGGGACGGTTGGTCGGAATAACCACGACATCCAGCCCGTATATTTTGTGGAACTCCTCCGACTCCGTTTCGGCGGTACCGGTCATTCCGGCCAGCTTGTCGTACATGCGGAAGTAGTTCTGCAGGGTGATTGTCGCGTGCGTGACGTTCTCACGCTGGATGATCAGCCTTTCTTTGGCTTCGACCGCTTGGTGTAGCCCATCGCTCCACCGCCGGCCCGGCATCATTCGCCCGGTGAACTCGTCGACGATGATTACTTCGCCCTCCTGCACGACGTAGTCCTTGTCGCGGGTGTACAGCACTTGCGCGCGGACCGCCTGTTCCATGTAGTTGACAAGCTGAAAATTGCTCTCATCGTACAGGTTCTGCACGCCCATCAGACGCTCCAGCTTGGCCACGCCCTCGTCGGTCAGCGAGACCGAGCGCGCCTTGAGATCCACCAGATAGTCGGTATCCGCATTCAGGCGGGGAGCCGCTGCCGCGAAGCGCTGGTACATCTCGGACGATTCTTCGGCCTCCCCGCTAATGATCAATGGCGTCCGCGCCTCGTCGATCAGAATATTATCGACCTCATCAACGATCGCAAAGGAGTGTCCGCGCTGAACGGTGTCCTGTAAGTCCAGGGCGAGGTTGTCGCGGAGGTAATCAAAGCCGAATTCGCTGTTAGTGCCGTAGGTGATGTCGCACCGATAGGCCTGCTTACGGTCAATCGGCCGCAGGTGCTTCAACCGCTCATCAGCCGCTTGCTCATCGACGTAGTCGGCATCGAATTGCAGGGACAGATCGCCGGCGATGGCCGCGGTGGTCAGGCCAAGCGCCTCAAAAACATTTCCCATCCAACCGCAGTCGCGACGGACGAGATAATCGTTGACGGTTACCAGGTGGCAACCCTGACCGGCCAGCGCGTTGAGGTACAGTGCCGTGGTTGCGACCAGCGTTTTACCCTCGCCGGTCCACATCTCGGCAATCTTTCGCTGGTGCAGCACCATACCACCCAACAACTGCACGTCGTAATGGCGCTGTCCTAAATGCCGTTTGGCTGCTTCGCGCACCGCTGCAAAGGCCTCTACCAGGAGAGCATCGAGCGTCTCCCCCGCGGCCAGCCGCTCGCGAAACTCCACGGTCTTGGCGCGCAAGTCATCATCGGCCAGCGCCTCATACTCAGGCTCGAGCGCAGTAATCTGATCAACAAACTTTTGTAGTTTGCTCAACATCCGTCGGTTAGGATCGGATCCGAGCTTCGATAATAATCCCATGCCGGTCATCTGTCTCCACAATGTACGTGTCGCCGCCCAACGGCCAGGTCGGCCGGAACGGACGGCGACGCTCTTAAGATTTTAGCACAGCTACAGTGAGCGCAGAATAGCCGCGCGCCGGCTGTCTGCAGTGACGGTCAGGGGAAATGGGAGTAGACATATGCCTTCGATTTGCCACCGGTTCCTGGATGGATCGCCGGTTATGGTGTGGTTCATTCTTGAACGTACGCGGGCACCGAGAGCGCTGTCGTGACGCGGCCGGACGCGACCAAGACGGCTGCGCCCTTGCCGGCCACGGTGGTGCTGGTTGGGCCGACTGCTGTCGGCAAGAGCCGGCTTGCCTTGCAGCTGGCTCAGGAGTTTGGGGCCGGCATTCTGACTGCCGACTCTCGGCAGGTCTATCGCTATATGGACATCGGTACCGCCAAACCCAGCCGCGCGGAACAGGCGGCGGTGCGGCACTATATGCTGGACCTGGTCGCGCCCGACGAAGGCTATTCGGCTGAGCGCTTTCGGCGCGAAGGACTGGGCGTGTTGCGCGGAATCGCAGCGGAGGGACGGGTCGCGATCGTGGCCGGAGGCACCGGCTTTTACCTGCGGGCTCTGCTCGACGGTCCCGCAGTGGCGAAGACGCCGCCGGATCCGCTTATACGGGCTCGACTACAAGCCGAACTGGCGGATCATGGCTCTCACGCTCTACACCGGCGGTTGACCGAACTGGACCCGGCCTCGGCCAACCGAGTGCATCCGCATAACATCCCCCGTTTGATCCGGGCGTTGGAAGTGGTGGAGCAAACCGGGGGGCCGGTACCACCGATCCCAGCTGGAACGAGCGTGCCGGCGCTCTATCTGGGACTTCGTATGGACCGGCACACGTTGTGGGAGGTGGCGAATCGCCGTGTCATCGCGCAGTTCGAAGCGGGGTTGGCCGAGGAGACAGCGGCTCTGCTGGCGATGGGATACACAGCGGAGATGCCGCCTCTGGCGGGTTTCGCCTACCGGCAGACGCTGGACTACCTGGCCGGTCGTCTCTCTCAGGCACAGGCCATCGCCGAATACCAGGTCGCTACCAGGCAATACATCCGGCGGCAGATGACATGGTTCCGTCAGGACCAGCGCATCACCTGGCTCGAGAGCGGGAGCGGAGCGTTCAGCCGCGCTCGTCAACTCATCAGCAGCTATCTGACTACGGCTGCTTCGGGTGCTCCCGTGTCGGTGACGAGTGAGGAGTGACATGCCGCGGCGCAGTGAGGTCGGGTCGGAAGATTCCAACTCGTCCGCCCGTGATGTCGCCGACCGCAACCCGTCCTCCCGGCTCCACGGCGATTCCGATTGGCAAGGTCAGTGATTTCGTTGCAAAGGAGCCAAGCATGCGGCCGTTTCGCGCATAGGCAATAACCTCCACTGCTGCCGGTTCCGCGCCGTACACCGTCCCGGTGTGCTGATCGACCGCAAGGTATGGTTCGTCGTACGACTGCGACACCCAACTGCGAACCGGCCACGACTGGAGGAATGAGCCGGTGGAAGTGAAGGACTGGATGCGCTGGTTCCAATAGTCAGCCACATAGACCCGGCCGCCGGGACCAGCCGCCACACTGGATGGTTCCTGAAATTGCCCGGGCGCCGTACCGCCTGTTCCCCACGCGAACAGGTAGTGACCGGTGGGCGAGAACACCTGGATGCGCTTATTCCCGGTGTCCGCCACGTACACTCGGCCACTGGCCGATACCGCTATCGAGCGTGGTCCATAGAACTGCCCCGGTCTGGCGCCAATGGGTCCTCCCCCCCAGGAGCGGACGAAGTGCCCTTGCGCGTCGAATACCTCGACCCGCTGGTTCCAGGTGTCGGCAACGTAGATCTTGCCATCCGGGCCGACGGCCACGCCTTGCGGCGAGTCGCGCTGGCTGAACTGCCCCGGTCCGGTTCCTACTCGCCCGAAGGCTCGCAGAAAGACACCAGAGCGAGAAAAGGCGACCACTCGGTGATTGAGCGTGTCGGCGGCAAAAAGCGTCCCATCTCGTGCCACTGCTAGGCCGTGTGGCGCACCGAGCCGACCTGCACCGGTCGTGCCAAACGCTCCTGTTAGCGTGGCAGGAAGTAGTGGGCCTTGCGGCGCCGCCGCCACGACGGTGGACGTGGACGTTGTGGAAAAGTACTGAGCGTGAGGCACCAGGTCGCGGCGAACCAGCAGATAGAGCAATCGTGCGCTGCGCTCTCCGAACGGGCGCCGGTACACCAACCAGTTCCACACGTTGCTGATGTCGCCGCCGGTCGGGAGTGCGTTGACGCCGGGCTGGGACTTTCCCTGGAGCGTTTGTAGCAGGGCGGTCCAGTGGTCCGGAAACCACGTCTTGTAATCCTCCGGGAACCACCAATTCCAACGGTACTCCTGGGCCACGTAGGTTTTCAATAACTGGCTGCTCTGGGCCGCATACTCGGGTCCCAGCATCAGCAGCACCGGACATGGCTTACCGGAGCAGAGGGTGGTGCTGAAGGTCGAGGTCTGCACCACGTTCGGATAGTCGCGAAGGTACCAGGTAAACGGCCAGCCGCCTACATCGACGTTGTCGAGTCCGATTGGTAGGGCCGTGCCGTGCGTCTCACGCTGTGAGATTGCCGCGATTTCGTGAACCACGCGTGGCACATCGGGGGAAGTCTGCACATAGATCAGAAGCTCGGTTGGGTTGGCTCCGTCGATGTAATTCAGCACAAAGGTCGAGTGCGTCTCCAGGATCAGAAATAGGGTAAACAGACCGGCTGACCCCGCCACCAGCCAGGTGCGTCCCGACTGGAGTACCTTGCCGAGCGCCAGGCCCGCCAGCAGGATCAACGGCACCGTGATATGAATGGAAAGCCAGGGCATCTTTTCCCCAGCCCACGAGTACAGTCCGAAGCTCATCAATGCCCACCACACAAGAAACGTGGTGACGAGCGAGCGCCGCAGAATTGCGTAGACTCCGCCGGCGATTCCGAAGACCAGGGCCAACTGCTCGTAGAGCGGTAGGACCAGCAGGTAATAGAACCACGGCTGGCCGCCGCGTTGAACCGTATGCTGCTCCTTCCAATAGGTGAGACCTCCCAGAATGTCCTGGCGCAACGGGCTGGTGAGGGAATGATGGCTGTCCCAGATACCGTCCGGGTTGGTGAAGAAGGTGGAGTACATCAGCACCGTTAGAACCACGAAAATGGACGCTGCGGTGAGCCAGGTGTCGAGCGATGTGGCCTTGACGGCCCGTAGTACCGGCCCGGTGCGTTCGCCCAAATACTCCTTGAGGGCCTGAAACAGTAAAAACGTGCCGAAAATGAAGAACGTAATGTACGCCGCTTCCATCGAGCCAAGGGCCAGGGCGGCGGCAGCGGCGGCCAGGTACAGGTACCGCGGCCGCTGCGCTTCCAGGTATTTAACCAGGCACAGGAACAACAGGAGCGAGAAACAGGCCAGGTAGATATCGTCGCGGATGAAGCGCGAGAAGTAGACCAGCGAGGGCGATATGGTGAGCATCAGAGCCGTGAGCAGCGCTCCCGGTCTGGTCAGGTACGAACGGAGAAAGAACGGCAACGAAACCAGGGAAGTGCCGAGCAGGACCGCCAGCAGACGCGCTGAGGTCTCGCTGTCGCCAAAGATCAGGTAAAAGAGGGGGACCACCTCGAACTGCAGCGGTCCGTGCATCAGCGGATCGTAGCTATACCCCTGACCCACAAAGAATTTCCAGGCATAGAAGGCATGGAGACTTTCGTCGTGATGCATGGCGCGACCGCCCACGTCCCAGACCCGGAGCAGGAAAGCAACCAGGACCAGAGTGGCATACGCCGCGACCTCCCAGTGGGTCAGCAGTCCGGCCAACCGCTGCCAGGTTGGAAGCAGCGGCCGATCGAGCCAGGAAGTACGGGCGCCGCCTCGCGGCAGCGATGCCTCAGTCAAATCGGAATCCTTCTCTCATCATCAATACGGGCTGACCAGACCATGTTTTACATAGTAGTCAAACAGTACAGCCTGTTTGGGTCCAAATGGGCGCCGATCAATAAGCCAGTCGTACATGACTCGCCAGGTGCCTGGATCTGTCGCTCTCTGCGCAGTGGAACTCCAGGTGAGGCTCTTGTAGTCCTCGGGGAACCACCACCGCAGGCGATACTGGTGATGGCTGTAGTTCTGCTGCACGGCGTTTGTAATATCGGCGAGGTGCGACTCGTCGACGATAATCACCGGGTTGGTCGAGTACGGCGCGGTCTTCAATTGCTGCGCGGAGGGGTAGGCCACGTTTGGCATATCGCGCAGGTACCAGGCAAACGGCCAGGTATCGTCGTTGTCGATCGTGACGTGCAGGTCGTTTCCGTTGGTCACCTTGTTGGACAGGGATAGGATGTTGCTGGCCACCTGAGGTGTTTGAGGCGAGCTTTGCACGTAGACCATCATCTCCACCGGATCCGCACCGTTGACGAAGTTCACTTCAAATGTGCTGTGTACTTCCAGGGCCAGGAGAACGGCGAGCACCGCAAGCGTGAGATAGCGCACAGCCGAGCGCAAGCGCAGTAGGTCGACCACAAACATCGCCGACAGCAGCGTGAATGGCAATAACGGATGCACCATCAGCCAGGGGAACTTTTCTCCGGCCCAGGAGTAGATGCCGAACATCAGAACTGCCCAGTAGGTGAGGAAGGTCGTGAACAGCGTCGGGCGGCGCCAGAACCAGATGATCCCGCCCAGACCGAACAGGACCACGATTTGCTCGTACAGCGAAAAAAGTAATGTGTAATAGAACCAGGGCTGTCCGCCGCGGTGGACTTCGTGCTGGCTCAGCCAGTAGAACAGACCGCCGATGATGTCTTTGCGGCAGGGATTAAGCACAAATGGATTGCCGGCGCAGACGTGATTGGTGTTCAGTATCGGCTGGCTCGCATCCCAGACACCGTGTAAGTTGGTGCCAAAGGTGGAGTACAGCAGGAACAGGATGGCAAGGGCGATGGTCCCGGCATTAAGCCATTGTTGGCGGGACACACTTCGAACGGCGCCGGTAAATCGTGTGTCGTGGCCTTCCTCGGACTCCACCATGGCCTGGCGCAAGGTCCAGGCCACGAGGCCGAGAACGAGAACGGTGGGAAAAGGGACAAACGCCGGTATCCAGGGGACAGGAGCCACCGTCAGTACAAACGCCACCGTCAGCAAGGCCAGGTAGGTTCCCAATGCGGCTAGGCTGACGTCATGCATCTGGCCGGTCATGCGCCAGGCGCGAAAAAACCTCTCTGAGGCCGGGAGTCTGGACGCATACTCCCCTCCCAGGACAATCAGCAAAAACGTTCCGAACACGAAGAGCGTGATGTACGTATTCTCCATGGCAGAGAGGGAGAGAGCGATGGAACAAACCCCGAGGTAGACATAGCGCGTCTGGCGGGTCCGCACGAAGGAAAACAGCGCAATGGCCATGGTCATGGCAAACAAACAGGTCAACATGTCGTCGCGTTCAAGGCGCGAGGTGTAGACGAAGGCCGGCGACAGCGCGATGAGCGCGGACGACAACAGCGCTGCCGAGCGTCCCATCTGATGACGCAAAAAAAACGGAAGACTTACGAGGGCTGTGCCGAACAAGATAGAGAGGAGTCGGCCGGAGAGGTTCGAGACACCAAACAGGAAGTAGAACAACGCGGTGAGCGGAAATTGGAGTGGCCCATGGTAGACCGGGTCGTACTGGTAGCCAGTGCCGTTGTACAGGTTCCAGGCCAGCCACGCATGCACCGCTTCGTCCCCATGCATGGCCCGACTACCGGCGTCCCAAATGCGGACCGTAAACGCACCCACGATAATGAGGCCGTACAGCACGGTTTCCACGGTAATCCGTGGAAGCGGAACGGCTCGCCCCTCGGGTCGTGCGGGTATTGCCACGTCGGGTGAGCGACGGGGCGGAGGCGCCGACGAGCGTCGCGCTCGAGGTTCTGGAATCGCGCTGCGCTGGCGAAAGCGCGGCTTACGCCCCGCGAGGGTATCCGATCTGCTCACGGGTCTCAGTGTGCCGGAGGCAACAAGGTGATTGACAGGAGGACGAGAAAACTAAACGCTGTAGAGGTCATGCGCGGACCGATCTCCTGGCAGGCATAGGATCTGCGTACCGGGTTATTCATGGAGCCCTGGGTAATACGAATGCCGGTGCACTTTGGATGCGGTGGTCGCCACGCTGACCTGGGCCCAGGTGCCGCTGCGCGGAATAATGCCATAGCCGGTGAGTACCAAATTGGCGACGGTTGGACGTATGTATACCAGCCGATGCGGAATGTACATCGGTATCCAGGCAGCGTCGTTTATCAATAGTTGTTGTGCGCGGTCGTACAGTTTCAAGCGTTTCGACCCGTCCCACGTGACATCAGCCGCGGACACTACGGCGTCGAACTGCTTATTGCTGTAATGGACATTGTTGTTCACGGCATCGGACTTCCACTGCAAGGATAGCCAATCATGGGGATCAGGATAGTCCGCGGACCAGCCGAAGAGGTACAGCGGAAGAGCATTGTTTTGTGCCTTGGTAAAGAGCGTATTGACAGTGAGGGCAAGGGTGTCGATGCTGATTCCGAGATTCTCGCGCCATGCCCGCGTAATGCTTTTGGCAAGCTTACTGATGTTTGGATCATCAGGGTAGTAGAGCGTGGTGATGGGAAACGTCTTACCGTTTACGTACCCACCAGCCGCCAGTTCTCGCTTTGCTGCTGTCGCGTCAAAGGGCAAGGACTTTAACTCTGGGTCGAATCCATTCTGGCCGGGCGGTACGTAGCCTGCGAACGGCGTGACTGTTTGGCCCATCGCAATCCGCGGCAAGGTCGATCGATCGAGGGCAAGGGTGAGTGCTCGCCGTACATGCGGGTTCGAGAAGGGCCTGGCACGTAAGTCCATATAAATGCCGTCAATTGCCAGCATTTTTGTTTCATGAATGCCTGGCTGATGAATCAAGGAGCGATTATACGCCGGCAAGCTTACCACGTCCAGGGCGTGGCTCACGTACTCATAGAGGCCAGTGCTCGGTAGGGCTTGGAAGGAAATGATGATCTTCTTCAGCCCCGGTTTGCGTCCGTAAAAATACTTGTTCGGCACGAGCGTCATATGGTCATTGGGGGTCCAGGACTGCAGACGGAAGGGCCCGCTCCCGATTGGGTTCGCGTACCAGGTGGAGTTATCGACCGGGCCGGCCTTCAAAATGAGCTTCCGATCGAGCGCATAGCTCGATGGGTAGGTGAGTTCCATTAAGAAGTACGGCACGGGCCAGTAGGTTGTTATGCGCAGGGTATTGCCAACCGCTTTCAATCCGGACACAGTCTTGGCCTTGCCGGCCAAGAATTCTCGAGCGCCTGAGATGTCGAGCAGGTAGGTCGGCGCCGAAGGGGATTTGACGGACGCCGTCAGGCTGCGAGTGATCGAGAACACAAAGTCCCGCGCGGTGACCGGGTCTCCATTGCTAAAGCGAAGCGAGCGACGGAGATAGAACGTGTAATGCCGGTGGTCGGGCGAAATGACGTAGGATGCGGCCGCCGCCGGCACAATGCGGTAGGAGGCGTCGAGCCGGACCAGCCCGGAGTAGAGCAGGTCGGCCAGCTCAACGTTTTCCTCGTCTGCAACCAGCGCTGGATCCACCGTCGGTGACGTGTCGGGGATGGAAAGCCGAAGGACACCTCCCGCTGAATAGGACGGCAGTATGGTGGGAATCCTCGGGGCCCTTCCGCCCTGCGTCGCGTGGGTAAGCGTAGGGACCAAGAGAAGTACGAGCGCGGCCGCTATGGCGGGCACTCTCCAAGTCATCCGCACCATACATCCTTCCCGCTTGCTGCTCGAAGCCGGCGACAACTGTCATACGTGAGTGGAGTACTAAGGATAGATCAGTTGAAGTCGAACTGGAAGCGAGACCTTGGGGGTAATTGCGTCTCGACCGGCGACTGTCCTCCCAGCATAGCCGACATCCGGCGCGCTTTCATGAGCGGCGTCGACTGCTTGGCGAAGTGCTGCAGCACCGGTGTCGCCGCCAGGTTGCCTTGCTCTCCAATACGATTGTGGGAGAGGATGCCCATATTCACGCTCAATAGCACTAACACGGCGGCGATTGAACTCCCCACGGCAGCCGGCATCATCCGGCTCAGGGCGATCAGCGGCGCCAGGCGACGACGGCGCTGTACCGAGCCAGCCATGCGCCGCCCCGCTGCTGACGGCACGGGCACTGAGGCGCCTCCAAAGTGCAGCAGAATCATGTCAACGCACTGCAGCTGTTGGAGTTCTTCCCGGCACGATACGCACCCTCGGAGATGTGATTCCATTTCTCGTCGGATGGGCAAGGACATATCGCCGTCGAGGTAACGCGAGAGTGCATCCAGATCGCAGCATGTCATAAGAGAGGCGCCATTTCGCCGGCTACGTATGCCGCCTTAAACATTTGGCGAGCACGGGATAATCGCATCCGCACCGCCTCCGGTGATACTCCCAGGATCTGGGCAGTCTCCTCGGACGAGAATCCTTCGGCCAGGCGCAAAACGAGACACAGAGCATAGTCGGGCTTGATCTTACTCAGGGCTGCCTGTACAGCTTCACGTTCCGGCAACAACTCTTCGCCGCCACGCACTGCCAGACTCGCCTCATAGCGAGGCGAGTCTCCCCACGGGAGCCAGGAGATGACCTTCTTGCGACGAAGCACATCGCGGAAGCGATTTGACGCGATTCGATAGAGCCAGGGCGAGATGTTGGAATCCGGGCGTAGCTTCGGCAACGACTCGTAGGCGCTCAAGAAGGTGTCGTGGGTCAGGTCGTCCGCCAGTTCGTGATTTCCGCTCAGGCGATACAGATAGTTATAGATCTGAGCACGATGCCGCTCATAGATGACCGTGAATGCGTCTTCTTCCTGCCGGCGAAGCTGTTCGACAAGTGCGGATTCCAATACAAGAGCCATGCTGTACATGCCCTCCTCTTGTCTTCTCAACGAATGAGTCGAGGACTATGTAACAGGCGCTGGCCGCCTCCATCTATGAACTGTGCCTTTATTCTGACCGGTGCGCGCGAAAAACACAAGAGCGAGGTTGAAAAGTCGCACCCAAATAGAGGATAGTGAACCTTGAGCGAGGTCGCTCTGTCGGGTTTCTGTTCGGAGTCACCCTTGACAGAAGTGTCTCGGCCTGCTTCAATGATCAGCGTCACGCTCGCTGGACAGTAGGGAGGAAATACCGTGCAGCGTCGCTCATCGCGTAACGGCCCCATTCAATTCGGTATGCACGTGTTCGATGCGCACGAGCAGTTACTCGGCACCGTGGTTTTGGCGCGCAAAGACCAGTTCGTCATGCGGCAGGAACTGGGTATCAACCAGTTGGTCGCCGTGCCGGCGGCTGCCGTAGCTGGAGTTGTTGGTGGGATCGTTTTCCTGAATCTCACGCCAGGCGAGATCGAGATCTTCTGCCGGACCCTCGAGCGCAAAGAACGCGGAGCCAATGGTCTGGGCCTGCTGCCCCGTCTGGTGCCCCCACAGAAGCTGGCGGATCGGGTCTAGCGTAGGCACGCCTCGTGCGGTCACCGTGCTGCTGGTTGTTGTCTGAGCGGTTCCGGTACGTTGCCCCCGAGGACGTATGTGACGCGCTCCAGCAAATCGCTGTCCACCGCATCGTGCGGAACCGCGACCCATCGCACACACTGTCGGTTGCACGCGATCCAACGTTCGAGCACCCCGGCGGAGTCCAGCGCGGTTTGCTGTTGTTTCACGGCTTGAATCAGGATGTCATGCGCGCGAATCCATTGGGCTACCTCCCGCGGCAGGGCGCCCCTCACAGATCGCTGCGAGAGGACATGGCCGTGCGCCACCAGCAGTAATCGGTCGTCCCCCATGCTGGGTGAGTGGTGGACGACGACGCAGCGGCATTGGATGGCGGCCTCGAGAATAAGATGCTGACGCTGTATGTGATGCAACATCACTAACCGGCCCTGCATCTCCGCGGCCTGCTCAAAGCAGAGAGACTCACTGAGTCGGTCCCGTTTGTGCTCGAGCCAGCGAGACACACGGTCGCTTCGGCCATCCAGCAACTCGAACAGTTGCTGAATGGTTTCGTCGTGTCGACGCCGGTGCACATCATCGAGCGCGGGGGCAGCACACGTATTCATCTGGAAGTAGATGCATGGTCTGCAACGCGGTTTGGCTGCCGTGCATTTACGCAACGGTAGAACATCGTGCAGGAAGGCCATGGTCTCGCGCAGCACTCGAAGCGACCGGAAGGGACCGAAGTAGAGAGAATTTTCATCCTCGTTATCCCGGGCTACCTCCAGCCAGGGGTCGGCGCGCGATCGGTCGACCCTGATATAGCACGGCTTCTTGGACACCCGAAGCGCGCGATTGAAGTCCGGCTGGATTTGTTTAATCAGCGCTGACTCACGGAACAGGGCTTCGAGTTCGGTAGCGGTTAGCTCGTACTCGATCGATCGTGCGGCAAGGAGCAGATCGCGTGTGCGCCGTTCCACGGTCGCCTGATAGAAATACGACATCACGCGGGATCGAAGGTTGACGGCTTTCCCGATGTACAGCGTATGCCCTGACGCGTCTTTCCAGAAGTATACGCCCGGGCTTTCCGGGAGGGAACGCGCCTGGAGACGGAGAGCTTCGACATGGGTGGACATGGAGATAACGCCGCAGCATGGCTTGCGTGCCAAACCGGATGCAGTCGCCCGAAGGGAGCGCTCGGCCTGGAACGGGGGAGGGACCAGCGAGGAAGGAGAACACTCTTCCTCGTACTGGAAACTATATCAGTCTCATCCCACCCAAGTCACAACACGACCTTGCACCGCGATACACTGAGCTACCTGGAGGACTGGCGATCATGGATGGAGCGCTGCGTGACGACATAGACCATGAGTATCAACCCTACAGACGGGCCTGGGATCCGTTACGACCAGACATCGTTCAGCTTCTCGAAGCTGCCTATCACCGCCATACGGAGCCTATTTACTACGGCAGTAACCACACCTTCTTGGTGACACTGGATGCCGGTGAAGCGGGGGAGAGCCTGGGAGTGTACAAACCGGCCCGGGGCGAATACCCGTTGTACGATTTTGCGCAGGGTTCTCTCTACCGCCGAGAGGTAGGAAGCTATCTCGTCGATTGGGCCCTGGGCTGGAACCTGGTGCCTCCTACTGTGGTATCCGACGGCGCCTATGGCACTGGCTCCCTCCAACTGTTCATCGAGGCCACGAACCGGAGCGAGATCGAGGTTTCGGAGCTGCTGCGTCTCGCACTTTTAGATATCTTGCTGAACAATGCCGATCGCAAGGCTGAGCACTGCCTATTGACCAAGACCGGAAAATTGTGGGCGATCGACCACGGCTTAACATTTCACGTTCAGCCAAAATTACGGACCGTATTGTGGCACTTTGCCGGAACTCGCATCCCCGTGGAGGAACGGACAGACCTGAAGCGATTGTCCAATGAACTCCAGCAATGTTCGACCCCGCAGACTGAGAGTTTACGCAAGCTCATTACGCTGGGTGAATGGCATGCTCTGTTGCATCGTGTCGAACGACTGCTGGACACAGGTCGTTTCCCCGACCCCCGGTACAAAGCTGTCCCATATCGTTGGTAGCCCCAGCCCGTTTTTTGGTCCTGGGATGTGCGCTCCTTTTTGAGCGCTTATACTTAGTTGTGGATGGTCAACGATTAGATCTCGGGCTGGTACGCGCCGTTCGCGCAGAGGTATTCGGTGAACCAGGTCAGCGAACATTCCGTATCCTGATTGAGACCGCCGAGGGACGGGTATCGCTCTGGTTGGAAAAGCAACAGTTGGTCATGCTGGGTTCGGCCGTCGAGGAGTTGCTCGATCGAATTCCAGCAGATGGACCGGAGCCAATGGATGCTGGGTCCAGTGGAACATTTGTCGGCGAACTTGAGGTGAAGGTGGCGTCCCTGGCAATCGGCTACGACCACGAGTCGCATGTGTTTACCTTAGAAGCCGGTGATTTTGAGTCGGCGTTTGCTCTCGCCGCCATCCGCTTTAGTGCTCATCGCGAACAGTTTGTCGAAATGAGAGCGCAGATCGAAGAGATCGCCTCGGGTAGCCGCCCGCGCTGCCCCCTGTGCGGTACGCCGCTGAGTGGCCAGCCGCACTTCTGTCCCGAATCAAATGGACATGCGCGTGTCAGCCGGCCGAACTAACGAGCCTGCTCCGTTTCTCGCCAGTGTCCGGTACTGGCCATCGTCATCCGGTCCTTTCTGGTGGAGTGCTTTCCGCGCCGACGAGGTGCAACACGATTTCGATCTGCTTGCTGCCTTCGGAATCCGGCGCCTCCGCATTGCGCTCACCTGGTACGACTTTCAACCCTCGGCCGAAACGGTATCGGTGCCCGCCATGCGAAATCTGGAGCTCGTGCTTCGGCTGGCGACGGATCGAGGCATCTCGTTGACGCTTACGCTGTTTCCAGTGCATCTCTTGGGCGTGGCCTTCGTGCCCGAGCTAGCGCTGTCGGACGAGGGGGGCACACGAGATGCAGTCCTCTGTGGTCTCTCAACCAGCCGCCGGCCCGTTCGCAATCTGTTTCGAGATCCGCGTGTGGTGCGGGCGCAACTCCTCCTCATACGAGAAGTCGTCGGAGAATTTGCGAACCATCCGGCCGTACTTGGCTGGGTTCTGGGGGACGGTATGGCGTCGGTGACGGCGCCGGAGGACCGTGAGCAGCTTGAGGCGTGGCTCGGTCGCATCGTTGAGTCGGTGACATCCACTCAAAATGCCAGAGCGCTCTGGCACGCTGTATCTGCTCGGGATGTCGCTTTGAATCCGCACCTTGACCTATCAGCGCTAGGTCGTAGTGGTCTGGCTGCGTGGCTGTTAGTGGACTGGCGACCGAACTGGGCAGCCGATGCGGCCGCGACCTGGGAGTCGTTTCTCACGGTATACACGGCTGGAATGACCGGATTCCCCGCCGTGTTGTCGGCCGGTTGCAGTCCAGGGACAGCCGGGCAGGCGCCACAGGCCCCGGCACGAACCCTCGATGCGGTGTGGTCGGCCGGCGCTGCAGGGTACGAATTGGAGGCAGCGTTCGACTGTGGCGCTGATGTGGCACGAGTGGACCTGCTGCAGCCGGCAGCAAACTGCTTGAAACAGGGCATGTTCTCGGCGGATGGGACACCGAAGGACCTGGATGTAGTGGGCCTTCTGGCCGACGCGGATCGCGTCGCCAGGCCGCCCGAGCAACTGACCTCGTTACCGGACGCCCGGGAGCGAGCGGAAGATCCCGAGGGCGTGATGCGATCTTGCTTTGCCGCATTTACCCGTTGAAAACCTCACCCGAAGTGCGTCGGTTGCTCCTCGCCGCCACCGAGCCGCCTGAGCAAACGTCCGGCAGAAGAGAAGCGCCGAATCAGACCATTTCCAGTTTTAGCGACATACATACGAGTCTCGGCATCAACCGCACTTCCCGCGGGGCGGTTGAACTGTCGGGTACCTCCATGGTGTCTCCAAAGACGAGCGGTTACAATCCCCCGCGTTCCGCGTTGACTCAGTAGACACGGATGATCGCTACTGGAGGGTGAAGTATGCCCCGTCGAGGACATCGCTGTTTTCTACCGCCGGGGCTAGACTGCGGACAAGCAGCCCCGCAATGAATCGTATCCGCCGAGCCTCGATCCTTGTTGTTGTGCTGCTGGTCGTGTTGAGCGCCACTATGACCGTACCCGTGGCGCACTCGGCCGGCGGCCCGCCGCCCAGGATAACGCCGGTCACCCCCGTCCCTCCCCTTCAGAGTTGCCCGGCGTCACTGAAGCTGGTTCTCGCGCCCGGGCAGCACTGGCCAAAGAGCGTCGGGATCCGGGTTCCCTCCGATCTGCCACCCGGCAACGTCACCGTTCATCTCCCGAGGTACCCCGGGGCGCGGGTCGCGACCGAGCACCAGAAGAACCCGGACTTCACCTACCAGGCGGACCCCTACCTTAAGTCGGCCAGCGTCGAATACCAAACTTCCGATAGTCTCGCGACCGTCACCACCTGGTACCTGGCGGCCTTCGCGGGCTGTGGCTATACCCTGCAAAGTTCCGGCGAACTCTCCATCCGTGGGACGAGGGAATCGGACGGCTTCGTCTGGATCGACAAACAGGGCCGAGATGAGTTCTGGATGTCGCTCAGCTTCGCCCGCGCCACCGACGGTGGGACACTCATTCTCTACGTCGCCATCGACTATACCCCGCCGGTCTATCCTGCTCCCGGCTCCATCTTGCGCGTTCCTGGGACGCCGGTCACGCTCAGCATCACGCGGTACAGCGGGATGAACCCCGGTTTTGGAGCGTTGCGACCGCTTCGGACGGTAACCGTCTACGACCGCGCCACAGTCGCGAGCCTGGCGGACGAAATCAATCGGTTGCCCAAGCTAACGGGTGGTCCAATTTCCTGCCCGTTGGATGATGGGAGCCATCTGACGCTTCGCTTTGGCGATACCGACGGCTCGCACCATGTGGTAACCGTCAACATGCTGGGCTGTCGGACGGTCACCGCCCCACCGGCGCCGGCGGGTTGGCTGTACGCCGATGCTTGGCTCCTGCCACGGCTGATGGCACTGGTCAACGGCGCCGGTAGCAGTCGTGCTGGTTACGTCTACGACGCCCGCACGCTGCGCATTGCCCATTTTCGGTTGCTCGCGGCTACCGGCGGACGCTTCCTCAGCACCGGCCAGAACGGTCAACATCTCCTGTATCTCTCCGGCGGTGATCTTTTCATGGCGCCTGCCGGCGCGGGACGGGCGCATCTCCTGGCTCGCGGCATTGCCGACGCCTCGTTTGCCATCGACGACCTTGGCGTCCTCGCCCTTCCTGTGCACGCGGCTCATCGCAACGACCTGCTCGAGATCGACACCAAGACCGGCCGCGCGCATGCCTTTTACCTGCCGGCCAGGGCCACACTGGTTGGACGAAACGCAGGGATAGGCCGGCCCGGCCTGGGTGACGCCATGGCGTACAACCTGCAATTTGTCTGGTACGTCATGGACCGCCGGCTGGCGGGAATCGACCCCGAGCATCCCATCGGTGATCGGTTCCAGACCGCGGCATTTCTGCCGCCGCAGACCCCGAGCCGGCTCGTAGTCGTGTCCGGCTCAGGAGATCAGATCGCCGTCTACCGACCCACCGCCGGCATTGCCGTCCGCAACCCCGGATTCTCCCAGGGCGGCGCAGGGAGGGTCGTCCGCCGGCTGCAGGTGGGTGGCGTCTCGTTTCTCTCCTGGGCGCCGGACGACGCCCACCTCGCATACCGTTCAGGCGACCGCTTGCTCGTCGCGAACGTCACCACCGGGGCCATCCACTCCCTGCTCTCCTTGCGTGGTCAGACCATCCATGGTGCGGCCTGGGACCCATGGAGCCACGTGCTGGCGCTCTCGCTTGCCGCAATCGGTGCTCCAGTGTGGCAAAGCCATCTCGAACTGATTGATGCCGATGGAACGGGCGTGCGCGCGCTGGCACTGCCGTTCGCCGGTGCGACCGAGCTGCGCTGGTCCACCTTCCGCGGCCAGACAATCGGGATCACGCGCGTGACACCGCACGGCTCGCAGGCCTGGGTGCTATTCCTGCCTCCTATGCCGCGTGACCCTGGTCAGCCGCTATCCAGACCCTAGTGGTCGAGCCGGCGGACCTGATCAAGGGAGGTATTGGCCAGCGCCAGCTCTCGATCAGCCCGGGCCATCAGTAGGTAATCGTCCTTCTCGCCGGCCCGTGCGCAATCGGAGAATCCCTTCAGCGCGGAGCTGTACGCTTCCCGTATCGACGTGGACAATTGGCCCTGGGATTCAGGTCCTGCGCCGCCCGGCGGGGGCGTATTCTGGAGTGCATCGCGGGCTGTCGCGCAGTCCGAACCGCTGCTGTGGACATCGACGGACGCCGAGCCGTTGTAGCTCGTGATCGCGTCTCGCATACCGGCGACTGATGCTTTCAGTGAGTCTTGATAGCTCGGCGAGCCACAGCCGGTTAAGAGAATCGCCGCCATGGTCACGACCAGATGTTTTGCTAGGCGCACGGCTGTTTCCTCCCACGCGATGCGATGCTTGCCGCCACGAATAGCGCTAACTGATTGTCTTCGAGCCGGGCCGCGGCTCGGCGTGCTTCATCCTGGGAGGGAAACCAAGCCACAATTGTAGGCCCGCTACCGGACACCGTGGCTCGTCCTTCCGATACTTGTGACACGCGCTCAAAGCAATCTTGGGCCAGGGGATACGCTGAGAAGAGCGCGTCTTGCAGGCTGTTGGGGCCAAATTGCACTGGTCCTCCCTGGCGTAGCTGGGAGGTTAGTGCGTGCGTTCTCGTACCGTCCGACCAGTCGGTCCGCTGGAGCCGGCCAAAAATCTCGGCAGTGGGAACCTGAATAGGAGGCTTCGCTAGAAGATACCAGCAGGTGGGTGGGTCGGGCAGCGGCGTTACCCGCTCGCCCCGGCTTTCGACCATCGCGGTGCCTTGCTGGAGGAAGAATGGCACATCCGACCCGAGTTGCGCCGCCAGGCGACACAGTGTGTCTTTCGGTTCTGTGAGGGCCCACAGCTTGACGAGCGAGCGCAGCGTCGCCGCCGCATCGCTGCTGCCTCCACCTAGCCCCGCCGCATGTGGAATACGTTTCTCCAGATGGATGGAGCACCCAGCGGACACACCACAGACCTGCCGCAACAGCTTTGCCGCCCGCACTACGAGATTACTTGGTCCGGCCAACTCCGGCTGTGAACAGGTGAATGTTACTGCCTCCGCGGGCGCAAAGGTTAAATCGTCGCACAGGGAAACGGTTTGCATAATGGACACCAGATCATGGAACCCGTCGGCCCGTTTGCCAAGCACCTCCAGCGAAAGATTTATCTTGGCGTAGGCTCGAGTCTCACGTCGCACCGGCGTTCCTGCTGTACAGAATTCGTAGTCCCGTCAAGGTGAGATCGAGATCAACGTGGTTCACACACTCAGTGCAGGGAGCCACGGTACGAGCGAGGCCACCCGTTGCTATGACCATGGCGCGAGCCTTCAGCTCACGCTGGATGCGCCCGACAAGCCCATCGATGAGACCGGCGTAGCCGAACAAGATGCCGGACTGCAAACTGGCGACGGTGTTGGTACCAATGGCGGTGGCTGGAGGTTCGAGTGGGACGCGAGGGAGTTGCGCCGTATGGGCGAAGAGAGCCTCCTCGGAGATTTCGAGTCCTGGGGCAATGGCGCCGCCCACATATGCGCCGTCGTCCGAAATGACGTCAAAGTTGGTGGATGTGCCAAAGTCAACGACGATGGCCGGGCTGCCATATCCGTCCACCGCGGCTACCGCATTCGCAATGCGATCCGCTCCGACGCCATGGGGTGGCGAGTATCGCACTTCGATGCCGAGGTCCAGGGCTGATGACACCAGAAGCGGCGCGCGACCGAGAAGACCCTGAACCCCATCGCGCATCATGCTCTGGGCCCCCGGTACCACGCCGCACATAATCGAGCCGGTGATGACTGAAGGGCTGATTTCGGCCGCGTCGAAGAGAGCTCGCAGTAGCACCACGTACTCGTCGGGCATCTTGCGGGCGTCAGTGGCCAGACGCCAGGAGGCGCGGAGCACGTTTCCCTCGAAGACGCCAGCCACGATATTGGTATTGCCGATGTCGATAGCCAGCAGCATTTCGATCCTTCATATCGGGTGCTACTATTGATCTAGCCTAGCATCCAGGGGAGAAGTGATTGTTCATTCTGGGCGTACTTGCGGGGCCTGTAATCGGCCTGCTCGGGGGTGATTTCCTCTTCCGCCGGGAGGCGCCCAACGGCCTGCTCAACACGGCGGTGGTGCTTCTGATACTGATCGCTGTCATCTTTGCTCCACTCGTGCAACTCGAGTTGAAGTGCGGTTTGGTGTTGGGCCTGGTGCTCGGCCTCGCGCTCTCGGCCACGCCTTTTTCCCTGACGACAGCGGACGAACGGACGTGACCGGGTGAGAGTAATTGCCGAGCCGAAGGTGTACCTGGTCGGCCGCACCAGCATAGATCAGAGCGGGATTCAGCAGTTTCTTGACGACGAAACCACCAGTTGGGTCACCGACTCTGAGAACGGTAGTGAGTTGTTGTGCGAGGTTGCCGGTCGTATCTGCTATCTGAGCTTCGGGGAAAAACAGGGCCGGCGCTCCAACCATGACTATCTGACAAATATCATCTCGATGGAGCACGGCAGTGTTCTGGAGCACGCTGTCTGGAACTTCATTGTGACCGGCGTCTCACGCTCGTTTTCCCACGAATTGATTCGGCACCGAGCCGGCTGGGGATACAGCCAGCTGAGTCAGCGCTACGTGGATGAATCGGATACCGACTTTGTCGAGCCACAAATTATTGCCGGCGATTCAGAATTGCATGCTATCTGGCTCGATGCGGTACAGCACGCGCACCAGGCCTACTGCGCTCTGGCCGAGGGACTGACGGCTCGCATCTCCGCGGACTTCCCGGAGATGGGTGGCCGGGACAAGCGGAAAAAAGCGCGAGAGGCGGCCAGAAGTGTGCTCCCAAACGCAACTGAAACCAAGATATTTATGACCGCCAATGCCCGAGCACTTCGCCACTTTGTGGAGTACCGGGGTGCGGCGGATGCTGAACCGGAAATTCGTCGAGTCGCCGTCGCGGTACTGGGAATCATGCAAAGCGAAGCGCCCAGCCTTTTTGGTGACTACGAAACCCATTCGCTGTCGGATGGAACGGTGGCCGCTACTACCGGGCACAAAAAGGTATAAGGGCTGCGCTCTAAAAGTGTTGCCAACTCCCATCGCCGATCACATGCCGCACGCCGTCGTCTCTTTCAACCACGATGCCCTCGACCTCGGGTAGAACAGTCCCAACGACATGCAACTGGTAGCCGCCGAGATGCTGTTGGAGCTGTGCTACCGCAGCCGTGGGCAGCGCCACCAGCAGTTCGTAGTCTTCGCCGCCGTACAAGGCGAGATCGACCGCAGAGCGGTGCAGCGCCGACGCGACTCTTCTGGTGAGGTCACTGATGGGCAGCGATGCGCTATGCAGCACGGCTCCCGCCGAACTCGCCTTCGTGAGCCGCTGAAGGTCGCTACCCAGTCCGTCGCTCAGGTCCATCATGGCATGGGCCAGACCCGAGCCGGCGATCAACTTTCCCTGCGACACTCGTGGACTAGGCATGGCCAGGTCGAGCCAATTATCCACGTCCTGGAACAGGGGAAGGCCGGCTTCATGCGCGAGCCGAGCGGCTGCTCGCTCACCGAGCAGTCCGGTGACCGCCAGCGCATCTCCTGGGCGGGCGGTTGAGCGAAGCAGGACGGCTCCCTTCGGGACGCTCCCCAGAAGTGCGACATCGACGATCGCCGGGCCGGAGGTACGGGTCAAGTTCCCACCCACGACCTGAACGCCAAACTGCCGGCCTTCCGCACTGAGCCCTCGCATAATCGCTTCGGCACGGTTCATGTCCATGGAGGCCGGCAATGCAAGGGAGACGAGCGCGTATCTCGGTGTGCCTCCCATGGCCGCTATGTCGCTAATGTTTACCGCCATGGCACGCTGGCCTATAGCTTCTTCAATCCCGCCGAAGCGAAAGTGGACATCCTCGACGAGCATATCGACGGTGGCCAGCAGGTATTCATCGCCGGGCTGGTCCAGGACGGCGGTATCGTCACCAATGCCGACCACCGCCTCACCGGAGCCAACTAGGGACGCGATGCGGTCTATAAGCGAGAACTCTCCGAGATCGTGCAGGGTCCCTAGTCGTGGTCTGTCCGTCATGAGTGTCAGCTTCCTTCTGAGAGCCCCTGAATTGTCGCGTTATGCTAGGGCCAGGACGGAGGTGTGATGATGAATAGAGATCAAGCGGAAGAGTTCCTCAAGCGTCAACGACAGGCTATTCTGGCGACTACCCGTGCTGATGGGCGTCCGCAACTATCGAATGTCCTGAGCGCGTATGACGAGGGAAAGCTGCTCGTCTCCATCACGGAGAACAGGGCCAAGTTCAGAAACCTACAACGCGATCCCCGCGCTACCATTCTGGTGCTGGGACCCAATTTTTGGGAGTATCTGGTGGTGGATGGCCAGGCGACTATGGTTGCCTTGCCCGAAGCTCAGCCGTTGCTGCGCAGGTACTACGAACTGGCGGCGGGACAGCCGCATCCCAATTGGGATGAGTACGATCAGTCTATGCGCGACGAAAAGCGCGTCATGCTCACTATCTCCGTCGACCATGTGTATCCGTTGGCTGGATAGCCCGCCGGGGGAGCGAAGGAGCCGGCTCCGGCCGGCTCCTCTGAACTTAGGGGTAAATCGATCGCGCGTTCGAGGCATCGGCGACGGTCTGGACGGCGACGATATAGGCCGCGAGACGCATGTTCACGTCGTGGTTCTCGCGAGTCGTCAGGACGCGATTGAAAGTCTGGCGCATGATGCGGTGCAAGCGCTCATTGACCTCTTCCTCACTCCAGAAGAAGTGTTGCAGATCCTGCACCCACTCAAAGTAGGAAACTGTGACACCACCGGCATTGGCCAGAACATCCGGCACCAGGAAGACACCGTTGGCATTCAAGATTTCGTCCGCCGCGGGCGTGGTGGGTCCGTTCGCGCCCTCGGTGATGATCCGAGCCTTGATCTGCGCCGCGTTCTCTTTCGTAATCTGGTTTTCCATGGCGGCCGGCACCAGTACAGTTACCGGAAGGGTCATCAGTTCCTCGTTCGTTAGCCGATCTGCATGTGGGAAGCCGCTAAGGGTCCCGTGCTCCTGGGTGTAGCGCAGCACATCCGGCAGGTTGAGGCCGGCGTCATTGTGGATTCCTCCCGAAACGTCGCTTACGGCAACCACCTTGGCTCCGTGTTCGGCGAGCAAGCGAGCCGAATGGCTGCCGACATTGCCGAACCCCTGCACCGCGATGCTGGCGTTGGTCGGGTCGATGCCGTGATGCTTCAGCGCTTCCAGGGTGACGATCATCACTCCGCGCCCGGTGGCCTCGTCCCGTCCCTGGGAGCCGCCGATGCTCAGCGGCTTGCCGGTCACGACGCCAGGCACCGAATATCCCTTGTGCATGCTGTAGGTATCCATCATCCAGGCCATGGTCTGCGCGTTGGTTCCCATGTCCGGCGCTGGAATGTCGCTCTCCGGGCCAATCAAGACGGTGAGTTCTGAGGTGAAGCGGCGAGTCAGATTCTCCAGTTCTCGCAGGCTCAATTGCTTGGGATCAACCACCACGCCGCCCTTGGCTCCGCCAAACGGCAAAGTGAAGATCGCGCACTTCCAGGTCATCCACATGGCCAGTGCCTTCACCTCGGACATGGTTACCGATGGGTGGTAGCGGATTCCCCCCTTGGTGGGCCCACGGTGTAGGTTATGCTGCACCCGGAACCCAGTAAACAATCGAATCGAGCCGTCGTCCATGTGGACCGGAAAATTGACCGTGAGCACGCGCTGCACATCGCGCAGAATCTCCCGTATATTCGGGTCAATGTTCAAGTAATCCGCGGCGATATCGAATTGCCGCTGGGCTGTCACGAAGGCATCGGGTCCTGCGTCCGCCCTCTTTGAAGCATTTTTCAGCTCTGCCGTCTGCACGCCTACACCATACCTTTCCGGCCTCTTGGGCTTGAGTTGGCTCATCGTTATAGGGGCAAGTGATGTGCCATGTGATTCCCCCTACTATTTACTCCAACATTGCCCCCGGCGCAAACCTGAGGTACACAGGATTTTTGGTCCCGCGCCACATAGTTCTCAGTGGACGCCCATCAGCAGGATATGGTACCCGCCGCCGCGATATGCGGCGCCGTTAAGCGGTAGCGTTATCGATTGCCCGGGCGCCAGACCGGAGAACGGGGCGCTGGCGAAACCGCCAGCGGTGTATGCCACCCGTGCCACACCGCTGAAGAGCTTGCCACTGCGATTGATCACGGAGATGCTGCCCGCGGTCCCCGGTCCGCTTCCAAAGGAGGCGTTGTAGCCGACAACCAACCAACTGGCTGGAACGGTACTTAAGTTCGGAGTCGTCGCCGATCCGGTTGCGCTTGATGCTGTGCCGCCACTAACAACCGGCGCTGGAGTGCCGACGTACTGATTTCCGGCCAGGCCGGGACTTTGGGCGATTGGTTGACCGGTATACCCATTGGTCGGTGCATAGGTAGGAACCGGCGTAGCCGCGGGTTGCGCGACAGCGGCCGGGGGGCTGACCGGTGCGGCAGCCACCTGATGCTGAATTTTGGTCGCTTGCCGCTGCGCAGTATTCAGGATTGATCTGGCCTGCCGGTGTGCCTTCGTGGTCTCCTTGGAGACGATGATGTGACCATCGAGCTGTGCTTTTTGTACGATGGCGGTCGCCTGAGCCTGGGCGCGAGCGAGGTTCTGCATCGCAATGGTCGTGGAAGGGCTGGTTCCCGCGGTGCCGTGCCTGGCCGTCGGTTTGCTACTTCCTGCCAGCTTGTTGGAAACAAAGGCGCCGGCGCTCACAACGCCGACCAGAGCAAAGAGTAGCACCGCGATTACGGCGACAACCGCCACTCCGTTTACAGGCTTGCGACCCCGCGGGCGGTTCTTTGGCTGGACGCTGGTTCGACCCACATGTTCCTCCTGTTTAATACCTGCGCGAATTATAGCCGAGCGAATTGGTGGCGTGCAGGGTTCAACCCGTCAGAAAGGGCTTTTCTCGCCGCCAGCCGGCAGTCGGTTTTTCCAGGAAGAACCTCGTTGCTAGCATGAGAGTGTCCGCCGACCGGCGGCTTGCACAACTGCAACGAGGTTCACAGCACCCAGGAGGTCAAGATGGTGACAGAGACCAGAGTCCAGGCGGACGAGGCGACGGCAACTCCGGCTGTCCGGCTGGAGACGAACGGACCGATCGGCTATATCAAGATCCACAAACCCAAGCTCAATTTGTACGATCGCCAGTTCATCGTCGAGCTGAATGACGCTATCGACGAGATTCGCTTTAATAACGACATAAGGGTCGTGGTCATGATGAGCGAACTGGAGAAAGTCTTCTCAGCCGGCGCTGATATTCACATGCTCAAGGCCAGCCAGCCGGACTTCAAGTCCTCGTTCTGCCTGGGGGCGCAGGAGACCCTGGGCAAGATCGAGCGTACCGCTAAAGTCTTCCTGGCGGCTCTGCATGGGCACACGGTCGGCGGTGGCCTGGAGATAGCCCTCGCCACCGACATACGCTTCGCCGCCAACAGTCCTCAAATGCAGATTGGGCTGCCTGAAGTAAAGCTGGGTGTGTTGCCCGGAACCGGAGGGACGCAGCGTCTGTCGCGCCTCATCGGGAAGTCGCGGGCACTGGACCTAATGATTACGGGCCGCTTGCTCAGCCCCCAGGAGGCGCTCGATTACGGTATTGTGAACTACATTTATCCTCCGGCCGAGCTGATGGAGAAGGTGGAAGAGTACGCTCACGCCATCGCCAATGGCGCGAGCAAAGCGGTGGGCTTGATCAAGCAAGCGGTGGTGCAGGGCACCGAAGTCCATCTGGACGCCGGTTTTTTCATGGAACGCGAACTGCAGAATCGTCTATTCGTGTCGCAGGACGCCCAGGAAGGTCTCCAGGCCTTTATCGACAAGCGAGCACCGGAATTCAAAGGCAAGTAGTACGATGAGGGGCGCCACCACATTTGTGGTGGCGCTTTTTTTCTTTACCGAGAGGTATTCCGGCCTGGCGCCGGAAACAAGTAAGCGTGGGAGCAGGCCATGGTTGCAACCGATTTAAAGCAGTATCAAATGGTCATCAATGGGGAGCTGACAGATAGTGCCTCCGGTGAGACCATGGAGGTGGTGAATCCGGCCACCAACGAGGTCATCGGCACGGTGCCGAAGGCCTCCGAAGCGGATGTGGACCGCGCTGTTGCCTCGGCCCGGGCTGCCTTCGAGGGACCGTGGCAGCGCGTGTCTGTGTCGAAGCGAACGCGCTTGATGATGCAGGTTGGGCAGATCGTTCGCGAACGCGTCAACGAACTGGCGGAATTGGAAACGCTCAACTCTGGGAAGGCTATTTCGTCATCGAAGGGGGAGATTCTGGCCGCCGTCGAGGACTTCGAGTTCTATGCGGGCGCCACCACCAAACTGACCGGCGAGACGATTCCAGCCCCGCATGGGATGCTCTATTACACGCTGCGCGAACCTCTGGGCGTCGCGGGCCAGATTATTCCCTGGAATTACCCGTTCCTGATGGCCTCCTGGAAGGTTGCCCCGGCCATCGCGGCAGGCAATACGGTGGTGTTGAAACCGGCGAGTCTGACACCATTGACGGCCTTCAAGATGGGCGAAATCTGTCTGGAGGCGGGCATACCAGCCGGAGTTGTCAATGTGATTTCGGGACCGGGAGCGAAAATTGGCGCCTATCTCGCCAGCCACCCGGGTATCGATAAAGTGGCGTTCACCGGAGAGACCGCGACCGGGCGGCTCATTATGCAAATGGCTGCCGGCACAATGAAACGCGTAACGCTGGAGCTGGGCGGAAAGTCGCCGAATATTGTCTTCGCTGACGCCAACCTGGAGGACGCGGTGAACGGCTCGCTGTTCGCTATCTTCTACAACGCGGGCCAATCGTGTGAGGCTCGTTCCAGAATTTTCGTTCAGCAGGATGTCTATCAGGAGTTCTGCGACAGGTTTGCCAGCAAGGCACAGCAGATTCGCGTGGGCGACCCAACCGACCCGAGTACTCACATCGGCGCGATCATCTCGCCGGGGCAACTGGAGGGGATCGAGGAGTACATCGCGAGCGGGAAGCAGGATGGATGTCGCGTGCTGGCGGGCGGTGGACGACCCTCGGAGCCGAACTTGCAGCGCGGCAATTATTTGTTGCCGACAGTCCTGGCCGATGTCCGAAATGACATGCGGGTAGCACAGGAGGAGATATTCGGTCCAGTGGTCGTGGTCATCCCCTTCAAGGATGAGAAGGAGGTGATCGCCATGGCGAACGACAGCATGTACGGGTTGGCCGGCACGCTATGGACCAACGATGTGGGACGTGCCCATCGGGTGGCCGGCGCGGTACGCACCGGCGTGATGGGCATTAACACCCACGCCACCGCTATGCCGGGCCTGCCCTTTGGCGGCTACAAGCAGTCCGGCATTGGCCGCGAACGCGGCTTCGAGACGCTCAAGCAGTACACGGAGGTCAAGAGCGTCATCGTCAATACCAGCGAGCGCGGCTCCAACCCCTGGAAGCTGTAACGGTCGATGGATCTGCACGACGCAGTGGTGGTACAGGCCGTCCGTACACCAATCGGCAAGTACGGCGGGGCACTCAAGGATGTCCGTCCCGATGACCTGGCAGCGCGGGCTATCCGGGAGGTAGTGGAACGTGCTGCCATAGACCCGTCTCTGGTTGACGATGTGTTCTGGGGCGCCGCCAACCAGGCCGGCGAAGACAACCGCAACGTGGCTCGCATGGCGGCCTTGCTTGCCGGGCTGCCGACCGAAGTGCCAGGAGCAACTGTGAACCGACTGTGTGGTTCGGGCTTACAGGCAGTGGTGTCGGCGGCGCGGGAGATACAGGTGGGCGCAGCCGAGGTGGTGGTCGCGGGCGGTGTTGAAAGCATGACGCGCGCGCCGTTCGTTCTCCCCAAGCCGGTAGACGCCTATCCTCGCGGAAACCAGACCATGTACGACACCACCTTGGGCTGGCGCATGGTCAATCCCCGCATGCAGGCGTTATATCCACCCATCGGTCTGGGAGAAACGGCTGAGCGGGTAGCTGAACGGTATGATATCTCCCGAGCCGACCAGGACGCCTGGGCGCTGCGCAGCCACCGGCGAGCGACGGCGGCGCAGGATGATTGCCGCCTGTCAGAGGAAATTGTGCCGGTGACGATACCGCAACGCAGGGGCGATCCGGTAGTCGTCGAGCGGGACGAGGGCCCGCGCCGCGACACCTCTCTGGAAAAACTCTCTCGCTTGCGACCGGCCTTTCAGCCGGACGGTACGGTGACTGCCGGTAATTCCTCCCAGTTGAACGATGGCGCCTCTGCCCTGCTCCTGATGTCGGCTCGCCTTGCCCGGGACCTCGGCCTCGATCCGCTCGCTCGATTCGTGGATGCCGCCACGGCGGGTGTTCATCCCGACTACATGGGAATCGGGCCCGTTCCTGCTACGCGCAAGCTGCTCGCGCGCCACGACCTCACGACCTCGGACCTTGACCTGGTCGAGCTGAACGAAGCCTTCGCGGCCCAGGTGCTGGCCTGTATCCGTGTGTTAGGGCTCGACGAAGAGCGGGTGAATCCGAATGGCGGCGCCATCGCCCTTGGTCATCCCCTTGGCGCCAGCGGGGCCCGGCTGGTGGGAACACTGGTACGCGAACAGCAGAGACGCGAGGCGCGCTTTGGCCTGGCTACCATGTGCATTGGCGTGGGACAGGGAATCAGCGCCCTGTTTGAGCGTGTGGCATGAGCGACCGGGCGCCGGTTCAGCCGGTTGAGGCCGCCACGGTGATTCTGGTTCGCGAACCGAGCGATCCCAGCCAGCGCTGGGAGTGTTTTATGGTGCGGCGCCACGTCCGCAGCGATTTTGCCGCGGATGTGTTCGTGTTTCCCGGCGGCAAGGTCGACCCGGCAGATCGCGATCCCGGCCTCCTTGAGGTTCTCGCCACAGATCAGGGTGTGGAGAACGACGATGCTGGAGGGCCCGCGCGGCTGCGGCTGCGCGTTGCCGCCCTGCGTGAGTTGTTCGAGGAAGCAGGAGTTATACTTGCGCGGGAAATGGCCCCTGGGGGGGACACGGAACTCTTGACGGCGTCCCGTGAGCTGGCACGAGGCAACCTCCAGAGTGGCCGCCTGACCATGCTGCAAGTCGCCCGCGAATTCGGCTGGTGTCTCGACATCACGCAACTCCACCACTTTTCGCGCTGGATCACGCCGGACACCCTCCCCAGGCGCTACGACACTCATTTTTTTGTGGCGCGTCTGCCGGCCGATCAAGAACCGCTGCACGATGCGATTGAGACCACCGCCAGCCTCTGGATTTCACCGGTGGATGCCTTGCAGCGCGCCGAGCGGGGAGACTTCCCGCTGGTCTTCGCCACGGAAAAGCATCTGGAACGGATGGCGCGTTACTCAGCCATCGATGAGCTGATCGCCGCCACCACGCCGGCAGACCTGGAAGCGGTCATGCCGCGCATCATTGAGCGGGACGGAGCCACCGCGTTCTTGCTGCCTGGGGACGAAGGCTACTGATCGATGGCAGCGAATTTCTCGTCAATACGTCGGACCTGTCCCTCGATTTCGAGCTTGTCTAGTTGAGCCTGGACGGAGCCTGCCGCGAGCCCATGTAGACGGGTATCTACATCCCGGTAGAGACCTTCCACCAATTCCTGGATGGTGGCGGGTCCGTCCCGCAGGGCTTCGAGGATCTGTGCTTCGCGTTCCTCGCGGTGGCGCAGATACTCCCTGATCTTGGCGGCTGGATTGGTGATAAGCGGGCCGTGACCGGGTGCAATGACGCGCGCATCCAGGTTCTGGAGCCGCTGCAGAGTTTCCATATAGCGGATCATGTTGCCCTGTGGCGGGGCGACCAGCGTGGTGCCGCGGCCCAGAATTGAGTCGCCGGCGAAGAGAATGCGGGCCCCTTCCAGCCAGAAGGCTACATGGTCTTCAGAGTGGCCTGGGCTGGGCACGACATGGAGAGTGTCGTCATCGGTGGGAAAGCTTTGATTCGATCCGTAGGTGCGGTCAACCGGCAAGGCAATGTTTTCCTCGGTCGCCAGCTGATCTGAACTCCAGACCGGAACTGAAAGAGATGCCGCCAGTCGAGCGGCACCCGGGGCATGATCCGGGTGTCCGTGGCTCAACAGAATCGCAACCACCCGCACGCCTGCGTGGTCGAGCCAGTCCCCTAATTGGTCTTGGTATGCCGCATGCGCCGGGCCGGGGTCGATCACGTAAGCGGTGGACCGCCCCACCACGAACGAGTGCGTGCCGTCCAGAGTCTTCGGACCGGGATTCGGAGCCGTAAACATCCAAACCTCCGGTTGCTGTGATATCTGCTCTTCGTTCAGCATTGCGACCTCTTCCTTCGGCCATCGTATGGTGCTCTCCCTCGTCTTCTGTCTAGTATCAAGCAATCCCCGCAAGCAATCCCCGCAAGCAATCCCCGAAGGAACGGTGAGCATGGATACCGATCAACCGACAGTAACGATGGACAAGATTGTGGCGCTCGCCAAGCGGCGCGGCTTCGTGTTTGGCAGCAGTGAAATTTATGGCGGACTGAGCGGTTTCTGGGACTATGGTCCACTCGGCGTGGAACTGAAGCAGAACATCAAGCGATCCTGGTGGCGCACCAACGTGCACCTGCGGGACGACGTGGTCGGACTTGATTCCGCCCTTGTTATGCCGCCGGCTGTCTGGGCGGCCTCCGGGCACCTGGAAAACTTCAACGACCCCTTGGTTGAGTGCCAGCACTGTAAACGTCGTTTTCGCGAAGACGACCTGTCCGGCGTCTCGGTCTGCCCGGCCTGTGGGGGGATGCTGACCGAACCTCGCCAGTTCAACACTATGTTTCAAACGCACGTCGGTCCTTTGGCGGACGACGCCTCCGTGGCATACCTTCGCCCAGAGACAGCTCAAGGTACATTCGTCAATTTTAAGAACGTCTTGCAGACCACGGCTCGTAAGGTTCCGTTCGGCATTGCGCAGATTGGCAAGTCGTTTCGAAACGAGATCACAACCGGCAACTTCATCTTCCGCAGCCGAGAATTTGAGCAGATGGAGCTGGAGTTCTTTGTGCGACCTGGCACCGACGATGAGTGGTTTCAATTCTGGCGGACTGAGCGGATGCGCTGGTGGACCGAGGACCTGGGGGTCAACTCGGAGAAGCTTCATCTGCGCGATCATGAACGCTCCGAGCTGTCACACTACTCCAAGCAAACGGCTGACATTGAGTATGAATTCCCGTTTGGCATCAAGGAATTGGAGGGTATCGCGGACCGGACTGACTTTGATCTCAAGGCCCATATAACGGGCTCCGCAGCGGATCTTTCCTACTACGACGATGACACGGCGGAGCGGTTTGTCCCCTATGTGATTGAGCCGGCAGTCGGTGTCGATCGGACCTTTTTGGTGGTCCTGCTCAACGCATATGCCGAGGAGCAGACCGGACCCAAGGCGAGCGACCGGCGTACCGTGCTGCATCTGAAGCCGCACCTGGCGCCCTACAAGGTCGCTGTCTTTCCGCTGGTGGCCAACAAGCCGGATATCGTTGAGTGCGCCCGGCAGGTGTACCGTACCCTCAAGCCACACTTTCCAGTGGCCTGGGACTCAATCGGTAACGTCGGCAAGCGATATCGCCGGCAGGATGAAATCGGTACTCCATGGGCGGTCACAGCTGACTACCAGACCCTGGAGGACCGGACCGTCACGGTCCGAGATCGGGACACGATGCAGCAGGAGCGGCACCCCGTGGACTCGCTTCCGCAGCTGTTTCGAGAGCGATTAGGGCCGTGGTAAGGGCGGTATAATGACGCGACAGACTTCGGCCGGAGCCGAGTCGAATGGTGGATGAGGTGGCAAAGACGGCCAGGTACGCTGTCTTCAGGTACGCCGTCTTTTTGTAGGGTGGAACACACGAGGGAGAAGGCATGGCACAGACAGACACGTCCGAGGCGCCCCCGACGCACGGCAAGTGGGTCTACCTCTTCGAAGAGGGCAATGCGGGTATGCGCGACCTGCTGGGTGGAAAAGGCGCCGGCGTCGCGGAGATGACGCAGGCGGGTCTTCCCGTGCCTCCCGGCTTTACCATTACGACCGCGGCCTGCAATGCCTACTACGACGCCGGGCAGCAGTTCCCGAATGGCTTATGGGATCAGGCAAAGCGGGCTATGAAAGACATCGAGGAAAAAACAGGAAAACAGTTCGGCAACCCGTCGAATCCTCTCCTGGTATCGGTTCGCTCGGGCGCAAAGTTCTCCATGCCCGGCATGATGGACACGGTACTGAACCTGGGGCTGAACGACGAGACCACGGGAGGGATTGCGCGGCAGAGTGGGAACGCCCGCTTTGCCTATGATGCGTATCGCCGTTTCATCCAAATGTTCGGCAAAATCGTGCTGGACATCGACCCGGATCTCTACGAGCACGCTCTCGAAGAAAAGAAGCAGGAAGTCGGCGCGGCCACGGATGCCGACCTGGATCTGGCCGCTCTCCAGCAGTTGGTGGAGCGCTTCAGGGCCATCACGCGAGAGCAGTTTGGACGTGAATTCCCGACCGATCCCTATGAGCAGTTACAGCAGGCGATCGCGGCTGTGTTCCGAAGCTGGAACGGCGAGCGGGCGCGTGCCTATCGCCAGTCGGAGGGCATTCCGGACGACCTGGGGACCGCAGTCAACGTGCAGACCATGGTGTTCGGCAATATGGGCAACGATTCCGGGACAGGTGTGGCCTTTACGCGCAATCCCTCGACCGGCGAGGCCATACTGTTCGGCGAATATCTGATCAATGCGCAGGGCGAGGACGTGGTGGCCGGTATCAGGACCCCCAAGCCGATCAGCGCCCTGCACCAGGAAATGCCTGAGGCGTATCAGGAGTTTCAGGATATCGCCACGCGCATGGAGCGACACTACCGCGACATGCAGGACCTCGAGTTCACCATCGAGCGCGGCAAGCTCTACATGTTGCAAACCCGCAACGCCAAACGAACGGCGGCTGCGGCGGTAAAGGTCGCCGTGGACATGGTCAACGAGGGATCGATATCACGTCAGGAAGCGCTGATGCGAGTGGACCCCAAGCATGTCGTGCAATTGCTGCTGCCCCGCTTCGACGATCACGCTCGTCAGCAGGCCATCGATGCCGGTAAGCTGATTGCCAGCGGACTGAACGCCTCTCCTGGCGCGGCTGTCGGCAAAGTGGTCTTCGATGCCGATCGGGCGGCCGAGCAGGGCATTTCCGGTGAGGCGATTATTCTGGTTCGCCCGGAGACATCGCCCGATGATGTGCATGGGATGATCGCGGCCCGTGGCATACTAACGGCCCGCGGCGGCGCGACCAGCCACGCGGCGGTGGTGGCCCGAGGGATGGGCAAACCGTGCGTGGCGGGTGTCGAGTCGCTCAGAATCGATCTGGGCGCGCGAACCATGACCTCGAACGGGAATCAGGTTCGCGAGGGCGACGTCATCAGTATTGATGGCGCCACCGGTGAAGTCTTCCTGGGCGAGATTCCAGCGATTTCCCCACGATTCTCAGAAGAGACAGAACTGGCTGAGATTCTGGCCTGGTCGGACGACATCCGCCGATTGCAGGTCTGGGCCAATGCGGACTACCCGCGTGATGCCGAGCGCGCCCGCGAGTACGGCGCGCAAGGAATCGGCCTGTGCCGCACCGAGCACATGTTCTTTGAGGAGGAACGGCTGCCCATCGTGCATCAGATGATCCTTTCCGCCGAGGAAGCCAACCGTCTCCAAGACGACGTTTCAAAACTCGAGGCGGATGCCGACCAGAGAGGGCGTCAGGATGGACGCGCACAGGTGGCGCTGCGGGCCGCTCGCCAACGAGTCGAGGGATCCCAGGCGGTTCGGGACTACCAGGATGCCCTGCGGAAACTGCTACCCATTCAGACGCAGGATTTCCGCGGCATACTCCAGGCCATGCAGGGGCTGCCGGTGGTCATTCGTTTGATTGACCCTCCCTTGCATGAGTTCCTGCCGTCCTACGACGAGTTGATCGAAGAGGTCACCACGCTGCGCATTCGAGGCAATGACCCATCTGAACTGAAGAAAAAGGAGCACTTGCTCCAGACCGTTGCCGGTATGCGGGAACAGAACCCGATGCTCGGACTACGAGGTATCCGGCTAGGGATCCTCTATCCAGGCATCATCGACATGCAGGTTCGGGCAATCTTGACTGCGGCCGTGGAACTGCAAGGGGAAGGCGTAGATGTTCGTCCCGAAATAATGGTGCCGTTGGTTGGCACGGCCAATGAGATGAAGACCGCCAAGGAACGTATAGAGCGGGTAGCAGGCGAGGTGCTCGGCGAATCGAACGCCGCGGTGCACTACAAGATTGGCACCATGATCGAAATCCCGCGCGCCTGTCTGACGGCCGATAAGATCGCCGAAGATGCCGAGTTCTTCAGCTTCGGCACCAACGACCTGACCCAGACGGCATTCGGTTACTCACGCGACGATGCCGAGGGTAAGTTTCTGCTGAAATACGTCGAGATGGGTATCCTTCCCACCAATCCCTTCCAGGAATTGGATCGAGAAGGTGTCGGTAAGCTGATGAAAATGGCCGTTCAGGCGGGCCGTGAGACCCGGCCCGATCTGGAAATCGGCATTTGTGGCGAGCATGGCGGCGACCCACGTTCCGTCGAGTTCTGCAATTCGATTGGCCTGAACTACGTCAGTTGTTCACCGTTCCGCGTGCCCGTGGCTCGACTGGCCGCCGCTCAGGCAGTGATTGCGGAGCAGACCTCAAAGTCCGAGACACGATAGGGGCATAGCGCTGCGACAGGGCGGGGAGCCAAGTTTCCCCGCCCTCTGCTCATCTCCCCTGGTCTCAGTGGTGAGCAAGGTCCTCTACCACAGGCCGTAGCTTCATAATTTGCCGGCAGCGACTCGGGTGGTGGCCAAGAGGTCTACGCCCGAGACTTGGTCCCCCAATGCAGGGCTACCGTACCGAAGTTGAGTACGCGGTAATGTACACCGCGCAGACCGGCCGCCTGCATCATTCGGCCCAACGTGGGCGCATCCGGGAAATCCTGGACCGACTCAGGGAGGTACGTATATGCTTCCCGTGCACCGGCCAGTACCTGGCCCAGGCGCGGTATTACCTGATCCATGTAGCCACGCGCCAATGCATTACTGGGTGGGGTGAGATCAAGAATAACGACTCTCTTGCCGGGTCGAGTCACACGTGCCATCTCGGTCAGTGCGTGTTGGCGGTTGTCCATGTTCCGCAGCCCAAATCCGCACACCGTGGCGTCGAATGAGTCGTCGGCATAATTCAAGTCATGCGCATCCCCTGGTTCGAACGATACCGGCAGGACGCGGCCGGCTATTTTTCGACGCGCTTGCTCAAGCATGGCCGGAACAATGTCGATTCCCAGGACCTGACCGCCCCGTCCAACCTGCTCTGCCAGCTCGAGGGCAAGATCGCCGGTGCCGGTAGCCACATCAAGAGCGGTATCTCCTTCGCTCAGGTTCGTGACATGGGCCGCTTGACGACGCCAGCGCTGATCCTGCCCCAACGTCATCACCCAGTTCATCACATCGTACCGCTCGGCGATCACGTCGAACATTCGGACGACATACGCGTAGCGATCGTCCGACCACGGCTTGGACATGGCACCCTCCAGTTCGTTCACGTACCGCAAGCGGAGGACAGTGCCCTGCTGCGAGGCGCGCCTCGATCAGTACCTATCCGCCGGCTTGAATGAATTGCGCTATGGCGCTGAAACTTCCGGAATAGCAACCCTGAGGGGCGCATAGACCGGGGTCAGCCAGTCGAGGTACTTGGGATTCCGTCCCTTCACCACGTCGAAGTACAGACTCTGGAGGCTGCTGGCTATGGGACCGACACGTCCATTGCCGATATTCCGGCGGTCGACCGAGGTAATTGCGGCCAACTGGACACCCGTTCCAGTCAGAAACATTTCGTCCGCGTAGTACAGTTCACTCCGCGACACCATTCGGGCCACGGTGGGGATTCCCAACTCATCTTGAGCGAGCTTACTGATAATATCCCGTGTATACCCTTCCAGAATGGTGTCGGAGATCGAGGGGGTAATGAGTACGTTGTCGCGCACCATGAACAGATTGGCCGAGCTCGCTTCCGAGACATAGCCCTGAGGGTTCAGTACGATGGCCTCATCGTATCCATTGACCACCGCCTCGTCCTTGGCCAGGGCGCTGTTGATATAGTTCCCGGTTATTTTGGCTCGAGCTGGGATGGCGTTATCGTCGCTCCGCTTCCATGAGCTCACGCACACGGCCAGACCGTGATCCAGATCGACATAATTCCCGAAGGGGCTCACGAACATGGTGAAATCATCCGCCACGCCATTCATCGAGACCCCGATATGCTCAGAAGACTTGTAGGCCAGTGGTCTGATATAGACATCTTCGCGGTAGCCATGCATCTTCACCAGCCGTAGCGTAAGATCGACCAACTCGTCCGCGTTAAACGGTACGTCAATGCGCACCATGCGCGTGTTGCGCAGGAAGCGAACGAAGTGATCGCGCACGACGACCAGATAGAGTTCTTCCTTCTCGTCGTTCCAGTACCCGCGGATGCCCTCGAACACGCCAGTTCCATAGTTCAGAGCGTGCGTCATGACGCTGACCTTGGCCTCCTCCAGAGGAACGATCTTTCCCTGGAAAAAGGCGAATTTCTGCATCGTGGAATCAATCACGTATTCATACTCCCCTAAGCGGCAACTGCAACAAAGGCCCTAAGGCCGCTTTATTATAGGCTCCGACACAGAGACCGCTCAGGCGCACTGCGTCGGCGTTGCTTTGCTCGGGTGGAGAGTGGTGGGCGCGACAGGACTCGAACCTGTGACCACGCGGATGTAAGCCGCGCGCTCTACCAACTGAGCTACGCGCCCGATCAAGGCTGCCGGATACGGCTGCTCATTGTATGCTCTGGCTATTTGAGGCTTTCAACCTTGCTCAATGCAATCTCCAGCCGATCTCGTACTCGCTCTCGACCGAGCACCAGCATGGTGTCGAATAACGGCGGGGTGGCCGTCCGTCCCGTGATCGCAACGCGGATGGTGCTGAAAGCAATGCCCGGTTTCACGTCGAGTCGGTCGGCGAGTGCGCGAAACGATGCTTCGAGCGGGTCGTGCTCGAACGGCTCATCGCCGTTGATGACGTTCAATGACTCTTCGAGCACCGCGCGCGCCGTCTCGACCGTCGATTTCTTGCCGACCAGAAATACCGGGTCGTACACGAGGTCGCGGTCGAAGAAAAATGCAATGGCATCCGGTGTTTCAGCCAAGGTCTTTACGCGCTCTTGCTCCAAGCACAGCGCTCTCGCAGCGAAGTCGACCTCGTCCTGGCTGGGCGGAGTGTCGACGAGCCCGTGCATCTCAAGAAAAGGGAGAGCGCGGCGCGCAAATTCGTGGAGTGGCAAGGTGCGTATGTGTACTGCGTTCATCCACTCCAGCTTTTCCTCGCTGAAGGAGGCGCTGGACTTCCCGATCTTGGTGATGTCGAACGCTTCGATCAACTCGGGGAGCGAGAATATCTCTCGCTCCCCGTCATACGCCGCGCCGATGGTGGCAACGTAGTTCAGCAGAGCCTCCGGCAGGTACCCATCATTGCCATACGCTGTCACAGCCTCTGCGCCGTGCCGCGCGGATAACCTGCCGCCCTCCATTCCGTGCACCAGGGGAAGGTGGGCAAAAGTGGGCGGCTGCTTGCCGAGAAAACCGTAGAGCAGCACCTGACGCGGAGTGTTCGGCACATGATCCTGGCCCCGAATCACGTGAGTGATCTCCATGGTCAGATCATCGACCACCACGGCGAAGTTGTACGTTGGAATGCCGTCACTCTTGACGATGATCGAGTCGTCGATCTCGCTGTTCTGAACGGTGACGTGACCGACGATCAAATCGTGGAAACTTGTGGACCCGCCGTCGGGCACCGCCATACGCAGCACCGGGCGTATGCCGCTTGCCTCCCTTTGCGCGCGATCGGAATCGGACAGGAAGCGGCAAGTTTTAGGATACCGATAGGCGCGGCGTTCCCGTTCGGCTTGTTTGCGTTGTGAATCGAGCTCGGCGGTACTGCAGTAACACCAGTAGGCATGATCGTCGCGGATGAGCTGGTCGGCATACTCGCGGTAGGTATCGAGCCGGCCCATCTGGAAGTACGGTCCAAAGGGGCCACCGACGTCCGGCCCTTCGTCCCAGTCGAGACCCAACCAGCGCAAGGACTCGAGAATGGTCGTGAGGTACTCGGGGCGCGAACGCTTCTGGTCGGTGTCCTCGATGCGCAAGATAAAGGTGCCGCCGTGATGACGCGCGAACAGCCAATTGAGAATCGCGGCGCGCGTGCGGCCAAAATGAAAAGGGCCGGTTGGGCCAGGGGCCATCCGTACCCGGACCCCGGATAACTTTTCTGTCAATGTTGATCTCCTGGACCCAGTTTCTCATGAATGGCACTGCGCGTCATGACGGCGCCGCAGGCAGAACCCACTCTTAATGGTACGCGCGGTTCGTATAATAGCGGCGATGCGTACTGTGTACTTTGGGACAATCGGAACGATGCTGTGACGCGTAAGCTGTCGGTCACCGACGTGGACGTGCAAGGTAAACGTGTTTTTGTGCGAGTGGATTTTAACGTGCCGCTTACCGACTGCGGAACACTGGGGGATGACACCCGTATTCGTGCCGCGCTTCCCACCATTCGGTATCTGCTTGATCACGGCGCGGCGGTCATTCTGGCCTCCCACCTGGGAAGGCCCAAAGGGACGGAGCAGGAGTCTCTGCGACTGGCTCCCGTTGGCGAGCGCCTAGCGGAATTGTTAGATAGCAAAGTGCTACTGGCGCCAGATTCGGTTGGACCTGATGTCGCACAGATGGTCGGTAGGCTGGAGCCTGGACAGGTGCTGCTGCTGGAGAATCTGCGCTTCCATGCGGAAGAGGAACGAAACGATCCAGGGTTTGCGCGTCAACTTGCGAATGGAGCGGACCTGTACGTCAACGACGCGTTCGGCGCGGCACACCGTTCCCATGCCTCGACGGTCGGCATTACTGAGTATTTGCCGTCGGTCAGTGGTCTGTTAATGCAGCGCGAACTCGACGAGCTCGGGTCGGTGCTGCGTGATCCTAAGCGTCCTCTGGCCGCACTCATCGGCGGAGCAAAAATCTCCTCCAAAGTTGGGGTTCTGACGCATCTCCTTGGTGTCGCCGATGAGTTTCTGGTTGGTGGAGGCATGGCGAACACCTTGCTCAAGGCACAGGGATTGAACGTGGGCGCTTCACTGGTAGAGGACGATAAGGTACAGGTGGCACGGGATTTTCTGGAACGAGCGAAGGAGGCCGGGCGTGCGGTGCATCTACCGGTCGACGTGATGGTGGCCGAACGTATCGCTGTGGATGCGGCCGTCAAGGTGGTGCCGGTCGATCACATCCCGGATGGATGGGCCATTGTCGACATTGGCCCCTGCAGCATTGAAGTCTTTACGGTCGTGTTGTCCGCAGCCGGCACGGTTATCTGGAACGGGCCCATGGGAGTGTTTGAAATACCTGCCTTTGCCACCGGGACGCGGGAGCTGGCTCTTGGCCTGGCGGAGAGCCGTGCCCGTACCATCGTGGGAGGTGGCGATTCAGTTGCCGCCGTGGAGCAAACTGGTGTGGCGGATCGCATAGCGCATATCTCCACCGGAGGCGGCGCCGCGCTTGAATTTTTGGAGGGGCGAGAATTGCCGGGCATCGCTGCTCTCAGCGATGCTTGAGCCTAAAGGAGTAGACGGTGAATCTCTCAGACACAGGTGAAGGGCAACCGCTCTCCTGGAAAGCCATTCTGGAGGATACCTCGGTGTATTCGTCCGGCGGAGACCGCGTCGGCGCCGTCCACGAGGTACTCGGTTCCGACCAGCACGATATTTTTCACGGCATTGTCGTGCGTCACGGTTTAGTCAACGGCGACGTCATGATTCCAGCCGACCAGGTGCGGCAAATCACAGACCGCCGGATCGACGTATCACTGGGGACCGAGCAAATACGAGCGTTGAGTCCCCACGTGGAAGAGGAATCGTACCGGCTTGGGCTGGTTGGACTCTTCCGCAACAAATTGGGCTGGGTCCCAGACAGACGAGAACCGGAATAGGAGGATCATTGCCGCGTTACGATCTGCCCAGGTGCAGCGTTATTCCATAATATGGGCGCTGGCAAGTTCCGGCCCCAGCCAAAACAACCCCCATTATTGAGTTGGACACTGACAGGTCCACATCACGACATCACCAGGAGGAAGGTAACTCTATGTCTCAACGAATCAAACTGGCCGCATCGCTGGTGGGAGCGGGAGCGTTGGTTGCGTCGGTGTTTAGTGGCGCCCTGGCAAGCCGGCCGTCTCCACTCCACGACCAAGCGACCGCACACCGCAAGGACTACACCGTCAACGGACGGCTCACCGTCACCGATGTCTTGCGGGTGCAGAAAAACATCTCCGTCTTTGGGAACTTTTACGCCAAGAAGAAAGCCGAAGTCGACAAGGGTCTGCTGGTCAAGAACGGATTGAGCAGTGACAACCTGGTGGTAACCGGCGGTACCAAACTGGGCGACGTTACGTCGTCGGGCAATCTGCAGGCGGGTACCCTGACCTCGGCCGGCAGCATCAGTGGCGGATCGCTGGCATTAACTGGAGCAGCAACCGTGGGCGGCACGCTGACCGCGTCAGGACGGATCAGCGCGAATGGCGTGGACGCTGGCGCGGGTGGCCTCACGACTTCCGGAACGCTGAATGCGGCGAGCCTCACCACGACCGGTACCGTGGCGGCCGGAAACATTACGGCAACGGGCATTGCCGATACTGGCACCTTGTCGGCCGGCAGCATTTCCTCGACCGGTACCCTGAGTGCCGGCGCGGCAACCTTTACCAATATCACTGCCACCGGCGCCGTCGACCTCAGCAAAGCCACGGTCACCGGGCTCTCGCTCAGCAACCTGTCGGGCGGCGGCGCGCTGAGCCTTCAGTCCTTGACGCTTGGTACCGCGAACACCAGTCCCACTACCGGGCCGCTTATCCTGCTAGGCCCGAACAACTCCAGCGTCTCCCTCGGCGTCAACTCCAGCGGTGCGCTCACCGCTAACACTCTGTCACTGGCGACCAACTTGAACGTCGGCGGAGCAGGCGTCGTGGGTGGCGATCTCAGCGTCAACGGCGCAACCGGCGTGATTGCAAACGGCATCCGGGCACTCCCCACCACGGCCGGAGGCAATACCCTCGGCACGCTCACCCTGACCGGCACCAACGTCAACGTCGCGGGTAACCTGGCGGTCTCCGGTAACTTCTCCCTGGCCGGTACCTCCACCTTCGCCCTCAGCAACCTGGTCGCCCCCAATACGTCGGGAACGACCACGCCGGGTCCGCTGGGATTGCAGGGAAGCGCCATCACGCTGACCGGAAATGTGGTTCATACGGGTCCGACTTCGCTCAACGGCAATACCACCCTGGGCAGCACGACTGATTTGATAGCCGCGCCCTCCAGTCATATCGTGGCAAACGGGAACAGGGATCTGGCCGGAACGGTGAGTGCCTCCATTCCCGCCGGTTCCGCCGGCGGCACAGCAGTGCCGGCCGCCTCCTTTACGTTTGCGAGAGCCTACGCCAACACGCCGGTGGTGGTCGTGACACCGACGAGTCCACTGATAGGCGCAAATGATCGGTACTACGTGACAGCCTCAAATACCGGCTTTACGGTTAACTATGTACCGGGTGCACCTACTACATCCGCGAACACTGTCATCTTCAATTACATCGTCGTCGGTCAATAATTCAACCCAGACTCACCTGATGGAGGGGCTCCCGTTGGCGGAAGCCCCTCTATCACGCGCTGCAGGGATTCAAAATGGCTCATTCGTCTACTGACGCCCTAACGATCTCGAAGCGTAGCTTGCGACGCCTCGGGCTGGTCATTGGGGGCATCATCGCTCTGGTGGTTCTCGTGCTGCTCGCGTTTACCGTCATCCGGGCCTTGAGTGCATCCGATCCGCTGGCCGCGGCGATACACGCCGACGAGTACCAGGCGGTCTTCCTGACGAATCAGCAGATCTACTTTGGAAAGCTCAGTTCGCCCGGCGGCGACTTTTACTACCTGCGTCACGTGTACTATCTGGCCTCGCAGGCCAACGGACGGGGGCGGGGCCTGCAGCGCACGCTGGTGAAGCTTACCGCCGATTTGCACTCCCCAGAGGACTTGATGGTCATCAACACGAGCCAGATTTTATTTGTAGAGAATCTTCAGCCCAAGGGGCAGGCAGCGCGCCTGATGGGACAGCCGTAGCGGTTATTTAGAAACGGCCGGCAAGTCCGCGCCTTCCACGTGTTTGTGGTTCCTTGTGGGTGGGTGTATCACAATGTCTAGATCTCCGGGATTGTCTCGAATCTCCATCAATATCGAGTTACCCTCGCGAAGGATGCGCAGACCGAGCCGGCAGCCGTTGATGCAGAGGTTTTCCACGGTGATCTCGTCGATGCAAGCCGGCAGTGCGGGGGTGATGTCGACGTGAGAGGAGAACGGCCGGGCTGCCACTCCTAGCATCGACTGAACCAACAGAAAAATGGCGCCGGCCGACCAGGCCTGCGGGCGTGAAGCATCAGGTTGTCTGGCCAGGACGCCGCCGGTATTCTTGCTCACCCCGGCATATACTTCCGGCCATCGTCGGTACTCGAAGTACAGCGAGGCATCGAGCAATGCGTCGAACACCTGCTGAGTCTCGCAGATAAAGCCGTACTTCTTGAGACCGGCAGCGATGATGGCATTTTCAAACGGCCAGACCGACCCATCGTGATAGCTGAGCGGGTTGTACGCTCGCTCGGTCGCGGCCATGGTGCGGATACCCCACGACGTCAACATCGCCTCCGACATGAGTACCTTGACGGTCGCTTCCACACGCGAGTCGTCGATCAAGCGCGACCAGAGACACTCGCCTGGATTGGAGGTAATGGAGTCTACCTGGCGATGATCACCGTCGAGGGCCATCGCGTAGTATCCCTTGTCCGGCATCCAAAAATCATGGTTGAATCGTTTGTACAGCTGGTGTGCCCTGGCGTGGAACTCCCCGCCCAATTTGCCCACGCCTTCGGCGGCGGGCATGCTGTCGTACAGGCCGGCCCACAGATGGAGGGCGCGATAGAGATCACCCTGAACTTCGGCAAGGCTGATTGGGTGCTTGGTGACCATCGTGCCGTCGGCGTACATGACCGCCGTGGAACTGTCTTTCCAGCCTTGATTGAACAGCCCCACGGTGAGCGCGGCCGAACTGGCTTTAGGGGGAGTGTGGGCCTCGTACTGTACATACCCCGAGCCGTCAATGTCTCCATACTTGTCGATCCACTGCCAGGCAGCCTCAAAGTTGGGCTTCAGCTCGTGATACAAGTCGAGATCGCCGGTCCAGCGGATGTACTCGCCGGCGAGTACCAGGAACAAAACAGTCGAGTCAACGGAACCATAGAACAGGCCGAACGGCACTTCTTTAAGCCTCGCCAGCTCGCCGGTGTGCATCTCGTGCATGATCTTGCCCGGCTGTTCATAATTCCACGGGTTCTCTTCCTTCCCTTGCCGTGCGGCTAGAAAACGCAGGACATCTCGCGACAGGTGGTGGTTCCACATCAGGGTTTCCAGGCCTGTAATCAGGGAATCCCGCCCGAAGGGAACGGCGAAACGCGGTAATCCCGCAGCGGGAACCCATTCCTTATCGAATTCAAGCAGCAGCACTTCGAGGTCGTCGATGCTGCGCTGAATAATGGCATTCACCGTGGCGTTGCTGGTGGTAATGCGGGTGGCATCGTCGAACCACTCCGGCTTTGGCACCCTCGCCTGGTGCGGCTCCGGCTGCAGGCTGATTCCCTCCGGCGCTTTCTGTACCATCGTAATCTCGAGCTCGATTGTGCACCGCTCTCCAACATCCAGCTTTACGGGAAAGTACACTCGCTTCTCCTCGTACTTCGCCATCTCGGGTGTGGTGGTGATTCGGGTAATGCGGGTGACATGGTCGAGCCCCACGTATTCCAATTCGATGCTGTTGGCGGTAGTCCTGACAGGCTTGGTTTCGCCGCGCTTGAGCCGTTTGACTCCTCGGGCCTCAAAGGAGTCAAAAAAATCCGAATCGATCTCAAAGGAGAGTTCGACCTCGACCGGACGCAAAGCCCAGTTGGCGAGAGCAACCTCGACCTTAACCGCCTCCTGATCGATCAGATTCCGTTGCAGCACGCCCAGACCTCGTGCCGGCACGTCGGGTAGCGCGGCGTTGGTGTGTAGAAACGACGCCTGAAAGAGGATCTCTTCGCTCGATCCGAGCAGGATCGGCGCTTGGTCGTCGATGCGAATCTGGAAGATGCTCAGGTACCGGGTGTCCGCCAGGAACAGCCCCTGACTGGAGGCTGAGGACGGGTCCATGGACCCGTCCTCACGAGTGGCAAAGACCACCGGGCCTCGTTTGATGATGCGTCGATGCTGCACGCTCTTGCTTCCTCTCTCATGGTGGCGAAGGCGCCGATCAGGGGTACAAACTTTTGCTATGCCGGGCAAGATAGATGGCTTGAGTCGGGCACTCCTGGGCAGCCGCGAGTAACGACTCCTCAGATTCGTCGGATGTATCGAGGACCATTGCCTTCATGTCGGCGTCAAGCTGAAATGCTCGGGGCGCCAGAACGAAGCAGGGACCGCTGCCCACACAGAGGGAGCGATCGACAGCGGCTTCGATACCGTGCTTATCTGCCACGCACCATACCTTCCTGTATCGGAGACTGGTTTTTACCATGATATAGTGAAGCGATTCTATAAACCGACGAGTGCGAGATAGCTCTTGACCCGCAACGCTGTACTGGGTGGGGGGGCGCTGGGACTGACGGTTGCCCTGCGACTGGCGCAGCGAGGGGAAGAGGTTATTCTCTTCGAGCGTGAGCCGATACCTGGCGGCCTTGCCGCGGGATTCCAGCTCGGACCTTCATACCTCGAAAAGTTTTACCATCACCTTTTTCGCTCCGACCGAGCGGCCACGGCTCTGATTGATGAGTTGGGGCTGTCTTCCAAGCTGGTCTGGCCGGTCCCAGTGACGAGCACCTTGATCGACGGCAAGATGCTGGAATTGGACTCTCCGTGGAGCCTGCTGCGCTTTGCCGCGCTTCCCCTGCTTGATCGGATCCGGCTCGGAGCAGCCGTCGCGTACCTCAAGCTGGAGCCGAACTACCACCGGCTCGAACAGATGACGGCGGATGCATGGCTGCGGAAGTGGATGGGGCCGCGGGTGTATCAGGTGCTCTGGGAGCCACTGCTGCGGTCCAAGTTCGGCGACCGGTATCGCGAGATCGCCATGCCGTGGTTTTGGGCCAGAATGCACTATCGCAGTCAGTCGCTGGGATACCTTCGAGGCGGCTTTCAGCAGCTGTACGACGCGCTCGTCGCCGAAATACGCCGTCTGGGTGGGGAAGCGCGATTCGGCACAGCCGTGACCAGGGTTACACCTGTCGCGGATGGGTTTCGGGTCGCCTTCTCGGGCGGCGAAGAGGTCGTCCACCGCGTGGTATCAACCTTGCCGACACAACTCAGTACACGACTTATTCCCGCGCTGGCAGGCTCGTTCGCTGAACGATACGGGAGCGTCGACTCGTATGGCGCGCACTGCGCGGTGCTCACGCTCGACCGGCAGCTCACCGACGTGTACTGGCTGAACGTGAATGACCCGGGTTACCCGTTTCTGGCTCTGGTGGAGCACACGAACTACATGCCGCCCGAGGATTACGGCGGGCGACACATTGTGTACCTCGGGAACTATCTTCCCATGACCGATCCGTTGTATACGGAGTGCGATGAGCAGGTGCTTGAACGGTACTATCGCGCCCTGCGTCGGATAAATCCCGCCTTTGACCCATCGTGGGTGACCGAATACCGCATCTTCAAAGCGCCGTATGCCCAGCCCATCGTGACCGTCGGCTACCCCGACCGGGTGCCACCCCATACGACTCCCATCGCCAATCTCTATCTCGCCAACATGTCGCAGGTGTATCCGCAGGACCGTGGGCAGAACTACAGCATCGCCATGGCTAACCGGCTGGTCGACGAGATCCTCCAGGAGCGACCCTCGGCGTGAGAGACCTGTCGTACAACCCAGCTAATTTTCGACGAGAGTATGTGCAAACCGCCGAGCGCCTGGAGCGTGTGGTGGAGGAACTGCGGCGGAGTGATGCCATTGGGGTGGATCTGGAAATGGGCCAGCGGGTAGAGCGCTTGCCTGGTGGGCGTCAGGAGTGGAAGCATATTCTCGCCCTCATTCAGGTCGCGTCGGACACTGTAAGCGTGTTGATTGACCCGTTGCGCTGTGCCGATCTGTCGCCGCTGGCGCCGATCATGAAGGGACCCATCCGCAAGGTTTTCCTGGGCGGGGGACAAGATATTGCGCTGCTGCAACGCAGTGGGATACCGGCACACGCAATCGTCGACGTCGGCGAAATAGCGCTTGGTATTTTCGGCCGGCGGGAGGATGGCATGGCCGCACTCTCGCATCGCATGTTCGGGATCAGCCTGGACAAGACCGTGCGCCGAGCGGACTGGATGGTCAGGCCGCTCAATCCGACTCTCGCCGCCTATGCATACCGCGACGCGGAACTCACCTTGCTCATCTATCGCTGGTTCCAGGCCAATTACCCCGATATCGTTCGCTCGCACGAGCGCGATGAACTCGACCCGCCGCTCCCGCGCGGAACGCCAGAGTGGCTGGAAATCGCGGTGACCCGACCGTCGACCGATGCTCTCGCCATCGTTATGGGCTTCGGTATGGATGCCAACAAGGAAGCCGAACGGTTAAGCGGCGACGTGATCGCCGTGCTGCGCGGAGTAACGGCGCCGCGTCTCGCCAATCGCCTGGTACGGATAGCGAGCGATTTGGGCCTGCGGGGAGTCCTGCCCGATATCCTGCCGCTGGCCGGCTCGCATTCGTCGGTGGTCCGATCCTCCGCGGCGCGCGCGCTTGGACACCTCGGGACAGCGGAAGAGGTCGAGGTGCCACTTCTAGCGCTCGCCCACGACCCGGTCGAGGAGGTGCGAAAGGTGGCTGAAGCGGCACTCAAAGAACTGGCTACTCCGCCTCCGCCTGCCGTGCTCGAGGAGGAGACGGACGAAACAGGATCGCTCGATGAGAACACGCTCGCCGCCCTCCGCCGTTTGCTGGAAACAACGGATTCCGAGAAAACATAAGGGAGTCAACGCCCGGCCAATTCCTGCTCTTGGTACTGGAGTTGATAGAGCCGGTGGTACAGCCCCTGCTTGGCCAGTAGTTCGTCGTGGTTGCCCTGCTCCACCAACTGTCCCTTGTGCAGGACCAGAATGCGGTCCACGTGGCGAATGGTAAAGAGTCGGTGGGCAATGATGATGCTGGTGCGTCCTTCCATGAGCCGTTCCAGCGCTTCCTGGATCAAACCTTCGGTCTCGGTGTCCACACTTGACGTCGCTTCATCCAGTACCAGGAGCACTTCAGGATCGAAGGCGATGGCACGCGCGAATGCGATTAATTGCCGCTGACCCGACGAAAAGTTGGCGCCTCGTTCCCGTACCACATGATCGTAGCCGTCGGGTAGACGCTCGATGAACTTGTCGGCATTGACGAACACCGCCGCCTCTCGAACCTGTTCGTCGGTGATGTCGGCGTTATGCAATCTGATGTTGCTGGTAATGGTGCCCGAGAAGAGCACCGCATCTTGCAGTACGGCGCCGATGTGACGGCGGACGTCGGCCCGCCGCATTTGATGAATTGACACGCCATCAAGCAGAATTTCGCCCTCCTGGATGTCGTAGAAGCGCGATAAGATGCTGATCAACGAGGTCTTTCCGGCCCCGGTCGCGCCCACGATCGCGACCGACTCCCCGGCGTCGATCTTGAAGGAGACGTCGTGCAACACTGGTTGGTCGGGCGTGTACCCAAACGTGACGTGGCGGAATTCGATGCTGCCGCGGACCTGCTTCAGTTCAATGGGATTCGAGGAGTCAGGCGGCTCTGGAGCCTCGTCCATCATGCCAAAGATACGCTCGGACGCTGCCATGGCTGATTGCAGGATGCTGAACTTTTCCGCAAGGTCACGAATTGGCTGGAAGGCGCGATCGGTGTACTGCATGGCCGCGACCAGCACGCCAAACTGGAAGGCCGGCCCCCAGTTCGAGATGATGCCATGACCGCCTATCCACAGCAGGGAGGCGGTCGCGACCACGCCGAGAAACATCACGATGGGCGAGAAGACTGAGTAGGCAAAAATAGCGCGTAGGTTTGCAGTTAAATAATCGGTGTTGAGCGTATCGAATTCCTGGAGCATGGTCTTTTCGCGGTTAAACAACTGGACCACGACCATACCCGTGATGTTCTCGTTCAGGAAGCCGTTGACGCGCGATAGCCGCACCCGGATATTCCGGTAGATGGTTCGCATCTTGGTCTGAAAGATGCGAGAGATCACCGCGATCAGAGGGATCACTGCCAATCCAACCAACGCCAGTTCCCAGTTGAGCAGGAACAACACGATGACGATACCGGTCAGAGTCACGATGTCCCCCAGGATTGATACCAGTCCCTGAGTAAGCAGGTCGTTGAGGGCGTCCACATCGCCCGTCATACGCGTCATGAGCCGCCCGACGGGGTTCCGGTCGAAAAACGAGAGCGGCAGCCCCTGGAGGTGCGAAAAAATGGCGTTTCGGAGATCATACATGACTCGCTGACCGACGAACTGCATGTAATAGTTCTGGTAGTACCGCATGCCGAACCCGAGGATCAAGGCGCCGAGGTACAGCATCAGGATGGTAGTGAGGCCATCGGGGTGGTGAGGAATCATGTACTTGTCGATAGCAACGCTGGTCAAGTAGGGCCCGACGAGGTCGAGCAGAGCGGTGCCGACCAGAAACACGAGCGCAACCGTGATACGTCGCCAATATGGCTTGAGGTATGGCAGCAAGCGACGTACCAGCCGCCCGTCGTACGCTTTACCGAGAACCTCGTCCTCGTCGTTATCGAATCGCGCTTTCATTGCGCCCTCCTGGACACGATGCGGCTACTCAACTTCAAGCTCCTGGCGAAGGAGTTCGCGCCGGTACATCCGCGCGTACAGCCCGTCGTTCAGCAATAAGTCCTGATGACTCCCGCGCTCGGCGATCTGGCCATTGTCCAGGACCACGATCTGGTCCGCATCTTTAATGGTCGAGATACGCATCGCGGTAATGAGTGTGGTTCGCTTGGCCATCACGCGCTTCAGCCCGGAGAGAATTTCCGACTGGGTGTGCGTATCAACGCTTGACATTGCGTCGTCCAGGATAAGAATGGTGGGATCGCGCATGATTGCCCTGGCGAGCGCTGTCCGCTGCTTCTGACCACCCGAGAGGCTCACTCCCCGCTCACCGACGATGGTGTCTAGACCGTGCGGAAATTGCTCAATGTCCTGGCTTAAACGGGACGTTGTTATGGCAGAAGCTAATTCCGCCTCTGAGGCCTCGTTGACTCCAAACATGGCATTCTCACGTAACGTGGCGGAAAATAGAAAGGTGTCTTGCGGAACATACCCGACCGACCGGCGCAAAGTCTCCAGGGGCAGCCTGCGCACATCGAGGCCGTCTATGAGCACCTGGCCCTCATCGGCTTCGAGCACTCGTGGGACGAGATTCATGAGTGTCGTCTTCCCAACACCCGTGGTGCCGACAATGGCAGTGGTCGTGCCGGGTTCGACCGTGAAGCTGATGTGGCGAAGAACACGGGTGTCACCATACCTCACTCCCACGTCACGAAATTCGATTTTGCCCTCGATGCTGGCCACTGGAAGGGTTCTTCCCGCATCGCGAATCTCTGGCTCCCGGTTCAACACTTCCATGATGCGAGCCATGGAAGCCGATCCCTGTTGATACATGTTGATGACGTACCCCAGCGCGATCATCGGGAACGACAGCATTGCCAGGTAAAAGTTGAATTGGACGAATTCGCCCAGCGTAATCTCGCGTCGCGCTACCTCTTGACCGCCAACGAAGAGAACCAGGGCCAGTGCGATGCCGACAACGAAGAACATCAGGGGCCACATGATGCCGGAAAGCCGCACGTAGCGTAAGTTGCGATGCACATACTCCTCGTTGGCGCGGGCAAAGGCGGCGATTTCCCGATCTTCCTGCACGAAGGCCTTGACCACGCGGATGCCCGAGAAATTCTCTTGAGCGTGGGTGGACAGCTGCCCGAATTGATCCTGCACCGCGCGATAGCGCTTCTGCAGCGTTCTCCCCACCACCACCATGGTGATTGAGACAAACGGCAGGACCGCAAAGGCCACCAGCGCCAACTTCCAGTTAATCAGCAGCATCAGGGTCGCCACTGCTAGCAGCATGATGCCGGTGCTGAACAGACTGATCATCCCCATGCCGACGAACTGGCGAACCTGATTGAGGTCGTTGGTCAGCCGGGCCATCAGATCCCCGGTGTGCATCTCAAGATAGAACCGCTGATCGAGTGCCTGCAGGTGCTGAAAGGCGTCGTTGCGCAGATCATACTCGAGAAACCGTGAAACCCGATTCACGGTACTTCTCTGGATAAAGGCGAACAGCGATTGGGCGAGCGCTGCCCCGAGCAGGAACAGCACATATCTGCTCAAGGTGCCGACATCTGCGTGGTGGCCATGGAGATTGTCCACGGCCAGCCGCACGATATAGGGCTGCACAACCGAGAACAGGGTGCCAAGAAAAATAGCCACCACGCCGACGCTGATGCGCAGCTTATGGGGACGGAGATATGGAATGACGTTTTTTAGATTGTGCACGCCTCGTCCTTGCAGCGAGTAAGCAGGGGCAAAGTGCCGGCGACGCGTAGGCAAAGCCCGGCGGCGCCGCGCCAGTATTCCGCTGCGGCGCGCCGTGGCATGGATTCCGTGCTTCCGTGAATGCCGACGTGCTTCCCGGAGCCATCAACGCCAGAGCTACAGAACGTTCCGTCCGGCCCCCACCGGTCGTGAATCACTGAAGAGTTCTCACGACCGGACGACGCCCCGACTGGCGGAACTCGGTTCTCGTACTGACTCTCTTAGTATATGCGCCGCTCCTCCGGGGCAAAAAAAGCGGCTCCTGATCGTCAGAGTTCACTGGAATCGACGATCAGCGTGACCGGCCCGTCGTTCTCCAGGGTGATCACCATGTGCGTCCCGAACCGGCCGCAGGCAACGCGGTAACCATGGTGGATCAGACGTTGTATGAAGCGCTGGTAAAGTTGCTCGCCGAGATCAGGACGGGCCGCTCGGACAAAGCTGGGTCGACGTCCTTTACGAACGTCGCCGTACAGGGTGAATTGAGAAATCACCAGCATGTCGCCACCCACCTCGGCCGCCGAGCGATTCATTTTGCCGGCTTCATCGCCGAAGATGCGGAGCACCGCGACCTTGTCTGCCAGACGATCGACGGCCGATACTGTATCGCCGTCCGCAATGCCGACGAGAATAGCGCAACCGATCCCAATGCTCGCCACGCGCTCGCCGGCGACATCAACTGACGCAGAACGTACTCGCTGCACCACGACTCTTGCCATGTACAGACCTCCAACCTCCGAGCGAGCGCCGCCCGGTCTGTCACCGCGTCCAGCCCTCTCCGAGGCCGCCACCATAGCGACACTATACTGGCTTCAGCGAGGTACGGTCCTACAGCGCGGGAGAAAGATCGTGTTTGTTCCGTTAACTCCACTCTCCTTTAAGACACGCGCCGTTCAACTCTTCGGCAATCGGGTGGGCGTTGTCGATGGGGCTGAACGATTCACCTATGCCGAGTTCGGGCAGCGCACGAATCGTCTGGCGAACGCTCTGCTGGCGAACGGCCTGCGAGCGGGGGACAGGGTTGCGTATCTAGCATATAACTCATCTCCCCTGCTGGAAGGGTACTACGGGGTGCTGGAAGCCGGCGGTATCCTGCTGCCTATCAATATCCGGCTCACGCCCGACGAGATCTCGTATATCCTGAACGACGCAAGTGTGGCCTATCTGCTGATTGATCAGGATTTTGTGGGCGTGCTGGAGTCCGTGCAGTCGCAGCTACGGCGTTCTCCGTATGTGGTGTGGATCAGCGGTAGGCCGGAGGGGCGGAATGAGCCGCTCTACAGATCGTGGCTGGACGATGCATCTGCCGATCCGCCTCCTGAGTTGGAGATCGACGAGAACGCGGTGGCGGAGTTGTTTTACACCAGCGGCACGACCGGGAGACCTAAAGGAGTGATGCTGACTCATCGCAACCTGTATCTGCACGCCATGACGATCCTGTCCCGGTTGACAGCGGATGAGAGTGATGTGCAGTTGCATTCCATTCCACTGTTTCATGTCAACGGCTGGGGGACTCCGCAGTACCTGACGGCGGTGGGCGGAAGGCACGTGATGATGCGAAAGTTCGACCCCGGCGAGGCTCTAAGCTTAATCGAAACAGAAGGCGTCACTCGTATGCTGGTCGTGCCCACCATGCTCAACATGCTGCTGGAGCATCCCGCCATTGCCATGCGTAATCTTTCGACGCTGCGCTTTATCAATATCGGAGGCGCGCCGGCCCCGCCCGACATGGTTCGCCGCGCCGAGACGGCGTTCGGCTGCACGGTGTTTGCCGGCTATGGGCTTTCCGAGACGACGCCGGTGCTGACCATGGCCGTAAACAAGTCGTACCTCAAGGATGAGGAAGGACGCATCGAGCGGCAGGCGTCGACCGGTATGCCGCTCCTGGGCGTTGACCTGCGTATCGTGGATGATGCCGGGAAAGCGCTTCCGTGGGACGGGCAGCATGAAGGCGAGATTGTGGTGCGAAGCAACGTGGTCATGAAGGGCTATTGGGGGGATGAGGAGAGTACCAGGGAGGTACTTCAGGATGGCTGGTTCCATACGGGGGACATCGCAACCGTCGATTCGGAGGGCTATGTGCTCATCGTGGACCGCAAAAAGGACATCATTATCAGTGGCGGCGAAAACATCTCCTCCGTGGAGATCGAGAAGGTTCTGTACGCGCATCCAGCTGTGCTGGAAAGCGCCGTGGTCGGCGTGCCGGACGAGCGCTGGGGCGAGGTGCCCAGAGCATTGATCGCGCTACGACCGGGCTCCACCGCGACGGAGGCAGAGATACTTGAATTCTGTCGGACTCGCCTGGCTCCTTTTAAGGCCCCGAAGTCGGTTGAGTTTTTCACCTCGTTGCCCAAAGGGGGCACCGGCAAGATCCTCAAAGCGCGGTTGCGCGAGCCGTACTGGAGCGTGCAGAGTAAACGAGTGAACTAGCGTTGCTGAACCGCTTGCCGGACGGCGGCATCGTGAGCCGCGTGCTCCAGGCTATCGTCCAGTGGCTCCAGCGTGAGGCCGGGGTAGCGCCGCTGCAGCGCCAGTTCGATCAGCATATCGGCAAAGGCCGGATTTTTGGGTAGCAGCGAGCCATGCACGTAGGTGCCGAACAGGTTGCCAACGCGCGCTCCCTCGGTTTGATCCTCTCCATTGTTCCCGAAGCCACTCCGCACCTGGCCAAGCGGTCGGGTATCTCCTTCGAGATAGGTGCGGCCGCCGTGGTTCTCGAAGCCGACCAGTTCCCCACCCTCCCATTGCACCACGATATTGCCCACGCAGCGCGGCATATGGTGACCGGGATGAACGGTGTACGCATTGAAGATGCCGAGCCCGGCCAGGTCTGGTCCTTCAGCCGGATGATAGTATTTCTGCAACAGTTGGTAACTGCCGCAGACCGCAAGGAAGGGAATGCCGCTATCCACGGCGTGCGCGATGGCAGGACCGTGGCGCCGGCGAAGATCGGACACCACCGTCGCTTGTTCGCGATCCTGGTCGCCGCCCATGAAAAAGAGGTCGGCGTCATGGAAGTCAGTGGGTTCGTCCACTCCGACTTCCATGACTCGGAGGTCGATCCCGCGCCACGAGCAGCGCTGTCGGAGGGTGATGATATTGCCGCGGTCACCGTAAAGGTTTAACAGCGCCGGGTAGAGATGGACCAGCGTGAGGACGGGGTGCATTCAGTCTTTCCAGTAGGCTTTGACGTGTCCCGAGGCGGTAAGGACGGCTCGCACGTCTAAGAGAGCGGTGTAGGTCGGAACGATGTACAGCCGGTTGCCCGAAGGCGTGAGAGCAAGGATCTCGCGGAGAGCGGCGCGGCTATCGGATATCACCCTCCACTGGAGGTCGTCAGGATCCAAGAGTCCGGCGTACTTGAACCGCAGTGCGATATCGTTGGCGCGCGTGCCGGAAAAAACGACTGCGGCCAGCCGCTCGCGCAGCATTTCGATATCGGCATCCCAGATCCACGACACGTCATGCCCGTCCGCCGTATTGTCGTTCAGCATTACGAGCAGATGCACTCGAGCCGGATCGTCGGCGACAGTTCGCAACACCTCATTGAGCCCGGCGGGATTCTTGGCTAGAGCGAGAATTATCTCCCGATCCTCGACCTCTATTCTCTCCATTCGTCCGAACGCGGCGGTGGCGCCATCCAGCGACACGGCGATAGCGGGCAGGGTTACGCCGAGACTCCAGGCTGAGGCGGCAGCCGCCAGGGCGTTATACACGTTGTACAGGCCGGGCAGCGGAAGCGTGACCGCGACAGCTTGATCAGCCGTGCGCAAAAAAAATGTACTCCCTTCCATGCCGCAGAGACGCACATCGGAGGCCGATATGGATGGTTGAGGGCGGTGCAGCCGGCACGAGTCACAATGATAGTGGCCCAGGTGGCCCAGGAACACGGCGTCATACGTTATTTTCCCACCACAGCGCGGACACGATTTGACGTCACTGGCATGCTCTGTCATCTGGAGTTTCCGTTCCCCCGATTCAATGCCAAAGTAGAGGACGGACGCGGTCCGCGTCTCTCCGACGACCTCGACGATGAGTGGGTCGTCCGCGTTGGCAATCATGGTGGAGGTAGTGGATAAGGCAAAGATGGCCTCATGCCATAGACGCGCGACCGTGGCGACCTCGCCATACCGATCGAGTTGATCGCGGAACAGGTTGAGCAGCAGCACTCTGGACGGCCGCAGGGTGTGGAGCACCTCCGGCAGTGCGGCTTCATCCACCTCGAAGAGCCCAACGCCCCGTGAGCGCGGCGATAGCCGGCCCAGGAAGTTCGCGTTACTGATCATCGAACTGGCCAGACCTCGCATCAGGTTTGAACCGGCATGATTGTGCAATGGGGCATTGCCTGATGCGGTAAAGATTGCGCTCAGCAGACGGCTGGTGGTAGTCTTTCCGTTGGTCCCGCTGACCACGATTGATCCCCGCTCTAACTGTTGGGAAAGATCGCCGACCACGCCGGGGTGAAGCCGGGTAGCTACCAGGCCTGGGAGGGCCGTCCCCCCGCCTTGGCCGAGCGCGCGGGTGGCGAGCGACGCCAGTTTGGCAGCCGCGACCGCTGTCGCCAGGCGGAGCTGGATACGCCTCCCTCGACGCACGGCCAACACAGGTCCTTTCCCTCGGAGCGCGCTCTTACACGCTACTATACGCGGTCAGAAGGCTCATGATGTTGTCGCCGTACATACCCTCTTTGTAGTCTTCCGGTATGGGGAGACGATCTATTTTGGCCAGTTCCGCCTCGGGATCGCCCTCGGGATACCCCGAGCCGAACAGGATTCGGTCGCTTCCCACGCGGGCCAGCGTGACCTCGTCGAGTTGAGCCAGACTGGTATCGAAGTAGACGTTCGGTTTATCCCAGAATTCGCGGAGGACATTCGATTCTCCCCCGCTGCGCGCGCCGAGATGTGGCACGATCACGTCCAGGGATGGAAAACGCAGGACGAACTCGAGTGTGACCGACAGGCTCTCCTCAAAGATGATCGGAAGATTATAGTGCGCCGCTGCCGCCGCTAGCGCTTCAAACTCTGGAGATTCAAGCAGGTTGACTGCCCATTCGACCTCGTCACGGTCCAGCAGCCCTTCTCGGTCGACTCCCTCGCCGACCCACCGGTGCCAGCGGACTCCGGCATACTCGTTGAGGTTGTCGGGGACCAGCAACTCGTCCGGTCGTGTGTCGGTCCAGGGATTCCCACCGAAATAGTAAAACGGGTACAGCCCGTGCTGGCGGGCCGTATCCAGGATGTAGCGGTTTTGGTAATCCGGGTCGCCGGCGCGCGGCTCAGCAAACACGATCGCGCTCTCGATGCGCGAGGCCTTCAATACGTCCAGCATGGTCTCAACCGGGTAACGCTCGCTATCGACGGCGACATGTGCGTCTACAATCATCCCATTCTCCTGGTCGGTGGTAAAATCTGAAGTGATTATGAGTAACTCTATGCGACCGGCCGGCAGATCGCAGGAGAGCCATAGAGCGCTGAGCGAGCTTGATCCGGTCGATCTGCAGGAACTCTTTGGCACCCGAAACTTGCCTGCCTATCGCGCCCGGCAAGTGATGGAGGGACTCACGCGTCAGTCGATCCAAAGTCTGGATGAACTCACCGTGCTCCCCCAAAGCCTCCGACACACGCTGGCCACGGAGTACCAGGTTCGGACTATCGAGGCGCGCGCGCATCTTCGATCTGCCAGGGATGGGAGTGAGAAGGTGCTGTTCGCTCTGCGCGACGGCGCCACGGTAGAAACGGTGCTGATCCGTTCTTCGGGCCCCGAACGGCGAGAGCGACATACTGTGTGCGTCTCGTCGCAGGTCGGGTGTCCGGCGGCCTGCAGCTTCTGCGCCACCGGACTCGCCGGCTTTACGCGAAATTTGAGCGGGCCGGAAATTGTCGACCAGGTGATGTACTTCGCCCACCAACTGCGCGCTGAGGGGAAGCGGATCAGCAACGTGGTCTACATGGGTATGGGCGAACCGTTCCTGAACACCGGTCCGGTTCGCGATTCGATTCATCGTCTCACCGATCCCGCCGGGTTCGGCCTGGGTGGTCGGCACATCACGGTTTCTACCGTCGGCATTGTGCCGCAAATTCGCCGGTTTGCCGAGTGGGCAGGGCAGGTGAATCTCGCGATATCGCTGCATGCGCCCACCGACGATCTACGCTCACGTCTGGTTCCCTACAATCAGCACTTCCCCATCGCCGAACTGATGGCCGCGGTGCGCGAATATCTGGACCGTACACGACGTCGAGTCAGCTTTGAATATGTGCTGCTGCGCGGGGTTAATGACGCGCTCGCCACTGCGCAGGAACTCGCCCGGCTGATTCGCCCTCTCGGCGGCATGGCGCACGTCAACGTGATTCCCTGGAATCCATTCAGGGAGGGTCAGTTTGTGCGCAGCGAAGGACCGGATGCTGATTTCTTCGTCGAGGCGCTGAGGGCCGGAGGCGTCAACGCCACGATTCGTTACTCCAAAGGACTTGATATCAGTGCGGCTTGCGGTCAACTGCGCGATCAAGTCGCTACGTAACCGAATGATCCGGTCTGATTAGGCCTTCTGCATGGTACGCAGGCAGCGCGTGCATATTTTGGTGGAACGCATCACGCCGTCCACCATGATCCTGGTCTTCTGCACGTTCGGTTTAAACACGCGGCTCTTCTTGGGAGCGCGTAATGCCCACCCGATACTATGCTGATTGCGAATGTGGCGACCAAACATCTTGGTCTTGCCGCAATGATCACACTGGGCCACTGGGGAACTCCTCTAGCTGACGGAATACTATAGACAAAATGTGTCTAACTGTAGCATGGCCGGTTCAAGCCGTCCAAGCACTCATGCCGTTGATAGAGGCATCTGATGATGCCATCAGATGGAACGTGACTCGCTGACCAGCCTCTATCCCGTTTTCGGCGAAGAAACCTTGATTCGCCTCAATCGCATACTGATAGGACTTCTGCGGCGTGTGCAGGGTGGTGGTGAGCGGCGCCATGTCCTGAATTTCTTGCACCGTTCCGTCCGGACCAACGAAGGCGACGGAAAGTGGGATCAAGGTGTTCTCCATCCAGAACGACTCGAGCACGGGTGCCGGCCAGACAAAGACCATGCCGCTGTCCGGGTCCATACTCTTCACGTCCATCAGACCCGTTTCGCGCAATTGGTCGGTGTCTGCTACCCGAAGTTGGATCAAGATGGTGTCTCCAGCGGTGGTCTTCACGATCCCGTTCGGCACTGGTAGTCCGCCCGGGGGGTAGTCCGGCACGTGAACCGCCGGGATTGGCGCGTACTGTGACGTGGACCAGTTGTACCGCTGCTGTAGCCGGTAACGCACACTCCCCACGTGGGCGGTGTCGACGGTGCGAACCACGAAGTAGTCGCGACCCAGGTGCAGCCCCCCATCTCCCATGACCTCGCCGTCCTTGACCCCGCTGATCGCCGATTCGACCTTGGGGCCATGTAAGTCGAAGGCATACAGCCGCACTTTCCGACCGGGGCCTTTCACATAGGCCAGGAAGAGGCCTTGATGCTCTGGCGCCACTAAACTTGAGGGTGTGCCGATCAGATGGTGTTTCCATATCAGTCGCTCCTTACCATCCTGATCGCTTACCACGCCCAGGTCCGTCCCGTGGTCCAGATACACGACGGCATAGCCTCCGGCAACGTCGGCCAGACCGGCGGATAGCAGGACGGTCGAATGGGCTGGGAGTGCTCTGACAATCGCGCTATCGGTGGCGTGAACGACCGGCGCACGCAGAAAAGCGGCGAGGAGAAGGGCAGCCAGAATACCGGCTCGGCCTACACGCCTACTTCCCTGCTGGTCCAAACATTTCGTGCCCACCCCACAAGATACAGCGAACCCGCTATCAACAGCACATCGTCCCCTCGTTGCAGGTTGAGCGCGGCCATCAACGCGGTATCTGGCGCCTCGATCACCAGCACCTGGTCCGAATACGGCCGGAACTGCTCGGCCAACAGCACCGGGTCAGCCGCGCGTGGCGCATGGGGGGCGCGAGTCACAATGACGCTTCGGCTGCGCGGTCCTAGCACTCGAGCCATGTCCACGACGTTTTTGTCGGCCATGGCCGCGAAGAGCAGAATCACCCCCCGATCGCGCAGGATGAGATCCAGAGATTCACGCAGAGCCAGCGCGGCCGCCGGATTGTGCGCGCCGTCGATGATGACGGTCGGTGTACGCTGCAGCACCTCGAATCTGCCGGGTATCCGCGTTCTTTCCAGCCCGTCACGCACAGTGTTGGCAGAGAGCGTGACCCCCTTACGCCGCAGAGCCTGGCCTACCGCGAACGCCGTCGCGGCATTTCGAGCTTGAAAGGTGCCGGCCACGCTCAACCGTGCATCAATCGACTCGCCGCCATACGTCAGTCTCAGCAGCTGACCGGCATCCGACGTGTCGAGTACCCGCACCTGCACCTCATGGTCGACGCGGATCAGCGGAATCCGAAGCTGGCGGGCGCGCTCTTCAATCACCGCGAGGGCGCCGGGATCGTCGGCAGCGGTGACGGCGCTGCTGCCTGGCTTGATGATGGCGGCCTTCTCCACGGTAATCGCCTCAATCGTGTCACCCAGGATGTGGGTGTGCTCGAGGCTGATGTTGGTGATGACCGCTACGTCCGCCGTGAGAGCGTTGGTCGCATCCAGGCGCCCACCTAAACCGACTTCAACCGCTGCCCACTCGACTCGCGAGTACTGGAAGTGGAGAGCCATGAGTGCAAAGAGCACCTCCCCATGTGACGGTCGACCCAGATCGTATGAGGAGAGGCGTCCTTGCCACATGTCTTCCACCATCGGCCATAACTGGTCAAAGTAGGAGACCCAGGCATCGGGAGCGATATCGAGATCGTCCACTGCGATCCTCTCCGAGTAGGAGAAGAGATGCGGAGAACGAAAATAGCCCGTGCGGAATCCAGCGGCCTGCAGAATCGAGCCGATCATCGCGGTGGTTGAGCCTTTACCGCTGCTTCCCGTGATGTGGACCGAGCGAAAGGAACGATGGGGGTTGCCAAGACGCTCTAACAGGAACTCGATACGGCGGAGACCTGCCACACGAGCTGGTACCACCGGCTGTCGATGGAGCCGATCGAGCCGGTCGACGGTGTCCTGAAAGGCAGAGGCCGCGCTCATTTCGGGTCTCCCCGGCGGCTGCGTAGATGCTCTCCGATGGCGCGCTCCGTACCCTGTTCGCCGGGCTCGTAGTAGTGACTGCCTGCTAAGTTATCCGGCAGATATTGTTGCTCGACATAATGATCGTCAAAGTCGTGCGAATACCGATAATCCTTTCCCGCTCCCAGGGCGCGATCGACTCCCGTCGTCGCATTACGCAAATGGAGTGGCACCGGCTGAGACAGCGTTTCCTGGACAGCTAGGCGCGCCCTGGCATAGGTGGACAGGGCCGTGTTGCTCTTTGGCGCGGTAGCCAGATAGAGGGTGCACTCGGTCATGGGAAGAGAGCCTTCCGGCATTCCGATGAAATGAACCGCTTGCTGGCAGGCGGTGGCGAGAATCAGCGCCTGCGGATCGGCCAGGCCAATGTCCTCCGCTGCCAGAATCACCAACCGCCGCGTTACAAACAGCGGATCCTCTCCAGCTTCCAGCATTCGAGCCAGCCAGTAGACAGATGCATCGGGATCAGAGCCGCGCACACTCTTGATAAAGGCTGAGATGAGGTGATAGTGCATGTCTCCGGCCCGGTCGTACAGCAGCGCGGGTCGCTGCATGGCATCTTCGATGGCTTCGAGGGTGAGATGGCGTACTCCATCGGCGGTTGGTACGCAGTTATTGACTGCCAGTTCAAGCGCGGTTAGCGCGATGCGAGCATCTCCATCGGCCATGCTCGCCAGGCGCTCCAGGGTATCGGCCTCGGCCTGCACCTGCAGTTGACCAAGGCCGCGGTCATTGTCGGCCAGCGTGCGCTGTAGCAGCGTCAAGATATTGTCTCGGCTAAGCTTTTCCAGACGAAAGACGCGGCAGCGCGAGAGCAGCGCCGCGTTAACCTGAAAGCCCGGATTCTCCGTGGTGGCTCCGATCAGAGTGACGATGCCGTTCTCGACGTGAGGCAGGACGGCATCCTGCTGCCCCTTGTTAAACCGGTGTATCTCGTCGATGAAGAGCACCGTACGCTGGCCGCTGAAGCTCTGCAGCTTCCTCGCCGACTCGACCACGCGGCGGAGATCGGCCACGCCGGCTGAGACCGCACTGAGCGGTGCGAAGTGCGCGTTGGTCGAATTGGCAATGATCCGCGCCAGCGTGGTCTTGCCACTGCCCGGCGGCCCCCACAGGATCATCGAAGCCAGCCGGTCGTTTTCGATGCTGCGGCGCAGCACGCGTTCCGGCCCGAGGATGGCCTCCTGGCCGACAAACTCATCCAGGGAACGCGGCCGCATGCGAGCCGCCAGCGGGGCAGGCCCCGACGTGTCTTCAGGCGATGTTGGTAGTAACGGTGATTGCAATGGTTACATGCCTGGCGTGTTTATGGTGAGATCGCCGATCCGCTTCGGGACTTGGTACGCGACGAATGTTCTGAGCATGACGTGTGCCTCCTGGTGGGCTCCCTCCGGTTCTAGCTTGTTTTTATCAGATGGGTGATAGCGACGGGTGCGCCGGGCGGCCGCCCATTGAGCATAATGTGGGCAGATTCAACCGGAGGGATGCGGTGAACAATGCCGACGTGGTCGCGGCCCTAACCGAGATCGCCGAACTGCTCGAGTTGAAGGGAGAAGGCTCGTTCCGGATTCGCGCCTATGAAAACGCGGCCAAAATCCTGGGCGGCCTGACGGAAGACGTGCGGTCGCTGGCCGCCCATGGCGATCTGACCAAGGTAAAGGGGGTCGGAGCGGGGCTTGCCTCCAAGATCGACGAACTGCTCAGCACTGGGCATATTGAGTACCTCGACGCGTTGCGTGCGGAGTTCCCCGATGGCGTACGATCGCTGATGAGGGTGCCTGGCGTCGGTCCTTCCCTGGCTCGTCGCGTCTTCCGCGAATTAGGCGTGAACAACCTGGACGAGTTGCGCGACGCAGCGCAGGACGGACGTCTGGCTTCCCTGCCCGGCTTTGGCGCCAAGTCCGCGGAGAATGTGGTTCGCGCTCTGGGCCGCGTCAACAAGCAGGAATCCCGCATCTCGATCGGGAAAGCCGTGCCGGTGGTCGAGGAGTTGATGGATGCACTGCGGCCCTCTGCCGCTCTGCATAATTTGGTGCCGGCCGGCAGCCTGCGCCGCTGGGCTCCAACCATCGGCGATATCGACCTGATGGCAACGTCGGAGGTTCCGGGCGAGGCGATGGAGGCCTTTGTCAACCTTCCTCAGGTTCGCCAGGTGTTGAGCCGCGGAGCGACCAAGAGCACCATCATCACCGAGAACGGCGTGCAGGTCGATCTTCGCATCGTCGAAGAGCAGTATTTCGGTTCCCTGGTCCAGCACTTCACGGGCAGCCGCGACCATAACATTCAGTTGCGGGAATACGCGCTGCAGCGGGGCCTCAGTCTGAACGAGTATGGGATCACCAAGGTAAAGACCGATAGCACGCAGACCTTCGGATCGGAGGAGGAGTTTTACGCCGCCTTTCAGCTCGATTACATACCTCCCGAGCTGCGCGAGGGAAGCGGTGAAATTGAAGCGGCCAAAGCGCACACTCTGCCGCGACTGCTGCGGGTCCAGGACATTCGCGGCGACCTGCACGCCCACAGCGAGTGGAGCGATGGAACCGTGCCGATCGAGCAGATGGTCCTGGCCGCCAAAGAGCGCGGGTATGAGTATCTGGCCATAACCGATCACTCAGGGGGGATCGGTGTGGCGGGCGGCCTCAGTGCGGAGCGTCTCCTGGCGCAAATCGCGGAGATACGGCGCATCAACCGCGAGATCGGCGGCATACAGGTTCTGGCCGGTACCGAACTGGAAATTAAACGCGACGGCTCGCTCGACTTCGAGGATGCAATTCTGGCGCAACTCGACTGGGTGGTGGCATCGGTCCACTCCGGCTTTAATCAGCCGCGGGAACAGATGACGGCCCGGATTGTGCGGGCCATGGAGAACCCACACGTGGATGCGATCGGGCATCCCACCGGCCGTCTGATCGGCAAACGAGAGCCGTATGATGTCGATCTCGAGCAGGTGTTCCGGGCCGCGGCGCGCACCAAGACCGCCCTAGAGATCAACTCGTTCCCGGATCGACTGGATCTAGTGGACTGGCACGCGCGGCGAGCCAAGGACCTGGGCGTCATGCTGGTGGTGAACACTGATGCCCACGCGCCGGTCCACCTGGACAACATTCGCTACGGCGTGGCCATGGCGCGGCGGGCGTGGGCAGAGCCGCACCAGGTGCTGAATGCGTTGCCCTATGACGAACTTCGCGCCTGGATTAGCCGCGCTTCGCCAGAGCCTTGAGCAGCGCAACCACGCCTTTGCGCGTCACGTCGTTCTCAATGAGCGTTACCAGGGTCATCAGGCCAAGTTTCTTGCGTATATTCCCGCCGCATTTGATCTTACTAGACGTGCTGGCATCCGCTCCGTCCGAGGATTGCGACAGCAGCGTGCATGCTGCGCCGGCCAGACCGATCACCGCTGCCGCGGCCAGGACCCCTATCGGGACGTTGAACGACACCTTTTGCTGGGACTGATCTTCACTTGCCATTGACCTTCTCCTATCCGTTGTAGCTGAGCGGCCACCAACCACGTGCATGCACGGTATTGGTGGCTGGATCGCGGGCGACGGCTGCGTGCCCATCACTCGCCGCCTCCGGTCATTGTACCGCAGGCGGTGGGGTAGAATCGGCGAGGAGTGGGACGCATGCGTTTTGCGGTTATTTCTAATATTCGTGGTAATGCCACCGCGCTCAGGGCGGTGTTCGACGATATCGATGCCCTGGCTCAGCCCGCCGAGCAGGTCTTGTGTGCCGGCGACACAGTCGGCGTCGGGCCTGAGCCGAACGAAGTTATCGACCTGCTGCGGCAGCGAGGCGTCAACGCGGTACTCGGCAATTACGATGATGCGATAGCGTATGATCGCATTGGCTCGGGCACTGACTTTGGGGAGCAGGAAGCCGAGAACGCCGATTACACGGCGATCCAGTGGACGCGCACCACGCTCAGAGCGGAAAATCTCGAGTTCCTGCGTGGATTGCCCAAGAGCGTGCGCGTCTCGCCGGCAGTTCGGGGAGTTGAAGTGAAAGCTCGCGATGCGAACGAGCTTGCCGCGGAGTACCGTCGCACTTTTGTTCAGCGAGCCCTGGGCGGGGCAATGTTCGCGCGCCCGGCTCGCACGCTGGGAAAGCGGGTAACGCTCACCCACGGCACCCACCGGGCCCTGAATGAGTTCGTGCGTCCCGGCACCGCCAGTTCGATCCTGGGAAGTATCGCGAGCAATGCCGACAGCGATGTTCTCATCTCGGCACATGCCGGTATCAGCTTCAAACGGGACGCGCACAACGTGACGTTCGTGGGTGTCGGTTCTGTCGACGGTAGCCCGGAGGACGCTGCGGTGGCCGAGTACATCGTCCTGTCGATCGGCGAGTCAGTGGACATCGAGATGAACCGCGTTCCCTACGATCCGGCGCCCCAGATCCGTTCCCTGGAGCAGAGCGGCCTGCCACGAAGTTTCGCGCTGCGGTACCTCGCCGCGAACCCGTAGTACACGCTCTTGAGGCATGATGTGAAAGCATTGCGGACAGGAACGATGGCGGGGGCTGCCCGATGGTCCCGATCCCGGCGCGGTCCTGGAAGCGGGCGTCCATTGACGAATTCTTGCGTCTCCTTGTCGCAACCGGACAGGTCGGTAGCGTAAGCAGGGTGAGGCGCGGACATGGCAGGATTCCCGATGGCAATACGCCCGGATTCTCTACCCCGTCACCCCTGTCTCAAACAACATCTCCCGGAAGCAAGAACGAGTCGCTTACACGACTGGACGCTCAATGAATCAGCAATTGCGTGTGCCAGGTCCGTCCGCCGTCAGTGGTATGGATGATGCGTCCCACCGATCGTGCGGCTTCGCCGCCCGTAACCACCCAACCTTGTGTGGCAGATACGAAGGCCATGGCAAGTGTAACACCGGCTACCTTTCGACCGGTCGGCGCTCCCTGGGCCCAGTGGCGACCCGCATCGTGCGTGGACACGACGTACAGCATAGGCTGAGCAGGCGCAACCACCGAAAAGAAGGCGCGACCGGAGGGAACGGCAGAGAGGTTCCCAGGATATCCCGGCACTCCGCGCTTCCTGGTTGGATAGCCGGGGCCTCCACAGGCGGCAGGGCCGACGAAGCGCAGGCGCCAATGAACACCGCCGTCGGCTGTGTAGTAGAGGAGATACGGCGCCATCGACCCGCATCCCGACCCGAGTGTGAGCAGTAACCACCCGCGCGTCGCGGCCGCGAAGGTGAGTTGTGCATCGCCCGAGGTCCACGAGGCGCCGAGACCAATAGCCCCACGGGTGTGCCAGGTGCGGCCGGCATTGTCGGTAGACGCGATGTGCCCATTTGTTTGGTAGACCCAGCCGTGGCGGCTATCGAGGAAGGACGCAGTTCGAACCGTGAACGGCGTGTGTTCCGCCGTAAAGCTGTGCCCACCATTGGCAGTTGTCACGAGCTGCCCGTTGGTAGTCACTCCCCAACCGACCTCTGCGGACGGAAAATCGATCGATGACAGTCGGACTTTGTCCTGCGACCTGTGCCAGCGCATGCCGCCGTCGTTGCTGTCCAGGAGGTGGTCGCTGAAAAGGGCCCAGACATGTTGAGCATCGGAGAATTGTAGCTGGCTCACCACACCGCGAGAGGTCCAACTGGCGCGCCAATTCGTACCGCCATTCCTGGTACACAGAATCAGATTGTGACCACCCGCGCATCCGATAGCGTTGCTCGCAAATGATACGGTGTCCAGTCCGGATGCTGTCCCCAATTGTTGATCCGCGGCCACGCCGCTGGACGCCGCCAACAATTTGGAGTTCGGGGCAGTCGAGGCGCGTGCACCGTTGAGAGGTTCAGCCAGAATACCGAACGCCAGTGCGCACGTCAAAAGTCTCATAGCAATCGGCCGTATTGGTATCATTCCTGACCCTTTTACAATGAGCAACAGTTCTGGAAAAAGCCCTATCGATGACGCGCGGCTTCGTTCGAAAAGGCGAAGCGGGGCGGCACGCCTTAGACTACTCTGACTAGAGAGTGCGACAGGGCTACTTGGTATTTGAAACCTCCCCCATTTAACGGGCCACCCGCCGCCGAAGCAAGCCCAGCAATAACTCTATCTCCTGGCTTCTAAGCAGCGCGGCCGTAGCGAAATACAGCCCGGCGCCGAGGAGCAAGGGCGGAAGCGCCAGCAGGGCATGGGCCGCGAACCCTCCGGCAGCGGTCCTCGCGCTCATCAACGAGAGGAGGAGCGCGGCGCCACCGGCCATCGCGGTGCCGGACAGGCCGATTTTTGCGACTGCCAGTGAAAGGCCGCGCCGGTCCAATTTGCCAATCGACAGGAGGAGCAAGGCGAGAAGAATCAGGGCGTGGGCGCTGTTCTGAATGGTGTTGGCCAGCGCCAGGCCGAAGACGTGGAGCCGGGGAATAAGCAGGTACCCGCTGACGACGTAGATGCCCACGCCGAGCACTCCCACCACCATGGGAGTCACCGTGTTCTTGCGGGCGTAAAAGGCGAAGATCATCAGCTGATCGATGCCGACAAACGGAATCTGGATGGCGTAGCCAGAGAGGGCGGCCGCCGTGCGCGACACGTTCGCCGGCGTGAAATGGCCGCTCTGGAACACCAGCGAGACAATTGGTGTGGCCAGCACCAGGTAGCCCAGCGCGGCCGGAACGGTCAGGAACAGCACGACCCGGATGCCCAGGACCAGGCTATCTTTGAAGTCGTCCATGCGGTTGAGCGCGGCGTCGGCGGAGAGGGAGGGCAGGGCCGCGAAGCTCAGCGCCGCCACGGCAATCCCGATGGGGAACTGCGTCAGGGTCGTGGCGTATTGCATGTCGGTGAGCCGTGCCCGGCCCAGCTTCCATTTGAATCCGAGGTCGATGATTTGACCGACGATACTCACCAAGAGGCCGGCTGCCACCGGCAGATACAGCCGAAGAATGCGGCGGACCTCGGGAGTGAGCCGGAGTCGAGGTCGCGGAATCACCCGGTTGCGAACCAGGGCGGGAACCTGAACAATCGCTTGCCCGGCTGCCCCTACCACCGCGCCCAGGGGCAGGGCCAGAACGCCGAGGGGACGCACCAGCAGGACGGCTCCGAGGATGATGCCGGCGTGGTACAGCATAGCGGCAAAGGCCGGGGCCGTGAATCGCTGGACCGAATACAAGGTGGCAAGGAGTACTGCTGAGGTGCCCAGGAAGAACAGCGAGGGTACCAGCACTCGGAGCACCTCGACCGAGCGGTTCAGTTCGGCGCTCCCGGTCGCACAGCGACAGGTCGCCGCGATCCCCGCCATGAAGGGATGGGCAAAGATTATGAGCAGGACCACGGTGGCGGCCAGCACCAGCCAGGCTAGTGCCAGCACCGATCCCGCGGTGTCGGTCAAGGCCTCCTTGTCGCGCAACTTCACGATCGAGCTGAAGGTGGGAATGAGTGCGGCGCTGACCGCCGCGCCAATAGTCAGGTCATAGAACATTTGGGGCACGATGGACGCGGCATAAAAGGCGTCCGAGTTCAGACCGGCGCCAAAGACATGCGCGATCACTGCCTGCCGGACAAAGCCCAGCAGGCTGCTCGACAGATTGGCGAGCATCAGGATCAGGGCCGCGGAGCCAATGGCTTTCCCGGCCCAGGCCGCTCGAACCTCGTCATGGCGAGGCGCCTTGGGGTCGAACTGACCGCGAGATGGCTCCCGATCGCCGCGAGTTCGCACGTGTGGCCGGTCCATCAGGTCGCGTTCGCCGGGAGGTCGAGACTAGTAGGAGTGAAGCGATCAATTCGCGCCAGCCGAGTCCGGTTCACGGGGTACGAGTTTCACGGTAGCAGGCGGGCCGTGACGCGGAGGCTTCACTGATCTGTGGGACGCCGGTCGCCTGAGCAACAAGTCGCGGATCGCCCACATACCGCCGCGGGACACGCGGCAGCAGCCCGGTGAGAATGTCGTAGCTGATGGTGTCGGCCTGGGCGGCGAGTTGTGCGGCATCCTGCCAATTTGCTCCTTGGGCGCCGATCAGAACTATTTCATCGCCCGCCATAACGTCCCCTATGTCTGTCACGTCTACCGTGATCTGATCCATGGAGACCCGGCCCACGATGGGTGCGGCAGTGCCGTGAACCAGGACCCTGCCGCGGCCGTTGCCCAACGATCTAGGTAGGCCGTCTCCATAGCCCACCGGCGCCAGAGCGAGATACGTCGGGCGCTCCGCCACGAAGTCGTAGCCGTATCCGACGCCCGCGCCGGCCGGGATGGTGTGCACTCGTGCCACCCGAGAGCGCAGGCTGAGGGCGGCCTGCAGCGGCACGACAGGTGCAATCTCGGACGAGGGATAGTAGCCGTACAGGCTGATGCCGGCGCGGACCAGATCAAGGTGGGTATCAGTGCGGCTGAGTGTGGCAGCGCTGTTCGCCGCGTGTTTGAAGGGGAACGCGAAACCGGCTGCTTCGAGTTCGCGGGCTGTGCGCAGAAACAGCGAGAGCTGTGCCGAAGTACAGTCGCGCTCCGGCTCATCCGAACAGGCAAAGTGCGTATACAGTCCCTCGCGCTGGAGAGACGGGAACTGTTGCAGGCCGTGCAGTAGGTCAGTTGCTTCGGCTGCAGATACACCCGACCGATGCAGACCGGTGTCGATTTTGAGGTGAAAGCGGATGGGGCGACCGGTCGAATGCTGTTGCAGCATTTCGCCGGCCGCGATCGAGCTGATGGTTGGAGTGAGGTCATACAGGCAGGCGTGTCGCGCCTCGTCCCCCTGGAACGGACCGAAGACCAGAACCGGACAGGGTATGCCGGCTCGTCGCAACTCTACACCCTCCGCCATCGTATAGACCCCGAGTCGGGTGGCTCCGTGCTCCAACGCGATGCGCGCCACTGCGACGGCTCCGTGGCCGTAGGCGTTTCCTTTGACCACCGCCATGAGCTCAGCGCCGGAAAGCAGTGAGCAGAGAGATCGGACGTTGAAGGCAATCGCGTCGAGATTAATTTCGGCGCGAGTAGCGCGCCCGGTCCAACTCTCAGAGTTGATAACGGTGACGCGATCAGTTGCCGCCGGCATCATCCGCGCCGTTCTCTTCCTCCAGCATCAGCAATCGGACGATGTCTACTCGGGTCAGAATACCCACCAAACGGCCCTGGTCGAGAACCAGCAGTGGGTTGGCATCTCGGTCGACCATAACCGTCGCGGCATCGTCCACATCGTCGTCCGGTCCGATGCTTTCAAACTGTGGCGACATCAGGTCAGTGGCTGTAACCGCCAGTATCTTGCGCATCTCCTCATCGACCCGGTGAGTGGAAAATGGCAATATCCCTCCCAGGATCCCGAGGTACTCGGGTCCGTTGATCCGAGCGTGCTTGGTGACCATGTCACCCTCGGTTACCAGCCCAACGACCGCACCGCGAGTATTCACCACCGGGAGCGCGCTGTAGCCGTTTTCCACCATGAGTCGGGCGATGCCCGCCACCTGCATCGTCTCGGGAACCGCGATTACGGAGCTAGACATAAGTTGTCGTACCTTCACCTTTCTCTCCCTCCCTCCCGTAGTGTAGATAGCCGCGCGACCGGCAGGGCAGCATGGAGATCGCTCGCTATGGTACCTGCATCTCCATAATCCTCATGCAGCATATCTCCGGCCACGCCATGCAGGTAGACGCCGCAGACGGCTGCCTCGAAGGGGGAACAGCCCTGGGCCAGCAAGCCGCCAATAGTGCCGGACAGCACATCACCCGTGCCCGCCGTCGCCAGGTTCGGTCCGCCGGTTGAGTTGATGCTCGCGGTTCCGTCCGGGGTAGCCACTACCGTGCCGGCGCCCTTCAGCACCACCACGTGGCCCCACTCGGCGGCATAACGAAGCGCGGTACCGACACGATCGGCTTGAATTGCTTCGATCTTCAATTTAGTGAGCCGCGACATTTCGCCGGGATGGGGTGTCACCACCATAGCGGCTTTCGATCGCCACCACTCTGGAATCTGGCTCAGCGCATTTAACGCGTCGGCGTCGACCACCACTGGCATATGCTCCAGCTCCTTGGTATCCAGTACTAGGCTTGAGACAAAGGAGATGGTCTCAGAGGACAAGCCAAGGCCGGGACCCAGCACCACCGACTTGGCGGAGGGCAGCGCATGAGTGATCGCCGCAAGAGATTCGGAACACACCCGGCCATCGTGCTCAGGGAGAGGTAGGTAGATGGGTTCGAGCACATGGGACGCCACAGCCAGTTGAACGGAGGTCGGCACGGCCATCTGAACCAGCCCGGCGCCGATGCGATACGCCGCCATGGAGACCAGCACCGGGGCGCCTACATAGTCGCGCGATCCGGAAATGACCAGCACTCTGCCTCCAGACCCTTTGTTGGAGTCCGCCCGGCGGACCGGTATCATGCTCGCCACCTCGCTCGCGGTCGGTACCGACACGGCAACCGATGCCGCGGCGGATGGAGGGAACCCCAGGTCGATGAGACGGATCTGTCCGCAGTAGTCGGAGCCGGGATGTAGCACCAGGCCACGCTTGAGGAAGCCCATGCATACCGTTACATCAGCTCGAAAGGCTTGATTCCATATCGCACCGGTGTCCGCATCCACACCGGTGGGGATATCGACCGCGACAGCTCGTGTTGATGAACCGCGCTGCGTGTTGACCGTCTCCAGTATGGAGATAAGGTTCGAGTCTGGAGGCCGCGACTGACCGATACCCAGCAGAGCGTCGACAACAACCGCGCTACTGCCGGCCAATCCGCGCAGCACGCCACGGGATTGGTCTTCTGCCGCCTGCACGACCGCCGCCCCCGTGTCTTCATTTACTTGTCGATTAAATACGTAAAGGGTGACCCGGTTACCCGCGGCAGCTAACGCGCGGGCGCACACCAGCCCATCGCCCCCATTTTTTCCCGGGCCGATCAGGATTACTACGTCGCCTCCGTCGGCGAGATCCCCCGTAACTCGCGCCACGGCGTCACCGGCCCGCTGCATGAGGGACGGGAGCGACATGCCGTCCTGTTCTGCCGCCGCTTCGATGGCCCGCATTTCCGCGGCCGTGACAACTTTCATCCTTCGTCTCCCCACGCCACAACGACCACGATGGCATCGCTGCGCGAGTGCGTAATGCTAATGTCGAATCCGGTTAAGCGCTGGTGAATAGCCACTTCAGCCGCGCGGCCGTGAAGGTGCACCGTCGGCTTTCCTCGCCAATCCGGCAGAATCTCGATGTCCCGCCACCGCAGCCGCCGAATGCCGACGCCCAGCGCTTTGGACACCGCCTCTTTAGCCGCGAAGCGACCAGCGAGCGATTCTGCTCGACCGCGGCAGTGGACAACTTCGGCATCGGTGTAAATTCGATGCAGAAATCGATCTCCCCATCGTCCCAGAGCCGCCTCAATGCGCTCAATCTCGATTACGTCGATACCTGTGGTTATCCGGATTGGAGCCATTAATTAGCTCGGGTTCGCTTGGTTTAACAGGGTCGCTACGCCCACGACGGGGACTGTCACGAGAAACGTGAGAAACGTGTAAAGAGCGGCAGTTCCGATGCCGGTGAGCCAGGGCGCCAAAGGCATGGAGGCATGCTTGGCTCTCCATTCTCGATACGCCTTGCGCTGCACGCCGTAGCAGATAGCAGCGATACTCACGGTGAGAAATATGCTCGCGTTTGAATTAAGCTGCGGAACACCCTGCTTGTCGACGGGCGCTACCAGGATGAGGGCGGCGAGCCCCACCGCGAACATGAAGATCACTGCGATTATCAGCTCCCGCGCCCTACCTCCATCGATCAGTTGGAGCCGCTGGCAGTTGCGGACCGTGAGAACCGCGGAGCCCGGCAACAAGAAGAGGGCGATAAGCAGGATAATGGTCGGTGACCACGGCCCTGGCGTCGACGACGATGAGTGGGTACTACGTTTGAACTGCAACGTAACTCGTTTCAAAGCCTGATGACGTATTGTGACGCGAGGTTACCGTCGTAGTCGAGAGCAACGCTTGAAGGACACCGCTTCCACATGAAGTCTACCTACCTGGTCACAGGGGAGCCGGGCATCGGCAAGACCACGCTGATCCGCCAGGTGGTGAGTACCATGCAATTCCGCGCCGCCGGCTTCTACACCGAGGACCTGCGGAGCAGCGGCGTTCGGGAGGGTTTCCGTATTGTAACGCTCGACGGTGAGACGGCGTTGCTGGCCTCAAGTGGACATCCCAGCGCAGTGAGGGTCTCCAAGTACGGAATCGATGTTGAAGAGCTCAACCGAGTCGGCGTACAGGCGATGAGATCTGCCATGGACTGCGGGCATGTCGTCATCGCCGACGAGATTGGACGCATGCAACTCTACTCGCGTCCCTTTCGGCAATTAGTCTTCGAAGCGGTGAAGAGCGGGCATCCTCTGTTGGGCACCATTATGTTGGGGCGTAATCCCTATGCCGACCGTATGAAGGCGCACCACAACGTGCAACTGCTTGTGCTCACCGAAGAAAATCGGAACGAACTCCTGGCTTTGTTACGCGCCAGGTTCGTTTGACGGCCCGCTTGTTCTGTCGTCGGCTAGGAACACGGCGTTTTAATTCGGGCGCAGTGGCGGGAAGGCGTCACCCGCTGACCCTTGCACGTTCAAAGGGATCGAATGGACGATTCTGCCGTCCACGAAGAGCTGAATCTGATAGATGCCTGCTCGGTTCAGCGGAAGATTATTGAGCTGAATGACCAGGTTTGTATCTGTGCCCGGCATTTCTACCTCAACGTCGAACGGCGGCGGTGGCTCGGGCAGAATCTGCTGTCCCGACGGGTCGGCAATTCCGAAGCGTACAGCGTAGGTGCCGGCGTCGAGCGTGAGGATGACAACGACAAAAAAAGGCGGCGAAGCGCCGGGCAGCGTGCCAAGATTGATCTGGCTAAAGATGCCCAGAACGCTCAGCTTGCCGTCCTGACTGGTCAACGCGTAATCGCAGAGCAGGCCGAGCTTGAGCGATGGTTGCATGCGCAGTTCCTCCCGTACTTGTCCTCTATGGTAACCGCTGTTGGATTCCCCGCCTCTGGTGAAATGCGAAACGCGCGACCTGCGCCGCACGTTGTTGCTGGGAAGTCTCTTTTGCTTTGCGTGCTGAACCCGAGCCTTCCCTATTCAGTTGTACCTGTTCACCATGTACAACGAAAAAATTGCCGGATTGTGACATCGCTTCAAGCCGGAACTCCGGAGAGAGTAGCTGCTTTCCGCCAGAGCTGCGAGTCGTCAGCTCACCCGTTCGATGTTGGCCCCCAGCGCTCGCAGCCGTTCGTCGATACGCTCATAGCCGCGGTCGATCAACTCGATGTGCTCGATCTCACTTTCACCATCGGCGATGAGCGCCGCCATAACCAGGGCAATGCCTGCCCGAATGTCCGGGCCGACGAGTTCCCGACCGCGCAGCAACGTGGGACCCGAGACTACGGCGCGATGCGGGTCGGCCAGGACAATCTTGGCGCCCATGTAGGCAAGACGGTCGACAAAGAACATGCGGGCCTCGTACATCCAGTCGTGAACCAGCGTCATGCCTTCCGCCTGAGTAGCAAGAACGATAAAGATGGACGCCAGGTCGGTGGGAAACGCCGGCCACACTCCCGTCTGAATCTTGGGGATGGCCATCAATTCAGCAGGCCGCACCACCATCGTCTCCGCGTCTAACTCAAGCTTGACGCCCATCTTTTGAAGGATGTGCACGACGATGTCGAGGTGTGCGGGAACGGCGTTGCGGATCGTGACCGTGCCGTGGCAGGCGGCAGCGAGCGCCGCGAAGGTACCGGTTTCGATGTGATCCGGCCAGATACGCGCTGTAGCACCGCGAAGGCTTGCCGTGCCCTTGATCCGAAGCACGTTGCTACCTGTACCGCGAATGCTGGCTCCCATGCTCTGGAGCATCGTGGCAAGGTTGGTGATGTGGGGCTCGCTCGCAGCGTTTGAGATGACGGTCGTCCGGGGTTGGCTGGCGGCGAGTAGCATCGCGTTCTCGGTAGCCGTAACCGATGCCTCGTCCAGAAAGACCGCGCAGTCGCCTTTAGGTCGCTCGGCTCGTGCTCGGTAGAAATTGTCCTGGACATCAAATCGAGCGCCCAGCGCCTGAAGGGCGTGGATGTGCGTTCCGATCGATCTGGTGCCAATGGCATCGCCTCCTGGGTGATGCATATTGGCCCGCCCGATTCGAGCGAGCAGTGGACCAAGCAGAACGATGGAGGCGCGCAGGCGCTCCACCAAATGCTCGGCCGGCTCGAAGGATGTGACGGCGGAGCAGTTAATGTGTAAGCGAGAATCGCTTTCGAACTCGACCGTGGCTCCCAATTCCTGCAGAATTGCGGCCATGGTCACGACATCCGCGATTCGCGGAACATTGTCCAGGTAGCAGTCATCATCCGTGAGCAGGCATGCTGCCATCATGGGGAGAACCGCGTTTTTGTTAGCAGCCACGTCGATGGTGCCCGAGAGCGGCGAACCGCCCTGAATCATAAATTTCGCCATACCCGCCTCGTGTAAACTTCCACGCATTCTAAGGCGGATCGCTGGGGCCGGCGTGTGGTCCGTTCAATCGGCCGAAGCGTCAGGCGAACCCGATCACTGCTGCAGCGAGGGCCAACACACTGCCGCTTAGAGATGCGGCTACGTTGACCCAATCGTTGTTCAAACCCCGAATGCCCGTAATGACGGTAGTAGGCGAGCCGCAGCGGATGTGAACCGGTTGCTCGGTCGATGTTTGGCACCACGGACAGAACCGCTGTTCCTGTAGGGTCGCGCCCAGAAGTGAATCGACGCCTGCGCCGAGGAAGCCGGCGACCGCAACCACCGCGAGGAACGACATGCCGGCGCGCATGGCCAGCGTACCGGCGGTGGCAACCAGACAGGCGCCCCCGGCGCTGGCTGCAAACCCGACCATCGTTACTCCCCCCGAAGTACCCGTGGTCACCGGTTGGCGAGTAATGATATGGACGGGCCGGCTGTCGCTTCGTTTCCCCAGCTCGGTAGCCCACGTATCAGCGGTGGCTGCAGCCACCGAGGCCGCGAAGGCCAATGGCCAGAGTGGTGACCCGTCCACCAGCGAAAGAAGGCAGTAGACAGCGGGAACACCGCCATTGGCCATCACCTGGACGGCATCGCGGCACTCCGACTTCGCCTCGATGGTATCGCTCCTGTTCGCGCCGGGCCGGTGCAAACGGGCGAGAAGTGAGGCGCTGGCAAAAAAGACAAGCAGCACCGCGGACCAACGAATGGCTCCGGCGGTGTAGGCGATCGTCCCGACCAGCACCGCAGCGACGGCGCCGGAGGGCGTCAATGTTCGGAATAGATAGGCCAGTGTTGCCGCGGTGGTAGCAAGCAGCAGACCGATCAGTCCTTGGATCCACATAGTGGCAATCGTAGCAGGGGCGATGCATGCTGGTGGCTGGAGCACCTATGTGGGTGGTGTACACTCATGAAGCACGGCGGGGCCAGGCGACCTCGATTGTCCGGTCACCGATCTCGTCTGCCTTTCGGGTTGATGGCGAGAGTGGATATCCCGTATGCTGGTAAGCACGCAGGGAGCAATCCCTGAGTTTGCTGTCTTGAGTGGCAGGGGTACATTAACAATCAAAGAGAGAGATTCCAACTGAGTACGCAGTGATTGGGCTTTTTTGAGGATTCCCTGAGAGGGAATAGGATGGAGAGTTTGATCCTGGCTCAGGACAAACGCTGGCG
>JAABUJ010000087.1_pt1 | contig 202629 bp, 195 predicted proteins | sample 5559131 | NCBI WGS metagenome assembly JAABUJ01 (sample SAMN10711875, study PRJNA513366) | rock metagenome | isolation source: Antarctica rocks | place: Antarctica: Victoria Land, Mt New Zealand nord | collected 2016-01-07
TGGCGCGGGCCCTCGCGCCGCGGGCGAACCGTTTGGCGTCTTCGGCGAGCTCGGCGAGGGCCGGCGACGTCCCCGACGCCCCAAAAATCGCGTCCATACTGCTCAGTGTACCATGTGACCGATAATCTTCTATTATCGATACCTAGGGCCCGGCGCCGATGTCCGCCCCACGTTGTACTACGACCAATTTACGACAAATTAGTGGAAACAGTCGCATTAATCCTCGTCATTCAAACACTCTCGGAAATGCGTATTTTCCGCTATTTTCCGTGAATTTACGAGTCCTTTCGGCGTTTTCGCGCCGATCGAGCTAAGCCCGATTTCGCATCGTTTTTCTTCGCATGTAAGGGGTCTGCGGTTCGATCCGCACATCTCCACCACTTTGGCCCGCAGACCGCAAGGGTTTGCGGGTTTTCTCTTTGTTTGATACCGTAGCGTTTACGACTATCTTCCGCCCATTCTCATCCGGGATGGTCTCCAGGAGCCCGTCGAAGGCGGCGTCCATGGCGGCGGGGACCTTGACGTCGGCGGCCTTGAAGAGATGCCCGTAGACGTCCAGTACCATCCGCGTGTCCGACTGGCCATTGCGGCTGGCAATATCCAACGGATTGGCGCCGGCGAAGATCGCGACCGAATTGGATTTCGCAAGACTGTTACGCCATAAACGTTATACAGAAACGCGCGAATTCATCACGGCCGACCTCGGTACGCACGTTCTGCGGCATCCCACGCCGCGAGCGGCTGGAGATCGGGCACCCACGCAAGCCCGCTCTTGCCGTCAGCCGAGATCGCTTCGGGTGTGACGATGACATCGAGCAGCGCCGGTCGGTGCGCCATGGCCTCGGCAATCGCCGCCGGAAGATCTTCGGCGCGCTCGACGCGTTGCGCGTGCATGCCGAGACCTCGGGCCATCATCGCATAGTCCGAATAGCGCAATTCGGTCCCGACGACTTCGCCGTGGCTCTCGAGCTGATCGCGGACCTCGATCGCCCACGATCCGTTGTTGGCGACGACGACTAAGATCGGCGCGTTGTGCCGAACCGCCGTATCGATTTCCATCGCATTGAAACCGAACGAACCGTCACCCGTGAGGACCGCGACCGGACGCTGCGGAACCGCGAGCGCGGCCGCGATACCGAACGCCGTCCCGATGCCGATGCACCCGAGCGAACCGGGATCGAGCATCGTCGTCGCGTTGATGCCGACCCGCGCGAAGCTCAGAAAATCGCCACCGTCGACGACGACGATCGCGTCGCTCGGAAGCGCATCGCGTAGCGCGCCGAGCAAACGGTTCGGATGCATCCGGCCGTCTTTGCCGTCCGGCGCTTCGCGTAACGTCTTTCCAAATTTTGCCGCACGTTCTTCATGCGTTGTGCGATGTTTCTTGGCCCAATCGCGATCGATCGCGGGTTTGCGGCTACCGGCTGCCCCGATGATGGCGTCGAGTGCCGGGCCGACGCTACCGTAGACGCCGACCTCGCCCGGCCGGTTGTCGCGCAACTCCGACGCAACGTCGGCGACGCGCACGAACGTCGCATCGCCGTACACCGCGGGCGAGCCATACGCGAGCTGGAAATCGAGGCGCCGTCCGAGGGTGAGCACGAGATCGACATCGCCCATGACCGCTCCGCGCACCGCCGATACGACCGAGGGATGACTTTCGGGAACGAGCCCACGCGTTTCGCCGGTCTCGAGGTAGAGGGCGCCCGTTGCATCGAGAAATCGCACCAGCTCTCGACCGTAGCCCCGGGCGCCGCGGCCGCTGATGACGAGCGGCCGCTTCGCGGCCCAGATCGCGTCTGCCGCGGCCCGAGCGCGGCCCGCGTCCGGCGGCACTGCGGTGCGCGCCGGCACGTCGAAGTACTCTTTGAGTTCGACGGCTTGCGGCACCTCGGCGCGAAGCGTGTCGACCGGGAAATCCAAATAGACGGGCCCAGGCTCCCCGCCGCCCTCACCGTACGCGCGCGCGATCGCTTCGTACATCTCGGGCAACACGTGCGCCGGATCGCGCACGGTCCGCGCATAGCGCGTGAGCGGCCCGACGAAGGCGGTATGGACGACGTCTTGCAGCGCACCGCGATTCTCTTGCGGCTGCGGTGGCAGTCCCGAGAGAATCAGGATCGATGCGCGAGCGGTATGCGCGTTTGCGATGCCGGTCATGCCGTTGGTGACGCCCGGACCCGCGGTGATCAGCGCGACGCCGAGGCGGCCGGTGAGTTCGGAGTGCGCATGCGCCATGTAGACCGCAGCGCGCTCGTCGCGCACATCGACGATCGCAATGCCTTCCTTCGCGAGCCGCATCCAGATCGGCATGATGTGGCCGCCGCAGAGTCCGAAAACGCGCTCGACGCCGCGCGCTTTGAGGTAGCGGGCGATCAAAGCGGCGGAGCTACGGTCGCTGATGACTGGCGGCATTACGTCGCTTTCTTCTTGCGGAAGCGCAGGTCGAAGACACCGGGAACGGTGCGCGGGTCGGTTCCCGCCGGAAAGATCCGCAATTTATGAACTTTTTGCGAGCTCGTGGTCGGTAAGGAATCGACGAAGAGCACGTAGCCCGGCGCCTTGAAATACGCCAAGTGCGAGGCGGTCCACTCGAGCAGTTCCACAGCGAGCGCCTCCGACGCATCGCCCGGATCGGCCGCGACGACACACGCCATCACTTCTTCTTCGCGCAGCTCGTCGGCAACCGCGATCACCGCAACTTGCTTGACGCGGTTGTGATCGACGATGACGGCTTCCACTTCGGCCGCCGCGATGTTTTCGCCGGAACGCCGGATGATGTTCTTGCGCCGTTCCACGAAGAAAACATGCCGGTGTCGTCTTTGGTGACGGCGTCGCCGGTGTGGAACCAGCCGCCATGCCACGCTTCTTCGGTCGCTTCGGGATTCTTGAGATAACCGGTAAAGAAGCCTTTCCGCGGATGCTGCGCCGTCGAACGTAAGACGAATTCGCCAGGCTCGCCGAGCGGAACGTCGTTGCCCTGCTCGTCGATCGCGCGCAACTCCATGCCGGGTTCGCTGCGCCCGATCGCGCGCGAATCGACGAAGCGCGGTTCGCGGTGCGCGGTCGTCATGCGGCCGGTTTCGCTCATGGCCCACATCTCGATGAGCGGAAAGCCGAAGCGCCGTTCGAACGCCGCATGCCGATTGGGCTCGATGCCCGCGCAGAGCGCGAAACGTACCTTGTGATTTTTCTCCTCCGGCACCTCGGGCAATTTCATGAGCAGGTTGGGAATGACGCCCTGAAACTGCACGGCGGTGACGTTGCACGCGACGACGTCCTTCCACCACGTGCTCGCATGGAACCGATCGGGAAACACGAGCGCGCCGCCCGTGATCAACATGGCGGGCAGTGAGATCGCCAGCGCGTTGGCATGATGCAACGGCAGCGGATTGAGTAACCGCTCTTCGCCGTAGCGCAAGCTGAGGTAACCGCCCCGGGAAGCGAACCAGGATCCCCACGTGTGGAAATATTCGTTGGTGAGTACGCAGCCTTTGGGACGGCCCGTCGTGCCCGACGTGTAGATCAGACCCGCCTCGCTCGCCGCGCCGAGCGTCTCGCGGCGTGCCGGAAACGGCGGCGCCGTCAATGGTTGGTCGAGCGCGTCGAAGCGCATTACCGGCGGCGACGGTGAAAACGATGAAGCCGCGGTGCGAACGTCATCGAGGCGAGAATCGATCGCTAGCGCCACGACCGCTTCGGAATGCTCGAGCAGGTGCGCGATCTCATCGAGCCGGTAGTCGGGCGAGATCGGCGCGACCGTGCAGCCGAGCGCATTGAGCGCGAAATGATGGAAGATGAACTCGGGACGCTGATCGAAGAGGATCGCCACGCGATGGCCCGGACCGAATCCCGCGGCCTCGTACCACGCCACGCGCTTTTGTACTTCGTGCCAGGTCTGTTTCCAGGTGAAGCTGACGCCCCCCGGATGGTAGGGACGCTTGCTCATCGCCGGCACGACGTATGCGTCGTTATCCGGATAGCGCGCGACGGCGCGTTTGAGCGAGTCGTACAACGTTCCAAAGTCGGCGGGATCGAACGCGGTCGCATCTTCCGGAAGTGGTGCGAAATCAAGCTGCATCGAGAAACCCCCGAATTGCCGAGAACGTGTGATCGTGCATAACGACGTCGTAGTGATTGGCAACGATCTCCGCAATCGTCCCACGCGGCGCGATGTGTGCGAAGTTCCGCAGATCGCACGAATTGACGGAAATTTCGAAGAGGAGGTCTTCTTTGCTGCCGATGTGGTGATAGAGCGACGCTTTTCGCACGCCCAGCAGTTCCGCGATCTCGCGCGTGGTGATCGAAGCGTATTTTTTGGTCCAAAACAATTTCGCGGCCGGTGCGTTTTCCGCTCGGTCGACCAGACGGGTCGCGGTTTCCGGTCCAGATTCCATCGCCGCTAAGACGTTACGAACGCGCGCCGGTCGTCGGCATCGAAAATCTCGAGCGCCGAATCCAATTCGGGGCGCCTCGCCATCACGCGATGTCGCTCGCGCGCCTCGGCGCCGGCCGCATCGATCTCTTCTTTCGCGCCACCCCGCGCAATATTTTGATCAAGATTCCCTCCCAACGGCCGCCGTCTCGGTCCCACTACCGCTTGAGCCGTCGTGAATCGTCGCTCGAGCGACCTCAAGGATTCGAAAAGCGCTTACTGATTAGCCATCCCGTTCGTCGACTCCGCCGCGGGCCAAGCCGCCTCCAAATAACGTGTCCGGTCATGTTTCGCCGAGCGCCGGCGTGGCATGGTGTCATGTAAGTGAACCTGCTCGAGGTCGACGCAACGATGGTCGTCGTCGGCATCCCGATAAGGCGATTCCGATCGACGCTTTCGGGCTCGTTACGGAGGAACAGCGGTGCGAAAACGACTCTTAAGAGGTTCGTCGCGCCGACGCGATAATCCAGCGACATGTTTTCCAAGGTACGCGTCAGGCTTACGGCGCTCGTTCTCGCGCTCGGATACATCGGTGCGTCCGCCCCCGCGGCGGCGAACGGCACGCAGGCGACGTTTCCGGCGCCTGACGCGAAACTGGCGTACACCGCGTATGGCAGCGGACCGATCGTCGTCGTTCTCGCGGGTGGCCCCGGACTCAATGCCGCCTATATGGCGCCGCTCGCACGCACGATCGCCTCCGACGGCTACCGCGCGGTACTGTTGGACCAACGGGGCACGGGACGCTCCGTTGCAGCGGGAGCGACTCGCTCGTACCTGACGCAACGCGGCACCGTTGCCGATATCGAAGCGTTGCGGATTGCGCTCCACCAAGATCGTCTGCGCTTCGTCACGCATTCTTTCGGCGGCGGAATGGCGCTCGCATACGCCGCGGCACACCCGCAGCGCGTCGCTAATATGGTGCTCATCGGTTCCGTCGGCACGGATCTCTCGACCGTCGACCGCTTCGGCAAGATCCTCATGACGCATTTGAGTCCGGCCGAACGCAAGGCATACGCCGCAGCCCAACACGCGCGCAACGGCGCCAAGGCGCTCGACATCCAACTGCTCGCGGAATTCGACGATCGCAACAAAGCGCGAGCGACGATCGCAGCCGAACCGCAGCCGTTCATCTATCCAGCGGTCTCCGGCGCGATCTATTCCGATTTCGTGCGCGCTTATCACGTGGGGCCCGCCCTCGCCGCGGTGCGGGCACCGGTTACGCTCTTGACGGGAGCCGATGATGCGGCGCGTGCGATGGAAGCGAGCATCCGGCTCGCGTTCCCGCATGCGAGCCGCGTGTACGTGGCCCGGAGCGGACATTGGCCGTGGATCGAAAATCCGGCAGACTTCGGAGCCGCACTCGTTACTGCGTTGAAGCGGGGCTAGCGCTTCTCGCGTCGAGCGCCTACGACCCCTCGACCGCCGCTGCGCGTAACTGTGTGAAGTAGTTGTACGAGTCGTCGCTGGTGCGAGTTTCCCGTTCGTGACAGAGTGCCGTTGTAGGTACTTTCGCGATTTGCGGCGACGGTCGAGTGCGACGCACGATTTTATATGGCGGTCGTCTTCGGCGCCAGTCAAAGCACGCGATTTCAAGATAGGGATGCACAATGAGCCTCGTCACGCGTGCCTCAGATATCATCCTACGACCGAATTCGGAGTGGCCCGTCATCGCAGCGGAGCCGGCAACTCCGGCCTCGATCCTCGTCGGGTACGTCCTGCCGCTGGCGGCAATCGGACCGATTGCCTCCTTCATCGGCTTTTCAGTGGTCGGCGTCGGCATACCGTTCCTCGGAACGTACCGCGTCGGTCTCGCAACGGGCCTGACCAATGCGGTCGTCTCGTACGTCTTCACGCTTCTGGGCATTCTCTTGCTCGCGGCGATCGTAAACGTGCTGGCACCGTCCTTCGGAGCGCCGAAGAGCTGGCCCGGAGCGCTCAAAGTAACGGCCTACTCGACGACGCCATCCTTGCTAGCCGGGATTCTTTTCATATTTCCGCCGCTCGGGATACTCGGAATTGTGGCAGGTGTTTACGGGATCTTTCTGCTCTTTACCGGCCTGCCAATCGTAATGGGGACGTCCAAAGAAAAGGCACCGATGTACGTGCTCGGCGTCGTGGGTTGCGGAATCGTGCTTGCGGTGCTCTTCGGCGCGGTCAGTGCCGCGGTACGAGCGGGCTCGTATGCGATGACCGGCGGCTACGGCGGCGAATCGACCGGTTCGACGGACACCCGCGCCGCTCAAACCGTTGCTGCATCGATGCTGGGAAACGCCCTCGGCGGCAGTGCCGCTAATCAGCGGGCTGCGCAGCAAGCGGTTAACGCGGTGGCTAGCGCCGCGGCGCAAGCAGACGCCGCAAAAACGAGCGGCGACTCAACGGCGCAAACGGCAGCCGGCCTCGGGATGCTCGAAGCGCTCGTCACCGGCGGAAAGCGCGTCGTCGTTGTGCCGCGCGCGGAACTGCAATCGCTGTTGCCCGATCGCTTCCGAGATATGCAGCGTTCCGATGCGCAATCCGAAAGCCGGTCGTTCGCTGGGCTCAAGGGCTCGAAGGCTGGCGCACATTACCAGAGCAACGGCGGCTCCGTGCAGATCGAGATCTCCGATCTGGGAAACGTCGGTGGCCTGGCGGCCTTAGCCGGCACGGCCGCGAATTTGACCGAATCGGAAAATAACGAAGGCTATGAGAAAAACGTTGAGGTCGGCGGCCAAACCGTTCATGAGACGTGGAAAGATGCGAGTAAGCTCAGCGAACTATTCGCGATCGTCGATAGCCGCTTCGCGGTCGGCGTCAGTGGCCACGGCGTCGACATGGCGACCGCGCTCGAGGCATTTCAAACTCTCGACCTCCGAAAGTTGCGCGACATGGTACCGAAGCGACCTTAACCTCGCTTAAGCGGCGCTAGTAAGTTTAAATCGGTGCGAGCGCCTCTGCGACGGATCGGTCGAACGGCAGCGCCGCGCCTTCGTCGAGATGCGCGCGTAAACGCTCTTCACCGAGAGCACGCCGGATTTCGTCGATCGTTCGTTCATAAAGCGTTTGTTCGGTCGTCTCCCGTTCGAGGCCGAATTCGCGGTACAACGCGTTCGAAGCCCCGACCAGCCGCGCGGCGCGAACGAACCCGTCCCGTCGCGCGGCGATGCTGCCGAGGTGCTGGAGCGCGCACATGGCGTTGAGTGTCTTTCCTAGATCGCGTATGAGATCGAGCGCTTCGCGTGTCGCCCGATCGGCAGCGCCGACGTCTTCGCTCGCGAGTGCGTAGGCAGCGACGTTGATGAGCGTCGAGGCGAGCGTCGAGCGGTCGCGATTCTTCCGGGCCGCGCCACAAGGTTCCAGCCTACGGAGAGCGCCTTGCCGAAATCGCCCGCTTCGCAATACGCCTCGGCCAGCTGGGCGGTAGCGACGATCGCGTCTTCGTCGCCGGACGCGCGATACGCGCCGATAGCTTCCTCAAGCGCCGCGAAGCGTTCGGGCGCGCCTTCGCCCGCGAACGTAAATGCATAGGCATTGAGCGCGCCCGCGAGACGGAACGTGTCGCGCTCTGCGCGTGCGACGCGCACGGCTTCTCCGCCGACCCTGCGTGCATCTTCGATCCGTCCGAGGCGACACAAACAGTACGCCTGTTGCGTGAGTGACCAGGCCACTTCCGAGCGCGCGCCCGCGTCTCGATACGACGCGCTCGCAGCAACCGCCGCATCGAGCGCACGCTGCAAGCCCCCAACGTTAAAATAAAAGAAGCTAAGCGCCATTTGCAGACGGCCGATGACGAGCGGTTCCAGCACCGGCGCTTCTCGGAGAGCGGTCTCGGCCCACCCGACGCCTTCGACGAAGAGCGCCGTCTGTCGATAGATCCAGCCCATGGCCCCTGCGAGCTCGGCTCCTAAGATCGCGTCGTTGCGCTCTCCGAGCGTCCACTGGAGCGCGACGCGAAAATGATCGAGATCGGGTTCGACCAAAGAGAGAAAAGCACTATTGGACATCCGGCCGTAACGTGCGTCAGCGTCCTTCGCGCGCGCGCAGTAGTAAGTTGCGAAACGACGCGCGTAGCGATCGTACGTGCCGGATTCGCGAAGACGATCGATCGCGTACGCGCGCACGGTCTCGAGCAAACGGTACCGTACGCCGCCGTCCCGATCTTCGACCACGGCCACGAGCGACTTGGCGATGAGTGCGGCGAGCGCGTCCCGAGCGACCCCGGGCTCGCCTGAGCAGACCGTTGCCGCGGCCTCCGGCGTGAAGGCTTCGGCGAAGAGCCCGAGCCGCGAAAACACTTCTCGCTCACGCTCCGCTAGTAGCGCCAAGCTCCAGTCGATCATCCCGCCTAAGGTGTGCTGACGCGGTAGAGCCGTACGGCGCCCGTCGGCCAGAAGCATGAAGCGTTCGTCGAGCCCGGCCACAATTTGCGAGAGCGACAAGTCTCCCGCTCGACCGGCTGCGAGCTCCAGGGCCAGCGGAACACCGTCGAGCCGCTTGCAAATCGTCGTCGCGTGCGCCCGATCCTCACCCGATACGTTCGAAAAACGCGCAAAATCGGCGTCGATCAAACGATCGATCAATAAATCGAGTGCGGGCCCCGATGTAAGGTCTTCGACGACGGGCAACGGACGCACCCGAACCACGCACTCGCCATCGATGCGCAACGCTTCGCGCGTGGTCGTGAGCGTCACGATACCGGGGCAATGGCGAAGCAGCGTTTCGACGACGCGTGCGCACTCAGCCACGACGTGTTCGCAGTTATCGAGTATCAAGAAAAGCTTTTTACTGGCGATCGTGGCCACGAGCGTATCCATGAGCGGCTCGCCGGGCCGCTCTCGTACGCCCAGAAGCCGGGCGATCGTCGTCGTAACGAGTTCGGGCGTACCGAGCACCGCGAGCTCCACGAACCAGATACCGTCGGGAAATCGTGCAGATTCCACCTGATAGCGGGCTGCTTCGAGCGAGAGGCGCGTCTTGCCGACGCCGGCGTACCCAAGAAGCGTTATCAGTCGCCGCGACGCGATGAGTGTATCCATATCCGCGAGATCCGCTTCGCGCCCATGGAACGACGTAAGGAAATGCGGCAAGTTGTTCGGCGCCGACGATGCCCCGCTCGGGACACCGTCCGCGACGCTACGCCCAGCGCGCCGCCGCCGGCCGAGCGCGGCCGCTTCCTCGAGCTGCGCGCGCTGCTCGGGCGCCAAGTGCAACGCCTCTGCTAAGAGCGACAGCGTTTGTTGCTGCGGTCCCCGCCGTGCACTTCGCTCGAGCGTACTGATAGCACCGGGGCTTAGCCGCGCGCGCTCGGCGAGCAGTTCTTGTGAGAGTCCGGCGGCGCAGCGAAACTCCCGAAGGAGATCGCCGAAAGCGCGATCTTTCATAGGAAAGCGTCCCGTTCGTCGAGACCGAACGGGGAGCATTCCCATAGCCCGAATTATCGCGAATCGTCGAAGGGCGGCTATTTACGTCACGGGTTCGCCGATTTGGCCGTCGTCGATAGATCGTTCGGCCGGATCGTGATGCGGAACGCCTTCGCATGTGGCGCTGCTGCTTGGATCAACACGAGCTTCGTCGGAACGAAATCTGCAGGTACCGAGAATCCGGTTGCGGTGCGTGCGGCGCTGCCCTGCTTGAGGCTCCAGCCGTCATCGAGCGGGCGACCCGTGACCGTGATGCCGCTCGCGTCCGCTAGCGTCGCGTCGAAATAGCCGTGATTTTCGTGATGCGATCCGTTGCTCACGATCGCGCGAAAGACCAAGGGCCGTTCGCCGGCTGCGTTTGCGTGCACGTTATCGGCGGGAGCTGCGTCTTTCAACGACATTCCGCGCAAGCGGAGGGTTCCGTTGAAGAGCGCGTTCGTAAACGTACCGCTCACGCCGCTGGTTTGATTCGCACCGCCTGGCACTGGCGTCGGAGCGGCGGCGGTGACGACGGCGTCGCCTATTAAAAACGCCAACAGCATCGCGCACACCTTCGGGGTCTGGAATTTCATACGCGTAGTCCTCACGATTCAGCAGTAAACGCTATCGAGCGTCGCTCGGCGGATCTCGCCAGCCACGGGCCAATTCTTTTTTTCCGTCAGCATTCCGTACCGGAACCGACGTCGGTATCGCACGCGTGGTTATCGCTCGCTCCTTCGGATGTGGCAGCCGGCATAAGCTCCGGGAGCCTCACCGTTGCGAGGGCGATTGCGGTTTTCGCGACGGTGGGTCGGATAGAGCGCATCGCGCGGTCCTGACTGTGAAGCAAATGTATCGCCGCGCATAGCCTCCCATGACGGGCACGCTCCGGCCAGACATCGTCCATACAAGTACCTCGTACAAATAGCACGGGCTCTGGCGAACGTGGTCGCGCAACCGGACAATCGAGATACTTAAAAAGGAGTAGCTCGATGTTTACGTTCCACGTCGCGAGCGAGCGCCGCACGGCGGTCTCGCTCGCTCTCGTCTGCGCGCTGGCGTCCTGCCTCGGATGTCCCGGCGGCGCGGCGACCGAGATTACCGCTCCGAGCGTCATCGCCTTCGACGAAATCGACCACGTCTACACGACCGAAAACGTACCGCCGCCGGTTCGTTCGAGCGCGACGCCGGCCAGGTGGCGCCGTCGGCCCTCGCCCCGGCAGCACCGAATAAGAGCCGCGGCATCTTCGGAGCGTTAAGCGCTGCCAGCACCATGCTCGGTGGCGCGAGCAGCGTCGTTTCCTCGAGCGGCGAACTCGGCCGCACGATCGGCATCGCGGATAACGTGATGAAGTTGGCGCCGCTCACCAACGCGCTGGGCATGGCGGGCAGCCGGCGGTTCGATGCGCTCCTGCAAACGTATCTGCTGCCGCGCGTCTCGCCGTCGGGCGCCATCATGCTGTCAGGATTTCTCAGCGCGCAAGCCGATTATAACGCCCACTTTCCGAGCGCGCGTTCTCGGTCGCCGCAAGAACCGGCACTACACGATCGCGTCGAACGGCTGGGTACGCATCGAAGATCCGAACACGAAAGTTGTTACGATCATCAAACCCGATGCCGGTAAGAGCTACGTGATCGATCCCGGCTCGAAAACAGTACGCGTGAGCGGCTACGCGCGCTCGGCCCCGCCCGCCGAAAGCGCGGGCGACGGCAAGAGCGGTACGGCGGCTATCGACGATCGGATCGAACCGATCGGACAAACCACCTTCGGCGGCATCGCGGCGACGGGCTTTCGAACCCGCTCCACGATGCGTGCGTCGGCGCGGGCACGTCGTGCGCGCTCTCGACGATTACCTCGACGCGCATCGAGTACTTTGCGCCATACCGGATCGCGTCGGACGCTGCGAACGCGTTGCCAGCAACGCAGACGGCCGATGCCGGCGGGTGCCAGCCGGCCAGCAGCGTCGCGCATACCGGCACGACGATTCCCAACGATCGGCTTCTCATCTATCAGGCGAACACGATCGTTAAGAATACCGCGACCGGCGCCGATCGATACACGATCGTCATCGAGCGCGAAAATTTTATGGAACTCATTTCTGCCGCGACGTCGGCGTTCGATATTCCAGCCGACTTCCAGCAAGTCGCCACGACGGCACCGTCATCGCGCGCGCTCCGCGACTCATACGAATACCTCGCACGAGTGTCGCCGTCTGTGGCGCACGTGACCGGCCGATGCGAGAGTCGGTGCACGATCACTATATCTTCTCGAGGTACTTCTGATGCATAGATTCTTTTCGCGAACGATCGCCACGCTCGTCGCCGCCGGTGCGTTCGCCGTGCCGGCATCTGCCATCGCTTCGCCCGGCGGCGTGCGGATCATCGTCCAAACGTGGACGCCGTCGAACCCAACGGCGCAAAGCAACGCCATCGTATTCGACCGTCCCGGTTTGATCGCCGATGCACTCAACGAAGGCTGGGCGCTGGCGCGCAAACCGGTTTGCGATGCGCTCAAAGCCGAAGCGGGCAAGCCCGATCGTCTCGCGCCCGGCTTTTCGCTCTATGACATGGACTGCAGCATGGCACAAGCCGGTTCGCTCAGCGTTACCGGACTGTCGGATAATCGCTTGACCTTGGCGTACCGGCTTTCCCACAACATGTTCAACGGGACGTCGACGCAGCCGTCCGTAGCCGGGAGCTACGCCGATCCGTGCGTTTTTCTCTACTACGATCTAGCCGCAACCACGGTGATGCATCTCGACACGCTGGCGGTCGATAAGTTTACCGTCGCGATCGACCACGTCTCGCGCCCCGACTCGTGCAACACCGCGGGTGACATCGCGCGCTTCACGGCGACGACACTGCATTTCTTCGGCGGACCCGACTTCTTGGCGATCGCCCAACAGGCGATTCAAAGCAAGCAAGACATCAGCACGGCCAAACTGAACGCAGCGGTCGACTCCTTCGTTCGCCCACTGCGGCAATACGCCGGGCAGTACGCCGCGCAACAGAACTGGGTCCGCCACGGCGATCTGTATTTCGCGTTCGCCCCCGCTTACACCCCACAACCGCTGCCGGCTGCGATTGCGGGATCGATCGATATGCCCAAAGACCGCTGGCTCGCGGGCGTTCCCGACTGCGCGACGTTTTCGGTCGTCGGTAACGTACAGACTGGACCGGCTCCGATTACCAATCCCGAAAGCATGAGCGTCGGCGCTCCGCCGAACCTCGACGTCGGTGTGGTGACCGCAAGCGGAACGGCGACTGACGCCGGCGACCGGTTCGTGTGCACGTATACCGAACGGCAACTGCCTGCGGGCGTACCCGTCACGTTTCGCGCTAGCGGTAAGTCTGCGAGTCAGCAACGCGGCCACGTGCTCTACGTCGCAAACGTCAAACCGGAGGGCTGGTCCGGAACCGAAACCATCGCGACGTTCGCGCCAGGCAAGAACTTCGTCGCAAGCGTGGGACCGCAACTCACGGGCTTCGGCGAAAAAGCGAACCCTCTAAATATCGACAATCCGGGCGATCCCGCCGGGAGCTACGCCTCGCGCGTGAATCCGGCAATCCTGCAAGGCGTCGATGCGAGCGTCGCGCAGAAGAGTCAGGTCGCAACGAATTATCGGCCTTCGAATCCGCTCCAGCGTGTCGGCTTGAACCCACAACCGCTGCCGCCCAAGGTCGCCGACGCGCTCGTCGAAAGGGGCATCGCGGCGTTCGCCCGCAACGATTTTGCCGGCGCCGCCGCATCGTTCGCTCGCGCCGTGGACGGCAACGCGGGCAACGCCGTCGCGCTGCACGATCTGGCACTCGCGCACGCCCGGCTCGGAGAGGTCGCTCTCGCGCAGACCGAATTACGCCGAGCGTCGCTGCTCGCCCGAAATAGCGGCGACCTCGCAACGGCGAACGCATCGGATCGAGCGGCCATCATCGTCAGCGGGCGCCAGTAAGTGCGGTACGTTATCGCGGCGCTGTTCGCGATCGCATTCACACTCGCGACGACCACCGGAGACGCTTTCGCGAAACCCGCGGACGTGTGCAAGATGGTTTCGGCGAACGACACCCGCGCCTGGTTCGGCAAAGAGCTATCCGTAAGCGAGGACTATCTCGATAAGCCGCAGTCGAGTCAATGTACGTGGGATTCGAAGCGCGAGGGAGCCGGCTTTCTGATGGTGCAAATCGTCCCGGCCCGGTATTACGAACCTCACCGCGGCGCCGATTATACGCCGCTGTCCGGCATCGGTGACAAGGCGTTCTTCGTCACGGACCTCGGGTTTCTCGCGAGCGCCGTGAAAGGCTCGAAGGCCATCGCGATCACACTGCGCGGCGGATCGTCGACCAGAGCGACGGCGATCTCGGCACTCAAGATGCTCGTTCGAAAAATGTAGGCAGCGCCGACTAGCGGGTACCGTCGGCAAACGGCGGTACTCGCGCGGCGTCGCTCCAGAAGCGAATCGTTCGCGTCGATATCGGAGTTCGTCCGCTGCGCCGCTCCTCCGTAGCGATCTGAGTCAAGCAGCGAAATAACGCCTGCGCCGCTTCCTCCTCACCGAGCACGCGCAAGGAGATGAGAATTCGGGTTAGACGCAGATGGTTATGGTTTCCCGGCGTGAGCCACATGCTGCGCTTTACGAACGTCGAGCCGCGCACGATATCGTCGCCCGCCCACGCGAGTCCATAAAAGCGCAGCATCCGGTCGAGCGATCGTAGCAACGCGCTGCGCAGTTGTGGACGCGTGCGGAAGGCTTCGATTGCCGCAGGGTCGAGCCGAGGTGCCGTCGGGTTCGCGCCGCTGCGCTCGCGCATCGGGAAAAGCCATTGGATGAAATCGTGAACGCGTTCCAGCGCATCGTCGTCGAACTGCAAGATCTCGTCGAGCGACCGGCCACGATCGTCGGGACCGTTGCCTTCGTAAAACGCGACGATGCGAAGACCTCCGCCCGAAAGGCCGGCGCCGCAGGCGTGCACATGCATGATCATGTGACGCGCCGCTTCGGGACGTCGGGAAAGGGCACCCGCGGGACCGGGCTGCGCGCGAAGGCATCGGTGCTACGTCCGCCGACGCACGCTTTTTTGCCATGCGCAATCGTACGGCAGCTCTTACTACCTACGAATGCTGCGCACAGTTTTTCACGTCCATTCGCCGCGACTGGTGTATGTCGTGGACGCGTACCAATAGCGTCGTATGGACGGTAACGGCGTCACCAATGTGACGTGACGCGGCGCCGGGCCGTACGGTAAACTCGCAGGCATAGCCGCCGTTGGAACCTTCCGGCTAATCGGAGTATCGCGTGTTAGTTGTGGAGCAGGATGACGAAGCGAGCGTAATCCTCGTCGCAGGCGCCCTCGATCCCGTCGCGACGTCGAGATTAGCGGCGGCGATTACCGGAGCGGATTCGGCTCCGCCCAACGGGTGATCGTCTCGCTCGAGAAATGTTCGCGTTTGGGCCCGGCTGGACTCGGTGTCCTCGCTCGTGCGAAGATGCGCCTTGGAGCACGATTTCTCGTCGTCATTCCGCGTCGGAAAAAGCTTCGCAAGATGTTGGAAGCAACGGGGCCCTCGAAACGTCTGTCGTTTTGCAAAAGCGTTCAAGAAGGTCTAACGACGGCGATCGCTCCGGACCGCGCCATGCAAAACGCGTGATGCGACTAACTCAGGTGGTAAACTGCGCCGAGCCCATACACCGGCGTAGGAATTTTTTCCATACGGGCCTTGATCTGCAATGCGAGATAGAGCGAATAGTGCCGGGACTGATGCAGGTTTCCGCCTGAAACCACAGCGCTGCTTGGCGCGTCGGCTTCCACATGTTACGAAGCTCGCCTTCCCAAGGTCCCGGGTCCTTGGTCGTATCTGAGCCGAAGCCCCAACACTTTCCGACGTTGTCCGCAACCTCTTGCGAAATTAGCTTCGCCGCCCAACCATTCATGGAGCCGTAACCGGTCGCGTAGACGATGAGGTCGGCGGGCAACGTGCTACCGTCGCTCAACACCACGGCTCCCTCTTCGATTGCGACGACGTCGACGGCGCTCTTTAATTTGATCTCGCCACCTGCGACGAGCTCGGACGCTCCCACGTCGATATAGTATCCCGACCCCCGGCGCAGATACTTCATAAAAAGCCCCGACTTATCGTCCCCGAAATCGAGCATGAAGCCCGCCTTGGCAAGGCGCTCGTAGAAATCGGCATCGCGTTCGGCCACTTGTTGATAGACCGGAATCTGGAAGTCGGCCATGATGCGATACGGAATCGATGCGAAGGTCAGGTCCGCTTTCTCCGTCGTCATGCCGGCTTGTACGGCTTGCTCGGAATAGAGGCCGCCCAAAGCGAGATCCATCAGCGTTTCGGATTTAACGATATGCGTCGAGGACCGTTGCACATCGTGACGTCCGCGCCGTGTTCCCACAAATCGGCGCAGATATCGTGAGCCGAATTATTCGATCCGATCACGACGCACTTCTTTCCCGCAAACTCCTCGCCACCGGGATGGCGGCTCGAATGGTGCTGGACGCCGCCGAAGGTATCGGCACCCGGATATCTGGGAACGTACGGAATTCCCGACATGCCGGTCGCCAAGATGAGCTGCTTCGGACGCAGGGTGACGGCTTCTCCGGCGCGATCGACGACGAGCGTCCATTCTTGCCGTTCGGCATCGTACGCGGCGCTCGTACATTCACTCGACGATCAGTAGTTGAGTTCCATGACTTTCGCGTACATCTCCAGCCAGTCGCCGATTTTATCTTTCGGCGCGAACACGGGCCAGTGTTGCGGAAACGGCATGTACGGCAAGTGGTCGTACCACACCGGATCGTGCAGGCACAGCGACTTGTAACGCTTGCGCCATGCGTCACCGGGGCGCTCGTGTTTATCGATCACGAGCGTCGGCACGCCGAGGCGCTTCAATCGCGCGGCGAGACCGATACCGCCCTGGCCGCCGCCGACGATGACGCAGTACGGCTGACGCGTGTACCCGAGTTCCGCTTCATCGCGCGTCTTACGCTCGAGCCAGCTTTTACGATTGCGCTCCGCGCCGTGCTCCGCGCCTTTCTCGCGCGTCTCGCCCGCTTTTTCTTCGAAACCTTTGAGTTCGCAGAGCGCGGTCAATAGCGTCCAACAGCCGTCTTCTTTGAGGCGGACGAGACCCTGGCCGCGGCCGATGGCCGTCTCGAAGGTAAACCAGGCTTCCGTAACGCCGTTGGTTGCGGTGGCTTCACCGTCGATCTGAAAAAGGCCCGGCGCGACGCGGCCAAGATTTGCGGACAGCATCTTGGAGATTCCGTCGCGGCCTTCCAACGTCGCGATATTCCAGGTGAAGGAAACGAGATCGCGCCAGTAGCTGACGTCGGCGAACAGCGCGGAAGCGGCCGCCACATCGGAACGCGTCAACGCGTCCTCGAACGAGCGCAGCCATGCAGACGTTCGCATGGTCGGAGTTACGCCGGCTGAGGGATGAGCCGGAGGAGTCTCGATCATCTTTGACCTCCAAGTGCAGCTTTACTCTATAGATGGTTTCCATCAACTGCCGGCGTCCGGCCGTGCGTCGTCGTTCGGCAGTAAGACGAGTCGGACTTGCCGGCAGCAGAGAATGAAGCGGTTGTGAACGAACGGGAATTCCGGGAGCGGCGATTTGATTTAATGAAGATCGACGTTCGCTCATCGGGAGGCCCGCCATGACGCTGACAGAGGCTCAAGTCGCCCAGTTCGACCGCGATGGGTTTTTACGCTTCGAAGGGCTCTTCGAACCCACCGAGATCGCGCTCCTGAAAAGCGAGTTGGCGCGGGTCGGTGCCGCGAAAAGCGACGCGATTATCCGCGAACGTACCGGCTCCACGCGCACGGTATACCGCTCCCACGAACCGGATGGTCCGACCGCCTCCGCGGCGTTCCACCAACTCGTCCGCACGCCGCGCTTCCTGCGGCCCGCGCAGCAAATGTTACGCGACGACGAGCTCTACGTGTTTCACTGCAAGGGCAACATCAAAACGGCGATCGACGGCACGGTGTGGCTCTGGCATCAGGACTACGGCTATTGGCAGCACGACGGCATTCCCCAAAGCAACATGGCGACGTTTCTCGTCATGCTCGACGAAGCGACGGAGCTGGGCGGCTGCCTCTATTTCGTGCCGGGTTCGCATAAACGCGGCGTGTTGCCCGCGTACAAGGACGAGACGACGACGTCGTACCCGCAGTGGGCAATCGAGAAAGAAGCGATGCGCCGGTTTCTGCGCGAGAGTCCGCAGCCCGTCGCAATCGTCGGCCGTCCGGGAACGGCGGTGCTCTTCCATTGCAATATCGTGCACGGCTCGGGCCACAACCTCTCGGCCAACGACCGGTGGCACGTGTATATCGCCTACAATCCCAGCGTCAACCGCCCGAACCCGGTGCCGGCTGCGCCACGGCCGGAATACGTGGTATCGGAGAATTATGCGCCGCTCCAACTGGCCGGCGACGACGCGCTTCGCGAGAGCGTGTCCGCCTAATCTACCGTTCGCAATCGTCGAAATCGTTTCGGTCCGGTGCCGGACATGTTCGGGCCGTAACGAAGCGTCAGCATGCAGGCCTGTCAATCGACAGGAATGTCCGCCTATGCCGGGTCGCGTCGTAGGACATCTCGGCAAAGATTATTTTTCTATGGAGCGAAACCACGGGTAATGCATTACCGTCAAATGCCTATCTAGCGTTACGCTAGTCGGCACGCGAACGCATCGCGTGTGCTAAAAGGAGATAACGATGAAACAGAAAGCGGTACGTATATCGCTTGGGTTCGCAGCGTTCGCCGTTGCAGCGACCTTGCTCTTCTCACCGGCGCGCGTACGCGGCGCCTCCGGGTGGCCTACCGCCGACACGTTTACGTCGGTAGCGGGCGACGCCGCTTCGTGGGTCCTTCCGGGTCACACGTATAGCGGTAATCGCTACGTCGACATGAAGGGGATAACGCCCGAGAACGTCGCCACGCTGAAAAAGGCGTGGAAGTACAAGCTCGACGACGACTCACCGATCGAAACGTCGCCGGTCGTCTGGAACGGCACGATGTACGTCACGTCGGCGCACAATCACGTGTACGCACTCGATGCGAAAACCGGTAAGTTGAAGTGGAAATTTTCTTATGCGCCGCACGTGATCGCGTTCGCCGCAAATCGCGGCGTCGCGCTCGCCGATGGACACGTCTTTATCGGAACGCTCGACGGACATCTACTCTCGCTCGATGCGACGACCGGTAAAAAAGTTTGGGATATCGTCGGCGTACACGACACGAAGAATTCGTTCTATACCATGCAACCCGTGCCGTATAAGAACATGCTGCTCATGGGCGTCTCCAACGGCGACTGGGGCGGCATCGGCTACGTCACCGCTTTCGATCAGGCGAGCGGCAAACGCGTCTGGGAGTGGAAAACGATTCCGGGCCCGGGCGAACCCGGACACGGGTCGTGGAGCGGCGATTCATGGAAACGCGGCGGCGCCGCCGTGTGGAGCGGAATCGCTATCGACGACAAGAGCGATACGCTCTTCATGGACCTCGGCAATCCGCAGCCCGACTTCTTCGGCGAATCGCGTAAGGGCGACAATCTTTATAGCAATTCGATGGTCGCGCTCGATATTTCCGGCGCGCAGCCAAAGCTCAAATGGTACTATCAGTTCATCAAGCACGACACGCACGATTGGGACCCGGCGATGCCGCCGGTACGCTTCACGGGTAAAGTGAACGGCGCTTCACGCGAACTCGTCGCCGCCGGCGATAAAGGGGGAAACTTCTGGGTTCTCGATGCTACGAACGGTAAGCTCGTATGGAAGACGGCGGTGAGCAAGCAGGTCGGACAAAATACCGATCCGTCGCGTGCCGGCAACATCGCCTGCCCGAATACCAACGGCGGCGTCGAATACAACGGCGGGGCCTACGATCCGCAAACGAATATGTTCTACGTCCCGAGCATCGACGAATGCGGCATCTGGAAGAAGCTTCCGCGTGCGACGTATCTTGCGGGTCAGTTTTATCTCGGTGGACTTTTCCCGCCGCTGCACGGACCGAACACCGGCTGGATGAACGCCGTCAATATTTCGACCGGCAAATTCGCATGGCGCGAGCACGAGTCGCTTCCGGCCCTCGGCGGAGCGCTCGCGACTTCAAGCGGCCTCGTGTTCTCGGGTATGCTTTCGGGCCAATTCAAAGCATTCGATGCCAAGACGGGCAAGGTCGTCTGGCACGATGCGACGGGTTCTCCGATTCTCGCCCCTCCGGCAACGTATATGCTCGACGATAAGCAGTTCGTCGCCGTCGCGTCGGGTCAAGCGGGAAATCAACTCGTTCCCGAAATCTCCAAGGTGAGCCCGGCCGGGTCGTTCATCACCGTCTACTCGCTCTAGGAGAATCTCGTGATCGCTCTGCTTCGAATCGCTCTCGCGCTCGTTCTCGTCGTCGGCTTTGCGCCATCCGTTGCGGCGCAAACGACGCTTGGCGACCGCGAACTGGCGCTGCGTTCGCTCGCCGACATGAAAACCGCGACCACCTCGATCGTGCGGACGGAAGACGGGAGTGCCGTCGGCCATAAATCGTATCAGCTGGCTGCGCAACTAGCGCGTAACGTTCTGATCGGCCGTAAAGATCGTGACTACGTGGCGAAGGCCGGCGACCCGAGCGACGGAGTCGGGGCGATCGGCTACATCGACCGTCTCTTGGACCGTTCGGCCACGCACGCGTGGACGGACGGTCTTCGCGGCGCGAAGATCAACCTGCTTGCCGCGGCGCAAAGCCTTTCCGATGCGCTCGCCGCGAAGCAGATGGAAGAATATCAAACCGATCTCACCGGGGCGCTCGCCGACATCTCGCTTGCGATGGGTCGTCCATCGCAAGCGGGCGTGCTCGGCGGCGTCGAGGGAGCCCTCGCCACAACCTCGCTCGGCGTTCCGGCCGGTTCGAAAATAGTCTCGGGCTGCTCCGTGCCCAGCGGCGCACCGGCCTACGGCGTCACAGCCGGCAGAATCACGTATCTTTCCCTCGATCGCCACACCGCGGCTGCAGCGTTGCCGTCAGGGTTCCCCGTAAGCCGGATCGACGTCGTCGGCAACCGGCTCGTTCTCTACACGAATTCCGTAAGCGAGGCGGCGAAGATCTGCTCGCGGCGCACGGCTGCGGCGCAGCTCCGCATGACGCCGGTGTCCGCGCACCGGCAACGGACGCGGGCCGTCGCCTCAGCAACGCTCGTTTCGTATACCGCAACGCAAGCACACTCCGGTGCCGCGGTCTACGCGCAGAATTGCGTCTCGTGCCACGGAGCGAACCTGCAAGGCGTTTCGGCGCCCGCAGTGGCCGGTAAGGAGTTCGTGCACCAGGTGACGGGTAACGGCTGGAGCGTCGCCGATCTTCGCAACCTCGTCGTCCAACAGATGCCGCTCAACAATCCAGGAACCCTGAGCGCGAAACAGTACGCCGACGTGATGGCGTATCTGCTCGCCTCGAACTGCTATTCGGCGGGCAGCACGCCGTTCCCGAAGACCGACGATCCGAAGCTCGCGAAGACGAAAATCCGGCCGCCGAGCGGCGCCAGGCCGACGGATGCCAAACTCGGCACCTGTCGTGTCAAGTAGAAACGCGGGTCGCCCTTTTCTTTCGTTCGTAAGCGCCGTTACGTAGACTGAAGCGCCGTTGCGGCGACGAGCGGAGCGTCGGTTACGACGTCGGCGATCGTTGCGTATTCGCACGCCGGCTGAACCAATTGTGGCTTGCCGGCCCACGCGGTGAGGCGCCGTAACGCCGTGAGTAGTTCGTTAAGAGCGATGGCGATGCGGGCCGGACGGTGCGCCGTTTCCGCAGCGGCGAAGAGATTGGGATACAGTCCTGCGAGATCGAGCGGCACCGGGGCGCAATCGCGCCGAGGCACGTCGTCTCGTGACACGTCCCTGCGCGCCAGCGACGTACTCATGGCAAAGGTCGAGCCGAGCGCGCGGGCCGTCGGGTCCGTTGAGTAACTCGGACCGTGGGCGTGGTAAGTGATCGTCATGTTGGGGAGTCCTTCCAGTGTCGTGCGGTGCTGGAATCGGAAGAATCCCAAGAGCGTAAGGGGGACCGGGCCAGATCGTAAGCGGTGGGGCGTTACAATCTGCTTACAGATTGCCTTGCCGAGCTTTTTCAGAACGAAGCGCTTGGCGAAGCTCGAGATAGTGGGCTAGCAGTGCGCGTAGCTCGCCGGCGAATTGCTCCGGTAGCCGCAGGCGCAGCGCGAGCGCATCGAGTTCCGGAAGCGAAAGCGGCTCGACCGCCGCTAATTCGAAAGTCTCCACGTTGCCGAGCGCTCCGCGCCCTCGCGCCCTCGCATCGAGCGCATAGAGCTCCCAAAGATCGACGTCGACCGTCGATCCAAGGCGATACCCCGTTGCATCGGCGAGAACGGCGTCGCGCCCCAAACGTTGCCGCAGGCGGTGGACGTACACGTGAAGCCGGTTGGCGGCGTTATCTGCGTCGAGGTCGGGGTACAGCAGGTCGCCGAGCTCGACGACGCTGAACGAGCGCGGCTTTCGCGCCAATGCGATGAGGACGGCGAGTTCGCTGCGCGAGAGCGTGACGGGCTTCTCCCGGGCGAGCACCTCCCCGCACAAGACGCGAACGGAGATCGAAGATTTGCGGCGGCGCACCGCTTCGTAACGCGCCGCGAAGCCCGCGAGCATGCCCGCATGCTGACGCCGCTCGACGAGCGCCGTCAGCGCGGCGAGCAACGGCTGCGAGTCGAGCCCCGCGCAGATGCGGACGGCTTCGCCCAGCAATTCGTCGCGCCGCCCGTCATCGAGCAGCGCGAGCGCGCAGCGCGCGAGTATGCGAAGATACCGCCGTTCGCTTTGATCGGCGACGAAGACGGCAGCCGACGCGAAACGTCGTGCGGCGTCACGCGTTGCGGCACGCGCGCTCGCGATGAGCAGTCCTTGCGCACGCGCCTTCGCCTTTTCGTACCCATAGGGGACGTGTTCTCCGGCGCCCCGCGTACACGCGATGAAGAAACGGTGTCCGCGCTCGTTTGCCGGCGTGACGCGACCCTCCAGTTCTGCGACGAACGAATCGCACTGCTCGTCGTCGCCGGCAAACCAGCGGGCGAACGCCGATTCGACGAGACCGAGCAGCGCGATGCTGAGCTGCGTGCGGTCGAAGAGCTCTCGCGCTCGACGTAAAATCTCCGCATCGCGGTCCCATTCGCCGCGGCTCCGCGGTATGGCGGAGACGACGTCGTACAGGTAGAGCGCGTGCGTGAGATCCGACGCGTCCAAGAGCGGCGTCAACGTTTTCGTATATGCGGTGATGCGGTCGTAGCGGCCGTCGAAGGAGTCGAGTGCCGCCGCCCACAGCATCGCCATGCAGCTGCCGTACGGATCGGAATCGACGCACGTTTCGCGATACCGTTCGAGCAGATGCGCGGCGCGCGCGCATTGACCGATATTGGTATGAGCGTTCAGCAGCGAGGAGAAGACGGAGGCTCGAACGCGAGGCTCCGCATTTGCCGGTAGCCGGCTCCGAGCGCTTCGGCCGAACGAAGCCACTCGTACGGCGGTATCGAATAGCCGCGATGCATCAGGGCGCCGCACCACAGCGCGGGAAATTCGAGCAGCGTCTTCTCATCGAAGCGCGTTATAAGCGCTGCCAGCCGTGGCGTCGGCGTCGTCATAAGGAACGCACCGAGATCGCGCAGAGCGCCCGCGGCAGCGCGTTCGGCGCCTGCCGCGAAAAAAAGTTCGGCGGCGCGCGTCTCATCGCCGTGCGCTTGCGCCGCTTCGGCAACCCGCTTGACGATCCGGCGCATACGCGTCCCGCCGTGCTCACGCATCAGTTCGGCGATCATGGGATGGAGACGCAGTATGCCGTCGGGCATCAGTGAGAGCGGGCGCACCGCTAAGCGTTCGATATCGTCGGCCGTCACGGACGGGCGCACGCGTGCGATGTCGGCATAGCGTGCATCCGGAAGGGCCGCGATGACGAGCGCGAGATCGCGTTCGCGCTCGCTGAGGTCCCCGATGAGCTCGGAGGTGAGATAGACGAGCAGTTCGTCGTGAACGACGGTGCCGAGACTCGCGATGACTTCCGCGAACGGTTTCTCGCGTGCAGCCCGGCCGATGAGTTCGACGACGATGGGCCAGCCGCGCGAGATGCGTTCGATCTCCGCCCATTCGCGCTCGCTGCGGTCGGGTAGAGCCGTGCGGATCTCTTCGTCGCTGAAGCGTAGGTCGTCGATCCCGAACGTCACGACGTTGGTCGGCTCGACGCCTCGGCCGTACGGTACCGGGACGACGTCGCGCGAACAGACGATAATGAGCCGATCTCGCGCACGGATCAGCCGCTCGAAGAGGACCGATGCGCTCGCAGAGCGCGTCAACGCTTCCGCGTTCTCGAACACGAACGTACTCGGACCTTCTTCAACCCAGAAGCGCGCTGCTGCGGCCTCCCAATCGCGCGAATCCTTGGCGGCACCGAGTTGCGCTTGCGCGATAGCGGCTGCAAGCGCGGGCCGCGCCTCGGCGAGCGCGACGAGGGCGGCGCGAGAGAGGTCCGTTTGGTCTCGGACGCCGACGAAATCGCAGACCGCAAAGTTTTCCGGGCGTGCGAGCAATTGACGCACGAACGTCGACTTGCCAAAGCCGGCCAGCGCTGAAACGACGACGAGCCGCGGAGCTCTCCTCAAGACGATTTCGGAGAGCCGCGTACGCTGGATCTCCATGGCATTCTCTCCTGCTACCGCTCGAATCCGGCCATCGAGCCGGCCGTCAGCATGCCGTTACGTCAGCATGTTAAACAAAGCCCAAGCGGCCAAGTCGGACGCCGGCGCAAGTAGCAATTGCGAAACGTAAATCCCTACGGGGTCGGCAGGTGCGGACTCTGCGGATCGACCGGGTCTTGCGGGTCGACGCTGGTTCCCAGTCGCGCCGAGGACCGGCCGGCCGGCCGGTCCTTCCCCGTGCCGTCAGCATCGTGATGGCCCGGCTCCGTCTGGCCCTTCGCCACCTCTTCGCCCGGCGTGGTGAGGTTTTCGCCCGTGCCGGGCGGTGGATTGCGATCGTCTTGTGCCATGCTCTTCTCCATTCTGTACGCTAACCAGCGGTTCGAGGCGCTGGAGTCATGTGACGAGCGTCGCCTCGCGCTTGAACGCGAGCCGCGTGCCGATGACGTCGTACCACGCGTCCATGCCGACGCCGTTCTTGGCAGAAACTTCGAGAACCGTCGCTGCGGGATGGACCAGCCGCAACGATTCGTAGGCCGCAGCGCGATCGAATCCGACGGCGCCCGCGAGATCGATCTTCGTCAACAGCGCGACGGCCGACGTGTTGAAGGCGAGCGGATACTTCAGTGGCTTATCTTCACCTTCCGTCACCGCACACAGCGCGACCCGCAAATCTTCGCCGAGATCGTATTCGGCGGGACAGATCAAGTTGCCGACGTTCTCGATGAAGAGGATGTCCAGCGGCAACGCGTCCCAGCCGGCGAGCGCCTTGCCGATCATGTCGGCGTCGAGCCGACACTCTGCGGCCGTCGTAATTTGGCGCACGGGGGCGCCGCTGCGCTCCAGCCGGATCGCGTCGTTGCGCGTCGCTTGGTCGCCAACGAGCGCGCCGACGCGGTGCGACGTACCGAAATGTCGCAGCGTGGCTTCGACGAGCGTCGTCTTACCCGAGCCGGGGCTCGAGAGCAGGTTGACGACGAGCGTGCCGCTGAGCGCGAAACCTTCGCGCAGAGCGCGTGCCAGGCTGTCATTCTTGCGCAGGATGCTCTGCTGGATCTCGACCACGCGCAACTTCATGCAAGAACCTCCATGGCGACGAGTTCGAGTTCGCGCCCCCGGACGATCGACGGCGCGAGAGCCCCGCACGCCGAACACGTGAGTCCCGCGCCTTCGCGCGGCGCCCGTTCGCGGTCGCACGCGGCACACCATAGCGCGACCGGTATTTCGTCGATGATGAGCGCGGCGTCGGCAGCGACCGTCTCGGCACGCGCGAGCTCCCACGAAAAACGCAGAGCGTCACACGCGATGCCGCTTAGTCGCCCAACGCGTAGGCGTACCGACGCGACGCGAGTCGCTCCTTCCCGCGCGGCTGCGGCTCCGATCTCGTCGAGCAAGGAAAGCGCGACCGATAATTCGTGCATACACGCGTGCTTCCGTACAACCTTTTCCCCATATTAAGTCACTTGCGAAAGATTCTTTTAAGGTGTACGTTGCGGAGTATACACGTAAGTATGAAAGCCTGTCCATAACGCGAGACACGACTAGCGCCGGCACGGGCTCGCCGAGCGCAAGGAGTTTATTGATGGCTATCGCTCCCCCGTCCGAAGTCACCGTAAACGTTCTGTGGATTCCCGCCGGTTTGAGTTGCGATGGCGATTCCGTCGCACTGACCGCCGCCATGCAGCCTTCGATCGAGGAGATCGCATTGCGCGCGTTGCCGGGCATCCCAAACGTCGTGTTCCATTGGCCGCTCATCGATTACAGTTTGGGCGGCGCGGAGTTCTTAGAGGCGTTTTACAAAGCGGAACGCGGCGAACTCGACCCGTTCGTTCTCGTGCTCGAAGGCTCGATCGCGAACGAAGACATCAAGACTGAAGGCTACTGGTCCGGCTTTGGCAACGAGCCCGGCACCGACCAGCCGCGCACGTTCATGACGTGGATCGATAAGCTGGCACCCAAAGCGTGGGCGGTACTCGCAGCCGGCACGTGCGCGACCTACGGCGGCATCCATGCGATGGCGGGTAACCCGACGGGCGCCATGGGCGCGCTCGATTACCTCGGCTGGGATTGGCGCTCGAGCGCCGGCATCCCAATCGTGTGCGTTCCCGGGTGTCCCGTGCAGCCGGATAATCTCTCGGAGACGATCCTGTATCTCTTATGGCAGGCCAACGGCCGCGCGCCGATGATTCCGCTCGACGAGGCGGGGCGGCCGACGTGGCTCTTCGGTAAAACCGTTCACGAAGGCTGCGATCGCGCGGGCTATTACGAGCAAGCCGATTTCGCGACGGAATACGATTCGCCGAAGTGTTTGGTGAAGCTCGGCTGCTGGGGACCGGCCGTCAAGTGCAACGTCCCGAAACGCGGCTGGATGGGCGGCGTCGGCGGGTGTCCCAACGTCGGCGGCATCTGCATCGGCTGCACGATGCCCGGCTTCCCCGATAAATTCATGCCGTTCATGGACGAGCCGCCGGGGGCGAAGATTTCGTCTACGATTATCGCGCCGTACGGCAGCGTGATCCGGACGCTGCGCGGCTTTACTGCGAAGACGCTCGACAAGGAACCGAAGTGGCGCCACAAAGGCCGTCAACTAACGACCGGCTACCGGCCGCGCTAATCCCCCTAGGCCCTTCGTCACACGCCCCTTTCGGAGTTCTACATGGCGATACAAGATCTTCCGGCAACCGGGTCCACAACCGATAAATCGCGCCTCGTCGAGATGTCGTGGGATCCGATCACGCGGATCGTCGGCAGCCTCGGCATCTATACGAAAATCGACTTCAAGGAGCGCGTCGTCGCGGAGTGCCATAGCACGTCGTCGATCTTCCGCGGCTATTCGATTTTCATGAAAGGCAAAGATCCGCGCGACGCGCACTTCATTACGTCGCGCATCTGCGGCATCTGCGGCGATAACCACGCCGTCTGTTCGATTTACGGACAGAACATGGCGTTCGGCGTCCGGCCGCCCGCGATGGGCGAATGGGTGATGAACCTCGGCGAGGCCGCCGAGTACATGTTCGACCACAACATCTTCCAAGAAAACCTGGTCGGCGTCGATTTCTGCGAGCGGATGGTGCGCGAAACCAATCCGTCCGTCTGGGAGAAAGCCAAGCAGACCGAGGCTCCCAACGCCGCGATCCACGGTTATAAGACGATCGCCGATATCATGACGACGCTCAATCCGTTCACCGGGGAATTTTACCGCCAAGCTTTGCAAGTCAGCCGCTACACGCGCGAGATGTTCTGTCTCATGGAAGGGCGCCACGTTCACCCGTCGACGCTCTACCCGGGCGGTACCGGCACGATAGCGACACATCAAGTCTTTACCGATTACTACACGCGGCTGATGCGCTACGTGGAGCACATGAAGGTCGCCGTGCCGCTGCACGAAGACCTCTTCGAATTCTTCCTCGAAGCGCTACCGGGCTACGATCGCGTCGGCGAGCGCCGCATCTTGCTCGGCTGCTGGGGCGCGTTTCAAGATCCCGATCACTGCGACTTCCGCTACGACACGATGAGCGATTGGGGTCGTAAGATGTTCGTCACGCCGGGCGTCATCGTCGACGGCAAGCTCGTCACGAACGACCTGATGCAAATCAACCTCAATATGCGCATCCTGCTCGGGCATTCGTATTACGACGATTGGGCGGGCCAGGAAACGTTCATGGACACCGATCCCCTGGGCAACAAAATCGACCGGCGGCATCCGTGGAACATGCATACGCTGCCGACGCCGAAGAAGCGCGATTTTGCGAACCAATACAGCTGGGTCATGTCGCCGCGCTGGTTACACGGCGGCGAGCACCTCGCGCTCGACACGGGCGGCGGTCCGCTCGCGCGGCTGTGGTCGACAGCGCTCTCGGGGCTGGTCGATATCGGCTACGTCAAGGCGACCGGCAATAGCGTCGTCATTAACTTGCCCAAGAGTGCGCTGCGCGGGCCGGTCAGCTTCGAGTGGAAAGTGCCGCAGCGTTCGAACACGATCGAACGCAACCGTGCACGCACGTTTTTCCAGGCGTACGCAGCGGCATGCGCGCTGCACTTCCTAGATAAAGCCTTCGAAGAGATGAATGCCGGCCGGACGCGCACGTGGGAGCCGTTCACGGTGCCCAAGGACGGCTTCGGCGTCGGCTTCACCGAGGCCGTACGCGGCGTACTGTCGCATCACATGATCATTCGCGACGGCAAGATCGCGAATTATCATCCGTGGCCGCCGACGCCGTGGAACGCGAATCCGCGCGACGAATACGGAACGCCCGGACCGTACGAAGATGCGGTGCAAGGCTGTCCGATCTTCGAAGAAAACGGGCCCGAAACGTTCAAGGGCATCGACATCATGCGTACCGTGCGCAGCTTCGATCCGTGCCTTCCGTGCGGCGTGCACATGTACGTCGGCAACGGTAAGACGGTCGAGACCGTCCACTCGCCGCTCGCGCCCTTCGGCTAACGGCCATGGCGCTTGCAGCCGACCACGCGACGATCGCGAATCGCGTCGATACGCTGCTTCGCGAGATCGCCGCGGCGCCCACGGTCGAGCGTGCGCGCGAACGTGCCGACGAACTCGCGCGGACTCTTGTGGAGCTGTACGGTGAAGCGCTCGAACGGGTGTTGACGATCGTACACGACAACGCGGACGCGCGGGCGGATAACATCTTCGCCGCGCTCTGCGAAGACCGGTTCGTCGAAAGTCTGCTCGTGCTTCACGATCTGCACCCGCTCTCGCTCGAAGACCGGGTGCGCGCGGCGCTCGACGCGGTGCGGCCGTATCTCGAGTCGCACGCCGGCGGGATCGAAGTCGTCGCCGTCGCGGACGGCGTCGCACATTTACGCCTCGAAGGCACGTGCGACGGCTGTCCCTCGTCCGCAGCGACCGTGAAGCTCGCCGTCGAACGCGCGATCCTCGACCGCATTCATGAAGTGAGCGAAGTGCGCGTGGAAAACGTGACCCCGCCGCGCGCCGCGCCGGCCGCGACGACGTTACGCCTCGAAAGCGATTGGATCGCCCTCGACACCGTCCCGGCGCTGCGGCGCGACGGAGTCGTCCGTCTCACCGTCGCCGCGACGCCGGTCGTTCTGATCGCCGAAGGCGAGCAAATCTTTGCCTATCGCGATCTCTGCCCGACGTGTTCGAGCAGTTTCGACGACGCTATCCTCGCGCATCCGTTCTTGTGGTGTTCGTCGTGCGGGCGCGGCTACGACGTCGCTCACGGCGGGCGCGCCGAAGATCACGAAACGCTTCACGCCGAGCCGTTTCCGTTGGTCCGTGACGGCGCGCGCGTCCGCGTCGCCATCCCGCTCGGAGCGTAAACCGTGGCAGCGTCCGATCCGGCCGACTTCGCCGCCCTGCAGACGCTGCTCAAGAAGCGTCCCGCCGCAGCGCCGGGCGAACAGTGCGATTTCTGCGCGACGCCGATCGCAGCCGAGCACGGCCATCTCATCGATCTCGCCGAGCGACGCATCATGTGCGCGTGCCGGCCGTGCGCGATCGTTTTCGAACCGGCGGGTGCCGCGCAAGGCCGGTACAAAACCGTACCGCACCGCTACGTCGCCCTCGACGACGTCGGCGTCGACGACGCGCTCTGGGAATCGTTGCAGATTCCGATCGGACTTGCGTTCTTCTTTCGCAATTCGCAGCACGGGAAGCTCTCCGCATTTTATCCCGGACCGGCCGGCGCGACCGAATCGGAACTCTCGCTCGATGATTGGGAGGCACTCGCCCGAAACCATCCGGTGCTGGCGTCCCTGGAGTCCGATGTCGAGGCGATTCTGGTCCGGCGGCCCGGGCGAGCCGGCGGTCCGACGCGTTGCTATCTCGTGCCGATCGATGCGGCGTACGAACTCGTCGGACTGATCCGCTCGTGCTGGCGCGGCTTCGACGGTGGAACCGAGGCGCTAGCGAAGATCGACAACTTCTTCGAATCGCTCCTCGAGCGGGGCGCGAACCGCTACGCGGGGCCCCGCTTCTAATGGACGTACGATGAGCGCGCTCGACTTTGCCGTAATCGGCGCCGCCTGCGAACCCTACGCGGCCGCGCCGCAGCTCAGTCTGCGGCTGCGCGTTCGCGAAACGACCGGCGCACGCGTGCATGCGATCGCACTGCGCGCGCAAATAAACATCGAACCGCAAAACCGCCGCTACGCGCCCGCGGAATCCGAACGGCTGGTCGATCTCTTCGGACCGCCCGAGCGCTACGGCGATACGCTGCGCCCGCTGCTCTGGACGCACGTCTCCGCGCTCGTCGTCGGCTTCACCGGAGAAACGGAGGTCGAGCTGCACGTGCCGTGCAGTTACGATTTCGCGATAGCGGCGCACAAATATTTGACCGCGCTCGCCGACGGCGAGATACCGCTCATCCTACTTTTCAGCGGGACCGTGTTCGTCGATGGCGCGCAGGGCGTCGCATCCGAATTCGTGCCGTGGTCGGCCGAGGCGCGGTACCGCTTACCGGTCGCGGTCTGGCGCGCGACGATGGACGCGCACTTCCCGAACGAAGCGTGGATCCGGATCGGCCGGGACACGTTCGCCGAGCTCGACCGCTATCGCGTCGCCAACGGCTTGCGGACGTGGGATGCCGCGCTCGAGCGGCTGTGCGAAGGGGCGCTGGTGGAACCATGAACGGCGCGCCCGATCCGTTCGCGGCCGCGCGCGCGATCGCCGATGCCGTGCTGTACGAAGGCTATTTGCTCTATCCGTACACGGCATCCGCACGCAAGAACCGGATCCGTTGGCAATTCGGCGTCGTCGTACCCCAGCCATACGAAGCAGCCGGGACGGGGGAACACGCCGAGCAGCAAACTGAGGTGCTGCTCGAAGCGGGCGACGAGCCCCGGGTCGACGTCCTCGCGCGCTTTCTGCGCATCGAAACGCGCGCGGTCGAAGCGGCCGTCGACGGCACGTTCGTGCCCGTCCCCTCGCTCGTCGTAGACGGCACGCAACACGTTACCTTCGAGGAAGGCGTCGCGTGCGACGTTCCGTGCAGCGTCTTCCCACGCGGCGCAAGCGAGCTTAGCGTGCCGATCGCCTTCGACGCAGTGCGCGAGACCGAACCGCTGCGCGATGCGGGCGGAACGCTCGTCGGGCGAGTCGTGCGCGAGCGCGCGCCGCTAATGGGAACGCTCGCCGTGCGTTGCGACCAGGTCGGCGCGACGCCGGGACTCTTTCGGGTGCGCGTTCGCATCGAGAACCGTTCTGACGTCGTTGCCGCATTCGAGCGTTCGAGCGTACTGCGAACCGCCTTCGTTTCGACGCACGCGTTGCTCGCAGCGCACGACGGACGCTTTCTCTCACCGCTCGATCCGCCCGTCGCGGCCGCCCCGCTTGCGCAAACGCTCGAGAATCGCTACGTGTGGCCGGCGCTCGTGGGCGATGCGTCGCTGGACGCGCAGCGCGCCGCCGTTGTGCTCGCCTCGCCGATCGTGGTGGGCGACTTCCCCCAGATCGCGCCGCAAACGGACACCGACGCATTCGACGGCACCGAGATCGACGAGTTACTGACGCTCAGCGTGTACGCGCTTTCCGATGCCGAACGCGCGGAAGCGCGCGCCACCGATCCGCGCGCGCGCGCGCTCGTCGATCGAGCGGAGCGATTCGACGACGAAGCGTTCGGGCGGCTTCACGCCGGGACGTTCGTGCAAACCGAAGCGGAACGTTCGGCGCCCGCGTACGTGATCGTCAAGGGCACGCGCGTCGCGAAAGGTTCGAGCGTGCGGCTCACGCCCAAGCGCAACGCGGACGCCTGGGATATGTTTCTCGCAGGCAAAGTCGCGACGGTCTGCGGTATCCAGCAAGATTTCGAGGATCGCACCTACGTGACGGTCACGATCGACGACGATCCGGCGAGTGAATACCACGAGTGGTACGGCCGCTCGTTTTTCTTCGACACGGATGAAGTCGAGCCGCTGGCGGCGGCGCCGTGAACGCGCGCGTGTTGGTCGCCGGAGTCGGCAACATTTTTTTCAGCGACGACGGCTTCGGCTCGGCGGTGCTGCAACGTCTGGGCGCCGAGCCGATCCCGGGCGTGCGCTGCGAAGATTACGGTATCCGCGGCATGCACCTTGCCTTTGAAATGCTCGCGGGGTACGAGCGCGTCATCCTCGTCGATGCCATCTCGCGGCGCGGCGCGCCGGGCACGCTGTACGTGATCGAGCCCGACGACGTTGCGGCTAGCGGAACCGCGCCCGACGCACATCGCATGGATCTCGCGAACGTTTTCGCGTACGTGCGCACGCTCGGCGACGACGCGCCGCCGGCGACGATCGTCGGGGCCGAACCGGAAACGATCGACGAAGGCATTGGTCTTACGCCCGTGATGGATGCGGCCGTCGAAGCGGCGCTCCCGCTGGTCCGCCGGCTCGTACGCGAAGCGCTCGCCGCACCGGCGCGCGCCGTAAAGGAGACGACATGCTCAGAGGTTTGATTTTCGGCGGCCTGGCGTTCGGCGCCGCATTCGCCGGCGAACGGCAATTTCGGAGTGTGTTCAAAGACATGCAACGGTACGACCGGCTGCGGCGCATGTCGGGTGACTCGTCGCTCGTGCACGAACTCCTCGACAAGCTCTTCGCGCTGTTGCGCGAACGGTTGAGCCGCCGGCGCGGCGGCGCCGGGCTCGATACGCTCGGCAGCCTGCAGAACGACGTCCGCCGCTATCTGCGCATCAGGAGCATGTAATGTGTCTCGCGATTCCCGGACAAGTCGTCGGCTTCGCGGACGATCAGCCGATGCTCGCCCGGGTCGACGTCGCGGGCGTGCGCCGCAACGTCCACGTCGGAATGCTCGACGAAACGCTGGCGCTCGGCGACTGGATCCTCATCCACGTCGGCTTCGCGCTCAGCAAGATCGGTGAGAGCGAGGCGCGCGATCAGTTGAACATGCTCCAGGCGATGGGCGAGGACGAGCTTGCGATGGAGGAAGTGCGCGGCTATACGTTCGCCGACGAGGCACCGCAGCGATGAAGTACGTCGATGAATATCGCGATCCGGTCTTGATTCAAAAAGTCGCGCGCGAGATCGCGCGCAGCGTCGATCCCGCGCGGCACTACCGGATCATGGAAGTGTGCGGCGGCCATACGCACTCGATTTACCGGCATGGGCTGCGCGACGTGCTGCCGGAGAATATCGAACTCGTTCACGGACCGGGCTGCCCCGTGTGCGTTCTGCCGACGGGACGCGTCGACGACGGTCTCTCGATCGCCGAACGCGACGGCGTCATCCTGGCGTGTTTCGGCGACATGCTGCGCGTGCCGGGCACGCGCGGCACGCCGCTTGAGTTCAAGGCGCGCGGGGCGGATATCCGCATGGTGTATTCGCCGCTCGACGCGCTCAAACTGGCGCAGAACGCTCCGTCGCGCCACGTCTGCTTTTTCGCTATCGGCTTCGAGACGACGGCGCCTTCGACGGCGCTGACGATTCTGCGCGCGCGCGCGCTCGGCATCGAGAATTTTTCCGTCTTCTCCAATCACGTGACGATCGTTCCCGCGATGCGCGCGATCTTGGATTCACCGGGCATGCGCATCGACGGCTTCGTCGGTCCCGGACACGTGGCCACGATTACCGGCTGCCGGCCCTACGAATTCGTCGCGCGCGATTATCGCAAGCCCGTCGTCGTCGCGGGCTTCGAACCGCTCGACATCCTGCAAGCGATCTTGATGATCGTGCGCCAATTGCGGGCCGGCGAAGCGCGCGTCGAAAACGAATACTCGAGAATCGTACCGTGGAACGGCAATCGCGCCGCGCTCGCCGCGCTCGAGACGGTATTTGCGCTGCGCCCCTTTTTCGAATGGCGGGGTCTGGGCTTCATCTCGCAGTCGGCGCTCGAAGTGCGGCGCGAATTTGCGACGTGGGACGCGGAGCGGCGCTTCGCCGTGCCGGGCGTGCGCGTGACCGATCCCAAAGCGGCGCAATGCGGCGAGGTCCTCAAAGGCGTGCTCAAGCCCGCGCAGTGTAAATTATTCGGCAACGCGTGCAATCCCGAACATCCCATCGGCGCGCTGATGGTTTCGAGCGAAGGCGCGTGCGCCGCGCATTACCGCTACGCGCAGCGGGCGGCCGAAGCCGAACCGGCCGCAGTCTAGCATGGCCATCGCGCAGCGCCGGCGGCCGCGCATCGCCTTCAACGACGAGCGCATCGAGATGGCGCACGGCGCCGGTGGTAAAGCATCGCGCCGGCTCGTCGAAGGGCTGATCGCGCCCGCGTTCGCAAACGCGATCCTCGATACGCTTTCGGATGCCGCGACGTTCTCACTCGGCGGCGTGCGCGTCGCGACCACGGCCGACGGCTACGTCGTGCATCCGCTGCGTTTTCCCGGCGGCTCGATCGGCGAACTCGCCGTCAACGGAACGGTCAACGATCTAGCGGTCAGCGGCGCGCGCGCGCACGCATTGATGGCGACGTTCGTGTTGGAAGCGGGCCTCGAGAGCGAAACGCTGCGTGGCGAAGTTGCGGCGATGGCGGCGGCGGCGCAGCGTGCGGGCGTCGCAATCGTCGGCGGCGACACGAAGGTCGTCGAACACGGCCTCTGCGACGGTATGTACGTTACGACGTTCGGGATCGGCGAGATCGACGCGCGCTTCGCGCTCGATCCGCAGTCCGTGCGGCCCGGCGACCGCGTGCTGCTCAGCGGCCCGATCGGCAGCCACGGCATCACGATTCTGCTCGCGCGCGGCGAACTCGATCTCGAAGCCGACGTTCGCTCCGATACGCGCTCGGTGTGGCCCTTCGTCGATGCGCTCGGCGACGCGTGCGGCCCGGGGGTGCGCTGGATGCGCGATCCGACGCGCGGCGGGGTCGCTACGGCACTGAACGAACTCGTCCGCGAAAGCAACGTTGCGATCGTGCTCGACGAAGCCGCCGTGCCGCTCGGCGCATACGTGCGCGGTGCCTGCGAACTCTTAGGACTCGATCCGCTCCACATCGCAAACGAAGGCCAGTTCCTCGCGATCGTCGCAGCCGAAGACGCGCCGCAGGCGTTGGCGGCGCTGCGAACCGTGCCCGGCGGCGAAGCTGCGGCAGAGATCGGTGAAGTGCGTGCGGAACCGGCGCGCACGGTGCTCGGTGCGACGCCGTACGGCGGGACGCGCGCGATCGATATGCTCGTCGGCGATCCGCTGCCGCGCATATGCTGAAGCGCGCCGAACTGCCGAGCGATGTCGAGGCCGCGACGGCGCTCGCGGCGCGCATTCGCTCGCGACTGCCGGTCGTACGCGCGTTCTTCGCGCGCGAGGCGCCGCGGATCACGGCGGCGGCGCGCGCGCTTGCCGAACGCTTCGAACGCGGCGGCTGCCTCTACGCCTTCGGTCGCGACGCGTATGCGACGGACGCCGCGCACCTCTCCGTCGAGTTCGTGCATCCGGTAATCGTCGGCAAACGGGCGCTGCCGGCGTTCGATGTCAGCACAGCGCCGGAGCCGTTCGTTGCGGCGCTCGTCGGAGCGGACGACATCGCAATGGCGCTCGGTCCCCCCGGCGGCGATCCCGTGCTTGCGGGCGTCCTCGCCGTCGCGGCCGGCCGCGGCGCGCTGACGCTCGCGTTGCCGGGCACGTCCGCCGACTTTGCCTTCGACGCGCCGACCGAAGACGAGCATATCCACCAAGAGGTCTTCGAATTGCTCGGCCACACGCTGTACGAAAGCGTCCACGTCTTTCTTGAGCAGCGCGGCCGCGGCGAAGGTACGGGTGCTTCGAGTTTTCTCTATCCGTTCTTGAACGACGGCACGGCACCGAGCGTCGATTCCGCCGACGTGAGCGCATCGATCTTGCGTAAGGTTGCCGATGGAGATGCGCTGCGCGAGGCGGTCGCCGTGACGCAAACGCACGCGCTCGCCGCGGCAGCCGCGGCAATCGACGCACGACTCGCACGCGGCGGGCGGATTCTCGCCCTCGGCAACGGCGGCTCGGCCACCGACGCGACGGACTTCGTCCTGGACTGCATCATGCCGGCGCCGGGCCTGGTGACGATCCCGGCGCTTTCGCTTGCGTGCGAGCCCGCGATTCTTACGGCCATCGGCAACGACGTGGGCTTGGAACTCGCGTTCATGCGCCAAGTGATCGCGCGCGCGAAGCCGAACGACATCGTGCTTGCGTTCTCGACCAGCGGCGGCTCGAAGAACGTCGTCGCCGCACTCGAGGAAGCGCGCGCACGCGGCCTGCTGTCCGTGGCGCTGCTCGGCTACGACGGTGGCGAGATCGTCCGCCGCGGCCTCGCAGATTTCGCGCTCGTCGTAGCCAGCGCCGACATCCCGCGCATTCAAGAAACGCAGGCGACGATCTACCACGTGCTACGCGAGCGTTTGGGCCACGATGGCGCTTGAACTTTACGGGACGCGCACGTGTCCCTATACGGCCGAGCTGCGCGAAGAACTCGACTGGCAGGGCCGTCCGTTCGTCGAATACGACGTCGCTGACGACGGCGCAGCGTTCGCACGCATCCGCGCGCTGATCCCCGATGCGGCTGCGGTACCGGTGCTCGTCGAGGACGGGCGCGTGGTGCAAATCGGGTACCACGGCCGTTCGTGTTACGTGTCGCCCGCGTAATCCGCGTTCGCGGCATCGTCCAAGGCGTCGGCTTCCGGCCGTTCGCGTATCGGCTCGCGCAGCGCTATTCGCTCGGCGGGTGGGTGCTCAATGGAGATGCCGGCGTCGAGATTCACGTCGAGGGTGCCGAAGACGATCTCGCGGCGTTCGAAGGCGCCTTGCGGGCAGAGGCGCCGCCGGCCGCACAGATCGTCGCTGTCGATGCCGAGGATGCGGCGCCGGCCGGATGCGCGGGTTTCGCTATTCGGGAAAGCGAGGCGCGTGGCAAACCGACCGTGCGCATCGCGCCCGACATCGCGACCTGCGCTGCGTGCTTGCGGGAACTCTTCGATCCGGGCGACCGCCGCTATCGCTATCCGTACATCAACTGCACCGATTGCGGGCCGCGCTATAGCATCGTCCGCGGTTTGCCGTACGATCGGCCGCTCACGACGATGGCCGCGTGGGAGATGTGCGCGGCGTGCCGCGCGGAGTACGACGATCCCGCCGACCGCCGCTTCCACGCGCAGCCGATCGCCTGCCATGCCTGCGGTCCGGCGTACGCCTTCGAACGCGACGGAACGCGCGCGCGCGGCGATGCGGCGCTCGTCGCGGCGGCGAGCGCGCTTGCGAGCGGTGCGATTCTCGCGGTCAAAGGCATCGGCGGGTATCACCTGGCCTGCGACGCGCGCGATGCGGGAGCCGTCGCGGCGCTGCGAGACCGGAAATTTCGCAAAGAGCGGCCGTTCGCCGTGCTGGTGCGCGATCTCGCGACGGCCGAATCGCTCGTCGCACTCGACGCACCCTCGCGTGCGCTTGTAACATCGCCGGCGCGGCCGATCGTGCTCGCGCCCGCGCTCGATGCACTCGCGGGCGTCGCGCCCGATAATGGCGAGCTCGGCGTCATGCTGCCGTACGCGCCGTTGCACGCGTTGCTCTTCGCTTCGGGAGCGCCGGCGGTGCTCGTGCTCACGAGCGCGAATCGTTCGAGCGAACCGATCGCGTATGAGGACGACGATGCGCGCGCCTCGCTCGCCGGAATCGCCGATGCGTTTCTCATCGGCGAACGCCCGATCGCGCGGCGCGTCGACGATTCGCTCGCGCGCGCGCAATTCGGGGCAGCCGCGATCTTACGCCGTTCGCGCGGTTTCGCACCGCAAGCCGTCGCGCGCCTGCCGCCCGGCGGACCGATCATCGCCGTCGGCGGCGATCTCAAAAACGCAGTGGCGCTCGTTGTCGACGGCGCCGTCATCGTCAGTCAGCACGTCGGCGATCTGGCGCATCTGGCCGCGCGCGATGCGTGCGCCGCCACCCTGCGCGACCTCTGTGCCACCTACGACATCGATCCGGCGGAATGTCTGGTTGCGCACGACGCACATCCCGAGTACGCCTCGAGGGCGCTGGCCCTGCAACTTTCGATGCGTACGTTCCCGGTCCAGCATCATCGCGCGCACGTCGCGAGCGTCGTGGCCGAGCGCGAAGCGTGGTCGACCGACGTGCTCGGCATCGCCTGCGACGGAACGGGCTACGGCGACGACGGCACGATTTGGGGCGGCGAATGCTTTGCCGGCAGCGTCGCCGCCGGCTTCACGCGCATCGCGCACATGCGCGCGGCAAAACTGCCGGGCGGCGATGCGGCAGCGCGCGTTCCCGTTCAAGCCGCAGCCGGTTTTCTGCTGGGGCTCGACGACGTACCCGATCTCGCTGCGGCCCCGTTCTTCTTCCCGGCGCGCTACCGCCTCGCGCGCGAACTGGCATTGCGCGACGTCCGCACGTTTACGACGACGTCGCTCGGCCGGCTCTTCGACGTCGCGGCCGCACTGTGCGGGTTTACGCGCGAGACGACGTTCGAGGGACAAGCCGCGATGTGGCTCGAGCACGAGGCGCGCCACGCGGACGACGACGGCGGTTACCCGTTTCCGCTTGTTGACGGCGAACTCGACTACCGGCCACTTCTGCATGGCGTTATCAGCGATCGCGTCGCCGGCCGCAGCCCGGCCGCCATCGCACGCGCGTTTCACGGCGCGGTCGCGGACGGCGTAACGGCGTTCGCGGCGTTGCGTCCGGAGCTTCCGGTCGCGGCATCCGGCGGCGTATTTCAGAATCGTTTGCTGTGCGCATTGCTACGCGAGCGTCTGGGAGACCGGCTGTGGCTTGGAACCCACGTACCGCCCAACGACGGGGGCCTTTGCGTCGGTCAAGCGGCGCTCGCCGCATTTTCGCCCGCACGCCGCTGAGGGCCATCTCACGCTACGACTCGAGTCGCTACGCAGCGTTTGCGATACCGTTCATCGCAGGAGACCGTGCTACGCGGTCCGGGCCGATCCATGCCGCTCGCAAGCCACGCAACGACCAAGCGCGTCATGAGCAGATCGAAGCGGCACGAATGCGTTCATCTCTCGACCGGGTAGACTCGCTCCGCGTTTCAACGCTACCGCTCCCAGCGCCACGGGATGCGACGACTATGAACGTTGAGGGTGCGGTCCTCAGCGACGCGTTCCGGCTCTGGCCATCGCTTTCGAGCCATTGTTTGTAATGCGATGGTTCCGGTTACGCGGCCAATTGTTCCGAAGACGTCGTCATCACTGGCCAGGACTCCGGGGCTCCTCAAGACGAGCGCATGGGTACGGACGGCAACGGCAGGATCTCCGCGTCGAACGAGCAGTCCGCGCAAGTAGGGTCGCTCCCCCATACTCGCCTCGCACGCCGCGCCCTATGATGGCCGCAACCCGGTCTTCACAGGAGCGCGATGATGGTGTCTTTCCAACGTCTGAGCGGCGGCGCCGTTCTCTGTCTGATCTTGAACGCATGTAGCAGCGGCGACGTGGCTTTACAGGCCGGTCCGGCGCCCACGATGCCGGCATCTTCGGTTCCGTCGGCGCCTGCGTCGGCTGCGCCGACGGGCAGTCCGGTCGCCACGCCGATTGCAACCGCCACGCCGATTGCAACCGCCACGCCGTCGAGCACCCCCGTGCCTACCTCATCGCCGGGAACGCCCGCGACGGCCCCAAGCTCGAACCCAAATTCGATCAGTCTTCCGCAGACTGATGGCATGTGTCCGGCGTCGCGGTATTCCGTACCGTTCGCAGTGACGGAAACGAATTACAACGGCACCTTTTCGGCGACGAGCCAAAATGCTTCTGAAGTGACGGTCTCGCCGGCGTCCGGCAGCGGCACGTTTACGGCGACGGCGCCGCTTACGGAGGCGGCAAGACCGCAACTTCGATCACGGTCACGGATTCGTTCGGAAGGCAAGCCGTCGTGCCGGTCTCCTTCAACCTCATCTGCCTCTAAAGGCCGAAGCGCTCGCGGAGGGGAGGCTCGCACGCTGCGGCGTGCGGGCTCTTCTACGTTTCTCCGAGTCGCGCGAGCGAGGCGATCTTATAGCGAAGACGCGCCCGCGCCGTCGGACCGTCCGCGGCCACAAGCGCCCAATCGTAATAACGGGCCGCATCGGTTAATGCCCGCACGGCGGTGGCCGCGTCGCCGGCCCGCTCGCTGTAAATGAACGTCTTCACCGCAAGCCGCCCTTCACGCGCGTGATACGCGAGTTCGTCGACATGGCTATCGATATCCGGTAGCGCTTCGAGTGCGCGAACGATCTTGCGATGCAACCGGAGCGCGTTGCCGGGCGAGATACCGTCGATCAACGACGCCCGCACGATGGCGTGTTGAAAGCGAAAGCGTCTCGGAGACGTACGTTCTTCAACGATGAGGTCGCAATCGCGCGCTCGTTGGAGCGAACCGACGAGCGTTTCCACATCGCGGCGCAGCGCTAGCGCTAGCGTGGCTGGATCGAAGCGGTATCCGAGCAGAGCCGCGTGAGCGAGAACGTGACGGTCGTCTTTACCGAGCGCGGCGAGCCGCAACGCGGGTAACGAACGAATTCGATCCGGTGCCGTCATCGACTTCACGTTACCGGTGCTCCGGATCGGACGGTATGTGGGTGCGACCCGTAACGTGCCAGGTCGTCTACCCCGTCGCGCAAAATCGAAGACGGAGCTCCGGCGTTAGGAGTGCGAAGGTGATCGGACGGCCCGTAACCTGCCCCGTTTTCGTCGGGCGTCGTGACGAGTTGGCAGTCTTGGCCGACGCGAGGCGAGCGCTCGCGCATAGCCGCGGCAGTACCGTCCTTTTGGGGGGTGAGGCGGGCATCGGGAAGTCGCGTCTGCTCGCGCAATTCTTGCGCTTCGCGAGCGAAGCGCGGGCGCGCACGATCGCGAGCGGCGAATGTTTGGAGCGCGCGCAGCAGCCCTTCGGACCGATCCGCGCGTTACTTCGGGCGCTAGCGGGCAGCGTGCCTTTGCGCGGCCGCCGTCCCAGATTCTTCGCGCGCTCGCCCAGCTCACGCCCGAGCTCGTCGAAGCCGAAGCGGCAACCGGCGTGACGAGCGTGCCGCTTGAGAAACCCGAACTCTTCGCCGCCGTCGTCGCATATTTTCATCTCGTAGCGCAGAAGCGCGCGGTCGTACTAACGATCGAGGACTTACACTGGTCCGACCGCTCGACGCTCGAATTCCTGACGTATCTGGCCGCGCGCATCGCGAAGACGCGACTACTGTTCGTCGCCACGTATCGTTCGGAAGAAGTCGAGCGCAACCCCGACCTGCTGGATGCGGTGTCGCAGATGCTGCGCGAAGCGACGGTTCGCAACATAGGGCTCGAAGCATTTTCGTCCGCCGACGTGCGCGCGCTTCTGACCGGCGCGCTCGAAGGGCACGGAACGCTTTCGGCGGAGTCGCTGCACGACATCGAAAGCCGCTGCGACGGCAATCCATTTTTCGCCGAAGAGTTACTCAAGAGCGCGCTGCAGCAACGCGGGTCGTCCACGCGTGCCGACTTGCCGCTTTCGATCCGTGCGAGCATCTTGCAGCGCCTCGGCAACATGAGCGACGACGAGCGCCGGGTGCTCGCGCATGCCGCCGTACTCGGCTATCGCTTCGATCCATCGCTGCTCGCGCGCGTCATGAAGCGCGACGTCGAGACGGTGCTGCCGGCGCTGCGCCGCGCGCGCGACGTCAATATCGTGGTCGAAGAGCGCGCGACGTCGATGCGTTTCAAATTCCGGCACGCCCTCACGCGCCAAACGATCTACGACGACATGCTGGCCTTCGACGCGCACCGCCTGCATCGGCAAATCCTTACGGTTTTGGAAGCCTACGGCGACGAACGGCCACCACTGGAAGAACTCGCCTACCACGCCTTCGAATCCAAAGACACTGCGAAGACGCTCGCCTACAACGAGCGGGCCGGTGAATCGGCGCTCGCGGTCCGCGCTCTCACCGATGCGGCTTCGTACTTCGGACGCGCGCTGGAAGCGTCGGCCGACGATGCCGACGACATCCGGCTGCTCGAGCGTCTGGCAGCGGTCGCTCAAATGCGTGGCGATATTCGAGTCGCGATCGCATGCTTCGAAAAAGCTCTTGCACTGCTGCTTCGCCGGCACGCATACGACGACGCTGCCCGCGTCATGGTGTCGCTAGCCGGGGAGCGTTCCAATGCCGGCGACGGCCTCGCGATCGAGGCGTTGGAAGCGTTTCTCGGGCGGTACGCGGAGCGTTTACAGACGCCGGCTCACGACGCGGCCGTCGTTTTCGCCGGCCGGCTGAGCGTCGCGATGTATCGATTCGAGCGCACCGAGCGTTATTTATCGGACGTACGCGAGCCAGACGCGCTCCCGCCTCGCGTCCGGCAGAATCATTTACTGACGCAGCTCAACCTGCACGCCTATCGCGGCGACCTTCCAGCCTGGCAACTCGTCGCCGCGCAGCTAGCCGAGCTCGTTCCCGCGCTGCCGCCCTTCCTCGGCGCCGTGGTGCACTACGGCATCGCCCAATCCGGTACGGAACTGGGTGCTAACGAAAGCGTCGAGACGGCGTTACGCGACGGCAACGATACGGTACGTTTATGGGGCTTTGCCGGCCTCGCCGTCTTCGGAGCTGCGACCGAGGCGGCGTGTCATTGCGTCCGAGGTCGAATCGAAGCGGCGCGCGTGCTGCTCGAGGTCGCACTCGAACGGCCGGACATCGCCGTGGCTCGTCAGCTTGTCGCGACGACTGCGCCGCTGATTGCGATCGCCAGCGGCGACGACGCGCTAGTCGCGCGGGCGCTCGACCACGACCTCGTTGGAAGCGCGCGAGCCGGTCACATCGATTACGACGCCGCACGTCTCTTGGGCGCGCGGGGCGCGTGGCTCGGGGCGCGCGGCCGCATTATGGAAGCGCGCGGGGAGCTTCGCCTAGCGCTACGCGCGTTGCACGCGCCGACGCCGGCGTGCGGCACATTGCTGATGGCGGCAGCACGTTATCTTGCGTCCGAGGACGTGGCGCGCCTGCGCGAAATTTTAAGCTCGAAACCGTATGCAACGACAGACCTTGCGGGCCGCGCGAACGCCGCGCTCGCATTCGCTATTCTCGCCGAACGAGCCGGAGAGATGGCCGAAGCGCGGCAACACGCGTCGACTGCGGCGACTTTGTACGCGACGCTGGGTTGGCCGATATTGGAAGCACAAGCCCGCGAGATTGCCGACGAGCGCCACGCCGCGCTCGCGCTCTACGAGCGGTGCGGCGCCTTGGCCGACGTGCGCCGCCTCGCGCCGCACGAAACCACCGTCGCAGCAGAACCGTTCCAGGACGGGCCGCCGCTGTCGGCGAGAGAGCGCGAGGTCGCCGCTTTGGCCGTTGCCGGAATGACGAACGGTGCGATCGCCGAGCGGCTAACCATGAGCGTTAAGACCGTCGAAAAACATCTCGCTTCGATATTTGTCAAGATGTCGGTGACCTCGCGCGTGCAACTTGCGGCACGCCCGAAGGCGACGGTACCGCATCGGAACAGCGCAGGTTCGAGCATGCGGACCGTTAACGACGCGAAATGATGTTGCAACGCGCCGCCCGCTCGTGACGCAGCGTAGCGGATTCGTTTCCGTACGCGGTGCGCGCGAACACAATCTCAAGAACGTCGACCTGGAGATACCGCGCGAGGCGCTAGTCGTGTTCACGGGCGTGTCGGGCTCCGGAAAGTCGTCGCTCGCCTACAGCACGCTGTATGCCGAAGCGCAACGCCGCTATCTCGAATCTGTATCGCCGTACGCGCGGCGGCTCTTCCATCAGATGGCGGTGCCGGACGTCGACGAGATCGACGGTCTGCCGCCCGCAGTCGCGCTGCAGCAGCAGCGCGGTACGCCGACGACGCGTTCGTCGGTCGGCAGCGTCACGACGTTGTCTAATCTGCTGCGCATGCTATATTCGCGAGCCGGGACGTATCCGGCGAAGCAGGCCCATCTCGAAGCAGAATCGTTCTCGCCCAATACGCCCGCCGGTGCGTGCCCGCGGTGTCATGGACTCGGGCGGACGTACGAGGTGACGGAACGTTCGCTGGTGCCCGACGACTCGCTGACGATCCGGGAACGCGCGATCGCCGCCTGGCCGACCGCGTGGCACGGCCAGAATTTGCGCGACATCTCCGTGACGCTGGGCTACGACGTCGATCGGCCGTGGCGCGAATTACCCAAGAAACAGCGCGATTGGCTGCTCTTCACGGACGAACAGCCAACCGTTCCCGTCTACGCGGGCTACACGCCGGCCGAAGTGCGGCGCGCGCTTAAGCGTAAGGAAGAACCGAGCTATCAGGGCACGTTTACCAGCGCCCAGCGACACGTTCTCCAAACGTTTGCAAACACGCAGAGTGCGCTCATGAAAAAACGCGTCGCGCAGTATCTGCTTAGTGGCGATTGCGACGTCTGTGGCGGCAAACGTCTGCGGCGAGAATCGCTCTCCGTCACGTTCGCGGGTCTCGACTTCGCCGACATGTCGCGGCTGCCGCTCGTCAAGCTCGCGGAACTCCTGCAGCCGTTCTCGCTCGCGAACGCTTCCGCAAACGCGCAACGTGCGGCGACCCATCCCGAACGAGCGCTCGTCGTCCAACGCATCGCGGAAGATATCGTCGCGCGCCTCGCCATTTCGCTCGACCTCGGGCTCGGATACCTGACCCTCGAACGCGGCACGCCGACGTTATCGCCGGGCGAACTGCAGCGTCTTCGTTTGGCGACGCAAGTGCGCTCGAATCTCTTCGGCGTCGTCTACGTGCTCGACGAACCGTCCGCGGGATTGCATCCGGCCGACACCGAGGCGCTCCTGCGCGCGCTCGATCGGCTCAAAGAGTCCGGCAATTCGCTCTTCGTCGTCGAGCACGATCTCGACGTCATGCGCCACGCCGACTGGATCGTCGATGTCGGACCCGCTGCGGGTGAAGCCGGGGGCAGCGTGCTCTACAGCGGACCACCGGCGGGTTTGGCGCAGATCGATGCCTCGATCACGCGGAGCCACCTGTTTGCCAACGGCGCGCTTCCCGTTCGCGAGCCGCGCTCGCCGGAAGCGTGGCTGCGGCTCACGGGGGTAACGCGTAACAACTTGCGCGATCTCGACGCGGCGTTTCCACTGAGCGCGTTTACGACCGTCACCGGCGTATCGGGTTCGGGGAAATCGAGCCTCGTCAGTCAGGCGCTGGTCGAACTCGTCGCGACGCACGTGGGCGCCGACATCGTTGCCGACGACGAGGAGGTCGACGAACTCGAGCGCGCGCCCGCGGCTTCGAGCGAAGGCCGCATTTGCGAGCGGACTCGAGCGCGTGAAGCGCCTCGTGCGCGTCGATCAACGGCCGATCGGCCGGACGCCACGTTCCAATCTCGCAACCTATACGGGGCTCTTCGATGCGGTGCGCAAGCTTTTCGCCGCGACGAAAGCAGCTCGCTCACGGCGTTTCGATGCCGGACGGTTTTCGTTCAACGTCGCCCAAGGCCGCTGCGCGACGTGCGAGGGCGAAGGTTTCGTAATGGTGGAACTGCTGTTTCTCCCGAGCGTTTACGCGCCGTGCCCCGCGTGTCACGGCGCCCGCTACAATGCCGAAACGCTCAAGATCAAATATCGCGAGAAGACGGTCGCGGACGTCCTCGGGCTCACCGTCGACGGCGCCTGCGACTTCTTTTCCGGCGAACCGCAGGTACTTCGATCGTTACACATGCTGCGCGAGGTGGGCCTCGGGTATCTGCGACTCGGTCAGCCCGCGACCGAGCTCTCCGGCGGCGAAGCGCAACGCATCAAACTCGCGACCGAACTGCAACGCACGCAACGCGGCGATACGCTGTACGTGCTGGACGAACCGACGACCGGGCTGCACCCCGCAGACGTCGAGAAGCTCGTCGCGCAGTTGGACGGACTCGTCGCGTCGGGCAACACGGTGATCGTCGTGGAACACGACATGCGCGTCGTCGCCGGCAGCGACTGGGTCATCGATATCGGTCCGGGCGCTGGCGACGCGGGTGGGCGCGTCGTCGCTGCCGGTCCGCCCAGCATGGTCGCGCAGTCCGCTGCGAGCCGCACCGCGCCGTACCTCGCGCGCTTTCTCACGGCTTCGGCGCCCACGCCGTAACGAGGCGCGCAGCGCCGCGCCGTAACGAGGCGCGCAGCGCCGCGCCGTTTTAGGCTTTCGTCGCGACGATGTGGGGCGTCACGCTCGACGGTTGTCCCGTCGTCGGATCCAGCACCGGATGCACGATCGGCGCACCGCTCGGCGTCCGGAAGTTTTGATTGTAGCCGCTCGTAAGGACGAGCAGCGCCGTGCCGTCGGGACTGAGCGCCGTCGCGACCGCTTCCGCAGCGTCCGCGTTATTGTCTGGGCGCAGATTGGTCGACAGCGGATAGAACGCCGATCCGGGAGCCGCCGTTGCGGTAATGAATTGCCCGGTGGGTATGAAGGCCGGTCCGTCAGGCGAACCGCCGATCGTCAACCGGCGCTGCGCCGCGTCGGCGCCGCCGACGGAAAGCTCGACGAACGCGGCGAGCAACGCGATTGTAGCGTTCCAGGAACGCTACAGGGGCCATCGTAGCGGCGTCACATTAACGTTTGATTTTTACAAATCTGCGGACAACGCGATTTTTTTCCGCGGACTAGTTTTTTGGCGTACCGTGGCCGGCTGCCATTACTTGCGCGTTTTCTTGCGCGTGCCGCCGGTGACGGAAGGCGGTGCGTTCGGATCGGCGCCTGGCTGCCTCAGGTTAGGCGGTGCGACAAAGTCGAAGCAATCATCCATTGCGTCAGAAGCTGCGTCGCGCGCGTTAAGGGCGGGCAATCCGAAGAGCGTCTCGCAAAACTTGACGATGCTGACGTGGGTGTGCTGTTGTTTGGAGATGTAGCCCCGTTTCACGTACGGACCGAGTACGAGACATCCGACTCGACCGCCCGGAAAGAATTGCTGTCCGTCGGACCAGCGCTCGAGAACGGGTGGATCGACGTGGTCGTACCAGCCGCCCCAATCATCCCAGGTGATGAAGATCGCACAGCGCCCCCACAGCGGGCCGCGAGCGATCGCGTCGACGTGCTGCGCGGTCCACGTCGTTCCATCGGTCACATTCGAAAGGGATGTTCGTCGAGGCCTTGCGTGCCGTACAGATACGTAACGTTGGCAAGATTGCCCGCGGCTGCATCTGCGATAAACTGCGCTTGCGGTCTCTGATTGCGACGGCCCAAGTTCGTAATAAGATCGATCGGATATCCGCTCGTATACGCGCCCCACGTCAATCCAGCGGTTTCGAGTAAATGCGGTAAGGAGGGGAGATCGAACGTTTGTTGCGGCTTGCCGCGATACGTGTGCGGGTTATTGACGACCGGAGAGTCAGCCGCGTTCAGCATTAAGTGGTTCGGCGTCGACGGTCCGGCGACTGCTGTGAAGTAGTTGTCACAAAGCGTGAATTCGCGAGCGTATCGAAAGTACTGTGGAATATCCGCTTCGGTATATTGTAGACGTGCCGCCGTGGTTGCGCGGCTGAGCCAACTCTTGTGCGTGTGACTTGGATCGCTCGTCGGCGGATTCGGCGCACGCGGCAGCGTAATTCCATTCGTGCCCGGAAACGTTCCAAAGTAATTATCGAAGCCGTGATTCTCTTTCACGACGATCACCACGTGATCGATGAGTCGCGGGACGTGTATTCGGGCAGCCATGCGGGCGGCATACCCGTCGAACGAAAGCGTCACGCATGAGTCGCAACGCGAGGATCGCAGGCAAGTACGCGAGATACGGCCAGAGAGGCGAGCACGGCTACGAACGCGACTATGCCATGCGAGTCGGATGACGGCCCGACAAACGGTGCCGGCGACGGACCGGTCGCGCGGAGTCACGTGTCCCGCCGTACAATGAGATCGCATGATCGCTTCCGTGTCGCCGATCGTGCTTGCCGCCCTGGCCGCTGCCGGCGCCTGCGACCTCGTGCGCCGGGCCGACGTCGTCGCAACGTTGCACTGGGACGTACGAGCCGTTCGCGAATCGGTCTACCATCTTCCGCAAGCGCGCGGTTCGCTCTGCCGCTACGAGACGACGGAGGGAACCGTCTTGGTCACGGTGCCCGAGCGTGGTTCGAGCTTCTGCAACAACAACGATCTCGTCGATCCTTTCAAGAATGGGATGGGCACGCGCGTTACGGGGATCGGCGCATCGGTGACGATGTTCGATAACACCGCGTACGTGAGCAAACATGGTCGAAGCGTCTCCGTCGCCGTACTGCCCGAGCGCGGTGCGGCTGACGAACGATCCTTAACGTCGCTCGCCAAGCTCGTCTCGCGGCGGATGCCCTAGGGAGGGTAACGTGCGAGGGCTCGCATGCTGGTGGGACGGCTCACGGTTTGGACTACGCGGCGCCGGGTACGAACGGGAAGCTACATTATTTCGAACGTTGCAGTTCGGGGAGAAGAGTACAGAATGGGTTTAATGGACGGCATCAAAAAGACGGTCGATAACGTTTCGGATGCGCTCAGCGAAGCTGGCCACAAGACGAACGCTGAAGCGGAACATGCTTCGCGCGACGTAGCCGGCGATGCAATGACGCCAGGCGAGAAGCTCGGTTCGGTCGCGAACGAAGGCAAAGAGAACTTGCTCGGCGGCGTCGACCGTGCCAAGCGCGACGTTCGCGAAAACACGTAAACCTTTCGCTCGATCCTTCGAACTTGGCGGAGGGCTGCGGTCCTCCGCCTTCGTTTTTACTGGCCAGGGTAAAGGACGTAGATATGTGCTGGAATCTGAACGCAAATGACGCCCATGCCGCGCGAGCCGCGCGCAAAGCGGCGACGGCTCAACTTCGGGAGCATGCCGCTAGTGAGGATGTGCTTGGCGGTGCGGAATTGATTATTGGTGAACTTCTTTCCAACGCCGCACGCCATGCCAACGGCCACGTGTGCTTGGAGCTCGGACTTGCCGAAGGTCACGCGCAGATCTCCGTTCATGACACGTCGCCGGCCTTCGCACTCGATCTCAATCGACCGCCGCACGAGTTTAGCGAAAGTGGTCGCGGCTTATTTATCATCTCCGAGCTCGCACGAAAAATGAGTGTCATCCCGGTTAACGGCATTGGGAAGTGCGTATCGGTTACACTCGACTTGCCGGTCGAGGTCCAGGACGCGTTCGCGCCGACGTGCATTCGACAATGGCTCCGCCACGAGGATGGCGTGTGCTTGCATCCGCGGGTCGCGCTCTACCAAAATCGGGCGGCCGACACCGCACCGTAAGTTACATGCGGCAGCTGATCGTTCTCTGCGGCGGTATTCTCGCGCTCGTTCTCATCGCCTCGGGGCTTTACGTCAAACTGCCCGGATATCAAGCGATCGGGTTGACCGCATTCGGCGCGTGCATCGCCGGCATGGGGTTCTTTGCGTGGAACGTCGCCGTTGAGGATAAACGCCGCGGCCACCACGACCACGACCACGACCACTAGCCGCGACGTTCAGTCGGTATGGATGTTATCGATCCATCGCACCGCTTCGGGTTCGTCAGCCGCTGCGATGTCGAGATTGACGACGATCGGTTCCTGACCGCTACGCACCAAAACGCACTCGAGCGGTTCGCCCGAGCTGGCGTTGCTCTCTTGATGCGGGACGTACGGCGGAACGAAGATGAAGTCGCCGGGCCCCGCTTCAGCCACGAACTCGAGACGCTCGCCCCAACGCATGCGCGCGCGGCCGCTCACGACGTAAATGATGCTTTCGAGATCCCCATGATGATGTGCGCCGGTTTTCGCAGCGGGATCGATCGTAACGGTTCCAGCCCACAATTTTTCGGCGCCTGTACGAGCGTGCGTAATCGCCGCGGCGCGCAACATGCCGGCGGTTTGCGGCGTGTTCGTATCGCAACTGCTTGCGGGCACGACGCGCACGCCGTCGTGCTCCCATGCGCGCTCGCTCACTGCGGGCGTCGCTCCTCGGCGAGCGTGCCCGCCGCGACGACGATGAGATCGCGTTCGCCAAGATAACGCCCCGCCGCATCCGTCGCCTCCGCAAGCGTAACCGCCTCGAGCCGTGCGCGATACGTATCGACATCGTCGTCCGGCAAACCGTAGTACGTGAGGCGTTCGAGCTGCGCCGCGATGCCGGCGTTGGTCGCGAGGGCGACGTGATGCTGGCCCGCCATCGAATTGCGTTGCGCGTCGAACTCGCGCGGCAGTGGCCCCGTCCCGGCGTAGTCGCCGAGTACGCCGCGCACCGCTGCGATCGCACGCGCGACGTTTGCCGGATTAACGCTGACGGCGACGCGCCAAGGTCCCCCAATTTTTCCCGGAGCGAGAAAAGCGCTGGTCACACCGTACGTCAGGCCTTCGCGATCGCGCAGCTGCAAGCCTAAACGCGAGCTGAGCGTCGATTGGCCGAGGATACCGTTCGCGATCGACGCGGCGAGATAGTCCGCGCCGGCTCGCACGAGCGTCGTCGCTCGTCCGATGACGATATCGACATTCGACTTGCGCTCGAGCTCGACGTCGTCGCGCCGCTCGCATGCGGGACGCGCGCGGACGTGCGCGGGTTCCCTCCGGTCGCCTTTTGCGAACGGCAACTCGCCCAGCGTTCGCGCGAGCATGCGGGCAAAGGCATCTTCCGAGACGGCGCCGGCCGCCGAGATGAGCGGTGCGCCGGCAAGAACCGTGCGCTCGTAGAACGTGCGGACGTCGTCGAGATCGATTGCCGCAACGTCGGCGAGCAGTGCGTCGACGTCGGGCGCGGCATGCGCGGAGCCGCTCTCGTAGGCGAGGTCGAGAAAACGCTGAGCGGCCCGCCAGCCCGTTGCGGTACGGGCCAAGCGCAACGAACCGGTAATTTCCGAGCGCACGAGTTCGAGTTCCGCCGCATGGAAAGCGGGCTCGCGCAATTCCTCGGCCAGCGTTTCGAGCAACAGCGGCAGATCGTCGGCCATACAGGCTCCGGCGAAGCGAAACGCCAGCGGATTGTACGAGCTTGCGGCATCGTCGTCCACACCGTACGAGCGCCGCACGCCCGAGCGTTCGAGCCGCTCCTCGAGCGCCTCACGCGCGTGCGTGCGCGTTCCGCGCGAGAGCATTTCCGCGACGATGACCGGCAGCATCGGACGGTCCGGCGCGAAGGCCGGCCCGGCGTCGAGCATGCCGCGCACGTGCACCGTCGGCGTGTCGGGCGATGGGACGTGACGCCACGCGATCCCGTTCGCTAGCGTACCGCGCGCGATACGTTCCGCAAAACGCGCTTCGCGCTGGGCGCTCGGCCGCGGCAGCGTGGCGGCTCCGACGGTGCGTTGCTGCGCGCGCGGCGCTTCGACCGCTTCGAATGCAACGACGTCGAACGTCTTCGCGACGCCCGGTACGAGCGTTCCGACCGTGCGATTGTCTTCGTGAAGGTAGCGGCGTGCGACGTCGCGCACGTCTTCGGCCGTCACGGCTGCGATCCGCTGGACGTAGGTCTCGTCGAGACGCCACGACCCGACCGCTTCGAATTCCGCCAGACGCTGCGCGAGCGCGTACGTTCCATCGCGTGCGAACGCGCGCCCGACCGCAATCTGTGTGCGCACGCGTTGCACTTCGCTCGTCTGGGGGCCGCGCTCGAGCATGCTGGCGAGCGCCGTATCGAGTTCGCGCCGGACCGCATCGGGTGCGACGCCGGGCCGCACGTTGGCGACGATTTGAAAGAGTCCCGGATCGCGCGAAGCCCAGTCCCACGCCGCCGCATCGAGCGCGAGCCCCGTGTCGACGAGCGCTCGCGAAAATCGGCTGGTACGTCCGCGGCCCAAAATGCCGGCGAGGACTTCGAGTGCGTACCCGTCGTTGTGTTCGGGCATCGCAGCCGCGCGTTCGGCCAGCGCCGCTCGCGAAAGCACGCCGTGCTGTCCGAGCGCGGCCGGCGTGTGATAGGCATACGCGACGAGCGTCGTGTCGCCCGGGCGCTTGACGACGACGCTGCGTTCGCCCGCTTGCGGCGGTTCTTCGGTGTAGACGTCGGGAATCGCAAGCGCCGCGCGGGGCAGCGCGCCGAAATGCCGTTCGATCGTCTCGCGCGTTCGCTCGGGGTCGAAATCGCCGATCACGAGCGCCGTCGCATTATCGGGATGGTAATACGTGTCGTAGAGTTCGCGCAGCCGTTGTGTCGAGACGCCCTCGACATCGGTGCGCCAACCGATCGTCGGATGGTGATACGGGTGTTCGCGAAAAGCCGCTCCGACGAGAGCGGCATTGAGTACGCGGCTCGAGTTGTTGTCGTTGCGTTCGAGTTCGTTACGCACGACCGTCATCTCGGAGCGGCGATCCGCATCGGCGATGAAGGCGCCGCGCATGCGATCGGCTTCGAGTTCGATCGCGAATTCGAGATAGCCCGAAGGAACGGTCTCGAAATATAGCGTTCGATCGAGCCACGTCGTCGCATTCTTGCTCGCACCAATTTCGTTCATGATATCCGCAAACGCGCGCCCGTTTCCACGATGATTCTTCGGCGTGCCTTTGAAGAGCATGTGTTCGAGCAGATGCGACGACCCGGTATAGCCGACGGCTTCGTTCCGCGCGCCGATCCGGTAGACGATCATCAGCGTCGCCACGGGCGCCGCCGTGGCCGGGATAAAGACGACTTTGAGTCCGTTCTCGAGGACGAATTCGTGCGGCGTCGCGATCGCGGGAGCAAGCATCCGGCTACACTTGCGAGTGTCGCGACGAAGTCCCCCGCAAATACGCGGTCCAGACGCACGCTTTGGCCGACACGCCGGCTGGGTGGTCTGGGCCCGGAGCGGGAACGTGTGCGAACGATGACCCACGTGCTAGCCGCCGCGCTCCCGGCATTCCTCGCTTCGCTCGTCGAGTTCGTAGAAGCCTTGACGATCGTGCTCGCCGTCGGCGTCACGCGCGGTTGGCGCTCGGCCACGCTCGGCTCGCTCGCCGCAGCGGGCCTCCTCGCGCTGCTCGTACTGGCCTTCGGTCCCGCGCTCACGCGCTTTCCCATCGCCGTGCTTCAGCTCGTCATCGGCATCCTGTTGCTCTTCTTCGGCTTACGCTGGGCACGCAAAGCCGTGCTGCGCTATGCCGGAGCGATCGCACTCCACGACGAGGCGACGATCTACGCTAAGCAAATGCGCCTCCTGGCCGCCGAACGCGGCGCCCCGGAAAAAATCGATTGGATCGGCTTCACAACCGCCTTCAAAGCCGTCGCGCTCGAAGGCCTCGAAGTCGTCTTCATCGTGATCGCCGTCGGGGCAACCGCCGGCGCGCTGCTCCCGGCGAGCGCCGGCGCCGCCCTCGCCGGCGTCCTCGTCATCGCCGGCGGCTTCGCACTGAACCGTCCGCTCGCACAAGTCCCGGAGAACACGCTGAAGTTCTGCGTCGGCATCATGCTCTCGGCCTTCGGCACGTTCTGGACGGGCGAAGGACTGCACGTCGCATGGCCGGGCGCCGATCTCATGTTGCTCGCGCTCATCGCCGGTTTCGCCGCCGCATCGGGCATCGCGTATCTCGTCGCGCGCAAGACGGTCCGCCTCACCGCGGCGGCGCGCGCATGAACGCCGCGCGCGGCGTTATCGGCGAACTCGTCGGCCTCTTCGTCGAAGATAAGCTCTTCGCACTCGCCATCGCCGTCTGGCTCGCCATCTCCGGCGCCATGGCCGGCTTCACCCTCGGCTCGCCGGAGTTACGCGGCCTCGTTCTCTTCCTCGGTCTCGCATCGATTCTCGTCGGCGGAATCGTGCGCGGCGCCCGAACGCAGTAACGCCAGGCGCGTACGGACTAGAGTCCCGCTAGAACCCGATCTCCGAACGTCTGTGTATCGAGCGATGCGCCGCCCCGAGCGATATCGCGCGTGCGCGCCCCGCCTGCAATAGCCCGCGCGACCGCACCCTCGATACGCCCCGCACCGGTTTCATCGCCGAGACTATACCGGCAGAGCAACGCCGCCGACAAGATCGCCGCGATGGGGTTCGCGATCCCTTGCCCCGCGATGGCGGGTGCCGAGCCGCTGATCGGCTCGTAAATGCCGAACCGTTTCGCTCCGTCGACCGGCGTGCCGAGCGTCGCGCTCGGCAGATTCCCGAGAGATCCCGTCAGCATGCCTGCTTCGTCACTAAGGATATCGCCGAAGGTGTTTTCGGTGAGTATCACGTCGAAGCGTTGCGGATCGCGCACGAGCTGCATCGCCGCATTATCGACGAGCACGTGTTCTAATTCGACGTCGCGATATTCCGCTTGATGTAACGCGATGACGACGCGCCGCCACAGCCGCCCGCTTTGTAGGACGTTCTGCTTGTCGACCGATGCGACGCGGCCCCGCCGCGTTCGCGCGAGCTCGAAGGCCACGCGGGCGATGCGCTCGATCTCAGGCGCCCGGTACACGAGCGTATCGACTGCGGTCTCCACGCCGTCTTCGACGCGCGTATATTTCGGTTCGCCGAAATAGAGACCCGACGTCGTCTCGCGCACGACGACGAGATCGAGCTCGCGCACGAATTCCGGCCGCAGACTCGACGCATCCTCGAGCCCCGGAATCATCTTGACCGGACGAAGATTCGCAAAGAGATCGAAGCGTTTACGGAGCTGCAAGATTGCGTATTCGGGACGTTTATCGCTCGGGGCCGCATCGTATTTCGGGTCGCCGACCGCGCCGAAGAGGACGGCTGCGCTGCGTGCGGCGAGCGCGTGCGTCGCGGGGGGATAGGCCGTTGCATCGCGTTCGAGCGGCACGACGCCGACGTCGCCACGTTCGTAGGTGCAGTCGGGCCGGACGACGCGCAACACGCGCTCCGCAACGGCGGTGATTTCCATGCCGATGCCATCGCCCGGCAGAATGGCGATCGTGGTGGTTGACATAGCGCGCGAATTCGCCTAGCGGTCGGCGCCCGCGTGCGTTCCGTTCCTGGTAACGATTTCGCTCGGTAACGCCTCGGTATCGCTTGCGACGGGCCGCACCGCGGGCGAGCGATCGAGTAGCGCGAGGTGCGTCATCAGCAGGCTGCGCATCTCGCTCTTGGCCTTTTCCGCCGTTTCGAGATGGCGCTGATATTCGCGGCGCGCCTCCTGCGTGCGGTCGCCGAAGCTCGCGATCTCGACATCGAGCGCCAGCCTTGCTTCCTTGCGGATGAGATCGGCTTCCTTATGGGCGTTGGCTTTGACTTCGTCTGCCGTTCGCTGCGCGAGCAGAAGCGTGTTCTGCAGCGACTCTTCCATGGATTTGAAATGGCTCACGCGTTCGCGCAAATCGCCGATTTCGGCTTCGAGTGCCGCGCGCTTATGCGCTTCGTCTTCGAGCGCCTCGACGATCTCGTCGAGGAACTGATCGACGTCGGCGGGATCGAATCCGTTGAGCTTCTTCTTAAAGACTTTGTGCTCGATATCGATGATTGAAATCTTCGCCATGCGTTAGCCTCGCGTCATGAAGTCGAAGGACGGATCGCTCGAGAGCGTCTCGCGGATGCCATCGGAGTTGACCGACGTGCCCGGCGGAACGACGAGGTACATCGCGTCTGCGAGTTTTTGGATCTTGCCGTCGAGCGTGTACGCCACGCCGCTCGTGAAATCGACGACGCGCTGTAAGAGCCCGCGGTCGACGCCTTGAAGGTTGAGGATGACGACTTGACGCGCGCGCAGGGCGTCGGCGATTTCCGTCACGTCGCCGAACGCACGCGGCGCGAACAGATTCACCTCGCCGGTACTTCCCGCGCGCTTTTCGCGCGTGGAAAAGGCGACGACGTTGGGCTTCGGCGCCGGAGCCCGCTCGTCGCGCGGCTCTTCGACATCGTCTTCGTCCTCGTGCAACGAAAAGAACGATCCGATTTTGTGTAAGACGCCGACTTTCGCCCGCTCGGATTCTTCGTGTTGATTCATGCTCGCGCTCCAAAGATGGCGGTCCCGATGCGCAACATCGTCGAGCCGCAGGTGATCGCTTCCGGCCAGTCCCCCGACATGCCGATCGAGAGCGTATCGCCGCCCACTTCGGCAAAGGTCTTCGCAGCGCGTTCGAACGCGCGTCGAATTGCGTTACGGTCCATCGTATTCGGCCCGATCGCCATGATGCCCGCGATCTCGAGATCTTCTTCGTCGCGCAAGCGCGACGCGAGCGCCGCGGCATCCGCGGGATCGAGCCCGAAGCGCTCCGTATCGGAGATGTTGATTTGCAGCAACGCGCGGACGGGCTTCCCGAGGGTTCGGGCCGCCTTCGCGATCGCGCGTCCCGCCTCGATTCGATCGATCGATTGCACGACATCGAACGTTTCGACGATCGCCTTCGCCTTATTCGACTGAATGTGTCCGATGAAATGCGCGCGTACCGGCGGGAGGTCGACCAGTTTTTCGCGCGCTTCTTGCACGTAACTCTCGCCGATGTCCGTCAATCCGGCTTCGATCGCTGCGACGATGCTCGCGCGCGATTGTTTTTTCGAGACGCCGATCAATGCGATCTCGGCGGGCTCACGACCGGCGCACGTGGCGACGTCCGCAACATGGCGACGCAGCGTCGCGATCCGGTCCGCGAGCGAATTCGGAGGGCCGCCCGGCTCGACTCCGATCTCCACCTTCATGAACTCGACGGGTTCCGGCGGCCGCCCCGGCTTTCCTACGCTGCGACGTCGGTTCGCCGGTTCCGGCGCGCGAACGCGAGCGCGAGGCCGATCCCGATCGCGATCATCGGCAGCGCGAGTAATTGCCCGCCCGTCAGCGGCCCCGCCGCGAGATCGGTTTGCCGCCACACTTCTGCAAGCGAGCGCGTGACGCCGTAAAACGCGAACCACGTCCACGCCACGACCCCGTCGGGGGGCCGGCGACGGTAGACGACGTAGACGATCGGCAACACCGCAATATCGAGCAGCGACTCGAAGATTTGCGACGGGTATCGGAAGCCGTCCGCGCTCGGAAATTTCATGCACCACGGATGGTCCGGAACGCAGACGTTGCCAACGAGCTCGTCGTTGATGAAGTTGACGATGCGCGTGAGCGCGAGGCCGACCGGAAGCATCACGACGACTTCGTCGGCGAGCACGCTGAACGTAAGTCCCGGATGCTTGCGCACGAACAGTGCGATCGCCACGATAACGCCGAGCATCCCGCCGAAGAACCCCATACCGCCGTTCCACACGGCGACGATGTTGATCAGGCTGCGCGGCATGTCGCCGAAATACAGCGCTGCATCGTGCTTGGTGACGATATCGGCGAACACGAAGAAGATGCGCCCGCCGATCAGCACGCCGGCGAGTGCGTACACTAAAAAGTCTTGGACGGCGTCGACCGAGAGACCGAGGCGGCGCCGTCCGGCGGGGCGCGCCATCCATGCCCCGACGGCCAAGAACCCGGCCAGATACGAAAGCCCGTACCAGTGGATCGCAAGGGGACCCAGACGCAGCGCCACCGGATCGATGTTCGGATACGTAAACCAGTGTTGCACGAAACGTCACCTTGCGGTCCCCGCCGTAGCGGCCCTGCCCGAAAGAAATCTGTGACCAGCCTGGGAGGAGTCCGCGAAAAGTCGCATGGAAAGAGGCGGGACGCCGGAGGAGCCGGCGACTCCCTCGCATCCGCCGTAGCGGCGGTGCATCTTTCGAAAGTTGAACGCATGAAGCAAGTCAAGACCGCCTGGCAACGCCCCGCCTTCACGGTTACCGGTACGGGATTCGAAGTGACGATGTACCTCGGCACGCAGACCGAGACGCGCGCGTAACTCGTGATCGCCGATAGCGCTGCCCCGAGCGCGTGCCTGACCGAACGTCTGCGCGCGATCGGTGAGCAGCGCTATCACGATAAACATCCGTTCCATCGCAAGCTCGTCGCCGGCGAATTGACGCCGGAGCAGGTCCGGTCGTGGGTCGCGAACCGGTACTACTATCAGAAGATGATTCCGCAAAAAGACGCTTACGTGCTCGCATCGCTGCCGACCCGCGCGTATCGCCGCGAGTGGATCTCGCGCATCGGCGATCACGATGGAAACGCGCAGCGCCCCGGCGGCACCGAGAAGTGGCTCGCGCTCGGACGCGCTGTCGGTCTCGACGACGCCTACCTGCTGTCGGAACGCGGCGTTGCCCCGGGCACGCGCTTTGCCGTGGATGCGTACGTTAATTTCGCCCATCATCGCCCGTGGCTCGAAGCCGTCGCGTCGTCCCTGACGGAATTATTCGGGCCGCCCGTCATGGCAGCGCGCGTCGAAGCGATCGTTGCGAAGTACCCCTGGATCGAACGCGCCGGCCTCGCGTATTTCGAAGATCGGTTCGGCCTCGCCAAACACGATGCGGATCTGGCGCTGGGCTGGGTGCTCGAAGCGGCGACGACACCGGAATTGGAAGCGGCGTGCGTCGCCGCGTTACGCTTTAAGTGCGACGTGCTTTGGTGCATCCTCGATTCGACCGCCTTGGACTGCGGCGTCTTCCGATGACGGGCACGGGCGGTTACCGGCTCGCCCGCGGCGTTCGGTTACGTCGCCCGAGCGACGCTACGCCGTTGCTGCTCGTACCCGAAGGCATCGTGACGCTCAACGAAACCGCTGCCGCCGTCTTGGAACTCGCGGATGGCTCGCGCACCGTCGAAACGATCGCCGAGGCGCTAGCCGACCGCTTCGACGCCGGACCCGAAGCGCTGGAAAGCGACGTTCGGGAATTGCTCGACGAATTCGTCACCCGAGGTTACGTCTTACCATGATCGCCGCGATCGCTCCACCGAAGTCGCTGCTCTGCGAACTCACGTACCGTTGCAACCTGCAATGTCCGTACTGTTATAATCCGCTAAATCTTGGGCGCCCGAAAGACGAACTGAGCGGCGAGGCGTGGCTTTCGGCGATCGACCAGGCCTGCGATCTCGGCGTCGTGCAGATCGGCTTCTCCGGCGGCGAACCGACGCTGCGCCCCAAAGAACTGATCGCGATGACGAAGCGCGCCACGGAGCGCGGTGCGTACACGAACCTCATCACGCAAGGGACGTTTCTCGAAGATCCACTGCTCGACGAGCTGCTCGATGCCGGGCTCGCACACGTCCAAATTAGTATCCAAGCGCCCGAAAGAGAATTGGCTGCAACGATCGCCGGGACGGACGTCCACGAGCGTAAGCTCGAGACGCTGCGCCGCGTCGCCAAACGCGACGTCGCGCTGACGCTCAACTGCGTGTTGCACAAGCTCAATCATGAGTCGCTGCCCGAGGTGCTGGCATTTGCCGAACGTGAGGGCGTGCGCCGGCTCGAACTCGCAAACGTTCAATTCTACGGCTGGGCGTTCGCCAATCGCGCCGCGCTGATGCCGTCGCGCGCGCAAGTCGAAGAAGGTGCTCGACTCGTCGCGGCCTTCCGCGAACGTACGCGCGGCCAGATCGACGTAACGTACGTGCTCCCCGATTATTTCGAAGAGCTTCCCAAACCGTGCATGCACGGCTGGGGTCAACTCGCGCTTACCGTCACCCCCGACGGTCGCGTACTCCCGTGCCCCGCCGCGACGTCCATTACGACGCTCCAATTTCCCAACGTCCGCGAGACGAGCGTGCGCGATGCTTGGTACGACTCCGAGGGGTTCTCGCGCTATCGCGGCACCGCATGGATGCCGGAGCCGTGTCGCTCGTGCGAGCGCAACGAACAGGATTGGGGCGGCTGCCGCTGCCAAGCGTTCCTGCTGACCGGCGACGCCGCGGCGACCGATCCCGCGTGTGCCAAGAGCCCCGACCATCACCTCGTAATGGCCTATCGCGACGCGCCACCCGCCCAAGAGCGCTGGATCCCGCGTCGCCCCGAACCCGCCCGCGTGTGATCGTTCGCGTGCTCGGGTCCGCTGCGGGCGGCGGCGTCCCGCAGTGGAATTGCGCGTGCCCGAATTGCGCTGCGGCACGTGCGGGATCGCAGCTGCGAAGATCCTCGTCGTCCTTCGCATTTTCGAGCACGGGCGAACGCTGGTGGCTCGTCAACGTTTCGCCCGATATCGCACAGCAGATCGAAGCGCATCCGCCACTCTGGCCCCGCACCGGCCGCGGCACGCCGATCGCCGGGATGCTGCTTACCGATGCCAACGTCGATCACGTCGGCGGTTTTGCCGTCCTGCGCCAAGCGGGCGAGCATCGCTTCGAAACGTACTCGAGCGCGACCGTACGCGATATCGTCACGGCGCAAGAAGCGTTCGCGGTTTTCGCCGCTGCGCCGCACGTTTGGAGGGTCGCGCCGCCCGGTGCCACGCTCCAGCTCGAACCCGGTCTGCGTGCCTGCGTCGTTCCGCTCGCGGGCCTCACGCCGGGATACGCCGGCCGGCGCACCACTGGCGATGCCGTCGTGGGCTACCAAATCTTCGACGATACGACGGAGACGAACGTCCTGTTCGCGCCCGTCTTCAGGGACATTACCGAGGCGCTCCTCGCGGCTGCCGCCACGGCGACCGCCGCGTTCTTCGACGGCTCGTTCTGGTCGGACGACGAACTTGGCGAGGTCGGCGTCGATAAACTGGCCCGGGCGCTCGGTCACGCACCGATCGGCGGCTCGAGCGGCTCGCTCGCGTTCCTGCACCCGGTCGCTGGCGGGCGCCGCTTCTTCGCCCACGTCAATAACACGAACCCCATTCTCGCGCCGCATTCGCGAGAGGCCCGGGAACTCGCCCGGGCCGGCTTCGAAGTCGCCGAGGACGGGCTCGTACTGGACCTGCGGGCGGGAAGTTAAGCCGCTTCGGCCGCGGCGAGCGAGAACGCACGCTCGTACGCGGCGACGACCTCGGCTCCGAGCCGCCCCAGCCGAAGGGCCAATCGTTCGAGAAGCGCGATATCGTGCCGGGCATCGCGAATGTCGGACTGTAACGAAACAACAGCGGAGGCGAAGCGGCGGATCTCGGACGAACTTAACATGAAGGGAACACCTTTCGAAACCGGCTCGGGAACACCTCTACGGTGCTGCGACGCCGCTCAGCGCCTCGCCGACGCCGCCGGCGCGAACGAGATGCGGGATCAAGTATGGCCCGTCGGGCATCACGGCGCAGCGCGCGTACGCGCCGGCGTCCGCGAGCGCCTCGCGGACGACGGCCGACGGATCGGAGGTCGGCTCCAGTAAGGCCGCGCGGACCTGCTCGTCCGAGAGCGACGAGTACATGACGACGCGCGCTTTAAGCGAGACGAGGGCTTGGCTGTGCGCGGCCCATTGATCGTAGCGCGCGTAGCCCGGCGCCTCGATCGTCGCGAGCAACTCGCGCGGCGACGCGTGCTCCATGAGAATCGCTTTGAAGTTTCCGTGTTGGGGAAGCCCGTCACGGCATTCAGCGCAGAGTAGGATCGTGCCGCCCGGTTTGACGATCGCGGCCGCCGCGGTGAGGCCTTTGCCGCACTGATAGAGGTTCTGATCGAGCGGGTAGCCGCCGTTGGTGGTGACGACGAGATCGTAGGGTTCGCGCACGTCGACCGATGCGGTCCGCGCGCAAAACGCGCAGCCGGCGCGGTGCGCCGCCAGGTAGTCGCCGCAAAAGAAGCCCGTGATGTTGCGCGCGCGATCGAGCGTTACGTTGACGAGAAAATCGGGCGGCGCCATCGCCACAATCTCGCGCGACATGGCTTGGATCGGACTTTCTTCGAGCGCGAGCCACGTCGTGCGCGGATCGCCGACCATGCGCGCGTTATGGAATTGCGTGACGGTCGCGATCCCCGCGACGCCCGGCATAACGCCCTTCCCGCCGCCCGAAAAGCCGGCATAGAAGTGCGGCTCGATGAACCCGACGACGATCCGCTTGGCGGCATCCACGTACGCGCGATTGAGATACGCCGGCACGCCGGAGGCCGTCGTACCGACGCACACGACGCTGCTCGCGTCGTGTGCGTCGTGATCGCGGACGTCGACGCGCGCGAGCGTCGCCGCGCCGAACATCGCGAGCATCTCCTGGGGCGTCGTCGCGCGATGCGAACCCGTGCCGATCAACACGGTGATGTTGGCCGGCGGAACGTGCGCGAGTTCGTCGAGGATCCAGGGAATCAGCCGCTCGTTCGGGGTCGCACGCGTCACGTCGGAGGTCACGATGACGACGCGGTCGTTCGGGCCGATCGCATCGCGCAGCGACCCGCAGCCGATGGGCGAGCGAACGGCGTCGCTGAAGGCGGCGCGTTCGTCTGCAATCGGCGGCGCTTCGAAGCCTTGGAGAACGTCGCTATGGTCCGGCACGGTGACCGGTATCGTAGACGAGCCGTACGGAAGCGAAACGAGCATGGTCTTCTCTCCAGCCTTTAGTGCGGGATGATCCACGGAATGACGTACTGCTGCAACGCGACGAGGAAGCCGAGGAACACGGTGAGCACGATACTGTGCGGGAACGTGCGCGCGAAAACGACGCCTTCCTGGCCCTTCAGGTCCGTTACGGAGGTTCCCGTGGCGAGATTCTGCGGCGAGATCATCTTGCCCATGACGCCGCCGGACGAATTCGTCGCCGCGAAAAGCACCGGATTGAGATTGAGTTGATTGGCCGCCACCACTTGCAGGTTGCCGAAGAGCGCGTTGCCGGACGTATCGCTTCCGGAGAGCAGGACGGCCACCCAGCCCAGGAACGGTGAGAGAAAGACGAAGAGCGGACCGACGGATGCCACGCCGAGCCCGAGCGTATAGTTGAGCCCCGAATAATTCATCAAGTACGCTAGCCCGATGATGAGCATGACGGTCAAGACGGCGATTTGAATCTGCTTCCACGTCGCGACGGCGGAGCGCACGAATTCGGCAGCCGGAAGCTTGACGAGCGCCGCCGTAATGAGCGCGGCGACCAGAATCGCGGTGCCCGTGGCGAGCGGCTGAAAATCCCAGATTGCGGCGTACGGCGTATTCTTATACAGCGTGATCGAGACGGCGTTGTGCAGCCCGGGCCACGGAATCTTCGTATCGCCGATTTTGAAGATGCTGAACGTCGTCCAGATGATGACGGTCGCAGAAACGATGATCCACGGCGACCACGCTTGCCAGAGAGATCGATTGGCGACCTCCTTGTGGAGCACGCTCTCGTCGCGCACGGCATATTTCGGATCGTGCGCGGGCTTCCACCGCTGTAAGAACAGCAACGTGACGACCAGTGCCCCCATCGACGAGAGAACGTCGGTCAACGAATAGCTGATGAAGTTCGAGCACACGAATTGAACGGTGGCGAAGGTGCCGCCGGCAACGAATAACACGGGCCACAGCGCCCGCACCGAGCGCACGCCGCCGTACACCGCGATAACGTAGAACGGTAAGAGGAACGCAAAGAACGGCAGCTGCCGCCCGACCATCGCGCCGAGCACGGTCGGCGAAAGGTGCGTCACCGCGCCGAGCACGGTGATCGGCACGCCGAGCGCTCCGAATGCCACGGGTGCGGTGTCGAAAATCAACGTGAAGACGAGCGCGTCGAGAGCGGGGAAACCGACCATGATCAAAAGCGAGCTCGTAATGGCAACGGGCGTACCGAAGCCCGCGATACCCTCAAGTAAGGCACCAAAGCAAAAACCGATGACGATGAGGATGACGCGTCGGTCGTTCGGCAGATAATTGAGCAGCCAATCGCGGAAAGCATCGAACCGTCCCGATTTGACGGCGATGTTATACAGCAGCAGCGCGTTGAAGACGATCCACATGATCGGCCAGAGCGCGAACGTGGCGCCGTTCGCCACGCTATCGATCGCCAGGCCGACCGGGAAGTGCCACGGCCCAATCGAGACGATCAGCCCGACGACGAGACCGGCGAGCGAGGCTTGCCACGCCGGCCGGCGCAACACGCCGAGGCCGACGAGCACCGCGACGATGGGCAGCACCGCAACGATGAATGACGGCAGCAACGCGCCTCCGATGGGCGTGAGCAGCTGTTGGAACATGCAACTTCCTCCGTTCTTTTTTCATAAGACCGTGCCCGAACGCAGGGCCGGACTATTCGACCGGTTTGCGCGCGGACGGGTCCGCTACGCGAGCACCCATCCGGCGATCGACGCATCGAGAATTTCGATCGGATGGGCGGCGCGCAGCTCGACACCGCGCTGACGCAGGACCGACTGGATCTGCAACGTGCAGCCCGGATTCGCGCTCGCGAGCAGGTCCGGACGCGTCGCGAGGACGTTATCGACCTTCCGTTCGCCGATCTCTAAGGCGCTCTTGGGTTGAAAGAGGTTGTACGTTCCCGCGCTACCGCAGCACTGGTCGCCTTCGGGAACTTCGAGCAACTCCAAGCCGGGGATTCCCGTCAGCAGCGCGCGCGGCTGCGTCCGGATGCGCTGCGCGTGCGCGAGGTGGCACGCATCGTGATAGGCCACGCGCGCGGCGATGGGATGGCGCACGGCGATCGGCTCGAGCTCGGCCAGAAATTCGTTGACGTCGCGAACCTTCTCCGAGAACGCGCGCGCGCGGTCGCGCCAAGCGTCGTCGGTCGCGAAGATCTCGCCGTACTCTTTTAGCGTGGAGCCGCAGCCGGCGGCGTTGATGACGATCGTATCGACGCGCTCGCGTTCGAACGATTCGATCAGCGCCGCGGCGAAGCGCTTCGCCTCGACGTCCCGGCCGCTATGGAGCGACAGCGCGCCGCAACAGCCTTGGGTCTGCGGCACGACGACGTCGCAGCCTTCCGCGGTAAGCACGCGAATCGTCGCCGCGTTCACGTTTGGAAAGAAAACGCGCTGCACGCAGCCGGCGACGAGCGCCACGCGCGCTCGCGCGGTGGCCGTCGCCGCGGGATAGAACGGCTCGAGCGGCGTCTCGCGAACGACCGGCGGCGTGAGCGCTTCGAGTTGCGCGAAGCGCGCCGGCAAGAAGCGCGTGAGCTTCGTGCGCCGCACGAGCTTCTGTAAGCCACTCTTGACGTACGCCCCGAGCGGCAAGGCCGCAAGCCGCAGCCGCTTCGGATACGGGAAGAGCGCGAAGATCAGTTCGCGGAAAAGCTTATCGAATGGCCCGCGCGCGTACTGCTTCTCGATCTTGGCGCGCGTCGATTCGATCAGGAGATCGTAGCGCACGCCCGACGGACACGCGGTCACGCAGCCCATGCAGCCCAGACACTGATCGAAATGCGCGACGACCGTGTCGTCGAGCGCGATGACGCCGCGCTCGAGGCCCTTCATCAGATCGATCCGTCCGCGCGGCGAATCCATCTCGTCGCCCCACGACGTGTACGTCGGGCACGCGGGCAGACAGAAACCGCAGTGCACGCAATCCGAAATGAGATCCGTGATCGTCCGCACCGGCTCGTGCGGGGGGGAAATTGCCATTACAGTCCTCCGATGAACGAGCCCGGATTGAGCCGGCCGCCGGGATCGAAACGTGATTTGAGCGTTTGCATGAGCGGAAAGGACGGCGGCGGCGTTCCCCACCGTTCAAAACGGTGCGCGTCTGCGCCGGGCAACGTTTCGACGACGAGCGATCCGGCGCGACGTTCCGCATCGGCGCGCGCCGCGCGAAGCGCGCTCGCCGCGGCATCTGCATCGCTTGGAGTTCCCGCGACGAATACGATGCCGAGCGACGGATAGGCGACTGTGGCCGGTGTCTCGAGCGCACGCAGCAACGGCGCGAGGATCCGTTCGTCGGCGGCCGCAAAATCGGCCGGCGGCGTCGTCGCGCGCAGACGCAAACTGCCCGCGCGGCGCACGGCTGCGTCCGCTTCCGCAACGCCTTCGGGATCGCTTTCCGCAATGCTCCAGCCGGCATCGGCGCAGAGCGCTGCGAACGCGTCGGCTTTCGCGGCGACGCCGGCCGCGAAACCTTCGACCAGCACGTCGACGTCGTAACGCGCGTCCTGGGGGGCGCGAAACGCCACGATTGCGGCGGGCTCGAGGCGGCGCGCCCGCATCGCCGCGACGAGTTCCCACACGCGCGCGGGGCTCAGAGCCTGCACGCGAAACGCGCGCGTCGCTTCGGGCAGCGGATGGACGCGCAGCGTCACCACCGTGACCAGCGCGAGCGTACCGAACGAACCGACCATCAACTTCGAGAGATCGAAGCCCGCAACGTTCTTAACGACCTTGCCGCCGGCATGCGCCGGGGTCCCATCGACGCGAACGAGCGTCACGCCGAGGATGAGATCTTTGAGCGAGCCATAGCACATGCGGCGCGGCCCAGCCGCGTTGGCGGCGATCGCGCCGCCGAGCGTCGAACGTTCGGGCTCGGCAACCTCGACGACGAGCCGCTGCCCGTGCGCCGCGAGTTCGCGCTGGAGCTCGGCGAACGTGATGCCCGCTTCGACGGTAATCGTTTGATCCTCGGGCGCGTATTCGACGATGCGCCGCATCCCGCGCGTTACGAGCACCGCGTCGACGTCCGCGAGCGCCGGCGCGTGCGTGCCGCCGCCGACGAGCGCGATCCGCGCCCCGGAGCGCGCCGCTTCGCGCATCGAAGCCGCCGCCTCGTCCGGCGTTGCCGGCTCGAAGCGCGCGATCGAGGCGTTCATCCGCGGCCCGCCTCGCCGCTGGCCTCGAAGGGCGACAGCACGAACTTCCCCGGCCGATCGCCGCACAGGCGTGGCGTCGGGAACACCTTACCGGGGTTGAGCACCCGCTCGGGATCGAACGCGCAGCGCACGAAGTTCATCGTCTCGAGATCTTCATCGGTGAACAATTCACCCATGTACGACTGTTTGTCGAGACCGACGCCGTGTTCGCCCGTGATCGACCCGCCGTGCCGCATGCAGATGCGCAAGATCTCGCCGCCGACGTGTTCGGCCTGCTCTTCTTGTCCGGGGATGCTCGCATCGAAGAGGACGAGCGGATGCAGATTACCGTCGCCCGCGTGAAAAACGTTCGCGACTTGCAAACCGGAGGCCGCCGCGACGTCGGCTATCTCACGCAACACCGCCGAAATCTCTTTACGCGGCACCACGCCGTCCTGCACGATATAATTCGGGCTAATTCGACCGACAGCCGCGAACGCGCTTTTGCGGCCCTTCCACATGAGCGTGCGTTCCGTCGCGTCGCGCGGGCTGCGCACGTCGAGCGCTCCCGCCGCGCGGATCAACGCGATCGACGCCTCGGCCGTGTGATCGACCTCCGCCGCGGACCCGTCGACGTCGACCAAGAGAGACGCGCCCACGTCGAGCGGCCAATCGACTCCCGTCGCGAGTACGATCGCTTCCATCGCCAACTGGTCCATCATCTCGACCGCCGCGGGAATGATCCCGGCTGAGATGATCGATGACACCGCGGCGCCGCCCTCCGCCGTCGTCGCAAACGTTGCGAAGATCGTGCGCGTCTTCTCGGGCAGCCGCAAGATACGCAGCCACACCTCCGTCACGATGCCGAGCATCCCTTCGCTGCCGACGACGAGCGACATGAGATCGTAGCCGGTCGGGTCGGCCACCGGGCCGCCGATCGTCACGATTTCGCCGGTCGCGAGGACGACCGTCGCGCCCACCGCGTGATTGACGGTGAACCCGTATTTGAGACAGTGCGCGCCACCGGAATTCTCGGCGACGTTGCCGCCGATCGAACAGACGCTCTGAGAAGATGGATCCGGCGCGTAGTAATAGCCGAGCGGTGCGAGCGCCTTGCTTACCTCGAGATTGACGACGCCCGACTGCACGCGGATGCGTTCGTTGGGAAGATCGATCTCCACGATCTTCTTCATCCGCGCGAGGCCGATAACGATCGAGCCCGCGCTCGGAACGGCGCCCCCGGAGAGTCCCGTTCCGGCGCCGCGCGCGACGATCGGCATGCCGAGTTCGCGAGCGAGCGCAACGCAGGCCGCGACTTGCTCCGTCGTTTCCGGCAACACCACAACATCGGGGGTCACGCGAATACCGGTGAGTCCATCGCACTCATAGGTACGCAGTTCGCTCGCCGCGGTGATGGCCTGACGCTCGCCGACGATTGCGGCGAAGCGCGCGTGGAGGGGGGACGGTGCGGTCGTTGCGGTGCTCATGGGGCCTCCGTCAGAGGCTACCGCTGTATACGGTATCCTAAATGTTCGTACACGATATGCAAGAAAGTCCCACCTGTCAAGGGATACCGGATCCGAAATACTTGACGTACGAGGGGCGCTCGCTTAGGCTACGGATATGGCTACGCGTGCTTCGGTGGCCTCGAGCTCGGCGGGATTACGCGGCCACGTCACGCGTCCACGCTCGCTGCGAGATCAAGTCTACGATCGCCTGCGGGCCGCGATTCTCTCGGGCGAGCTCGCTCCTGGGGTGCCCGTGATCGAGGCGGAGATCGCGGCGATGCTCGGAGCGAGCCGGACGCCGGTTCGCGAGGCGCTGCGTCGCCTCGAAACCGAAGGCATGCTCGAGCCGCGCGGCGCTCGCGGCAGCGTCGTGCGCGAGCTCAAGCGCGATGAAGTGGAGTGCATCTTCGAGATTCGGGAAGCGCTCGAAACGCTCGCGGCCCGGCGCGCGTCGCGCCGCCTGAGCGAGCGCGATCTCGCCGAGTTTGCCCGTCTCATCGAACGCATGGCCGAGCACGTCGACGACGCGAGCGAGATGGAACGCCTCGATACGCAGTTTCACGATCGCATTCTCGCACTCGCCGAAGGCGACCGGCTCAAACGAATGCTCGGCGACCTGCGCGCCGACATCCTGCCGTGGCGATTCATCGCGCTGGCGACTCGGGAACGCCGCCACGCGACGGTGGAAGAACATGCGGCGATGCTCGCCGCTATGCAGGCCAAAGACGAAGCGGCCGTGGTGGCGACGACGGCGCAGCACATCGCCAATACGAAGCGCGCCGTGCTGGCGCAGAGCGACGGCCTCTAGCGCGCCGCCGTCCGCCCCGTCGCCTCGATCGTGCGTGCGACCCGCGCCGCAGCGCGTTCGACGAGCGCGGCCGTCTGCAGCATCGCGGCCTCGAGATCCATGGGCCCTTCGAGAATCGGTACGCACGTGACGCCGCGGGCGAAGAGCGCCTCTTCGGCTTCCGCCTCGAGCGTACCGGCAAGCGCGATCACCGGAACGCCGTGACGCTCCGCAAGGTTCGCGATGCCCGCGACCGTTTTGCCGTGCAGCGTTTGTGCGTCGATCCGTCCTTCGCCGCTCACGCAGAACGATGCGCCGCGTAACGCCGCATCTAACCCGCGCAGTTCGGCGACGATCTCGACCCCCGGGCGCAAACGCGCGCCCAAAAATGCGACGAAGGCAAAGCCTAGCCCGCCGGCGGCGCCGGCTCCCGGTAGATTACGATCGTCGCGTCCGAGCGTGGCCGCGGCAACGTCGGCGAAATGGCCGAGTGCCGCGTCGAGCTCCGCGACGTCGGCCGCCGAAGCGCCTTTCTGCGGACCGAAGATCGCCGACGCACCCGTCGGACCGCACAGCGGATTATCCACGTCTGCCGCGACCTCGAGCGTCACCTCGCGCAAACGCGGATCGAGGTGCGTGAGATCGATCGTTGCGAGCTCGCCGAGCGGCGCTCCGCCCGGCGCGACCGCCTCGCCATCCGCGTCGAGTAGACGCGCACCGAGCGCCGCGAGCATGCCCGCCCCACCGTCGTTGGTCGCACTACCGCCGATCCCGACGACGATGCGGGTGGCCCCCGAATCCAGGGCGGCGCAAATCAACTCGCCCGTCCCGTACGTGCTCGCCGCGCGCGCGTCGCGTCCGTCGCGGGCCAGCAACGCGAGCCCCGAGGCGCTCGCCATTTCCAAAATCGCAATGTCGCCGTCGCGCGCGAATGCGGCCTCCACGGCCGCTCCCCGCGGACCGCTCACCGTGCGCCGCAGCGCACGTGCCCCGCCCTCGAGGAAGGCCGCAACGGTCCCCTCACCGCCGTCGGCCATCGGGATCACGTCGATACCGTAGCGTTCTCCGAAGACGTGGGCGAGCCCGCGCTCGATCGCCCGCGCCACATCGAGCGCCGATAAGCTCCCTTTGAACTTATCGGGCGCGACGACGATGCGGTGTGGACGCAATCAGGCGCGGTCGGCGGTGACGGGCACATCGCCGACCGCGTGATCGGCCATCATCTCGAGCGCGCGAACCATCGCCGAGTGATCCCAGGCGGATCCGCCGTGCGCCGCACACGAGTTAAAGAGCTCCTGGCACGTCGCGGTGTTCGGAAGCGATAGGCCGAGTTCGCGGGCACCGGCGAGTGCCAGGTTGAGATCTTTTTGATGTAACCCGATCCGGAAGCCGGGCTCGAAATTACGCTCGATCATCCGTTGCCCGTGAATTTCGAGAATACGCGACGACGCGAAGCCGCCCATTAGCGCGGCGCGAACCTTAGCGGGATCGGCTCCGGCTTTCGAGGCGAAGAGCAACGCTTCGCCGACCGCTTCGATGGTCAGTGCGACGATGATTTGATTCGCGACTTTGGTCGTCTGACCGTCGCCGTTGCCGCCGACGAGCGTGACGTTCTTGCCCATCGCGTCCAGGAGCGGCTTGATGCGGCCAAATTCGTTCTCGGGGCCGCCGACCATGATCGTCAGCGACGCCGCCTTCGCACCGACTTCGCCCCCGGAGACGGGTGCGTCGAAGAACGTGCATCCGAGTTCGCCGATGCGAGCCGCGAATTTTTTCGTTTCGGTCGGCGAAATCGAACTCATATCGACGACAACTTTGCCCGGCGTGAGCCCCTCGGCCACGCCGCCCGGATTGAAGAGCGCCGCCGCGACGTCGGGCGTATCGGGCACCATCGTGATGACGATGTCGCTCTTGGCGGCGACGTCCTTACTCGAATCGCAGACGGTGCCGCCACCCTTGACGAGCTCGTCGGGCATCGGACCGATCGTATGCAGAAAAAGTTTATGGCCCGCGGCTTGGAGATGTCCGGCCATCGGCCGTCCCATGATTCCGAGGCCGATGAATCCGACGTTACTCATGTGTGTGTGAAACTCCTAAGCGCCGGCGTGCGCCGGCTCGAGATACGCTTTGGCCCAGCCGAGGCCGGCTTCCGTACCGTTACCCGGCACGTATTCGCAGCCGATCCATCCGGTGTAGCCGATGTTGTCGAGAACGTCGAAGAGGAACGGATAATTGATTTCGCCCGTGCCCGGCTCGTGCCGGCCGGGGTTGTCGGCGAGTTGCACGTGTCCGATGCGCGCGAGATTGGCCCGTAGCGTCGCGGCGAGTTCGCCCTCCATGCGCTGCATGTGATAGATATCGTATTGCAGCGTGAGGTTCTTCGATCCGACTTCGTCGATGAGCGCGAATGCCTGATCGGAACGCGAGAGAAAAAAGCCGGGGATGTCGTAGGTGTTGATCGCCTCCGCTACGAGCGCGATCCCCGCGCCTTCCAATTCTTTTGCGGCGTAACGCAAATTCGTCACGAACGTCCGGTGCGCGTCTTCCCGAGCGACGTTCGCCGGAATTTTGCCGGCGAGGCAATTGAGACGTTTGCAACCGAGCGCGTTCGCATACGAGATCGCTTTCGCCACGCCCGCTTTAAATTCGTCGACGCGATCCGGCAGAGCGCCGATTCCGCGTTCGCCCGCGGCCCAATCGCCCGACGGCAGATTGAAGAGCACTTGTTCGAGGCCGGCATCGTGCAGCTTGCGCGCGACGTCGGCTTCGGGGAAGTCGTATGGAAAGAGATACTCGACGCCTCGGAAACCGGCCTCGGCAGCCGCTGAAAATCGGGCGAGAAAGTCGCGCTCCGTGAAGAGCATCGAAAGATTGGCGTCAAATTTCGGCATCGTAACCTCCGCTAGACGAGTTGCGGCTCGCGCACGACCACGCTCGGAACGTCGACGATCTCTTCGTACTCGTTGATCTTGTCGATTTCCGCACCCATCGCAATATTGGTGATGCGTTCGGTGATGACTTCGACGATGACCGGGACGCCGATCTGCTCGCATTCGCGTTGTGCCCAAGCGATCGCGTCCGCGATCTTTTCCGGATCGAACACGCGGATCGCGCGGCAACCCATCGCTTCTGCGGCTTTGACGTGATCGACGCCGTACTCGCCGATCTCCGGCGCATTGACGTTCTGAAAACTCAGCGAAACTTCGTAATCCATCTTGTAGGAGAGCGACGCCTGACGGATGAGCCCAAGGTACGCGTTATTGATCAGGATCATCACGAACGGAACTTTATATTGGGCCGCGACGGCGAGCTCTTCGATCATGAACTGCAACGAGTAATCGCCGACGATTCCGACGACTTTCTTTACCGGGTTCGCGAGCTTCGCACCCGTGCACGCGGAGACTTCCCAGCCCAGCGGCCCCGCCTGACCGCAGATAATATAATTGCGTGGCTTGTTGACCTTCTGGAGCTGTCCGGAGAGGATTTGGTACAAACCGATCGCGGTAACGAATTGCGTGTCGTCGTCGAAGGCTTTGTTGATTTCTTGGAACACGCGCTGCGGCTTGACCGGGGTGTTATCGAAATCGGTGCGGCGCAGCATCGTGCGCTTACGCTCTTGTACTTTCGATACCCAGGCGTCGCGCGACGGCAGCTCGCCGCGCTGCTTGCGTTCGCCCGCTTCGGCGACGAGCGCTTCGAGCGCGAGAGCCGCATCGGCGACGATGCCGAGCTCGGGGCTGAAGACCCGCCCGATCTGCATCGGATCGATGTCGATGTGTACGAACTTCCGGTCGCCGGTGTAGACGTCGACGCTGCCGGTATGACGATTCGCCCAGCGGTTACCGATCCCGAGGACGAAATCGCTCTCGAGAAAATTTGCGTTGCCGTAGCGGTGCTGCGTTTGCAAGCCGACCATGCCCGCGTTGAGCGGATGGTCGTCGGGAATCGTGCCCCAGCCCATGAGCGTCGGGACGACGGGCGTATTGGTGAGCTCGGCGAGCGTCACGAGATCTTCGTGACAGTTGGCGTTGATGACGCCGCCGCCGGAGACGATGAGGGGCCGTTTCGCAGCCAGCAGCAAGTCGATCGCTTTAGCGATCGCCTTGCGGCCCGGACGCGGGCGTTCGACTTCGAGCGGCTCATCGACTTCGTCGTCGTAATTGATGATCTCGCGCTGCACGTCGATCGGGAGGTCGATGTGCACGGGCCCCGGCCGGCCCGACCGCATGAGGTGGAACGCTTTGCGGAAAGCGTAGGGCACCTGCGCGCCCTCCATGACGGTGACCGACCACTTCGTTACGGGCGCCACGATCGCCGCGATGTCGACGGCCTGGAAATCTTCTTTATGCAGTTTGGCCCGCGGCGCTTGGCCGGTGATGCAGAGGATCGGAATGCTATCGGCCATCGCCGAATATAGCCCCGTTACCATGTTGGTGCCGGCCGGCCCCGACGTGCCGAGATTGACCCCGATCTTGCCCGGGAGCGCACGGCTATAGCCCTCCGCCGCGTGCGTGCCGCCCTCTTCGTGACGCACGAGCACGTGCCGGATGGTGCCGTCGTTCTTCAACGCCTCGTACAGCGGCAAAATAGCGGCGCCCGGAACCCCGAATACGAGGTCGACGCCCTCGCTTTTGAGCACGCGCACGGCGGCTTCCATGGCTGTCATCTTCGGCATTGGGCTGCCTCCTCGGCTTAGAGCGGTGGGCTGAGTTATTCTGGATACGGGATCCCGTATACGAATCGTTCAAGACTACCAGCCGCGACGACGCTGGTCAAGTCCTAACGAGCCGATTTAGCGCGTTGCGGGCGCCACGACAAATTCGCCCGAAGCCGTTCCGCTACGATGAGCATGACGCGGTCGACAGCACTTCGTAGTCGACGCTAGCGGAACATTTGCTGCAGCGCCGCTGTTTCTCGGTGCGACACGGGTCGGCCACCCAGCAACGAGGCTGCGCGGCCGGTTCTACGACGGTCCGCCGGAGCGCAGCACGCTAGGGATCCCTTGGCGAGGCCGGAGCCTCGCGTAAAGTTCAGAAAGCTGCGACCGCTTGCCGTAGCGAGCGGTCGCAGCTCGGTCACGCGTAATCGTGCAACGGCGCTTTGGATGCAGCACCGGTCCACAGCGTCATTACCTGATTTAGAACTTGAAGTCGATGCCGGTCGAGAATCCTTGAATTCGTCCGCCGGCAAAGCAATGCGGCCCGTCGCCCGTCACGCCGGCGGTCGTCGCATCGAAGGAAGCCGGCGACGCGCCGTCGTGACAGTCCGTCGTCAGCCCGCGGCCGCCGGCGCCGAGGTCGAAGTGCGCCTGCGGATGGTTGAGCTGCAGTGCGTAATCCGCATAGAACGACACGAATTTGTTCGCGTTATGCTTGTATGCGAACGTGTACATGTTGGCCATGTTATCCGGATGAGCGCCGCCGCTCGTGTTGTGCTGGCCGGGATCGCCCGGCGTCGGATTCGCCCGCGCCCATCCGAAATTTACGTTATCTTTCGGATTTAAGGACTGAGTCAGCGCGAGCCAAAAGCCGTTGCGCGACCGTTCGTTCTGTGACTGCAGATCGGCCGGGACGTAACGCTCCATGTCTTCGTAGATACCGCTGAGCGAGGTCGCTTTCGAAAACGAATACTGGAAGCCGCCCTTGATCGCACTTTCGTCGACGACGTTTCTCGGATCGAGGTTGGCGAGGTCGCTCGTACGGTTGACGCCCTTGTGGAGCTCGTAGGCGGTCGTCACGTAGAGCTTGCCTCTGGTGTACCCTAAGCTCGAGCTATACGCGCTGCCGTAGGCGCCGTCGTTACAGAACGGCGGCGTGGCGCCGCTTCCCGGAATGTTTCCACCGGCGCAATCCGGCTCTCCGGCGGCAACCGTATTATTGTCGACGCCGCGGTTTTGTCCGGGCGAAACCAGTGTGTTCAACGTGAAGCCCGACAGTACGGGCGACTCGTACCACAGCGCGTGATCTAAACGTGTGAGAAACTCCACCCGATTATCGCCGCCGCTGTTGCCCATGATCGAAGAGTAGTCACCTAGTTCGGCACTAAACGGATTCATGCGTGCCGTCGACGTTTTGTAAGGCGCGTCGGTCTTTCCGATTTTAACGGACCCGGCGTACTTATTGGACAGACCGATAAAACTATTGCGCGACGTTAGGCCGCCTTTAACGAGATTACTCGTATTAGACGTCGATAAGCCGGTTCCGGACGTCGCGGAGACGTCGAGCTGCGTTTCCAGTTGATATACCATACCGAGTTGATGGCCGATCGACTGCTGGCCGCGAACGCCGATGTACGAAAGATTCGACGAGATTCCAGCCAGGTAACCGACGTTACCGACCGGCGAAACCATCGTTGCCGGGTAGAAACCTTGCAATCCCTTCGTCGTTATGTCCGTCGACAGATCGACGTTGCCGTAGAGCTGCACGGTTCCGCCGTTGGTCAGAAACGTAAGACCGGGCCCCTTTGGCGAGATGGTCAACACTTGTGGGGGCGGCGACGGCTTCGCCGGCTGGAAGTCGACCGTCCGCCCTTGCGCGTCGACGGGACGTCCGAATATATCGGTCGAGGCCGGTTTGCCTTGCTGCGATTCGCCGGCTCCCGGCTGGCCTTGCCCCGGTGCTGCCGTCGAGCCCGGTACGGGGCCTGAAGGTGTCGTCACCCCACCGGGTTGGGTCTGCCGTTGAGTCTTGAGCTGATCGAGTTGAGCCTTCAGCGCGTCGACCTGTTTTTGGATCGCGTCGATTTGCGCTTTCGTGTCCGACGCTGTATCCGCGTACGCGATGCTCGTGGTCGAAAGGACCAAGGCAAATGCGGACGCTAGCAGCTTCTTCATAAGAGCCGTCCAATCTGCGGGTAGCAACCGCACGAATGTGCGGTTGCGGAGCGAGGGGCCGCGCCATCCCGCGAGGCGGGTATGGCGCGGCTACGATTTGTGTCTTAGTTTATTTGGGCGCCATGTAGTTAAACTTTTTGAGAACCGCTTGGCCCGCGGGTCCCGCGACTAAGTCGACGAGGTCTTTGGCCATGGCGGCGTTCTTGCTGTTCTTCGTAACCGCCACGTCGTACGTCGACACCACGTTGAATTTATCTTCGATTGGAATCGTCACGTACTTCGCATCGTCTCTGTCGGACTCGAACGCGACCGCCGCATTGGCCGTGCCGCCGACCGCGCCGACGACGTCGCTGCCTTTTTCTGCTTGCAGGACGATGTTTTTACGCGCATTAGCGACGAACTCGAAGCCGTACGTAGCCGCCGCATTTTGAATGACCTGGCTCGCAAGTTTGCCGACCGCCGAACCCGGCGTTCCCATCGCCAGCTTGACGCCCGGGTTTGCGATATCCTTAATCGTCTTTATGTTGGCCGGATTGTTTTTCGGCACCAAAATGACTTCGCGATTCCGAAGAACTGGGATGGGTGGTCCGAGCAGCTGCGTATCTTTGTCGATGATCGAGCTTCCGACCAACACCATGTCAGCCGGCTCCTGTTCGTCGACCATTTTGCCGATCGTCGCGCCGCCGAGATACTTCGCCTTTACCGTGACGCCCTTATGTTTGCTCTCGAAATCTTTGATGATTTCCGTAAACGCGCCCTTCGCGTTCGAAGCGACGAGTGCGATGACTTCGTTGGACGCAGCCGCGCCCGGTTTGGGAGCTGCGGAAGCGAATACGGCGACGGCGCCGACCGCGCCGATAGCGGCGATTTTCAGTGCATTACTGCGCATGCAGTCCTCTTTCGTGGATGCTGAGTAAGGGTTGTGTAGCTACGTGGTGGCGGTCATGGACGTCGCGACCGGGCCGGTCAGCGACGTTCTTTCGATGTCGCGGCGCCGCAACGGACGCAGGACGGCGATTGCCATGATTGCCGCTACGATATTGAACGCACCCGCGATGAAGAGTGTCATCGTCCAATTCCCAGTCGCAGCCGTAACGATGCTGGCGAACGGTATGAGCAACGCAGCCGTTCCCTTGGCGGTATAGAGCATGCCGTAATTCGTCGTAGCGAACTTCTGTCCGAAGTGATCGCGCGTAGTCGCGGGAAAGATGCTGTAGATTTCGCCCCAAGCGAAGAACACGAGTCCGGAAAGTAGCACGAAAGCGGTCGGCGTCGTCCCAAACTTCATCAAGGCGAAAATTCCGATGCCTTCCAGGAGGAACGCCCCGAACATCGTCATCTCGCGTCCGATCCGATCGGAGATGAAGCCGAGCAGCGGCCGCGTGATGCCGTTCATGATGTTGTTGAGGGACAGTGCGTACGTCAATGCGACGGCGGTGATGCCGAAAATCGTTACCGGGAAATTGTCGATATAGTAGTCCTTGGCAATCGAACCGAGTTGCGCTACGGCGACGAGACCGCCGGATCCGACTAATACGAACATCACGTACATAACCCAGAAGACGGGCGACTTTATCGTTTCCGCCGGCGTATAATCCCGGTTTCCCTGAAGCACGTTGCGATTCGGCGCGAGCTGTTCGACGGGCCGTCCTTTCGGAGGCGCCATCAGCAGCATGGAAGCCAGGACGATCACGGCACCTTGAATCAAGCCGAAAATCAAAAACGTATGTTCGTAGCCGCTGTTTTTGATCATCAACGTAAGCGGAATTACCGTTACGGCGGCACCGGCTCCGAAGCCGGCCGAGGTGCATCCGGCGGCGAGACCGCGGCGTCCGGCAAACCATTTGAGAGCGTTCCCGATGCAGGTTCCATAGACGATGCCCGCGCCGACGCCGGCAATCGCGCCGCCGATATAAAGCATCGCCAGCGAATTTGCATTGGCGTCGATGATCCAGGCGAAACCGGCCAATATGCCGCCTAACGCGACCATAACCCGGGGACCATATCGATCGACGAGCGCCGCTTCGAACGGCACCAGCCACGTTTCCACGAGCACGAAGATCGTGAACGATACCTGAATCGCCGCACGGCCCCAGCCGTGCTTGGCCCCGATCGGATCGACGAAAACGGTCCATCCGTACTGCAGGTTGGCAATCATCGCCATGCATATCACGCCGGCGCTTAATTGAACCCACGGATTTCGGAGAAACGACGGGTTCGCGTCCGCCGCCACTGCAGATGAAGTGGTCATTTCTTCACGGCTTCCTTTGATTCGACTCCGGGGTGCGGGACGAATCGCTTAGTAAACAAGGTTCTTTCCATGGAAAAGGGGCCTCACAAGAGGCCCGCTCCCCGCGCCCAGCGATATTTGGCGCCGACCACGGCAACCGGCGTCTCGGTGTTGTACGGATACGCCGGAACGCCGTGGTCGAAAAGGTACTCGCTCGCGGCTTCGACTTCGACGTCGCCCGCCAGTGAGGCCACGACGGGCTTGTCGATACCGCGAGCGCGAAACTCTTCCACGACCTCGCAGACGAGTTTTGCGAAAACCATCGGTGGGGTGACGATCGTGTGCCAGTAGCCCAAGATGAGCGCGTGGATACGATCGTCTTCGAGCCCCAGGCGAATCGTATTTTGGTACGTGAGCGGCGGCTCGCCGCCCGTGATATCGACGGGATTTCCGGAAGCCCCGAACGGTGGAATGAATTTTTTAAACGCCTCGTCGAGATCGGCCGGAAACTTCATCAGTGAAAGACCCGCGTCCACACACGAGTCGGAGAGCAAGACGCCCGAGCCGCCGGCACCCGTGATGATGACGACGTTCTCGCCTTTGGGAGTCGGTAAGACCGGCACGGCACGCGCGAAAGCGAGCATCTCGTTGAGACCGCGGGCGCGGATGACGCCGCTTTGGCGCAAGACGCTCTCGTAGACGGCATCGTTGCCGGCGAGGGCGCCCGTATGCGAACTCGCCGCGCGTGCGCCCAGATCCGTGCGCCCCGCCTTGAGCACGATGACGGGCTTCTTCTTCGAAACGCGTTTCGCCGCGATCGAGAACGCGCGCCCGTCTTTGAGATCTTCCATGTGCATCGCGATCGCCTTCGTCGCATCGTCTTGCTCGAAGAACGTCAGGAGGTCGTGCTCCGCGATGTCGGACTTATTGCCGAGCCCGACGATCGCGGAGACGCCCATTTTTGCAGACCGGCTGAAGCCGATGATCGCCATGCCGACGCCGCCGCTCTGCGACGACAAAGCGACGCTGCCCTTGACGTCGTACGGCGTACAGAACGTGGCGCACAGATCTTTGGGGGTGTAGTAAAACCCGTAGATGTTCGGCCCGAGTAAACGAACGCCGTACTTTTTGCCGATCGCTACGATCTCTTCTTGACCGGCCTCGTTTCCGGTCTCGGCAAAGCCGGACGGAATGAGGACGGCGCCGGGGATCTTTTTCTCGCCGACTTCGGTCAGTGCCGCGGCGACGAATTTCGCCGGAATCGCAAAGATTGCGACGTCGACGTCGCCCGGAATATTTTTGACGCTCGCATACGCTTTGCGGCCTAAGATCTCATCGGCTTTCGGATTGATCGGGTAGATCTTTCCCTTGTATCCGCCGTTGATGAGGTTTTTCATCACCGAATTACCGATCTTACCGTCTTCGGCGGACGCGCCGACCACGGCGACGGAATCCGGCCGCATCATCCGATTCATCTTTTCGAGAATCTCTTCGGTCGATCGCTGTTCGCGCTGTTTGCGTGCGTCGAAGTCGACCAAAATACGAACGTCGACGGCCGTCGCGCCGCGAGCCGTAGCGAAGACGGGATTGAGGTCGACTTCGCTGATCTCGGGAAAATCCGTTACGAGCGCCGATACGTTCTCGATGATGCTCGCGAGTGCGTCGCGATCGACGGGCTCCGAGCCGCGAACGCCTTTGAGCATCTCCGCCGCGGCGATCCCGTCCAGCATGGAAAGCCCGTCTTCACGCGACGCCGGTGCTAAACGAAACGTCACGTCCTTGAGAACTTCGACGAGCACGCCGCCGAGACCGAAGGCGACGAGCTTTCCGAAGCTCGGATCGGTGACGGCGCCGACGATCACCTCTTGAGCGCCGGTCGGCAACATCTGCTGCACCTGGACGCCGCTGATCTGCGCGTCGCTCTTATACGCCTTCGCGCTTTTGACGATCTGCTCGAAGCCGGAACGTACGCCCGCAGCGTCCGAAACCCCGACGATGACGCCGCCGGCTTCGGTTTTATGCAAGATATCCGGCGAAACGATCTTGAGCACGACGGGATAACCCATCGTATCCGCCAGAGCTGCCGCGGCGTCGGCTGTCTCCCCAAGCCCCTCTTGCGGGACCGGGATGCTGTACGCATCGGCAACGATCTTCGCTTCGGGCGCGGAAAGGGATTGACGTTTTTCGCTCTTCACCCGCGCGATAATGTCTCGTACCGCGGCTCGATTTTTCGTGGTTCGCTCTAATAACAAGATACGCTCCTATAAAACGCCGGCGGTTTGAAGTTCTTGCACGCTCGCTCCATCGTGACCGATCTCGCGCAAAATCTCTTCGGAATGCTCGCCGAGCAACGGCGAGGCGACGATGGAAACCGGCGTATCGGAAAGGACGAGCGGGCACCCGACCGTCTTGAACGGACCGCGCTCCGGATGATCGACCGTGGCGATCATCCCGCTCGCATTCAAAGACGGGTCGTCGATGATATCCTGCGTGCTAAGGATGGGGCCGCAGGGAACGTCGATTGCGTTGAGTTTCTCGAGGACTTCGAATTTCGTATAGTTTTTCGTCCACTGCTCGACCACACCGAACACGTCATCGAGGTGCGGCAGACGCGCCTCGGGCGTCGCGTAGGCGGGATCGGTAACGAGTTCTTCGCGACCCATCACTTTCGCAAGCGGCGCCCAGACTTGCGGCTGGATGATGACGTAGACGTAGTCGTTGGCGCCACCGCCCTTGGTCTTCACGGCAGCTCCGGGCTGCCCGCCGCCGGACGCATTCCCCGAACGCGGAACGAAATCGCCGAACGTTTTATTCGGATACTCCGAAAGCGGACCCGCGCTCAGACGCTGCTGATCGCGCATCTTCACCCGGCAGAGATTCAGGACTGAATCTTGCATCGCGACTTCGACCCGCTGGCCGCGTCCCGTATGCGTGCGCTGGTACAACGCTGCGAGAATCGCGGCGACCATATGGATGCCGCTCCCGGAGTCGCCGATCTGCGAGCCGGTACTCGTCGGCGGCCCGTCTTCCCAACCCGTCGTGCTCATCGAGCCACCCATGGCTTGGGCGACCGTCTCGTACGCTTTGAAATCGACATACGCGCCGGGGCCGAAGCCTTTGATCGAGGCGTAACTGATGCGCGGGTTGAGTTGCTGAATTGCTTCCCACGTGAACCCCTGACGATCGAGGGCGCCGGGTCCGAAGTTCTCGACCAGGACGTCGCAATGGCGGATCAGCTTGCGAAAAATCTCTTTGCCGGCCTCGCTTTTCGTATTCAACGTCATGCTGCGCTTGTTGCAGTTCAGCATCGTGAAGTACAGGCTATCGACGCCGGCTTTATCGCGCAGCTGTCCGCGCGTGATATCGCCGCGGCCCGGCAGTTCGACTTTGATGACGTCGGCGCCGAGCCACGCCAGAATCTGCGTGCACGACGGGCCGGCCTGGACGTGGGTCATATCGAGGATGCGCACGCCGTCGAGGGCCGGGCGAACGGGCTTGCCGTTCTCTTTACCATTCGTATTCATATTTTGCTCCGGCGTTATGTGTACATCGTCTGGTTTTCGCTTCCCGGCGCGTACGCATCGGGATCGAGCCAAACGCTGATGATGGCACACGAACCCGATTCGCGGGCTCGCTGCAAGGCCTCGCCGCTGCCGACGTTTCCGCGCTTTTTGCGGTATTTCATGTGGCCGGCGCACACCGTGGAGAGGTGACCGCGCTACGGGTCCACGGCTTTTCGAGCGATGGAAACGGTTGACTGAGATCCGGGGCGGTCCTCGCCATGAATGACTCCTTGAAGATAACGACAGCGGGTCAGCGGGATAGTGAGCCCGCCGTGGGGCGATGCGCGCTTCGGGTTTCGAGCGCACGTTGCAGCATCGCTGGAATTTCGCTCGTGCGATCGGCGACCGGCACGTTACTGGCTGCAAACGCCGCGAGTTTGCTCGCCGGCGTGCCCGTCGAACCGGAGATGATCGCCCCGGCGTGGCCTAAGCGTTTGCCGGCCGGAGCCGAGCGTCCGCCGATGAACGCGACGACCGGTTTATCGGACATGTGCGCTGCGATGAAGGCCGCAGCATCCTCCTCGTCCGAGCCGCCGATCTCGCCGCATACCACGACGGCGTCGGTTTCGCCATCGCGCGCGAACAGGCGCAAACAATCCACAAACGTCGTCCCGATGATGGGATCGCCGCCGATGCCGACGCACGTCGATTGACCCAGACCGGCTTTCGAGAGCGCGTCGACGATTTCGTACGTCAGCGTGCCCGAGCGCGAAATAACGCCGACGCGTCCCGGCTTGAAAATATGACTTGGCATGATGCCGATCAGCGCTCCGCCGGGGGTCACGATCCCGGGACAATTCGGCCCGATGATGCGCATGTTCGGCGTCGCCGCGGCGACGCGCAGCATGTCGTGCACCGGGATGCCCTCGGTGATGCAGACTGCGACGGAAATATTCGCGTCGTAGGCTTCCAGCAATGCATCGGTCGCGAAGAGCGGCGGAACGAAAATAACGCTATGCGTGGCGCCCGTTGCGTCGACGGCGTCTTTGACCGTGTCGAACACCGGCAGGCCGTCCGCAACGCTCGTGCCGCCTTTGCCCGGCGTCACGCCGCCCACGACGTTCGTCCCGTACGCAACCATGCGCTGTGTGTGGAAGAGACCTTCGCGCCCGGTGATGCCTTGGACGACGACTTTCGAGTTCTTGTCCAGGAGAATTGCCACCCGTCAGGCCCTCGCGAAGGCGACGGCACGCGAGGCGCCTTCGTCCATGGATTCGACGGGGTTCATACCAGCTGCAGCTAAAATAGCGCGGCCTTCTTTCTCGTTCGTGCCGGTTAATCGGACGACGAGCGGCACTTTGCGAACGTCGTCACCTTTGAGCGCCTCGACGATTCCGAGCGCGACTTGATCGCCGCGCGTGATGCCGCCGAAAATATTAATGAACATAGCTTTGACGCGCGGATCGGAGACGACGAGATTGTAGCTCTTCTTGACGAGATCGGCTTTGGCGCCACCGCCGATATCCAGGAAGTTCGCCGCCTCACCGCCGGCGTTCTTAATCGCGTCCATCGTTCCCATTCCCAGACCCGCGCCGTTGGCGATCACGCCGATCGAGCCGTCGAGCTTGGCATAGTTGGAGCTGCCGAGCCCGATCGCGAGCGCCGCGGTTTGGTCTTCGTCAGTCGGCATGGCGGTATTCCATTCCGAAATGTCGCGATGCCGCGAGAGGCCGTTATCGTCGAGTTCCACTTTCGCATCGGAGGCGTACACCACGCCGTCGGCGGTAAGCACGAGCGGGTTGATCTCTACGAGATTCGCGCCGTAACGCATGAAAAGTTCGTATAGCGCTCCCACGATCGCCGGAAAGCTCTTGCGATAGCCCTCAGGCAGCTTCGCGCTGAAGGCCAATCGCCGCGCAACGTAGGGAGAAAAACCCACGTTGGGATCGATCCAGTATTTCGCGAGCGCTTCCGGATGGTGCTCCGCGACTTCCTCGACATCCATGCCGCCCTGAGAACTTACGATCACGACGGGTCGTTTCGCTGCCCGGTCGATCGTGATCGCGACGTACGCCTCGCTCGCTATGGCGAGTTTCTCTTCGACGAGCAGCGATTTAACGCGTTCGCCGTCGGGGTTTTGGACGTTGCGGATGACCAATTGCAGAAGGCGCTCCGCGACATCTTTGGCCTCACGCGCGTCGCCTACGAACTTGATGCCGCCGGCTTTACCGCGTCCGCCGATAAGCACTTGGCTTTTTAAAACCCACGAGCCGGGATTGGCGGTAACGAACGCTGCGACGTCGTCCGCCGTTGCGGCATGCTCACCGCGCGGCACCGGAATGCCGACGCGCCGGAAGAGCTCTTTGCCCTGGTATTCCATCAACTTCAAAATGCGGCTCCATGCGACCGGCGATTGTAACAACGGCCCGACCATACGGCAGGCGCGAACGATGCTGTATGTGGCATACCAGACGCGTTCGTAGCAGACGATAACGCAACTCGTCAATAAATGTAAAGATGGCTAGGAAAGTTTTTTCGTAAAGTTTTTACGCTGACGTAAAGCACTTGAATACGATTTACACCTAGCTGAACGTCAGCTTTTGCAGGCGACCGGATGGCCGCATGGCTGCGCGACGTAAACGTACGCCCCCGTTGAAGCGCGGCTCTAAACGGGGAGGCGCGGCTTACGTGTCGCTCGCTTGCTGGCAGAATAACCCACCCGGCGCGGCTCAGCGCAGATAGGTTGCGTTGAGATCGACGTGAGCGGCGAGGTCGAGGGCGTGCTCGCGAACGAGGCGCTCGGCAAGATCGGCATCACGCGCCTCGAGGGCTTCGATAATTTCCATGTGATCGCAAATGGAGCGCTCGAACCGACGATCTTCTGCAATCGTCTTGTGCCGGATCGCGCGCATGTGCACGAACAGCGTCTTCGCCGTTTCGTACAAGGTCGGGCAATCCGAAAGTTCGAGGATTCGTTGATGGAACGCGAGGTTCGCATCCGAATACTCATCGATGTGCGTTTCGACGGCTCCGTCGCCCTGATAGGTCGCAAAGATTTGCCGCAGCGACGCGATCGCTTCATCGCTCGCGTGTTCGACAACCAGCCGCGCGGCGAAACTTTCGAGCGCTGCCCACACCGTGATGATCTCGACGATCTCACGTTTGGTCTTGCGGACGACGAACACGCCGCGCCGTGGGATGTTGCGAACGATGCCATCGTTTTCCAGCCGTAGCAGCGCTTCGCGAATCGGCGTTCGACTGACGCCTAAAACCTGCGCTAGGTGGCGTTCGTCGAGTCGCACCTCGTCGGTCGAGTCGTAGATGTACATATCCGCGATCGCATCGCGCAGCGCTTCGTAGGCTTTGAGACGAAACGTAAAGTCCGCTTCCAGCGGCGCGATTCGGAGGGCGACGCTGTCCACTTACGTACCGGAGAGGATTGGCGCGCCCGGGACGACGCTAACGCGGTGCATTCTGACGGTATACCACGCGAAAGCTCGCTTGCCATTCATTTCTCAATGTTGCGTTGCACCGCCACGAGATCTCACTCGAACACGTTGCGAAGCGAGCCGATTCCGTCGATCGAGACCTCGATCGTGCTGCCGCGCTTCATGCGCCCCACCCCAAGAGACGTGCCACAGGCGATGATGTCGCCCGCGTTGAGCGTCATATCGTGCGAAAGCCGGCTCACGAGCTCGAACGGTTTGATCGTCATATCGCTCACCGGAATGGTCTGCCGCTCCTCGCCGTCGAGCGTCGTGCGGATCGTCAGGTCTTCGGGCACGAGGCCCGTTGCCACGACCGGGCCGAAGACGCCGAAGCTATCGAAACTCTTGGCGCGCGACCACTGCGCGAACGACGGATCGACGTTGAGCAGGTCGATCGCGGTGACGTCGTTCACGCACGTATAGCCGAAAATGACCTCGGACGCCTCGTTTGGCTCGATCTCCTTGCACGTTTTGCCGATCACGATGCCGAGCTCGCCTTCGAAGACGACCCGGCCAGCGTAGCTTTTCGGCTGCTCGATCGTCTCGCCGCCGGCTAAAAACGAAGATGCAGACTTAAAGAAATACAGCGGATGCTCCGGTGTCGCTAGCTTCAGCTTCGTCGCGAGCGCACCGAAATTGTTCCAGAGCGCGATAAACTTCGTCGGCATCGTCGGCGTCAGCAGACGCACCGACTCGAGCTCGATCGAGCGCGCCGTCGGTTGCGCCGTACCCGCGAGCATGTCGCCCTCATGAAGGACGATCGTCCCGCCTTCCAGCGTGCCGAAGCGCTCGGCTCCGTCGTGCTCGAAGCGCAGCCAGCGCCGCGACGCCACTACGGTCGAACCGCAAAGCGGCGCGTGAGTTCTCGTGTTGTCGCGCGAACGCGGGCGCTGGGACGGAGACGAAAGTTACCGAGCACGGGGATACCTCCCGAGGAAAGTCGCCCAATAATACGCCGCGATCCTCGGTTTCCTTGCCGACTGCAAGGACGGTCACAGGCGCGGTGGCCTCGCCGGGGTACAATCGGCTCGTGCACCAACTCAATTTTGCGACCGCGTTCTTGGCGGGACTGGTCTCGTTCGTCTCGCCTTGCGTGTTGCCGCTCGTGCCGAGCTATCTCTCCTTCCTAACCGGCACCAGTCTCGAAGATCTCAAAGCCGAGACGACGGCCGAAGCGAAAGCGCGCGTCCTGCTTCACGCGCTCGCCTTCATCGCCGGCTTCACGCTGGTTTTCATCGCGATTGGCCTCAGCGCGAGTGCCATCGGCGGGATCTTCACGAACAACAAGCGCCTCGTCGAGATCGTCGGCGGCGTCATCATCATCGTGCTCGGGCTGCAGATGATGGGCGTGCTCAAGATTCCGGCGCTGATGATGGATAAGCGCGTGCACTTGACTCCGAAGAAGCAGTCGTTCTGGATTTCGTTCTTGGTCGGCCTCGGCTTCGCGGCCGGCTGGTCGCCGTGCATCGGACCGATTCTCTCCGGCATCATCTTGCTCGCCTCGCAAGAAAAATTTCCCCAGGCAACGTTCTTGCTCTTCGTCTATTCGATGGGGCTGGCAATTCCGTTTCTCATTACCGCGGCCGCCATCACGCAATCCCTCGGCGCGCTCAATAAGATCAAACGCTATTTGCCCGCGATCGAAACGACCTCCGGCGCGGTGCTCGTCGCGACGGGCTTGATCGTCGCCTTCGATCAATTTACGCGCGTCGCGGGCTTCTTCTACCAGTATGTCAAACCCCCAAGCCTCTAATGTTTCGCTTATGGCTCGCGGCGGTCGCCGCTTTCGCTCTCGACCAGATTGCGAAAAATTTCGTCGCCACGACCTTCGCTCCGGGCGAAAGCCGGATCGCGATCCCGCGCTTGCTCTACTGGACGTTCGTCCAAAACCATCGCGGCGCGTTCGGCCTTTTCGGTTCGCAGGCGTGGGTGCTCGTCGTGATGGCGCTGGGCGTGCTCGCGGTGTTCTGGTTCGCCTTCAAAGATGCGGCGGCGCAATCGCAGCTCGTGCAGTTCGCCTTCGGCGGCATCGTCGGCGGTGCCGTCGGAAATATCGTCGACCGGTTCCATTACGGCTACGTGGTCGATTTTATCGACGTGCGGTGGTGGCCGGTCTTCAACGTCGCCGATTCGTGCATCTCCGTCGGCGTGGTGCTATTGGTGCTCGCTTCGCTCCGCCGCCAGGATGCCGGCACGCCCGTCGGGACGGCACGATAAGCACGCTCCCCGAAACCCACACGGTTACGGAGAGCGAAGCCGGGGCGCGCTGCGACGTGGCGATCGCGCGCGTCACCGCCGCTTCACGAGGGGCCGTCGCCGATGCGATTCGCGCCGGAAACGTGCGACTCAACGGTGCGGTACCGAAGCAAGCCACGCCGGTGGCGACGGGCGACGTCCTGGAGTTCGCGATCGTCGCGCGCGTGCCGCTCGATGCGAAGCCGGAAAACATCGCGCTCGCTGTCGTTTACGAAGACGACGCGGTTCTCGTCGTCGATAAGCCGGCCGGGATGGTGACGCATCCCGCGCACGGCGCGCGCGACGGCACGCTCGTCAACGCGCTACTCGCCCACGTCGCAGACCTGCCGGGCGATCCGTTACGGCCCGGGCTCGTCCACCGGCTCGACCGCGATACGTCGGGGCTCCTCGTCGTTGCCAAGACGCAGGCCGCCCTCGCGACGCTCGGCAAAGCGATGATGCGCCGCGCCATCGACCGCACGTACCTCGGTCTCGTCGCCGGCATTCCGGCCCACCCGAAGGGCACGATCGACGGGGCTCTGGGGCGGGATCCGCACAATCGTCTCAAGCACGCGATTCGCGCGGACGGAAAGCCGGCGGTCACGCACTACGAAGTGCGCGAGCGCATGCGCGACGCCGCGGAATGCACGTTCGTTCTCGAAACGGGACGGACGCATCAGATTCGCGTGCACATGATGGCGCTCGGCTATCCGATTCTCAACGATCCCGTCTACGGCAAGATCGATGCGCGCGTCGATCTGCCGGGCCAAGCGCTGCACGCGTGGCGGCTCGGCTTCAAGCATCCGACGACGGGCGAACCGCTCGCCTTCGAAGCGCCGCCGCCGCCCGATTACGTTGCGGCGGTCGAGGCGCTGCGCGCGAGCGCGTGACCGTCACGACGCCACGGCCGACGTTCACGCTGCACGCAACCGACGGCGCGGCCCGGCGCGGTACGCTCGCGCTCGCGCACGGCGACGTCGAAACGCCGGCGTTCATGCCGGTCGGCACGGCCGCTACAGTCAAAGGTTTAACGCCGAAGGATCTCCGCGCTTTCGACGCGCGCATCATTCTCGCCAACACGTATCATTTGTGGCTGCGGCCCGGACGTGAGACGATCGAGGCGCTCGGCGGCCTGCACGCCTTCATGAGGTGGGATCGTAATATCCTTACCGACAGCGGCGGCTTCCAGATCTTTTCCCTCGAGTCGCGGCGCGAACTTTCGGATGCCGGCGTGCGCTTCCGCTCGCACCTCGACGGCAGCGAACACGAGTTCACCCCCGAGAACGTCGTCGCGTTTCAGGAGGGGCTCGGCGTCGATATCGCGATGGCGCTCGACGTGTGCGTGAAGCTGCCGGCTTCGCCCGAGGCGGTCGCCGAAACCGTGCGCTTGACCACGCTCTGGGCCTCGCGCTGCGCGAGCGCGCGCACGCGGCACGCCACGCAGCTTTTCGGCATCGTGCAAGGCGGACTCGATGAGTTCGCGCGAGAGCGCAGCGCGCGCGAACTGCAGGCCCTCGACTTTCCAGGCTATGCCATCGGCGGACTTTCCGTGGGCGAGTCGCGCGCCGATCTCTATCGCATGGCGCGCTTCACGGCGAACCTCTTACCGAGAGATAAACCGCGCTATCTCATGGGCGTCGGCACCGTGCGCGACCTCGTCGCGGCAATCGACGGCGGCGTCGATATGTTCGATTGCGTGTATCCGACGCGTTGCGGCCGCAACGGGCGCGCGCTCACGCGCTCGGGCGATCTCAATATCCGTAACGCCATCTTCGCCCGCGACGCGCGGCCGCTCGATGCCGACTGCGCGTGCGAGGTGTGTGCGACGTACACCCGCGCGTATCTCTCCCACCTCTTCCGCGCCGAAGAGATGCTCGGACCGCGCCTCCTCTCCTATCACAACCTCGCGATGCTCGCGCAACTGATGGGCGAAGCGCGCGCCGCGATCGCAGCAGGCGCCTGGACGACGTTTCGCGAGACCTGCAGTTTCCGTTAAGAATTCCTGTTCTGCTCACAACCTACCGGAACGGCATGCGCTACGGCGTATCGTAATGAGCGCCGAAGTCGAAATAGCTTGCTTCGACGGCTCGCTGTAGGAAACACCACATGGACGACCGTTTACAGGGAAATCGCTGGTGGCAACTGGTCTTCGGGTTCGTCGCGATGATGGCGATTTCGAGTCCTCAGTACGTTTGGACGCTCTTCGTCGGTCCGATCGGAAAGGAACTCGGCGGCAGCCTCGCCGCCCTTCAAGTGACGTTCCTGCTGCTGATCGTCCTGCAAACGTTTTTTTCGCCGTTTCAGGCCTATCTCGTCGAGCGATTCGGCCCGCGGCTGCTCATCTCGATCGGCGCCGCGCTCAGCGGCCTAAGCTGGGTACTCGCGGCGCATGCCTCGAGCATACTCGTGCTCTATCTGACGTACGGCGTCTTGGGCGGCATCGGGACCGGCATCATTTACGTCGGCGTTATCGGGCTCATGGTGCGTTGGTTTCCGGACCGGCGCGGCTTGGCGGCGGGAGTTTCTGCGGCGGGGTACGGGGCGGGCGCGATCGTAACGACATTTCCGATTAGCAACATGCTGGCCTCGTCGGGATATCCGCACACGCTCGTCGTGTTCGGCATCATCCAAGGCGTTGTCGGTGTTTTGGCGGCCCAAGGCCTGCGCAACCCGCCGTCGGGATGGGCTCGGGCCGCGCCCCAACTTAGCGCCGAACGCGAAGCGCGTCAGACGCGGCGCAGCTTCTCGCCGCGCGAGATGGTCCGGACCCCGGCCTTTTGGTTGCTGTTCGTCATGATGAGCCTCATGTCGACGAGCGGCTTGATGATCGTGGCGAACGTCGGGCCGTTTGCGAAGGACTACGGCGTCGCCACGGCGCTCGTCTGGGGCGTCGCGGCGCTGCCCCTGTCGCTGACGATATCGCGCTTCACGAACGGCCTCACTCGACCGTTCTTCGGCTGGGTCTCCGACCACATCGGCCGCGAGTATACGATGTGCATCGCCTTCGGCTCGGAGGCGATCGCGATTCTGCTGCTGCTGTTCTTCTTGCACAATCCGGCAATGTTCGTTGTGATGACGGGCCTCGCGTTCTTCGGTTGGGGCGAGATTTTCTCGCTGTTCCCGTCGACGTTGACCGACCTCTACGGCCCCGAGCACGCGACGACGAATTACGGAATCCTGTATATCGCGCAGGGTGTCGGATCGCTGCTGGGCGGCCCCGTCGCGGCATCGATTCGAGGCGCGGCCGGCAGTTGGGTTCCGGTGTTTCTCATCGTCGCGTGCCTCGACGTCGTGACCGCCTTGCTCGCGTTCTTCGTGCTCCGCCGGCTTCGCACGCAGTGGGTCGCGCGAGCGGCCCTCGGCCCCGGCGCCGTCACGGCTGCAGGCTAGCGCTTTCGTGCAGGGACTACGCAGCGTCGTCGCTCCGCGCGGGATCGTAACTTCACCGCATGCGCTCGCTTCCGCGGCGGGGCTACGCGTTTTGCAAGCCGGCGGCAATGCCGTCGAAGCCGCGATCGCCGTAGCCTCGACGATCGCCGTCGTGTACCCGCATATGAACAGCATCGGCGGCGACAACTTCTGGCTCGTGTACGACGCGCGCGCCGGCAGCGTACGGGCGTTGCTCGCGTGCGGTACGGCCGGCGCCGCGTGCACCATCGATGCGTATCGGAGCGCGGGACACGTCGCCGAAATCCCGCGGCGCGGTCCGCTCGCCGCAAATACCGTGCCTGGAGCCGTCGATGGCTGGTTCGAAGCGTACGCGTACAGTCGCGAACACCTCGGCGGCAGACGCGCGATTCCCGAACTGCTGGCCGACGCGATCTGGTACGCGGAGAACGGCTTCCCGGTGACGCCGAGTCAAGCCGACTGGACTCGAAAAAACGTCGGCTTCGCATCGAGCCGCTTCGGCGGCTTGGAAGCGCTCGACGGTTTTCGGCAGACGTTTCTCAAGCCGGACGGCAGCCTCTACGCGCGCGGCGAATGCTTCGCGATGCCGGATCTCGCCGCGACCTTGCGCGCGCTTGCGGCCGGCGGTGCGGATGCGTTTTACCGCGGTCCGATCGCCGCTGCGATCGCGCGCTTCCTGCGCGAACATGGCGGGTTTTTAACCGAAGCGGATTTTGCAGGCTACCGCAGCCGCTGGGAAGAGCCACTGTCACTGACGTACCGGCGGTGGACGCTCTACAACACGCCACCGCCGACTCAAGGCTTGACGTCGTTACAGATATTAAACATCATGCAGCGCTACGATCCGGCGGCGCTCGCGCGCGTGCCCGCCGATTTTTACCACTTCATGGTCGAAGCGACAAAACAGGCCTTCGTGGACCGCGACGCTTGGATCGCCGATCCGCTCTTCCATCCCGCGCCGACCGCGGCGCTGCTCTCGCCGGCGTACGCCGCCGGCCAAGCCGCCGCGATCGAGGCAACGCGCGCAGCCTTACCGATGGCGAGCCGGCCTGCCGGGGGCGACACCGTCTGGCTCGGCGTCGTCGACGAGCTGGGGAACGCGGTATCTTTGATTCAGAGCATCTACTTCGATTTCGGTTCGGGCGTCATTGCGGATGGGACGGGCGTCCTATTACAAAATCGCGGCTCGTCGTTTTCGCTCGACGCCTCGCATCCCAACGCCCTCGCGCCGGGAAAACGGCCCTTTCACACGCTCAATCCTGCGCTGGCTTTGCGGGGTGGTGTGCCCGAACTCGTGTACGGGACGATGGGCGGCGAGGGTCAGCCGCAAACGCAAGCCGCAATTGCGACGCGCATTCTCGATTTCGGCATGGACGTGCAGGCGGCGATCGACGCGCCGCGCTGGCTGTACGGACGCACGTGGGGCGAACCGACGAGTTCTCTAGCGATCGAGAGCCGCGTCGGTGAGGACGTCGTCGCGGAACTGCGGCGGCGCGGGCACACGCTCGACGTCATCGATGCCTGGGACGAACGTGTGGGTCACGCGCAAGCGATCCACATCGATCCCGCTAGCAAGATGCGCTACGGCGGCGCGGACCCGCGCGGTGACGGGTTGGCGCTGGGATACTAAAAAGTCGATCTCTACGCCAAGCGTGCATGCGTGCGCGAGTGCGTCGTCATTACGATTCGCCGTCTGCAAAGACGAGCGCGCTTGTAGCGGCGCGGTCCCCTTTCGGTCGAGCTCGCTCTCGCCGAAAGCATTCGATTTCGGGACGTTGCCGACGGAGCCTTGAGCAACGGAACCCTTAAGCTTATGCTTCCGTAAGGCGCAAGGGCGATACCGAAGCAAAGGAAACAGTACAAGTTCGCCCTGACACGTTCGACCGATGGGAAGGGAGCAATGGTGACTCAGCGCCCGTTCAATGTTATCGGAATGGACCTTAGCGGTTACATGATCAAGGACGCGCCCCGGGCGATCGCCTTCTATCGCGACGTGCTGGGCCTCGAACCGGTAACCGTTTATCCCGAAGGCCGTGGGGCGGAGTATGAACTGCCGGATGGGACCATTTTTGGCCTTTGGGGCGGAGGCGGTCGCGTGATGCCGTTCCAGCCCAGCAACGGCATCCTATTCGCGATCGACGATCTAGATGCAGCCGTCGCGGCCGTGAAAGAGCGCGGCATCGCGGTTCTGATGGAAACCGAGACGCCGGTGTGCCGTTTGGCGATGATCAACGACACGGAAGGCAACATCGTAACATTGCATAAGCGGAAGGCTCGTGACGCGGGCGCGTGACGGACGCTTGGGTCTGCAAGACCGGCGTTGTTGCGCTCGGGCTCTTTCGCGGAAGCGCCCAGACGAAATCGATGCCGCGTTACGAGAGCGGAGTACTACGCTCCACCAGTTGACAGACGAGCTGGGTGCGCGACGACACACCGAGCTTTCGAAAAGCCGCTCCGAGGTGCGCTTCGACAGTTTTTTGACTGATCGAAAGCGCCTGCGCGATTTTTAAGTTGGAGTTGCCGTCGGCGACGAGGGTTGCGATTTCGTGTTCGCGGGGCGACAGCGCTTCCGGGATCTCACCCTCCGGTCGGCGCCCTCGTGCCATCGTCGCGACTCCGGTAACGTGCCTTGCGACATTCTCGCTTAGAGACGCGAGCCTTCGCGCGTCGCCGTGCGCGCCCAGGCGTCGATAGATGGCGAGAGCTGCTTGCGGATCGCCGGCAACTTCGAGCGCGGCCGCCTCAAGCAGCGGACATCCGAACTTCTTGAAGCCGTCCGCCGCTTCGGCGGCACGTTCGGCGGCGCGGATCGTATCGCCGCGACGTTTGGCAACGTAGGCGTCGAACAAGTCGAGCGCGGGGCGCTCGACGACGTTGGCTTGAGTAGCGGCACCGAGCGAAAGATTTGCTCGAGCCTGCGCGAAGTCGTCCGGGTCACCGAAGCGCGCGACTGCCAGGAGCGTAAAAACGATACCGCGAGGGACCTCACCGTAATCGATCGCCCGGTGTAGTAAGGCGCGCGCTTCGGTATCGCGACCGCGAGCGACGAGGATTTGCGCGCACCCCGCCGCGTAGATCGCGGCACCGAACGATGGAAGCCGTGCCTCGAAACGATCGAACCAATGCGCGATGAGCGCATCGTCGCCGAGGTAAATGCCGGCGAGCGTCCCCCATGCGCAGCCGTGCGCGGCCATGATACCGCTATCGGTCGGGAGCGCTTGCAACGCCGCGACGGCGTTGCGAACGCCGGCAAGGTCGCCCATAAGAAGTAACGCCGATGCGGATGCGGCATACGCGGACGCTTCGGACATCCGATCGCGCCTATTCCGCGCGATCGTCAACGCCTGCTCGATATGCGCGAGCGCCTCTGCGTACGAGCCCAAAATTGAAAAATACAATCCGCTATAGTTATGGACCATCGCCAAGAGTCCACTATCGGTCGACGCGCGCGCTTCCGCGAGCCACGGTTCGATCGCTTCTCGAAACCCCGCAACGTCACCGTGCATATACAGCACCATCGCGCGCGTTGCGGCGAACGTGTAGCGCAGTTCCGCGTTACCGGCAATCGCGGATCGGGACACGCTTCGTAGATGTTCGTCTGCGAGGTGTGGTTTGTACTGCAGCGCCGCCACATGAGCCAAACCCACATGGATGCGGCTCAGCACGGGTACGGCGCTCGCACGTTCGCGTTGCGCTTGCAACAACGCCGTGGGATTCGGAAGGCCGCTGCGAAAGCGTTGAAACGCAACGCGCATGTTGCATTCGGCCTGTTTCTCCTGATCGCCGGCGCGTTCGTACAGCGCAGCCGCCGCCTCGTACGCGATCGAACCCGCATCGTTCGAACCCGTAATGACCCGGCACCGCCCGATCTTCTCGAGCAGACGGGCATGCACCGTCGGGTCTAGACGAGCCGGAGCTAGCGCCCTCGCCGCTCGTTCGTACGCCGCGATCGCATCGTCGTGAGCGAAAACGCTGCCGGCGGCATCGCCCGCGAGTTCGCAATAGAGCAACGCCTTCGGGCCGTCGCCCGCTGCCGACCAGTGATACGCAAGGCTTTCGATCGAGCGCTCTCGCGCAGGCTGCGCCTCGAGCACCATCCCGATCTTTTCGTGGAGCGTCCGGATCTCGAAGGGGTCGCATTTGCCGTAGATCGCCTCGCGCGTGAGCGCATGACGGAAGCGCAGCGTCGTGCCGTCTTCCTCGACGAGTTGAAGGTCGCGCGCGCGCCGCAGCGTCGCAAAGAGCACTTCGGGCGTCGTCCCGAGCGTAGCTGCGAGTAGGCCGATGGAAAAGACGCGACCGATCACCGCCGCTTGCGTCAAAATACGCCGTTCGACGTCATCGAACGGCGTAAGGCGTCGCGTCAATGCCGCGTGCAGCGATAGCGGAAGCGCCGACCGATCGACGGGCGGCGTCCCTGCGACGTCGTCTTCGATCGCGGTTTTTAAAAGCTCTTCGGTGTAAAATGGGTTGCCTTCCGCTGCCCGCGCGATCGCACGTAGCGTCGTACCCGGCAATATCGTTTCGCCGATCGCATCGTCCATGAATACCCGTAATTCCGGGCCCGTTAGCGGCTCGAGTTCGATGCGGCCCGTTCGCGGCCCGGTCGAGAGCGCCGCGATGACGGCGCGCGCCGGATGGCCCGCTTCGAGCGACTCCGAACGATACGTTGCGATTGCAAGCATTCGCGTCGCTGCTAGTCGCGGAGCCCAGTATGCGAGAAAGGCCAGGCTTGCGACATCGGCAACGTGCAGGTCTTCGATGATCGCCACGACCGTCTTGCGCGCGCCGGCCCGCTCGAACGCATCCGCGATCGCATCGAATCGCTCGCGTTGCGTTCCACCGGTAGGCACGGCTGCCGCACCCGGATTTACATGTCGCAGCACGTCGAGGATTGGCCCGTACGGCGGTTGGACGAACTCGTCGCACTGCGCCACCGCGATACACACGCCTGAGGCGACGAGGCCGGACCGGAATTCGTCGATCAGTCTCGTCTTGCCGACGCCGGCCTCACCGTTGATGAGGACCAGTCCGCCGCGAGACGCGGCAGCTTCGCGCCACCGCTCGCGCAGGTACGCACTTTCGGCCTGACGTCCGACGAAACGCCGACAAAGCACGGCACGAGCGAGCATGACGGGGAGGTTCGCGGAGGGCTCACGGCTCTCCCAGGATCGCATTCTCGTGCGCCGACATACGCCGGATAAGCCGCGTGCGCGATGCAATTCCGAGTTTGCGGTAAATCGACCCGAGGTGCTTTTCCACCGTCTTGAGGCTGATGACGAGCGCGCGCGCGATCTCGAGGTTGGAGTGACCCAGCGCGACGAGCGATGCGACCTCCGTCTCGCGCGACGACAGCCGACCCCCGCTATACGCAGTTTCGGCGCCGGGAGCCGCCGCGCTCGCCGCGCCGCGCTCTATCGCTAACCGCGTTCGAATAATCTTGTTTCGGACGCGCGCTTCGTCCGTACCGCCGTCGGAATTGCCTTCGATGGCTCGCTCGTACGCCACGATGGCGTCCTCGTGCGCGAGGGCCTCCGCCGCGGCGTCACCGGCGAGTTCGTTGTACGAAAGCGCTTTACGGGGCTCGCGCGCCGCCCACCAATGATAAGCGAGGCTTTCGAGCGCTGCTTCCGGCGCGCTCTCGAGAGCCTCCGCAATTTTACGGTGTAGAGGGCAAATCTCCGACTGCAAAAAGTCACCGTACATCATCTCGCGCGTCAAGGGATGACGGAAGCGAAAGTCGCCGTCGCTCTCCTGCGCGATCGCGCGGTACTCGCTCGCGCGGCGTAGCGCGGGCGCGAGCGACTCGGGCGTTACAGCGAGTACGGCTGCGAGCAGGCCGATACCAAACACCGGGCCGATGACTGCGGCATGTGCGAGGATGCGCCGTTCATCTTCATGCAACGGCCGCACCCTATCGCGTATCGCTCCGACGACCGTGGCCGGCAACGCGCGCGGGTTGAAGATCGGCGCACCCTTCGCGCCGCGCTCGACCGCGCTCTTGAGCAGTTCGAGGATGAAGAACGGATTGCCGTCCGCCGAACGTAAGATTGCAGCAATGGTATCCGCCGGCAACGACACCTCGCCGAGCGCGCAGCGAACGAACGCTTTTGCTTCCAAATCCCCGAACGGCTCGAGATCGATTCGGCCCGCGGGCCCAGCATGCGAAAAGCAGCCTACGTCGGGTCGTGCGTCCGGCCGATAAGACGCAATAACGAGCATTCGCATGGACTGCAATCGAGGAGCGAGATACTCGAGAAACTCGAGCGTTCCGGAGTCGGCCAGATGGACGTCTTCGATGACGGCGACGAGCGTCGTCCGGGCGGCGGCCCGATCGAATCCGTCCAGCATCGCTTCGAACTCGGCGCACGTAGTCAGTGGCGTGACTGCGCCCGGCTCGGCTCGATTGAAGCGTCGTAAAAGTTGGAGAATCGGCGCATACGGCCGTTGCGCGAACTCGATGCAGTCGCCGATCGCAAGTCGCGTCCGCGATTTTACGAGCGCGAGGCGAAATTCGCAGAGGAGACGCGTCTTTCCGACGCCGGCCTCGCCACCCACCAGCACGAGACCGCCCCGCGAGGCATCGGCCTCTCGTCGGCGTTCGTGCAGGTACGCGTTCTCTCGATCTCGGCCGATGAAGCTACGGCAAACGAGCGGGCGGACGATCACAAGGGCAAGCGTTCGCTAGGGCGAGCGTACCCGTCCTTCGCCGACGCTCGTGGTCCCGCGGACTACAGCGTCATGTCGTAGTCGATCGTCAGCGGCGCGTGATCGGAGAAACGTTCGTCGGTATAGATCGACGCGGCGCGCACGGACCCCGCGAGCCCGGGCGTGAGGAGCTGGTAGTCGATGCGCCAACCGAGATTGTTTTGGAACGCTCCGGGAAAGTTCGACCACCACGTGTAGCGCTTGGGTGCGGTATCCACTTCGCGAAACGCGTCGATCCAACCGACCTGCTCGACCACCGCGTCGAACCAGGCGCGCTCGCTGGGTAAGAATCCCGTAATGCGCGCGTTGCGCACCGGATCGAACGTATCGATCGCGCGGTGGGCGATGTTGTAATCGCCACATAGCATGTAACGCCGGCCGTCGTGGCGCATGGCGGCGAGCGTCGCGATGAAGCGCTCGAGAAAGTTCTCCTTGACGCTCTGCCGCAACGGTCCGCTCGTACCGGAGGGCACGTACAGCGACGCGATACTGAAATCGGCCCAATCGAAGCGCAGGTAGCGGCCTTCGACATCCATATCCGGCATGCCGAGCCCGCGCACGATCGCGTCGGGCGCTCGCTTCGCATAGATCGCGACGCCGCTGTAGCCTTTTTTCTCGGCATCGACGAAGGCATAGGTATACTCTTCGAGCGCGAGCGCTTCCGGCGGAATCTGATGTACGTGCGCCTTCGTCTCTTGCAAACACAGCACGTCCGGCGACGTGTGGCGCAGCCACGTGAAGAAACCTTTGCGGGCGGCCGCGCGGATACCGTTGGCATTGAAACTTACGACCCGTAACACACCGCCCCGCTTCGCCGCGCGATGGCCGCCGACCGCGCAGGTTTCTGGGCGGCTCGAGCGCGGAACGAAGCGGACATGAAGACCGACCGGCCGGCCGCCATTCCGACGGAGCCCGACGATGCCGTGCTCCAGTTCGGCGAGCGCAGCGTGCAACTCACCCATCTGCGCAAGATCTTCTTTCCCGAGACCGGGCTCACCAAGGGCGGCCTCCTGCAGTACTACGCCGACGTCGCGCCGTTGCTCGTGCCGCATGTGCGCGACCGCGCGATGGTGATGAAGCGGTATCCGCACGGCGCGGGCGGCGACTTCTTCTTTATGAAGCGGACGCCCCCGGGCGCGCCCGCGTGGTTAAAAACCTGTTCGATCGAACACGGTTCCGGCAGCGTCATCGCGTTCCCGATCGTCGACGACGTCGCCGCGCTGTTATGGATCGTCAACCTCGGCTGCATCGACCTCAATCAGTGGTATGCGACCTGCGACGATGTCGACCGTCCCGATTACCTGCACTTCGATCTGGATCCGGTAAAGACGGGCGCCGCCGGCCTGACCCCGTTCGAAGTCGTACGCGAAGCGGCGCTCGTCCTCAAGGCTGCGCTCGACGAATTGAAGATGCCCGCGTTCGCGAAGACGTCGGGCTCGAACGGCATTCACGTCTACGTGCCGATCGTGCGCGGTCCGGTGCAGAAAGACGTTTGGCGTTTCGCGAAAGCGTTCGCCTTCGCAGTCGCCCAGCGGCATCCCGATATTCTGACCGCCGAATACAAAATCGCGAAACGGCCGCACGGCCGCGTGCTCGTCGATTACAATCAGAACGCGTGGGGTCGCACGCTCGCGTCGATCTATTCCGTGCGCCCCACACCGCAAGCGACCGTCTCGACGCCGCTGGGCTGGGAAGAAATCGCAGCCGGCGTCGCGATCGACGACTTCCGCGTCGACAACGTGCGCGAACGCTTCGCCCGCACGGGCGACCTCTGGAAGCCGCTGCTTGCCAAAGCGACACGCTTCAAGCTGGAGGCGTTCGCATGATCTTCGCGCTTCCGCTCGAGACGGCGCCTATGGAAGCGCGGCTCGTCGACGCGATTCCGCGCGACGCGGGCTGGCAATACGAGCCGAAATGGGACGGCTTCCGTTGCCTCGCGTTTCGCGAGGGCGACGACGTGCGACTGCAATCGAAAGCAGGCCAGCCGCTGGAACGCTATTTTCCCGAGGTCGTGGCGCGGCTGCGTGCGCTCGACGCGCAGCGCTTCGTGCTCGATGGAGAACTCGCAATCGACGTCGCCGGGGCGCTATCGTTCGACGCGTTACTTCAGCGGATCCATCCCGCGGCATCGCGCGTGGCGAAGCTCTCGCGCGAGATGCCGGCGACGTATCTCGTCTTCGATCTGCTCGCCGGCGACGATGGCGCGAGCTGCATCGCGCTGCCGCTGGCGGAACGCCGCGTGCGACTCGAACGCTTCGCAGCGCGCTATCTCGCAGATGACGCCGCGGCCACGAAAAGCTCCGGCCTTCGGCTATCTCCAGCCACCGGCGAGCTCGCCGCCGTCGACGGCTGGTACGCGCGCGTAGGCGGCGCACTCGACGGCATCGTCGCCAAACGTCTCGACGCGCCGTATCGCTCGGGTGAGCGCGACGCCGTCGTCAAAGTGAAACGCACCCGCAGCGCGGATTGCGTCGTCGGTGGATATCGCGTCGCTGCGTCCGGGGCGACCCTGGGTTCGCTGCTCTTAGGTCTCTACGGTACGGACGGCCGGCTCGAGTACGTCGGCCATACCTCCGGTTTCCCCGCCGCGGAAAAACGGGCGGTTTTGGCTCGCTTACAACCGCTACGTAGCGACGCGTCGTTCACGGGCCGCACGCCGGGCGGCCCCAGCCGCTGGAATCGCGGCAAAGAAGCGGCGTGGATCGCGGTGCGGCCCGAACTCGTGATCGAAGTTGCCTACGACCAGGTCACGGTCGCCCGCTTCCGGCACGGCACGCGGCCGCTGCGCTGGCGTCCCGATAAATTAGCGCTCGCGTGCGAGCTCGCACAGATTCTTAGCGACGATCGTACGATGTTGCTCTATACGTGACTATCGGTTCCATCGTTACCGCCGCGCTTGGTCATCAGGCCGTTTACCGATATGAACGAAGCAGTTACAAAGTTATCGGCATGCGTTTCCCCGCGCTCCGAGCATTCGATATCGGCCTCGCTCGCGAACTTTTCGATCTGCTGACTCAAAAGCCCGAAGCCCCCTCGCATCGTCGCGCTTGGCTCGTACATTCTTTCAACCTCCTGAAATGATCGTTATCGAGTCTGGGCATCGGAGGTCAAGATTATCACCCGCAATTCGATCGGCGTCTATCATTTTTCGACGGGGCCTAAAAGTGTGACGTGCGTCTCATTTGCAGGGCCGGCGCCCGGACCGAACGCGCTAAGCGACGAGGACGTCGTCCGTCGCTAGCGCGCGGCGCACACGCCGCACGCGCTCCGCGAGACGAACGAACGCCGCGCCGTCGATCTGCTGCGCCGCATCCGAGAGCGCGACGCTGGGATCGGGATGGACCTCAACGAGCGCGCCATCGAGCCCCGCGGCGGCGGCGGCCAAGGTGAGCGGTTCGACGAGGCTGCGGCGTCCGCTCGCGTGCGAGGGGTCGAGCACGACGGGGAGATGCGTGAGTTCGCGCAATCGTAACGCCCCGCCCAGGTCGCACACGTTGCGCGTGTGCGCGTCGAAGCTGCGGATGCCGCGTTCGCACAGTACGACGCTCGGATTCCCTTCGACGAGAATGTATTCGGCCGCCAGCAGCAGCTCGTCGAGCGTCGCTGCGGGACCGCGTTTGAGCAAGATCGGCCGGCCGGTCCGGGCCGCCGCGCGCAGCAGCGGCACGTTCTGCATGTTGCGCGCGCCGATCTGCAGCATGTCGGCGTACGCGGCGACGAGCTCGACGTGCGCTTCGGCCAAGGTTTCGACGACGATGGGCAACCCGTGCCGTTTGCCGGCTTGCGCGATCAGCGGCAGCGCCTCGTCGCCGAGGCCTTGGAAATCGTACAGCGACGTTCGTGGTTTATACGCACCGCCGCGTAGCGCGGCACCGCCCGCGCGCGCTACGGCTTGCGCGGACGCATCGATCTGCGTGCGGCTCTCGATCGAACACGGTCCGCCCGCTCCGACATGCGCTGGGCCAACGGGTAGGAGACCGGCATGGAACCTCATGACATAAAAAAAGCCGCCCGATGAAGGCGGCTCGTGTGCGAACGATCTCGTTCGGCGCGCGCGCTACAGCCTCACCGGCACGTCGAGTGCGGTAAACCAGTACCAATAGCTGCGGGCGTTACGAAACATCTGCGCACAGGTGTACCATCGCCCGCACGCTCTGTCAACGCCCGAGGACCAGCGCCGTTTGACCCGCTGCGAGCTCTCTGCTACCGTCGCGAAGTGAACGCGCGCCCTCCCATCACGATCGCCCGCTTGCATTACGGGTGGGTCGTCGCCGCGGCGACGTTCGTCGTGCTCATCGTCACAGCCGGCGTTCGCTCGACGCCGGGCGTGCTCATGGGTCCCATCGAACGCGAGATGGGCTGGACGGCAGAAACGATTTCGCTGGCGGTCGCGATCAATCTCGCGCTCTACGGTCTTGCGGGACCGTTTGCGGCGGCGCTGATGCAAACGTTCGGCCTCCGGCGGACGATGGTGCTGGGACTCGTGACGGTCGCGAGCGCCGTGTTCGCTGCCGGCTTCGCACGCGCCCCATGGCAGTTCATCCTCGCCTGGGGCGTCCTCGCGGGGCTCGGCGTAGGGATGCTCGCCATGGTCCTCGCGGCGGCCGTTGCGAACCGCTGGTTCTTCCAGCGGCGCGGCCTCGTAACCGGCGCGCTGACCGCCGCGACCGCAACGGGTCAGCTCATCTTTTTGCCCGTGCTCGCGCGGGCAGCCGAAGCCTTCGGTTGGCGCAGCGTTACCTGGATCGTCGCCTCCGCCGCAGTTTGCGCGATCGTGCCCGTCGTGTGGCTCGTGCGCGATCGCCCGAGCGATGTCGGAATGCTACCCTACGGCACGACCGAGGCACCGCCGCCCGCAACCTCGCGTACCAACCCGATCGCGATCGCGTTCGACGTGCTGCGTCGCGCATCGAAATCCGCCTCATTCTGGATTCTCGCGGGAACGTTCTTCGTTTGCGGCGCGAGCACGAACGGCTTGATCGGGACGCATTTCATCGCGGCCTGCGGCGACCACGGCATTCCCGATGTGCGTGCGGCTACGCTGCTCGCAGCGATGGGCATTTTCGATTTGGTGGGGACGACGGCGTCGGGCTGGCTTTCCGATCGGTTCGATAACCGCGTCCTGCTCTTCGTGTATTACGGCTTACGCGGACTTTCGCTCATCTTTCTGCCGATGGCGCTCGACGCGTCGTTTGCCGGCCTTTCGTTTTTCGCCGTTTTCTATGGGCTCGATTGGATCGCAACCGTACCGCCGACCATTCGCCTCGCAACGCAAGCCTTCGGCAGCGAAGAGGCTCCGATCGTGTACGGCTGGATCGCGGCCGCCCACCAGTTGGGCGCCGGAAGCGTGGCATTCTTCGCCGGGGCCCTCCGCACGCACTTCGCAACGTACGCACCCGCATTCGAGATTTCCGGCGTGCTCTGTATCGCGGCGGCGTTCGCGATTTTCGCCTTGCACCGTCCCACGGAACCCGCGCTCGCGACGGCGTGATGACGTTTCGCGGCTACCCGTGGGCCGCGCGCACGTCCCGCGACGAAATCGGATTTTCGACGATGTCGATCATCGCTTCGACGACCGTGGGATCGAACTGGACTTCCCGATGGGTCACGAGCTGTTCCAACGCGTGGGCCGGCGAGAGCGGCAGGCGATAGGGGCGCCGCCCGATCATCGCGTTGAACGAGTCTGCGACGGTTACGATCCGGACGACCAGCGGAATTTCGCGCCCCTGAAGGCGATCGGGATACCCTTTGCCGTCGAGACGTTCGTGATGCGAGCGAACCGCCGGCTCGAAAAGCCGGAGTCGTTCGACCTCGGCGATCATCCGCGAACCCGCCACCGTGTGATCCCGCATGACGATCCACTCGGCATCGCTCAGGGCGCGCGGAGCATTTAAGATATCGCGCGGCGTACGGGATTTGCCGACATCGTGCAGCAGGCCGCAGCGCGCGGCGAAGCGACACGCTTCGTCTTCGAGATTGAGACGCATGGCGAGCCGCCGACACCACAGCGAAACGGCCCGGGAATGCTCGGCCGACAACGGGTCGGCGTCGTCGAGCCGCACGATAAACGAGGCGATCGTTCCTTCGATTTCTTCATCGAAGGCGAGCGGCGGCTTCGCTTCCACGCGCGCGTGGAGGGATAAGGCGCGGACGATTCCCGCATCGAGCTGGGCGAGCGTTTCCGCTGCGCGTAGTTTTGTGCGCAGCGCCGGCGCCACGATCGCGCAGGCCGCGGCGAGCATGGCGGCGATGCGCGGCTCGAGCGACAACCCCGCGCACGTGCGCTCGACCCACGCGAGCAACGGCGCGAGCTCTGCGGGGTGCTCGATCGCGCGCAGCAAACGAAGCGCGAGTCCCTGCGAAAGGACGCTTGCGAAAAGGGACGGCTGCCCCTCGTAGCCGCTCGTTACGATCGAGCGCGCGAGACGGCGTGCCGTCGTCTCCCGATCTCCAGGGCCGGCCAGGTGCACGCTCACGACCTGCGGCGCGCCACGATGGATAGGGGCAACGCGCCGATCATCGACGCGATCGCGCCGAGACCGCAAGCATGGAGCGCCGCAAGCGATTCTAACATGGCCGTACCACTCGTATCGGCACGGTCGTCCGCAAAGGCAAGGACCCGACTCACGGTATCGTAGAGCCGCTGCACCCGGGGAAAGCGCGCGGTTAGCGGTGCGGCTCGCCTGAGCCGGGCGTGCGCGAGGCCCGGGAAACCGAGCAAGAAGTGCGCGAGGGTGAGCTGCATCTCCGTCCGTACGACGAGCGCATTTGCGCCCGGCGGCAGAGAGGGGAGAATTTCTGCCACCTCCGCCATAGCGCGGATAGCGACACCGTGGTCGCCGGCCGCCGCGGCGTAGGTGGCGATTTCGGCTTGATGAAACGCCCGCAGCTCCGCATCGCCGACGTGATCGCCGGCCGTACGCAATAAGCGCAACGCACCAGCAAAATCGCCGACACCTGCTGCCCGCAGCGCGCGCGTCCGCACGAGCGTCTCGTCGGTGTGAAGCGTATCGTTTTCGAGTTCCTGGGACGCGAGAACCGTTTCCATCCGATCGACGTCCGGCCACGCGGCACGTTCGCCGTACGCTTCGAGTTCGCCCAGGCGTGCGTAGCGCAGTAAGAATGCGTTATCGAGGCGGTGGGCGCAGCGTTCGAGGCGCTGCAAAAGAGCCAAGTTTGCCTCGCCATCGTCCTCGTGCGACGAAGCGACGACGAGCAAGACGCTCAGCGCCGCCGCGACGATTTCGTCGAGGCCCCAGCGCTCGCCCAGATCGATCGCTCTTCGTGCGAAGGCAGCGGCGGCGCCGGGATCCGCATCGAGTAAAAACACGTAGGCGGCTTGCCGGTAGACACGCGCGCGAACCGCGACATCTTCGTCTTCGGGCCAGCTAGCGACGCGGGCGAGGGCGTCCGCGATCATGACGCGGGCGGATTCCCAGCGGTCGGCCGCGGCATATGCGGCCCCGAGCGCCGCAGTCGCCCGCGCGTCGAAACTCGGGGTCACCGAGCATGCGGTGACCCGTTCGAGGGTTTCGATACAGTCCAGACGCGCTCGCCGCAGCAGGTCCGAGCCGAATTCGAATTCGACACGCGCCCGACTCGGAGCGTCGGGCGCGATTCGAGCGGCGTGCAGGTACCACGACTCCGCGACGTCGTGGCGACCGAGTTCCGTCTCGCGGGTCGCCTCGAGCAAGATGGCGAGCGCGCAAGTCCGGCGTTCGTCGAGGGCGAGCTCGCTCACGGCACGTTCGACGATGTCGCCTTTGTGCGCATCGATGAGCGCGAAACCGTCCCGGTTCACGAGCTCGAGGATCGCTTTGCCGGCGCGCATCTCGCTAAAAAATTGTAGCCGCGTTGCCGCGGGGGCGTTTTGCAACGCGATGCGCGCCAGTGCGAACGCGTCGGAATCGAAAGCGGACGCCGGCGAAACGAGCGCCTCGGCGAACGCCGCGCGCAGCCGGTCGCCCGAACGCGCGTAGGGACGCGTTTGCGCGAGTCCGGCGAGAACGCCGCCGGCGTCCGGAATTCGTACGACGTACGCTGCGTCGAGCGACGGCAGCAGTGCCAACGCGCGCGCGCTCGCCGCGTGCGCGACATCGAGCGTCGCGAGCCAGGCACGCGCGGCGGCGGCGACGCCGTCGTCGCTCAAGATCGCGGCATTGCGGCCGCGGTCGAGCGCGAGCGGAACGCCGGCGACGGAATTCGCGAGCCACGTGGCGAGCGGCCACGAATGCGTATCGCGCGAGCCGAGAAGCCAGCGAACGTCCGGCGCGGTTACCGCAATCGCGCGTACGATGAAATCTCGTACCGCCGTTGCGTCACCGAGCACGTGCAGATCGTCCAGCGCGATGATGGCGCGCTCCTGACCCAGATGCTGTGCGAACCATTCGCTCAGAACGAGGGCCGGCCGCGCACTGCGATTCGCCGTCGCGGCGGCGGACGCGAAACCGACCCCCAGCGCCGGTACCGTCGGCGCGAGTGCGTCGACGAGGCCGCGCACGAAGGGGATGAGTTCCGCGTGATAGCGGCGGGCGCCAAAGTGAACGCGACGCGCGCGCATGCCTTCCAGCACGAGCGCGATCGCTTCCGTTTTTCCCGAACCGGGGGGTCCGCAGAGGAGCGTCACCCGGTAGGGGTTCGCGGCCCCGAGCCGCGCGAGCAGTTGCGCGCTCATTTCGTCGGCGCGAAGGCTCCTACGCCCCACGGCACGCCGTTGCCGGTCGGACCGTTAAAGCCGGCGCCAGCAGTACAGAGGTACGCAATGGCGCACGTGCCGTCGTTACCGGAGGTTACGTTGATCAGCAGCGGATCGCCCGAAGCAGGCGCCGTTGCCGCGGCGTAGATGCCGGCGTTCGATCCGAGCTGGCTTCCATTCGCCGCCAGCGCGTAGAGGGCCGCGACGAGCGACGCTCCGACGCTGGTTCCGCCGAACGCGGACCAGCCGCCGCGCTCGGTACCGGGGAGCGTACTATCGTAAACCGAGATGCCATCGGCAGGATCGGCGACCATCGCGACGTCGTTGACCGTGCGTCCCGGGCAACCGGCGTCGTGCTGCCAAGCGGGCTTTGCGAAAAACGCGCTGCAGCCCGCACCGGTCAACGGCCACACCACTTCTTGGATGCTGTCGTCGCCGATCTGCTGCACGCTCGTACCGCCCACGGCAGTCACCGCCGGAACGGAAGCCGGGAACTGCACGCCGAAGCCAACGTCGCCGGCAGCTGCGGTCATAGGGACGCCCGGGTGATTATAGTGCGACGCATATGCGACATTGTCCGAGGCCTCATCGACGCCGTAGCTATTGGCGACGACCGTCGCTCCGCTCGCGACCGCGGTATCGACGGCCGTAGCGAGATCGGGAATCATATCGCTCGCCGCTTCGACGAGAAGCAGTTTGCAGTGCGAGCACGCGGCCGACACCGCGTCGAGATCGACTGAACTTTCGACCGACCAGCCGGCATCGGCCTTGGGCAATTGCGAGCCGCTTCCGGGGAGTTTTCGGAAACATCCGTTCGCCGTGGTGCACGCCGGAAGACCGAAGGCCGAACGGTAGATCGCGAGATCGCTTTCGGCTTGTGGATTGTCGTATGCGACCACGAACGCCACCGTCTGTCCGTCACCGCCTTGGCCCGGCAAATTATAGATGTAGTTCAGCAGGCCCGGCTGCACGCCGCCGATCGCGCTGGGGGGCGCTTGCGGATCGGGGTTGAGCGCTACGTCTGCGTTGAGCAACGCTCGGCACTTCGCACCGCGGTTATGGCCGTGCCCGTGTTTGTTGCCCTTGTCAGCGTCCTTACAGACGCCGACCCCGGGCCTGTCCGAACCGCCTTGCCAAGCCAGCGCTCGGAGTGGCCAGGCGAGCGCCCGAAGAGGCCACGCGAGGGCGCGCAGCGGGAACGGCGACGTTTCGAGGCTTAGCTTATGCTGCGTGGCAGCCAGAGCGCTCGGCGGAACCCGCACGGCGGACGTGGCGGCGGCTCTCGATGCGGCGGCGGCGGGCTGCAGCGGAGTCGGGGTCCCGACGCCCGCACCGCTGCTGCAAGCAGCGATCGAACACGACAAAACGAGAGCTCCAGTAAGGCGCAACTGCATGATGACTCCGACAGAAGAAAAAGTGCCGAAAAAGAGCGACGTCAGTACGATCGTCGTGCCGTTGGCTCTCGTAGTATGACGTACTCCGGGCCGAACGGAAAGCTCGCACGCCCCTTTACCAAACTATTGTGATGACCGGCACTTCGTGCAGCCGCGATCTCACGAGCGGAGGCGCCCTTCGGTGTCGCGCGCGCTCGCACTCGCTTTAGCTGCGACTTTCGTCGCGCTGGCGCTGGCTATCGCGCTCTTTGCGCCACGCGCCGGACCGCAGCCGACCGCGTCCCACGGAACACCGCTCGAGCCGCCGAAAGCCGCTCCGGATTTCGTGTTGCGCGATAGCGACGGTCGGCCGGCGCATATCGTCGATCGCAGGGCTTCCGTGACGATGCTCTTCTTCGGCTACACACACTGTCCCGACGCGTGTCCGCTCACGCTTGCGGCGCTCGGCCGCGCGTATCGTTCGCTCGATGCCGTGCGGCGGATGCACGCGCGCATCGTCTTCGTTACGGTTGATCCCGTACGCGACCGCCCGGCCGTCGTGCGAGCCTACGTTCGCAATTTCGACCCGCATATCGTCGGCCTTACAGCATCCTCGACGGAGCTCGCGCGGGTGTGGGCCGCGTACGGCATTCGCGTCGAGGCAAAAACCCGCGAAGTCAGCCACGGCGATACGATCTACGCAATCGACGCGAGCCGGCGCATCGCATATATCTATCCGGCCGATACGCCGGCAGCCGATCTCGGGGCGGATATGCGCGCGCTCGCGCGTTAAACTTTCGCCGTGCTCTCGAGAATAGTCGGAAAATATTGAGCTTCGCGCAGACAGGCGAGAATGACATTGATATCGGCCGGCGTGCGCGTCTCGAGCGTGATATCGAGTTCGGCGTTTTTAGACGACACGTCGTGGAAAAGCCGTTGATGCGTGACGTCGAGAATGTTGGCCCCGCATTCGCCGATGAGCCGCGCGACATCCGCGAGTACGCCCGGGCGATCGTTGATCTCGACGCGCATCCGCACGACCCGCCCTTCGCTCAGGCGCACGCGCGCGATGACGTTGGCGAGCAAACCCGTATCGATATTACCGCCGCACACCACGAGCCCGACGCGCCGTCCGGCGAAGCGTTCGGGATCGTCGAGCACCGCCGCGAGCGCGGCCGCTGCAGCACCTTCGGCGAGGAGTTTCTCTTCTTCGAGAAAGACGTGAATGGCACGTTCGATCGCGCGATCCGAAACGACGACGACGTCGTCGACGAGTTCGCGTGCGATCGCCAGCGGCAGCTCGCCGATCGATTTGACCGCGATTCCTTCGGCGACGGTCTGTCCGCCGTGTACGAGCGGCAAGTTATGGACGATCTGGTGAAACGACGGATACGCGGTCGTCTGCACGCCGACGATGCGAATCGACGGACGAAGCGCTTTCGCCGCCAGGGCCACCCCCGCAATAAGCCCGCCGCCGCCGACCGGGACGACGATGACGTCGAGATCCGGCACGTCGCGCACGAACTCGAGGCCGGCCGTGCCTTGACCCGCGATGATGCGCTCGTCGTCGTAGGGGTGCACGAGCGTGAGATCTTCGTCGGCGGCGATGGCGTGTGCGCGCGTTGCCGCTTCGGCGAGCACGCTGCCGGCGAGGACGACCCGCGCACCGAAACCTTGCGTTCGTCGAATCTTCGTAAACGGCGTATTCTCCGGCATGACGATCGTCGCGGGAATGCCGAGCCGCGCCGCTTGATACGCGACGGCCTGCGCGTGATTGCCCGCCGACATCGCGATCACGCCGCGAACGCGTTCCCGCGGGGTCAACTGCAACAGGCGGTTTGCAGCGCCGCGGTCTTTAAAGGCGCCGGTGCGCTGCCGGGTTTCCAATTTGAGCCAGATCGCGGCGCCGGTGCGCTCCGAAAGCGCTGCTGCGGGCAGCGCCGGCGTGCGCACGACGTAGTCTGCGATGCGCGCGGCGGCAGTTTCGATATCCGTAAACGAGACCGGAAGCGTCATCGCCGCTCCAGTACGACGCGAACGAGCGCCGCCTCTTTGCGAACCAAGAGATTCGCGGTCGCAAGATAAAGCGAACGAACGATGCCCGTGGTTCCCGGCTTTCCTATCCGGCTCTTCGAGCCCGGCGATGTCGCCGAGATCGAACGGATCGTTCTCGCGGCGTTCGGGACTCCGATCTCCCCGTCGCTGCGCACGAGGTTGAAGATCGAACCGGGTCTCGTGCTCGTCGCAACGGCCGACGGCTCACCGGTCGGCGTGGTTGCGGCGAGTTCGTTCGAAACGGCCGCCTACGTATCGTCGATGGCGGTGGACGCGCGCTTCCGACGGCGCGGCATCGCACGAGCGCTGCTCGCGCGGCTCGTCGGGGAACTCGAGTCGCTCGGCATCGCAACGACGATGCTCGATGCAACCGCGGAGGGTGCGCCGCTCTATCGCTCGTTCGGATATCGCGAGCTCGACCGCACGCTGATCTACCGCCGTATTTTGAGCGCATCGGACGAGCGAGACCGCGAAGATGCGCAGCGACGCATCGATGACGCTTCGCTCGAGCGAGTGTTTGCAATCGATCGCGAGATCGCCGGCTGCGATCGAAGTAGCCTGCTGCGTGTGCTGCTGCACGAGCCGGGCGTTCGTCTCGTTTTGCGCGACGACGGATTCGCGTTCGCGCGCACGGCCATGCTGGGACCCTGGCTCGCGCGAAACGGCACGGCCGCCGCGGACCTCTTCGCGCGCGCACTTGCCGGAACGCCGGCGATCGAGCGCGTCTTCATACCCGCCGCAAATAGTAGCGCGCAGGCGATCGTCGTCGCGCACGGATTCACGCAGCAACGGACGTTACACCATATGGCGCGCGGCAACTCGCCCATGCGGCGCACCGATATTTACGGTCAGGCGAGTCTCGGCCACGGCTAGCTGCGGCAAAGCCGCTACAGGCGCGCCGTTTCCCAGGCGCGGACCGCGTCGATCTTGCTCGCCAGAAAGGCCATGTAGCCGCCGGAGAGCAGGAACTGCTTGCGCAGCGGGTCCAGCGCGAAGGCGACTTCCCCGCCGTCATCGCGCGTGAGGACCTCGCGCTCGAGATCGATGCTCGCAAAATTCGATGCGAGCAGCGCGTCGATCTCGCTCGCAGCGACGATCACGGGCGCGATGCCGTTGTTGTACGCGTTCTCGCTGAAAATGCGCGCGAAGCTCGGCGCGACGACCGCGCGAAAACCACGATCGGCGAGCGACCACGCGGCGTGTTCGCGCGAACTTCCGCAGCCGAAGTTGTCACGCGCGACTAGGATCGCGGCTTCGGGATGGCGCGCGAGCAGCTCCGCGCCGCCCGTCATGCCGCTGAAGAGATGTCGACCCAAACCCGTCTTCTCGATGCCGGTGAGGTAATGCGCCGGAATGATTTGATCGGTATCGACGTTGGCCCGGTCCAGGGGAAGAATCGTTCCGGCGACGATCATGCCGGCACCATTTCCGGCGCGCGCGCCGCGAGTTCGTCCGGCGAACCGATGCGGCCGAGAACGGCGCTCGCGGCGACGACGGCGGGGGATGCGAGATGCACGCGGCCGCCCGTGCCCATCCGTCCGGGGAAATTGCGATTCGTCGATGAGATGCACCGGCCACCGGGTGCGAGCACGCCCATCGACATGCCCAGGCACGGCCCGCACGACGAGTGGGTCCAGAGCGCGCCCGCATCTTGGAACACGTCGTGCAGGCCTTCGCGCTCGGCGGCACGTTTGACGGCTTGCGAACCCGGCGTGACGATCGTCGGAATCGTGACCGTGCGGCCCCGTAAGACCTCCGCGGCCGCGCGCAGATCCGACAGCCGCGAATTCGTGCACGATCCGATGAACGCCTGATCGAGCGCGAGCGATCGCAGATCGTCGCCCGGTGCGACGTCCATATATTTCAGCGATGAAGCATCCGCGTCGCCCGGAACCGGCTGCCCGAGCGGAATCGCTTCGCCGGGATTGGTTCCCCACGTGACCATCGGGCCGAGAGCCTCGATATCGAGCAAGACCTCACGATCGTACGTCGCGCCGGGATCGGCGCGGAGCGTGCGCCAGCGCGCGACCTTCGCTTCGAACGCGTCGCCCGTCGGTTGATTCTCGCGCCCGCGCAGGTACGAGAACGTCGTCTCGTCCGGGGGGCACATGCCCGTCGTCGCGCCCGCCTCGATCGCCATATTACACAGCGTCATGCGCTCGTCCATGGAGAGCGCGTCGATCGCCTCGCCCGAGTACTCGAGTACGTAGCCCGTGCCGCCTTTGAAACCGAGCGTGGCGATAACGTACAGAGCCAAATCTTTCGCCGTTGCGCCGTGCTGCAGACGGCCGTCGATCCTCACGCGCATCACCTTGGGGCGCCCGAGCACGAGCGTCTGCGCCAGCATCGCGCCGCCCTGCGCCGTCGAACCGACGCCGAGCGCGAACGCGCCGAACGCGCCGAGCGTGCACGTGTGACTGTCGCCGCAGGCGAGCGTCATGCCGGGCTCGACGTAGCCGCGCTCGGGCGCGACGACGTGGCAGATGCCGTTGGTGCCGATGTCGTAGAGCACGATTTTATGGCGCTTCGCCCAATCCCGCAGCACCTTCGCTTGAATGGCCGTCTCCATATCTTTGGCCGGGGAGACGTGATCGTTGATCGCGACGATCCGCGCGGGATCGAAGAGCTTATCGCCGTACGCGCGCTCGATCTCGAGCGCGCCTTGCGGCGTCGTGATCTCGTGGGCGATCACGCGATCGACGAAGACGAGCGCATTTTCGCCCGGCAGTTCCTCGACGACGTGCGCGTTCCAGACTTTCTCAAACAGCGACTGGGGCATTGTTTCCCTCGTGTGACGTGCCGCCGCGCAGACCGCTGCAGCGGAGATGTTCGATGCGAACCGCGCGATTGACGCCGGAGACGATGGCGCGCAGCGACGCCGTCACGATACTGGGATCGCGTCCGACGCCGTAGTGCGTGTGCCCGGCCGTCGCGACCGCGACGTAGGCGACTGCGGCCGCGTTCGCGCCCGAACCCACGGCGTGCTCGTGATAGTCACCGACGGTGATCTCGACACCGATGTCGCGGGCGAGCGCCTCGACGAACGCGTCGATCGGACCGTTTCCCGTACCCCACAGCGTGCGCACCGCGGCGCCGTCGGCGACGGTGGCTTCCAGCGTCGCACGTCCGTTGCCGTCGTCGGCTACGTGGTAGTCGACCAGCCGCAGCGGCACCGTCGCCGCAAGATACTCGTTCGTGAATGCGGCCAGAATCGCAGCCGGCGCGATCTCGCTGCCGGATTGCTCCGACGTCGCCTGCACGGCTTTCCCGAACTCGATTTGAATCGCACGCGGAAGATCGTAGCCGTAATCGTGCAACAGGACGTACGCGACCCCGCCCTTTCCGGATTGGCTATTGATGCGGATGACGGCTTCGTAGGTGCGACCGACGTCGGCGGGATCGATCGGCAGATACGGCACTTCCCAAACGACGTCACCGCGGGCCTCGCGCGCCGCGAGACCCTTCTTGATCGCGTCTTGGTGCGAACCCGAAAAGGCCGTGAAGACCAGTTCTCCGCCATAGGGGTGGCGCGCGTGAACCGGCAGGCGATTGCAATATTCGACGGTCTGCACGATTTCCGAGATGTCGGAAAGTTCGAGTTCGGGATCGACGCCCTGCGAAAACAGGTTGAGCGCCAACGTGACGACATCGACGTTCCCGGTGCGCTCGCCGTTACCGAAAAGCGTGCCTTCGACGCGATCGGCACCCGCCATCAGAGCGAGTTCGGCCGCCGCGACCGCGGTGCCGCGATCGTTGTGCGGATGCACCGAAAGCACGATGGCGTCGCGGCGAGCGATCGTGCGGTCGAACCACTCGATCTGATCGGCGAACACGTTGGGCGTCGCCATCTCGACCGTCGCCGGCAGGTTGATGACGATCTTCCGCTCGGGGGTCGGCTCCCACACGTCCATAACGGCTTCACAAATCTCGCGCGCGAAATCGAGTTCGGTGCCGGTGAAACTTTCGGGAGAATACTCGAGCCGGATGTCGCTCTGGGGCATCCGCGCCGCGAGCGTCTTGATCTGCGCGACGGCGTCGACGGCAATCGCGACGATTCCCGGACGGTCCAGATTGAAGACGACGCGCCGCTGTAAGGCCGACGTGGAATTATAGACGTGCACGATCGCGCGCGGGACGCCGGCGAGCGCGGCAAACGTTCGTTCGATCAGATCGCCGCGGGCCTGCGTGAGCACCTGAATCGTCACGTCGTGCGGAATCAGATTATGATCGATGAGCTGCCGTATGAAATCGAAATCCGGCTGCGAGGCCGCCGGAAAGCCGACTTCGATCTCTTTGAAGCCTAAGCGCACCAAAAGCTCGAACATGCGCCGTTTACGCTGCGGTCCCATGGGTTCTGCGAGAGCTTGATTACCGTCGCGCAAATCGACGCTGCACCAGCGGGGCGCGCGCGTGATCGTGCGCGAAGGCCAGCGGCGATCGGGCAGATCGATCGGAGCGAATGGTCGATATTTGCTGACGGGCATCGTGGCCAAGAGTACACCAACTGATATAAGAAACGGGGGGCCGTCGCTCTTGCGACGGCCCCCCGGTGTTCGGAGCAAACGGCGCTAGCGACTACGCTCGGGGCGTACCGCTAAGGAGGAGGTCGGACGAAATCCGGCTGCCGTTCATCCCGGCGAAGGTACCACGAGGCCGCCGGCGGCGTCAAGGACGCTTTTCGCGATGCGCGATAAACGTTATCCCGCAGGCGCGTTCGGTTGACTTCGATGAGCGGGCCGGGTTACAACAGGCGCACATGTTTCGTCTCGCCGTCGTCGTCGTTAGCCTTCTTAATTCGCGAACCCCACGGTTCGGCGTAAGAGCTTTCGCGCACTGACGAATAGTCGAAGCGAAGCCCCCGCCGGACCGGCGGGGGCTTTTTTTTTGCGATACCGATTCGCTTGAGGGAGTTCACCGTGTCAATGCCCGCCGATTCCAACGGCGCACAGCTCGTGCTCGACATCCTCGCCGACGAGGGCGTCGAGGTGGTTTTCGGGTATCCCGGCGGCGCCATCATGCCGCTCTACGATGCGATGTACTCGCATCCGATCGAACATATCCTCACGCGCCACGAAGCGGCTGCCGCCTTCGCAGCGGGCGGTTATGCGCGTTCGAGCGGGCGCGTCGGCGTTTGTTTGGCGACTTCGGGCCCCGGCGCGACGAATCTGGTCACGGGCATCCTGGACTCACAGATGGATTCGGTGCCGATCGTCGCGATCACGGGCCAAGTGCGCAGCGAATTGATGGGCACCGATGGTTTTCAAGAAGCCGACGTGACGTCGATCATGGGGCCGGTTACGAAACGCAGCATCTGCGTGCGCGACGTCAAGGATCTCGAACGCACCCTGCGCGCGGCATTCCGCGTCGCGCGCGGCCCGCGTCCGGGGCCGGTGCTCGTGGACATCCCCTCCGACATCCTTAAAGCGAAATGCCCGAAGATGGATCTCTTCGCCGCGCGGCCGCTGCCGCTCCCAAACGAGCGTCCCGACACCGCCGCCATCGACGAAGCGCTCGAGCTGCTGCGCAATGCGAAACGTCCAGTCGCGATCGTCGGCGGCGGCGCGCGCAGCGCCAACGCGATTCACATCTTTCGCGAATTCGTCGCCATGTTCGGCCTGCCGCATACGGCGACGATCAACGGCCTCGGGTGCGCCGCGCCGAACGATCCCAACTTCTTGGGCATGCTCGGCATGCACGGATGGAAAGCGGCAAATCTCGCCGTCAACGACGCCGACGTCGTGTTCGCCTTGGGTATGCGCTTCGACGATCGCGTCACCGGCAAGCCGGACAAATTCGCGCGCCGCGCCCAGATCGTGCACGCCGATATCGACGCGTCGGAATTCGGTAAGATCGTGCCGGTCCGGGTCGCGCTACGCGGGGACCTTCGCGCGACGCTGTGCGCCCTCGTGCGGCGCGCGGCAGAAGCGCCCGTACCGCACTTCAACGCGTGGGCCGGCGAAGCGCGCGCGCTCGGCGGCCCGCTGCCCGCGGATCGCGCCCCGGGCGGCGCGCTTTCGGCAACCGACGTGCTCGATGCGTTCTTCGCGTTCGCTCCGGCCGAGACGATCGTAACGACCGACGTCGGCCAGCATCAGATGTGGGCCGCGCAACGTCAACGCGCCACCCACCCGCGCAACTTCATCACCTCGGCGGGCCTCGGCTCGATGGGATTCGGATTGCCCGCGGCAATCGGCGCGCAAATGGCGAACGCCGATCGTACGGTCGTGGCGATCGTCGGCGACGGTGGTTTCCAGATGTCGCTGACGGAACTCGCAACGCTGCGCCGCTACGATCTGCCGGTAAAAATTCTGCTCATCGACAATCAGCGGCTCGGCATGGTGCGCCAGTGGCAAGAGCTCTTCTACGATAAGCGCTACTCGCACACCGACCTTTCCGATAATCCCGATTTTGCGGCCATCGCGGCGGGGTATCGGATCTACGCCGAGCGCATCGAAGACGCGGCCGATCTGCGCGATGCGTTCGAGCGCTTTCTCGCGCACGACGGGCCCGCGCTCTTGCACTGCGCGTGTTACGCGGGTGAGAACGTCTGGCCGCTTATTCCGCCCGGCGCCACCGTTAACGATGCGATGAACGGCGCGGCGGTCGAGCCCGAACCGGAACCGGCGATCGCCTGATGCAACTCTCCCTCGTGATGCACGACTGGCGCCTTTTGGAGCGCATCGTCGGCCTCACCAATCGGCTCGGATGCGCGTACACGAGCCTCAGCGTCCGCCCGAGCGATGCGTACTATCACGCCACGATCGATTTCGTCGGCCCGCCGGACGCGCTGCGACGCCTCGACGCACAACTTAACCGCCTGCTCAATGACGAAAAGGAGATGTCCCGATGAATGCGCTGTACGACCGCGATGCGAATCCCGAGAAACTCACCGGCAAGACGATCGCGATCGTCGGCTACGGGAGCCAAGGCCGCGCCCACGCGCGCAATCTACGCGATAGCGGACACCACGTGATCGCGGCGCTGCGCGACGGTTCGCCGTCGCGCAGCGCCGCTGCCGAAGACGGCGTCCCGTACGACAGCATCGAACATGCCGTGGCGCGCGCCGATATCGTCATGCTGCTCGCACCCGACGAAGAACAGCCGGCGATCTTCATGCGTTCGATCGCGCCGCATCTCAAAGAAGGCGCATATCTCGCCTTCGCACACGGTTTCGCGATCCACTTCGGCACGATCGTGCCGCCGGCCAACGTGAACGTACTCATGGTCGCGCCCAAAGGTCCGGGGCGTCTCGTGCGCAGCGAATACGAAGCGGGCCGCGGCGTGCCGTGTCTCATCTGCGTTCACGCGGACCCCGCTTTGGACACGCGCGACGTCGCGCTCGCCTATGCGTCGGCGATCGGCGGCGGACGCGCCGGCATTCTCGAAACGACGTTTAAGGAAGAGTGCGAAACCGATCTCTTCGGCGAGCAAGCCGTGCTCTGCGGCGGACTCTCCGCCATGGTGCAGGCCGGCTTCGAAACGCTGACCGAAGCCGGTTACGCCCCGGAGATGGCGTACTTCGAAGTGCTTCACGAAGTTAAACTGATCGTCGATCTCATGTACGAGCGCGGCATCGAAGGCATGCGCGACGCGATCAGCAACACGGCGAAATACGGCGATTATACGCGCGGTTCGCGCGTCATCACGGCCGATACCAAGGTCACGATGAAGCAGATCCTGACCGAGATTCAGGACGGCACGTTCGCGCAAGAATGGGTTGCCGAACACGCCGCCGGCAAGCCGCGCTTTGCGGAGTTCCGTAAGAAGAACGCCGCGCATCCGGTCGAGGCCGTCGGCCGCAAACTGCGCGGACTCATGCCGTGGCTGCGGGTCAATGCCACGAAGCCCGAACCCGTCGAAGCGGCCGGTACGGCCGACCACGGCTTCCGGATGATGTAGGGAGCGCGGTGCGGGTCGATTCACGTCGCCGGGGTACGACGTTGCTATGAACGATGCAACGGACGCAACATCCGCCATCCCGACGCTCGGACTCGCCGACGTGCGCGCGCATGTCGAGGCCAACGACATCTTTCTGCTCGACGTGCGCCGCGCGGCGCACGGCGGGCAGATTTACGGGGCGATCCGCTACGATCCCAAAAAGCTCCGCGAGGCGGAACGGCTCGTCTTACCGCTCCCGAAGACCGACGGTCTCGTCGTTTTATACGACGAGGACGGTACGTCGGAGGCGCTGATGGAGCTCGCCCGCAAAGTTCGCGATAACGGCTACGGTACGGTCTGCGTTCTCGAAGGCGGCTACCATGCGTGGAAAGCGGCCGACGGCAAGACGGAAGAACCGACGATCGAGCAGCCGGTGCCGTTGGTCTCCGGCCACCAGATCAGCCGCTAGCGCGTAGGCGTTCGGCGAGTTCTTCGTCCGCTGCGGCGACGAGGCGATACGCCTGGGACGGATCCGGAACGATCCAAGGCTCGGCGCCCGTCTGATCGCGAACGCAGGCGCCCGCGGCATGGAGGATGGCGAGCGGTCCGGCGAGATCGTGGGCGTGCACGACGGGCCGCGCCAGCGCGACGAAGGCAGAGAGCGACCCGTCGGCGACGCGGCAGAGGTCGAGTGCGCAGCTTCCCGAGATGCGGGCGCGATGCCGCACGTTACGCGGCCGGACGAGATCGTGATCGCTCGGCGGGCTCGGCATCCCGATTAATTCGCCGCGTCGGGACCTTACGATACGGCCGTCGGCATAGGCCAGCCCATCGTCGCCCGCCCACCAGCGCCGCCCGCTCGAAAGATCGCACACGAAGCCCGCGAGCGCGACGCCCGCGCGCACCAGGCCGATCGCGATGCCGTACGGCGGCAAGCCCGCCCGGAAATTCCGGCTCCCGTCGAGCGGGTCGAGCGAAATCCACATGTCGTTCCCGCGCGGGTCGTCGCCGATGACGCCCGCCTCTTCGCTGACGATCGGCAACGACAAATCGCGCAGCACGGCCACGGCGGCCGTCTCGGCGGCGAGATCGACCGCCTCGGTCGCGGCGCCGTCCGCACCCATGCCGACCGACGTCGCGCCGCTCAAACCGGCGATCGCGCCGTCGACTGACGACGCCGCCCGCGCCGCGAGTGCCAGAAATCGCGCCACGATCGTGGCGTCACGCTCCGGAAGCGAAACCGGTCGCGAAAAGCGAGCCGCGGGCGATTCTTCGATATAGCCGTGGCTGCGATAGAACGCGTGGGCTCGAACGCGGCGCTCGGACGACTGCAGCGCGATTCGTGCGCAGCCGAGGGTACGGGCCGCTTCTTCGGCGGCTCGGAGCAACAACGCCCCGACGCCGCTGCCACGCAGCGCCTCGTCGACGGACACGCCTCCGAGCCAGGCGATTCGCTCGTCGCCCGTTATCGAGGAGCGCGCTTGTACGAAGGCGACTCCCACGATACGCTCGGCCACGCTCGCGACCAGCGCGCGTGAGTTCGAGTTGCGCAGCAGCGCACCGAGTTCGCGCATCGGATCGGCATGACTCAGGATATCTTCGTGGCCGCCCATCGTCGCGATCAACGCGAGAATAGCGCCGCGATCGTCCCACGTGGCTGCCCGGACGCTCGCGCTCATCGACGTTCTGTCACGTTCGTTGCCTTCCCGCAAGCGATTTCGTTACGAGCGGCGGCGATCATTCGTCGAACTTCCGCTGGAACGGGCTCGGAGAGCTCGGGCGCCGCTTCGTATATGTTGAAACGGCGCTTGCCCCTCCGATACCCGAACCGCCAACCTACAGCTGCGCAGCCGCCGTAACGTACACTTCCGCGCCGAGCTCCCTAAACTCGGCCGACTTTTCGGCCATCCCGCGCTCGGCGTACTCGCGCACTTCTTGCGTGATCTTCATCGAACAGAAATGCGGGCCGCACATCGAGCAGAAGTGCGCGACCTTCGCACCATCGGCGGGCAGCAATTCGTCGTGCAGCGCGCGCGCGGTTTCCGGATCGAGGGAGAGATCGAATTGATCTTGCCAACGGAACTCGAAGCGTGCTTTGGAGAGCACGTCGTCCCAGTGACGCGCGTGCGGATGACCCTTCGCGACGTCCGCGGCATGCGCGGCGATCTTGTACGCGATCACACCGTCTTTTACGTCTTGTTTGTCGGGCAAACCGAGATGTTCTTTCGGGGTTACGTAACAGAGCATCGCGGTGCCGTACCAGCCGATCATCGCCGCGCCGATCGCGCTCGTGATGTGGTCGTAACCCGGCGCGATATCGGTCGTCAGCGGCCCGAGCGTGTAAAACGGCGCTTCGTGACAGACTTCGAGTTGACGATCCATGTTCTCTTTGATGAGATGCATCGGGACGTGCCCCGGGCCTTCGATCATCGTCTGCACGTCGTGCTTCCACGCGATCGTCGTCAACTCGCCGAGCGTATCGAGTTCGCCAAATTGGGCTTCGTCGTTCGCATCGGCCAAACACCCCGGGCGCAAGCCGTCACCGAGCGAGAACGTGATGTCGTACGCCTTCATGATCTCGCAAATATCTTCGAAGTGCGTGTAGAGAAAGTTCTCTTCGTGATGGGCGAGACACCACTTCGCGAGAATCGAGCCGCCGCGCGATACGATGCCCGTGATGCGCTTGGCAGTTAGCGGCACGTAGCGTAAGAGAACGCCCGCGTGAATCGTGAAATAGTCGACGCCTTGTTCCGCCTGTTCGATGAGCGTGTCGCGGTAGAGTTCCCAAGTGAGCTCTTCGGCTTTTCCGTTCACTTTTTCCAGGGCTTGATAGATCGGTACCGTACCGATCGGTACGGCGGAATTGCGTAAGATCCACTCGCGCGTTTCGTGAATGTTCTTACCGGTCGAAAGGTCCATGACGGTATCGGCGCCCCAGCGCGTCGCCCACGTCATCTTTTCGACTTCTTCTTCGATCGTCGAAGCCACGGCGCTGTTACCGATGTTGGCGTTGATCTTTACGAGAAACTGGCGGCCGATAATTTGCGGCTCGAGTTCGGGATGGTTGACGTTCGCGGTGAGCACGGCGCGCCCGCGCGCGATTTCCGACCGCACGAGTTCGGGAGCGACGCCTTCGCGGATCGCGACGTACTCCATCTCGGGCGTGACGATGCCTTTACGCGCGTAGTGCATCTGCGTGACGTTCGCACCGGGCTTCGCGCGGCGCGGCTTGCGCGTTGCGGAAAAACGGATGCCGTCGAGTTCGCTCATCGCTTCGCGACCGAGGCGGTACACCGACGACGCCCGCTCGAGTTCGACGGTATCGTTGCGCGCCGCGATCCACGACGCGCGGACCGGTTCGAGACCGCGGCGCACGTCGGTCGTCGTCGCGGGATCGGTGTAGGGGCCGCTCGTATCGTAGACGACGTGCGTCTCGCCATTGGTCAAGGCGATTTCGCGCATCGGAACGCGGATCGACGGATCGCTGCCCTCGACATAGATCTTGCGGGCGTTTCCCTGCGGCGCGCGCGCTGCGGTCGGTTCGATGGTCGCGGACATATCGTTGAACTCCAAGCATTCCATCGCGACCGTCTCTCCCTACGCCGGCATGATCCGGATCAGGTTGGGCGGTCGGCGATTATATCGCCCTCTCAGCTCGTCGTTTCGAGCTCCCGCGAGGATAGGACCTAGCCTACGGCGCAGGACGCGGCCTGTCAACTTTTTTCACCCGCGACTTCACCCTGGAGCCGTGGCAAGCGGATGCGGTCCGGGCCTGGAGCGCGGCCGGCACCGGCACGCTCGAAATTTTTACCGGCGGCGGCAAGACGCTCATCGCACTCGCCGCGATCGCGGCGGCGGCCGCCCGCGAACCGGAACTGCGGATCGCAGTCGCCGTCCCGACCGTCGCGCTCGCCGAACAGTGGCGCATCGCCTGCGAGCGCCACACCTCGCTCGAACCGCACGAAATCGGCATCTTGGGCGGCGGCAAGCGGGCGTCGCTTTCGACGCACCGCGTGACGATCGCCGTGCTCAACAGCGCGGCGAAAGCGTTTCCGGAGCAGAGCCGCGGCGCCGGGCCCGTCATGCTCGTCGTCGACGAATGCCACCGCGCGGGAGCGCCGAGTTTCTCGCGAATCTTCGCGCTGCGCACGGTCTTTCGGCTGGGCCTCTCTGCGACGCCGTACCGCGACGAATACGGTCCCGACGGAGAACCGCTCGCCTGGGACGAACAGACGCTCGAGCGGGAACTGGGCGCGGTCGTCTACGCATTCACCTTGCGCGACGCGCGCGCGATCGGCTGGCTCCCCGAGTACGCTATCCATCATCACGGCATCGCCCTCGCCGCAGACGAACGCACCGCCTACATCGCGCAGAGTTCCGTCGTCGACGGTAACGAAGCGGCGCTCGTCAAACTGGGCGGCGATGCGGCGCGCGCGTGGGCCCTGCAGCGCCGCCGCGATCCGCTCGGCGTGGCTTCCGCACGCTACGTCGCGTCGGTCGCCAAACGCAAGGACATCGTTTACGGGGCGCGCGAGCGCAATCGCATCGCACTGCGTTTGATCGCCGACGGCTTCGCACGAGCGCCGGATTCGCGCGTCCTGGTCTTCAACGAACGCGTCGATGCCGCGACGGCGCTCTACGACGGCCTGCGTGCGGCGGAGCCCGGTCTGCGCGTCGCGCTCGAACACTCCGGCTTGCCGACGGCACGCCGGCTCGATGCGATCGAACGTTTCCGGCGCGGCGACGCGGACGTGCTCGTCTCGGTGCGCGCGCTCGCGGAGGGAATCGACGTGCCGGGCGCGGACGTCGGCATTTCGGTCGCGTCGTCGTCGAGCGTCCGTGCGCGCATCCAGCTCCTGGGCCGCGTGCTGCGCCGCACGTTCGACGGCAGCGAAAAAAGTGCGGTGACGCATCTGATGTACGCGGCGGATACCGTGGACGAACTCATTTACGCGCGCGAAGATTGGTCCGACCTAACCGGGCCCGCGCGTAACGTCTATTATCGCTGGGCGCTCGAGGGCAAGCAGCCCGACGTCGTGCCGAACGCACCGGCGAAGCCGGCTCCGACGGAAGAGCAGGAAGCGGCGCGCATCGGCGACGTGCGCGCGGGAGATCCCCCGCAGCGCTGGCTCGGCCTGGCGCGCGGCAACGCCTATTCGATGAATTCCGCCGGCGTGGTGACCAACGCCATGGGCCGTGCGATCGTCGATCCGCAGGATGTCGGCCGGGCGCTCGAACGCGTGCGCGGCCGCGCCGACGGGACGTTTCGCATCACGCCGCGCCGGCGCTACGTGCTCGTGTTCGATACGGCCGCCGGCGGTTTCGTCGCGGCGGGCAGACTGGCCGAGCCGTTCGTAACGGAAAGCGACGGCGTCGCTGCCGGCGACGTCGATCTCGCGCGGCTCGCCCCGGGCGATCCGTATCGCGGTCCGCGAACGCACGAAGGCGGCACCTATCGCATCACGTCGGCCGGCCGGATCAAACGAAAGCGGCGCGGCGGCGGCGCGGATTTCGCGCACCCGGACGACGCGCGCGCGCTCGTGGCGGCGTGGCGCTCGCTGCGCCTCGGGTCGATCGCTTTCGAGGTCAACGCCGCGCAGCACGCGTGGTGGCGCGATGCCACGGGCGCGCGCTACCTCGGGCTCTTTCCCGAGGCGCTGCGATTTGCCGCGGATGACGCCTGATGCCGGTGCTCCGGCTCTGTGCGGCGCAACTCGCGATCGGCGCCGCCGCGATCTTCGCGCGGTACGCGCTCCAGGGCGCGGGACCGTTTACCGTGTCGGCGCTGCGACTCGGCATCGCAGCGCTTTTATTTTTGCTTGCCGCAGGACGCATTCGCCGGCTTTCGCCGGCGCGTGAGTGGGCGTTCGCACTCGCGGGCGTCGCGCTCGCGGTCCATTTCGCAGCCTGGATCGCGTCGTTGCAATTTACGTCGGTCGCCGTCTCCACGCTGCTCGTCACGACGACGCCGCTCTGGACGGAGGCGTACGATATCGCGCGGGAGCGCCGCGGGCCGACGCGAGTCTTCACGTTCGCACTCATCTGTGCGCTCGCCGGCGTCGCGCTCATCGCGTCGGGGCGTGCGGCCTCGGCTCCACCGGTCCCGGGGCACACCCCGCTCGGCGCCGGACTCGCATTGCTCGGCAGTTTCGCGATCGGCGCGTATTTAGTCGTCGTCCGTGACGCCGGTGCGACTGCCGATTCGGCGCGCATCGGCACCCGGCAGATCGTTGCGCGGACGTACGGCTGGTCCGCGCTCGCGCTCGTCATCACCGCGGCATCCTTGCACGATCGCATTCCCGCCGCCGGCAATGCGACCGCGTGGGGAGGCGTGCTCGCGATGGCGCTCGTCTCGCAATCGCTCGGCCATACCGCGCTCAACGCGGCCTTACGCGATTTTTCACCGAGTACGATCGCGTTTTCCACGCTGCTCGAACCCGTCATCGCCGCGCTGCTGGCAGCCATTCTTTTTCGCGAAGCGCTCACGCCGGCGACCCTGCTCGGCGGAGCGTTCGTTCTCCTGGCCGTCGCAGCGACGTTACGCGCGGCCGCGACGCGCGCTAGCGTGCCGGCGTAACGAACCTACGTCGAGCGGCGCGGTGCGCAGCGGGCGTTATGCGTGCGAACCGAGCAGCGTTGCTTCATCGGTAATGTGTTCGCTCAACAGCGCGCGAACGTCTTGTACGGCGGCCGCCGTCGGGAACGTCACGCTCGGGCGCTGCAGAAGATAACCTTGCGCGCCGCAAATGCCCCGACCGGCAGGGGCGACCGCGCGACCGGTACCGTCGATGAAATCGAGCATCTCGATATCTTCGATGCCCTCCGCGATCACGTAGGCGCCCGTGACTCGCGCGAAGGCGACGATCGCCGCGACCACGCCGCTCGCGCTTCGATCGCTCATCGCTTTCACGATGATCGCGCGATCGATCTTCACGTAGTCGAACTGCAGCCGGCTCATAATCTCGAGGCCCGCATGTCCCGCCCCGGTGTCGTCGAGTGCGATGCGAAACCCGGCGCTCCGCAGCAAGCGTCCTACGACGATGACGTTATCGAGATGCGCGACCGACCGTTCCGTGATTTCGATGACCACGCGTTCGGGGCGCAAGCCGAATGCCTCGACCGACGCGACGAACTCCCGGATATCGAAATCTCGATCGAGCGTTTGCGGCGAAATGTTGAGGAACAGCAGCGCGTCCGGCGGCATATCTGCCGCGCGGCGCAGCGCGGCCATCCGGCTCGAGCGATCGAGTTCGTGCGCGCAACCGATGCGCTCCGCCAAATCGAAGGCGTCTTGCGGTCCTTCGAATCCGAACGATAGCGGCGGACGCGAGAGCGCTTCGAACGCCAGAATCTCGCCGCGCTCGAGATCCCAAATCGGCTGGAATGCGACTTCCAGCGAGCCGCTCGCAAGGAGTGCCCGCAGGCTCTGCACGCGCTCCGTCGAGAGCAACGACGTGCCTTTATCGGAGGCGTCGAAGCGCGCTACGCCGTTACGGCCGCCGCGTTTGACGAGGTACAGCGCGGCATCGGCCTGATTCTGCAGCGCTTCGGCGGTGATGTCGAATTCGCCGAGCGTCGAGTAGCCGATACTGACGGTGCCGCCGTTTAGCGAATTGGAGACGGCCACGCGAACGCGTTCGAGCACCGGTCGTGCCGCCAGCGCCGACGTGCCCGGCAAGATGAGCGCGAATTCGTCTCCGCCGAGGCGGTACGCGCGATCTTCCTTGCGGCTCGAGCTCAAGATTTCCGCGAGTTCCACGAGCACGCCGTCGCCGTACACGTGACCGTTTTGATCGTTGACGATCTTGAATTCGTCGACGTCGACCATCGCGAGCGTCAGCTCCAACTTGTGCCGCAAGGCGAAGGCCATCTCGCGCTGCATATCGTCCTTGAACGCGCGGTGATTGCCGATTTTCGTGAGCGAGTCCACGAGCGCGGCTTCGGCGATGCGTTGCACTTCCGACTCGTGACTGGCGATCAAGCGATTGCGGTACGCCGAGATTACGAACAAGAATCCGAAGAGGCATAAGAGGCCCAGAACGCTCAGGGCCATCGCGATGTTGATGACTTGCCGTTGCGTGCTCGCGAATGCCCCGAACGTTGCGGCGGCCACGCGGCCTTGATCGATCACTCGCGCGAAAACGCGGTCGTGGATGGCGGAAAACGTCGGGTCGACCGATCCCTGCTCGATCGCAAGCGCCCGCGCAGGTTTGCCGGCATCGACCGCCGCGAACATCCGGTGTACCGCGACGAGATAGCGCCCGTGCAACTGCAGCAGACGACGCGCTTCCGCCGCCTTCGCGGCCGGCTGATGCCACACGATCGTGTTTAAAATGGTATCGAAGTCCCGTGCGGCGGCCGCATGCGCTCGCCCGGCGTCGGCGCCGCCGTCGCGGCGGTATTTTTCTTCGAGCGACTCTTCGGTAATGACCGCCAGCCGCGCGTCCGAATAGAGCACGCTCAATTTTCGGACCTGCTCCGCTCGCGTGGCGGCGACCGTCGTGGCGCTCGAAGCGAAGAGCGTGAAGCCGGTCGAGGCCAGCAGCACGAGGCCGAGGCCGACGCTCGCGGCCACCGTGATGAAACCCCGCTCGCGAGCGCGCCTCAAATCCGCCCACCCGAAGGAAGCTGGAGCGGCTGCGGCAGGGGCAACGCCCCCAGCAAGCGCGATTACAAGTTCATACTCATGGCTAGTATCGGGCAGATTCGGCACGAACTGCGTGAAACGCCGATCGGAAGGCTCCGCCGGCTATATCGGCGCACGCGCCGCGCCTAGGATCCGGGCACGAATCTGGGCGCTTAGTCGCTCCGGATCGTCGGGCGTCGCGATGACGTATCTCGCAAACCGGCCGCGACGTTCGATCACGATAGCGAACGTTCTAGCGAGCTCCGTCGGCCGAGAATCTCCATGGCCCGACGCCGACGAGGTCGCGCAACGGGATCGCGTATATCGCCACGCGACCGAAGAGGCTTTCGCATTCGGTTCCGTTGCCGACCTTTTGCGAGGCACGATGGATGACGAGCCCAAACCGGTCCCTGCGCCGGAGACGGCGTACTTCGGCGTACTGTACGAAAGCATGGTCGCATGGAAACCAATCCGGAGCGCGAGCGTATCGACGCGGAAACGCGGCGCACCGCCCACTGGACGCACTGGGGCCCGTATGTGAGCGATCGCCAATGGGGCACGGTCCGGGAAGACTACAGCGCCGATGGCGATGCGTGGTCCTCGTTTTCGTTCGAGCACGCCCGCTTGCGGGCGTACCGTTGGGGCGAAGACGGTATTTTTGGGATCAGCGACGACCATCAGCGACTCTGCTTCGCGCCGGCCTTTTGGAACGGCCGCGATGCGATTCTCAAGGAACGCTTCTTCGGACTCGACGGCCATCAGGGCAATCACGGCGAGGACGTCAAAGAATGCTACTATTACCTCGACAACGTGCCGTCGCACGCATATATGAAGGCGCTGTACAAGTATCCGCACGGCCCTTTTCCATACGCCGACCTCATCGCGACGAACGCACGTCGCAGCCGCGACGATCCCGAATACGAACTCGTCGATACCGGCGTCTTCGATAACGACGAGTATTTCGACATCGTCGTCGAGTATGCCAAACGTTCGCCGAACGACACGCTGACGCGCGTCACCGTGACCAACTGTGCGACGGTTGCGGCACCGTTCCACTTCGTGCCGCACCTCTGGTTTCGCAACGAGTGGTCGTGGTCGGCCGATGGACCGCACGGGCGCATCGCAGCCGACGAGCGCTACCCCGATACGTTCGTCGCCACGCATCCGACGCTCGGCACGTACCGGCTCGCCGCAGAGTCCGGCGGGAAGCCGCTCTTCGTCGAAAACGAAACCAACCGCGAAGCGTTGTACGGCGTCGTCAACGCGCAACCGTACGTCAAAGACGGCATCGGCCGCGCGGTCGTCGACGCAGAAGAAGCCGCGACAGATCCCGCCCGCACCGGCTCGAGCTTGGGGCTTCACTATGCGACGACGCTCGGTCCCGGCGAAACGCGCACGTTCCGCTTACGCTTGAGCGACGAACCCCTGCGTTCGTGCGGCATCGATCCGTCCTTCGACGCGACGTTCGCCGAGCGTGCGGCCGAGGCCGATCGCTTCTACGATGGCCTAAATCCGTTTCCGTCGGGGCTCGAAGCGCATGCGCTGCAGCGTCAGGCGCTCGCGGGAATGCTTTGGTCGAAGCAGTTTTATTTTTACGTGGTGCGCGATTGGCTGCGCGGCGATCCCTTGCAACCTGCGCCGCCGCCCGAGCGCATGCGCGGCCGCAACGCAACGTGGCTGCACCTCTACAACGACGACATCATTTCGATGCCCGATACGTGGGAGTATCCGTGGTACGCGGCCTGGGATCTCGCCTTTCAGGCGGTGACGCTTGCCCTCGTCGATCCCGGCTTCGCCAAACGTCAGCTCGTCACGCTGACGCGCGAATGGTACATGCATCCCAACGGCCAGATTCCCGCGTACGAATGGAGTTTGGGCGATGTCAATCCGCCCGTACACGCTTGGGCGGCCTACCGCATTTTCCAAATCGAACACAAGATGTACGGCGTCGCCGATTACCTGTTTCTGGAACGCGTCTTTCAGAAGCTCCTGCTCAACTTCACCTGGTGGGTCAACCGCGAAGACCCGCTCGGCGAGAACGTCTTTCTCGGCGGTTTCCTCGGACTCGATAACGTCGGCGTTTTCGATCGCAGTGCGCCGCTGCCGACCGGCGGTCATCTCGTGCAATCCGATGCGACGAGTTGGATGGCCGTGTATGCGCTCGATATGATGGCGATCGCCCTGGAGCTCGCCCAACACGACGACTCCTACGAAGATATCGCCTCGAAATTCTTCGAGCATTTTCTCTACATCGCGACCGCGATGAACGACCCGAGCGAAGGCCAGAACGGGCTTTGGGACAAGACCGACGGCTTCTATTACGACCGGCTCGTGCTGCCGGGCGAAAGCCGTCCGCTACGCGTGCGTTCGCTCGTGGGCCTGTTGCCGCTGATGGCCGTCGAGACGCTGCAGCCGCAGCTTCTGGAGCGCGTGCCGAACTTCAAGCGACGGATGGAGTGGTTTATCGAAAACCGTCCGGAGCTCAGTAAGAACGTCGCGAGCATGGAGCACGGCGGCGTCGACGCGCGCCGATTGCTAGCGGTACTCGATCGCGAGCGCTTGGCGAGCGTCCTCGCCGTCATGCTCGACGAGTCGGAATTTTTGAGCCCGTATGGGATTCGCTCGCTCTCGAAGTACCATCGAGCACACCCCTTCGTCACGCGCGTCGACGGCCGCGAATTCCGGGTCGATTACGATCCGGCGGAATCGCGGAGCGCGCTTTTCGGGGGAAATTCGAATTGGCGCGGCCCGGTCTGGTTTCCGTTGAATTTCCTGCTCGTCGAGGCGCTGCAAAACTTTCATTACTTTTACGGCGACGACTTCCGCATCGAATATCCGACGGGTTCGGGCGTCTCGCACACGTTGTGGGAGATCGCGACGAATCTCTCCGAACGCCTGATCGCGATCTTCCTTCCCGGCGCAGATGGACGCCGACCCTTCAATGGCAAAGCAGAAAAATTTCAAAACGATCCGCGTTTCAAAGGGCTGCTACTGTTCAATGAATACTTCGACGGAGACGACGGAGCCGGGCTCGGCGCGTCGCACCAGACCGGTTGGACGGGGCTCGTCGCGAAGTTGATCCAACAGATCGGCGAATACGAACTCGCCGGAAAGTCCCCGCTGCAATGGCAGTACGACGCGAAGCCCGGCCCATCGGCAAACACGCACTAGCATCGATATCGATGGCTCGATCGTTATCGATACGGAGGACTTATGATCGGCGTACGCGGCCCCGTGATCGACGGCGGATCGGCCTATCCGCTGGGGGCGACCTGGGACGGCAAAGGCGTAAACTTCGCGCTTTTCTCCGATAACGCCGAACGCGTCGAACTGTGTCTGTTCGATCAACGCGGGCGGCGCGAACTGCACCGCCTCGTTCTCCCGTCGTACACCGACGGCGTCTGGCACGGCTACGTACCCGATGCGCGCCCCGGACTCAAATACGGGTATCGCGTTTGGGGCCCCTACGACCCATCGCGCGGACATCGCTTCAACGCAAACAAACTGCTACTGGACCCGTATGCGAAGCAGCTATCGGGGGCGCTACGCTGGAGCGACGCTCACTTCGGCTACCGCATCGGAACGCCGCGCGGCGACCTCACCTTCGACCGCCGCGACAACGCGTCGGGCATGCCCAAATGCGTCGTCGTGGATACCGCGTTCACGTGGGGCGACGATCGCCCGCCACGCCGGCCGTGGCACGACACGGTCGTTTACGAGGCGCACGTGCGCGGCTTCACGATGCAATTCCCGGGCGTCCCGCCGCCCATGCGCGGAACCTTTCTCGCGCTTTCTTCGCCGCCCGTTATCGAGTATCTCCAACACCTCGGCATCACCGCAGTCGAACTCCTCCCCGTACACGCCTTCGTCGACGATCGCATGCTCGTCGAGAAGCGGCTACGCAACTATTGGGGCTACAGCAGTATCGGCTTCTTCGCGCCGCACCAGCTCTATATCAGCGGCGAAACGGTGCACGAATTCAAAACGATGGTCAAGCAATTTCACGATGCCGGCATCGAAGTGCTGCTCGACGTCGTGTACAATCACACCGCCGAAGGCAACCATGCCGGACCGACGCTATCGTTCAAAGGCATCGATAACGCGTCGTACTATCGGCTCACCGAAGATCCGCGCTATTACGACGACGTAACGGGCTGCGGCAACTCGCTGAACTTCGAGCACCCGCGCGTGCAGCAGCTCGTCATGGATTCGCTGCGCTATTGGGTCGAAGAGATGCACGTCGACGGATTCCGCTTCGACCTCGCGCCGACGCTTGGCCGTACGCCGAAAGGCTTCGATCCGCACGCCGGATTTCTGACGGCCGTCCGGCAAGACCCGACGCTCGCACCCGTCAAGTTGATCGCCGAGCCGTGGGACGTCGGCCTCGGCGGCTATCAAGTCGGCAACTTCCCGGCGGGCTGGTCGGAATGGAACGACAAGTATCGCGACGTCGTGCGCCGCTTTTGGCAAGGTATGGATGGCACGGTTCCGGAGCTCGCGTCGCGCCTCACGGGCTCGGGCGAATTGTTCAACCATTCCGGGCGGCACGTCCGCGCATCCATCAATTTCGTCACGGCGCACGACGGGTTTACCTTACGCGATCTGGTCAGCTACAACGGCAAACACAACGAAGCAAACGGCGAAGACAATCGCGACGGTAGCGACAGCAACAACAGCTGGAATTGCGGTGCCGAGGGCGAGACCGACGACCCGCAGATCGAGATGCTGCGTGCGCGCCAACAACGGAATTTGGTCGCGACGGCGCTCATCTCACAGGGCGTTCCGATGTTGCTCGCGGGCGATGAGGTCGGCAAGTCGCAGGGCGGCAACAATAATGCGTACTGCCAAGATTCTCGGCTCTCGTGGCTCGACTGGTCGTCGCCGCGCGATCCCGCACTCCACGATTTCGTCGCGGCGCTGGTGCATTTTCGGCGCACGTGCTCGGCCTTCAAGCGCGACCGTTTCTTCACCGGCACGACGATCGGATTCGGTGCGCGCAAAGATCTCACGTGGTTACGACCCGATGGCACCGAAATGAACGAGGGCGATTGGTTCGACGCCGGCCGCCGCGCGATCGGCTTCATGTTCGGCGACGAAAAGCCCGGCGCAGACGATCCGCTCGTGCTCGCCTACCTCAACGCGCACGAGAGCGCAGTCGAACTCGCACTGCCGGCCCATCCGCGCGGCTGGGATCTCTACATCGATACCGCAGGCGATCCGCGCAGCAACGTGTTCGCGCCGCTGCCCGCCGGGGCGTCGCACGCGCTTGCACCGCGCTCGCTCGTCGTCTTCCGAACGCGCCCCGCCGGACCGCGATGACGACGCCGCGCGCCTACGTGCCCCCGCACCTCACGCCGGGCCGCGCGTGGGGTTTCGCCGTGAACCTTTACGCGTTGCGCTCGGGGCGCAACTGGGGGATCGGCGACTTCACGGATTTGCGGAACTTCGTGCGCTTCGCCGCTTCCGTGCGCGCCGATCTCGTGGGCGTCAATCCGCTGCACGCGCTGCACTACGTCGAGCCCGAAGCCGCAAGTCCGTATTCTCCGACGAGCCGTTACTTTCTCAATCCCCTCTATCTCGATATCGAAGCCATCGCGGAGTTCGCAAGCGATCACGAGCGCGCCGCGCAGTTGCGCGCGCGGGTACGCTCCGGCGCCTTCTCCGCGATGCTCGAAACCTTACGAGCGGCGCCCCACGTCGCCTACACCCGGGTGGCACGCGCGAAGTACTCGGCGCTCGAGGAGTGCTACGCGATCTTCCGCGAGCTGCGCGGCGAACGTACGCTCGCGTTTCGAGCGTACGTCGAAGGCGGCGGGGCGCGCTTGGAACGCTTCGCGTTGTACGAAGCGTTGACCGAACGCTTCGTGCGCGGCGACGGAACCGAACGCGGCTGGCTCTTCTGGCCCGCGGAATACCGCGACCCCAGCGGCGCCGCGGTGCGTTCCTTTGCGCTCAAAGAGCGCCGGCGCATCGAGTACTTCAAATACGTTCAGTGGTTGACCGAACTGCAGCTCGCCGCGGCGGCCGATGAGGCGCGCGCCATGGCGATCGGCCTCTATCTCGACGTTGCGGTAGGCGTCGATCGCAATAGTGCCGACGTCTGGTTCGATACGAGCGCGTACGTGCTCGACGAAACCGTCGGTGCGCCGCCCGATCCGCTCGGCCCGCGCGGACAAAATTGGGGCCTCGCCCCGCTCGAACCCGCCGCGATGCTGCGCGACGGCGGAGCGGCGTTCGCCGAACTTCTCGCGACGAACATGCATCATGCGGGCGCCCTACGGCTCGATCACGTGATGGCGCTGCTGCGGCTCTTTCGTATTCCCTTCGGTCGGACGGCGGCGCAAGGCCGCTACGTCGACTACCCGTTCGAAGAGCTGCTCGCGATCGCGCGCGCGACGAGTGCCGAGGCGCGCTGTCTCATCGTTGGCGAAGATCTCGGCAACGTACCGCCCGGCTTTCGCGAGCGCATGGAGCGTGAAGCGATTTTCTCGTACCGGCTGCTGCTCTTCGAACGTGAAGACGATGGCGTTTTCAAAGCGCCCGAGCGCTATCCGGAACTGGCGTTAGCGACGGCGACGACGCACGACGTTCCGACGCTGATCGGTTGGGCGATCGGCCACGATATCGACATGCACGCCAATATCGGGCTGACGTCGTCAGAACATACGGAAATCGCGCATAATGCGCGCCGGGTCGAGGTCTCGGTCCTTTTCGACGCGTTGCGGCGAGCGGGCGAACTCGACGAGGACGCGTTCCCACGGCTGCATCGCCGCGTCGACGAACGGCGCACGGACCCGGGCGCTTTCGACGATTTGATTCGCGCCGCGTATCGCTTCTTGGCTCGCTCGCCCGCCCGTCTCGTGCTCGTTCAACTCGACGACGCGCTCGGCGAACTCGACCAGGTCAATCTGCCGGGAACCGACACCGAGTACCCGAATTGGCGCCGCAAGAGTGCCATCGACATCGATCGTCTCGCGAGCGATCCGCGTCTTAAGACGCTCGTTGCCGACGTATGCCGAGTCATTAGCGAAAGGACGTTTCGATGAAAGCGGTAGTGATGGCGGGGGGCGAAGGGTCGCGGCTACGGCCGCTGACATCGCGCCGGCCGAAGCCCCTGGCGCCGGTGGCAAACAAGCCCGTCATGGAGCACATCGTCGATCTCTTGCGCCGTCACGGCATCACCGAGATCGTCGCGACGCTGCACTACCTTGCCGACGAAATCGAAAGCTATTTCGGCGACGGGTCGGCGTTCGGCGTCTCGCTGCAATACGTCGTCGAAGACACGCCGCTGGGTACCGCGGGCGCCGTGAAGCTCGCCGCGGACCTGCTCGGCGACGAGCCGTTCCTGATCATCTCCGGAGACGCGCTCACCGATCTCGATCTCTCGGCACTCATGGCCGATCATCGCGCTTCCGGTGCGTCGGCGACGATCACGTTGCAACGCGTCACGAACCCCCTGGAATTCGGCGTCGTCATCACCGACGACCAACGCCGGATCACGCGCTTTCTGGAGAAGCCCTCGTGGGGAGAAATCTTCTCCGATACGATCAACACCGGCATCTACGTGCTCGACCCGATCGTGCTCACGTACATGGAGGCCGGGAAATCGTACGATTTCTCGCGGGATATCTTTCCGCGACTGTTGCACGAAGAAAAGTTGATCTCGGGCTACATCGCGACCGAATACTGGACCGACATCGGGAACCTCCAACAGTACCAGCAAGCGAATTACGATGCGCTTTCCGGAAAGGTCCAGATCGAAATTCCCGGCACGCAAGTGTCGCCGGGCGTGTGGATGGGCGAAGGCTGCCGGATCGACCCGCAAGCCCGTATCAACGGCCCTGCCGTTCTGGGACGCAACGTCGTCGTCGAAGCGGGTGCCGTCGTCGGATCCGATACGGTGCTCGGCAATTCCACGATCGTCGCGCGCAATGCGCGCGTGCAACGCACCGTCTCGTGGGCCGACTCCTATTTCGGAGAGGCGGCGACCGTCTCGGGCTGCACGATCGCCGACCGTAACATCATCAAAGACCACGTGACGATCGGCGAAGGCGCCGTCATAGGCAGCGGCTGTACGCTCGGCAGCGGCGCGATCGTACGGCCAAACCTCAAGCTTTGGCCCGATAAATCCGTCAGCTCGGGTGCCGTCGTCTCGATGTCGCTCATCTACGGAATTAAGTGGCCGGGTTCGCTGTTCGGCGCCGTCGGCGTCAGCGGCATCGCGAACGTCGAACTCACGCCGGAGTTCGCGCTCAAGCTCGGCCAGGCTCTCGGTTCCGCCCTCAAACCGGGCCATACCGTCATGACGAGCCGCGACGCCCATCCCGCGGCCCGCGTGATGAATCGGTGCGTGATCTCGGGCTTGCTTTCCGTCGGCGTTCACGTCGAAGATTTGCGTGCGCTGCCGTTGCCGCTGGCGCGTTACGCGACGCGCATCAGCGGCGATGGCGGCGTTCACACCCGCGTCGACCCGAGCGATCCGAGCGCCGTGCTCATCGAGATATTCGACGCCAGCGGTGTCAACGTCGACACGACGACGGAACGCAAGATCGAAAATCTCTTCTTCCGCGAAGATTTTCGACGCACCGGCATGGACGAAGTGGGTCTGCTCTCGTTCCCGGCGCGCACCCTGGAACTCTATACGAGCGAAATGCTGGCCGCGCTCAAGCCGACCGCGCTGCCCTCGGCCAAATTTAAAGTCGTAGTCGACTACGGATACGGTAACGCCTCGATCGTCTTGCCGCGCGTCCTTGCGAATCTCGGCGTCGATATCGTCGCGCTCGATGCATATTACGATGAGAAGAAAGCGCGCACGTTTCGCGAGGACCGGGAGCGTTATCTCGAACAGCTCCGAACCGTTACCTTGACGCTCGGCGCCGATCTCGGCGTCCTGGTCGATCACGACGGCGAATCGTTCGCGCTCGTGGACGACCTCGGGCGCATCATCGCAGGGAACCGGCTGCTCGCCCTCGTTGCGCTGATGGTCTGTCGCGCGCAGCCCGGCGCTCGCATCGCGATGCCGATCACGACGCCGAGTGAGATCGGGCGACTCGTCGAATCCGCCGGCGGAATCGTGACGCGCACCAAGAGCGACCGGCGTTCGATGATGGCGCTCGCCGCACGCGAGCGCGAAACGCTCGCTTACGGCAGCGGCTTCAAACAAGAGCCCATTTTCCCCGCATTCCAACCCGCCTTCGACGCGCTCTACGCGATCGTCAAGGTGATGGAACTATTGGCGCTCGACGGGCGCCGGTTACACGAACTCAACGACATGCTTCCGAATTGGTTTTTCCGCCATCGTGCGGTGCGCTGCCCCTGGGAACGCAAGGGCGAAGTGATGCGCACCTTCGCCGACGAGCACGCGCACGACGATATCGAACTCTTCGACGGCGTGCGTGTGACGACGGAGCGCGGCTGGTTCTTGGTGCTCCCCGACGCTTCCGATCCATCGGTCAACGTCTACGCGGAAGGCAACAGTAGCGAGGCGGCGGACGAACTGATCGGCACGATCCTGCAGCGCATCGAAGCGCTCGTCGAAGCGTAGCGCCCGGTCGCGATGACGCAGGCCCAAACGCTCGTTCGCGCGCTCAACGTTCTTACCAAATCGCCGCAGTTCTCGAATTCGAAAGCGCGGGCTGCGGCGCGCAAAGACGGGAACGTCGATTGGGCGCGCACGAAGGCGCGCAACGAAGGCTTCAATCCAGACGTGGACGGCTGCGAAACCTTCGTCATGACCGACGGCAGCGTTTGCGCTTGGCAACCGGCGCCGTTCGCGTACGCGGCACGGGCGACGTAGCTCCGCGCGATCTAGGATCGCGCGACGTAGGCGATTTTGTACGCGAGCGTTTCCAGCACGTTTTGCCATAGGTAGCGATTTGCGGTCGCATAACCGGCTTGGCGCATTCGGTCGGCGCGACGCTCGTCACCGTACGAACTTGCGACGTACTCGGCGAGCTCGCGTCCGTCGTCCGTATCGCAAACGATCGCGTTGACGAACGGCTCCGCGTACTCTTCGCCCGTGGCACCGCAGATCGGAATTCCGCCGACCGCCATGACCTCGAGTCCGACGAGTCCGAACGGTTCTTTGCCGCTATTGGCCAGGACGGCATCCGCCGCGACGTAGAGCGCATAGAGCGTCTCGTCGGGCAGGAACGCCCGTAGCACCACGACGTCCGCGTCGCTGCGTTCCAACGCTTCGGCGACGGCTTCGCTATCGTCGCCGTCGGCCTCGACCCGTTCGACGCGCAAGCCCAGTTGCGCCGCGCGCGCGAAGACGACCTCACCGTAGGCTTCGCGCCCGCCCCGCACGACGAGCTGCGGCGTGTGTCCCATCGCCCGTAACTCCGCGACGGCTTCGATCGCTTGGAGCCAATTCTTATCGGGATCGAAGCGCCCGACTTTCACGAGCGCCGGTTTACCGCGTAACGCACGACGAAAACGAGCGATGAGTTCGCTCGGCGGCCCCTCGAGCAGCGATTCGTGAATCCCGTTGGGCACCACGAGGGCCGACACGCCGAGTTGCGCCAGCTCGAATTTCATATACTTGCTGACGGTAACGATCGCGGCCGCACGCTGGAGCGCGCCCCAATCGATCCGTTCGAATCCGTACGTGTTATTCGCATTCCACAGGATCGTCACGTGCTCGCGCAGTCCGCGCGCGCGCAGTAGCGCATCGAGCGCGATCGTCGCGGGCGCCGTCTGCCACTCTTCGGCGATGACGAGTATGCGTTCGCCGGCCCGTACGGCCGGTGCGATCGCATCGACGACGAACGGCGGGACGCTATCGGTATAGTCGCGTACTTTTCCCGCTTCGCCATCATAGACGTCGCGCGGATGATGCGCGGAAATCCATTGACACCAGCGCCGTAACGTAACGCCCGGCGCGAAGGCTTCGACGGCCGGCAGATTCGGATCGCCGACGAAGAACAGCGTCGTTTCGACGTCGGCTTCTCCGAGGGCGCGGGCGAACGACGTCTCACGGGTTCCCAGACCCCCGACCGACGCGTAGCGATCGGGGCCTTCGAACGACAACAAGACGGCGATGCGATGTCCGGCGATCATGTGACGGCTCGCTTCCGATCCGTACTACGCACTCGCTCGGAGTTGCCGCAGGACGTACTGCAGGATGCCGCCGTGTCGATAGTATTCCGCTTCGTCCGGCGTATCGATCCGTACGACGGCTTCGAACTCCGTTACCTTGCCGTTCGTATCCGTCGCGCGCACCAGGAGACTACTGCGCGGCACGATGCGCTCGGTGAGCCCCAGAATATCGTAGGTTTCCTCGCCCGTGAGGCCGAGTGCTTGACGAGCGTCCCCGGCGCCGAATTCGAGCGGCAAAATACCCATACCGATGAGATTACTGCGATGGATACGTTCGAACGATTCGGCGATCACGGCCCGCACGCCCAAAAGCATCGGACCCTTGGCCGCCCAGTCGCGCGACGATCCCGAACCGTACTCTCTGCCGGCGAGCACGATCGTCGGCGTGCCGTCGGCTTTATAGCGCGTCGACGCGTCGAAGATCGACATCTGCGTTCCGTCGGGCAAGTAGCGCGTCACGCCGCCTTCGACGGCGGGCACGAGACCGTTGCGCAGACGGACGTTTGCGAACGTCCCGCGCGCCATCACTTCGTGATTCCCGCGGCGCGCGCCGTAGGAATTGAAGTCCGCCGGCTCGACACCGCGTTCGATGAGGTATTTCGCTGCGGGGCTTCCCTTCGCGATCGATCCGGCCGGCGAGATGTGATCGGTCGTCACGCTATCCCCGAGGACCGCGAGCACGCGCGCACCGCGAATATCGCCGGGCGCCTTCGGCTCGGCGGGCATGCCTTCGAAGTACGGCGGCTTCTTGACGTATTCGCTGCCGGCGTCCCACGCATAGCGTTCGCTCGCGGGCACTTCGAGGGCGCGCCAGTTGTCATCACCCGCGAACACGTCGGCGTACCGAGCCCGGAAGGCGGCTTCCGACACGGACCCGGCAATCGCGGCATCGACCTCCGCATTCGAGGGCCAAAGCTCGCGCAGGTACACGGGCTTCCCGGCGCTATCGGTCCCGAGCGGCTCGGTCGTCAGATCGATATCCATGCGTCCGGCGAGGGCGTACGCGACCACCAGCGGCGGCGAGGCGAGATAGTTCGCGCGCACTTGCGGATGGATCCGCCCTTCGAAGTTGCGATTTCCCGAAAGGACGGCTGCGACGATCATGTCCCCTTCCGCGACGTCGTGAGCGACGTCTTCAGGCAGCGGTCCGCTATTGCCGATGCACGTCGTGCAGCCGTAGCCGACGAGATTGAAGCCGACCTGGTCGAGATACGGCGCGAGGCCCGATTTTTGCAGATAGTCGGTAACGACTTTCGAGCCGGGCGCGAGACTCGTCTTGACCCACGGCTTGCGCGTAAGGCCCCGTTCGACGGCTTTTTTCGCGACGAGTCCGGCCCCGAGCATGACGGCGGGATTGGACGTATTGGTGCACGACGTGATCGCCGCGATCACGACCGCACCGTCCGAAAGCCGCGCCTGCGTGCGCGCGGCGACCGCCGTCCCGCCGCCGCCTTCGCTCTCGAGCCGGGCGACGGCAGCATCGCCTTTGCCGCTCGCGCCGCGCGCGCTTTGCCAACCGGCGAGCGCCTTGTTGAATTCCTTTTTCACGTCGCTGAGCGCGACGCGATCTTGCGGACGGCGCGGTCCCGCGAGATTGGGGACGACGCTGCCGAGAGCGAGTTCGAGCGTATCGCTGAAGAGCGGATCGGGCGATTCGTCGGAACGGTACATGCCTTGCGCGCGCGCGTAGGCTTCCACGAGGGCGACTTGCTCCGGCGTGCGGCCCGTTAGGCGTAGATACGCGAGCGTGTGCGCGTCGATTGGAAAGATCGCGCACGTGGAGCCGTATTCGGGCGACATGTTGCCGATCGTCACGCGATCCGCGACGCCGAGATTGGAGAGCCCGGCACCGTAAAACTCGACGAACTTGCCGACGACGCCCTTCTCGCGCAACTGCTCCGTTACCGCGAGCACGAGATCGGTCGACGTGACGCCTTCGTTCAACGCTCCGGTCAGTTTCATACCGATGACGTCGGGCACGAGCATCGTGACGGGCTGGCCGAGCATCGCCGCTTCCGCTTCGATGCCGCCGACCCCCCAGGCGAGGATGCCGAGGCCGTTTGCCATCGTGGTGTGTGAATCGGTCCCCACGACGGTATCGGGATACGCCGCGCCGCTCGAATCGGTATTGACCCCCGCACCGCCTTCACCGAAAACGACGCGGCCGAGAAATTCGATGTTGACCTGATGGACGATCCCGGTATCGGGCGGCACCGCACGGAAATTAGCGAGCGCGCTCTGACCCCATTTCAAAAACGCGTACCGCTCGCGGTTGCGCTCGAATTCGAGGGTCGCATTTTCTGCAAAGGCGGCGGAGGTTCCGAAGCGATCGACCTGCACCGAATGATCGATAACGAGTTCGACGGGCTGTAACGGGTTGATGCGTTTGGGATCCCCGCCCATCGCGGCCATCGCATCGCGCATCGCGGCGAGATCCACGACGCACGGCACGCCGGTAAAGTCCTGAAGTAAAACCCGCGCGGGGCGGTAGGCGATTTCGTTATGGTCGCCGCCCGTGGGATTCCAATTCGCGAGGGCCGCGATATCGTCTTTGGTAACGCTGCGACCGTCCTCGAACCGAAGCAGATTTTCGAGCAAGATCTTCAAGCTGAACGGTAGGCGCGAAATGCCGGTAAAACCCGCCTTCGCAAGCGCATCGAGACGGAAGATCGCGTACGCCGTGCCCGCGACGTCGAGCGTGCTCTTCGCGTGAAAGCTATCGGGATGGACGTTCTGCATAGCGGAACTTTCCTTCGCTACGATGCGTCGTCGACCTCGGTCGCCGCTCGCGCGGTGACGTTCGCGAACGCGACGCGCGGCGTTCCGCGTGCGGCATCGACGACGGTGAGCGCGACGGAGCCCGAAAGCAGCCGATGCAGCGGTTCTGCGACTAACCTCGCACGCCACGACGTAACCCCGAGCGCGGCTGCGACGTCGGGCACCTGGGCCGGCAACTCACGGGCGACGCGCTCCAAGGCCGAGCGCGTGAGCAGTAAGCCCGGCGGCAATTCGTTCTCCGTCGCGATCGCATTCGCCAAGACGGCGAGACATGAAACGATTGCCTCGCGGTCGCCGGCCGCCGGGCGCGCGGGCTTCTTCGGAAGCTCGGCCTCGTCCAGCGCGGCCCCGGCGGCCACCGCGGCTACGATGCGATCGCCGAACGCCTTGCGCGCGCCGGCATCGAGCCGGCGCAATTGCGCGAGATCCTCGCGGGTCGCCGGCCGCAGCGCGACGATGCCCGCCATGACGTCGTCGGGAACGATGTATTTCAGCGGCACGTCGCGCTCGCGTGCCAGCGCGTCCCGCAACTGCGCGACTTCGCGCAAAATGCCGAGTTCTCGACGGTTCATGCGCATCGCCCCGGGTACGCGCAAATAGAGGCGCTCGCGATCGGGCCGGTATTTCGTAACGTCGACGAGCGGCCGCGCGTCCTCTTCGTACCACGCGAGCCGCCCCGTTCCGGCCAAGCGCTCGAGCAACGCGTCTTGCAGAGCGAAAAGATGCTTGACGTCGTCGACGAGATAGTCGATCTGGTGCGCCGAAAGAGGACGCGTGCTCCAATCGCTGACGGTCTGCGATTTGCGTAAGCGAATGCCGACGATATCGCTTACGAGATCGGCGAGCGAGATCGACATGCCGTAGCCGCAGAACGCCGCCGCGAGTTGCGTATCGAATGCCGCCGCGGGCAAGCGATCGAAGCGATCGGCGAAGATTTTCAAATCGCTTTGCAACGCGTGCCCGACGATCGTCTTGCTCGCGAGAGCCTCGGCCAGCGGTTCGAGGTCGCGCACTTTGAGCGGATCGACGATCGCGACGCGGTCGCCCGCGACGAGTTGCACGACCATCAGCCGCGCCGCGTACGATTTTTCGTTATGGAATTCGGTATCGAGCGCGATGCGCTCGACCGTCGCGACGTGCGCGCAAAAGGCCGAGAGAGCCGCGGCATCTTCGATGACTTCGACGTTCACGTGGGCTCCGGTCGCGGCATGCCCGGTCGCGTCTCGCGCGCCGGACGGTGAAAGAGATGATTGATGCCCTGCGGCATGTGCGGCCGGTGCGCTTGGTAGTAGGCGTGTACGCCCGCCGAGGCGCGATCTCCGAAAATAGCGAGCAGCGTGCAGATCGGGATCGCTATCGCACACATCGTCCAGACGTGTACGAACATCGGCACCTTATACGCGGCTGCGATTTGCGTCGCGAGCGTCCCGCCGAGCCCGGGAATGACGCGCAGAGTCAAGAGAAACGCGGGGGATCCGATGCGAAAACGCTTCACCCAATTCGGTAATCGATCGATATTATTATGGAGGTCGAGCAGATGCGACGTGCGCCGTGCGATGGCGTAGCCGGCCATCGCCGCGAACACGAGCCCGACCGCGTTGACGACCGAACCCCACAGCGGCCCGAAGATCACGCCGTTCATCACGGCGAGCGCGTCGGTCACCGAAAACGGTGCGGACGCGACGATCGTGAAGATCCCGATGGCGAGCGGGTAGGATACGAGCGGCCCGATCGTCGACAACATCGATTCGACGTTCGTCTTATAGCGTATGACGAACGCGGCGAGCAGAAACGACGTGAGAAAGACCAAAGCCGCCTCGATGCGGCGGACGGCGGTCACCAGGCGATGATCGTACAGGGCACGATCATCTTGCTTTGCGGCGTGGGCCTGTATGCCTCTGCCTTCATGCTGCGTAAGGCGGCGCGCGCCGCGCGCGGCCGGCTTACGGAACCCAGCGTCGTCCAGAGCGCGCGCGCTCGAAGCTTCGGCGGAACGCCGAATGCCGCGATCGGTCTCGCGTACTACGCGGCATTGGCGATGGCGACGCTGGTGCTCGGCATACCGCTAGTTTGGGGCATCGCCTTCGCGGCCGCTCTCGGCGCAGCCGCGTTTTCCGCGTACCTCGCCTACAGTTTGCTGTTCGTAACGCGGATGCCGTGCGCGTACTGTTGGACGAGCCACGTCGTAAACTGGGCGCTCGTCGTCCTCGTACTCGTCGCTCGCCCGCACGGATAGGAAAAACGACGATCCGCCGGAGCGGGCTCGGTCCTAAAGAACGTGAGAGCGGCGCCTTGGCGCCGTACTTCGCGTCGATATCTTTCATAACTCGAACGTGGACGGGATGCGTGACGAGATGGTCGAGCATAGCACCGCGGGAAGTTTCACGGCCGCTTTGGTAACGATCGCAAAGCGAATCGCCGACCACGAAGTCGAACGTCTTGACGTACTGTGCGAAGCCGGCCGCGCGACCGCGGCGAGTGCCGCCAGCGAACAGTGGCCGAGCGAGCCCTTACTGGTGAATGACGATCTTGTTGGCGTTAATGGAGCCGTCGGAGTTCGTCACGCCGTTCACGTCGACGCGCTGCCCTACCTGAATCGATTGTCCGATCGGATCGATCTCCGTGCCTTGATGGAGGTGGATCGAGCGATATTGATCGCGGCCCGTGTTCAGCTGCATCTCGAAACGCTTGAAGTACGACACTTGCCCCGAGGCCGAATTCTGATAGTTCGTGATCTGCTGCTTCACGACGCCCGTGAGGATGTCGATGGCGGCTTTCGTGTAGGGGTCGACTCCGCTCGGCGGCGGCAGCGACGGCAGGCTGACGGGCGTCGGCGTCGGGGCGGGAGCGGGACCGGCCGAGGCGGAGCCGCCGGCGCCGATGCCGATGCACAGGACGGCCGCGCCGAGCGCGACGAAACGCGTATTCATACTTGCTAAACGCAGCCGGAACCCCGCCCGTTCCTCGCCTCGCCGCGACCGTCATGCTCGTGCGTCCCGAAGGCGCCGGCATCGCCGTTTATTTGACGCGTCGCAACGCCCGTAGCCGCTTCATGCCGGGAGCCTTCGTCTTTCCGGGCGGAGCGGTCGATGAAGCCGATCGCGACTACGCCCACGCGGCGAAGATCGCGCCGCCGGCGGCCGGAGCGGCGCCGGAACTCGCGGTCGCGGCGTTGCGCGAACTGTTCGAAGAAGCCGGCATCCTGCTCGCTCGCGACGCACGCGGCGCGCCGATCGCCCTCCATCCGAGCGACCTCACGGCTCTGCGCGTCGAGCTGGCGCGCGGCGGCGCGTTCGCCTCGCTCCTGGAACGTCACGCCTTCGCCCTCGACGTCGCAGCGCTCGCGTATTATTCCAACTGGATCACGCCGGTGACCGAATCGATCCGCTTCGACGCGCACTTCTTTATCGCGCGCGCGCCGGAAGGCCAAACCGCAGCGGCCGACGCGAACGAAGTCCACGACGGCACCTGGCTCAAAGCCGCGGCCGCGTTGGCCGCTGCCGAACGCGGCGACCTGCTCGTGCGTTTCCCCACCCGCAAACATCTCGAGCGGCTCGCACGCTACGACGATATCGAAGCGCTCTTCGAACACGCGCGGGCGCGCACCGTCGCTGCGGTGGCACCGGTCGAACGCACCGACGGTTCCTTCGCGTTCGACGAGGACGACTGGTGAGCGGCGAGTCGCGCGTCGTGCGGGTGCTCGCACCCAACCCGTCGCCGATGACGCTGACCGGCACGAACACGTACCTCGTCTTCGGCGGTACGAGCGCGATCACGATCGACCCCGGTCCCGTCGACGACGCCCATCTCGATGCGATCGTCTCAGTAGTCGCACGGCGCGGCGCGACGATCGCGGCGATCGCGGTCACCCACGGCCATCCCGATCACGCCCCCGGAGCGGCGCCGCTGCAAGCTTGGACGCAAGCGCCCGTGTACGGCCATCGCGATGCGACCTTCCCGATCGACGTCGCCGTCGGCGAAGGCGACCGTATCGTGGCGGACGGCGCGACGCTCGACGTGCTCGACGCACCGGGACACGCTCGTGATCATCTCGTCTTCGTACTGCGCGACGAGGCGGCGCTGTTCACCGGCGACGTCGTCGTCGGTCAAGGCACCGTCGTCATCGCGCCGCCGGGTGGCGATATGCGCGCGTATCAAGCGACGCTCGCGCGGTTGCGGCACGACTTCGCGGACGCCCGCACGATCTACGGCGGTCACGGCGATGCGATCCGCGAGCCGTGCGCGAAACTCGATGCGTACATCGCACATCGCGCCTTACGCGAACGTGAGATTCTGGCGGCGCTTGCGCTCGGCGAGTGCACGATACCCGAACTCGTACGCACGATCTATGCGGCCGTCTCCCCCGTCGTTTGGCCAGCAGCCGCGCGCCAAATCCTCGCGTATCTGCTCGCGCTGGGGCGCGAAGGGCGCGTGCGCTCGCGCGATCTCGGCCGCGTCCCGAGCGCCGCCGAGGCGGCGATCCTCAACCCCGATCTCGGGCGGCTCGTCGACGCGGCGTCCGCGGCCGTCGCCGCAGCCGAACTCGGATACGACCGCGAGCTCGCCCGCATCGACGCCTACGCGCTGACGTAGAGCGCTCACTCGATCGCGAGCACGACCTTACCGAACTGCTCGCCCGCGAGCAGATGCTGCGCGGCTGCCGCCGCCTCATTCATCGGGAAGATGCGATCGATCGCCGGTTTGAGGCCGCCTTCGAAGAGCGCGAGCATGCTCGTAAAATCTTCGGGGCTGCCCATCGACGTGCCGAGCACGTCGAGATGTTTCCAGAAGATCGAGAACGGCCGGATCTTCGTATCGCCCTGCGTCCCGCCGTAGGTCACGACGCGGCCGCCGGGGCGCGCAATATCCAAGCACTTCGCGAACGTTTCGCCCCCGGTCGAATCGACCGTCAGACTGGGTCCGCCGCCGGTCGCCTTGCGAGCCGTCTTATGCCAGTCGGAATCGCTTTTGTAATTGATGATTTCGTCTGCGCCGAGTTCTTTGGCGCGCGCCAACTTCGCGTCGCTGCCCGACGTGACGACGGTGCGCGCGCCGACGTGATGCGCGTAGAGCAACACGAAGGTCTGCACGCCGCTGCCGACGCCGGGAATGAACACGACGTCGTCCTTGGTAAGCCGCCCGCGCGTGAACGTCGCGCGATAGGCGGTAAGGCCGGCGAGCGGAATCGCGGCGGCTTCATCGTAGCTTAGCGGCGCCGGTTTGGGATGCACGTTCTGCGCCGGGACGACGACGTATTGGGCGAAGGTTCCGTCGCTCGGCATGCCGAGAATTGCGGGCGTGGCGTTGAACGCTTGGCCCGGCTTCCAGCTTAGTTCGGGATTGATGACGACCGGCGTACCGACCGCATGTCCGCTTACGCCCTCGCCGAGTTCCGCAACCGTTCCGGCCCCGTCGGAACCGAGCGTGCGCGGTAATTCGATACCCGGATACAGATTCTGCGTGATGAAGACGTCGCGCCGGTTGAAGGCGGCGCGTTCGATCCGCACGCAAATCTGCCCGGGACCGGGCTTGGGTTGCGGGATATCCTCGACGTGCAGTTTTTCGGGACCACCGAGTTCGTTGAGTCGTACGGCTTGCATGCCGACGGCATACGCCGAGCTTCGCATACGGCCCCGCCGCGCCGCGCTCGCGGCGCTATTGCACCGCGCCGCTGGGGATCGGCGCGGGCGTCGCAACGGATTCGCTCGGCTGCCTTTGCGGCGCGACGCCGGCCGGCGGCGCTATCGGGCGAACGCCGAACTTCCGCGTCGCCTGCGCGAGCAGGCCCGGAGCGAAATCCATCGTCTCGGCGCTCACGCCGAGCGCCGAGACGACCCCGCCGCCGAACATGATCTGCGCGTAGCCGATCGCGCCGAGCGCGAGCAATCCCAGCAGCGCTGCGAAGCCGCCGATGCGACTGCGCGCCACGACCGTACCGGCGAGAAAATCGCCGACGCGCTGATGGCGCGGCGTCACGAGCGCAAGCAGCGGCCCGATCACGAGCAGATCGATCGGTCGCAGCAGATAACGCACGAAGACGCGCAACGCGCCCGCGTGGCGTCCGTTACCGCGCCGAACGTGCAGGGCGAAGAGCAGCTTTCCGAGCGTCGTACCGAAGATCGATTCGCACAGAAACGCAAAGAGGAGCGACGCCGAGCGAAACGCCTGCGAGTGTCGCAAAACCGCTCGCATCGTGACCGGCAAACGTAAACAACCCCACGTCGGGCACTTGATAGCCGAACGTCGCGAGCACGAAGCCGATGCCAAAGATGTCGACGGCGAACGCCGCAAAGCGGGCGAAGAGATAAAACGGCATGCCACCGAAGCGATGGATGTAGGCGGTCCCGGCGGCCGGCCGTACCACGTTCGCCGGCACCGCGGGAGCAGCGGGCACGGGCGCGGGTTCCGCGTACGCCGGCCCGGCCGGACGCGGTGGCGGGGGTACCGAAACTACCGGAATCGGCTGCGTCATGGCGCTCGGGTCCCACGGTTCGGATGGTCGATCCATACAGGCGCCTTACCCCAAGTAACGGTCGGGCGTTACACGTACCCGCTGGCCGCGCTCGCGCCTTTCTTCTGCAGTTCCGCCTGGCGTAACTCGACGCGCCGGATCTTTCCCGAGCGCGTCTTCGGGAGCTCGGCGACGAATTCGATTTCGCGTGGATATTTGTACGGTGCCGTCACGCGTTTGCAATGCTCTTGCAGCTCGCGCACGAGCGCGTCGCTGGCGACGTGCCCCGTACGCAGCACCACGAACGCTTTGACGATGTTGCCGCGATCGGCATCGGGGCTGCCGACGACCGCCGATTCGAGCACCGCCGGATGCTCGAGGAGCGCACTTTCGACTTCGAACGGGCCGATGCGATAGGCACCCGAGGAGATCACGTCGTCGGAGCGGCCGACGAACCAGAAGTAGCCGTCCTCGTCTTTGCGCGCACGATCGCCCGTGAGGTACCACTGACCGCGCCGCGACGCACGCGTTTCCGCCTCGTTCTTGTAGTAGCCGCGAAAGAGCGTCGGCGGATCGCCGCGCAAGCCGATATCGCCGATTTCACCCGGCGCGCACGGGTTGCCCTCGGCGTCGACGACTTCGATATCGTGCCCGCGGGTCGGCTTGCCCATCGAGCCGGGCCGCACGTCCACGCCGGGCACGTTCGCGACGATCAACGAGTTTTCGGTCTGACCGTAGCCGTCGAGGATCGTCAGGCCGAACGCCTCTTTCCAGCGCGCGAGCACTTCGGGATTGAGCGGTTCGCCGGCCGACACGCAGTGCCGCAAGTTCGGCAGCGACCAACGCTCGCCAAGCCCGTCGAGCTTCGCTTCCAGGCGGTATTCCGTCGGCGCCTGACAGAGCACCGTCACGCCGAGAGCAGCAATGAGATCCATCCGTTTGGCGGGATCGAAGCCGCCTTCGTCCAGCACGATCGCGCTGCCGCACGACCACGGTCCGAGCAACACGTTCCAGAGCGACTTCGCCCAACCGGTTCCCGCCGTGCTCCACACGAGGTCGCTTGGCTTCGCCTCGAGCCAGACTTCGGCTTGACTGCGTTTCGCGAACGTGTAGGCGTGATCGTGAACGACGCCTTTGGGATCCTTCGTCGTTCCGCTCGTGTAAACGATGTACGCGAGATCGTCGCTGCGCGTCGCATTGCCTGCGAAGGGCTCGGCCGTCGCGACCCGCTCGTCGAGCGGCGTCCAGCCCGCGGTACTCCCGCCGACGACGAGGTAGCGTGCCACCCCCGGGGCGTCCGGACGCAGCAGATCGACTTCCGCAGCGTTGGAAACGTGTCCGACGATCGTGGTCGCTTCGCTATGCTCGACGCGATAGGCCAGATCTTTCGCGCGCAACTGTTCCGAGCACGGAATGACGACCGCCCCAAGGCGATCAAGCGCGACCATCGCGTAGAGCCACGCGGGAATCTTCGGCAGCAGCACGACGACGCGATCGCCTTTGGCGACGCCGAGATCGCGAAACGCTCCCGCCCAGCGCTGCGTGTGCTGCGCGATCTGCGGGAACGAAACGTCGTGACGCGTACCGTCCGCCGCGACGAAGAGCAGTCCGCGGCGCTCGCTGCGGCCGAGGACGTCGATGACGTCGCGCCCGAAATTAAACGCCTCGGGCACGTTCCAAGCGAATGCAGCAATATTCATGGGTCGTGGTACGGCTCGACGGCGCGCCGTTCCTCAAGGGCAGTTTCCATCGAGTTGGAATGCGAGCGCCCAGCATGGCTACACGCTCGTACCTCGATATTCTTGACGTCCGTCCGCTCGCGAAAACGAGCCGCCTGCGCTATGGCCCGCTCGAAACCCGGGGCGTTCCCGCGATCCTCTTCGGCGTCGCGGCGATCGTGCTGGCTGCGGGGGCGAGCGCGACCCTTCGGAAAGGCGCGACGATGCTGCCCGAGACGCTGCGCGAAGCGCGCCTGTTTTGGACGACGATTCGCCCCGCCCGACCGGAATTGCGGGACGATTTCTCGAACGGCCCCGGGCGATGATCGACAACCGCTCAATGACCGCGCTGATCCGGGCGGCGATGCCCGATGCCCACGTAGAAATCCTCGACTTGACCGGCACCATGGACCACTTTAACGTGTTGGTACGGTCTGGGACGTTTCGCGGCGTCCCTTTGATGGATCGGCATCGGATGGTCGAAGCGGCGCTCGCCGGCGCTCGAGCCGACGGCCGCATCCACGCGATGTCCATCCGCACCGAAATACTGGAGTAGAACATGTCAGCTGACGCGCTTCGTCAAGAAATCGACGGCGAGATCGCCGCACATACGATTCTCGTTTACGGCAAAGGCACCAAGGATATGCCGCGTTGCGGCTTCACGGCCGAAACGATTCAATTTTTCGGTCAAGTCGGTTATCCGTTCGAAGTCGTCGACGTCCTCGAAAATATGCCCAAGCGCGAGATCCTCTCGCAGATGACGAATTGGCCGACGTTGCCGAAGATCTTTATCGGCGGCAAGTTTTACGGCGACACCGATATTCTTGCCCCGATGGCCGAAAACGGCGAACTAAAAACGGTCCTCGCCGAAGCATTTCCCGGTCGCCCGGAGCCGAAGCCCGTTATCACCTTGCACTAAGCGTTGCTGACGCTCTACGAGGCGGGAAACGAGGCGACGTGGCTCGCCTCGTTTTCATTTCACGTCGACGTGCGCCCGCGCTACTGCGAATGCGACGGACAGGGCCATCTTTCCAACGTCGTCTATCCCGCGTATTTCGAGCTTTCGCGGCTGCAGTATTTCAAAGCGGTGCACGATCCCGAACCGCATGCGAGCTTCGCCTTCCAGCACGTGACGGCCGAATTGCAACTGCGCTATCTCGCCGCATGCTACTACGACGAGCCGCTGCGCGTCGCATCGAAGCTCGCGACGCTAGGACGCACGAGCGCGACGATGGAGCAGGCCGTGCTCGGTCCCGACGACTCGATTCGCGCGTTCGCCCGCATCGCGATCGTGCGCGCAGGCGCGGACGGGAACGCCACGCAGCCGTGGTCGAACCTCCAGCGCGTCGCATTGGAAACGTTTGCAGATCGCACGTTTTCCGTCATCGCGCGCTAAGCGGACGCGGCAGCCGCCTTAGATCCCCGAGTACCGCCGGCTCAATCGACCGCGCTCTATACGCAAGCGCGCATCTGTGGGGATGTTAGCGTGGTGGACGCTGGTGGAGTGCGGTGCTAGACGGAGACGCGTTTGCGCGGTGGCGGCGCACCGTGCGGATCGGCGAACGCGCCGGCCGGGGACGCAAGCAATCGGTCGAGCTCCTGGGCCGTAAGCTCCTGCGACACATCGCGTGCCGCCGAAACCATGCAGAAGAAACCGAAATTGGCGTCGCTGCGATTGACGAACTGATGCGGTACGAGCGGCCCGACGTAGACGACGTCGTGCTGGCGCACCTCGCGAACGGCGTCCCCGACGATCGCATACCCGACCCCGGCGCCGATGATGACGAAGTGCTCGTGTTCGTGCTTCTCCAGGCGCGACACCGTGCCGGGCGGCAAATCGAAGTAGCGAAGCTCGTTCGCCGGGCCGGCGGCGCCGGGTTCATCCTTGCGGCCGCCGACGAGCGTATGACGCACGACGCTCGTGGCCGCACCGGGGACGTACCCCTCGGGCTCGATGCCCTCCCAGCCGTCGGGCGTCTTCGTAACGATAGCGCGTTGCATATTGCCTTCGAGTATAGCAAGACCGTATCGTTAAGCCACCCTTAAAGTCGGTTCGTTAAGGTGAGACCGGCCTTCTTCCGGAGGCCTGACTTTCTATGAGGAGTGTTCGTGCGACGCCTACGTCACGCTGCTGTGTTCCTGTTGCTCGCGTCAACGACGATCGGCGGACCGCTAGGTGCGGCGCCGCTCGCCGCGTCTCCCAACGAGAAGATCGCTCAAACGGCGCCAGCGTCGCCCGCGTCGCCGGCACCAGCCGCGCCAGCCGCAGCGAATGCGACGCTCAACGGAACGGTCGTCGACGCTTCGACGAACTCACCGCTCGGCGGCGTTTCGATTTCCGCACGAGGTTCCGCATCGTCGGCCAGCGTGACGACTGCGGCCGACGGCAGCTTCACGCTGTCGCTGCCTAGCGGCATCTACGATATCAACGCGAACAAAGGCGGCTTTCAAGCCGGGCAAGTTGCGAGCTACGCCCTCGTCGCAGGCGTCACGTCGACCTTGCGCATCGCGCTGACCGAAGCGAATTCCAATTCGCTGCGCACGATCGGGCGCGTCTCGGTCTCGCGTCGCAGTTCGCTCAACACGGGCACGTCCGCGACCGCCGTGCTCGATAGCGCGACGATCACCAATCGCGAGCTGCCCAACCTCAGCGACACGGTTCCCGAATTGCCCGGCGTAACGCTCCTGCGCACGACCGGCGCGACGGCCAATTCGTTCTTCGTCGTCCGCGGCGGCGATATCGAAACCAAAGTCAACATCGACGGCCATCCGGTCAGCGTCGGCACGTTCGGCAACTACAATACGAATTACGCCATCGCGACGATCTTCGACCAAGTCGAAGTGCTCAAAGGCGCCGGCCTCAACGGTCCGACGGCCGGTGAGTCCGTCTTCGGCACCGTCAATCTGCGCACGCGCGATTTCTCGCCGACGAACTACGTCGACGTGCAAGCCGGCGCGGATAGCTATAAAGGCAGCCTCTACAGCGCGTTCGGCAACGTCAATCTCCTCAACGGTAAATTGAGCGTCCTCGCGGGCCGCGCGTACAGCGGCTATCGGGGCCCCTTCGACAACTATATGGCCAATCGTATCGGTGCCAATACCGGTATCGCTCCGTACACCTATCAAATTCCCAATTTCACGGGCCTCGTGCAATGGCAGGGCGATTTGAGCAACCGCTACGGTTTACAAGGCGAACTCGCCAAAGCGCGCTATCGCTTTTCGAATGCGACCTCGGTCACCGCCGAATATCTCGGTCTGCAGGGTCAATACATTCCGCAGGGCGGATCGTATGCGAGCTTCGAGGGATACGCCACCATCGCGCCATGTTATAACGGCGCCAAACCCGGCGCGACCGCGGCGGATTGCAATGCGGGATCGCTCTACAACGCTCCCTACACAACTGGCCTGATCGGCCAATCCGTCCCGACGTACTTCTGGTTTCCGAGCTCGTACATTCAGAATAACGAACCGCAATTTTCCGCCGAATTCCGCACGACGCTCAAGAACGACACGCTCTTACTGCGGCCGTACACCGCGCTCGTGAATCGCTTCATCAGCGGCGACCGCGAGAACCGGTATCCCGGAAACAACGGCGGCTGGTTCCAAGTGGTTAACGGCGCGAACTGCCAGGCGTCTTTTAGCGGACCCGATGCGAAGACGGGCGCGGCGACGGGCGCGAAGGGGCCTTGCTTCTCGAGCGCCTTTGCCGGCCCGACCGGCCCCGCGTATATCGGCGCTTCGAATCCGGGTTCGGTCGTGTACTCGACGACGATGACCGCCCCGACGTGTACGCCCGCACAGCCGTGCTACACGACGCCGACCGGCACGCAGAACGACGGCAAGATCGGTTTCGGAACGCCGTTCAGCCAGCCCGAAGTCGACCGGCTCCGCGGCGTGACGTTCCAATATCTCCACCCGGTGCACGAGAATCTCTATAGCTTCAGCTACGACTATAATTCCGACGATACGAACTCGACGACGCTCGATACCACGGCGACCTGTCCCGGCTGTCGCCCGACCCTCGGCGGACCGGCCAACAGCCTCCCCGCCGGAACGCTCGGCGCACAGCCCAATTGTCCCGCGAGCATCTTTGCGAATCTGCCGCAAACGTCGATCGCAATTCCGCCGACGATCATCCGTAAAAACGACTTTGCCGCCACCGGTCAATTGCAGCTCACGCCCGCGTTGCAAGCCTCGCTCGGCTTATACTTCACTAATTATCGCTCGTCGGCACAGGTCGAAGATCCGAGCGTCCTCGCCGCATACACCGCCGGGCCCGGTTCAGGCTACGCTCCGGTCGCCCTCGTAAATCGGACCAACACCGTGAACCATCTCGACCCGCACGTCGGCTTTACGTACCGCGTCGATCCGAATCTCGTGCTTCGCGCGAGCGGCGGGTCGTCCGTGACGTTGCCGTACGCGTCAGTCATTTCGGGGCTCGGCTCCGTCGACCGGCCCAACGGTGCCAACAATCAAGCGTATACGTTATCGCTTGCGAATTCGGCGCTGCGCCCGGAAACGACCGTGGCGTACGATTTCGGCTTCGATTACCGCTTGTCGGACTCTGGCATATTTTCGTTCGATGCCTACGACAATACGGTCCACAACATCTTCGCAGCGGTGACCGTCGCGACGGCTCCCGTCGCTAATATCAACGCACCCGGCGGCTACTTCCAAAGCTCCACCGTCAATGGCCCGATCGGCCGCTATTACGGTCTCGAAGCCGCCTTCAACAAAAGCGTTCCGCTCGGTTTCGGCTACACGCTGCAAGGCTCGTTCGAGCGCGCCTACCTCGATCAGTTGCCGCTCTCGCTGTACACGTCGGCGATCAATCTCGTCAATGGGAAACAACTTGATGGGTCGGTCAACGGCCAGAGCGCGATTCCGTTCGCGAAAGGCTACGGCGAGATCCGGTATTCGGGTCTGCATAATTCGCTCGTCACGCTAGGCGCGGATTACGAAGGCGCGAACAACCCGACCTACGGTCCGGCGTATACGATATTCAATAGCACGGTTCGCTTCGAAGTCGCGCCGTCCGTCGCATTCCAAATGGCGGTCGACAACATTTCGGGCTTCAGTACCGGTACCGCACTGGGCCGCGCCCTCTTCAATCAGGGCAGCGGCACGATCCGCCAGGGCCCCGGCGCCGCCGGCGCGTCGCTGCGCACGAAATCGCTTCAGGAAGTCAACCCGCGCACGTACCGCTTCACGCTCCAACACAAATTCTAGCGAACGGGCCCACTTTCGTGCGCCGTCGTATCGGGCTCGCATGCCGAACTATTGGCTTTTCAAGTCCGAACCGGAAACGTACGGCTTCGACCGGCTCGAGCGCGAGGGCCGGACGCAGTGGAGCGGCGTGCGCAGTTTCCAGGCACGGAATATCATGAAATCGATGCAGCTCGACGATCTCGGTTTCTTCTACCATAGCAGTACGAAGGTACCGGGCATCGCCGGGATCTGCCGCGTCGTACGCGCCGCATATCCCGATTTCACCGCGCGCGACAAACGAAGCCCGTACTACGACCGCAAAGCGACCGAGTCCCAGCCGATCTGGGAAATGGTCGACGTTGCCTTCGAACGCCCGCTCCCGCGTTTCGTGACCTTGAGCGAGCTGCGTGCCAATGCGGCGCTCGCACCGACGATGGTCCTGTTGCGTAAAGGGACGCGGCTTTCCGTGCAACCGGTCGCCGAACGCGAATGGGGGATCGTTCTCGCCATGGCAGAACGACCGCAATCCGCATGATCGAAACGCTGTATTCGCCACCCGATCCCGTTTGGGAAGAGCGCATTCGCGCGAGTTTCGCGAAGCAAGGGGCGATGCGCCACATCGGTGCGTCGATCGCTCACGTCACGCCCGGCTCCTGCATCATCACCGTTCCGTTTCGCGACGAACTCGCCCAGCAGCACGGCTACTTTCACGCCGGGATAACTAGCGCCGTGGCGGATTCGGCGGGCGGTTATGCCGCGCTCACGCTCTTTCCGGCAAACGCCGAAGTGCTGACGGTCGAGTTCAAAATCAACCTCATCGCGCCCGCGCATGGCGACCTCCTCGTCGCCGAAGCAAACGTCGTACGCAGCGGCCGGACGCTGACGATCTGCGCCGTCGATATCTGCGTCGAGCGCGACGGCGCGCGCATACCTTGCGGTTTGATGCAGCAGACGCTCATCCGCATCGATCAGAAGTAGCGCGGTCTACGCGCCGACGGCCTGCAGCAGGGCCGCTTGTCCGTCGAACGGCGCCTGGCCCGGCGGAACCGCGCGGCGCATGTAGCTGCCGTCGGCACGCAGCCAGCGCGTCTTACACGTATCGCGCTCAATGACGTCGATGATTTGGTCGAAGATGTAGTCGCGAATCGTCGGATCGAGGACGGGGACGATCGTCTCGACGCGGCGATCGAGATTGCGACCCATCCAATCCGCACTGCCCATGAAGACCCGGCGCTCGCCGCCGTTGGCGAAACAGAAGATGCGCGAGTGCTCGAGAAAACGGCCGACGATGCTGCGGACGCGGATCGTATCGCTCACCCCGGGAATGCCGGGCCGCAACTCACACATGCCGCGCACGATGAGATCGATCGGCACGCCCGCCTGCGACGCACGGTAGAGCGATTGCACGGTGCGCTTGTCGCTGATGGCGTTGAGCTTCGCGACGATGCCCGAGGGCCGGCCGGCCAGGGCGTTGGCCGTCTCACGTTCGATGAGGTCGACGAAGCCGCTGCGCAAGGTCGTGGGCGCGACGAGCAGCTTTTCGTAGCGCGTCGCTTTCGAAAAGCCGGTCAGCCGGTTGAAGAGATGCGTGACGTCGGCCCCGAGTTCGGGACGGCACGTGAAGAGCGAGAGATCGGTGTAGATTTTAGCCGTTTTATCGTTGTAATTGCCCGTGCCGAAATGGATGTAGCGCCGGATCCCGTCGGGCTCGTCGCGTACGACGAGGATGACCTTGGCGTGGACCTTGAGGCCGGGCAAGCCGTAGATCACGTGCGCGCCGACGCGTTCGAGATTGCGCGCCCACAGGATGTTGTTCTCTTCGTCGAAGCGCGCTTTGAGTTCGATCAGCGCGGCGACTTGTTTGCCGTTTTCCGCGGCTTCGACGAGCGCGCCGACGATCGGCGAATTTCCCGACGTTCGATACAACGTCTGCTTGATCGCGAGCACCTGCGGATCGCTCGCGGCCTGCTTGATGAACTGCACGACCGGATCGAAGGAGTCGTAGGGATGGTGCAGCAGCAGATCGCCTTCCCGGATCGCGGCGAAGATATCGGTCTCGCCGAGCAGCCGTTTGGGGATCGCGGGCGTGTAGGGCGCGTCGTGCAGGTCCGGCCGGTCGAGGTTGACGAGCGTCCACAGATCGTTCGCCCCCAGTATCGTGTCGATTGCGTAGAGATCGACGTCTTCGAGCGAAAGCGCTTCGAGCAACATCGCGCGCAAATGTGCCGGCATCGACGCTTCGACTTCGAGCCGCACCGGTTCGCCGAACCGGCGCTTACGCAGTTCCGATTCGATCGCCCGCAGCAGATCGTCGGCTTCGTCCTCCTGAAGGTCGAGATCGGCGTCGCGCGTTACGCGAAAACCGTAGGACGCGCGGATGTCGAGGCCGGGAAAAAGCGCGTCGAGATTGTGCGCGATCACGTCTTCGAGCAGCACGAAATGGGCTTCGCCTTCGGCCGATTCCACGGATACGAGCCGCGGCAGGCTCTGCGGAACTTTCACGCGCGCGAAGCGCATGATCGGCCCTTCGGCGCTCGCTTCGTACATCTCGACGCCGAGCGAAAGCGACAGATTCGAAATATAGGGAAACGGGTGCCCTTGATCGACCGCGAGCGGCGTGAGCACCGGAAAGACCCGCTGCTCGAAAAAATCCTTGAGGGCGGCGCACTGGCGCTCTTCGAGGTCGGCGTATTGGCGGATCGCGATGCCGGCGCGAGCGAGCGCCGGAAACAGATCGTCACGTAAGAGCTTGGCAAAGCACGCGAGCGACGTCCGCAGCCGCACGGAGATCGCGGCCACCTGCTCTGCCGGTAAGCGGCCGTCGTTCGAGCGCTTGACGATCTCCGCTTCGATCTGCTGCTTGAGCGCGGCGACGCGAATCATGAAATATTCATCGAGATTCGTCGAGTAGATCGCCATGAATTTCAGCCGCTCGAGCAGCGGGTTACGCTCGTCGATCGCCTCTTCGAGGACTCGATCGTTGAATTCGAGCCAGGAGAGTTCCCGGCTATAGTACAGCGATGGATCGTCGAGGGAGATCGGGGGAGCTTGCGGCGGCACGAGCATCCTCGGGCGGATTCGGCATGCGACGCCTGAAATCCACGCCGACCCATGCTCGATCTCGCCGTCCACCTCCGCGACCACATCGCGCTCTCGCTCGCGGCGCTCGCGGCGGCGCTCGCGGTGGGCATCCCGCTCGGCGTTTTCCTCGCCCGAGCGCCGCGCGGCCGCAGCGTCGCGCTGGGGGCGGTCTACATCGCGCGGGTCGTTCCGAGTTTGGCCGTGCTCGCGCTGATGCTGCCGCTGGTCGGCGTGGGCTTCACGCCCGCCGTCGTGGCCCTCGCCTTGCTCGCGATCCCGCCCATTGCAATCAACACGGATCTGGGTCTGCGCGGCGTGCCCGAGGCGGTGCGTGACGCGGCGCGCGGCCTCGGCATGGACGAGCGCCAGATCAGCGCGCGCGTCGAATGGCCGCTCGCGTTGCCGATCGTCTTCTCCGGCATTCGGACTGCGGCGATCGAGGTCGTGGCGAGCGCGACGCTCGCCGCTTTCATCGGCGGCGGCGGCCTCGGGGAGTACATCGTCAACGGCATCGCGCTCAACGACGCGCGCGAACTGCTCGAAGGCGCGGTCTCCGTCGGAATCCTGGCGCTAGCCGTGAGCGCAGCCTTAACGCGACTCGAACGGCGCCTTGCCGCGCAATGAGGCGGACCGCGCGCTGAGGAAGGCCGGGCCGATGCAGATCAATCGCGCTCGGGCGCTCGCCTTCATCGGCTCCGCGGCGACGCTGGCCGCCTGCGGCGGCAAGAACGCAGCCGCCGCTTCGACGATCGCGATCGGCTCCAAGGATTTTACGGAAGAGCTCATTCTAGGCGAGATGTACGCGGCGATCCTGGAACAGAACGGCTTCACGATCACGCGCAAGCTCGATCTCGGCGGGACGCAAGTCGCGATGGCGGCGTTGCAGCGCGGCGATATCGACCTCTATCCGGAGTACACCGGCACGGCCCTCATCACGCAGCTCAAAGCGAAACCGAGCAAAGATGCCGCGGCGAATTACCGAACCGTCAAAGCGTATTACGCCGCCCACTACAAACTCGAATGGCTCGAAGCGGCACCGTTCAACGATACGCAGGCGCTCGCAACGACGCAGGCGATCGCGACGAAATATTCGCTCAAAACCTTGAGCGATCTCGCAAAAGCGGCGCCGCAATTACGCTTGGGCGCGATCCCGGAGTTCACCAAGCGCGACGACGCGTTGCCCGGCTTGCAGAAAGCCTACGGCGGGTTCGCCTTCAAGGACGTCAAGCTTTTCGATATCGGTCTGAAGTATAAGGCGCTCGAAACGGGCCAGGTCGACGTCGTGGTCGCCTTCGGAACCGATGGCAAGATCGATGTCGATAAGCTCTACGTCTTCATCGACGACAAGCGTTTCTGGCCGAGCTACCAAGTCGCACCCGTCGTACGTAAAACGACGCTGGACACGTATCCAGCGATCGCGACGCACTTGAACAAACTGGCACCGCTGCTCACGGACGACATCATGCGCGGGCTCAACGCACAAGTCGATGGCGCGAAAAAAGACCCGAAGGCCGTCGCGCTCGAATTTCTGCGGACCCACGGCTTCGCGTAGTGACGGCGACCGGCAAGGGGGGCGCGCCCGTCGCGATGCGCGGCGTCGTCGTCACGTACGCCGGAGCGGACCGGCGCGCGGTCGACGACGTGACGCTCGACGTTGCCGCGGGAGAGCTCATCGTTCTCCTCGGGCCTTCGGGCTGCGGCAAGAGCACGCTCTTGCGCACCATCAACCGGCTCGTCGTGCCCGACGCCGGAACGATCGAAGTGGCCGGAAACGACGTCGCCGCAACGTCGCCCGAGACGCTGCGGCGCGGCATCGGGTACGTGATCCAAGCCGTCGGGCTCTTCCCGCACATGAGCGTGGGCCGCAACATCGGCATCGTTCCGGGTCTGCTCGGCTGGGAACAGGCGCGTATCGAGTCGCGAATCGACGAACTCCTCGCACTCGTCGAACTGGACCCGCAGCGCTATCGTAACCGCCTGCCGCGCGAACTTTCCGGCGGCGAGCAGCAGCGCGTCGGCGTCGCGCGCGCGCTCGCAGCCGAGCCGCGCGTCCTTCTGATGGACGAACCGTTCGGCGCCGTCGACGCGCTCGTTCGCACGGCGCTGCAAGACGAAACCGTGCGCATCCATCGGGCGCTCGGCACGACGATCTTCTTCGTCACGCACGACGTCGACGAGGCCCTGCGGATCGCGGACCGCATCGTCGTCATGCAGGCGGGCCGCATCGTCCAAGCCGACACGCCGCTGCACATTCTCGCACGTCCGGCGACGCGCTACGTGGAAGAGCTCTTGGACACGCACGATGCCGTACGGCGCTTACAGTTGCTGACCGTCCGCGACGCGATGTCGCGCTCGCCGGGCACGCCGGGCACGCCGATCCAGGGCACGATCGCGGCGGATCGGACCCTGCGTCAGGCGCTCGCGGCGTTTCTCGGCGGCGCGAATCGGCTGGCCGTGACGGACGAACCGAACGCGACGCTCGAATTCGAAGACGTCCGCCGCCTGCTCGCGACCGCCGGTCGCTAAAGTGCTGAACTATCTGGTCGATCATCCCGACGTCGTCGGCTGGCGTCTGCTGCAGCATCTCGAGATCGTCGCGATCGCCCTCGTCGTCGCGTTCGCAATCGCCCTCCCCCTCGGGGTCGCGGCGGCGCGCGATGCGCGCGTCCGCGCGCCGCTGCTCGGAACGCTCGGCGTCCTCTACACGCTGCCGAGTCTCGGCGTCTTCGCACTCCTGATCCCGCTCTTCGGGCTCGGCCTCGTGACCACGGAGATCGCGCTCGTGGCATACGCGCAGATGATTCTCGTGCGCAACATCGTCGCGGGGCTCGACGCCGTTCCGGCGACGATCCGCGAAGCGGCGCGGGGCCTCGGGATGACGCGCGCGCAGGCGCTCTGGCGCATCGAGCTGCCGCTCGCGCTGCCGGTGATTTTGGGCGGCGTGCGGCTCGCCGCCGTCGCGACCATATCGATCGCGACGCTGGCCGGAAAAATCGATGCGGGCGGCCTCGGCGCATTGCTCTTCGCCGGGCTCGATAACGACGATCCGAGCCGCATCGTCGCGGGCAGCGCTGCCGCAGCGACGCTCGCCATCGGCGTCGACGCGCTACTGCGCCTCGTGGAACGGACGGCCGCAAGCCGCGCGCGTTGACCCGCGTCGACCGCCCGGGAAACGGGTACGCCCCCGGCATGAGCGATACGAACGATCTCGCGGGCACCGTCGTGTTCGTCACGGGCGCGAGTTCCGGCATCGGTGAGGCGACCGCGCGGACGGTCGCGGCGCATGGCGCGCACGTCGCACTCGTCGCGCGCCGCCGGGAGCGCCTCGATGCGCTCGCGATGGCGATTCGCGGAAACTATGGCTCGGCGTTCGTCATCGAGGCCGACGTCACGCAAGACGCTCAGGCGCGTGACGCGATCGAACGCACGGTTGCGGAATTCGGCCGTCTCGATACGGTCGTCAATAACGCCGGCGTCATGCTGCTCGGACCGATTTCCGACGCGGACCCGAGCGATTGGCGGCGGATGCTCGAGCTCAACGTCGCCGCATTGATGAACGTCACGCACGCCGCACTGCCGCATCTCAAAAAAGCGGCGCAAGACGGGCCGCGCCGCGTCGCGGATCTCGTCAACGTCAGTTCGGTCGCGGGGCGCATCGCGCGTAGCGGCAGCGGCGTCTATAACGCGACGAAATTCGCCGTCGGCGCGTTTAGCGAATCGCTCCGCCAGGAAGTGACCAAGGCTCACGTGCGCGTCTCGCTCGTCGAGCCGGGCGCCGTCGCGACCGAACTCGTATCGCATAACAGCGAGCAGATGCGGGAAGCGATCAAAGCACGGTTGAGCCAGATGGAGATGTTGGCCGCCGAAGATATCGCAGACGCGGTCGCCTATATCGTGACCCGGCCGCGCCACATCGCGATCAACGAACTGCTGATCCGGCCGACCGAACAAGACTCGTAGGCGTTCGCGACGCGGCGACGAGTCCTCCGAAGAGCGCGCTACTCGTCGCATCGTCGAGTTCTTCAGGATGCCACTGCACGGCCACGAAAAAGCGGTGCGGGAACGCTGCGTCGAGCACTTCGATGACGCCGTCGTTCGAACGGCCCACCGCGACCAACCCTTCGCCGACGTCGCGCACCGCCTGATGGTGCATCGAATTGGTCGCAACTGCGGTCGCGCGGACCAGCCGTGCGAAGGCGCTCGCCGGAAGCACCGTCACCGTGTGTCCGTCGGCGTAGTCGTACCGTTCCAGGCCGCTATCGTAGGTCTGGCGATGTTCGATCGTATAGCGCACGCCTAGCTCGTCACGCAGATCTTCGACGAGCGTTCCGCCGAAGGCGACGTTGGCGATCTGCAGGCCACGACAGATGCAGAGCGTCGGCACGTCGCGCACGCGGGTCGCGCGGACGAGTGCGATTTCGAAGCCGTCACGCTCCGCCGAGTATTCGTCACGTTCGCAACGCGAATGTTCCGAACGACCGCCGTAGCGCGTCGGATCGAGATCGACGCCCCCCGATACGACGACCCCATCGAGCGTTGCGAGCCGTTCCTCGAATTCGCTCAGCGCGTTGGAAAGCAGCACCGCTTCGCCGCCCGCGCGTTCGACCGCGCGTACGTACGCTGCACCGGGGTCGCCGGCCGTCGACGTAATGCCGATTTTAGGCAAGCCGCTATCCGACGGCGTGGGCCGCGTCGACGAACTTCGCGGCGAGACGGAAGCAAAAGCGCATCGCGCTCGTTTTTGTAGGCACGAAACGCGGCCCTGCGTTTACCTGATGACGAGCAAGGTTACGGCGAAACGGCCGGCATCGTCCGTCCAGGTGGCGCCGACGCGAAAGCCGCTATCGGCTGCGAGCTGCACGATATCGTCCGCATCGAACTTATGCGACGATTCGGTGTGGATCGTCTCGGCCGCCGTAAACGCGATCTCGATGCCGAGCGAGTCGATGGGAACGCGCATGCCGCGCCCGGCGACCAGAAAGGAATCGACGCTGCCGCGCCGCGCATCGTAGCGCGAGACGTGCGCGAATCCATCGAGATCGAAATGGCCGCCGAGCTCGCGATTGATCCGCGCCAGCACGTTCTTGTTGAAGGCCGACGTGACGCCCGTCGGATCGTTGTAGGCGCGCTCGAGCGTCGCGGGATCTTTCTTCAGATCGGTGCCGAGCAATAAGCCGTCACCGGGCTTAAAGGCCGCAGACATCGCGCGCAGCAGCGCACGCGCGGATTCGGGATCGTAGTTCCCGATATTCGAACCCAGGAAGAGGGCGAGCACCCGCCGCGACGTGCGCAGACGGGCCGATTCGAGTACGTCGAAATAATCGCTCGCATACGCGCTGATATGGAGCCGCTCGTACTGCGCGACGAGCGCGGCCGCCGAACCGACGAGCGCTGCCGGCGAAATATCGATCGGATGATAGTCCAAGCGTTGCTGCACGGCGAGGGCCGCACCGATGAGCGCGCGGGTCTTGCGCGCGCTGCCGCTTCCGAATTCGACGAGTTCGATCTCGCCGCCGAGGGCCGCAACCATCTCGCCGGCATACCGCTCGAGAATATCGGCCTCGCTGCGCGTGAGATAATATTCCGGCAGCGCGCAGATCGCTTCGAAAATCGCAGAACCGAGTTCGTCGTAAAAATATTTCGGCGGGAGTCGCTTGCGCTCGGCGGTAAGACCGGACCGTACGTCGTCTGCAAAACTGGCGGAATGCGTGCGTTCCGGCGCGCGATAGAGCGCCAAGCGCTCGCTAACGGGTATCAGTGGTGCGGATTCGGGAATGATCACTCGGCGTACGTTCCCCGTAAGGAGTAAATGTTGCAGACCCAGGAGCTAACGATTGCCGTCGACGGCAATCCGATGCCGAGCTTCCTAGCGCGCCCCGACGGTGACGAATCCCGCGCCGCCATCATCGTGCTACAGGAAATCTTCGGCGTCAATCGCGAGGTTCGCCGGATCGCCGAGTCGTTCGCGGACGCCGGCTACGCGGCGCTTGCGATCAATTTTTACCATCGCACGCACCCCGCCCTCAATGAACCCTATACCCAGGAAGGGTTGCAGAACGGCTTTGCCGCCGCGAAAGCCGTCTCGCGCGCGACCTTGCGGGCCGATGTAAGCGCCGCGATTGCGTTTCTCGAAGCGCAGCCGTTCGTTAAGCACGGTAAGATCGCGACGTGCGGCTTTTGCTTCGGAGGTTCCACGGCGTTCGTAACGGCGACGCTCCCCGGCCTCGCAGCCGCGATTCCGTTCTACGGCGGCAACATCGCGGCCGGTTTTCCGAACGGCGAGCCCGAGGGCTTGGCCGATACCGAGGATATCCGCGTTCCGCTCCTGTTCTTCTTCGGTGGTAAGGACGAGTACATTTCCGCCGATGCCGTCCGGCGCATCGACGAAACGCTCGCGGCGGCGGGGAAAGCGCACGAAGTCGTCACCTATCCGAACGTCGGTCACGCGTTCTTTCGCGAGAGTTCGGCTGCGCTGAGCGAGCACGAAGTGAACGACGCGTGGCAACGTGTGCGGGCGTTTCTCGCGCAGCACCTCACTTAAGAACTCCACGCGACGCCGAGTTGCGTTGCGATGAAGCTCCAGCGATCGGCTAGCTCCGCAACGACTTTATGACGGGGCTTGCCGATGCCGTGGCCGGCGTTGGCTTCGACGTACACGTACACCGGCGCGTCGCTCGCCGTCGCTTCGGCGATCCGCGCGCCGAATTTACGCGCGTGCATCGGATCGACGCGACCGTCCGATTCCGCCGTCGCGACGAGCATCGCGGGATAGCACTCGCCGTCGCGCACGTTGTGGTACGGCGAATACGCACGCAGAAATACGGCATCGCGCGCGTCGTCTGGGTCACCGTACTCGGCGATCCACAGACGCGCGATCAGGAACTCGTGAAAGCGCAGCATATCGGTGAGCGGCACCAGACACACGACGGCCCGCGCGAGTTCGGGCCGCTGCGTCGTGACCGCGGCGACGAGTAAGCCGCCGTTGCTGCCGCCCATGATCGCGATGCGCGCGGCATCCGCGATCCCGGCCCCGGCGAGATACCCGGCCGCCGCGATGAAGTCGTCGAAGACGTTTTGCTTGCGTTCGCGCATGCCGGCGCGATGCCAGTCTTCGCCGAACTCGCCGCCGCCGCGCAAATTTGCGACGGCATAGACGCCGCCGGCATCGAGCCACGGCACGATACTCGGTGCGAACGAAGGGACGAGCGAAACGTTGAAGCCGCCGTATCCGTACAGCACGGCCGGCGCCGTGCCGTCGAAGGCGACATCGTTGCGTGCGACGACGTACATCGGTATGCGCGTGCCGTCTTTGGAAGCGTACCAGCGCTGCTCGACGCGGTACGCGCCGGCGTCCAACGGCGCGGCGATGCGCTCCCACGTCGCGCGCGTGGCGGGATCCGCTGCCAGGGAGACCCGCACGATCTCCGGCGCTATCAGAAACGACGCGAGTTGGACGTACGCGTCGGGCGAACGCTCGTCGGTCGCGATCGCGAGCACGCTGCGCGCGCCAAAGTCGAGCGTCTCGAAGCGCCCGTCGCCGCGCCGGATGCGAACCACCGAGCGGACGTCTTCGAGATAGTGCAGCACCAGCGCGTCGCGCGAAACCGCGATCGCATCGAGCGCGCCGTCGCCTTCCGTAACGATCTCGCGCCACGCGTCGCGATCCAGCGCCTGCGGGCTTACTGCGAAAACGCGAAAGCGCGGCGCGCCTTCGTTGGTTCGCACGAAGAGTGTCGCATCGGAGACGCGCACGTCGAAAATTGCGGCGCGGCCCTCGGCGATCGGCGCGAAGAGCGGCGGCGAGACGGCGGTATCCGCGACGTACGCGTCGCTGCGCGCCCATCCGTCGTGCACGTTGACGACGAGATAGCGCCCGTTCGCCGACAACTCGAGGGCGAGCATGTCTTCGCGCTTGCGGCCCTCACCGAAGATGCACGCGTCGCGCTCGGGGGCGTCACCGAGTGCGTGCCGGTACACGCGCACGTCGTATTCGCCGCCCGGCGGATAGCGCGTGTAATAGAACCCGCGCTCGTCGGGATACCACGCGAGGCTGCAGTAGCGCGTATCGGGAATCGCTTCGCTCAAGCGCTCGCCCGTCGCGACGTCGAGCACGTGCAGCGTGCTGCGCTCGTCGCCGTTGCGCGACGAGCCGAAGGCGAGGAGCGCCCCGCTCGGACTCGCGTACCACCAGTCGATCGTCACGAGCCCGGCGGGATCGAGCGTCGCCGGATCGAGCAGGACCCGCTCCTGTGCGCCGCTGCGAACGTAGAGCGACGCTTGGTCGGCTCGGCCGCGCCGCGCGCTGAAGAAAGCGCGCTCCCCGCGCGCCGCGGGCACCCCCTGTACGTCGACGGCAAGCAACGCCTCGAGTCGCGCCACGAGCCCGGCCCGGCCCGGACTCGCATCGAAGGCGGCCCTCGTTCGAGCGTTTTGCGCGGCCGTCCACGCGATCGTTCGCGGGTCGGCGGCGTCTTCGAGATAGCGGTGCGGATCGGTCGCGGTCGTCGAATTCATCGCCGCGCTCTTTGTCGCGTCCGGCGGCCGCCTCCCGTCGCATCGCGCTGGATGCGAGACCACCGGTCGTAGATATCGCCGATGTACTCGATCGTCTCGGGATAAGGCGGAACGCCGCGGTAGTGCGCGACGACGCCGGGCCCGGCATTGTAAGCCGCCATCGTCGCCGCGTACGGATCGGGATAGCGTCCGTCGTAGGCGCGCACGTAGCGCCCCAAGAGTTCCGCTGACCCGCGCATCGCATCGGCCCAATCGAAGGGGTCGACGCCTTCCATATCGGCGGTTCCGAGCGTAAATTGGGCGATGCCGATCGCACCGGCCGACGACATCGCCTGCGGATTGAAGCCCGATTCTTGAAGCAGCGTCGCGGCGACGAACTCGTACGGGAGGTGATGGGCGCGCGCCAGGCCGATCGCGTGCGTGACGAAGACCAGCGCATCGAAGGGATCGAGCCGATGGTTTGCCCTGACCGCGGAACGCAGGACGGCGAGTGCGGGACCCCCCGGCACGGGGGTATCGTAAAGGATACGCAGGCCGCGCAGGTCGCGGGCCGCGAGCGGAACCCTCCAGCTCTGCACGCGGTCTTCAAGAGATTCGAGGCGTACCTCGGTCTCACTTGGGTACGTTGCGAAGGCGTCGGATGCCGGCGGTCCTGCGGTACAGCCGGCCCCGATCAGAAGCCCGAGCCCCACGAGCACGGGCAGGTAGAGCCGCTCCGTCGGCACGAAAGCGTTACGAAAAGGCGTCCACATTGATAAAGGAACGGGTTTCGGAGAAGAACATATGGGCGGCGGCGTCGTGATGTTTCTCATTTCGTTCGGCTTCGTATTGATCGTCGGCGACTTAGCGTCGACGTTTCTTTACCATCTGCCGCAGCATCTTTGGTTTAAGCTGCACCTGAAAACGCATCACGACCGTAGCCGGTCGTATTGGGACCACGCGGTCCTGTCGAAAGATCCCGAAGTACTGCTCGACGGCCTGCTCGGCGCCGTGCCCTATCTCGCGGTCGCGCTCCCATTTTTCTTCCTCGGTCCTTGGGCCGCCGCGGGCGCCGGTGTCGCATTACTGCTGGGTCAACTTCACGTCTGGTGGCGGCACACGGTCGATTTAGGCTGGCAGACGCCGCCGGGAGTCGCCCGCATCTGCCGCGCCCTGCAGATCGTGCTCCCGGAAGATCACGATGGACACCATCGTAATCCCGATATCGAATTTGGCGATATCTTTCGTTTTTACGATGCGCCGGCGCGCGCCGCGTTGAGCTACGTCCGCGCATTTCAGCGCCGCAGACGGACGGCGCTCAAACGGTTGCAGCGCATTCGTGCGTTGCGCGTCATGCGGACGACGCAGCGCGCGTGACCAAGCGCGTCCTCGTACTGATCTCCGATACCGGCGGCGGCCATCGCAGCGCTGCGAATGCGATCGTTGCCGGACTCGATGAGGTCGATACGGGGCCGCATGGCGAATCGTTCACCTTCGAGCATCGCATCGAAGACGTCGCAGCGCATTGCACCTTTCCTCTTTCGCAACTCGGGCCGGCGTACAGCGCGGCCCTTCGTTTTGCGCCGCCGCTCTATGGTGCGCTCTTCCATGCCACCAACGGCCGGCGCCGGTTCCGCGGCGTGATCCGCTTTTGCGAACCGCTCTATCGCGAGCGGCTGCGCAGCCTGTTCCAAAGCTATAAGCCCGACGTCATCGTTTCGGTCCACCCGCTGCTCAACCACGCAGCGCTGCGGGCGCGGGCCGATGCGAACATGCTCCAGATCCCCGTGATTACGGTCGTGACCGACCTCGGCCGCGTTCACGAAGGCTGGCTCGTTCCCGACGTCGATGCAGTCGTCGTCCCGGCGCGCGAAGTCTATCAGCGCGCTCTGGAAAAAGGCATCCCTTCGAACCGCGTATACCACCTCGGGCATCCCGTCCATCCGCGCTTCGAAGACGTATCCGATACGAAGGCGCAGCTGCGAACGCAGCTCCGCTTACCGGCCGATAAAACGATCGCGCTCTTGATGGCCGGCGGCGAAGGCGGCGGAAAGCTGCTCCCCACGACGCTCGCGCTCGCAAAATCGAAACTGCCGTTGCACATGGTCGTCGTAACCGGCCGCAATACGGCCTTACGAGTAAAGCTCGACGAGCTCGCGCACACGTTGCCGACGCCGATGACGGTGCTCGGATACTGCGACAACATTCCCGAGCTGATGCGTGCCGCCGATCTTTTGGTCACGAAAGCCGGTCCCGGCGCGATCGCGGAGGCGAGCCTCGCCGAAGTGCCCGTCGTGGTTTACGATTTCATTCCCGGTCAGGAATACGGCAATCTGAAATACGTCGAGAACAATGGTATCGGCGTCGTCGCTCTCAACGGCAACGACGTCGTACGCCGCGTGCGCAGCATCGTCGGAAACGTCGAACGCATGCAGACGATGCGCGATTGCCAGGCCTCGGTCGCACCGCGCGGCAGTTCCCGCCGGATCGCCGAACTCATTGCCAATATCGCTTTCGGCGAACTCTCCGACGCACCGCCGCTCAAACCGATTTCGCGCCGCACCGCAGTCGCACTTTAGCCGGACGAGAGCGCGCCGCGAAGCGCGAATCGCCTCGCTTAACGAAGAATTATCATTCGCGAGCGTGGTGCGTCAAGGCACGAAGCGAAGAGACGAGCGAGCCGTAAAAGTGACGCTCGGCCTGCGAAATACCGAGAAGTAACCGGCACGCACCGCACCTATAAAGGGTGACGATTCTGCTATCTTCGGACGTTTACGCGCGGCTTCAGTACGCGGACCGACGCAAAGTCGCCGCTCTGCTGCGCGAACTCGTTAACGCGCAGCGGCGTTTTCCGTCCCTCTTCGCGGGCGTCGTGGAACCCAAAGCGCTGTTTCAACTCGACGGCACGCTCGTGCAGGCGAACCGTTCGGCGCTCGGCCTGTTCGGGGGCGCGACCGAACGCGAGATCGGGGAACACGAAGCGTTAATGCCGCATTGCGACCGGCCCGAAGTGCGCGCGGCTTTTCTGAGTGCTGCTGCGGGAAATGCCGCCAAGTTCACGACGACGTTCGCGCACGCCGACGGGAGCCCGATTCTGATCGATGCGATTCTTTCGCCGGCCGTCGTGGAGAACGTCATCGTCGGCGTCCATGCGACGGGCCGCGACGTCACGCGCGAACGCGACGCGGCACTGTACGGCGAGCGCAAGATTCAGGAGCTCACGTCGCTCTTCGAACGCCATACCGACGTGATGATCGCCCTCGACCGCAACGGCCGGTGCTCGGGCGTCAATCCCGCAGGCGAACGTCTCACGGGTTACTCCAGCGCGGAAGTCACGGGCCAGCCCTACACTAGGTTCATCGCTCCGGACATGCTCGCGCACACCACGAACATCTTCGAGCGCGCGCTGCAGGGCGAGACGATTTCCGAAAGCACCGTCTTCATACGGCGCGACGGGGAGCGCGTCGACTTCTCGGGCATCGCAATCCCGATCGTCGTCGAAGGTTCGGTCATCGGCGTTTATGCGGTCGGGCACGATATGACCGAGCAGCATCGATTCGAACGCGATGCGCGCGTACAAGCCGAGCGGGTACGCGAACTTTGCCTCGTGGCCGCGTCGAGCGAGCGCACTGCGGAGTCGCAAATTCGCGCCGCCCTGGCGCTGGGACGCGAGCGGCTCGCTTGCGACGGCGGCTATGTCACGCGCATCGAAAATGACGCCGTGTCGTTTCTTTACGGCTCGGGCGACGTCGCGTACGCGGCCGGCAAGACCTGGCCCCTGGCAGCATCGCTGCACCGTTACGTCGTCGCGGCGGCTCATCCGTTCTCGATCGACGACGTAGCGGCGCTAGCGGACGAGCGGCCGTCGGCCGAGCTGCCGCGCTCGGCTCGTTCGTTCGTCGGCACACCTCTGTCCGTGGGCGGCAAGCCGTTCGGGACGCTGTGTTTCGTCAGCCGCACGACGCGCCGCGAACCTTTCACGGATGCCGACCGCGATTTCGTTCGTCTGATCGGAACCCTCGCCTCCTCCGCGATCGATCGCGGCGATCAACGCCAGCGGCTCAGTACGCTCGCATTTTTCGACGCGCTGACGGGCTTGCCCAATCGCGTCCTCTTGAACGATCGACTGATGCAGGCGATCGCGCTGTCACAACGCGACGGTTCGATGTTCGCCGTGCATTTCTACGACCTCGACGGCTTCAAATCGATCAACGACGCCCACGGGCACTTGCGCGGCGACGACGTGCTGCGGCTCGTCGCGCAACGCTTCGAACGCGTGGCTCGCGACGTCGACACCGTCGCGCGCGTGGGCGGCGATGAATTCGTCGTCGTGCAGCCGGGCGTCCACGGTATCGACGATGCCGTTACGCTCGCGCGCCGCCTGCGCGAAACGATCGCCGAACCATTCATCGTCAACGGCCGCGAGCGCCGTCTGAGCGCCTCGGGAGGCATCGCGCTCTATCCGCAGGACGGCAGCGATGCCGCGACGCTCATCTCTCGCGCCGACGCGGCGCTCTATCGCGTCAAAGGCAGCGGGCGCGACGACATCGCTTTCGTCGCCACGGGCGACGCGTAACGCGCTACGGCTCGCCCGCGGCGACGAGACCGCCGCGACGCGCCATCGTCGCCGCGCCGATCGCACCGGCATCGTTGCCGAGTTCGGCAACGACGATCCGCGTGCGGCCCCGGGGAACCATCGTCGTCAAGGCGTCGACGCGCGGCGCGAGCGCGTCGAGCATGAACGATCCTGCGGCGGCCACGCCGCCGCCGAGCGCGATCGTTTCGGGATTTACGAATGCGATCACGTTCGCGATTCCGCGTGCGAGATCGTCGCAAAAACGCGTCCATGCGGCCGTGCCGTGCGGATCGCCGGCTTCGGCTGCGCGACGGATCGCTTTACTTCCGAGTTTGCCCGCGAGCAGTTCGCTGCGCGGAAACGACGGCGCGAGGGCGAGCGCGTGACGGATCAAGCCGGTGCCTGAAGCCTGCGCTTCGAAGCATCCGGTCTTGCCGCAATTGCAAACGAACCCGTCGGTCGCCCGGATCTGATGGTGGCCGATCTCCCCAGCGCCGCCGAGCTGGCCGAGCGCCAACGTGCCGCCGAGGACGATGCCGCCGCCGATGCCGGTTCCAAGGGTCAGCAAAACGAAATCGCGCGAGCCGCGCCCCGTACCGTAGACGTACTCGCCGAGCGTCGCACAACGCGCGTCGTTTCCGACGAACACCGGCATCTTGTAGCGGTCGCGCAGACGAGGTCCCAGCGGCGCGTCGTGCCAGTTGAAGTTGGGCGAATAGACGACGGTTCCCGAGGCCAAGTCGATGTTGCCGGGCGAACCCAAACCGATCGCTGCGATCGACTTCTCTTTGGTCGTCCCGAGCGCGTCGTCGACGACGGTCGCGACGCATTTGAAGACGCTTTCGAACGCATGATCGTCGATATCGCGCTCGGCCCGCGCTAAGATCACGCCGTCTTCCACGACGGTCGCGAGCACGTGCGATCCACCGAGATCGACGCCGATCGTTTTGTTCGCCATAGCGGGCGGGCTTCGGGCCGCCGCGGCGGACACCCCGCGCGCGGGCGGGCGCTCTTGCCCAGCAAGGCGAACGCAAGGTGATGACCGCTACGATCGAGCTCTCCGAAACGCTGCTCAACGAAGTGATCGCCACGCGCCGCGATCTGCACGAACATCCCGAACTCGGCTTCGAAGAAGTGCGCACCGCAGGTGTCGTAGCCGAGCGCTTGCGCGCGCTGGGCTACGACGTCCACGCGGGAATCGGTACGACGGGCGTCGTCGGCATCATGCGCGGTACGCGGCCCGGCAAAACGATCATGTTACGCGCCGATATGGATGCGTTACCGCTTCCCGAGGAAACCGGCCATGCGTTCGCATCGCGCGAGCCGGGTAAGATGCACGCGTGCGGCCACGACGGTCACGTCGCGATGCTGCTCGGCGCTGCGCGCCTGATCGCCGAAGGAAAAACGGAACTCGCCGGGACGATCGTGCTGTGCTTCCAGCCCGCCGAAGAGGGCAAGGGCGGCGCGAAAGCTATGGTGGACGAAGGCATGCTCGAGCGGTTCGGCGTCGAGCGCGCGTTCGGTTTACATCTGTTTTCGCAGCTCGACACGGGCGTTCTGGGCTTTCGCGAAGGACCGTTCTACGCATCGAGCGACTCGCTGGAGATCCGCATCGAGGGCTTCGGCGGTCACGGAGCCGCTCCGCATCTCTCGGTCGATCCGATTCTCGTCGCGGCCGAATTCGTCGCGTCGGTGCAAAAAGTGGTCAGCCGGCAAATCGATCCCGTTGAACCCGCCGTCGTAACCATCGGCGCGATCCACGGCGGTACGACGCATAACGTCATCCCGTCGAGCGTCTCGCTGCTCGGCACCGTGCGCGCCTTCGATCACGGCGTGCGCGAGCGCATGGCCGAACGCATCGAACGGGTCCTCAAAGGCGTTTGCGATGCGTCGGGTGCGACGTATACGTTCGAATATCAGTGGCGCTACCCCGTGACGTCCAACGACATCGCGCAGACGCAGTACGCGCGCGCGCTCGCCGAGCGCACGATCGGCGACTCAAACGTCGTGACCTCCGAGAAGCACATGGGCGCCGAAGACTTTTCCTTTTTCGCTCAACGCGTCCCCGCGAGCTATTTCGTACTCGGGTGCAGCGGTGGCCCCAAGACGAGCTTTCCGCACCATCACGGAAAATTCGATATCGATGAAGCGGCACTCGGGACGGGCGTGCAGATCATGACGGCGCTCGCCTTCGACGCGCCCGAACACGCGCCCTAAGCGCTACTTGCGCGGATTGGCGACGCGATTGCCCGGGTCGTTGTAGTCGGCGTAGAGCACCGTGACTTCGTCGGCCTTGCAGCGCGTCACGCGATACGTCGCGCGGTCGTAGTTGCACGTTTCTTCGGTCCCGTTCGCAAACGTGTATCCGAAGGTGCCGACGCGTTTCCCATCCTGCGTCTGATCGGGGAGCCGCGCGAAACCGGCATTCGCGTCGCGCTTGGCGTTACGCAGCAGACCTGCGATATCGACGTCGAGATTGCTCGAGACGCGGCCCGAATGCTCCCACTTCCCGTCGGCGAGGGTCCAGTAATCGCTGCCGATGATGACGGTTTTCACGGGCTTGCCGCCGAGCTCGGTCGTCATCTGGTAGGTGTTCGGGGCGACCCACACGCCGAGCGAACGGGCCGCACCGAGCACGGTGAGCCGATAGGATTTCACGTGCGCGAACGCGCCGAAAATTTTCGCGCGCAGGGCCGGGTCGCCGCCGGCCGCCGGCGAGGCAGTCGGTAGGGCCGCGGCGGCGAGCGCGGTCGCTAAGATGCGGGAAACGGCGCGTACCATACACTCGGACGTTCACGGGGTTTGCGCGCGCCCCCTCGCGAATCAGGCGCCATGCACGAGACTATCGACCTCATCGCACACGCGGCGATGCGCGACCTTCGTTCGTTCACGCGACGTACCGGGCAGCCGACGACGATCGAGCTCTTGGATACTACGCCGATCGAACACGTGCAAGAGATCGAAATTACCGAAGAACACATCACGGTCACGTACAATCAAAAGACGACGCACCGCTACAACGCGAACGAAATCCACCAGAAGGAGTGGTCGTACAAATATAACGACGATCCGGAATTCGTACGGGCGATCGGAGCGGTGATCGAACTCGCGCGCAAACACGTGCGCGATATGCCCGAGAACGTCGCCTGTCCGCCCGGGTGTGCCGAGTGCTGCAGCGGTTACGAACCGTTCGTCAGTAAAGCCGACGTGCAGCGCATCGCCGATCATTTCGGGATGCCGTACGAGACGGCGCTCGACGACTACGTCGTCAAACGCACGTCCGCGGACGGCTACATCGTCGGGTATCTGCGCAAAGTCGAAGAAGATATCGCGAGCCAATGCGTCTTTCTCAAAGGCAGCGCTTCCGGACGCTACTACTGTGGAATCTACAGCGCACGTCCGCACGACTGCGGGGCCTTTACACCCATCGGCTGCGACGACGTCGACGCGAAGCTCCGGCACGATCGCACGTTCGAACCGGGCTCGCCCTTCAAGCCGAAAGTTCGCGCTGTCTTCAAACGCAAAGGCCGCGTGTGACCTACGACGCGATCGTCGTCGGCGGGGGCCATAACGGCCTCGTCGCGGCCGCGTATCTCGCAAAAGCCGGCCGCTCCGTGCTCGTCCTCGAACGCCGGGACGTGCTCGGCGGCGCCGCGGTAAGCGAAGCCGTGTGGCCGGGGTGGACGGTATCGACGGCATCGTACGTGTGCAGCTTGCTCCATCCGCAAGTCGTCGCGGATCTGCGGCTCGCATCGTACGGCTATGAAGCATATGCAAAAGATCCGTCGTCGTTCACGCCGTTGCCCGACGGCCGATCGCTGCTGCTCGGCCGGGACGCAGCAGCGAATGCCCGCGAGATCGCGGCTTTCGAACCGCGCGACGTAGCGGGTTTCGAGGCCTTCGAAACGGAGGCGACGCGACTTGGCTCGACGCTCTTCGATGCGTTCGAACGCGACGATCCGGAAAACGTGCGCTTCGACGATGCGACGCACGCGACGCTCTATGGCTCGGCGGCCCAGCTCGTCGAACGCTTCGTGCGTACGCCCGTGCTCGGGGCGACGCTTGCAACCGACGGCCTGATCGGCACCTACGCAGGCCCCCGCGACGCTGGAACCGCTTACGTGCTGGCATATCATAACGCCGGGCGCGCGCTCGGCGCGCAGGGAGCTTGGGGCTTCGTTCGCGGCGGCATGGGAGCGATCTCGCGCGCGCTCGCACTCTGCGCGCGCATCGCCGGCGCCACGTTTGCGACGAGCGCGACCGTCGCCCGCATCCTCGTTCGCGACGGGCGCGCGCGCGGCGTCGCACTCACCGACGGCACCGAATACCGCGCCGACGTCGTGCTCTCCAATGCCGATCCGATCGCGACGTTCGGCGAGATGCTCGCCGCGAGCGACGTACCGGAGGAGCTTGCCGGCCGCGTCGCAAGCTGGCGCATTGAAGGCTGTTCGCTCAAACTCAACCTCGCGCTCGGCGAACTTCCCAACTTCACCGCGCGGCCCGCAACGGCGCCCCAAGCGCACCATCGCGCGACGATCCACGTCGCGCCGACGATCGAGTATCTGCAAGCCGCGCACGACGAGGCGCGCGCGTCCGGTGCCTCCGCCGCACCGATGCTGGAATGTTTCATGCAGACGCCGACGGATCCGAGCCTCGCGCCGCCCGGCAAGCATCTGCTTTCCGTCTTCGCGCAGTATTATCCGTACCACCGCGCCGACGGCCCCTGGGATGCCGCCAAGCGCGAGGCGGCCCGCGCGAGCATCGTCGCGACGCTCGCACGGTACGCGCCGAACGTGCCGAGCGCGATCGAAGACGAACAATTGCTCGCGCCGCCCGATCTCGAAGCACGCTTCGGCTTGCACGGCGGCCACATCTTCCATGGCGAACTACTGCCGGGCCAAATCTTGGGCGAGCGCTTCGCGACGCGCACGCCGCTCGCGGGTCTGTATCTCTGCGGCTCCGGAGCGTCGCCCGGCGGGTGCGTCAGCGGCATCCCGGGATTGCGTGCCGCGCGTGCGGTCGCCGTCGACACCTTCGCGCCGTTACCGACCTAACGACGGTATGGACGACGACGAACGGCCCTCACGCTTCGGAGAACCCGCCGAGTCCGAACTTCCGGCCGATATCGCGTCGGTGTATGCGAAGAATCGCGAGCGGATCGGGTTCGTTCCCAACGTCTTTCGCGCGTATGCGAAACGTCCCGAACACTTTCGGGCCTTCATGCTGTATCACGACGTGTTGATGCGCGGCGACGGCGGCCTTACGCGCGCGGAACGCGAGGCCATCGTCGTGGCCGTGTCGGCCGAAAACCGCTGTCAATATTGCGTGACCGCGCACGGCGCGGCGCTACGCGTCATCGGCAAGGACGCGGAACTGGCGGAACGTATCGCCATCAATTGGCGTACGGCGAAGCTTTCGCCGCGGTGGCACGCGATGCTGACGTTCGCATCGCGCGTCAACGAACCGGCGTTCGCGGCGACCGATGCCGAGATCGCGGCCCTGCGAGCGGCGGGCTTCAGCGACGACGATATTTGGGATATCGCCGCCATCGCCGCGTTCTTCGGATTCTCCAATCGCATGGCGGGGGCGCTCGATATGCGCCCCAATCGTGGATTCTACACGATGGGGCGCTGAGGCTACGGAAGCGGTGACCTCGCTTATGCCGCGATGTCCAAGCTCGGAAGCGCGAGTTCGTCGCGCAGGCGACGCTTCGCGCGGGAGATATACGTTTTGACCGTACCGATCGGGATCGCCAGTTCCAGGGCGATTTCGCGGTAACGCAACCCGCGCAGGTAATAGAGGTCTAGAACGTCGCGATATTTTACCGGTAAAGCGTCGAGTGCGGCGTGGACGCGGGTCGCCTCGTCGTTGCGCAGCGCGAGTTCTTCGGGGCCGGGTTCGACCGGCAGGGGCTCGTCTTTCGAAGCGTACGTCGCGGCGCGGCGACGGCGCCGGATCGCATCGAGCGAGGCGTTGCGTGCGATGACGAACAGCCACCGCGCGAACGGGCGATCGGGGTGAAATTCACCTAAACGGTTGTACGCGCGCAAGAAGGCATCTTGTGCGATATCTTTGGCTTCGTCGGCATCGTGCGTGAGGCGGTACGCGAGCCGGACGATCGGGGCACGGTAGCGGTCGACGAGAATCGCAAACGCTTCGCTCGAGCCCTGCCGAGCCGCGGCGACGAGCGCGCTATCGGCGTCGATCATTGCACCCCCGGCGGACGCGGAGGCGCCGCGCCGCGCAGCCGTCCGCTGCTCCATGCGAGCACGATGCAGGCGGCAAAAAGCGCGGGCGGTACGACGAGATAGAGCCCGCCGCTATACCGGCCGGCCGTCACCAGCGCGCCGATCGCGATGGTGGCGAGCAGGAGGGCGACCGGACGCGTCAGTGCCCCGAGCGTCAAGAGTGCGCCGCACACGATCGCGGTGGCGGCGAGCGCGGGCACTGCAACCCCAGACTCTGGAATGCGCCACGCGCCGAAATCGCGCGCGACGGCGCCGAGGTGCGTCGCCGCATACGCCCCGCCGACGATGAAGACGAAGCCGACGACGATCCGGAGAGAGGCAAGCGAAAGCGCCATGCTACCGGGAGCGACTTCCGCGACGGCGGGCAGAAGCCCGCCAGCGCTCGTCCGCTGGAGTACTAGAGGCACGACGTGCTGACCGGGGCGCTCGATTCGACACGCTGGCGCAAGCGCTCGAAATAGTCGCCATAGGAAACGATGGGGCCGCGCGTTAGTTCGCGGAACCACGCGGCGAAGGCCGGCCGGCGCTCGGGACGAAATTCTTTAGACACCAGTGGTGCCTTTCGTCTGGGAACAGCCCCAGAAAGCTTTACTTGGTTAACTATTTACTTTATATCACCAACCTTATCATCAGTCAACATCTTGCCACTACCAGCTTTTCGTAGTAGTATCGCTACGTTGTGATCCATCAGCCGCAAGACCGCAGTTTCCCAGAGTCGTGTTCGGGAGGCCGCGCCTGGGAACTGATGTACGAGGTTCTCAAGGCGAGCAAACCGTTCATGGAGAGCGTCGCGAGCACGTTCGAACTGACGCCGCAGCAGATGGTCTCGCTAAAAATGCTCAGCAACGAGCGCCCCATGGCCATGAGCGAGCTCGCCGGGTCGCTCGGATGCGACGCTTCGAACGTAACCGCAATCGTCGATAAACTGGAGTCCCGCGGCTTGGTCGAACGCCGAAGTTCCGATCAAGACCGCCGCGTCAAGGCGCTGATCATGACCGCAGCGGGTGTTGAACTCGCCGCGCGAATTCACGAGCGAATGCGTGTGTCGCCACCGGCCATAGCAAATCTCGATGAAAAGGACCTGACCGCGCTCTGCGACATTCTGACCCGCGCCCTCGCCTCGCTCGACGTCCCCGCCGCAACTTAGCGCGGCGCGATAATGTCGGCGTAGCGGGCCGCGTCGACGTTTCCCCCGCTCACGATCACGCCGACGCGCTTCATGGCGAAATCTCCGTCACGGAACAGCAGCGCGGCGAGCGCCGAAGCGCCGCTGGGCTCCATGACGAGTTTGAGCCGTTCGAACGCGAAACGCATCGCTTCGCGCAATTCGTCGTCGCTCACCGTGAGGATACCGGCGCACAGACGCTTGACGATCGGAAACGTCAGTTCGCCCGGGGACGTCGTCTGCTGGCCGTCGGCGATCGTCTCCGGCACCGCGATCTCGACGCGCTCGTTGCGCGCGAACGATTGCGCGAAATCGTCCCCGGCTTCCGGCTCGACGCCGTAAATCGCGATGCTCGGCTGCAGCTCGGTCGCGGCCAGCGCACAGCCGGCGAGCAATCCGCCGCCGCCCGTACAGACCAGTAGCACGTCGAGATCCGGCACGTCTTCGAGCAACTCGAGGGCGACCGTCCCTTGGCCCGCGACGATCGCCGGATCGTCGTAGGGCGGCACGAGCGTCGCGCCGCGTTCGGCCGCGAGACCGGCCGCGATCGCTCCGCGATTCATCGTCTGGCGATCGTACGAAATCACCTCGGCGCCGTATTCGCGCGTCGCGGCGATTTTCGCGGCCGGCGCGTCGCTCGGCATCACGATCGCTGCGGGTACGCCGAGAATTTGCGCGGCGAGCGCGACGCCTTGCGCGTGATTGCCGCTGGAAAATGCGACCACGCCGCTCGCGCGCTCGGCCGGCGTCAGCTGCGCGATGCGATTGTACGCGCCGCGAAATTTGAAGGCACCCATGCGCTGCAGATTCTCACATTTGAGAAACGCCGTCGCACCCGTTCGGGCGTCCAGCGTGCGCGATGTGACCACCGGCGTGCGATGGGCGACCCCGGCGAGCCGCTGCGCCGCCGCGCGCACGTCGGCGAAGGTGACCTCGCTGTGAGCGAGCGCCACGCTATTTTGCTTCGAGCGGCGTTACGTGAAAGTCGACGACTTTGCCATCGGCGTCGACGGTGAGATCTTCGGCACGCTGACCCTTCTCGAACGTCGCGACGAAACGATGCGTGCCGCTCTTGGCATCGGGCGGCGTTTGCTCTTTGACGTTCTTGAGTTTGCCTTCGGCATTGACGAAGTCGGAGAGCCCTCCGACCTTCGCGCGATCTTCGAGTTGCGGACGCCGAATCGCGTTGAAATCTTTTTCGACCGGACGCATGTCGTTCGCCGCGATCGCCCGCGTAACGTCGGTCGCGAGCTGTTCGTATCGATTTTCGCGATGCGCGAACACGTTGAACGCGCTGATCGTGACGATCACGCCGAGAACGAGCGGCAGAAGCGCTTTGCCTCGCGCGGGCCGACGGGGGGGCAGGGCTGGGCCGCCGGGTGACGTTCCCCCGCCTAGTGGCGTATTTCCACCGCCGGACAGCGTTACGTTCTTCATGCCCGTACCGCTTCCATCGGCCGGCCGCTCTCGCCGAAGGCTTCGAACGTCAAACCGGCATTCCACTCTCGCGCGAGCCGCACGCTCCACTCGCTTTCGAAGAGCGCGATCGCCACGCCCGCGCCGTCTTCGACGAGCCGCGCGTTCGAGGGCCACGTCGCAGCGGCGATCGTCGCGGGTTCGCCGAACACGCGCCGCGCGAGCGATAACGGTAGTCGGTAAAATTCGGTCTTCACGTTGTACTCCGCGAGCATGCGATACTTCGCGACTTCGAATTGCAGTTCGCCGACGGCTGCGAAGATCGGCTCGGTGCGCGAGAGACCGGCCGGATAGAACACTTGGATCGCGCCCTCTTCGGAGAGCTGCGCGATGCCCTTTTGAAACGATTTATACGAACCCGTGTCGATGTTTCGTACGGTCGCAAAGTGTTCGGGTGCGAACGAGGGGATGCGATCGTACGTAACGGGCGTCCCGGTGCAGAGCGTATCCCCGATCGCAAACGATCCCGGATTCGCAAGCCCGACGACATCGCCCGCGAACGCTTCGTCGACGACCTCGCGTTCGCTTGCAAAGAGCTTCATCGCGCGCGTGACGCGGACATCTTTGCCGGTGCGAACGTTGTGGACCGTCATATCGCGTTCGAACTTGCCGCTGCACACGCGCAGGAACGCGACGCGATCGCGATGGCGCGGATCCATATTCGCTTGAATCTTAAACACGAAACCCGAGAACTGTTCCGAAGCCGGATCGACGAAGGCGGGACGCTCGTCGCCCTCGCGTAAGGCGATCCGCGGGCGCGGTGCCGGCGCCATCGCGAGAAAACCGTCGAGGAAGAGTTCCACGCCGAAGTTGGTGACGGCGCTGCCGAAAAATACCGGCGTCGCATCGCCCCGCATGAACGCGTCGCGGTCGAAGGACGTGCCCGCGCCTTCGAGCAGTTCGAGCCCGTCGCGAAATTCGCCGTACGTCGCCTCGTCCGTCAGTTCGGCGAATTTCGGATCGTCGATATCGGTAACGCGAACGGGCGCACGCTTGGCGCCGTGTTCGGTACGTTCGAAAAGGTTCACATCGCGCGAGCGCCGGTCGTAGACGCCCCGAAACGACGGACCGCTCCCGATCGGCCAGTTGATCGGATACGTGCCGATGCCGAGTACTTTCTCCAACTCGTCGAGCAGTTCGAGCGGATCGCGGCTGGGACGGTCCATCTTATTGATGAACGTGAAGAGCGGGATGCGCCGCGCGCGACAGATCGCGAAGAGTTTTTTGGTTTGCGGTTCGACGCCTTTGGCCGCGTCGATGAGCATCACGGCGCTATCGGCTGCGAGCAGCGTGCGATACGTGTCCTCACCGAAATCTTGGTGCCCCGGCGTATCGAGCAAATTGATCGTATGGCCCTTATAGGGAAACTGCAGCACGGTCGAGGTGATCGAGATGCCGCGTTCCTTCTCGAGCTCCATCCAATCCGACGTCGCCGAACGCGCGCGCCGGCGCGCGGACACTTGGCCCGCGGTCGTGATGGCGCCACCGTAGAGCAAGAGCTTTTCGGTCAGGGTGGTCTTGCCGGCGTCGGGATGGGAGATGATCGCGAACGTCCGTCGCTTCTCGACGGCCTCCGCGAGGGCCGAAAGTTCTAGCATCGTTACGAACGTCATTCGACACCGGGCTGCCGGCGGCTTGCGAGCGCCCCCGGCCGGCGCTACGGCGGCCCCGCGACGAAACGCGGCGCACCCCCGGCGACGATCGCGTACGTGCGCAGCGTGATGCGGGCCCCCGCGCGCGTTCGGAGCAACAGCCGGTCGCCGGCGACGAAGAACCGGGCCGGCGGCGGTACGCGCAAGAGATTGTCGCCGCGCGCGACCGTCGCATCGCCGACGCCGACGCGAAGCCGGCAGTCGGCCGTAGCGAGCGTCGCCCCGGCCGCGACGGCCCGCGAGCCCGGCGGCATTTTCGACCCGACGAACGCCGCGTCACCGCTTGCGAAATGGACCTGGTGAAAGCATTCGGGCAGCGCGGAGAGCGCCCACGGCGCATCGCCGCCGACGGGTCGCGGATCCGGCCCGCGGACGGCGTCGCCGGGCGCGATCGGCCCGGGGGTCGCGCCGTTTTCGGAATAGCGGCTCTGCGGCGCCTCGCGCGGCGCGCGCGGCAAGGCGACGAGCACCGCGAGCGCGAGCGCGACGATGATCGTCGCGAGCGCGAGATAGCGCGGCGCTACGCGGCGCTTTCCTCGGCGTTCGACTCCGCGACGGCGCTTGGCCCCAAGCGCACCTGAAGGCGTCCGATACGCGAATCGGCCATGCCGTAATAGACATCGAAAGCGCGCGCGTCCGAGGCCGGGCGCCGGTCGATGCCGGTCGGAAACACGACGTTATTGACCACGCCGCGCCGTTCGTCCGCCGTTTCGGGCGAGAAGACCGGTTGCGACGAACGATACCGCACGATGTCGGGTCGCGTCGCATCGTGCACGACGAGGCCCGCGCTATAGCGCATGCCGCGGCAGGTGCCGCCGTCGTCGTAGTGGCCGTCGACGCCGTGAAAGAACGAAAGCCAGCCTTCGGCCACGCGGACGGGCGGGGTACCGCCACCGTTCTTGATGCAGCCCCAGGTCGCGCCGGGTTCGAGAACGAGCACGCTTTCCGCGACGTCGAGCAGGGCGCGCCGGTCGCGCAGAACCGGCTCGAGCGGTACGTAGGCGATGCGCGTGCATTCCCGGTCGCGCGGCGGCATGCCCATGATGATCGGGATCGCAGCACAACTGTCGACCGCCGAGACGTGCAACATCGGGCGGTGATAGAACGCCAGGCTCGGAACGCCGCGCGGCGAGATGACGGGCTCGGGAAAGAAGACGGCGTCCTTATCGTCGCCGTTCGGAACGCCCGGCGCCGAGAAATTGGCCAGACCCAACCGTTCCCACGTGTAGCCGTCGTCGGAAAGTGCGAAGGCGATGCGCGGGCCGGCCGGCCCGTAGGCGGTGTAACACATCACGTACGCGTCGAGCACGGGTACGAACGTTACGCGGGGATCTTCGCAGCCGTAGCCGCCGCGCTGCGTGCGCATCTCGTACGACTCCGTCGGCTCGAGCGCGAAGCCGAGGCGGGTGAACGTCGGGTTTTCGAACGCTCCGCTCGCTTCGACGAGCCCGACGCGCGAGGCGTTGCCGCGCGCGACGACGCGCGGATAGAGAAGCAACTTGCCGTCACGGGTGCGTGCCGTCGCGGGGTTGAGAACGCCTTCGATTTCCAACGGGTCGCCGCTGGGTTCCAGGACGATCCCTAACCGCGTCACCTGCGTCTCTAGCGACGCGAGCGTCTCCACGTGTACCAACTATGCCCCTTGCTGCCGTCGTGCTAGCCTAAAACGATCTGCGCGCTCCACCAGAGTATCGGCCACGCGTGCCATTCAATCAATCAGCGAGCGAGAATTTTTACTTCAGCGTCGTGGATGCGACGCGGTCACCTTCCGGTGTCACGACGTCGAGAATGGAGTTGCGCCGGTAGACCGAGTTCGGCACGATCCATAACGTATACGTCCGGTAGAGCTCGGCCGGTTCTCCTCCGTCGGCCGGAGCCCGCTCGAAAGCGACGATCCGGACCCGCTCGGCGTTGGCGCGAATCGATTCGATCGTCTGGTGCCAACCGGTCTCACCGTGCGGTCCCATGAGGAGTAACACGCCGAATTCGTGGTTGAACCGCACCGGCGCTTTGATACCGAACCCCTCGAGATCGTGCCTGTCCCGGACGACGGCGATCTGGCGGGCGCCGGGGACCGTGGTCGTGCCCTGCGCGTACGTTTTGACGCGTACTTCGCGACAACCGACGAGCAAGAAGGCCAGCGCTGCGAACGCCGCAAGTCTGCGCATCGTAGCGACCTTCGAGGAACGCTGTCCGTCGCCTAGCGAACGTAACCGGTGATGAAGACCCGCTGCATCGTGCTCGCGATCGTGCTGGGCGGCACCGGAACGGCAGCCGTCGCTTCGACGAGCCCGCTGCGAGAGATCGATCATACCGCGATAACGGACGATATTTGTGCCAACGTCGTCGTTCACGCGAACAGCGCGATCGCCGCGACGCTCCATGGCGACGAACGCCTCACGCGAGCCATGGCGCGGCTGCGCGCTAACGATTTCGATGACGGTAATCCCGGCAAGCGCACCACGATGATCGAGCTCGCGCGACTCGCAGCCGACGTCTACGACGCGGCCGGCCGGGGCGGCGGCGAAGTCAAACGCCTGCTCGCGCTGGGGGGTACCGCGTCGCGCGAACATGCCGCAGATTTGCATATTTTCGCGACCACGCTTGGTGTGGCGCTCGAGCGCCAGGCCACGATGAGCCTCGCGCTTGCAAATTTCGTCGGCGCCCTCGACGTGCGCGACCTGCGGCCGGCGCACGGCGGCAGCGCGGCCAGCGGCTTCGAGCCGCCGGGAGGCGCGTATCGCCCGAGCGGTCGCACGATCTCGGCGCCGCCCTCGCCTCCGTCGTTCACCGGGCGTCCCGCTACATCGTTCGCGCTGGCGCGTTCGGTTGCAAGCGATTTCGAGGCGTCCCTGGAGGCGAACGTGCGCGATGAGACGCGCGCGGCCGAACGTGCCGAGTCGGCGGTGACCGGCTGCTGAAACCCGCATCCACCGTTCGGTCGACCCCAAAGTCATTGCCGCTGTTCGGTCGCCCTCGTACACTGGTGACGTTGTGAAGCTCTTCCGTGGATTCGCGGTCGCAAGCGCGTTATTGGCTTTCGTCATTGCGGTGCTCGGCAGCTGGGTACGCATTAATAACGCCGGCTTGACGTGCCCGGATTGGCCGCTGTGCAACGGTCAGCTCGTGCCGTCGCTTCACGGCGGCGTCGTTTTGGAATGGTCGCATCGGCTCGTCGCGTTCGTGGAATCGTTCGTCGTGCTCGGCGCGATCCTGGCGGGTTTTCGCGCGCGTAAAGAAGTCGCGGGCGTTATCCCGTCGCTCGTCGCGCTCGCGATCATCTTCGCGCTTCAAGTTTCCCTCGGCGGCGCGACGGTGTTGCTGGCAAATTCTCCACTTTCAGTCGTGCTCCACTGGGGCATGGGCATGGCGCTCCTGGCGACGCTGACCATCCTCGCCGTGCTCGCGACGTTGGCGCCCGCGCCGCGAGCGATTCCCAGTGGTGACGGCGCCGCTCCGGCACTCGCGCTCGCCGCATCCTTCGCTTTCGTGACGATGTGCGTGGGCGCGTACGTGAGCTCGAGTTATGCGGGCCTCGCGTGTGCGACCGTACCTGCGTGCGACGGGACGCTGCTCGGAGCGACGAGCGGGCAATTCGTGCAGATGCTCCATCGTCTAGCGGCATTCGCCTTCACGATCGTCGCGCTGTTCGCAACGGCCGTGGCCTGGCAGACCGGCGTGTCGCGCGTGCGCGCCTTCGCCGGTCTCGGCGCGCTGCTCGTGCTCGCGCAGATTTCCCTCGGCATCGGCAACGTCGTGTGGCATCTGCCGATCGTCTTGCGCGAAGCGCATGCGGCCAACGCCGGCGCGACCTTCCTCGCATTCGTTATTGCAGCCGTGCTTGCCGCACTCGAACCGAGCCCGGCCGAAGCCGCCGCGGGCGAGCGTTCGCGCGTCGCGCCGCGCATCGCGACCAACGCATGAGCTCCACGCTCGCGCGGCTCGATGGAACGGTGCCGGTGCTCCACACCGGCGTGCGCGGCGCGCTCGTCGATTACTACGAGCTGACCAAGCCCCGCATCGCGTATCTTTTGCTCGTCACGACGTTCGCCGCGATGGTCATGGCGGCGCGCGGTTTTCCGCCGCTCGGACTCACGCTTCTCACCCTACTCGGCGGCGCGCTCGCCGCGGGCTCGGCAGGTGCGTTCAATTGCGTGATCGATCGCGATATCGATCGCTTGATGACGCGCACGATGTCGCGCCCCGTCGCGATGGGACGCATCACGCCACTGGCCGGTGTCGTCTTCGCCACGCTGCTCGGCTGCGTGTCGTTCGCGATCCTCTACGAATTCGTCAATCCGCTCGCGGCGTGGCTTTCGCTTGCAGGCAATGCGTATTACGTGCTCGTCTACACGTTGTGGCTCAAGCGCACCACGACGCTCAATATCGTCATCGGCGGCGCCGCGGGTGCCGTTCCGCCGCTCGTCGGTTGGGCCGCCGTCTCGCATTCGATCGGTGCTCCCGCGCTCGGGCTCTTCGCGCTCATCTTCTTGTGGACGCCGCCGCATTTCTGGGCGCTCGCGCTGATGGCGAATACCGATTACCATAAAGCCAACGTACCGATGTTGCCCAACGTTCGCGGCGCGGAGCGCACGAAAAAAGAGATCTTCGTCTATACGCTCGTGCTCGTGGCGATGTCGCTCGCCCTCACGCCGCTGCACGTCATGGGCTTGTGGTATTTCGTTCCTGCGGCAATTCTCGGCGGCGTCTTCATCTACGACGCGTGGCGGATGCTCTCGGGTCCGACGAAGCCGCTCGCGCGCATCACCTTTAAATACTCGCTGCTGTATCTGGCGCTCATGTGCGCCGCGATGGTGGCGGATCGCGTGATCGGGTAGGTCGTGGCAACAGCCGTTGCCGGCCATACCTTCGATCGTTCGCACCTTCCGCTGCTCCTAACGCTCGGTCTCGGCGTGTTCGCAGGCGCGCTCGATCTCGGCGTGCTCTCACCCGCGCTGCCCGCTATCGCGCACGGCTTCGGCATCGCACCGCGCGACGCCGCGTGGGTGTTTACGCTGTACTTGTTCGCAAACGTCGTCAGCATTCCGATCATGACGAAGCTCTCCGACGTCGTCGGACGGCGCGCGATCTACTCCGCCTGCGTCGGCATTTTTGCCGTCGGCAGCGTGCTCGCGATCGCGGCGCCGAATTTCGCGATTTTTCTGATCGCCCGCGGCGTTCAGGCGGCCGGCGCCGGCGGAATCTTTCCCGTCGCGACGGCGGCGATCGCCGATCGCGTTCCGATCGAACGGCGCGGCTCGGCGCTCGGGCTGCTCGGCGCGGTGTGGGGACTCGCCGCGATCATCGGCCCCAACGTCGGCGGCGTCATCACGCATTTTTTCTCCTGGCACTGGATCTTCGTTGCGAACGTGCCGCTCGCGATCGTCGTCCTGATTCTCGCCCAGCGCCACGTACCGCAAGAGGCCGCGCGCGTGCGCGGGCCGCTCGACGTACTCGGCCTCGCGGTACTCGCCATCGGGTTGCTCGGCGTCATGGTCGGGCTGACGCGGCTCGATACGCAGGCCGCGACGTTCGGTAACGGCGCGACGTATGCTGCCCTCGCGGTCGCCATCGCGGCGTTTGCCGCACTGTTTCCGATCGAACGCCGCGCCGCTTCGCCCGTGATCTCGCCCGCGCTCTTTCGCTCGCGTCAGCTCGTGGTAACGTACGCGCTCGAAGTGTTGATCGGGTTGCTCGAAGGCGCGCTCTTCTTCATCCCCGCAGCGCTCGTGGCCGCCGACGGCATCACGCCGCTCGCCGCCGGCGGCATCGCCGCGATCGGCGCGTTGATGTTCGTCGCAGTCATTCCGCTCGCCGGCCGCGCGCTCGATACGTTCGGAAGCCGCGCCGTGCTGCTCGTCGGCGCGACGTCGACTGCCGCGGGCCTGGCGCTCTTCGCGTTCACGCTCGCGACGCTCTGGCTCGCGATCGCGGGGATCGCGATCGCGGGGATCGGTTTCGGCGCCTTGCTCGGCGCGCCGACGCGGTACATCATTACGAACGAAGTACCGTCGACCTCGCGCGGGACGGCCGTCGGTTTACTGAGCGTGTTTCTGATCATCGGGCAAATTTTCGGCGGCTCGCTTGCGGGCGGCGCGATCGGCGCGCACATCGACGATAGCGCCGCGTATCGGCTCGCGTACGAATTGTTCGCCGCCGTCGCGATCGTCGCGGCGTGCGCGACGCTGCTTCTCGCTTCGCGCGAACGCGAGCGAAAGGCGCCCGTTTAGGGGCCGAGCCGTCCCGGATGTTCGAAGCGATCGACGCTTTCGGCGATGGAAACCGCGAGCGTCCCGATCTGCCGTTGGTGATCGAACACGAACGGAACGTCGACGAACGCGAAGGCGAGCGTCCCGAAGATCGCCTCGAACGCGAGTACGGCGAATGCGCGGCGCGCGAACTGCTGGTACGGGGCGAAGTACACGAAGACGATCGCCGCTACGGAAACCGTCAGGCGCAGCAATCCGAAAGGCGTCGCCGGGGTCTCGATCGCGCGGATCGCGAGCGCGCCGATCGCGATGGATACGACGACGATTTCCGCGGTCGTCCGGCGTCGTTTCGCATGTGAGAGGAAACCGTCGGCGATCATCCTCGAAGTGTATCAGGGATCACAGCGCGGAGACGGGTCGAGCGGTCCCCCGGCGCTAGGCCTTTTGGAACCGCATATTACGTCGCGCCGCGCGCGATGCCGCGGCCGACGCGCCAGAGCAAGTAGCCGAAGAAAGCCGCGATGGCGAGCACCGTCAAGAGATCCGTAAAGCCGGAGAAGCTTGCGACGGCGTTCCCGCAGACGGAGACGGCGGCGGCCGAGAGCCAGAGATCGAGCCGCTCGATCGGGTTGGAGCCCAACCGCTCGTCGTGCTGGACGGCCGCGACGATCTCATTCGGCGTCCAGGCGCCTTCATCCACTAGTTCGCGGATCGCGCCGAACGAATCGACGATGACGGTCCGCTCAGGGTGGATCAAACCGATGCGCTCGTCGGGAAAGGCCGTAACGTCGAATTGAGCCGCAAAATCCAGCACCGCCTCGGGTTCTCCGGTTGCCAGCGTCCAGCGCTTCGCATCGACCCCGAACGTTTTCCCGTACGCCGCGAGCACGCGCGGCGTATCGTACGCCGGATCGAGCGTGACGAGTACCAGATGAACGGGTTCCCCACGGAAGCGCTCCTGCAGCAGACGAAAGCGCGAAGTGATCAGCGGACATTCGCGCGCATCCTTGCAGCGCGAGTAGATGAACGCCATGACGACCGTCTGCCCGCGCAGATCGCGTAGCGAAAACGTCCGGTCTGCCTGGTCGACGAGCGTCGCTACGGGAACGTATTCGCCTACGGCGACGTGGTGCACGTTGCGGAAAATCTTCGGAGCTACCGCAACCCCGCTCGCTGCGGCCGGCGCGCCCGTGATCGATTGCGTACTTCCTTTGGTGAGACGGGAGAGCGTCCACGGCGTCTGATCGATATCCGCGGTCGCGTCGATCGACATTCCCGCGGCAAGCCCGCGCAACGCCGCCGACGGGACCACACGAAACGTCGAAATTCCGGCCGGCTTCCCGGCAAGGGCGTCGTGGCGTACGACGACGGAGCCTTTGTCGGGTAACGTCGCAAGGATGAGACCGCGCATGGCCGTTTCGTGCGCGGATGCGGACCCGACCGACAGGATGACGAACGCGATGATCGACCCGAGGAGGGCTAGCGACCGCGCCGAAGCGACGATTATGGCGTCTGGTTTCGAGCGCGAACCCACACTCGCTCGCCGGACTTGGACCCGCGCCGAGCGCCGCATCGTCTTGCGCGGACTCTTCGGCCGATTGCTCATCGCGATCGAACCCGTCATCTGTACCACCATCTTTGGAGCGCTGACGGCCGGACTTTGCTTCTTTCCGCTGCCGGTGAGCGCAAACCTCACGCATCGCGAATCCGCCTTCGTGATCGCCCCCATCTTCGGCCTGATCACGCTCGCCTTTCTCGCGTACGCCGTTATCGTTCTCGTCCCGCCCGTCCGCGCCCTCATAGCGACATTCTCGCCGATCTATATCGTCGACGGTTACCTCCGTTATCGGAGGCCCGACCGAAACACCGAGGCAGACTCGAACGGCTACGTAGCGGTGCTCAGCGAGGAACGGCGCACGATATGCGAGTGGCCGTGCGTCGGCGCTACGGCGATCGCCGATAATTTGCGGCCGGCGATGATCGAATTTTCGTATTACGGCGGCATTCACCGCATCGATGGACGTTCCACGGGCGTCGTACCGGAATCGATGCCGCCGGTCGGGGTCGGCAACAACATCCCGCGCGTTTAGCCCGCAGCGTTACTTCGAGAGCGGAATCGTCAGGGTCGAACTGCTGGGCCAGCCGTGGTTGGCTCCGCTATTGGAGAACACCAGCGTCAGCATCATGAAAATGGCGATGATGCCGATGATCGCCGAAATATAGATGACGCGCGGAATGCCGGCCGATTTCGGGACGTTGCGTTCGTCGACTTGATCGTACATGGCTTAACCACCACCCAGGACGCCGATCGCGGCCAGAACGACGAGCACACAGCCGAAGGCCATGAGCGCGAGCAAAATTTTCGTAACTTGATTGTCGAGGCCGCCCGACGGCCAGTCGCGATACAACTGGAACGACGTCGTGCCTCCGACGACGAGTGCGAGGATGAGGGCGAGGCCCTTTTCGAGAGTTGCTGCCATAGTGCCCTACATCAAGTAAAAGAGATAGAAGAGTGCGACCCAGATAACGTCGACGAAGTGCCAGTACAGCGTACCGGCCGTCAAGCCAAAATATTTCGAACCCGTGTAGACGCCTTTATTCGCTTGCCAATAGAGCACCGCGAGATAAATCACGCCGACGAAAACGTGAAAGCCGTGTAGGCCCGTGAGCGTGAAGAACGTCGCGCCGAGCGTCGATCCCGACCACGTCACTTGCGCGTTGTGATACTCGTACGCCTGACCGCCCAGGAACATGACGCCGAGTACGATCGTCGCGATCATCCATAAGTTGAAAGCGCCTTTCTTGAGGTGCTTCCAGCTTTCCATCGCGAAGTGCATCGTAGCGCCCGACCCGAACAGCACGCACGAGTTGATCGCCGCGAACGCGACGTCGAAGCGCGGAAGCTGATGGCCGTCTTTATTGATGGGCGGCCAATTCGGCACGGAATTGCGCAGGTAGAGATACGCGAAGATGTACGCGGAAAACAGGACGACGTCGGAGACCAGGAACAAGACGAATCCGAAGAGCCGCATGTCGCGCGTATCGCGATAGAGCGGATCGACGCTCACGTAGCGAGCGTGAACCGCCTCGTGACTCGCGTTGACCGAACTAACTGCCATCATGGTGGGGTTATCACTCGATCCTAGGCGTGAGCGGGAGCCGGTGCGTGACCGACGGGCGACTCGGGATTGGATCCGTCGCGTTCGAGCCCGATGTACGGCAAAGGCTCCCCAAAGTCGTACGGCATCTTGAGTACCGACGGAATCTTTCTGAAATTATAGTAGGGCGGAGGTGAGGAGATCTGCCATTCGAGCGTCCGCGCTCCCCAGGGATTCGCCGGCGCCTTTTTCCCGCGCAGCAGACTGCTGACGGCGGCGTACAAGAAGATGAGCGTCGACGCGGCGAGGATGAACGAGCCGATCGATTCGACGTCGTTCCAAAACTGAAATTCGGGACGGTACTGCGCGACGCGGCGCGGCATGCCTTGTAAACCCACCCAATGCATCGGCAAGAACGTAACGTTGAATGCGACGAACGTCGCCCAGAAGTGCGCCACGCCGAGCTTATAGCTCATCATGCGTCCGGTGATCTTCGGCCACCAATAGTACACGCCGGAATAGATGCCGAAGACGGAGCCGCCGAAGAGCACGTAGTGAATGTGCGCGACGACGAAATACGTTCCGTGCTCGTGAAGATCCGCGGGCACCGCGCTCAAGAACACGCCCGTAATCCCGCCGAAGGTGAACACGACGAGGAATCCGAGCGCGAAGAGCATCGCCGGATGGAACTCGATCTTGCCGCCCCATAAGGTCGCGAGCCATGAAAATATCTTGATACCGGTCGGCACCGCGATGATCATCGTGATGATCATGAAGGGCAGCTGCAGCCAGGGCGCCATGCCCGAGGTGAACATATGGTGCGCCCAAACCATGAAGCCCAGCAGCGCGATCATGATCGATGAAAACGCGATCATCTTATAGCCGAAGACCGGCTTACGCGCGAACGTCGCAAACACTTCGGAGACGATTCCGAAGGCGGGGAGGATCATGATGTACACGGCGGGATGCGAATAGAACCAGAACATGTGCTGCCAGAGCACGGGGCTGCCGCCGCGTCCCGGATCGTAAAACGGAACGTTGAATTGACGCTCGAGGAAGAGCGCCGCGAGTGCGGCGGCAAGCGCCGTCGTCGCGATCATGTTGAGCATCGCCGTCGCAAGCTGCGCCCAAACGAAGAGCGGCATGCGCGTGAACGTCATTCCCGGCGCGCGCATCTTCATGATCGTCACGAGGAAATTGATACCGGTCAGCGTGGAGCTGATACCGATGAGGAAGATCGCGACGCACCACATCGACGTGCCGGGCGGGCCCTGCAACGAGATCGGCGGATATTCCGTCCAGCCGGCGTCGGGCGCGCCGATGAGGAACGAACTAAACAGGATGACGCCGGCGACCGGAAACATCCAAAATGCGACGAGGTTGAGCCACGGAAAAGCGACGTCGCGTTGACCGATCATCAACGGCATGACGTAATTGCCGAAGCCGCCCGTCACGATAGGAATGATCGTCATCCAGACCATGCCCGAACCGTGAAGCGAGTAGACGCCGTTGTACGTATCGTTCGAGACGAGCGCGCCGTTGGGCGTCAGCAGCTGTGCGCGGACGATTTCGGCGAGCAAACCCGAGACGATAAAGAACAGCAGCGCGGTAACCATGTACTGGATGCCGATGACTTTGGCATCCGTCGAGAAGATGTACTTCGCGACGAAACCTTCGGGCTCGGGATGGATGTGGTCTTGGTAGTTGGCCACGCCTGCGTGGGAGGCGGCTGCAATTGCCATGCGCGTTCTTCCTTACGACTTCTTCTGGCTGAGGCTGAGCAGATACGCCGTGAGGTTGGCGATATCTCCGTTGCTCAAGGCGTTGGCTTGACGATTCGGCATGACGCCGAGTGACGCTCCGCTCTTACCTTGCGACATGTCCGGACCTTGATAGCCTTTAATGAGAACGTGCGAGATGCCGTCGGCATCCGGCTTCTCGCCCGTGACGAGCTGCGGGTGCGCGGCGTCGTTTGCGAGTTTACCGAGGCCCGGGCCGACGATCTTGGCATCGAAGCCGCCGTTGGCGTTATGGCACGACGCGCACTTCTGGCCGAAAAGTTGTTGACCCGAAGCGGCGTTGCCGCCCGCGAGCGCGACCGGCCCGCTGCCTTGTGTCTGCGTTTTCGCTTGCTTGGCCAGCCATTGCTGAAACTGCGCCGGCGTATCGACGTGTAACGCCGCGAGCATGTTGCCGTGATTGGTCCCGCAGAACTCCGTGCAGATGATGCGGTACGCGCCCGTCTTCTTCGGCGTGAAGCGCATCGTCTGGACGAGCCCCGGCACCATATCGTATTTCAAACGGATCTCGGGCACCCAGAACGAGTGGATGACGTCGGCCGACGTGACGTGCAACGTAATCGGCGTATCGACCGGCAGATGCATGTCGTCGTACACCGACTGCTTGAGCGTGGGATAGCGGAACTCGTACTTGAACTGGTGACCGATCGATTCCATCGTCAGGACGTCGCCCGCAGTCTGCTGCAGATTCGCCCATATGCGGACCGAAAAGAACGCCAAAATGACGACCAGCACGGCCGGGATCGCCGTCCACCAGAACTCGAGCTTCGGCGAATCGTGCACTTGAATGCCGATCGCATCGGGCGCATCGCTCGGGCGGCGCCGCCACGCGATGGCGAAGAAAACGATGAAGCCCGTCACGTACACGAAAATAGCGCTGCCGAAAACGGCCATGAATTTGAAGAGAAAATCGATGTCGCCCGCCGGCGTCGCAGCCTCCGGCAAGAAGCCGTTCACGTCCCACGTCACGATGAAATACGTGGCGATGATATTGAAGATCGACAGACCGATGGCGACCGGCCAGAACCCCGGACCCAGGTTCACTTTCTGCGGCGGCGCCGTATGCTGTGCCAAGAAAACTCCTTACGCGTTACGCTGAGCCGACCTCATCGCTCGTAGTGTTTAGACCACGCAACGGGTAGTCCCCTCATACGCACGGTTGAATGGTAAACGCCCTTAAAGCGAGCCGACAAGGACTTATGTGGACCGTCGTTCCGCGCGAGCGGTCCCTCGGCGCGGGACGGTTTGCGCGAAGCGGCGCACGAGCGCGTCGACGTTCGTGATCGCAGTCCCGACGACGATGGCAGCCGCTCCGGATGCAAAGGCGCGCCCTGCATCTTCGGGAGTAGCGATGCCGCCTTCACAGACGACGAAGGGATGGCGGGCTGCGAGCGCCGCGACGACGTCCAGGGCGGGAAGCGCGCGGCCGTGGGTCTCGGCCGTATAGCCCGCAAGCGTCGTCGCGACGATGTCGACGCCGGCCGCCATGGCAGCTAGACCCTCGCGCTCGGTCGCGCAGTCGGCCATCGCAAGACAGCCCAAGTCGTGCGCGGCGGCCGCCAGCTCGCCTATACTCGCGGCGCCGAAGCGCGGGCGAGCGGTCGCGTCGAACGCGACGATCTCCGCGCCGGCCGCGGCAACGGCGGCGATTTCGGGCGGTGTCGTCGTGATGTAGGGCTCGAAGCCGGGATACGCGCGTTTGATGATGCCGACGATCGGGATGTCGACCGCCGCCCGCACCGCGGCGATCCGCGCGACGCTTTCGACGCGAACGCCGACAGCGTCGTTGGCCGCGGCGCAGCGTGCGAGCAGAGCGATCGTCGGCGGCGTGTCGAGCACCGACTCCGCGCAGGCTTGGACGGAAACGATCAAGCCGCCCCGCAGCCGCTCGAGAATTGCACCTCGCCCGGTCATGCGAGTTGCCGGGCGAGCAGGAGCGCGCCCCCGGCCGGATCGTGCGCCGGCGGGACGAGATTCGCATGCGGCACGACGTCCAACAGCGCGTCGCCGAAGGCATCGACGAAGGCGGCATCGGCGAACAGCCCGCCCGCATACGACACGTAGCGCCAGGCTGCCGGCGGCAGCCGCGCGTCGACCGTACGCACGAGGTCGGCGAGTTCGGACGCAGCCGCCATTTGGACGTCCCAAGCATCGCGGTCGCCCTTCGCCGCAATGGCGAGAACGTCGCCGGCAAAGCCCGCCAAGAGCGGGCGCGCGAGTTCGCCGTGCGCGAAGGCATGCTGGAGTTCGCGCAACGAATCCGCTGCGAAATAGGCGAGCGCTGCGTCGGCTAGCGCACTGGGCTCGGCACGGTCGTAGCGCGTCATCGCGCGGCGCAGCGCCGTACGCGCGACCCAGAGCGCGCTGCCTTCGTCGCCGAAGAAAAAGCCCCAGCCACCGGCGCGCACGAACGCGGCGCGCGCTTCGTCATTACCGAGCGCGACGCTGCCCGTGCCCGCGATGACGACGATCCCGGCGGCCCCGTCGAGCGCTCCGGCATGTGCGATCTCCGTATCGTGCAGCACGCGCACGCGCGACGCGCGGGCCGCAAAATCGGGAACGTGCGAGAGGCCGGCGTCGAAGCCGCTGATACCGGCGACCAATGCGTCGAACGTCGTGGAGCGTGAGAGCTTCGCACGATCCAGTGCCGCGTCGAGCGCCGCGTGGAGCGCGCGTTCGCCTCGCTCGGAATCGCGGGACTCGCCGACCAGATCCGCCGGCGGTCCCAGACCGCGGGCGAGGGTGGTCGTCGCATTCCCGATCGCGGCGAGCGTGGACGATTGTCCGCCGTCGATTCCCGCAAGCAGCGTCACGTCATGCGGCGTCGCCGCGCGCGAGGCGCAGCACGCGTTCGTAGCGCTCGCGTGCGACGCCGCAGACCGCCTGCGCGTACGCGTGGGCCTGCGCTTCGGTTCCGTGCGGATGCGCTCGATGGAACCTTTCGTGGGCGATCGCTACGGCAGTGAACAATTCGGCTTCCGAGCCGCCGAGCGCCGCTCGGACCGCCGCGACGGCGCGCGCGTCGACGCGGATCGCGTCGACGCACGGATCGTACTCCGCCACGAGCGACGCGCCGCCCCAGGTACCGAGATCGACGATCTCGACGATCACACCGGCGACTCCGTCGCGCGCGATCCCGCCGCGCGCCGTAGATCGACGCCATCGGCCACGAGCTGCGCGCGCAGCGCCGCCGCATCGCAATCCCGCACGGGTTCGCCGCGCGCGACGCAGTGCGCCGCCGCTGTCCCGGCCGCCTGCCCGAGCGTCATCACGGTCGGCGTGAGTCGCGTCGAGGCGAGCGCTTCGTGCGTTGTCGAGATGCAACGCCCGGCCACGAGCAGCCCGTCGACGGACTCGGGCACGAGACACCGGTACGGAATTTCGTAACTTCCGCCCGGCGGTAAGCGGAACGTCGTCGTCCCCGAACCCGAGGGATTGTGGATATCGATCGGATACGCGCTACGCGCGACAGCGTCGTCGAACGTGCGCGCGGCGAGGACGTCGTCGCGCGTGAGGGTGTAGACGCCTGCGAGCCGGCGGGATTCGCGAATTCCGATTTGGGTCGCGGTCGCCGCGATCCGCGCGTTTGCGAAGCCCGGGACGCGCGTGCGGAAGAACGCGAGCAGCTGCATCGTTTGCGCGCGCGCCTCGACTTCGGCGCGGGTGAGGTCGTCGGGATCGAGCGGATCGATATCGACGACGCGCGTCATGTTGACGCTCACCTCATCGGGATACGGTGAGATGAAAAACGAGACGAGCTCACGCGGCACGTCGACGGCGCCGCTCGCGCGCGCGTCGTTCCAAAGCGCGTGCAAGCCGGCGACGGCGGTGAGCGCCGCCGCATCCCGTGCTTCGGGCGCGAGGCTCGTGCGCATCTCGACCGGATTCGCCCGGACGTAGGCGGCGGTTTGCGCGAGATCGACGTGACTAAGGCGAAACATCAGACTCGCCGGCTGCACGCGGCCGCGTTCGTCGCCCTGCAGCACGCGCGCGCCCGCCGACACCGCGACGTAGGCGTCGGCCGACGCGTCGATCGTGACGGTCGCTCCGTATTCGCGCTGCCCGGCGACGGTCGCGACGCGGGCGCCGCAGACGACCCGCTGCGCATCGAGCAACGCGTCTAAGAAATAGCCGTGCAAGAGTAGCTGCACGCCGCTCTCGCGCATGAGATCGAAGAGCAGCGCTTTGTGTATTTCGGGATCGAACGGCGTTATCGTCGAGACGTAATCCGACGCATCGGCGATGTGGCCTTGCGAGCCGCCGAGCGCGACGAGCCGCTCGACGATCTCTTGCGCGATACCCCCGACGATGCGCTCGGTTCCGGAATGATACGTCATCCACGGTCCGACCATCGCCGCCGTCGCCGTGCCGCCGAGAAACCCGTAGCGCTCGACGAGTAACGTGCGCGCGCCGTGCCGCGCCGCCGCCAGTGCGGCCGCGCACCCCGCGTTGCCGCCACCGATCACGAGAACGTCGTAGCTCTTCACGCGCCTGCGATGTTCGAACGGCTCTCACAGATGCCTCCGGCGCCGGCTCCGTGCGGAAGACGGCTTGCGAAGCGCGTTCGAAGAACGGCGCTAGCGATGTTCACGCAAACCGCGCTCTTCTACGACAAAATGTACGCGGCAAGCGGCAAAGACGTCGAACGGGAAGCGGCCGCCGTCGCGGCCCTCGCCCGGGCGCGGACGCCGGCGGCAGCGACGCTGCTCGATGTGGGCTGCGGAACGGGCGCGCATGTGACCGCATTCGAGCGGCTCGGCTTTAGCGGCTACGGAATCGACGCGGACCTCAAGATGGTCGCGCTGGCGCGCTCGCGCCTGCCCGAGACGTCGATCGAACTCGCCGATATGACGGCCTTCTCGCTCGCTGCGAAGTTCGACGTCGTCGTTTCGCTTTCCGGGACCGCCGCGTACGCGCGTACGGCGGACCGGCTCGCTGCGACGATCGCCTGCATGGCGGATCGTCTCGCTGCGGGCGGCACGCTCGTCGTCGAGCCGTTTCTCTCATTTGCGTCGTATCGGCCCGGTGTGGTCGATTCGATCTTCGTCGACGAACCCGATGTGAAGATCGCGCGCATGAGTCTGAGCAAACAAACCGGGAAGCTCGCCATTCTCGATTTTCACTATTTGGCCGCAACGCTCAAAGGCGTCGAGCGCTATTTCGAACGGCACGAAGTCGGACTCTTCGACGAGACGGCGTATCGGCGCGCCTTCGAGGCCGCGGGGCTTACCTTCGCGCTCGCAGACGTGCCGGCGAATTCGTTCGAGTACGGGCTCTACGTCGGCGGTCACGCCTAACGGGTGCGGTCGCCTGACGCGGGGCTCACCCACGGGCGGCACGACGCTCGTATTGCGAATTTGCTACGGGTCAAAACTCTCGCGTGAAGTTCAATCGAAGCAGGCGTCGTCCGATGGGATGGAAGTGGACGTCGGCAACGCCGGCAGCGCACGCCGCAATCGGACATGGACCGGTGTAGCCCGGTTTCGTATACGCCGGATCGCTCGGAATCGACGAGTTATAGTAGTAGTCGATGTCGCTCGCCTTCGCATTAAGGAGATTGAAGATGTCAAAGCTCAGGCGTGTCTTTTTGGACGGCTTAATACCGGCCTGGAGGTTCACGGTGGTCGTCGGGTGCGAGTAGACGCTGCCGTCCTCGATGAGCGGTCGCGGTCCAAAATAGCGCAACCGGAGGCTGCCGAAGGTATGTGCCCGATCGGTCGTGGCGCCGAAGGTCAGTACGTCCTTGACCGAACCCGGGATCGAGCCGCCTACTGGGTCGAAATTTGTAAACTTCGCAGCCGACGTCGAGTAGTCGAGGTCATACGTCCAACCAGGGGTCGGGGCCCAGAAGTTTGCGAGTTCGATGCCGTAGCGGTGGCTTGGGCGCCCGGGTGACGTGGTTCCGGCGCCTTGAAACATCAATTCCGAGGCAAGGTTCAGGTTCCAGAGCGATACGGTGGTTCGCAGTTTTTGATTGAACGCGAAGCGGGCACCGACTTCAGCACCTTGGGCCCGAACGAGCGGAGTTGCGCCTCGGACAACTTGCCCGGTACCTGGGTCGGTCGTCGAGCCGGTGCCTGGGTCTACCGTCTCGGCGATGCCGCGGGCGTCGTTGCTGTGAAAGCCGGTTCCAAAGTCGGCGTACAGTTCGGTCGTGGGGCCGGTGGCGTAGGCTAGCGCAATCTTCGGGCTGACGATCGACGCCGCTACGTTACCGGAATTCTGCGGCCGAAGATCTTTAACGTCGAACCGAAACGCATCGGCGCGCAGGCCGGCCGTCAGGCGCAGTTGCTTCGTAAGATGCTGCGCGCTTTGCACGTAAAACCCGTTGCTCGCTTCGACGACTCGGTCGACGCGGGTGGTGCTCGAGATGTTCTGCGCTCGTGACAGGTACAGCGCCACCGGCGTGATGTTGTCGTTGCGTAACTGATAGCCGATCGTGTTCTGGGCGACCGGCGTCTTCCACGTTTGGCTAGCGTTGAAGCCCAGAACCAGTCGCCGATCCGTCTGTTCGAACTGATCCTTGTTGACCGGATCGTTAAGGTAATACGTGAAGTCCGAAAACAAGTGTAGCCCGTAGTCTAATGCGTATGCGTTGGCCCGAGTCGTCGTCTTGGCATTTTCGCGTTGGAAGTCGGTCGAGAGCACATAGCGGTGGGTACGGCCGCCGTCGGTTGGGTCTTCCTGGCCGAAGCGATCGATGTCGCCGCGTCGTACGGCGCGGAGCGGAATCTGGTCCGATGACATCCACTTTGCCCGGTACGCTTGCGCGGTCATGCCGAAAAGCACGTCCCCGGTTTGATGGCTGAAGCGAACCAGTGCGTTGTACTTGCGATAGTTGTCCCGAGCGAGTGCGGTGTTATCCTCGTGGGCGTATTCCAGCGCATACAGCAGATGGCCGTCGCGCCCGACGCTCGGCGAGGCGGCTACGAGCGTACGTGCCTGTCCGTAAGGACCTGCGCTGACGCTTGCGATATCCTGCGGGAAGACGTTGAAATACGTCATCGACACGGCACCCGCCGTCGAGAAGTCGCCTTGATCGGCGTCGTACGTGCCCTTGCGATAGTTTACGTAGTTCACGGTTTCCGGAATTAGCCAGTTAATGTCGGAGTAGCCTTGACCGTGCGCGTGCGTGCGCATATTTGCAGGCACGCCGCCGATGGTAATGGCGATATCGGTGCCGTGATCGAGGTTAAAGCCTCGTAAGTAGTACTGGTTGGCTTTGCCTTCTCCGGAGTGCTGCGAGATGACGACTCCGGGCACCGTCTCGAGCAACTCGCCCGGCCGGAGAATGGGCCGCGCCTCCAATTCGGAATGCCCGACGAACCCTTCGGCTGCGGACGATGCCGTGCCGATGAGATTGTCGATGCGGCCCCGCGACTCCACCTTCCCGATCGTCTTGAGCGACGGGGCGGCGCTCGCACATGGCGCAGGCGATCGCAGCGCGTCTGCCGTTAACGGCCTGGGAGGCGCCGACGGACAGGGTGCGGGCGTGGCGAGCTGCGCGACGGTAGCGGAAACCGTTACAGCGATGAGCATCGCGATCGTCACGAACATTAGTACGTCCCACCATACGGCTCGCAGGAAGCGGCTCACGTACTTCGTCCACGCACGTGACGCCGCACGTCCGCACGTTACGTGCGACCGTACAGAATGGATTTATTTTCGTTAAAACGTAAACGATGTCTACAAATTGAAACTGCCGACGACCTCGCCCTTAGCGCCGCTTTCCATTCACCGTCGGCGCGAACGCATGAGCGCTATCCGCCTCGAGCCAGCGCTCGAGATGAGCCACGTATTCCGGCCCAAACGTATCGGCCAAGCAGCGTGCATACTCGCCGTACTGCGCGTTCGTAGCTGCAGGGCCGCCTCGTTCCTCGAGGGCGCGCCGATGAATCGCCATGTACCCTTCGCGCAGGCGCAGGCCGCCGTGAATGAGTTGCACGAGCAGCTCGCTCGCCGACCGCTCGGGATGCCGCTCGAGGCGCTCGGTAAACCATTCATCGAGCGCCCGCGGCAACCGGGTCGAGCGCGTTTTGCCGGCGTCTCCCGAACCTCGAACGCGGCCCATCAGTGCGCTCGTTCGTTTTCGTGCGTGTGCTCGGCCGCGTCATTCTCGTGGCTGTGCACGTTTCCGTCGTGCGTATGATGTCGTGGTCGTGGTCGTGATCGACATGGTCGTGTTGGTGCCCATGCTCGATGCCGTCGGCATGGGTGTGCACGTGCTGGTGCGCTACGTCGTGATGCTCGTCGTGCCGGTCGCTCATGATCACCTCTACGAATGGAGTCGTCGTGCCGTTTCTTCTTGATGCCTTGGACCGAATTTACATTTCGCACGCAAGGTGCACCGCAGTATCGCCGCCGAGCCGATCGGCGATGCTCCGGAACGACGGCCGACCACACTAGCGAGGCCGCTTCGAAATTTAGATATACCGCTTCGTCGCCGGCCACCACTGCGCGAGCGGTTCGCGCGGGAGCGTGCATGCGTAGATCGGCAGATCGTTAAAATCCGGCAGCACGTAAGCGTCATGATAGAAGCCGACGCGGCGCACGTTCGCGAACTCGGTACTCAAGAAGCGTGCGTTGAGTCCGACGGCGAGAACGGCACTTCCGTTGGCCCCGCGCGTGCCGTAAAGATAGTAATTGTTATGGCCGCTGATAGCGCGCGGCAGCCCGTAACGCGGGCCGAAGAAATCGACGGCCGAAGCCTGGCCGTAATCGCGCGTGAGGACGACCGCAGCGCGCCGCTCTGCGGGCGGCAACGTCGCATAGGCGCGGGCGACGGAGGCGACGAGCGAAGACCAGCCGAGCATATCCGCGAAGTGCTGCGGGACGCGCCCGACCGGGTGTTTCTCCATCTTGATGCCGCGAAAATCGAGGACGCGCTCGTAACGTTCGAAGGTCGCCAGCGGCAAGAGCGGATACGCTTCGGGGGCGATGAGCAAACCGCACACGGCCAAGAGCGCCGGATAGAGAAACGGCGCGATTCGAAGGCGCGTGATGCGCGCTTCGATAGCGCTCGCACCGGCGGCGAAGAACGCCGGATAGATCGGTGCGAGATAGTACGTTTTCGCTCCGAGCGCGAGATAGAGGATGGAGAGCACGACGTAGGCGTAGCCGATCCAGCGAACCGTCGCGAAACGCTTGCCGCGGAGCAACGCGATGAGTCCGGCGATCCAGAGCGGCGCGGCAAGCGGATTCATCATCAACACTTGCTGCGCGTAGAATGCGAACGGTCCGACGACGACGTTTTTCATTGCGGCGGCGTCGCGTAAGACGGCGAGTTGCGGCCAGCCGTTCTGCGCTTGCCAGACGAGCGTCGGCGCGACGAACGTCGCCGCGAGTGCGACGGCCCAGAAGAAGCCGGGCCGCACGAGCGCGCGCCGCGCGGGCGTCAGTGCGACGGCGACGATGCACGAGCCGAGAAAGAAGAACGTCGAATATTTGTTGATGAGGCCGAGCCCGGCGATCGCGCCGAGCGCCGCCCACGTCAGCGGCTCGTCGCACTCGCAGGCGCGTACGAAGAGGACGACCGCACCGAGCCACAGCAGCGGCTCGAAGGCATTCATCGTCAACAGATTGCCGACGGCGAGGAAGAACGGTGCGAGCCCGACGCCGATCATAGCTAGCGCTTGAGCGAGTAATCCGCCGCCAAAGCGCGCGGTCAACCGTCCGGTCAGCACGACGGTCGCGCTCGCGGCGACGGCCGGCAGAAAGCGGATCCCATACAGCGAATCGCCGAACGTTGCGAGGGCGGCCTTCGCTACGAGCGCGATCAGCGGCGGTTGATCGACGTAACCCCAGGCGAGATGGCGCGCGCAGCTGATGAAATATAACTCGTCGCGCTGATAGCCGTACCGTCCGGCAGCGACAAAATGTAAGAGAAACGTCGCCGTAGCGACAAAGGTCGCGAGCGCGATCGAACGATCGAAACGAAAGGATTCGTCGGCTGCATTCCGAGATTGTGGGGCATGACCGACGGCTCGCAAGCCCACAAGACCCTCTTCTGTCAATCGTTTATCGAGACGTATCGACAGTTCGAACCGGCAGATCTGCCGTGGCCCACGCTCGATGCGGTTTCCATCGACCGTCTGAAGTCGATTCCCTTTTGGAGCGTTGCCCTGGCGGCCGAACGTAACGCCGGCGTGATGGTAACGCGCTACGCCGAGACGCTGACCGATCCCCAGATACGGGAAGCGCTCGCGCTGCAGGGCATCGAGGAAACGCGCCATGCGCGGCTGCTCGATACGATGCTCGGGCACTACGGCATCACGGTCGAAGAGAAACCGCTACCGCCGACGGACTTCTCCGAACGCGCATTCTTGGATTTCGGCTACGAAGAGTGCATCGACTCGTTCTTCGGCATGGGCATTTTCGGCCTCGCGCGACAGGTGCAGCTGTTCGTTCCCGAGCTCACCGACATCTTCGAGATCGTCTTGCTCGAAGAGGCCCGGCACGTCACGTTTTTCGTGAACTGGATCGCCTACGAACGCATCCGGCGCGGACGCGGCGCCGAATTCTTCACCGGCTTTTCGACGGCACTCGGCTACGCCCGAGCCGTCAAACGCATCGTCACGACGTTCGCCCCCGGGGCCAAAGACGCTCCGAAAACGCAGGGCGTCGGCTTCGGAGCGGAGGGTGCCTTCGCGCTCTTCGACGACGTCACGTGGCGCAGTTTTCTGCGCTCCTGCGTCGCTGAAAACGAGCGGTACATGCGCGCGATGCCGTCCAAGCTCAAAACACCCACCGTCTTGCCTAGCATCGCACGACTCGCCTTGCGCTTGCCTTCCCGCCGCGGAAGCCGGACAGCCGTCGCGGCGTAAACGAGACCGCTACGCGTCGCGCGCGACCGCCACGATTGCCAGCGGCGCATCTGCGGGGAGGCCGCTGGTTTCTTCCCGCGCCAGCGCGATGACGTGGGCGGTTTCGGCGAGCGTGCCAAGGTCGGCCACGCGCGTGCCATAGACTAGGTGGATTTCGGGAAGCGCGCGGCCGACGTCGCCGAACATCGTCGCGTCGTCGAGCGCGTTCTCGAGCGCCCGTTCGATACGGCCGACCGTGGTCTGTCGCACCGTCGCGCGACGTGCGAGCAGTCTGACGACGCCGCGTGCGTCGACGACGCACGCGTCGCGATCCCGTTTATCGGGCGCAGCGAAGACGGCGAACGTGCCGGACTCGCAGACGAGCTCGACGGCGGCAGGGTTCGCACGTAGCGCGCGAGCCGCCGCGTCCGCGCGTTCGTTCGCGCTCGCAGATACCGTTGCGCTTTCGCTCGCGACGGCGGCCGTCGCACCGGAGGCCGTGGCCCGAACGAGATTCCGGCGCGCGTCGATTTCCACGACCACCTCGACGAGTTCCGGCGCCGCACCGGCTGCGACGACCCGCTCGAACGCTTCGCGCCGCACGGCGACGACGTCGGCCGGAGTGGGAGCGACGATCGTTCGTTCCACCACGTCGCGCACGAGGGCGAGCGCGACGCCGAGCGGCGAGATCACTTCGGCATCGCGCGCGATGCGATGCCGTAAGCCCAGGCGCTCCGCGGCGAACGGCACGAGTGCGGCCGCGCCGCCGCCACCGCCGACGAGTTCGACGTCGGTTGCGACGAGATCGTAATCCGCCACGAGTTCGTCGATCGTCTCCTTGAGGATCTCCGT